>Ga0207710_10000011_pt1 | contig 428560 bp, 348 predicted proteins | sample KBSS24metaG_FD_184400 | JGI IMG/M metagenome (GOLD analysis project Ga0207710, IMG submission 184400) | Switchgrass rhizosphere microbial communities from Kellogg Biological Station, Michigan, USA - KBS S2-4 metaG (SPAdes) (version 2) | ecosystem: Host-associated > Plants > Roots >...
CGCGGTTACCCGCGACGCACGCCAGAGCGGGGACAGTCCATGCGCACTGGACCGGGTCCTACGCCTTCGACATCAGTCGAACCTCCTCAACAAGAACCACTGTTCTCATGCGACCTCGTGTCGCACGACCTGATTCAGCCAGCTCGCGTGGACGGGCAGGTGGACGAGGGTCGCGTTCGCGTACGCGGCGCTCATCCGGTTGATCGAGGCCTGGCCCCTGTGGGAGGAGCCGTTGTCCGCGATCCAGAACACCTGCCGGGCCGAGGGTAGGGCTCCTGCGTCATGACCTGGGTGACGAGCCGGCTGAACGGGTCGATCCCGGTGGTCTGCTCGATCCGGCCCATGACCCTGGGATGGTGCACATCGTAGGCCGCGAAGTACGCCAGGGTGCCACCACGCTCGTACTCGAACTCGACCCGAGGGCCGTGGCCGGGCCGGCGCGGTCGGGTGACACCGGCGCAGGGCCTGGAGCTGGGACTTCTCGTCCGTGGACAGGACGTAGTCGTCGTCGCCGAGCGGCTCACCCTCGAAGATCCTCGCGTACAGGTCGAGCGCGCGGGACGCCTTCGCGACGAAGTCCGGGTCCCGGGGAAAGATCCAGGAGCGGTGCCGCCAGGGACGGATCGCGTCCTTCTCCAGCCAGCGCCCGACCGAGGACGCCGAGACCGCGGGCACGATCCCCTCCCGGGTCGCGTGGGCGGCGAGTTCCGCGTTCGACCAGTGCTCGAGGGGCAGGTCGAGGTCGGCGGGCCGGGTGCAGGCCAGCGCCTTGACCTCGGCGACCTGCACCGGGGTGAACCGCGGCGGGCGGCCGGTGCGGCGACGGTCGGCGAGCCCGGCCAGTCCCTCGCGGGCGAACCGGACTCGCCACGTGCAGACGGTGTCGGGATCGAGCCCCAGATCGGCGGCGATCTGGACGTTCGTCGCGCCGTCGGCGGCCGTGAGCACGATCGCCGCGCGCTGCCAGTCGCGGCGCGGTGTCATCGCCGCGCGTAGCCGTCCGGTCAGCACGTCGCGGTCGGAGTCGGTGAGGGTGATCGCGGTGGCACGGCGAGCCATGATCCCCGTCCTATCGGACCGGTCCCACTGCCGGACCAGAGCGATCCCGTCCAGACCGCGACCACCCACCAACATCCGCTGGCGGACACCCGGGGGTGACAATCAGCGCTGTGGCCGCCATCCCAGAGTCGACGAAGATCTCGCTGCGGCAACGGCTCGCCGCGCATGCCGCGGACCGCTGGCCCGGGATCGCCCAGGTCGCGACCCGGTACCGCGGGGCGTTCGCCTACGTCACGGCGACCGACGCCGACGGCGACACCTGGCCGCTGACCCGGTTGCGATACCACGGCTACGCCAACGACTGGGGCTTCGCGGTCTGGCGCGCCAGCCACGACGCCTACGACGAGTTCTACTTCCCGGACGGATCAGTCACCGGCACCGCCGAGGCCGCGTTCGACCTCGCCGCCCGCCTCTACCTCCCCGGCACCGCCGATAACCGACGAACTAACGGCGACGCCCACTAGACCCGGGCGACCGGCAGCTCGGTGAGCTGGTTGATGAAGTTCGACCATCCCCGCCTGGGCGCGCCGTTCAGCCGCAGGTGGAGCCCGGCCGCCCGCAACTCCTCCCAGAGAATCTTGACCTCGAGTTTCGCGAGGTGCGCACCAAGGCAGCGGTGGATGCCGCTCCCGAACACCAGAGTCTGCGTCTCCGGCCGCCACGGATTGAAGCGATCCGGCTCGGAGAACACCGCCGGATCACGGTTCGCGGCGACATAGTACAACACCAGGATGTCCCGCTCGCGGATCTGCTGGCCGAGGAAGTCCACATCGCGGACGGCCGTGCGGGCCATCTCCATCGGCGGGCTGATGAGGCGGAAGTACTCGTCCACGGCCCGGCCGATCACCCCCTCCGCCAGGGCGCGATCGGTGAGTTCGCGCGTCTCGGCGTCCTCCAGGTACATGCGCATGGACTGCCCGATCGCTGTGTGGGTGGTCTCGAACCCCGCCCCCATAATCAGCAGCATCCACTGGAGGAACTCGCCGTCGTTGATCTCACCTCGGTCCACGCAGCCGTTCAGAACCGTGCACATGTCGTCGGCGGGGTGCGCGCGCTTTATCTCCCGGATCTGTTCGGCGTAGGCCGCGATCTCGAGCTGCGTCTCGATCGAGTTCGCCAGCGTGCCCTCGCCCTCGGCCAGACCCTCGGTCCGCTGGCCGGCCGCGAAGAGCTCGGTTGTCCAGTCGACCATCCGCTTGCGGTCCTCACGAGGACAACCCAGAATCCTCGCGATGACGTAGGCGGGAATCGTCCGGGCGAACTCCTCCACATAGTCGAACTCGTCCCGGTCCGCGACGCTCGCTATGGCATCCCGGACGACCTCGCGGATCCAGGGCTCGAAGTTGGCCACGACCCGGGGTCCGAACCCCTTTGCCGCGACCCGCCGCAGGCGGGTGTGGCGGGGCGGGTCGGTAAACATGATGTTGTCCTGGCTGGGCCCCTCGACGGGGCCGTCCATCATCAGCGGGTACGCCACCCCCCGGGTGGAGGTGAACGTCGCCGGGTCCTTCTCGACCTCGACGATGTCCGCGAAGCGGGTGACCGCCCAGAAGCCACCGTTCACCGCGGCGAGCGTTGTGGGTTGCCAGTACAGGCCGGGCCGGCGCTGGATCTCCGCGAACGCCGCGTGCGGGACGTCATCCACGTACGTCCCAGGGTCAGAGAGGTCCGGAATCACGAGTGCCGCGTCCTCGGCGGTCGATAGGGCCATGGTTCCTCCAGTTGTGCCGCTGATGCCTACTGCCCTGGCTGCGCGAGGCCTTCACCTCCGGGCGCCCAGGGCGCGTGCCTCTGGCCCACGCCGGCTCGCTTCGGCGGTACATGTTCATCCCTGTCGAGCCGGGCTGACGGCGCGGACAAGCCACTCGCTCGAGTATCCGGAACCCCGAAGCGCGAGTCCACCGTTCTCACCGGGCCGGCACCTTTCAAGCCCCATTTTGGGGCGGCGGGACGAACGCCGCAAGAGCACTTGTGACAGTTGGCGATATCGTCGAACGGGGGTCACGGCGAGAACAGGGCCGAAAACCTCCTCCTGAGCGATACGCATGCGTGGCTCGACGTTGGTGTAGATAGTGGGCAGGACATAGTGCCCCTCCGCCAGGTCCCCATCGGTGGCAGACGTGCCGCCCACCACCCGCTTGGCGCCCTCTTCCTCGGCGATCTCCCAGTACTCCTGGACCTTCTCGAACTGAGCCGGAGTGATGATGGGGCCGAAGTTCTGCGCAGGCTTCAGGGTGGAGACGATCTCTGCGACGCGAGCCACGAAGTCATCGTGGACCGTCCGCTCGACGAGCAGCCGGATGTTCGCGGAAAAGATAAGGATACCGCATTTCTTTTGGCTGTCATCTGGCCGACGGCGGGATGATGTCCTCGATGTGCCGAGAAGACGGGCCCGCGCTGGTCAGGGCGGGCCCGCGGGGACTACGCCGTGACGAGCCTGGCGGCGGCTTCCCGCCCGGCTATCCGGCCGAAGGTGAGCGACCGGAGGACGGAGGTAGCCGCCGGGTACAGGCCGTAGAAGATGCCGGTGATCTCACCGGCCGCCCACAGGCCAGGGATCGGCCGGCCGTCCGTGTTCAACACCCGGGACGTCCCGTCGACTCGGAGTCCGCCGTAGGTGAAGCAGATGTTCGCCTCCACGGGAACGCCTTCGTATGGAGGTGTCAGCAGCGGCTGGGCCCAGTTGGACTTGCGGGGGGTGATCCCGGTAGTGGACTGCCCGTCGAACCGCGTCGGGTCGAACTCGTTCCCCTTCGCTCCCTCGTTGTAGTGCTCGACCGTGCGCCGCAGGGCGTCCGCCGGAATGCCGAGCAGCTCGGCGAGACCCTCAAGGGTGTCGGCCCGCAGCGGCGGGTTCTCCTGGTCGTTGAGCTGTTCGAAGGCGGGCACCCGCGCGCGGATGTTGGCGTCGACGATCGCGTACCCGCGCCCGTCCTGCTCCCGGAACAGCCGGTTGCCGATCTGGTCGAACTGGATGTCGAAGGAGCGCTCGGCCTCGTCCATGAAACGCTCGCCGTGCTGGTTGACCAAGATCCCGAACTGCCAGGACCCCACGAGGCCCTCGCGGTTGGACGAGCGGGGGTCGACCGGTTCGAGGTGCGCGCCGTCGAACTGCCCGGCGGTGTCGGCGCCGATCTCGACCGCCATGCGGATGCCGTCGCCGGTGTTCACGTCGGTGCCGGGTGAGACGGTCCTGAGCCGGTAGGCGTTGGGGATGTAGCGTGCGAGCATCTCGGGGTTCGCCTCGAAACCGCCACTGGCCAGCACGACCGCCCGGGTGGACATGATGTGCTCGGTGCCGTCGGCGGACCGCACGACGACGCCTTCGATCCCGCCCGACGCTCCGGTCACCAGCCGCAGCGCCGTCGTGCTGTAGAAGACCGACGCCCCGCGCTCCTCGACGGCGGCGCCGAGTGTCTCCACGATGGCCTTCCCACCGCCGACGGGAAACCAGACCTGCCTACCGAACGAGAGCGGGAACGGCGTCGGCGCCTTTCCGATCTCGACACCATGGCCGCGGATCCAGTTGAGAGTGTCGGTCGCGTTCTCGTAGAACGCCTCGATGTACTCCTCGTTGGCGTGGTGCCCGGCCGTGTCCCGAACGATCCGTCCCCACTCCGGGTCCAGCTGGGCGTCACCGTCGAGCCGGAACCCCGACGTCGTCCACGCGGTGGAACCTCCCCGATGCTGCCGGTCCGCCCGGTCGAGGACCGCCACCCGCGCTCCGGTTCCCGCCGGATGGTCCTCCAGGAATGACAGAGCGGCGCTCAGCCCGGCCGCCCCGTGACCCACCACGACGACGTCCCAGGGGCTTTCGAGGTCGCCTGAGCCAGTTAATACAGGGGACATTCCTGACGACTCCTTGTCATGGTCACCATACGAGTCAGCTTCGATTTCTGGACCTGGGCCAAGTTTGTCGAGCTTGGGTGCGGGTAGGGCACGGATTGCTGCAGATCCGTGACCGGTCCACTCCGGTGCGCGCGTCGCAGACCCATGCGGACGCGGACGGAGTGGTCATCAAGCCGTCCGAGTTCACCAGCACCACGACGCTGGCCCTGGGGTGGCTTGCGACCGAGGCAGGTCTGTCTGACGGCGTGTTCGCACTCTGTCCACTGTCGAGGTCCACTGTCGAGGTCCACTGTCGAGGTCCACTGTCGAGTCATGGCCCTTGTTGGGTCGGACTGTGCGAGTACAGTACACCCCACTCGTCCAGGTGTCAGGGGGCTGGAAGTCGTGGCGCTGGTCCGCCCGCGAGAGTCCGCCGCGTCGCTGGACCGGGACGAGCGGTCTTGCGCGGTACTACGACGACAAGTTCCTGCGGACTCCTGGACGCCGGGTGGCCCGGGGAATTTCATCCCCGGGCTCCCACAGAACGGAGCGTGACAGTCTCCCGTCACTCTGCTCGTCCCATCCGATCCATCAGAACTCGGTCATCCAGACCCCGTGAGCGAACAGGCGGGACTGGGCGGAGTCAGGCGATCATAGCGACACGTGCTTTGCCAGCAAATCGCTGAAGACCTCGACCGGCTTCGCCCATCCCAGCGTCTGTCGCGGCCTGCCATTCAGCTGTTCGGCCACCTTACAGCTCGTATCAGAATGATCCTTGGAGTTTCCGTAGGCAGATGATCGGGCGGGCCAGGGTGACCAATGCCTGATGGATGTCGACGCGGCGTTCCCATCAGGTGCGGAGCCGGCGGAACTGATGCAGCCAGGCGAAGGTGCGCTCGACCGGCCAGAATTGGCGGCCCAGGCCGGCGCCGTGGGGTTTCCCACGGCGGGCGATGATCGGGGTGATCCCGCGGGCGGCGAGCGCACGCCGGTGCGGGAGGAAGTCGTAGGCCCGGTCGGCGAGGAGGTAGCGGGGGCGGCGGCGTGGTCTTCCTCGGCGGCCGCGGATCGGGGGGATCGCTTCGACGAGCCCGATGAGCTGGGTGACGTCGTGGCGGTTCCCGCCAGTCACGAGGGTGGCGAGCGGAACCCCGCTGGCGTCGGTGATCAGGTGGTGTTTACTGCCGGGGTGGGCCCGGTTGACCGGGCTCGGACCCGTCTCGGAGCCCCTTTTAGCGCGTGGCGTGCGAGGAGTCGATCAGCGCCCGGTGCAGATCGAGCAGCCCAGTAGCGTTGCACTCGGCGAGCAGTTGCTCGTGGAGCTGCCACTGCATCTCCGCCGCGACCGTCATCGGCTGGCTGCGGACGAGGCGGGCAGAGGAGTCCTAGTTGAACGGTATTCGCCGATCAAGGCGATGGCCGGCCCCGCTCCATGTCGGTCAGCTGCCGGGATGTCGTCTGGGAGATCGCTGTTCCCTCGGTCGCTGCCGGTCCTGTGGGAGCGGTAGGTGCTCATCCAAAGCCTGCTCGTCGGACCCCGCTGTGCCCGCCCGAAGAGCCCCTGAGGCTTCCGGCCGCGTCGCAGCCGAGCCCGCCGCACGGGCTGGCAGAGTGCTGTTATTGGAACTCGGGGTCCCCAGGGTTTGGGCATGACCATGGCCCTCGGTCGGTGGCGGGCGCATTCGCGTCCGCCACCGACCGAGGGCGCCTGACTGTGGTAGCGGCTGAGCGCTGTCAGTGGGTCGGTGGAAGTTCTGTCAGGGCTTGCCGGGCCAGTCTGAGATGGGTACGCAGGGCAGGTAGGTTGCGGCGGGCCAAGGCCTTGACATCTGGGTTTGTCCCAGTCTGGGTCACCTGGGCCGTCGCGCCGATGACCTTGCGGTGATCCGCGATCTCGAAGGTGAGGAACTCGCGGTCGAACGCAATGCCGTGCAGCGATCCGAGCTTGCGCAGCTCGCGCTGCTGGTCGGCGGACAGCGTGGTGGGCAGCGAGACCCGCAGTTGTAGGGCGACCTGCTTCAGGGCGGTGAGCGCCGTGGTGTGGTCGGATACGAGCCGCCGGCCCACCGCGCGGGTGTCGGGGCGGACGCCCTTGCGGGCAGCGAGGCCACCGCTATAGATCTCGAAGCGGTTGCCTCGAGCGAAGTCGACCATCCAGGTGCGGTCCTGCTGGGAGACCACCACCGTCGGCGGACGACTGGTCGGGGCTACCCACGCCCGCGCGGGCGTGGGTAGCCCCGCGACCGCCACCGCACAGCTCACACCGATGCCGAGGCGGAGCAGCGGCTTCATCCGCGCCCCACCCTCCCGAAGCTTCACTTTCTGTGCTGTCACGATTACCATCCGTACCCATGCTGAGGTCCGCGTAACCTCGCGCAGCGTGAACCGGGCCTTTCCGGCTGACGTCGCTCAGCGCGTTCGAAGAAGCGGGATGAGCTCGGAGGTGAACGCAGGTCACGACGGGTCGACGTTGAGGCTGGTCGCCAATCCGGCCCGTGTGGTGACCCACGAGCCGGAGGCGTGCCGGGGCTGCGGCGACGGGCTCGTGCTCACGCCGGTCACCGCGGTCGAGCGGCGCGAGGTCGTGGACCTGCCCGAACCCACCCCGGTCGTGGCCGAGCACCGGCTCGTCGAGCGGGAGTGCGCCTGCTGCGGGGCCAGGACGAAGGCCGCCACGCCGAAGGGCGTTGACGCGCCGGTCGTACAGGGACCAGGCGGTCTCCGTCAGACCGACTGTGAGCGCCGTCATGAAGGACAAGGTCCGCACGCTGGCGCTCACACGGTTACCCGCCATCCTCGTCCAGCCGCTCCAGCTCCGTGACGTTGATGGTCGCCCACAGATCTCCGTGTGCCACGGCACTGCACGCCTTCCAGATCAGCAGCGGCAGGGGCCGTCCCGGGTTGCTCCTCCCCGACCGTTCTAGCCGAGGAGAACGTCACGAAGACAGTGAAGATGATCGACCGCGTGGCTGAGCGAGTGCCAGACGCCCCAGCTGACGCCGTACGGCGCTGACCGGCGGTCATCACCAGCCAGCGGGCTGCGCGCGGCGACGGCAGGTCGGTCACCGTCAACGCTGATGCGCTCCGCCCAGTCGTCGACCACCTCCAAGGACAGGTGCAGCCAGACCGAGGTCGTTCGTGGCGGCGGCGAGACGACTGGCCAGTGCGCACAGCGCCGCTTCGCGCTCCTGCCACCGCGTCGCGCCGAGGGCGCGGCGCAGGTGCGGACCGACCTGGTTCGCGAGGGTCAACCCCGCGAACGCGGTCATCAGCCACCTGCCGTACGGAGCCCAGCGGCGTTCGACGAGAAAGCCGATCCGGACCAGGTCGCGCGCGATCCGGGCAGCGAGCAGGCGCGAGCCGAGATCGTCGCCGCGGCCACCGGTGCGGCCGACGAACGGTTCCTCCTGGCTGACCCGCAGCCAGCCGGCGGCCAGGACATAGCGCCAGACGTCGTCGGGATACCAGGCCAGCACCCGACGCCGCACCGGGAAACCGTCGAACCGGGTCGGCAGCTTCTCCAGAGCGACGTCGATCGGCGTGGTGTCGAAGCCCGGGGGGATGAACAGCTGGACGCGGGGACCGAAATCGTGGTCCGTGGAGACCTCGTCGTCGAACCCGAGCACCTCGGACCCCTCACCGAGCAACGCGGCGGCGTGGGACACATCCGGAATCAACGGCCGAACCACCTGCTCGTAGTACCGCCGAGAAAGACCGAGACCAGACACGACTCCAAGATCTCCCAGCCCGGTTCCTCGCCGAGTCGCCGGGCGGCCGCGACTTTGAGGGCGCAGGCGCTCGGTCACCGGGCTGACGACCTGTCTACAGCCCGTCGGGTACGGGTGCGTCGGCGATGGTGGTCCAGGCCGCGTCGAACGCCGGCCTGTCGTGGCCTCGCTCCTCGCGGAGAAGGGCGATGATGACCGGGACCATTTCCTTGATCCTGGCGCCGGCCGCGAGCTCAAGCGCCGGAATGAGGGCCCGAAGTGTGGCCTCCGTCTGCCCGGTTCCCAGGAGGAGCTGGCCGAGGAACGCGAGCGCTGAGGTCAACCGATCCGCGAACTTGGCCGGATGGATCCGGTAGAGCTCGTGAAAGGCAGTGACGGCTTCCCGCGCGAGGGGGATCGCCCTGTGCCGGTCGCCGGCCTCGGCCTGGCGGACGGCGGCAAGAGACAGGGACACGGCGAACGCCGGGGCGCGGATGGCCGGATACTGCTCAACGAGCCGTCGGTTGATCGCCAGGGCGGCCATGGCGGGTGCCGTCGCGTCGGCATGCCGCTCCAGGTCCGCCAAGTGGAGGGAAAGACTGATCAGCGCGTCGGCGAGGCTGGCGGAGAACAGTCCTGGCCTCGCCTCGTCGTGGCGCTGAAGGATCGCAACGGCCTCCTCGTCCGCGGCCACGGCCTCCTCCAGCCGGCCGAAGTCTGCGACGCGTTCGGACAGACTGTGCAGCGCGCTGGCCAGGCCGAGTTCGGCCCTGGCGGTGCCTGGCTGGGCAGCGGCCGACCGCCGGTAGGCGGCGACGGATTCCTCGGCCGCGGCGAGCGCCTCCACTGGCCGTCCCAAGCGAGCCAGCAGAGCAGACGTGGTGTTCACGGCGTCGGCGAGAGCGTTGGTGATGGCACCGGGTGCGGACCCGGCCGGCGCCGCGTCCAGCAGCCGGTACAGTCGCGTGGCCTCCCGCACGGCCGTCAGCGCGGCCTCTGGACGCCCCAGCACGATCAGGCGGTCGGCGAGCGTCGTCAACAGCTCGGGGAAGATCAGCGGCAGGTCGGGCAGTGTGTCCGGCTTCGCGTCGCGGGTGGCCTGCGCGACGACCGTGGCGGCGGCCTCGGTCGTCGCCACGGACTCATGTGGCAGCGCGCCGACCAGGTCGACGAGAGCATCGGGGGCGAGCTGGCCGGTGCGCAGGCTGATCGTCGGATGCTCGGTGAGCAAAGCGGCGAGGATCGCGGGCAGGTGGGGCTGATGATCGCCGGCGCGGGCGAGTGCGATCAGTCCATTCGCTAGCTGCCTGTCTGAGGCCGCGGTGAGCAGCGCGGCGGCCATGCCCGGCCGCTCCCGGAGCACACGGCCGAGGTGGTGTTCGGCGATCAGGTCGGGGACGAGCGTGCCCCAGTATTCCCCGGCCTGCGCCGGGTAGAGGTCCCGCAGCCATTCGGCGACGGCGAGCCGGGCAGACACATCCGCACCGGCGAACTCGGGGAGTCCGCCCAGCACGGCAGTCGCCTCGTCCGCGTCCTGCGCGCCGCACAGCGCCGCGGCGGCGACCGCAGCCCGCGTCACCGAATCGGGCTGGCGGAGCCGGCGGCGGGTGGCCGCCTGCCGCCAGTATCTGGCCTCGTGTGCGAGCAGCACGTCTTCGGGCCTGGCGCCCTGCTCACCGCTCATTACCCTGTGCGGGCCGGCCTGGAGCAGATCGGTCAGTGCCCGCAGGTGCAGCGTGAACGTCAGCCCCGCCGCGGGCGCGACGAGGTCACCCGGCAGGATCAGCCGCGCGGCCAACGCCCCCCAGTCGGTATCCGGCTCGACGTCGCTCCAGGCCTCCGCGAAAGCGCCTAACGCTGTCAGATAGACGCCGAGAGGCTCACCGTTCGGGGCCAGTGCGCCCAACGGCTCCGGGACGAGCGCGTGCCTGCCCACCTCGGATGACCGCGCACCCGTCAGGTCCCACCACAGCGAGCCGGCGGACAGGGATCGCGTCAGCAGCAGGACCCGCACGACGGCACCCGCGGCCAGCCGGGGGTCGACCAGTCGGGTGAGGACGGTCTCGCACCTGGCCGGTCGGGCCTCCACCCGGTCGATGACGAGGAGCAGCGGCCGATCACTGTTCGCAGCGGCGTCGAACACCTGCTCGTCTGCTTCCGGACTGAGCAGCCCCGCGTCCCATCCCACCGACCGCATCACCGCGCACAGGCGCATCACCAGCCGGGTCTTGCCCTGCCCGGCCGGCCCTACTATCAGTCGAGTCCGGGAGCCCCCGCCCTCACACCAGCGCCGCAGGTCGGTGAGCTCCTCCTCGCGCCCGTGGAAGTCCACCACCTGCCGGGTCGCCCATAGCAGCGAGGCCGGCGAGGACATCGCCCAGCGCCGCGGCGCCCACTCGAAAAGCCCCGCCGGCGACTCTTGCACCACCGCCGCCATCAGGCCCGCCCGCCCGGCCGGCACCTTGCCACCCGCTACCAACTCCGATATCTCGAACCAGAACCGGTCCGGGTCGTCCTCCCACCGCGGACGCCGTCGCTTCGGTATACCCGCCGCGTCCAGCACCGCCATTGCTCGCTCCCGCGAACAGAAACGGTCCGCGAGATCAATGATTTCCTCGTCTGTCAACCCGCCGTTGTTCCCGAATACATTCTGCGATCGGTCGCGTGCCATGGCCCAACCCCTGCATGGAGACCTCTCGATCAAGGATCTCCTTATTGTCCCACCCGCATCCGCCGTGCTGCTGTTGACAACGGAACCCGCGGCTTTTCGCTTCGCAGATAGTTCTTGGTTTCGCCGAGGTGCCCGCCGGGCGTGCGACGGCCGCCCTCGCTGCTGCATGCCGGCCCGGAAGAGCGGCTGCCAGATCACCTGCAGCAACGCACGTCAGACGCGGTCAGACGATCGACACGTGGGCAGCAGGCCGCAGAGGCGTCCGCCGCGATTGATCGTCACTGGCTGTAGATCATGGCCGCAGTGGCGTCTGGCTGCGGCGCTACCGGCATGTAACGCGGCGCCGGACTCGCCCGGCGGTTCACGTGCCGCACGAGGCATCATGATCCCGATGGATCGACCGGTCCGCCAGCGAACGACGTCAGATTCCAGATCCCAGCGGATACACCTTGGAGTGCACGCTGTCGGTCGAGGCCCCTTGACAGACCGACGCATGCCACTACACCACGTAGTCGCGACTTGTCGATGCGCCTGGGAATCGAACCAAACGATCAGCGCCCCGAGCTGGACATCTCTATTCGATCAATGATCAGACCTCATGGATTTTAACTATTTGCACAACTCAGGGCATTGTTACGCATCGTGGTGGAGCTTCTCCGCCACCACTCCAAAAATCTTGAACTTCTCGACGACCTCAGATGGCTACTCAAAGTAGTCAACGACCCGAAGAGTGGCGATCAGCCGGACGAAGCGGATCTGCGCGACCAACCCAACGGTCGCCATGGGAGTCGCGTGTGAGTGGTGCGCGCCGGGCAGAGCCCTGGCTTGGCACCATCCTCATCGGCGACGTTCGCACGCGGCTGGCCGAACTGCCGCCCGCCTCGATCGACACGGTCATCACCAGCCCGCCTTACTACGGCCTGCGCGACTACGGTGTGCCGGGGCAGGTCGGCTTGGAGGGCGACGTTAACGGGTGGGTGGGCGCGCTCCGGATGGTCATGTTGTCCGTCGCACGAGTGCTCAAGCCCGGCGGCACGGTCTGGCTGAACCTAGGCGACGGCTACGCCCGCCACCAGCGGGACGGAGCCCCGACCAAGAGCCTGCTGCTCGGGCCGGAACGGTTGGCCCTGGCGCTCACCGCTGACGGCTGGATCTTGCGAAACAAGGTCATCTGGGCCAAGACGAACCCCATGCCCACCAGCGTGACCGACCGGCTGAGTACCACCCATGAAGTGATCTACCTCCTCGCCCGCAGCCGCCACTACTTCTTTGATCTCGACGCCATCCGGACACCTCATGTAACCGGCCGGTTCGCGGCGCAGCAGCGCGCAGTCGGGCGCGTATACCCACCGGAAGCGGTGGTCGCCACCATCCGCCAGACCAGGCGCACTCAGCGCAATACCGGACTCGGAACGCTCAAGGCAAGCGGCCTCGCCGGTCATCCGCTCGGCAAGAACCCCGGCGACGTCTGGCGCTACGCCACGGCCGGCTACAAGGGCGCGCACTTCGCGACTTTTCCGATCTCCCTCGTCGAGCGCCCCTTGCTGGCTGGTGTTCCGGAACGGGTCTGCGAACGGTGCGGTGCTCCGTGGCGCCGAAGCCGCCAGCGCGGGCACGAGGCGCCGCCTGACGAACTGCACCCCACCTGCGACTGCCGGGACGCCCACCGTCCCGGAGTCGTCCTCGATCCGTTCATGGGCGCGGGCACAGTGGCCGTGGCTGCCGAACGTCATGGGCGGGACTTGGCCGGTATCGAGCTGAACCCCGCGTATGCGACCTTGGCCGAACAGAGGATCTTGGCCGCGCGAACGATGCAGCTCAACAGGTATGCGGCCGGCGGAAAGCAACCTATGCGCCCCTTCGACCGGCGAGCCGCATAAGTGCCCCGGCCGCCCCACTGACGGCACACCACCAAGAACGCTAAGCAGGAGTCACCATGTATGGAACAAAGCAATCCCCACCAGTACCAAGAGGAACACACTCAGCCGGACGCAGACGCTGAGCGATCCTCGGTCGACCGGCCACGGATCTACGTCGCCTCGCTGCTCGACTACACCAGCGGCGTGATTCACGGCGCCTGGATCGATGCCGGACAAGACGTAGCGACGCTTGAGGCCAAGGTGCAGGTGATGTTGGCCGCGTCGCCGACCACCGCCAAGACCGGTGAAGCGGCCGAAGCGTGGGCCATCCACGACTTCGACGGCGGCGGCCTGCACCGGCTGCCGCTCGGCGAGCATGAATCACTGGCGGACGTCCCCCGCATTGCACAGCTTCTGAATGATCACGGCGAGCCGTTCATCGTCCTGGCCCAACCTGCCGGGCTGGGTGATCTCGACTTCTTGGAGGCCGCGGTGCGTGACAGCTTCGTCGGCCACTGGTCATCGGTCGAGGAGTTCGCCGAGCACGTCTTCGACGACATGGGAGCGTCGACCTTCATCGAGAACGCCCCACAGCACCTGCGGCCCTTCCTGTTGCTCGACGTCGAGAAGATGGCCGAGCAGATGGCATCGGAGCTGACCATTCTGGACGGCCAAGCCGGCGTCTACATCTTCAATCCGAACGCCTGACAGGCCGGCGGGCATGGCAACGAGGCCGTGCCCCTCCCCTCGTCGGTGACCTGCGGCCGATTCTCGTCATCCCACCCGGGCCGTGCTCAACCGAGCGATCTTCACCAAGCTGTTCGTCGACGCCGACGCCAAGGCTCCACTCGTGGTCGCGGACGACCTGATGGAAGGCCTTCGAGGCAATCGTGTACCTGCGGCGCGAAGCACAGCCCGAGCTGGACTCCACGTTGACGGCGGCCGAGGACGAACCGCTCACCGATGGCCGCGAGACCACGAACCGACTACGTCGACGCTTCACGCTGTCGCCGGTGCGCTACGAGCGCCGAAACGACAGTGGCGCCCTCCTTGCGGAGGACGCCACGATCTATGGGACTGTCACCGTTTCGGGCCTGCTCGGCCACTCTGTGTATCGAGTGGGTTCGAGTAGAACCGAAATGGTGGAGGTGAGGGGACTCGAACCCCTGGCCTCCTCCGTGCGAGGGAGGATTTCGGTTCAAGAACGCCTGTTCTAGTTGATCTCTGCGGGCCCTAAAATGCCGTCTAGGCAGGCACTTCTCGTGCCTCCTCCTGTCGGGTCCGATCGCGTGGTGCCGTCTCGTTCGCGGACGACTCACGGACGGATGATCAAGGGGGTGGTGGTCGGCGTGGGCTACGCGAAGAAGCGAATCGGTACGGACGGCAAGCCGAGGTACACGGCGTGCTATCTGGATCTGCGTGGGCGGTTGCGCTCGGCGGGCACGTTCAACGGAAAGCGGGAGGCGGACCGGGCCTGGCAGAGCGCGGAGGTCAAGCAGCGTGAGGGCCGGATCGGCGATCCGCGGCGCGGTCGACTGTCCTTCTGTGACTACGTGGAGAGCAGCTGGTTTCCGACCACGTCATGGAGGCGAGCACCCGCGAGACGTACCGATACAACCTTGACGCGCACATTCTTCCCTGGTTCACCGCGATGCGCATGGCCGAGATCATGCCGGCGGACGTCCGCGAGTGGGTGACCGATCAGAGCGCCAAGGGGCTCAGCCCGCATGTGATCGACAAGAACATGACGATCCTCAGCGCGATCTTCACGACGGCGCTGAACGATCAGATCACCTTCCTGCACGCGTGCCGCGGCGTCAGGATTCCAGAGGTCCCGAAGGCACCCCTGCAGATCATCACGCCGGAACAGTTCGACCTCATCTATGAGAACCTCCACGACCTGGTTCTGCAGCTTCTGGTCGAGCTCGACATCGAGAGCGGCATGCGATGGGGTGAGCTGACCGAACTCCGGCCGCGCGATCTCAGCGTCGGCACGGGGATCGTGACGGTCAGCCGGACCGTGGTGGAGGTGAACCCGAAATTCCACCCCGAGGGCAAGCGTTTTCTCGTGCAGCAGTACCCGAAGAACAAGAAGTACCGGCGCTTCAAGATCAGCGGTGCGGTGATTAGCAAGCTTGATCTGTTCATCCAGGCGAAGTCGATCGGGGCCGAAGACCTGATCTTCGTCATGGCCGAGCGGGAGCGCCTCGTGCCGGAGCCCAGGCCCTCGTGCGAATCGGACGGGCCAGAGTTGACCGAGCCGAACGAGAAGGGCCGCCAGTATCAGCACGGGACCATCACCGCGTATTCGATGGCTCCGTGCCGCTGCGATCGCTGCCGAGGCGCGTACGCGACCTACCGGGCGGGCCGCCGAGCGGAGGGCAAGGACAAGCCGCGCGGCCGGCGGTGTCGCGATACCGATGGACACATCCCGGGCGACTGGTTCCGCAAGCAGGTGTGGCACCCGGCCGTGGCCGCGGCCGGCATCGGACGGCGTGTCCGAGTCCACGACCTCCGACACGCCCACGCCTCCTGGCTCCTCGCCGGCGGCGCCGATCTTCAGGTCGTCAAGGAACGCCTCGGACATGGTTCGATCGCCACAACTCAGCGTTACTTGCACACCCTGCCGACGGCCGACGAGACGGCTCTCGAAGCTCTGGCCCGCACCCGCGGCCGCCGAAGCCGATGAGTGCGGTTTTCTGGCCGTTGACGCTCACTCGGGTGGGACCTCGCCATCGTTATGGATCTCCCCCGGCGCTGCTGAAGATCGCCCTGCTCACCGCCCCTGACGCCCTGTGGTGACCCTCGCCGGGCGCGGGGAGGCCCGGCGCTGCTCGCGGTGAGCCCGGATGCCGTCGAGGGCAACGGGTTGTGACCCTCGCCGGGCGCGGACGCCCGGCGCTGCTCCCAGACCTTCCACTGGGTGTCCATGGGATGCCGGTTGTGACCCTCGCCGGGCGCGGACGCCCGGCGCTGCACATTCACCGCCGCCGGGGCGGTGAAGCGGAGCACGTTGTGACCCTCGCCGGGCGCGGACGCCCGGCGCTGCTGCCATCCTTCGACCCGAGCCAGCCCGGGTCGTCGTTGTGACCCTCGCCGGGCGCGGACGCCCGACGCTGCCGTAGGTATCCGCCGATGTAAATCTCAGCATGGTCGTTGTGACCCTCGCCGGGCGCGGACGCCCGGCGCTGCGGCGCTACCGCACCAGGCCCACTAGGCGCCCGGGCACGGGGCGAGGGAGAGCCAGCAACCGGTGACCCAGCCGTCGACGAAGCCTACGACGGCTTCGGCATGACCTACGACTTCTACTGGCGCGTCTTCCAACGCGACTCCATCGACGGCCAGGGGATGCCCCTGCACGGCGGAGTCCACTACGCCGAGCACTACGACAACGCCTTCTGGGACGGCGCCGAGATGTTCTTCGGTGACGGCGACGGCCAGATATTCACCCGGACTACCGCGCGGTGGCCCACCGGCCGGGGACCCCGGCGTCGAGCGCGGTGGCGATCAGGCTGCGGGCGAGCGCGGGTTTGGTCGCGAACTCCAGCTCGTCGGGAACGCCCGCGGCCCGGCGGCGGTCCGGGTCCGCCATCCACGATTCCGGCATGTACAGGGCGTTGTCGAGGAAGGCGTGCCCGGTCGGGGTGGCGTAGGTCAGGTAGACCGCGACCTGGGCGTTCTCGATCCGGCCGGCTGTGCCGGTGTACTGGCGCTGGACACCGACGGTCATTGATCCCTTCTTCACGTCGCCGGTCTCGTCGAAGACGAACACCGCCTCGGAGTCGCCGAATTGTTCGACGACATAGTCACGCAGGTCGGCGCGCAGACCGTCGTCGTCCCACACCGCGGTGGCCAGGAAGTGCTGCATCCCGCCCGGAGAGGCCTCTCCGGCGTACTCGGCCAACGTCCAGCAGTTCACCCTCGGCAGCCCGGCCATCAGACCGCGCAGGAACCGGCGCATCCGCCGGCGGGACTCCGGCCGGCGGAACCGGCAGTCGAGCCGGCCCGCGAACCCCTCGAACGCCTCTCGCCACCGGTCGGGGTCTACGCTGGGGCACACGGCCACCGGCTGATCTTCACGTGTCGTCACAAACCGCGAGGATCACCGGTGGTCTCTTACGTTCCCGGACCAGGGTCCCCGCTCAGCCCCGTCACCCAACCATGACCCACCAGATCTAAACGATCACAGAAGTCCGGCTGGAGCACTAGACCCTACTTCGCCATCTCAGGTAGGGCTGCATCCCCGGCAGAGAAAATGAGTCATCGGCGACACCCTTTTTCTCGAGAACTCTACCGACATTATCTAGAAACCCGACAGCAAAACGCCTCTCCCAGGAGCGTAGTGCCGGCCAAGCGATTCCATATGTGACGAGAGAGCTCGCCATCAGCGCGGTGGCATTTGGCGATTCAAATTCGATTGTTATTCTCGACCATCCGCTTTTGTTTTCGATGTCGACTATTTTTGTTGCAACTCTAAGCCATTTCACGCGGAACGTTACTTCGGCGGCTTCGTAGTTTGGCTGCACGTCTGAATAGTTCAGAAGGTTTGCGGCTCCTTCTACCGCACCCAAGCAGTGCCTTCTTGGAGCTTGCACCTCGCGCTCGTAGATTCTCTGTTTCATCACGCGGGTCTTAAGTGGAGGCTTGTCGACCTCATCGTTTCTTGCGGGTATTATTCCGCTATCTCGCAGCGCCTCGATTATCCTGCCGAAATCGTAACTCCAGTCATCATCGGAGAGCCGTCGCATTTGTATCCGTGCGAGGTCGGCGAGTTCAGGTGGTAGTTCATTGGCCTGAGGGGCTCCAGCATGGCCCACAAGTACTGGAAACAGTTCGGTATGCTTGACGAGCGCGTACTCTAGCTCGCGGCGCACCCAGTCATCTTCATTGTATAGACGCGATCGCCCTGAGGCTTCCGAGATACCGTGCCAGCGAGGGCCAATAACAACTATAACCCCACGTGCTGCCGACAAAGCCCCTTTTATGCGGTTGACGTAGTCTTGACCTAGCCGATTCGATTCTTTGTCAAAATATACCATCTCGCGCCCAAAGTACCGCTGAAGATCGGACGCAAGACGACCGGCCGAAGTAGGAGAGTCGGAACGACGATAAGAGATAAAGAGTCTTCGACGATCCTCGCCCTTTATCGCCCGTGGAAATGTGGACATTTTACCTCGCAAGCGCCTATTGTTTCAGATGATCGGATCGTTCAACTTCTGATAACCGTGCCATTCCGTGGGTCAACTGCGATGAGAGAATGCTTTACGGATAGCTTCGACGTAAGGGATGTCTGCGGCCCTTGCCTGGGGTGATAGATCTTCGAATGGCACTAGTGCAGGATGAAGTGGATCACGCGTGCGCATCCACACCGACCAGGCATCGTGTACATTCTCGGCGGTTACTTGATCACCCTTGACGCGCATGAGCAATGCATACAGCACAAAAAGGTCATCGGCTCCCTCCGGGGGAGATGCCTCGGCCGAAACTAGGCTTTTGATCAACCGGGCATCGCTATCAAGATACGTCATATTGTTAGCCTTCCCGAAAACGCCAGAATGTGCAATGCTGCGAATATCCAAGGGACTGCTCGTTCGCTGGTTCCGAGGTCGGCGTGACGCCGCCACCAGGAGTCGGATTTAGTTTTTAGCTGGTCCCATTCATCGCTAAAGGGTCGCACCGGAAGTTGGCGTTCAATTTTATTTATAACGGCAAATTTCGCCCGGTTTAGGTCGCGGTAGCTGCGTAGCTGTACCCACCAAATTATCGAGATAGCCACCCCAGAGATGGTCAGAGCTAGGGACGTCGGCCAAGGAATATCCAATTTGGAGAAGGACAGCACGCCTACGGAAACGAGTGCAGTCTGAATTGACAGAAAGAAGGCATTTGCTACGCCGCGTCGCGCCGATACCCGGTCCGCCATCTCCACGGCAGTTTTGTAGAGTTCTACGACCCCGGCAGCGGGAGAACTAGAGTCGGCCATGGAGGAATTGTCGAACACCCCCGCCTTGCACGCAAAAGATTACCGCTTCGAGCCTTGCTGGTCGTCAAATTATACGACAAATGCAATTAAACGCGTTCTGCCGGCGATTTCTGGATGTCGCAGGCACGGGTCGCCCGACGGTCCTAGCCCGACTTTCCATACCGGTGAGTAACTGACGCCGTCCCGGCTGCGATCGTTGACGTGGTCCACCGCCTCTGATCTGCGGCGTTGTGTGACCGTATGGTTGCGATCACGGCTGGGGGGTGTAGTACCTAAAAATGTGGCGTCGATCGTCAAGAAGCGGATCTCGGGGAAGACGTATCTGTACGCCACGACGTCGGCCCGGGTCGACGGTCAGCCCCGGTCAGCCCCGGATCGTGGAGCAGGTCTACCTCGGCGCCGAGGACGAGGTGATCGCCCGGCTGGCCGGGCGGGCCGGCGGGGGTGATCCGGCGCTGCCGGATGCCACCGTGCACCGCCGGTTCGGTGACGTTGCCGCCGTGTGGGGCATGCTCACCCGTTTGGAGGCCGCCGCCGTGATCGACGGCGTGGTCGGTGACGCGAAGGTCCCCGGCGGTACGACGGTCGGGAGCTATCTGGCGCTGGCCGCGCTCAACCGGGTCTGTGACCCGAGGTCGAAGGCTGGTTTCGCCGAGTGGTCCGCGACGACCTCGCTGGGGCGGATCACCGGTCTGCCTGCCGAGATGCTCGACCACCGCCGGTTCTGGGAGGCGATGGACCGTGTCGACCTCGACCGGATCGACGCGGTCGAGGCGGCGCTGACCCGCCGGATGATCGAGGTGTTCGGCCTCGACACCCACGGACTGGTCCTTGACATGACCAACTTCGCGACGTTCATCGACTCCACGAACACCCGCGCCCCGGTCGCGGCCCGGGGGAAGGCGAAGCAGAAGCGCTCTCGCGGTTCCGGGTTAGGACGTGGGAGCGCCTGTCAACGCAACTACCACGTGCTGAACCACTTCGCCGCGACCGCGAGGGCCTGGGCCACCAGGGCCAGGTCCTCGCGGTGGGTGGCCGCGAAGATCACCGCCAAGGCGGTGAGAGCTTCGGCCGCCTGCTCGAAAGCAGACGGTCTCCGGCTGGGATCCACGGGCGACACCCCATGTGCTCGGAGGTCCCGCTCTCGGATGAGAGCGGATTGGCCGGGGGATGCGTCTCCCATCGACCAGTACTGAGTCGACGGGGTTCGTGGGCTCCCGCGCGGCTTCTCTCCGGCTGGGGCGTTGCGCCAGGTACCAGCAGGATTGCCGACGATGACGGTAGACGGTTTGGCGGCCGAGCCGAAGAACGACCGACCACCTTCGATTTGTGTCGCCCCGCGCTCGTTTGGACGAACGCGCAGGTCAGAGTGCCCGGAGGGGGTCGTCACCCTCGGGTCACCTCGTTATGTGATGCTTATCGCAGTGACTGGACCGATGCGCTGGGTATCCGATGAAGGTCTCTGTGGTCTTTTGCCGGTGATGGACGGTGGCTGCGCGGACCAATGCTCGATGTCCAACGGGCAAGGCATGGCCGACCGCGGACACGACGAGGGCCCGGCGCGGGGCATCCGTAGGCCGGGTCCGGGCTGTCGGAGTGGGCGGAGCTTGTGGCGTATTGCCGACCGCCGCCACTGGAGTCCGTTGCTCGCCGTAGCGCCGCCCGACCTCGAAGGCGTGGAGCGAGTCAAGGCCGTGATCCCAAGGACGAATGGTGGGGTCGAGCGGCGGGAGAAGAAGCCTCGACTGGCGGGATCACGTCGCACATCCAAAATCCGGATCCGGACGGGAGAGGGCAGGAGAGTTGCCGACCCGCGCGCCTGGACCACAGACACGGCTGATAGGACCCGCTTCCGGGCGGTCACGCATGTCGGGCTGTTCGGACCGCTCCACGAGCGCCGTGCCGCGCAGCTCGACGGCCACGACGACGCGCTGCTGGTCCACGACGGGAACGTCCTCGAAGGGCCTACCTGGAACATCGGCTTCTACGACGGTGAACACCGTCATCAGACTGAAGGCGGACGTGCTTCCGGGTGTCACCATGGCTCTCCTCCAGTAGGGCCATGCCCACGACACCGCACACATCTCCGTCGACGAGCTCGGCCGTTTCCAGGCGGCGTTTGCCACCAACGCCTCCATCGGGGTTCGACCCATCAGCGCCATCGACAGCCTCGAGCTGACTCCCGACCATCCGATCTTGGACTCGCTGCGCGCCGCATACGCCGAGATCCAGCCCGAACCCCTGCAGCAGCGCGGACGATCACTCGAGGCCACCGTCATCCTCTGGACCGGACGAGAGGTCCGCGCACTTCGCCAGGCCAGGCGTATGAGTATCGCTGCCTTAGCCAGCATCTGGAAGCGTGAATCATCTCCGCGATCCTTTGGAGATCGCGAAGTCCCGATCATGGTCTTTCGGTCGTTGCCTGCGCGATCAGGTTCTCGGCCTGGCTGTCGGATGCTGATGCCTTCTGGAGGCGGAGGAAGGCGCGGCGGTAGGTGTCGACCTGGGTGGGGTCGTCGATGGTGATGGGGCGGGTGAGGAGTTCGAGGTGGACGAAGGGGTCGGTGTCGGGGAGGTCTTCGAACAGGACGAAGCCGCTGGTGCGCCAGACGGGTGCGGCGGTGAGGGGGAGGATGCGTAGGTCGACGTTGGGGCGGTGGAGGATTTCGCCGAGGCGGGCGAGTTGTTCGGCGTGGTCGGCGGGTGGGCCGAAGGGCCAGCGGAGGACGGCTTCGGGGATGACGAATTCGAGGCGTTTGGTGGTGTCGTAGAGGATGCGCTGGCGTTCGAGGCGGGCGAGGACGCGTTCGGCGATGTCGGGGGGTGGTCCGTCGGGTCCGGCGGACAGGACGTGGCGGGCGTAGCTGGCGGTCTGGAGCAGGCCGGGCAGGATGGCGGGCTGGTAGCCGCGGATGAGGCCGGCTTTGGCCTCGACCTCGGCGGTGCTGTGGCGCAGGGCGGCGGGGTCGCCGGCGGCTTCCCAGGAGGTGGGGCCGAGGAGGGCTTCTTCGGCGAGGGTACGCAGCTCGTCGCGTTGCGTCTCGGTGGCGCCGGTGGCCTGGCACCACTGGTCGACGTCGGTGAGGGTGACGCGTTGTTTGCCGGCTTCGATGCGGCTGATCTTGGGCTGTGACCAGCCGAGCTGGCGGGCGAGCTGGGGTTGGGACAGTCCGGTTGCGGCGCGTAGGCGGCCGAGCGAGCGTCCGAGACGTTCGCGTAGTGCGGGGGTGCCGAAACCGGTCATGCGTGGATCAGTGGGATGTCCTGAATCGGGTGGTCATGTAGTCGGCCAGGGGCAGGGCGTGGGTGCGGGCGAGGTCGAGCAGTTCGGTGCAGGCGGCCAGGTCGGTCGGGGTGCCGGGGGTGTAGCCGGTGAGGGTGCCGTCGGGGGTGTAGTCGTACCAGATGACGCTGGCGTGGTCGGTTCCGCGGTCGAACAGGACGAAGTCCCGCTGGACCGGTGCCAGGTCGGGGTGGCTGGCGCGGTCGACGATCCAGACCTGTTCGCCGGCGGCGACGTTCTCGGGGTAGGCGGCGTCGAGTTCGTAGCGGACGTAGTCGCTCAACGGCTCGTCGACGATGTGGACGCGGCCGAAGGTCTTTCCGGCAGCGACGGCGTCGCGAATGATCTGGACGGTCGCGGTCTTCGCGGGACGGTCCGGCAGGGGGTGTCCCTCGCGGTAGGCGCGCTGGCGGTCGGCGTCGCCGGGTACCTCGTAGTACTGGCGGGATTCGAGGCGGATCGCTTCGGCGGTGAAGCTGCCGTAGAGCGCCATGAGCTCGGCGGGTGTCATACGCCCTCGGTCAGGCGGGCGGCCGCGTCGAGGATGAGCTGGCGGGGGAGCCGCACGGCGGTCTCGTTGGCCGCGAGGGTGAGCTGCGCCCGGGTGTCGGTGCTGATCTGGTAGCCCTGCACGACGACATCGTCGCCCTCGACGAACACGCCGGGGCACGTCGCGAGGTCGTCGCAGCCCGCCACCTGGTGAAGCGCCATATCTCCATCCTCTCCTATCCGTGTCTATCCATCCAGGCGGGAGTATGGGCGTTGCCCGTAGCGGTGGTCAACAGGCCAGGCCGGTGGCGCGCCACGACCGTATGTCGCTCCGGTGAGGCGGCTCTTGTGATCTGCGGCCGTGCGTCGCGGCGAATGAGTCTTGCAAGCTATGCGGATAGATGCCAACCTATCCGTGCCCGCTCGTTGGGCTTGCAGATCCGATCAAGGATGCCCGGGCCGGTTCGGCCTGGACGCGGAGTGGAGGACATGAGCGATGAGCACGTCGGAGCTGGCCATGCGGGGTGGCGCGATGGGGATCGATGACGGTCTGTTCGACCTGGACATCCGGGTCATCGAGGTGGGGGACGCGGCGGCGAGTCTGATCAACCTGACCGACGACGGCTGCGGTTCGACGTGCCCCAAGGCGTGCGCGACGAACTGCGGCTGAGACCAATCGGGCGCCGGCAGCATCAGGGAGCGGGAGGTGGATCGATGAGGTCGCCGAACGACCGGCGTCCGTACCGCTGCGCGGACGCGGCGCTCCTTCGCGCGGCGGTGCGGACCGAGGCCACGCTGCCGGCGTGGCCGGATCCGAACGACACGAGTGCGGATCGGGTGGACCGTTGGTGTGCCTGGCTGCGTCGGGTGTGGGCGGACGAGGACGTCGCGGCGGCGGTTGAGCTTGCCAGTCCTGGTCTCGCGCGGGCCGTTCGAGAGGCCTGCGCGGCGACGGATCCGGACGCGCGCCGCGTCCGGCGGATGGTGCTCGCCACGTGTCGCTATCTGCTGCGGATGACGGGGCGCGCGACGCCGTTCGGGCTGTTCGCCGGGGTGGTTCCGGCCTCCTTCGGCCCGGATCTCGTGGTCCGCTGGGGGTACGAGCACCAGGCCGCCGCCTATGCGGACGGCGCCTGGCTCGACGAGGTGATCTCGCAGCTTGAGTCATGGCAACCGCTGGCAGGCCGGCTGCCACTGGTCATCAACAACGCGGCGTTTCCACGGGGCCGGCGGCTTGTCGTTCCCCACCAGTACGGTGATCGGCGAACGGGATCCGGCGGTGGGGCCCCGGCTGAGGTGACACTGCGGCTCACGCCTGCGGTGCGTCTCGTGGTCGAGGCCGCGCGGGCACCGATCTGCGGTGAGGAGCTGTCGGCGAAGCTCGCCGCCGAGTTTCCGGAGGCGTCCTCGGGGTCGATCGCCGCCCTGCTGAATGAGCTGGTGCGGTGGCGGGTGCTGGTCAGCGGCCTGCGTGCACCGAGCACCACCGTGGACGCGTTCGGGCATGTGGTGGACCGCCTGGCAGCGGTCGGCGCCGGCGGCATCCCCGAGGTGTCCGACACGTTCGAACGGCTGGGCGAGATCAGGCGGATCCTGGCCTCCCATCGGGCGGTGTCGACGTCCGAGGAGGCCCGTCGGGTCCGCGCGGATGCCGGTGTTCGGATGGGTGTTCTGGGCGCATCCGAGCGGCCACCGGTGGCGGTGGATCTCCGGCTGGACGGCGCCGTGGTGCTTCCCCGGCAGGTCGCGCGGGAGGTGGAGTCCGCGGCGGCGGTGCTGACTCGGCTGGCGCGCCTGCCGGCCGGGCCGGCGGCGTGGCAGGACTTCCACAGCCGCTTCTTCGAGCGGTACGGCATCGGCGCGGCGGTTCCCCTCCTCGATGCCGTGGATGCGGACAGCGGCCTGGGCTTCCCTGCCGGCTATCCGGGTCAGCGCGCGAAGCCGGTGGACAGCCCGACGCCGGTCTCCGATCGCGACCATCGGCTGCTGGCCATGGCGCACCAGGCCGCGCTGGACGGACGCCAGGAGATCGCTCTGACCGAGGGCCTGATCGCCAACCTGGAAGTCGACGCGCAGGCGTCGGCGCGCACACCCGCCCATCTGGAGATGTGCTTCGAGCTGCATGCCGACTCGAAAGAGGCCGTGGACCGGGGAGCGTTCCGCCTGGCGGTGGTCTCGGTGTCGCGTGCCGCCGGCACGATGACCGGTCGCTTCCTCGGACTGCTCGCCGGCGACGGGACGCCCCTGGCCACGGTGCTCGCGGATCTCCCGGTAAGCGATCCGGGCGCGGAGCCCGTGCAGCTCTCCGTTGACGTGCCGGATCCACGCGCGTCGCAAGTCACGCGGGTGCCCCAGGTCATGTCCAGGGTGATCGCGCTCGCCGAGCACCGGGATCCGGCGGACACCGTGATTCCGTTGGAGGACCTGGCGCTCGTCACGGACGGGGTCCGTCTGTCGTTGGTTTCGCTGTCGCGGGGGCGGTGCCTGGAGCCGACGATGGTGCATGCCCTCGATCTGCGGGCGCATACTCCGCGGTTGGCGCGTTTCCTTGCCGAGATCTCCCGTTCGCAGGACGCGGTCGTGACGGGATTCGACTGGGGCCTCGCCGCCGACCTGCCGTTCCTGCCGCGACTGATCCACGGCCGAGCGGTGCTGTCGCCGGCACGCTGGGTCGTACAGGCTGGGGAGCTACCCGACCGCGGCGCGTCCTGGCCGGTGTGGGAGGCGGCCTGGGCCGGATGGCAGGCCCGGCGACGGGTGCCGGACGTGGTCTCGGTGGGTGCCGGGGACCGGCAGTTACGCCTCGATCTGCGTCAGGCAGCGCACCGTGCCCTGCTGCGCGAGCATGTCGATCGGTCGGGGAGTGCGCGACTTGTCGAGGCGGCGCCGGCGGGGGCGTTCGGCTGGCTGGAAGGCCACGCTCACGAGATCGTGGTGCCGCTGCTCGCGGATCAAGCGGCGCGTGGACCGGAACGACGCCTGGCTCAGGCCACGTCGCCGATGCCACGGGTCATCCGCCGTGACCACGGCCATCGTCCCGGCATGTCGTCGTGGCTCTACGCGAAATTGTACGGGCATCCAGACCGCCAGAGCGAGGTCCTCGGCGAGCATCTGCCCGACCTGCTCGCGACCTGGGACCCGCCACCGCGATGGTGGTTCATCCGCTACCGCGATCCCGACCGGCAGGCACACATCCGCCTGCGGATCGCGCTTCCCGACGCCGCGGCGTTCGGCCCGGCCGCGACGCGGGTCAGTGCCTGGGCAGACCGGCTGGCCACGCAGGGCCTGCTGCGCGACGTCGAGTTCGCCACCTACCGGCCCGAGATCGGCCGGTGGGGCGACGGGGACCTGATGACCGCGGCCGAGAAGGTGTTCGCTGCGGACTCCCGGGCCCTGCTCGCCCAGTTCGCTCAGCCGCACCGGCCCTCGGCCGAGGCCCTGGCCGCCGCCCACATCGTCGCGATCGCCGCCGGCTTCACGGGTGGGCCCGACGATGGCGCGACCTGGCTCATCCGTCACGCTCGCCCCACCAAACCGGCGAAGCCGCCGCGCGAGCTACTGGCAGAAGCGGTACGCCTGGCCGATCCCCGCGACGACTGGGCGGCGCTACGCGCAACACCCGGCGGAGCGGACATCGTCGAAGCCTGGCGGGACCGCACCACAACCCTCGCCGACTACCGCACCCTGCTCGCGGACACGGCGAGTATGGATCTTGACGCGACACTCGTCGCGCTACTTCATGCCCACCACATCCGGGCCCTGGGCATCGATCCCGACCGGGAGCGGACCTGCCTGCACCTGGCACGTGCCGCGGCCCTGTCCTGGCGCGTCCGCTCGGCCACAGCAGGTCGGAACGCTCGATGACCGATCTCCCGCTCGACACGGCGGCGGCACTGGCCGCCCGGATCGCCGACCGGCTCGCGTCGCCCGATGACGTCGGCGACCTCGGCACCGCCGAACACTGGTGGCCGCAGTCCCTCGGCCACGGCGCCGCCGGCATCGCGCTCCTGCACGTCGAACGCGCCCACGCCGGCCTGTCGCCCTGGCAACGCGCCCACGACTGGCTCCGCTTCGCCACCCGACAGGAAATCAGCGCGGGCGAGGACAGCCACCTGCACCACGGCGCCCCCGCGCTCGGGTTCGCCCTGCACGGCGCCGCGCACGCCTCCGGCCGATACGCCCGCGCACTCGAGATCCTGGACGGCCACATCGCCCGCGCGACCCGACGGCGGCTGGACGACGCCCATGCGCGTATCGACCGCGGCGCCCTGCCCGAGCTGGCGGAGTTCGACGCTATCCGCGGGCTGGCCGGCATCGGCGCGCATCTCCTCCGCCGCGACCCGCACTCAGACCTCCTCCGAGGCATCCTGGAATACCTCGCCAGGCTCACCGAACCACTCAAGGACGACGGCGAGACGCTGCCTGGCTGGTGGAGCGATCTCGCGCCCACCGGACGTCCCGCACCCGAGTATCCGGGCGGGCACGGCAACAACGGCGTGGCCCACGGCATCGCCGGCCCCCTCGCACTGCTCTCCCTGGCAGCCCGCCGCCACATCGTCGTCGACGGGCACAACGAGGCGCTCCGTCGCATCTGCGACTGGCTCGACCGCTGGCGGCAGGACAGCGACACCGGCCCCTGGTGGCCCTACTGGATCACCCGCACGCAGCTGCGTGCCGGCCGACCGGACCTCGCGGGGCCACCCCGCGCGTCCTGGTGCTACGGCGCCGCGGGTCTCGCTCGTGCTCAGCAACTCGCCGCCCTGGCCACCGGGGATGCGACGCGCCGCCGGACGGCCGAGGGCGCCCTTCTGCACGCCGTGACCGGCCCGGCCCAGACCGCCGCCCTCGACGCCTCGCTGTGCCACGGCCGGGCCGGGCTTCTCCACCTGGCCCGCCGCGTGGCCGCCGACGCGGAGACCACCGACCTCGCCGACCGCGTGCCCCGCCTCCTCGACGCCCTGCTCGCCAGCACGGCAGACAACGATCTCCTCCAGACCGCTGCCGCCGTCTCCAAGCCCGGCGGCGAGCCGACAACCAGGCCGCGCGTGCGGACCGTCAACCGCCTGGGACTCCTCGAAGGCCTGGCCGGCATCGGACTGGTGCTGCACAGCCTCACCAGTCCCCCCGACTCGACAACCGGCTGGGACGCATGCCTGCTGATCACCTGACCGCGACGGGGAGGGACGACGCCATGAGCGATGCGTTTGAGGTCTCCGGCTGGCACCAGGTCGCGATCACCTTCACCGACCGGCACACGGCCGAACGCATCGCGGTGCGACACCTGCGCCCGGCGCTGCTGAGGGAGCAGGAAGCCGCGCGGATCGCCGGCTGGTTCTTCGTCCGCAAGACACCGGCCTGGCGACTGCGCTACCGCCCCCCGACGCCCGACACCGCCGCGCACCTCGCGCGCATCCTCGACGAGCTGGTCGCAGGCGGACACGCGGTCGGCTGGTCGACCGGCATCTACGAACCGGAGGTGACCGCCTTCGGCGGCGCCGAAGGCATCGCGGTCGCGCACGACCTGTTCGCCCACGACAGCCACCACGTCCTCGACCACCTCGCCCGGCCGGCGGACCCCGACAAGGCCACGCTGGGTCGCCGTGAACTGGCCGTCCTACTGGCCAGCGTGCTGCTACGCGGCGCCGGCCTCGACTGGTATGAGCAGGGCGACGTCTGGGCCCGACTCGCCCGCCACCGCCCCGCTGACCCAGACGCCCTACTGCTTCCACCGGAACGCCGCCGCGTCCTCGTGGCCGCGACCCACCGGCTGATGACCGTCGAGGTCGGTCCGGGAAGCCGGCTGACTGACCGCGACCCGGCCGCGGACCTGGCCGGGTGGGCTGGCGGCTTCGAGCGGGCCGGGCGGGACCTCGCCGACCTGGCCGCGTGCGGAACGCTTGAACGAGGCCTGCGGGCGATCCTTACCCACCACCTGATCTTCTTCTGGAATCGACTCGGTCTGCCCTTCGCGGACCAGGCCACTCTCGCGACCCTCGGGAAAGAGGTAGTCATGGCGGAAGACGACATCGACGTCGTCGCACCATCCCCGCAGCACGACTCCGGCGCGGCGCCGGCCAACGACGTAGCCACCCACCATGCCGAGAGAGAAGCAACCGCCGCACGGCTGCGTGACGCCCTCGTCGACCACCTGCGCGCGTCAGGCGCGGTGCGCAGTGAGGCGGTGCGGGCCGCGATACGCGCCGTGCCGCGCCACGTGTTTCTCCCCGGGGTGGACATCGCGGACGCCTACGCCGACGAACCGGTCTACACCAAGCAGGACAGCGCCGGCGTGTCGATCAGCGCCGCCTCCCAGCCGACGATCGTCGCGATGATGCTCGAACAGCTCGACGCCCGCCCCGGCGACCGGATCCTCGAGATCGGTGCCGGCACGGGCTACAACGCGGCACTCCTCGCCCACCTCGCCGGCGCCCGCGGCCAGGTCACCACGATCGACGTTGACGACGACATCGTCGTAGGCGCCCGCCGCAACCTCACCGCCGCCGGCCGGGCGGACGTGACCGTGGTGCTCGGCGACGGCGCCCTCGGCGCCCCGGACGGCGGCCCGTTCGACCGCGTCATCGCCACCGTCGGCGCGTTCGACGCGCCACCCGCCTGGCTCGACCAGGCAGCCCCCCACGCCCGGCTCGTCCTACCGATACGGCTGCGCGGCGCCGTCGCCCGGTCCATCGCCTTCGACCATCTCGACGGCGCCTGGCGAAGCCACTCGATCGAGATGTGCTCCTTCATGCCTCTGCGCGGGATCGGCGACGATCCCCGCCGGATCGCCGCGCTGACCTCGGACGGCGACGTCAGCGTGCAGCTCTACCGCGAACACACCACCGACCCGGCCGCGCTGCTCGGCGTCCTCGACCAACCGGGCACCGAGGCGTGGACCGGAGTGCTGTTCGCCGCCCCCGAATCGTTCGAATGGCTGGACCTCTGGCTCACCTGCACCCTCGACGGCGGGCTGACCCGCATGCCCACCACGCCCCGAGCAGTCGAGAGCGGCCTGGTCAGCCCCCAGTTCGGCTGGGGCGCGATGGCCGCGGTCGAGAAGGACAGCCTCGCCTACCTAACCCTGCGACCCGCCCCCCGGGCCGCCGACGGCACGACGATGAACGAGGTCGGCGTCATCGCACACGGCCCCGACCACGACGACCTCGCCCGCCACGTCGCCACCGAGATCCAACGCTGGAACCGCGACCACCGCAACCGCGACGTCCACATCGACATCCACCCCGGCCGCCCCGGCACGCCGTCCACCGGCCAGGTCGTTCTCGACCGCCAGCACAACCCGCTCACCGTCACGTGGGCGTAGCCGAGGACCTCTTGGCACAGGTCGGACGACGATTCCCCCTCGTCGCCCGACCTCGACCCGCCTGCGGCCCCCTCCACGCCCGGATCAGCGAGGTCAACGCTCTGGCACGGGCCGCAGCGGCGGCATACTCCGGACCGGACGCACTGACAGCGGCGGCCGAAGCGCTCAACAAGGCCGCGCTGATCGCGAGCGACGTGGGCCTACCCGACCTCGCCCGCACGCTGTGCCGCGCCCACTGGGACGCCTACCGGGACACCTGGCCACTGGACGGGCGCACCGCCCGGTGCGCCCTCGAACCCCTCGTCAACCTCGCCCGCCTGCACATCCGCGACGGCCACGGCGACCGCGCCCACGAACTGCTCCGCACCCTCCACCACGGCATCGCCGAAGGCACCGACATCGTCATCGACGGCATCCTCGTCCCCGGTGGGCGGCTCACTGCCACGCCAGACGACCATCGGGCACTGCGCCACTGGCTCTGGACGGTGGTGCTCGCCGACGGAACGCGGGCCCTCGCCGCAACCGGCCACTGGGAGCAGGCCGCCGCCCACGCCGAGGCGCACCACGGGGTCGGCCGACGCCTCCTCGACGGCCGGCAGGCCGTCGTTCTCGCCCACTGCACCGGCGGCCGGCTCACCGCCGCCCAAGCGGTGATCGACGAAAGCGACCTCACCGAACCCTGGGAATACGTCGTCGCCGCCTGCCTGACCGTCCTGTGCGACCGCTCCGCAGGCCGAACGGCAAACCAGAGCGTCTCCACGATGATCCGCCGCTACGAGAACCTGCCGGCGACGGCCAGCCTCGGAACGTTCCAGACCCGGCTGGGACTCACCGTGATCGATCTCGCCGAAGCTATCGCTACACCCGCATCACGCCGCATCGCTGCTCGTCTCAGGCGGGCGGCGCTCACCGCCAGCGACGCTGGCATCGCCCGCGAGCTGCTCGCCCATCAGACATGCAGCAGCGTTGTGACCATCGCCGAACGCTCCGACCTGTCCGACGCCGTTCGAGCCGCTGGCCTCGGCCTTATCCTGCCGACTCTGCACGCGGACCTCATGGCGGCCGTCGAGACCGCCGAGACCGCGATAGGGCGCGCACTGACCCGTACGCGGGTCAGAACCATGGGCTAGAGATCGAACTCGCCGTCGCGCGCACCGGCAAGGAAGGCCGTCCATTCGGCGGGGGTGAAGACGAGGACGGGGCCGCCGGGGTCTTTGGAGTCGCGGACGGCGATTGAGTCCGGGCTGGTGGCGACCTCGACGCAGGCGCCGCCGTTGCCGGCGCTGTAGCTGCTCTTGTGCCAGGTGCGGTGCGGGTCGGGACTCGGGGAGGTATCGCTCATGTCAGGTCCTCCTCCGCGTGGGCGATCAGGTCGAGAGACCGCTCGGGGTCGAGTGCGGCTGCTCGCAGGCGGTTCATGACGAGCTTATAGCGGCGAAGATCGGCTTCCTTCTCCAGATAGAGGCCGCTGTTGAGCTGTTCAACGTGGACGACTTCGCCGCCGCTGACGCCGGGGAAGCTGAGGATCATGAAGGAGAAGCCGAGAGCCGCGTGCGCTCCGACGGTGTACGGGAGGATCTGGATCGTGACGTTCGGCCGGAGCGCTGCCTGCCGAAGGTGTTCCAGCTGTGCCCGCATGACGGCCTTGCCGCCGACCTGGCGCCGCAGGACGGCTTCGTCGAGCACCGCCCACAGGGCGAGCGGGTCGTCGCCGGCGAGCCGGTTCTGCCGCTCCATCCGCAGCGAGACCCGGCGATCGATCTCGTCGTCGTCGAGGCTGGAGTTCGCCGCGCGCATCACGGCGTAGGCGTAGTCGCGGGTCTGCAGCAGCCCGGGGACGAGCTGCGCGTCGAAACAGTCCCAGGAGACGGCACTTGTCTCGGCGGCCATGAACCGCTCGAACCAGCGAGGCACGGCGTCGGTGTAGCGATGCCACCAGTCCCGCTGCCGGACGCCTCGAGCGATGTCGAGGATCCGTTCCTGATGCTCCTGCGCCACCTCATAGAACTCCAGCAGCGCCCGCACATCCCGGCTGCGCTGCGTCGTCACGCCGGTCTCCATCCGGCTGATCTTCGACGTCGAACAGCCGAGCCGCCCGGCGGCGTCCTCGATCGTCAGGTCCCGGTCCTCGCGCAGCCGGCGCAGTTCGGCGCCCAACTGGCGGCGCCGCAGGGTGGGCGTCGTCTCGGCCGACATCGTGCTGTCCTCCCAGAGATCGGGTCGCCTCATCCTGCATCGCGCATGGCCCGGGCTGCGCATTGCGTTGCTCCGGCACTGCGATGCTAGCTGCGTGCAGTGAGATGCACTTGCATTTTGTTGCGCGACGGGGTGATCCTGTCGATGCCCGCCGGTGCACCGGCGGAGCGATCCCGCGGGCGAGGGAACGGGAGAGCCATGACGATCAGATCCGGCGCCGCGGCGCGCGTCGACGAACGACAGCGTCAACAGGCTGTGAAACGCACGGGTGGTCTGGCCTGGGACGCGGTCATCCCACTGGCCCGGGATGCCGAACGGTGAGCATGAGCGCGTTCGGCTACATCCGTCGGGACGACGCCGACGACGAGGAGATCAACCGCGTCCACGACGTTCTGACCGGTCACTCCCGGCACGAGGGCCTGGCACTGGTCGAGGTCTACGTCGATCGAAACATCCCGTCCGACCAGCTGGTCCGTGCGGGATTCTCGGTGCTGCTGGAGGAGCTCCGCCGCTACGACGGAGCGATCGTCCTCGTTGCCGGTGCGGAGCACCTGTCCACGTCGCCGCCGATTCGCCGAGCCCTGGAAGGGGAGATCGTCGATCGCGGAGGTGCTGTCCAGATCGCCGCCCTGCCTCCGCCGTCGCGGACGCCGCCACCGTTCGCCCCGCCCCGCGTCTTCCGATTCCCGGCGACGGCCACGTCCGCCCGCGAGGCACGCGCACGCGGCCGACACGTCCTGCGCGACTGGCATCTCGACGAGGAGACGACGAGCACCGCGGTGTTGCTGATCTCCGAGCTGGTCGCCAACGCGGTCGCGGCGTCGACGCCCCCCTCCGGCGAGCTGGGAGAGCTCGGTCGAGATCAGGCGGAGCGCGGCTTCGTCTCGTTGCGGCTGAGCCTCTTCGGGCCTCGGCTCGTGCTCGAAGTCTGGGACCGGGCTGACGCCCCACCGCTGCAGCAGGACCAGGACCTGAGCGCCGAGGGCGGCCGCGGCCTGGTCCTGGTCAGCGCGCTGAGCGCTTGCTGGTCGTTCTACCCGACTCGCGGCGGCGGGAAGGTCGTCTCGTGCGAGATCATTCTTGCGGATCCCCTGTGTGACGGGCACGGAGCTCGATCCGGCCTGGCTCTGCCACGCCGTCCACCACCCGTCGGCCCACCAGGTCCCGGCGTCCCCGAGCAGGACCCGGACCTTCTCCGGCGGGTCGTCCTGGGCCTCCGCCGCCTCGACGACTGGCGCCACACGGAGGAATAGCGCCCTCGCCTCTCGACGGCCCGGTGGGCCTTCATCGTGGGGAGCCGCGTGGGATTCAGGCAGGGACCGGGATCCTGGCGACCGGTCGCCACCAGCAAGAGAGGGTCGTCGATGCCTGTGCGAGGATCTGGCCTCGGTTGACGCTGGGGGGGAGCGTGGCGATGCGCAGGGTTTGGATCATGCCGGTGGTGGGAGTGGCGCTGGTGGCGCTTCTCGGCGGCTGTGGCGGTGGCAAGGATGGTGCGGCCGGTCTGCCGCCGGGCCAGGCGGTGGGTGGTGCCGGGTCGGCGGCGGGGTCGGGCGGCAAGCTCGTCTCCGGGGAGACCGGGTTCGGGGTGTCGCGGTCGGATGCCAGCATGGGACTGCCGGACTACGTCTGGGCCGCCACCATGGTCACCAATGGCACGCCGATGGTCACACCTTTGACGGCGTCGTTCGCTGTCTACGATCCGGCGGGTTCGGTGATCGGGCAGTCGAACACGTCCGCGCCGATCATGCGTACCGGGACCCGGATGGTCGTGGGTACTCAGGTCGAGGTTCCAACCGGGTCCCAGATCGGCAAGGTCGTGGCGACGGTGAGCCCGTTGGAGAACCTGGCGGAGAAGGACACGCATCCGGACTCGACCTTCGCCGCCGTCGGCGTGCACCTTCAGGGCAGCGTCGCGGACCATTCGGCGAAGGTCCTGGGTGAGGTCGTCAGCCACTACCAGCAGCCGGTGCATCAGGTCTACGTCAGCATCGCCTGCTTCAACGCGGCGGGCGGGATCATCGGGGGCGGCGAGCATTACGTCGACGCCATCGGTCCTGGTCAGACGGTCGGGTTCGCCAGCGACGGGCTCATTGTCTCCGGTGAACCGGCGCGATGCGAGGCATTCCCCACGCTCTCCGGCGCGTCCGGATAGCCGCAGCACTCCGACGCTGGCGACCCACGCCCGCGGGCCGGGTCAGCAGCCTGGTGCGTGGTTGAGCGAGGGGCCTGGAGCTGCATCGGCCGGTGAAGGTCCGGGCAATCGGGGCCCCTCATCCGGCGGCGTGAGAGCTGGGCGTCCGAGAAGCGCGGGGAGGCTGTGGAGGGTGGCGCGGACGGCATCGGGGTTCTGTTGCCACCAGGCGTTGATGTCCTTGATTCCGGCGGGGGTCAAGATGTTGAGGACGATCTGCCCGTGGTGCGCGAGTGCGTCGGCGAGGTGGATCGCGGCGTTGTGCCCGGCGGGCAGCTTGTCCTGACTCAGGGCGGTGTCGTCGTCGAAGCAGACGACGAACGCGGAGCCGGGGCGTTCCTCAATGAGACGGCTGGCGAGGGCAGACGCGCCGGTGGCACTCGCGTGGCCGGTGCCCAGGAGCGCGACGCTGGTGAGCCCGCAGTGGGCGACGCTGAGAGCATCGGGGAAACCTTCACAGACGACCGTCAGCTCTGGCGCCGCTGGTGCGGTGGTGATCAGGTGGGCGAGTTTCGGGTTGGGGGCCAGGTCCTGGGAGGGCTGGTCGTAGCGGCGGCGCTGCCCGGAACGCAGGTAGCGGACCTGGTAGAAGACAGGCTGGTGATCTCCTGGATGGAGGGCGGGGAAGACGATGGCAGGTCCTGCGCAGGGCAGACCCTTCGGTCGGGGGAGCTGGCGGGGCCCGGGGTCGAAGCCGACCCGGTTGGCGGTGAGGAGCTCGTCGGTGAAGCCGCGGCCGTGCAGGTAGCTGCGTGCGCCGGCGCCGACTGGTTGCCAGAGGAGATCGGCTGCGGCGCTGACAAGCGTGCTGATCGCCGGATCCGGCGGGGCGGGTGGTGGTGAGACGGGCGGTGCCGGGCTGCGGGGCGTGGCCGCCGGACGGGCGGGTGATCTGGTGGGCTGCTGGCGCGGGGCGATGCCGGCCCGGTCGGCGAGGTCCAGGAGCGCCTCGCGGACGGTCATGCCGGCGCCGGTCATGAGCAGGTCGACGGCGGTGCCGCCTTCTCCGCAGGCGTGGCATTTCCACCGCCAGCGGCCCTGGAATCCCTGGTAGATGCCCATGGAGGGGTGCTCGTCGTGATGGTCGGGGTTCGGGCAGTGCCAGCGCGCGCTGCCGCCCCGCCCCTGCGACTCACCGCAGATCTCGGTGGCAAGCGCGGCGAGGTCGGTGCGGTCGAGAACGGCGTCACGGTCGACCGTCGTCACCTCGCCGCCTCCCTGTGGAGCAGAAGGGTCCACCGGTGCTGTGTGAATGGGCATGTTCGTATCCGGAACGCGGAGTGGGGATTACTTTCTGGATCGTGCGACGCCTCGGGTCAGGTGCCCGCCGGGCCGGTGGGGGCGGCGGCGTGGTGGTCGGTGAGTTGGATGGTGATGTGATGTCCGCGCCGGAGTGGCCGACGGCGCGGACTCGGTGGGGGAGACGGGCGAGGAAGTCGCGGAAGCGGCGGCAGCCGTAGTTCCGTTCGTCGAAGGCGGGGTCGAGCGCGAGCATCTTGTTCTTCACGGTCCCGGCGGTGGGGGTGTCGGCGGGAATGCTGTCGAAGGCGCGGATGAGGAGCTGTTCGGCGGCGGTGATGTCGAAGACGGCTTCGACGGCGGCGCGGGCGGTGGGGTCGACGTCGGCGACGAGGGTGCCCCAGAACTTGTATTCCGAGCAGACGGCGACCAGGCGGGAGCTGGTGTTGGCTTCGGTGCCGACGCCGACGACGTGTTTGCCGAACTCGCGGAGTCGGTGGACGAGGGGGGAGAAGTCGCTGTCGCCGGTGACGAGGACGGCGACGGCCGGGTGGGTGATCAAAGGTTCCATGGCGTCGACGGCCATGCGGACGTCGGCGGCGTTCTTGTGCGCGGCTCCGAAGCGGGCGATCTGGACGAGATCGACGCCGTTGGTGGCGAGGGCCTCCTGGTAGCGGCCGAACTGGTGCTGGCCCCAGTCGGCGTAGGCGCGGCGGATGGAGGCGTTGCCGTAGCCGCGGCACAGCCAGGTCAGCGCCGCGGTCGGCACAGGGTCCGCCGCATGGCCGGGTAGTCCCCGGCCGGCGCCCAGGACCAGATTCTCGAAGTCCACGAACAGCGCGACTTGGGCCAGAGGATGCGAGCTGCCAACACGTCCCGGGAGGGCGCTCTCCCCGACGCTGGAGACCGGGACGAAAGGCTGTGTCACGGCGACCTCACCCGGCAGGAGGGTTGCTGGGCCTGGCCAGCCCCTTACATGCCTGTCACTGTATGCGTCTGATCCCTTATCATGATCCCGTTGGTACGGCCGAACCGGAAGGCGGACGGTTTACCGCGGGCACCCCCAGGGGGCCCATGGTAAGCCCAGCACCGTCCGTCTCGCCGCAGACGCCTGACACGAGGGCCGACTTGCTAGACGATCACGAGTGTCCGGCGCCTACGGGCGCCCGCGTGCTTTCTGCCGCTTCTGTCGTTTCGCTACCGGAATCACGCCTCGACGAACCTTCAGCAGACTCTCGTCCTTCGTGTTCTCGCGTACTGCGAGACGACTCAGAATTCGTTGCTGCGTCTCCGGGGTCCAGAAAATCCCAAGGTCTTTCCGGGCGCGGGTGATTGCAGTGTAGAAGATGCTGTGGGAGATGCTCTCTTCGTTGGCGTCGGTGATGACGACCTTCACTGACTCGTACTCAAGTCCTTGCGCCTTGTGGATCGACACCGCGTAAGCGATCTGGAACGGCACCATCGTGATGACCGTGTCGTCGTCATCATCGGTATTGCCGCGCTCGAAGACGTCGAACTGAACGGTCGAGCCTTCTATCCAACGCAGATCTGTGCCGTATACGTCACTTGATTCGACGTCACGTTCGAGATCTACATCAAAAGTGATGTGGCCGCGCTTGCGATTGATGTTGACGATCTCGCCCTTCAGATTGTTGAAGATTACTGGGCGGAATCGATCGGACTCGTTGAAGAGTACTGGATCGCCAACCTTGTAAGTGGACTCGCTCCACGTCACAGCCGGGTTCGGATTGCTCGCTTGTAGGAACCGATTGACGTTATTGATACCGTAAAGGCCGTCGTAGTTCAGGCAAAGCACGATTTCATCGCTGCTTCGACGCTGAAAGAGGGAGTCTCCCAGCGTTGAAGAGTAGCCGTTCTTGGAGAGTGACTCCTCGATTCGGTCGTCCAGGTTTCGCACCCTGTCCCACAGTGTGAGAAGAGCCTGGTCGGTCGTCCTGAAGGGCTTTGTAAGCTCGAAGACAGATTCTCGTGGGATGTATGAACGAATGGTGCTGAACCAGTTGCCGAACTCGATCGACTCGATTTGGTAGACGTCGCCTACGAGCACGAGGAGATCGAAGGATGTACTCTCCAGAACTTTGATCAGATGCGCGTTACTCACGGTGCTGCACTCGTCTATCACGAGCACGTCGTACTTCGCGTCGAACGGCGTACTGTTGCGGACATGCTTGCTGATGGTATTGAACTCGGCGTATGGCGCCTGAACTCGTCGTCTCAGGTTGTCGACGGCCGGGTTGGTATGCGAAAGGAACAGCTTTCGCTCGCCGTGGAAGTAGTTCGCGATGTGATTCAACATCGTCGACTTTCCTGTGCCGGCTGCGCCATAGATGAGTGCGACCCTTGAATGCTCAAAAAGCCCGGTGAGTGCTTCGGCCTTCAGGGGGTCATCGATGGTTGTCGAATTCGCATTTATCCATGCCTGCACGTCACGGCTGTGGTTCGGTACCCCGCTGACGGCGATCTTCTGGAGCTTGTCGATGATCGAGACCGTGTCATCCTCATATCCGATGATGAAAACGTGCCCGTTTTCATGTACCAGCTTCCGCGACGCGTGCCGTGAAGTGGGTGGGAGCAGCTGGTTGTGGCGTGCGATCAGCTCGTCGATGTTGCCGAAGTGGTCAAGGTCGGCGGCGGGAGTGTAGATCATACCGTGTTGCTCGACGTTACTCTTGACCCGTCTTGCCAGTAGCTCGTGTGGGCGGCTCCTGGAATCCAGGCATTCTGCAAGATCCGAAAAACGCGGATTGTGTCCGCGTGGTGAGGTACAGAACGGCATCGTGTCGAAGGGCCTGCAACCCCAGGAAACACGCAGCTGGGATAGCCGGGTGCACTCCTCCGCCTGGAATTGCTCCTTGATGACCCGGTTGTTCATCCGCAGCATGAGGTACCGAATCAGGCGCGCTCCAGGCTGGTCTCCGCGGATGATTGCTCGTGCACGGTCGAGTACAGCGAAGATCAGCCCACCACGTCGTGCACCGCTGAGTGCCCGGGTGCGGACTCCGTCGTAACGTGCGTCGCTCATGTCCATGAGATCGAGCAGACTTGAGTGCATTGTCGTGAGGTACTGCATCAGGTTCCGGTACTCGGAGGACGATGTGCTGATTCGGTCATACGATGCGCCGAAGAGGCGTGCGAAGTTGTCAAATTCGCACGGACGAATCGACACCTCCCACGAGCGGATCAGCATGATCGGCATTGTCTGACCTAGCACCGTTATCGAGTCGCTCGCCAGCTCCAGACTGGCCGCATATTTGTCGGTGACGTCAATGTCGGTGAACCCAATGATTCGGTCGAACTTGCTCGTCCGGTTGTGGGCGAGATGAAATGTCACCTCATAGTAGATGTGGCCACCAGTGAAGAACGGTCGTGAACTGTGAATATAGTACCGCTCACGGCGCCGGGTGGAGGGTGGCATCGTCCTCGCCCGCTTGATGCGCGCCGCAATTTTCTCGTAGTACTCACCCAGCGAAGGGTCGAGGTCGATCGGAAACTGCTCGATGTTGTGTAGGATCGAAATTCCGAACCTCTGTTGTGCGAGATCGCGGGTTCGGATGAGGTACTCGTAGTACTTCAACATTAGCCGCTCGGACGGATCGCGGTCCAGCGTGTAGTGCGAAACGCTCGCTTGGAGCAGGTGATGGAATCTGCTCAGGAGCCTGAACTTGGCAGACACCCTCACGGCATCCAGTGCAGGTCCGACCTGATTATAGTGGAACTCGGTCGAGTGAGCATCGAGGTGTGCCCAAACGATAAGCCCCTCGACGAGATTTCGGAGCTGGCTCAGCACGTTCTGGGAAAGGAATCCTCGGTCGTCAACCGACTTCACGATGTTCTGGCAGATCACCCGGTCGGCGTTCCGCACTTGCTGTTCTATCGATGCCATCGTCCCGCTCTACTCCCCAAAAGGTCGCGCTCGAAGCCGCCCTCGATATCGAGACACTCATGCTGCTCAGGCTTGGTTGCCACCAGCGAACGCCGAACATCGGCCGCAGTCAACCGTATTTTTGTTTTAGCGCGGCCAGCGTGAGGAGCTAGTCATGAGGAGCGCTCGAACCCGGCCCGCTCCGTCGCGTCCGACTGGAGAGCTCCGGCGGTAGATCGTGGCGCCCGGGCTACCTGCTCCATGCGTACGACCTGTCCCCCCCAGGGTGTCAATACGTTCGCGTCTTAAAGCGATGGTACTTCCAGTGGCCACGCTATCAGCCAGCCTGCATCGCGCCGTGAACAGCTCGGCACAGCCAGAGCCGCCGGACTTGCTCCCGTGGCCTGGCAGCGTGCGCCGCCACGTGCCCCTCTCCGGGTTCTTTACGGACGCTCGTACGTCCGCTGCAGATGACCTGCCCCGCACTTGTGTCCACCCCAGCGGACCGGCGCGGGCAAGGGTCGTCTCGACGACGACGTGTCTGCCCGCTCGCTCTGGAGACCCCACACCAGGTTCCCGCAGGAGACGGCGTGGTGTCGACGCCACCGCCCACTGCGGCAGCCGTCCATTGGCCAATCATCAGGCCCCATGTGGTGCGGCGGGAGCCGGCTCCGATGGTGGAAGCTTGTCCCCGTGGGAGAACCCCTGGCTCAGCGCGGAGGACCGGCGTCCGGGCTCCTTCGGGCGCCCGAACTCGGCGGGTGACCTACGCGCTTGGAGCCGTCCGTACACGAGGCGGTGGCCGGACCGGTCTGGATCGCGCCCGCCCTGTCCCATCTTCGAGGGGGACGCCGGGTCTGCCGAAGAGCTACACGCAGGCGTGGAGTCCGCCATTACTGCGGGCTTCGACGGCATTGTCCATGTGGCCGGCGCGATGGCTCCATTCTGCTGTTCAGGCTGGCCGACCCGCGGGGTCAGTAGCCCCGTCACGTACCGATGCGGCCGGGCACGTCTGCGGGGCGATCCGATGCCTGGTGATCAAGGTGGCCGTAGGCGTCGACCACGAGCCAAGAACCTGCCGATGACGTTTTGGATGCGGGCGGCTGTCGCGATGACCTGGGCGATGACGGTGGTGATGACGTGACGGATGGTGCTGGCCCGGACCGTCGGGTGCCATGTCGAGTCACATGTCTTCGGAGGCTGGTCGCGGGCGGTTTGAGCCGCGGGCGGTGGCGCTTCGGCGCTGGCAGCGGGATTGGGATTGCTGGTCGGTCGGGCCAGAGGCCTCGGCGGGGCTGCGTCGCTGGTCGGCTGACCCGTCGCTCGTAGAGCATTGCGGGTCGGTCGGTGAGGTGCTGGCGGCGTGCGGGCGGGATCGGTCCGTGGCGGTGCCGGTGGCGGACGGGCGGCTAGCGGCGCTGATCGCGTTTGCCCGGGTGGGGGATCGGGCGGCGGCGCGGGTGGTGCTGGAGCGGGTGATGCCGGCGTTGACCGTGCAGGCCGCGACAAGGTCCCGCCGGGCGCGTGGGGCGACGCTCCTGGGCGCGGCGGGTGAGGCGACCGCCTTCGGCGAGGTGCTGGCCGAGTTGGTGGGGGCGGCGTGGCTGGTGATCTGTTCGTTTCCGTTGGACCGGCGGCCGCGGAAGATCGCGGTGAATGTGGTGCTGGACGCCGTCTACCGGGTGTTCGGGTACCGGCCGCGGACCGAGCGGGCCACGGTCTACCGGGACCTGCTGCCGGACACGCCCGTCGAGCTGGATGGACGACCGGCCGCCGCCCTGGTGCACCGGGGTCCGAGCGCGGAGCTACTCGACGTCCTCGCGGACGGCGTCGACAACGGCGTGGACCCGGCCCATCTGCGATTGCTGGCCGATCTGGCGCTGCATGGGCTGAGCCAGACGGAGGTGGCCGCCCGCACGGGGATCAGTGATCGCGGAGTTCGGTTGCGCCGGGACGCGGCGGTGCGCGCGTTGCGTGCCGCGCTGCTCCTCGAACCGTCCCAGCAGCTGGACGTCGTCGCCGGCCTCGCACGCGTCGTGACCGTGTCCGGAAGCGGGGCGTCATGACTGCGCCGAGTGACTGGGATGGCAGCTGGCTGGCTAATCCCAAGGCGCTGGTCCTCGTCGCCTTGTTCGCGCCGATGGTGGGCGGGGTGTGGGCGGGCGCGCAGGTCGCGGCCCTGGTTTTCGGGGCGCACAGGCCGATGGTGGTGGGGCCGGGCGCGTCGATCATGGCGATACCGGGGCTGATCCTGCATGGGGATGATCCGTCTCTGGCGTGGCCTGCGGATCAGCGGGGGGTGCTGCCGGGGCCCACCGGCTACTGGGTCGGTAGCGCGTTGCCGGTGGTGGCGGCGCTGCTGGTCAGCGCGGTGCTGTCCCTGCTGCTGCAGCGTCAGGTCGGGGTGGCGCGGCGCCGGCGGATGGGGCTGGATCCAGAGGCGCGGTTCGCCCGGTTGTGGGAGTGCGCGCCGATGTGGGTCCGCCGGCCGACGTGCGGCCGGCTGATCCTCGGTCGGGCCCGCTATGGCCCGGTGACCAGGCTGCTTGCGACCGAGGACGCGTCGCGGCCCGTCGACCCGGCGGTGCCGCGGCTGCTACGGCACGCGGTGTCCCGTCGGCGGGGTGACCGGGGCGCGGTGCTGGTGATCGGCCCGTCTCGGTGCGGGAAGACGGCGGCGCTGGCGGTGCCAGCGATCCTGGAGTGGGACGGTCCGCTGATCGCGCTGTCGGTGAAGAACGACCTGCTGGGCGCGACCATCCGCCGGCGGCGGGCGGTCGGGGAGGTGCGGGTCTTCGACCCGACGGGGATCACCGGGGAGGTGGCGGCGTCCTGGTCGCCGCTGGCGGAGTCGGTGGACCTGGCGGGGGCGCGGCTGGCGGCCCGGTCGCTGTCGAACAGCACCGACTGGACGTCGTCCGGGTCGGACATGAGCTTCTGGACGGCGGCGGGGGAGGACCTGCTCGGGCTGCTGTTCTGGCTCGCGGCCACGGCCGGGCTCGGCATGGACACGGTGGTCGGCTGGACGACGAGCATGGATCGCGACGGCGTGCTGCGGTTCGCGCAGGCGTTCGCCCGCCATGCCGATCCGGTGATCAGGGCGGACGGCGAGCAGGTGCTGGCCGGGTTGACCGCGGTGTGGAAGACGGACCCGAAGCAGATCTCGTCGATCTTCCTGGTGGCCCGTCAGATGGTCCGCCCGTGGCAGGAGCCGTCGGTGCGCCGCTCCGCCGACGGCTCCGACATCGACCTGGACTGGCTGCTCGGCGAGGCACCTGACGCCGGCCCGATCCCCACTCTCGGCGAGGACGACCCGTTCGACGAGCCCGACGTGCTCGCGGTCCCGCGCCGGCGGCGGACGGCGAACACCGTCTACCTGTGCGCGGATCTCGATGGCGCGGAGCGGTTGGCGCCGGTGCTCGGGGGGCTGGTCGATGATCTGATCCGGTCGGTGTATGCGCGGGTCGGGGCAACGGGCCGGCCGTTGGACCCGCCGCTGCTCGTCGTGGTCGACGAGGCGGGGAACTGGCCGATGAAGAACCTTCCCGGCCGCATCTCCACCTGCGCGGGCATGGGCATCCAGCTGATGCTCGTCTACCAGTCGAAGGCGCAGATCGACGCCGCCTACGGCACCAAGGCCGACGTGGTGGTGTCGAACGCGGTCACGAAGGTCTTCTTCTCCGGGCTGTCGGACAAGTCGACGTTGGACTACGCGGCGTCGCTGCTCGGCCAGGAGCATGTCGCCGCGCGCAGCGTGTCCAGCGACAGCGCGCCGGGCGGGGGACGCCAGGGCATCAACGACGCGCCGACCAGGCTGGAGCTCCTCCCCGCGCATCTGCTGCGCCAGGTCCTGCCGGGTCAGGCGCTTCTCCTGCACAACACCCTGCCCCCCATTCACCTGCACGGACGGTACTGGTTCCGCGACCCGGCCCTGCGCGCGCTGGCCAACGGCGAGCCGGACCCCTGGCAGGAGGAGCGGGACGTTCGCCGCCCGTGGGCCCTGTATCCGCACAGCCATCCGACGCTGGCCGCGACGATGCACCGGGCCTGGCGCCGCTGGCGTGACCGGCGCGGAGCCAGCGCATGATCGTCACCGCCACCACCTCAGTCCCCGCCGCTCCCGCCGCCTCCGCCCCGCGGCCTCCGAAGCCGATGTTTGGGCGGCTGGAGTCCGGGTTCTGGACGGGCCCCTGGATGTCCGCTGCCGTCGTCCCTCGCAATGGCTTGGCGCATGCGGCGTCGGCTTCCGCGTTGACCGGTCTACGACGTGACGCATTGCGGGCGCCGCGCACCCCGAACGGCGGCGTTCACGCCGACGAGCGCGGCAGCGCTGGCGGTGGTCATGGTCGCGGTCGTGCGGGTCATCGGCGGGTCGTGGGGATGGGGACGCCGTCGGGGGAGTGGCTGATCGGTCTGGATCCGCCGACCCGGCTGTGCGTGGCCGTGCACCGGCCGGCCGGGCAGGTGCTGGTCGACGTGCCGGCGTACACGGTCACCGCCGCGTCGAGCTGGGAGCTGGAAGCGCAGCTCGGCGTCGCGCTCGGCGACGACGTGCACCGCGCCCTGCACGCACAGACCGTCGCCCTGCCGCTGGGCACGACGGTCGAGGACGTGCTGGTCGCCTCGCGGGGGACCGACCGGCCGCGCCCGGACGAGACCCGGATGCCCCGGCCGTCCGACCTGGTCCACGTGCCCGGCGCTCCGCCGCTCACCTACGCTGCGTCGCTGGAACGATCATCGGTGCTGCTGCGGTGGGAGCAGAACGGTCTTGAGGACCCGGCCGATGTCTTCCGGGTGGACATCGTCGCGGCCGGCGCGGATGTCATCGAGGACCGGCGGGCGCTGGTCTATCGGCTGTCGTTGAACGGCCAGGTGGTGCTGGCGGGCAACGACATCGAGGTGCCCGCGGATCTCACCGTCCGTAGCACCGAGACGATCCGTGGTTTGGTGGCGATGCTGACCAGCCCCGACGACGACGCGCCGCCGACCGTCGGCCAGGAGATCGTGCTGCGCCGCCGCGACGAGCTGCTCAGCCTGATCGCGGAGAACCCGGGGCCGTTCCGCCCCGACGAGCGGGTCGAGGTGCGCCTGCCCGACGGACGGCTACTCACCGGCACCGTCACCACGGCGATCCCGGGCGCGGACGGGACGGTCCGTTCCTACCAGTGGACGCCCGACCCGGAATGGCTTCCAGGCGTTCACCTGGGCCGGGACGGGAGCGTCCGTGGCGGGTTCGTCAGCCCCGCGCAGGCCGTGCGCGCCAGCCTGCTCCCCGAACTGCCAGCCCTCGACGGCCGCCCGGGCGCGGCGACCGACGCGGTGTCGGTTCCCGCGGGACGTTCGCCAGCGGTCACTCCTCCACGCGCGACGCCCGACGCGCTACCGGCCCCTTCGCCATCCGAGGTGCTGTTGGGGCAGCCGGACGTCGGGCCCGTCGGCTTGAGGGTGGGGGAGTGAGCGCCTCCGGCCTTGGGGATCCGCGGAGCTCTCATACGTACGCGACGGACCTCGCGCCGGTGCGGATCACGGTGCGTACCGGCTGGTGGCGGTTCCTGCCGACCACGGACGCCGGCGGCGGCGCCTCCGTGACGGCGCAGCTCCTGCGGCTGAACGGCGGGAGCGAGTCCGCTGATCTGGTCGTCACGGCCGTCGGTCGCAGCGTGCGGGAGCTGGAGCAGACGCTCGGGTTCCGGTTGCCGTCCACGGTCGAAGGGGCATTGCGTCGGGTCCGGCCCCGCGATGATCTGGTGCTGCCCGGGCCGGTTGGCGGTTGGAAGGCCGCGCAGGCCCGTCTGCTGTTGGACATCGGTCTTGACCCGGAGGAGCTGCCGTGGCGGGCCAGCCGGGTCGACGCCGACGGATGTGTGCCGGACACCTACGGCCGGCTGATGCACGCCGACCGTCCCCTGCGTTCCTGGCAGCACGACCCCTACCGGGTCGAGATCGTCGACTCCTCCCGTGACAACCCGTTCCTCGACGAGGAGCCATTCCAGCTGACCTACCGGATCTGCCTGGGGGACAGGGTCGTCTTCGCCGGCGACGACGTCACCGTCGCTGCGCGACTGACGGACCGTTCGGACGACGCCGTCCGCGAGGTGGTCCGCCAGGTCCTCGACCGCCCCCGGAATCCCCGCGATCTGACCTACACGCAGCAGAGCTTCCTGGAGGTCCAGCAGGACCGCCTCACCCTGCGGACCCGCAGCGTGACCCCGCCCTACCCGCCGCGCACCCGGATCCGCGTCGACATCGGCGGCGGGATCGCCGCGACGGGAATCGTCCGCGGCCCGGTCGTGCGGGACGGCCGGACGACGGGCTACCTGTGGCGCCCGGACGTCGCCGATCTGCCCGGCCATCCCGGCTACCGCAATCCCGACCACCTGCGCTACGCGGACGCCGCGCAGGTACGGGACACGCTGGCCGCCAGGGACACCGCCGTCGAAGGGCCGGACGGCCCACTCGTCCTGACGTTCGGCGCGACCGTCGCCTCCATCGACGATCCCCGCTTCGAGCGCGGCCGTGTCCTGCGCGCCGTCGACGACGGGGGACGGCTGACCTACGACGTCCAGCCCCACAACGACCGCGCGGCCCGTTACCGGGTCGACGTCAACGACGTGATTCCCCTGACCGGCACCGCCTGGCCGACCATCGACCGGCTCCTCGACGCGCGCACCGCCGCCGGTGTTCCGCTGATCTCCGGCGAGATCCTCGTCGCGGTCCGGGAGATCGCGATGATGCCGACCGGCGCGCCCCTGGTCCCGGCCGCGCTCGTGCGCCACCCGCTGCTCTCACCCGACCGGATCCTCGACCCGGGCCTTCCCTCCGCTGCCCACGACCCGGCCGCCCCCGACGCCACCCCCGGTGAGCTCCCCGGCCCAGGCCCGTCTGGCCGACTCGAACTGCCTCACCAACGTCCGCCCGAGCCCCCCGATATGCCCGGATTCGACGCGGGGGGCCTGGACCTGTGACTGCCCCACCACCGCCTCACGCCCCGGGCCCGACGCCCGCTCCAGGCCCAACGCCGCCTCCGCCTCCGGGCTCGTCGCCTGCCCCGGACCTGGCCAGGGCAAGGATGGCCGATCTCGCCGGACCACGTCTCAAGGTCGCTCGCCTGCACCCGAGCGGGCTGCTCCTGGATCTTCCGTTCACGCCCCCGCCGGGATCGGTGGTGCATGTGGCCACCTTCTGGCCCGAGCCGGTCGCGGTGAACGGATGGGCGTTCGTGAACTGGGAACGCGGACCCCATGGGCGTGGGGTTCAGATTCCGCAGGTCATCGATCTCGGGGACGTCGTCGGATTCCGCGCCGTCGTCCAGCCACAGCTACCTGCCGGCCCCGCGCCGGGTGGCCGTCCGGATCCGGCTGCGCCCCCGCCCAACGTCCGGGTCATCGACTGGTGGGGGTATCTCCACGCGGTCGAGCGCGGCGCGCTGGTCCTGCACGGCCCGCACCCGACGCTGCACGCCGCCTACGCCGCGGCCCAGCAGGCCCTCGCCGCCCAGGTCTGGGCGACCGACCCCACAAGCCCCGCGAACGGCGCCGGTCAGAACACCGCACAACCGTCGCCGAAAGACCGGGCGTGGCGAGAGCCCGCGCAGCCCCCGGTGTCGGTGTCACTGGCCTGGCACGGCGACACCGCAACCGTCGGCGATCCCCGCTTCGGCTGGCTGCACGTCGACTCCGACGACCTCGCCGCCGCCCTCACCCTGCCCTCCCACGAGCTCCTGCACGCGCTGCGCCCCCTGGTGCCCGGCCTCGACGGCAGCGAACCCCCCATCACCCTCGCGGCACTCGCCGCCCTGCACCTCCCCGACCTCCCCACCATCCACACCACCGCCGCGCCACCCCCCTCCGCCCCGATGCCCGAGCCACCTACCCCCGATCCGCCGCCACCCGTCCCGACGACCGGACCCGCAGCGCCTGGCCCGCCGACTGCCGCGCCGCCGACATCCGAGCCGCCAACACCTGATCCGCCGCCGGACGTCCCAGCGTCCGGGCCATCGGCCTCCGATCCGCCGCCGGCCACGCCGACGCCCGGGCCGTCGGTGGTCGATCTGCCGCCGGCCGTTCCCGATCTGGATGGACCGTGATGACCGCACCTGTGCCTGCCTGGGACGTCAGCGTCCTCGGCCGCCCCGTCGTTCTGCTCATCCCGGTGCAGCTCGACGAGGATCCGGACCCGCTGGTTGCGCTGGGCGCGTGGGCGGTGGAGCGGCATCTGGCCCGGGCTGGGTCCGCGTCCAGGGTCATCGGTTGGCTCGCGCATCACGGTGTCGTGGCCCTGCGGACCTTCGGTGCCGTCTACGAGATCCGCGAGCTGTCGGACGGCTGGGTTCTCGTTCAGAGCAGCGCCGAACCCGAACCCACCGAGCTCGCCGCCGCCGCGTGGATCCGCGCCCACCGCCTCGCTCATGACCGTGCCGTCGCACCGCCCCGCACCACGCCGGACCGACGGTGAACGACGACGACGCCGCGCCGGGTCGGGGTATCTCACCGGACGCCGACAGCGCGGCCCTCGGGCGACGCGACCACCGCTTCTTCGACCGTCAGACCAGCCCGAACGGGCAGCGCGACCTCGCCCACGCCCGCCCGCCATGGACGGGCACCAGACCCCGCCGTGTCGGTGCCACCCCAGCCCACGACCGCACCCTAGGCCTCGGACGGGCGTCGAGCATGTGGCCCGACCACACACCGCCCGCCCTCACCCGCCACCGAGACATCCGCAGCCGGGCCACCAGCATCATCAACGATCTCCGCAGCACCCCCCGTCCCGTCCCCGTACGGCCCTCCGCAGCCCCGACGGCACTGCTCGCCGCGCTCGGCGAGACAGCCGCAGCGACCCGTGGCCAGCCGGCCCGCGCGCAACTCACAGCCGTCCGCCGCATAGCACGGGGCCACCAGCTCGATCCGGACATGCTCCTCGGCGTCGCGCACGGCGTCGGTACCGTCATCGCCCGCGGCCTCGGCGCGTCCAGCGACAGTTCCCGCGCCGGGCAGCGGACCGCCCGCTCCAGCGGCAGGCCCAGCCTCGATGCGTTGCACCGGGCGAACCTCCCGCTGGCCCTCAACACCTACCTCGCCCGCGCCCACCTGCGCGACAGCGTCACGTTCTCCGACCCGGACCTTCCCCGCCTCTGGATGATCGCGAACGCGCTGCGCCACGGCGTCCCCGCCCAGGCGATCCTCACCGTGCCCGGGACCGTCCACGGGCTGGATGCCGCCGTCCAACCCGAGCGGACCGATCTCGTCGGCTGGCACGGCATCCGCCATGCCCTCGGCGAGCTGGATGCCGCGGTTCACACCGCGTCCGAAGGCCGCCGCTGGCTGGCCCGCGCGGGTGAGGGCCGCGGAGGCAGCGACGCGGTCCTGCTCGCCCTCGGCGTCCTGCACTCCTCGCATCCCACCCTGGCCGCACAGCTCGCCCTACGCGGACCTGGAACCCTGCGCCTCGCCGACCTGCGTGAACTCGGCCGCCGCTACCCGGCCCCAGCGCATCCCGTCGAGCTTACCGACACCGCGCTGAAGGCGATCTGCGACCGCAACGGCTGGCTGCTGGGCACCCCCGACGAACGCCACCACCGCGAACTCGTCGAACGCGCCCTGCCCGCCGCGATGACCGACGAGATCCGCAGCCGCCTCGCCCACGGCGACCACGTGCCCCTCGCCGAGGCGCTGCACCGCGTCGCCCCCTCGGACACCGACCTCGACAGCCGCACCTACCGCTGGGATGTCGCCGCCGCGGACGCCGTGCAGGTCCGCCAGCTCCTCAGCGAAGCCTCCCGCGAGGCCCACGCCCGGTTCGCCGACTGGCACACCACCCCGCACCCCAGCCGCGCCGTCGCGTTCCTCGCCCGTTTCCCCGACCGCGCGCTCCGCCGTGCGCTCGCTCTCGACCCCGAACAGCTCCGCCTCCCCACCGCCGCGCGCGCCAGCCCGCCTACCTCTCCGGGCACGCCGAAGGCGAGCGCCGACCCAGCCGTCTTCCCAGACCCGCTGGCACCAGACCCGCGAGCGCCAGGGCATGCCGACGACGCCCGGCCGGCGTCTCCGCGGGCAGCGCCGGACCTCCCGCCGCTCGAACTGCCGCCCTGGTCAGGGCCGTCGCCCCCAGGCCTCTGATCACCCCGCCCGCAGGCCGCGATCACGCGCGGCCGGCCACCCCATTCCCCGTCGGCGATGGTCCCGCCCGGAGTGTCGCCATGTTGGAAGAAGCGCCATGCACCCGACGGCTTCCCCCGCGAGTCTCCGACGCCTGCCCCTCGTCCACGACCTGCCGTCCGCGGCCCCGTTCTTCACCATCGGCCGCACCCTCGCCTACGAGCTGGCCCGTGCCGGTGAGTTCCCGTGCCCGGTCCGCCGCTACGGCCGCGTCTACCGCGTCCGGACCGTCGACATCCTCGACACCCTCGGCCTGGACAGATCCACCTGGGCTGCCTGGCACACCGCACGCCTCCAACACCTGCCGCCCGTCGTCGATCTCCCCAGCGCCGCCCAGCTGTTCAACCTCGGCCGCACCCTCGCCTACGATCTGGCCCGCGCCGACGAGTTCCCCTGCCCGGTCCGCCGCTACGGCCGGCTCTACCGCGTCCGCACCATCGACCTGCTCGACGCCCTCGGCCTCATCCCCGCCACGCAAACCCCGCCGCCCCAGAACCAGCGACAACCCGATCTACCAGCGGAGATCCACCCGCCGAAACGCCTGCCACCGCCCGGCCGCGCATCCCGATGACCCGGCCGACCCGAGCAGCGCCGAGCGATGCGTGAACCCCTCACCTACGGCACCCTCGCCGGCAATGCGGCCCGGATCGCCGCGGAGGCAGCTGCCAGCCCGCCCAGACCCAGCGCCCGCCTCGGTGACATCCTCGACCACGCCGCCGGCATCGGACGCCTGTTCGCCACCGCCGGCCGCCACGCAAGGCTCCTCAACACACCCATCGGCGGCCAAGGCCGCTCCACCCCGTTCGTCAACCGCCTCGTCACCACCACCCTGATCGCCGACCAGCTCTACGCCCACCCCACCCCCGGCCGCACCCCCTGGCACCGCGCCGCCGACACCCTCGGCGCCGCCCACGACCTCCTCGCATCCCACACCGACCGCCACGGCACCCACCAGAGCCTCGACGCCGTCATCCTCGGCGACCCGGTCGCCATCCGCGGCGCCATGACCCGCCTCACCGACATCACCCTCGCCGCCGCCCTCGGCGCCCGCGCCATCCCCCCGCTCCTCGCGCCATTCCAGACCAACGCCCCCTCCGTCATCCCCGCCGCCCAGATCCTCACCCGACTCGGCGCACTCGCCAGCCCCATCCGCATGTCCCGCGAACACCTCGACCGCACCGGCGACCACGCCCTCGACCCCATCGGACCCCTCCTCGGAGACCCCGCCGCACCCCCACTCGAACGCAACATCCACCAGCTACGCCGCCTGCTCCACCAGCTCAGCCAACCCGACACGCTCATCAGCCACGAAGCCCTCGTCGCCCTCAGCGACCTCGCCATCGGCATCAGTGAACGCACCCACACCCTCACCCGCCGCGCCGCCCACCACACCCGCGGCCCCGACCGCGCCCACCTCGACCGCGCCGGCGAACAGGCCGCCCAGACCGCCCGCACCTGGCACACCCTCCAAGCCGCCCTCGACCAGACCACCTCCCGCGGCATCGACGGCGGTCAGATCCCCGAGCTGGTCCCCACCATCGAACGTTCCCTCGCCCGCACCACCCGCCTCGGCCGAACCCCCACCCGCCGCGACATCAACCACGCCCTCGACGTCATGCGCCGCGCCGCCCTGCTCCTCCCCGAAATCGCCGAACGCAGCGGCCTCGCCGCCCAGAACCTCGCCACCCACCGAGCCCTCCTGAACCCCGCCGCCACCCTCGGCGGCGGCGAACCGATCAGCGACCACGAACAGACCTGGATCACCGGCGCATACCGCGCCGCCACCCTCGACGGCGCCACCACCATCAGCCGACTCGTCCGCCTACCCGGCACCTACCCCCAGCCTGAACGCGCCCAGTACCTCGTCCAGCGCTACACACCCGAAGCAGCCGAAGAACTCCCCGGCCTGCGCGGCACCGACCCCACCACCGACACCGCCGCAGCCGGCCCAGACCGGCGCACCCCCATGCTCACCGACGTCACCGGCGGAATCCTCCAACTCGACGACCCCCATCACGGCACCCTCCGCGTCGACGGCACCGCCCTGTCCGCCGCCGCCACCCAAACCCCCCACACCCTGCGCTCCATCCTCGCCAACCACCCCTGGATCGACCTCGACGGCACCGAAACCCTCATCACCCTCGCCGCCCTCACCACCATCTACGCCCCCGACTCGATCAAAATCGCTGCCGCCGGTGAGCCTGGCCCCTCCTCCCATCCGGAGACGCCCGTCCCGAGCCATCAGCCACCTGACGCCACGGCAGGGCCATCCGCTCCTCCTGTGGCCGAGCCCCCCGACCTGCTCCCTTGAGACTCCCCCGCTCGGGTCAGTGCGGCGTTCTCGGCAGTCTGCCAGGCCAGATGAAATGCCCCACTGGACGCGGACGCCCGGCGCTGCCGGTATAACCCCCCTCGGTGTCCTCCGCGAATCGCATGTTGGGACCCTCGCCGGGCGCGGACGCCCGGCGCTGCCCGCGGGGTCCCGGACATCACAGGCAACGCCGATCCGTTGGGACCGTTGCCGGGCGCGGACGCCCGGCGCTGCCTGCAGCACCTTCTTGCGCAGCTCGCCGAGCAGCACCTCGTTGGGACCCTCGCCGGGCGCGGACGCCCGGCGCTGCTGCCAGGTCCTCTCGGACAACGATGCGGATGATCGATGCGTTGGGACCCTCGCTGGGCGCGGACGCCCGGCGCTGCGCCGCTGCGATGCGGGCAGCCGACGGCGACCCGTCGTTGGGACCCTCGTCGGGCGCGGACGCCCGGCGCTGCGAGTGGGGGATCGACGCTAACAACTACGGCGACGATCCGTTGGGACCCTCGCCGGGCGCGGACGCCCGGCGCTGCCCCGCGCCTCGCGAACCTTCGCGAAGTGGGCGTTGACGTTGGGACCCTCGCCGGGCGCGGACGCCCGGCGCTGCCAGCTCGGCCAGCTCGTCTTCCGCGAGCCTTATCCGGTTGGGACCCTCGCCGGGCGCGGACGCCCGGCGCTGCGCGATCCCTACGTGTTCTATGAGCCGTTTAATGAGCCGTTGGGACCCTCGCCGGGCGCGGACGCCCGGCGCTGCATCGAGCGTTGCAGCGAACAGGAGTGCGCCCCCGAGGAGTTGGGACCCTCGCAGGGCGCGGACGCCCGGCGCTGCGGAGACGGCGCGACTGCACTGGTGTCCTACATTACGGTTGGGACCCTCGCCGGGCGCGGACGCCCGGCGCTGCCGCCTTCGACCTGGTCTACGACCTGCCGGTCCGCGTGTTGGGACCCTCGCCGGGCGCGGACGCCCGGCGCTGCCGGTGGATGAGGAGCAGCGGCAAGCCGATGGGCGCGGAGGTTGGGACCCTCGCCGGGCGCGGACGCCCGGCGCTGCGCAGCTCGTCGGCGGCGACGGGGGCGGCGTGGGCGTTGTTGGGACCCTCGCCGGGCGCGGACGCCCGGCGCTGCATGGGCGGCGGGGGTGGTGTCACGTCCCCGCCGTAGTTGGGACCCTCGCCGGGCGCGGACGCCCGGCGCTGCACCTCGGCGTACTCGCCCAGGTCTGTGGGCAGCGACCCGTTGGGACCCTCGCCGGGCGCGGACGCCCGGCGCTGCCGCCGCCGAACGGGACCAGCTCCGCCATCGGGTCGCCGTTGGGACCCTCGCCGGGCGCGGACGCCCGGCGCTGCGAGGCTTTCTCCGATCTTGCCGTGACGGCTGATGGTTGGGACCCTCGCCGGGCGCGGACGCCCGGCGCTGCCCGGGCCGGACCATCACACCAGGAGGATCCTCATGACCAAGTTGGGACCCTCGCCGGGCGCGGACGCCCGGCGCTGCCCCTGATCGCGGCGTTGCGGGCGGACAGCCTGCTGTCGCTGTTGGGACCCTCGCCGGGCGCGGACGCCCGGCGCTGCCGAGTCCCCCGCGTCCTCGGCGTCGGCCGCCGCATCGTTGGGACCCTCGCCGGGCGCGGACGCCCGGCGCTGCCCTGTCGGCCTACGGGCGGGCGGTCGGCACCCGCTGGAGTTGGGACCCTCGCCGGGCGCGGACGCCCGGCGCTGCCCTGTACGTCGCGCTGGTCGCCCCGTCCGGCGTTGGGAAGTTGGGACCCTCGCCGGGCGCGGACGCCCGGCGCTGCACCGACCGAAACAGGACAGTCACAGACCCAACCGAGCGGTTGGGACCCTCGCCGGGCGCGGACGCCCGGCGCTGCAACGGACGATCGTGGGTCAAGGCAGTCGGGGACGTCGAGGTTGGGACCCTCGCCGGGCGCGGACGCCCGGCGCTGCTCTGCCTGAGCAGGATATTCGGCTTTGCCGGGCGCCGCATGTCCGGGTTATGGCAGCGTATCCGACCGATTTGTGCCGGTTCTGACCTCGGAAGGTCCAGGGGTTGGGCGGGGAGCTTGGGGTTCCGAGGCCACCGATACGAGCGTGAGGGGCGCGGTCGCACATGGGCGACTGGGCGCACGCCGACCAGCTGGGTAGGCATGAGCGGTCACCAGCTGGAAGGCGGCAGCGGCGCTCGCTCACAGTCCGGAATCTGGTGCAGCGCGATTTTTGTCGGACCCGGCGGATTAGATGGCCTCCGTGAGTTGGCGATCGCTGTTGGTGCCGAACGTCGGCCGGACAGCGAGTCTTGGACGGGGGTCGGGACATGTGGGCGCATAGCGCGAACGCGGCGGGTGTCCGCCACGGGCTGGTTGATCATCTTGAGGGTACAGCCGCGCTGGCGGAGCGGTTCGCATCAGCATTTGGAGCTGGGCCGGCGGGTCGATTCGTCGGGCTGGCGCACGATGTGGGGAAGGCATCGTGCGAGTGGCAGGAGCGTCTGCTGCGGGTGGAGCCGACCGGGGGCCCGGTCGGTTTCGAGCACAAGTCGCTGGGGGTGGAGCTCGCCCAGCGTCGGCGCGCCGGTCACCTGGACCTGGTGTTGCATGGGCATCACGGCGGCCTGACGAGTCCTGCGTTCGTCAGCGCAAAGGTGAAGGATGCGCCGCCGGCGGAGGTCACAGCGCGACGGCAGGCGGAGGATGCGCTTCGACCGTTGCTGCCAGGACTCTTCGACGGCCCGGACGTACCGCTGCCCGCCGGTTTCCGTGAGCGCGTCGAGATGGACATGCTCGTGCGCCTGCTGTTCTCCGCCTTGGTGGATGCTGACGGGCTCGACACAGCTGCGCATGGCGCGGGCGGCGACCCGCATGTCGCGCCGCCCGCGGACATGGCGATGTTGTGGGACCGGTTCACCCAGAGGCGCGAACGCATGCTGGCAGGAAGGCGAAGGTCCTCGGTCGACCGGTGGCGCGAGGAGGTGTTCGAGTCCTGTGTGACGGCCGCGTCGAAGCCCAATGGATTCTTCCGGCTGCCGGCGCCGACCGGGTCAGGGAAGACGCTGGCGGCGGCCGCGTTCGGGCTTCGGCACGCTTTGGAGCACGGGAAGTCGCGGGTGATCGTGGCGGTGCCCTTCATCACGATCACCGAGCAGAACGCCGCCGTCTACAGAGAGTTGCTAGATCCTGACGGATCAGGCGATCGTGATCCCGTCGTTCTCGAGCATCATTCTCAGGTCCTGCTGGGCGAGGTCGGGCCGGGGCCGCGGCGGGCGCGATTGGCGGCGGAGAACTGGGATGCGCCGTTCGTGGTGACCACGACGGTGCAGTTGTTCGAGTCGCTGTTCGGGCGGCGTCCGGCGGCGATGCGCAAGGTGCATCGGCTGGCGAACTCGGTGATCGTGCTGGACGAGGTGCAGGCGCTGCCGCCGTCGCTACTGGTGCCGATCGTGGACGGGCTGCGGTTGTTGACCAGCCGGTTCGGGGCGACCGTGTTGCTGGCATCGGCGACGCAGCCGGAGCTGTGGGGACTCGGGCCGCTGAAGAAGATCCGGCCGGTCGAGGTGATCAGCGAGCCGAAGCGGCTGTACGACGCTCTCCGACGGGTCCGCTACGAGTGGTGGACTCAGCCGAAGCGGACATTGGAGCAGGTCGCTGACCGCGTGGCCGACCCAGATCCTTCCGGCAACGACCAGGTGCTGACCGTCGTGAACACGATTGCCGACGCACGGGGGCTGTTGCAACTCCTGCAGACCCGGCTCTCTCCGGAGGTGAAGCTGTTCCACCTCTCGACGACGATGTGCCCCGCCCACCGGCGGGACGTCCTGACGGAGGTCCGCAGGTTGCTGGCTGCTGGCGCACCAGTCCGGCTGGTCAGCACTCAGCTGATCGAGGCAGGCGTCGACGTGGACTTCCCGACCGTGTTCCGGGCGATGGCTCCCGCCGACTCTCTGCAGCAAGCGGCGGGCCGGGCGAACCGGGAAGGCAGCCTGGGTGAGGCGGGGGGACTTGTGGTCATCTTCGATCTGGACCGCGATCATTACCCTCCCTCCTACAAGCTGCCGGTCGCATGCACCTGGATGTGGATGGGTCCCGAGGTCGCCGACCCTGATGATCTCGAATCGCTGGCGGCCTTCTACCGGACCTACCTCAGCAAGCCGTTCGTCACGGGGCCCGCGAGCCGAGGCGCTGCAGTGCAGGCCGCCAGGCGCGATCTCGACTTCCGCGCGGTCACAGACGGGCCCAGCGTCAACGGCGCGCCAAACAAGTCCCTGGCCTTCCGGATGATCGACGAGGACACAGTTCCAATCGTCGTGCCTTACAAGCCCGCCCTAAAGGTGATCGACGCAATCGTGACGCGGCTGCGCACAGATCCGAGGCCTGAGCCTGGGCTCTTCCGCCGAGTGCAGCCTTACCTGACCATGGTCAAACGACGAACCCGCGATCGTGCGGACGTGGGCGCGCTGTGCCGTCCGGTGGTCGGCGATCTCGTCGAGTGGATCGGCGATTACGACGACGCTGGGCTCGTCCTCACGCCAAGCGGCGAGGACTTCCTCGCGTGACTCTCGCCGTCAGAGCGGCTTGGAGCTCCTTCGTCAGTTGGACGTACCCGACGAGACAACCGAACTTTGGTTGGCTTGTCGGTAAGGGCACTAGCCGGGGGGCCGGTGCGGGCGCTCGACGGTCCTGTGGCAGACTGCTCACGACGGCTTGCGCATCAGGTTCCGTCCAGCGCCGATCGGGCAACGATCGCGCGAGGCTCCTAAAGGTTGGCTCGTCCGGTATGGGCACGGCGAGAGGCTCGGTCTCAGCAGTACCGAGGCTCTCGCCCGCTTGATACCGGGACCTTCCAGAACTGCCAGGACGCCGATCGGGGGTAGTGACACATGGATGCACGCCAGCGAGAAATTCCGCAGCGCTAACGGCCGTCGCTTCTTCACGGTCAAGCTGCGTCAACGCTGTCCAGAAGAATCTCCATGGACAGGTCTCCCGTGCTCTGGATGAGTGCGCGCCAGAGCAGGCACGTCGACATGGTTACACATTTGTTCTATTCTGCTGCGCCGGTTTTCGCCGGGTAAGGAGTGAAGGCGGATGGAGTCGTTCGCGTCTCGGTCGCCGTCGGGGGATCCGCCGGTGGTCGTCCAGGTGTGGTCGGAGGGTGGCCTGTTCACGCGGCCGGAACTGCGGGTGGAGCGGGTCAGCTACTCGGTACTGACGCCGACGGCGGCGGTCGGGATCCTGGAGTCGATCTTCTGGAAGCCGGAGTTCCGGTGGGTGCCGGTGGCGATCGAGGTCCTCAAGCCGATCAAGCAGTTTCTGTTGCGGCGCAACGAGACCCATGACCTGCCTTCACTGACGGACGCGGCAACCGGGCGCCGACGGGTGGACACCGTGGGCAGTCGGGACCAGCGCAGCGCGGTGTGCCTGAAGGACGTCGCCTACCGGATCCACGCACACGTCGAGTTGCGGGAGCACGCGACGAAGACGGCCGCCGCCTACCGCGACCAGTTCCGCCGTCGCGTGAACCGAGGGGCCTGTTTTCAGCAGCCGAGCATGGGCACCCGCGAGTTCCCCGCCTACTTCGGGCCACCCGACGACACGCCCTGCCACGACCACACGGAGGATCTGGGGTTGATGCTGCACCGCATCCACCACACAACTCCGCCGAGTTTCGACTGGTTCCAGGCCCGTCTCGAGTCCGGCATCATGACGATTCCCCTGCACGGGGTGCGCGGCGATGTTCCGGGGGTGGCCTGATGCTGCTCACGCGGCTCGCCGCCTTCGAGCAGCCCGTCATTCCCGGCTACGAGGATGCGGCCCTGCCGCCGTTCTTCCAGATCCGGCCGATGAAGTGGGGTCTGCGTATCACACGCGACGGCGGGCTCGGTTCTCCTCATCTCCTCGACCTGGCCGATCCGACGGACCGACTGCGTAAGAACGGCGACGCCATCGCCGCTCCCTACGTCGCACGCGCAGCGGGGATTTCGCCGCTGCTGGGCGCGGACGACATCCAGTACGTGCTCGGCTGGGCCGACGAGGCCGCGAAACCGGACCGCGTCGCGAAATGCCACGCGGCGTCCAAGGCCCTGATCCAGGGCTGGGCGGCGGCCGCGCCCGCCGATCCTGTCGCCCAGGCCTGTGCCCGCTTCTACGAGTCCGGCGCGCTCGCCGGGCTGGAGCGGCCACAGGACTGGACCTCGAAGCAGGGAGTGGTCCTGCTCGTCGGGCTCGATGCCCATCCGGTCACCGAGGAACCGTCCCTGCGAACCTACTGGGAACTGGAGGTCCGCCGGCGCAAGGCCGGGGGCGGGGGCACGGGAGACAACGACGAGGGAGTCGAGGGCCGGCGTGGCGTCTGCCTGGCCTGCGGTCAGGTCGCTGTTCTGGTCGATCGTTTCCCCCAGCAGATCCCCCGTCGGCTGGTGCCGGGATGCACCCAGGCGTCCGCGGCGCTGGTGTCGGCGAACAAGCGGATCCACACCTACGACTTCAGCGAGAGCCTGGCCTCCGTCCCGATCTGCCTCGGCTGTTCCCAGCGCTCCGTCGCGAACCTGACCTACCTGCTGGGCACCGAAAAGCACGCGCTGGCCGGCGGGGACAGCCGCATGACCTGGTGGGCGATCGGTGACCCGGACTTCGACCTCGAGGACACCGTAAACCGCCCCGATCCGGCGCAGGTCGCCGTCATGATCGAGCGGATGCGTGGGGGCGAGGGCAGGACGGGCCTTGACGATCCCGACCGCCGTTTCTGCTCGGTGACGATCAGTGGGAACGTCTCCCGGGTGATGATCCGGGACTGGATCGACATGCCGCTGGCTCGTCTGGAGGCCAACGTCGGCGCCTGGTTCGACGATCACGAGATATTCGGGGTTGACTCGTCCCGTCAGGGCTACCTGTCCATGGTCCGCCTTGAGCTGGCGACCGGCCGGTGGATCCCCTCCCGCACGGCCAACGGGGAATCCGGCCTGGCCGGCGAGTACGCCCGGTTCGGCGTCAAGAACGCGCAGCGTCCCGACGAGGTCCGCCGCCACCTCCTGCAGACCGCGATCAAGAACCTTCCGCTTCCTCCTGCCCTGTACTCCCATGTGCTGACCAGGATCCGTACCGACGGGCACATCGACGACCCGCGGGCCGCCCTCATCCGCCTCGCCCTGGTCCGTCGCGCCCGCCTGCCCATCGCCTCCGGAAGGACCCCTGCCGTGCCCGGTCCCGGCCTCGACCCCGACAACCTCGATCCGGCCTATCTGGCCGGCCGCCTGTTCGCCCAGCTCGAGACGATCCAGTACTACGCCGCCCGGGTCGGCCGGAAGAAGGAGGACCGGCTCAACGCGACCTTCGCCGACCGCTACCTCGCCGGCGCCATCGCGAACCCGAGCGCCGCGATCATCCAGGGCCAGAAGCTGGCCCAGCCCTGGCTGAAGAAGATCAATAGGGGGCGGCCGGACGTCGCGCTCGTGCTCGGCCGGCAGCTGTCCGACCTGTTCGCGATGTTCTACGCCAGTGCCGGGCTGCCGGGCCGCGCGACGCTGGACGAGCAGGGCCGGTTCGTCCTCGGCTACCACCACCACCGGTCGGACTCGATGCGCCGCGGGCGGGCCGCGAACGCCGCGAAGTCCCCGCCGCCTACCGGACCCGCCGGCCCGGCAAGCCCCACCACCCCGACGCCGCCGGCCAGCCCCGCGGGGCCGGCCGCCGCCATCACCGAGCCGCCCGACGAGGACGACCCGACCCTGTCGGCGTGACCAAAGGTCAGCACACCGCCAGCCCCACTCGCACTGCCATCCGAAGCCGCCGCCCACCGGATCGCGGCAGCGACATTGAACCGCACAAGGAGTAGCAGCATGACCATCACCCTTGACCCGACGGTCAAGCACGACCTCACCCTGCTCATCGACGTCACCGACGGGAACCCGAACGGCAACCCGGACGAGGGCAACCGTCCCCGCGTCGACGACGAGACCGGCCACGGCCTGATCACGGACGTCTCCCTCAAGCGGAAGGTCCGCGACACCATCGCCCTCGCCGCCGAGGCGCAGGGCCTGGACCTCGCGCGGTTCGGGATCTTCGTCGAGGCCGGGCACGCGCTGAACACCCGCCTCGAGGAGTCCTACATCGTCAAGGGCCTCGAACTCGGCAAGAAGATCGACGAGGCGAAGGCGGCGAAGGCCCGGGAGTGGCTCGCCAACCGCTACGTCGACATCCGCCTGTTCGGCGCGGTCATGTCCACCGGCAAGACCCAGTCCCTCGGCCAGATCCGCGGCCCGCTGCAGTTCGGCATGGCCCGCTCCATCGACCCGATCCTGACCGTCGACCACGCCATCACCCGGGTCACCCAGACCACCCAGGCCGACATCGACGCCGGCGAGCGCACCGAGATGGGCGGCAAGTGGACCGTCCCCTACGGCCTGTACCGGGCGGAGATCCACTACTCGGCGGTCCGCGGCAAGCAGACCGGTGTGAGCGCCGAGGACCTCGACCTGTTCGTCACCACGCTGGTCAACATGTTCGACCACGACCGCTCCGCCACCCGCGGCGAGATGGCCACCCGCGGCCTGTACGTGTTCAGCCACACCAACGCCTTCGGCGTCGCCCCCGCCCACACCCTGTCCGCCCGCATCACGGCCCGGAAGATCTCGACCGGCGAGCCGCGGACCTTCCAGGACTACAAGATCGACGTGGACGACGCGGGCCTGCCCGACGGCGTCACGCTGAACCGCGTCCTGGGGTGAACCCTGCCGACTGGTGGCCGGGCGGGGACAGGCAGGCTGGACGGCTCCCGCTCTCCGCGCTGGAGCACCACGCTTACTGCCCCCGCCAGGCCGCACTCATCCACCTCGACAACGTCTTCGCCGACAACGTCGAGACCATGCGCGGCAACGTCGCCCACGCGAACGTCCACGAGCCGTCGCCCACCCTGCCCCTCCCGACGGGCAGCCGGATGCGGCAGATCACCGGTCTGCAGGTGTGGAGCGACCGGCTCGGCCTGTACGGGGTGTGCGACGTCGTCGAGATCGACGCCACCACGGCGATCCCGATCGAGCACAAGGTCGGCCGCTACGTTCCCGGCGGCCCCGCCGACCTGCAGGCCGGCGCCCAGGCACTGTGCCTGCGCGATATGCTCCCGCTCGACGTCCCCTACGCCGAGGTGTTCTCCCACGCCGACCGGCGACGTCACCGCGTCGAGCTCACCGACGCCCTCATCGCTCGGATCATCAGCACCGCCGACCAGATGCGCGACATCCTCACCGACGCCGCACTGCCCGACGCCGTCGCGGACCGCCGCTGCCGACGCTGCTCGCTCGAACCCGACTGCCTACCCAACCTCGCCCGCCAGGCAGCCGACCACGACGACCTTTTCACCCCACGACCCGCAGGACGCTGGCATGGCTGAACTCCTCAACACCCTCTACGCCACCACCCCGGGCACCAGCCTGCACCTCGACGGCGACGCCGTCCGCATCTGGCACCCCGACGATGAGAAACGCCGCCGGCTCCTCCCCCTGGTCCGCATCGACCACATCGTCGCCTTCGGCGGCGTCACCATCACCGACGACCTCCTCCAACGCTGCGCCGCCGACCGCCGCTCCATCACCTGGCTCACCGGCAACGGCCGGTTCCGCGCCCGCGTCGAAGGCCCCACCGGGGGCAACCCGCACCTGCGCATCGCCCAGCACGATCACCACCGCGACCCCAGCCAGAGGCTCGCCCTGGCCCACGCGTTCATCGCCGGGAAACTGCACAACAGCCGCCAGGTCTTCCTGCGCGCAGCCCGCGACGCCACCGGCACCCGCCAGACCGCCCTGCGCGACACCGCAGCCCACCTCGCCGACGCCCTCCCGACCCTGCGAGACACCGCCAGCGTCACCGAAGCCATGGGCGTCGAAGGACAGGCTGCCCGCCGCTACATCGCCACCTGGCCCCACCTGCTCACCAGCCACGCCACCATCAGCGCCCCGCCCGGCCGTACCAGCCGCCCCGCCACCGACCCCCTCAACGCCGCGCTCTCCTTCGGCTACGGCATCCTGCGCGTCGCCGTCCACGGCGCCCTCGACCACGTCGGCCTCGACCCGCACATCGGCTACCTCCACGGCATCCGCCCCGGCAAACCCGCCCTGGCCCTCGACCTCATGGAGGAATTCCGCGCGCTGCTCGTCGACCGGCTCGTCTTCACCGCCTTCAACCAGCGGCAACTCACCGACAACCACTTCGAGACCCACCCCGGCGGCGCCTGCCAACTCACCGACGACGGCCGAAAGACCTACCTGGCGCTGTGGAGCACAGCACGCGCCCGCCCCTGGCCCCACACCCTCCTCGCGCACGACACCCCCGCCGCGACCCTCCCGCTCCTGCAAGCACGCATCCTCGCCCGACACCTCCGCGGCGACATCCCCCACTACACCCCCTGGAACCCCAGCTGATGGACCTGCTCCTCACCTACGACGTCGACACCACCACCCCCGACGGCAGCCGCCGCCTCCGCAAGGTCGCGAAGATCTGCGAAGGCTACGGAATCCGCGTCCAGAAATCCGTCTTCGAGATCGTCTGTACCGAGCCCCAGCGCACCCTCCTCGAACACCGGATCAGCCAGGTCATCGACGACACTCTCGACAGCATCCGGATCTACCAGCTCCCCCAGCACACCCTCGACGACATCCGCCACCTCGGCACCGGCCCCCACCCCACCCACCGCGCCGACCACATCATCTGACCCCCTCGGAACCCCAAGCACCCAGCCGGAACCCGAGACCTTCCGAAGCAGAAACCCGCCCAAAACGGCCCTCATTACGGCCAGAACAGTGACATCCCCTCCCCGAAGAACGCAACACTCCTGCTCAAGCAGGGCAGCGCCGGGCGTCCGCGCCCGGCGAGGGTCCCAACCGTTCCTGCACCGTCTGAAGGGCACCACGGTGATGGCAGCGCCGGGCGTCCGCGCCCGGCGAGGGTCCCAACGTTAGACGGGCCCTACAGCGGTGCGTCCTGGCCGGCGCAGCGCCGGGCGTCCGCGCCCGGCGAGGGTCCCAACGTGATCGCGGTGGCCGCCCACTATGGGCTGTGGAAGCCGCAGCGCCGGGCGTCCGCGCCCGGCGAGGGTCCCAACAGTAGGAGGACATGTGACAACCCTCGCCCCGCCGCCGGCGCAGCGCCGGGCGTCCGCGCCCGGCGAGGGTCCCAACACCATGCTCTGCATCTCGCGGAGCTGGTCGATCAGGCAGCGCCGGGCGTCCGCGCCCGGCGAGGGTCCCAACCCCTTGCCACAAGGGGTCTGCGCATGAAGGATACGAGCAGCGCCGGGCGTCCGCGCCCGGCGAGGGTCCCAACACCCATTGGGGGCCGTACAGGCCCGGCGTAGTGGCAGCGCCGGGCGTCCGCGCCCGGCGAGGGTCCCAACGCAAGCTGCCCAAAGACGCTTCAATCCCGATCATGCAGCGCCGGGCGTCCGCGCCCGGCGAGGGTCCCAACGACGTCATCCCCGCGCTGGACTCGACGACGCCCTACCGCAGCGCCGGGCGTCCGCGCCCGGCGAGGGTCCCAACGGCCGCGGCGTCGCGCCGACGCTGCCAGTGGACGTTCCAGGCAGCGCCGGGCGTCCGCGCCCGGCGAGGGTCCCAACACCCCGGGGGATCTCACTCTCGCCCGCCAGGCGCGCGGCAGCGCCGGGCGTCCGCGCCCGGCGAGGGTCCCAACGCCGAGGGCACGTGGATTTTCCTTGATGGCGGTCGGCAGCGCCGGGCGTCCGCGCCCGGCGAGGGTCCCAACACCCGTGAAGGGCATGGAAAGGAGGCACCGACATGGCCGCAGCGCCGGGCGTCCGCGCCCGGCGAGGGTCCCAACCTCCCTGACGGCGCCGTGGGCGCGGTCGAGCTCGGCGGGCAGCGCCGGGCGTCCGCGCCCGGCGAGGGTCCCAACGTCTTTTCACTCCCAGAGTCTCCGGTGAGCCCGTCGGCAGCGCCGGGCGTCCGCGCCCGGCGAGGGTCCCAACGACCAGACAGGCGGCCTCGTCAGGCTGGCCGCTGCTGGCAGCGCCGGGCGTCCGCGCCCGGCGAGGGTCCCAACTGGCAGGCCGAGCCCGCGGAGTGGGCCACGCCGGTTGCAGCGCCGGGCGTCCGCGCCCGGCGAGGGTCCCAACCGCTGTTCCGGCTCCGGTGTGATCCCGACCCATGAGCAGCGCCGGGCGTCCGCGCCCGGCGAGGGTCCCAACAACGGTGCGAGCTGGGCGTCGGTCAGCTCGTCCGCGGCAGCGCCGGGCGTCCGCGCCCGGCGAGGGTCCCAACTTGCCCTAGCTGTGTGGTGCGGAGGCACGGAAAGAGCAGCGCCGGGCGTCCGCGCCCGGCGAGGGTCCCAACTGGAGCTGTGCCCCCGGGATCGCGCGGGAATCACTCGGCAGCGCCGGGCGTCCGCGCCCGGCGAGGGTCCCAACCTCAGCCTGCGCACCCGCCGGCCGGAGGAGTCCTCCGCAGCGCCGGGCGTCCGCGCCCGGCGAGGGTCCCAACTGCCCCGCCGCCGAGCCACGGCCGCCGCGGCTCCGAGCAGCGCCGGGCGTCCGCGCCCAGCGAGGGTCCCAACCGGACGTCGACGACCGCGGCCCGGTAGATCCGCTCGCAGCGCCGGGCGTCCGCGCCCGGCGAGGGTCCCAACACCGCGGTGACAAGCAGGCCGACGGTGGAGGTGAGGGCGCAGCGCCGGGCGTCCGCGCCCGGCGAGGGTCCCAACAGTGTTGTGCGTACGTACATTTGCTCACGGATAGTGAGCAGCGCCGGGCGTCCGCGCCCGGCGAGAGTCCCAACTCCGGCGAGCAAGCACGCGTGTATGGCGTCCGCGGAGCAGCGCCGGGCGTCCGCGCCCGGCGAGGATCTCAACAACCCGGGTATTCGCTGTCTGATCGCGCGTAAGACGGCGGTGCAGCGCCGGGCGCCCGCGGCCCGGCGAGGATCCCAACCTGGAGAGAGCCGATGACCGCCGGCGTGCCCACCGCGCAGCGCCGGGCGTCCGCGCCCGGCGAGGATCCCAACTTCAAGGAGGCGCAGGACGCATGCCCTGTTCTGCTCGGCAGCGCTCGGCGCTCGCGCCCAGCGCTGGTCGCAAGGACCGTGAGATCGAGATTGTAGATCCTCCGGGGGATCGGGTGGGGTTTGGCTTCTATGCCGGCAAAGATTCAAACGCCCTCCCTGGCGCGGCCTGACCGACTCCTCCGGAGGGACGCCGGGAAAGGGTCTAGCTGACGTCCAAGAAGCAGGATTCCCGGATTATTTATTTCAATCGGATGCATTTTGCTATGCTGAGTAGTTGGAGGGGTCTCAGTAGGGCAGACGTGATTGTGATCCTCGTCGACGAGGGTGCCGACGCCCGCGGGCCTCGCAGTCACCCATGGCGGAGTGATTAGAAATCGCTGGCGACCCGCGTATTCATCCTAGGAAGCTAGACAGACTTGTTTGGCGCGCGAGCGTGGCATCGCAGTGTGCCGTTTGCAGAATTTTCAGAGGGTCAAACGTGGAATAGCTGTAGTGTGAGTGCATCGACAATGGCCGATTGAATGGCGTGCATGGGAGGGTGATGCATACTGATATCTGGAGGTCCGCGGCGAGGCGGGGTGTGATAGTTCGGCGCCTGGAGATCGTGCACTCCGAAGAACGATTGACAGTAACTAGCGAGCGGCGGAGATTGAAGAAATTCGATGAGGTTAGAACGTGTTCTTTCGCAGGAAAGAGGTCTGCATCAATAGTCACCTCGGTTGACTACCGCTAGCGCCGCACGTCCAAGGGTCGTGCGGCGACGACTGAGTACCGCGGCAGGGGCCATCTTCGTGACAAGAATCACATCCGGCTCGTGCTGCTGCGGGCTGTCGGGTGCTGGCCAGTCCTACGGACGAATGACGGACAAATGATCAAAGGCCTTGATCGAAGTTTCTCGATCAAGGCCCTGACCTGCGAGTAGCTGTGGAGGTGAGGGGACTCGAACCCCTGGCCTCCTCCGTGCGAGGGAGGCGCTCTACCAGGCTGAGCTACACCCCCTGGAAGTATCTGAAGCTTACAGGATGGCGGGAGGTAGGTGACGACCACCCCCCGGCGGGACTGTGGGGGCAGTGCGGGAGGGTGTGGCGGTGTGGGAGCCGGCCAGGGCGGGGCGGGCGGTTCGGGCTCCCGTCCGGGCCGCCGGGACGGTGATCTCGGTTGGGCTGCGGTGGCCCGGGACCGAGCCCGGGACGACGGTCGGGGTGGGGCTGTGGCGGTCCGGCGGGACCGTCGCCGCTGTGACGGCCGGGCTCACGGTCGCGGATGGGGCGTCGGCGCGCAGGACGGCCGAGGTCGCGCCCGGCGAGGTGAGAGCGGCCAGCAGGTGGTCGAACAGCTGGGCGGCGGCGTCCGGGCGAAGCAGACCGGCCTCGTGGTGGCGCCAGCCCCAGGCGTCCGCGCCGTCGAGGATGACCTCGCGGTCCGGGCCGGCGTCGCCGGGGAAGGCGAGCCGGGCCTCGGGCGGCGGCGGCGTGCCGTCGAGTGGACGGTGGACCCAGAGCTGCAGCGACTCCTCGGGGCACCAGCCCGCGTCCCGGACGGCGACCTGCCATGCTGCCCGGCCAGGCCGGTAGGCGGCGAGGCGGACGGCCGTCCCGCGGCAGCGGAAGTGCAGGCCGACGCCATCCCGGCGGACTCCGCGGACGTCGACCGGCACCGCCGAGCTGCCGGGGCACAGCAGGTAGCCGTCGGCTCGCAACCGGTTCATCCATGCCTTGAAGGACACGGCTGACGCTGCCTTCCTGGTGAGAACGTGGGTGAGCCCGTGACCGGGCACCGCCCCGGTACGCCCTGGCGGCTGCCGGTGGGTACCGGCGGCGCAGCACTGGGCGCCGTCCGCGTGCACGGGCCGCCGGGCGTGGAGAAGCGGGCCGACCTTCCGGTGCGGTCCGCCCCGCGTCGGCCGGGGCCGCCTTCGCCGGTGGGGCTGGAGAGCGGCCGCGGCTGTGACGGGACTCGGGCGTGGTGCGTCGCGGTGGGGCTGCCTGGGCCCGAAGCCCGGACTCCGCTGGTGATACGCGGAGATGGTGGCCGGTTGCTGGAGTCCGCTGACCGGTCCCGGATCCGGGTGACCTACCGACGGGTGATCGGGATCATCCTGTGGCCGGGCTCGGTGCGACGGGCTCCGAGAACCCTCGCGCCCCGGGCGGCACCGGCATCGCCGGGCCGCGAGTGCCTCGCCGAACCTGCGACGGGCCTCAGTGGGCGCGAGGGCTGGGACAACACGGACAGGCCCCGGGGCGACAGACCACTCGCCACGCCCAGTGAGGGCTGTGGCCGTGCTGCAGACGGAGCGTCACCTGCTCGATTATGCACGGTCCCGCGGACGGGCGCCGGGCCGCGCGCGGCGGCGACAGAGAACGCGGTGGTCAGCGGCCTATGCCAGGTCGGCACCCTTGGGCCCGATCGGTGCCATGCCATTGCCCGCTCGTGGCGCCGACGCCGGGGTGCCGAGGGGCCGAGGGGCCGAGGGATAGTCACGCTCTCGGGGCCCAGACCGTGTCTATCCCTCGGCGTCATCCGCGCGAGCGGATGAGCGGATGAGCGGCATCGGAGCGGGGGGTCGGGTGGCCCGATCGGGGGGAAGCCTGACGGTGGAGGGCGCCAGGACGGGGCCGGCGGTCGCGGTCGGGCGAGAGGGGAAGGGCGGTGAGCTGACCGTGATCTTCGAAGACCGTGCGGATGCCGGGCGGCAGCTCGCTGCCCGGCTGACTCACCTGCGTGGGCAGGACGTCGTCGTGCTGGGGCTGCCGCGCGGCGGCGTCCCGGTCGGGTTCGAGGTGGCGAGGGCGCTCGGCGCTCCCCTCGACGTGATCCTGGTGCGCAAGATCGGCCTGCCTGTCCAGCCCGAACTGGCCATGGGGGCGATCGCCGAGGGCGACGTGCGGGTGGTCAACGAGGAGACCGTCCGGCTTGGCCGGGTGGGGCGGGACGAGTTCGCGCGGGTGGAGGCCTGGGAGGCCGCCGAGCTGGACCGGCGAGGCCGGGTCTTCCGCGCCGGGCGACCGCGCGTCCCGCTGTTCGGCCGGGCGGTGGTCGTCGTCGATGACGGGATCGCCACCGGCTCCACGGCACTTGCCGCCTGCCGGGCTGTGCGTGCCCAGGGCGCCGCGCGGATCGTGCTCGCTGCCCCCGTCGCCGCCCGCGACCGGGTGGACCGCCTGCGACGTGAGGTTGACGAGGTGGTCTGCGTCCAGACGCCGGAGACGTTCTTCGGCGTCGGGGAGTTCTACGCGGACTTCGCCCAGACGGGGGATGAGGCGGTCGTCGCCCTGCTCGCGCAGGCGGCCGGTGGGGTTGGACGGGCCCTGGAGGTGGCGATTCCGGTTCCCGCCATCGGCCGTCTGGAGGGTCGGCTCACGGTGCCCGCCCACGCCCGGGGCGTCGTCGTCTTCGCGCATGGCAGCGGCAGTGGCAGGCACAGCCCCCGCAACCGGTTCGTAGCCGACACCCTGACCGCCGCCGGCTTCGCCACGCTGCTGTTCGACCTGCTCCTCCCGGACGAGCAGGAGGATGTCGGGAACGTCTTCAACATCGGGCTGCTGGCCCGGCGGCTGCTGGCCGCGACCGCGTGGCTGCGGGGTGAGCCGCTGGTCGCGGGCGCTCCGGTGGGCTGGTTCGGCGCGAGCACCGGGGCTGGGGCCGCGCTGTGGGCCGCCGGCGATCCCGGTGCCGGCGTGGCCGCCATCGTCTCCCGGGGCGGGCGGCCCGACCTGGCCCGGGACCGGCTGCCGGCGGTACGCGCGCCGACCCTGCTCATCGTCGGCGAGCGGGACGCGCACGTCTTCGAGCTGAACGAGTGGGCCCGCCAGCGCCTCACCGGATGCCCGAGCCGGCTGGAGATCGTCCCCGGGGCGACGCACCTGTTCGGCGAGCCCGGCGCGCTGGCCCGGGTGGCCGCGCTCGCCTCGAACTGGTTCGTCGACCATCTGGCCACCCGACAGCGGACCCGCACCGCCTGATCGCATCCTCCTGATCGCGTCCTCGCTCGTCACCTCAGCAGGTGGCTGTGGCGGTACTCGGTGTCATGAGGTGCCTACGACCAGGAAGCGGGGAATGACCAGGGTGTGGGAATCGCCGGAGAGGCGGTGTGGCCGGACCGGCCGCCCATGCGCGGTGGGCAGAGCGGAGGGGGATCGCAATGGCGTACGTCGGCTCCATGATCAGTAGGCCGCCGGTGACCGTCGACAGGTCCACCACGATCGCGACCGCCGCTCGGGAGATGGCGCGGACCGGCGTGGGCGCGTTGCTGGTGATAGACGATGACCGACTCGTCGGCATCGTCACGGATCGCGACATCGTGGTGCGGGGCATCGCGCGGGGTGTCGCCTCCGACGGCCGTATCGACGCGCTGATGACCACGGAGGTGGTCACGATCCCCGCCGGGATGGGTGTCGAGCGGGCGTACGAGATCTTCCGTAGCCATTCCCTGCGGCGCCTGCCGATCCTTGACGGTCGTCGTCTTGTGGGCGTGGTCACCATCGACGACCTGCTCGTCCGCAGCGAGCGGGAGATGTCCGACCTGGTGCACCCACTGCGCGACGAGGCCTTTGCGCCGCGTCGCGAACCCGCGCCACCGGTGAAGGTCGGCGCGGCCAGCGCCGAAGGAGCGATGTCGGCAAAGGGGGTCGACGGGACCATGTCAGCAAACAGGACCATGCCGACGAAGGAAACGATGGCAGCGAAGGGGGCGGTGTCCTCTCGGGAGATGAGGTCGTCCTCCGAGACGGGAAACATGACGGTGGCCAACGGCGGCGCGATCCCGCGGTCGGCCGTCTTTCCCCGGCGCACGGGTGTGCTACGGGCTCATCGCGGTGACATATTGATCGTCCACAGCCATGTGCCCCGCACAGCGGACCGGTCGGGCGAGATCTGCGAGGTCCATTCGGAGGCCGGTGACCCGCCGTTCGCCGTGCGCTGGACCGACACCCGGCAGGTCAGTTTCGTCTTCCCGGGCCCGGACGCCGAGGTCCGCCACCCGGACGGAAGCTGCGCCGAGATCGTGGGCACGGGCGCCCACTGACCGTGACGTCGGTCGGCCGTACGGGACCGACCGGGCGAAGGCGCTCCGGAGCGGACGGCATCAGGTGCCGGCGAGCTCGACCAACTGGCCGGCATCCAGCGCGATGATGCGGTCGGCGAGCACCTCGGCGTCCGCCGGATCGTGTGTGACGATCAGGACGGGCGCGGACAGAGTCGGCAGGACACCGCGCAGGAATGTCCGGACCTCACCGCGGGTGGCGGTGTCCAGCGCCGCCAGCGGTTCGTCGAGCAGCAGCAGCCGCGGCTGGGTGGCCAGTGCTCGGGCAAGGGCGACCCGCTGCCCCTGACCGCCGGACAGCGCGCCCGGCCGGCGGTCGGCCAGCTCACCGATACCGAACTTCCGCAGCCAGGTGACGGCCTGGGCCCGCGCGGGCCTTCGGCCGAGGCCCAGACGGGCACGCAGGCCGAACGCGACGTTCTCCCGGGCACGCAGGTGGGGGAAGAGCAGGTAGTCCTGGAACACGACGCCGACGGGACGCCGCTCGCAGCGCACGAACCTGCGCTCGGCCGGGTCGTCGAGGACCTCGCCAGCGAGGGTGATCCGTCCGTCGTCGAGCGGCAGCAGCCCGGCCAGCGCGCGCAGGAGGGTACTCTTGCCCGCGCCGCTGCGCCCGAGGATCGCGACCGTCTCGCCCTGCTCCACCTGCAACGCCACATCCAGCACGAACTCGCCCCGACGCACCACCACCCGGGCGTCGAGCCCACCCACTGCCGTCCCCCCGGCGAGCATCTTCCCGCCCTGCGTCGACGTCCCGCCCTGCGTCGACGTCCCGCCCGGCATCGGTCTCCCGGCCGGCACCTCCGCGCCGGACGTCGACTGCCCACCGGCCCGAGCAATGGCAGCGGTGACGTTGTCCCGGGAGCTGCCGATCATGGGGAGGCTCCGCTCGGGGTGTCGTGAGGGGCGGTGCCGCCAACGGCAGTGCCGCCAACGGCAGTGCCGTCGAGGTCAGCGCCGTCAGGAGCAGTGCCGTCAGGAGCAGTGCCGTCGGCGCTGGCCCGGGTGAGGCGGCGGGAGCCGGTCAGGCGGCGGGCTCCAGGCAGCCAGCTTGTGCGCAGTGTGACCAGAACGGCGACGCACACCGCCAGCAGGACGAGGGACAGGGCGATGGCCGCGTCCGGGTCGCTCTCGAGCGCGAGGTAGACCGCCAGCGGCATGGTCTGTGTGCTGCCGGGGAAGTTGCCGGCGAAGGTGATCGTCGCGCCGAACTCGCCGAGCGCCCGGGCCCAGCACAGCGCGGCACCGGCGGCGACGGCGGGCGCGACGAGCGGGACCGTCACCCGGCGGAACGTGGTCCACGGGTCGGCACCGAGCGTCGCGGCGGCGTCCTCGTAGCGGCGGTCGGCGCTGTTCAGTGCGCCCTCCACCGACACGACGAGGAACGGCATGGCCACGAAGGTCTGCGCGACCACCACCCCGGTGGTGGTGAACGGCAGCGTGAACCCGAACCAGTCGGACAGGCGCTCGCCGACGACGCCGCGCCGGCCGAGTGCCAGCAGCAGCGCCACCCCACCCACGACGGGTGGCAGGACCAATGGCAACGTGACCAGCGCGCGCAGCAGGGAGCGACCCGGGAATCGGGTGCGGGCCAGCAGCCAGGCGAGTGGAATGCCGAACACCAGGGACAGGACCGTCGCCTCGGTGGCGGTCCGCAGGGACAGCAACAGCGCCTGGCGGACGCTGCGCTCAGTGATCAGCGAGCCGAGCGCCGACCAGGGCGTGCGGATCAGGAGCCCGACGAGTGGCAGCAGCAGGAACAGCGCCGCGATCGACGCCGGGATCCACAGGGCCCATGGGACGCGCTGACGGGTCTCGCGGCGGGCTGACCCGGCGGCCGGCCCCGGCCCCGGCCCCGGCCGCCGGGAGGGCGCCGTCCATGACAGAGAGGAGTCACCCGGGCTGGTCATCAGATGTGCGCCGTCTCCCTCCCCGGTGCGCGCAAAGGTAGGACAGGCCGGCCGACGGCCGGTACCTGCCGGATGGCGGGCCGCTCGGTCAGCGGCGCTCGGGCATCTCGATCACGACGTTGGTGGACTTGACCGCGCCCACGGCGAGAACGCCGGGTTCGAGGCCCAGCTCGTCCGCGGCCTCCCGGCTCATCAGGGACACCAGCCGGTGGGGCCCGGCCTGGATCTCGACCTGGGCCATCACCGTGTCACGGGTGACCCGGGTGATGATGCCGGGGAACCTGTTGCGGGCGGACTCGGCGACGACCGGTATGGTTGGAGAACCTGCTTCGCCTGCCATGTCCTTGGCGAACTCGGCAAGGTTGGCGCCCTCGATGGCGCGGCGGCCCGCGTCGTCGAGGATGGTCGGCAGCCGGCCGCTGTCCGCCCACCGGCGGACGGTGTCGTCGCTGACACCAAGCAGCGCCGCCGCCTCGCTGATCCGGAATCTCGGCATGCTGTGATGGTAACCCCGCAGGTTCGGTGACTTCCGAGAGACTTACCCGATTATGCGGTAATTTCCTGCGCGTTTCCGCCGATGGTGCGGAGCGAGACAACCCCGCTGCCGAGGGGGCTGGTGTGGGCTTGTCCGGCTCGATGCGGGTGGGATGCCCCGTTGGGGCCCGGCGTCCGGTTCCCACGGGGCAGGATGCGAGGGTCGTCCGTCGCCTGCTGCCCAGGGGAGCGCCCATGACCCGTCCCGAGAGTCTCTACGCCACCGCACCGATCGCCGGCGGGCAGCGGGCCGATTCACCGCCGAGGGCCGCCGGGCCGGTGCGGATCAACGTCCGGGCGCTCCTCGTCGAGGGGGACCGGATCCTGCTGACCAACATCCGTGGGCAGTCGACCTTTCGGCTGCCCGGCGGCCGGGTCGGCGCGGGGGAGACGGTCGAGGCCGCCCTGCGTCGCCTCCTCGACGAACAGGCCGGGATCGACGCGGACCAGGTGACGTTCGTCGGCTGTGTGGAGACGACAGGTGTCGAGCGCGGGCAGCCGGTCGCGGAACTCGACGTCGTCTTCGCGGTCGACAGGTCGTGGTCGGGCGAGTTCGGCAGCCGCCTCGACGATCTCGACGTCGTCTCCGCCTCGCTGGCCAGCCTCACGGATCTGCAGCTCGCGCCCGCCGTGCTGCGTCAGCTCATCCCCGACTGGCTGCTGCACGCGCGGCCGTCCTGGTACGGCGCGGCGGCGCCCTGACGGCGCTCGGCGAATCCGGGCCTCGGCGCCTTCCTTGACCTCACGTTGACTTCACCTCCTAGCGTCTGGCGCACCTGCCGTGTCCCGACCTGGAGAGCAGATCATGTACGCAGTGCGGCTGCACGAGTTCGGCCCCGCGGAGAACCTCCGGTACGAGGAGGTGGACGATCCGCATCCGGGTACGGGTGAGGTACGGATCGCCGTCGAGGCGGCCGGTGTCCACCTCGTCGACACCTGGCTGCGCCAGGGGTTCTCCGGGGGTGTGTTCGCGCGGCCCGCCCTGCCGACGATCCCCGGCCGCGAGGTGGCCGGGACGGTCGACGCGGTCGGGGACGGCGTCGACGACGGCTGGCTCGGCCAGCGGGTCGTGGCCCACCTGGGCCCGCGTGGGCAGGGCTACGCGCAGCTCGCCGTGCGGGAGGCCGAGCACCTGCATCCGATCGCCCCCTCGCTCGATGCCGCGGCCGCCGTCGCGATGATCGGCACCGGGCGCACGACCCTCGGCATCCTGGACGTCGCCGAGCTGACCGCGTCGGACGTCGTCCTGATCACCGCGGCCGCCGGCGGCATCGGCAGCCTGCTGGTGCAGGCCGCCCGCAATGTGGGCGCCGTCGTCGTGGGGCTTGCCGGGGGAGCGGCCAAGATCGCCGCCATCCGCCGCCTCGGCGCCGACATCGCCGTCGACTACACCGTGCCCGAGTGGCCGGACGCGGTGCGCGACGAGCTCGGCGAGCGTGCGGTGACCGTGACGCTGGACGGTGTCGGCGGTGAGTGCGGCCGGGCCGCGCTGGAACTCACCGGTCCGGTCGGGCGTTACTACGTGTTCGGCTGGTCCGCCGGCGGCCCCACGCCGATCACCACGGCTGACGTGGTCGAGCGCGGCATCCTCGTCGCCTCCGTCCTGGGAGCGAGGATGCTGCGCCGGCCCGGTGGGATGGCCGCCCTGGAGGAGGCGGCACTGGCCGCCGCGGCCACCGGCGCCCTGGTGCCCGCGGTGCATACCTTCCCGCTGGCCGAGGCCGCGGCAGCACACGCGGCGATCGAGGGGCGCGCGACGATGGGAAAAGTGGTCCTGCTCGCCTGAGCGCGCGGGCCACCCCGGCGAACGGCCGTCCCCGCTACAGTCGCGACGTGTCAATTTCCCACGCGTTCACCCCTGCGAGGGCTCCGGTGTGCTCGTCGTCGGGGTGACGGGCCATCGCGGACTCACCGCCGAGCAGAGCGCCTACGTCGCCGCGGAGCTCACGCGCCTGCTGGAGCCGCTGGTGGACACCGGCCTCGCGGGCGTCAGCTGCCTGGCCGACGGCGCCGATACCGTGTTCGCCGACGTGATCCTGCGGCTTGGCGGCCAGCTGATCTCGGTGATCCCCGCGGACGGCTACCGCGAGCTCCAGCCGGCGCACCACCGCCCCGAGTACGACCGGCTCATGCGCAGCTCCGCCGAGGTGCGCCGGCAGGACCGGCGCACTCCCGACGACGCGAGCCTCATGCGCGCGAGCGAGGTGCTCGTCGACGCCTGCGACCGCCTCATCGCGATCTGGGACGGCCTGCCCGCCCGGGGGCACGGCGGGACGGCCGACGTGGTCGACTACGCGCGGCGGCGCGGTCGGCCGGTTCAGATCATCTGGCCGGATGGTGCCGTGCGGACCTCGGACCAGCCGGCGCGCGACCCGGACCAGGCGGCCGGCGGTGGCCGACGGCCGCCTGGAGGGCCCGTCAGCGGGGGGTGAGCGGGACGATGCCGATCGGCACCGGAGCAAGTCCCGAACTGTTCCCGGAGGCCGAGCTGCTGCCTGTGGCCGCACTGGCCGGGGCGGTACTGGCCGGGGTGGCCGTGCCCGTCTGGGCTGCGGCTGCCTGCCCGGCACTCGCTGGCTGGGTCGCCGCTGGCTGAGCTGCCGCTGGCTGAGCTGCTGCCGGCTGAGCTGCTGCCGGCTGAGCTGCTGCCGGCTGAGCCGCTGCTGCGACTGCCGGCTGGGCGGGGGGTTGGCCCTGCGGCTTCTGCTGTGCGGGGATGGTCGCGGCGGTCTGGGATCCCGTGCCTGTGCCGCTCGCCGCCTGGGCTGCGGCGGCCGTTCCGGCGGCGGGGATCCGGCCCATCGGCCGGCTGCCGCTGTCGGGTCGGGCGGGCGCCGGCGCCGGCGCATCCACGGGTTGCCCCGGCGCTGCCGCGGCGGCCGGCGAGGCCGGAGTCGTGGGGGTGAGTGGGGTGATAAGGAGACCGGCCGGGGGCTCGAGCGCGGATCTGGTGGGTCCGCCAGGCTGGTCCGACAGATCACCCGGCGCGGTCGCTGGAGTGGTGTCGGGTCGGCTGGCGGCGGCGAGCCGCAGCGTGCTGAGCGCGAGATCCTCCGCGGCCAGGCTGTCCTGCTGGTCCTGCTGGGTGGGGGCCAGCACGTCACCGCTGCTGCTGCCAGGGGCGCTGACCGCGGCCCGTCCGGGATCCGCCGATGAGGACGGGCGCGGCGTGGGAGCAGGGGGAACCACGCGACCAGTGGAAGGGTTCCGGTCGGCGGACCGGCTGGCGGCGCCCTCCTCGGCACGGGTGTCGTGCACCGGTGCCTGGGCGCCCGTGGTCACGTCGTCGCTCGCGGCGCTGAGGCCCGCCGCGGTCGCCGCGGCGGCCACCGCGGCCGCGGCCGCCACCGCGAAGGCCGCGACCGGGCGCACCCGTAGCCGCCGGCGGTGTTCCGTCTCGCTCTCCGGCGCTGGCTCCGGCAGGCGGCGCACCCGCGGGACGTCCCCGTCCGGCTCGGCTCCGCTGCCTGCCCGCGCCGGGCTGCCCGCTCGCGCCGGGGTGGCCACCCGCGTCGCAGCGGCCGGCTCCGCCGCGGTCCGGGCTCCTGCCCCCCGCCGCGAGGATGCCCCGCCATGGCGGTTCTCCTCCGGGCCGGGCCGGGCCGCGCCAGGCGTCGGCGGGAGCGGAGCGGGAGGCAGGCTGTCGAACGGGGGCAGCACAAGACTCGCCGCGTACAGCTCGGAGGACACCTGACGGTCGGCGCCGGGGGCGCCGTCTCTCGTGTGCGGCCGGGCCCGCTCCGGGGCCGGCGCCGGCCATGACCGGCTGCCGGAGGCTCCCCGCGCCGCGGCGGGCTTGCCCGCGCCCGCGGAGGCGGTCGGACTGCCGGCCCGGGCGGCGCTGTGGCGGCCCCCCGGCTGGCGGGCCTGCCCGCCCCGGGCCGGGGACCGCGCCGGGTCCACACCGTCGGTCGGAACGGCCACCCGCGCGACAGCCCTCTTCGGGCGCGCGGCGTCGCGACGCGTCCGGGCCGGCGCACCGACCACCGGTTCCACACCCGGCTCGGGTCTCGGCTGCGCGCCGCCAGCGTCGCGCCCCGCGCGCTCCCGCCCGGCGGAACGGCCCGCGCGGGGCCGGGCACCGGCGAGGAGCGCCAGCAGCTCGGTGGTGTCCGGCAGCGAGGCACCGTCGGCCTCGCGGACCCGGGCCAGCGCCCGCCGCACCGCTGGGCTGGTGGACGACTCCTGCCCGGGACGGTCCGCGCGCCGCCACCCGCCTCGGGCCGCCGGCTCGACCGAACCGCCCGGGCGGCCCGTCGCCGCGAGATCGACGATGCTGGCCCAGGCGACGATGTCGGCGGCGGGGCCGTCCCAGCCGCCGGCCGCCGGACCGTAGCCGTAACCGGGCACGTAGCCGGCGCCTCCGGCCGACCCGCGCCCGTCCGCGGCCGTGACCAACAGCGGGCGCAGCGCGGCGGCGATGCCGAGGTCGACCAGGCGGGGGCCGACGACGCTCAGCACGATGTCGGCGGGCGTCAGGTCGCCGAGAGCGCCGACGGTGCGGTGGGCGGCCTCGATCGTCGTCAGCAGGGTGCGGGCGAGGCGGTCGATCTCGTCGACGGACAACGGGCCCCGCTCGGTCAGCTCTCGCGCCAGGGTGGGCCCCCCGACGAACTCGCTGACGGCGTACGGGCGGTCGGCCCCGGGAACCGCGTCGAGCACGCCGCAGGTGTGCGGGCCGGCGAGCACGCGGGCCCGCTCGACCGCGGCGGCGAAGCGAGCCCGCATGTCGGCGCGCAGCGAATCCCCCGGGTGCAGCGACCGCACGGCGACCTGGGCGCCGCCCGGTGCTCGACCCAGGTGGACGACTCCGGTGATCCCGGCGTCGATGCGGCCGAGCAGCTGGTACGGGCCGAGCGCGGCCGGTTCGCCGGGAGCGAGCGGCGCGACGTGGCGCGGAAGTCGGACGGTCATAAAGGCAGCCCCGAATGCGACTCGCGGATCGCCGGCGGCGACCGGCCTCTCCGACGGTAGCTAACCAGGTCGTGTCCGTGAAGGCCGCTAGGCCTCCTTCTTCGGGAACTCCTCCTTTGCGGCGGCCACAGATTCGATGTCCAGACCGGGCGAGAGCGCCCGGCGGGGTGCCACCGCAGGACGGGTCGCGGGGGTGGCCACCTCGGGGTGAGCTGCCTCGGGGTGAGCTGCCTCGATGCCGTCCAGTAGCCAGCCCAGCGCCCGTTCGAAGCGCGGCGCGCGCAGCAGGCAGCCATTGATCCACAGGCTGCGCAGGCGCGGGAGCTCCTCGGTGTCCGCGAGGACGCCGAAATCGGGGCGCGGGCGCAGCGCGGTACCCGCGGCGCGGCGGCGCACGGGAGGCGGCTCGTCAGCCGCCCGGTCATCGGCCGGGCCGTCGGGTGACGCCGGGTACGCGAGACTGCTGAGCTCCCGCAGGGTGCAGCCGACGACGAGGTCGCCGACGCTGTGGATGATGCGCACCTGCTCGTCGGGATCGTCGGTGATCCGCGAGGCGATGCTGAGGTACTGCTCGATGTGGCGCAGCTTGTTCGGCCCACGGGCGGGGCGCGCCACCACCTGCAGTGCCCACGGGTGGCGCTGGTAGGACTCCCGGGTGCGCTGGGCGATGCTGGTCAGGGCGGCCCGCCAGTCGGCCGGGATCTCGTCGAGCAGGTGCTCGCCCATGAACTCGTCCCACACCAGGTCGAGCAGGTCGTCCTTGTCGCGGACGTGGTAGTAGAGCGTCATCGTCCCGACGCCGAGGCTCGTGGCGAGGCGGCGCATCGACAGGGCGGCGAGGCCGTCGGTATCGGCGATGGCAATCGCCTCCTGGGCCAGCAGGCTGGGGCTCAGCTTCGGCCGACACCCCGCCACGGGGTCGTGGCCCGCGGAAACTCCCCTGCTGGGCCCGCGGGCCGGGCTCACCGGCGTGGCCTCCACCTCGTCACCTCCGTGCGCGGCGCGATCGATGCGTCGCCGGACTGCCCTTTTGCCGCTGGTACATCGTACGGCGTAGGGTGGGGCAGTGCCGTCGTACGACGTACGACAGTTCCGCGGCGTGAGTTCCGCGGCGCACCACATCGCCATGACGCGCGGCAGCGTGCCGGCGCAGGCGGTGGCGCGGTTCGGCGGCGCTGAGGAGGGGATGTCGGCAATGGCAGGTTCGGAATCGTCGGTCAGCGGGGCGCCGCGGGCCGGCTGGGCGGTCTTGGCGGTGTGCTGCCTCGCCCAGTTCATGGTGGTCCTCGATATCTCGATCGTGAACGTCGCGCTGCCGGCGATGCAGGATGACCTGCACATGTCGTCCGGCGGCCTGCAGTGGGTGATCAACGCGTACACCCTGGCCTTCGCCGGCCTGCTGTTGTTCGGCGGCCGTGCGGCGGATCTCTTCGGTCGTCGCCGGGTGTTCGTCCTCGGTCTGGCGCTGTTCACGCTGGCGAGCCTCGCCGGTGGCCTCGCCCAGAACGAGGGGCAGATCATCGCTGCGCGAGCGGTGCAGGGACTTGGCGGTGCCGTGCTCGCCCCGGCGACGCTGAGCCTGCTGATGACCTCGTTTACCGAGGGGCGCGAGCGGACGAGGGCCTTCGGTGCCTGGGGTGCCACGGCGGCCAGCGGCGGCGCGTTCGGGACGGTGCTGGGCGGTGTGCTCACCGACGTCGCCGACTGGCGCTGGGTGCTGTTCGTCAACGTGCCGATCGGCCTGATCCTGGTGGGGGCGGCGCGGGCGGTGCTCACGGAGTCGCGTGGCCAGGTCAACCGCCTGCGCGACCTCGACATCCCCGGAACCCTGACGGTGACGACGGGTCTCGTGCTGCTGGTCTACGCGATCGTCCGGACGGAGACGGACTCGTGGGCCTCCGCCTCCACGCTGGGGATGCTCGCCGGAGCGGTGGTGCTGTTGGTCGGGTTCGTCGTGATCGAGGCGGCGAGCGCGAATCCGCTGGTCCCGCTGTCGATCTTCCGGTATCCCGGAATCGCGGTGTCGAACCTGATCGCGGCCTTCCTCGGTGCCGGCATGTTCGCCGTGTTCTTCTTCCTCACCCTGTACCTGCAGCGAGTGCACGGCTTCAGCCCGCTGCGGGCGGGCCTGTCCATGCTCCCCATGCCCATCATGATCATCGCTGCATCCCAGCTGGTCACGCGGGTTATCGGCCGGATCGGGCCGCGCCCGATCATCGCGTTCGGTGCTGTGGTGGGTTCGGGTGGCCTGTTCTGGCTGTCCGCTCTCAGCGTGGGCGGCACCTACTGGGGGGAGGTGTTCGGCCCCGCCGTCCTGATGGGCTTCGGGATGGGCTGCGCGATGGTCGCGATGGTCTCGGCTGCGACGGCCGGTGTGCCGCTGCGGATGGCCGGTCTCGCCTCCGGCCTGGTCAACACCGGCCGCCAGATCGGTGCGGCTGTCGGTCTCGCCGCGGTCACCACCCTGGCCAGCCACCGCACGGAGCACAAGGTCCGCGCCGGCGTGCCGACTCCGGAGGCCCTGACCTCGGGATACTCCCTGGGTCTGTTCATCGCGGCCTGCGTGCTCGTCCTGGGAGTTCCCGCGGCGTTGCTCCTGCCCGGGCGGCGGCCCGCGCCGGCTCCCACCGCGGTGCCGGCTCCGGCCGCGCCGGTCGACTCTCCGGAGGCGGCCGAGGCCACCTCCGAGGTCGCACCGGCAGCCGCGCCTACCCCGGTCGCGCAGGCGGCTCCGGCCGCCGACGGGTGATGTCAGGCCGCTATCCGTCGTCGCCCCGCCGGTCGTAGCGGGCAGGCCTCATCGGAGCACTGCGGCCCGAACGGTCGGGGCCGGTTCTCCCGGACTGGGATCATCGGCCCCGACCGGATCGCAGAAGGAGTATCAGGGGCGGGTTGCACGCAGCAGGCCGATGACTTCGGCCTCTGCGCGCAGCGTCCCATCCTCGGCGAACACCTCGATGCGGCTGCCCGTGCGTCCGTGTCCGGCGTGCAGGGTACGCACCCGGTACAGATGCCAGGCCCGCACATCAAGATCTTCAAAGAAGGTCACGGTCTGCGACAGCACCAGCGCCGTCACCCCGGGCAGCACCCCGAGGGTCGTGTCCCCGAGGCCCTGCTCCGCTGCCAGGTCCGCCAGCGGGAGCAGCTCGCAGGAATGGGCGATGAGCGCCCGCCACACCGTCGGATCCGCCCCGGCGCCGCTGATGCGCTCCCAGTGATCCCGCACATGGTCCTCGGCCGGCGGTAGCGTGCGAATCTCCCAGGGCATCCGCGGATGGTCGAGCACCGGCTCACCGGCCTCGGGCCCGGGCGGCAGTATGAACGTCGGCCTGATCCGCAGGAAGTCCGCCGCCGGCGCCCGCAGCATGATGTTCGCTCGGGACAGCGCGCGCAGATCCTGCCGGAAGGACAGTGCGAGCGCGTCTACCGAACCGTCGGTCGCCAGCCGCTCCACCTCGATCCACACCGGCTCCATGCAGTCGCCGGGGCGGGAGAACAGCGTGTGCAGAGAGTGCACGGTCTTGCCCGGGGTCATCCGCTCGGCCAGCACGACCTGCTGGCCGAGCTGCTGCGCCCCCAGTACCCCGCCGTGCTCACTCGCCAGCGTCCGGGCCGGGACCGGGGGGACATCCCCGCTCAGGTCGAGCACGGACAGCAGGTCACTGAGGGTAAAACGGCCCGGCGTCGCGGCGTTGATCGGGAGTGTCGAACCGATCGCCCCGACCGGCTGTACACCCACACCGCACCCCTTTCGTCGACGGCCGGCGGCCTCGGCGCCGCCGGTGTGCAGGTCCGTGCGCAAATATCCGGCCCGCTCGGTGCGTTGAGGGCCTTGCAGTGGCGTACGCCACGCGAACGCGGCCAGCCTCGGTGCAGCAAACACCCACGAATGCCGTGAAACATCCCGGATCCGACTCTGTATACGACGCTGGACACGAATCGGGATACAGAGTTCATCGCTGTGTTACGTGCCACGCGGCGGGTTGAAACGACGTCCCCTGACCCTCGTCTCCAGACATGACGGGGGAGGCGACGGCCGCCCCGCACCACCTGTTGACCAGGACCTGGGATGGCGAGAGCTGGCATGAGCGAACCCGCGGACACCCCAACCCCAACCCCGACCCCAACCCCGACTCCGACTCCAACCCCGACTCCGAGCACGACGCTGACGGTGAGCGCCCGACCGTACGACTTCTCCTTCGATCCGACGACCACCGCGCTCGTGCTCATCGACATGCAACGCGACTTCCTGGAGCCGGGTGGTTTCGGCGAGAGCCTCGGCAATGACGTCAGTCAGCTGCGCGGCACGATCGAACCCCTGCGCGCCGTGCTCGCCGCCGCCCGCGCCGTAGGCCTGACGATCATCCACACCCGCGAGGGCCACCTGCCGGATCTGTCCGACCTCCCCCCGGCGAAGCTGCACCGTGGCAATGCCACGCTGCGCATCGGCGACCTCGGCCCCAAGGGCCGCATTCTCATCCGCGGTGAGTACGGCCAGGACATCATCGACGAACTCGCCCCGATCGACGGCGAGACCGTCATCGACAAGCCCGGCAAGGGCGCCTTCTACGCGACCGCCTTCGGCGACGTGCTCGTCGAGAAGGGCATCAGCAGCCTGATCGTCACCGGGGTGACGACGGAGGTCTGCGTGCACACCACCGTCCGCGAGGCGAACGACCGCGGCTACGAGTGCCTGGTGCTCTCCGACTGCGTCGGCTCCTACTTCCCCGACTTCCAGCGGGTGGCGCTGGAGATGGTCGCCGCCCAGGGCGGGATCTTCGGCTGGGTGGCGCCGTCGCCCGCACTGCTCGAAGCCCTGTCCGCTCCGGCGGCGCCGACTGTGCCCGCTGCCCTGCCCGCACCCGCCGTCACGGCCAGTTGAGAGAGCCGCCTCCATCATGATCAAAATTGGGAACCGGCCCGCACCCGGCACGGCCACCGCCCTGCCCTACTGGACGAAGGGCGACACGAACGCCTTCTTCGGCCTCGGCATCAACGTCCTGGTCAACGTCATCGTCCTGACCTCGCTGTGCCTGTTCGTCGTCAACATCCCGAAGGACGACGTCTTCGGCGCGATCCTGCCCGCCCTCGGCATCGCGATGCTCATCGGCAACCTGTTCTACGCCTACCTGGGCCGGCGACTCGCGGCGAAGGAGGGCCGCGACGACGTCACGGCGATGCCGTACGGGCCGAGCGTGCCGCACATGTTCATCGTCGTCTTCGTCATCATGCTGCCGATCTACCTGAAGACGAAGAACCCGGTCGCGGCCTGGCAGGCGGGCCTGGCCTGGGCGTTCATCATCGGCATCATCGTCGTCATCGGCGCGTTCGTCGGCCCGACGATCCGTAGGTACGCCCCGCGGGCCGCGATGCTCGGCACCCTGGCCGGCATCTCGATCGCGTTCATCTCGATGCGCCCGGCGGCGCAGATGTGGGACGCAGCCTGGATCGCGCTGCCCGTCTTCGGCCTGCTGCTGATCGGCCTGCTCACCGACCTGAAGCTGCCGTGGAACCTGCCGATCGGCGCGGTCGCGCTGGCTCTGGGCACCGCCATCGGCTGGATCGGCGGGTTCATGGACACCCCGGCGGTCTCCGAGGCGGCCAAGGACATCGCCCTGTCGCTGCCGACGTTCCACTTCGACCGGCTCGGCGACGGCCTGTCCGACATCTCCCCGCTGCTGGCGACGGCGATCCCGCTCGGCGTCTACAACTTCACCGAGGGCATGACCAACGTGGAGAGCGCCGCGTCGGCGGGGGACAGCTACAACCTGCGCCCGATCCTGCTCGCCGACGGCTTCGGCGCGATCATCGGCTCGGCGCTCGGCTCGCCGTTCCCGCCCGCCGTCTACATCGGGCACCCGGGCTGGAAGGCCGCCGGCGGGCGCACCGGCTACTCGCTGGCAACCGGCGTGGTCATCGCCGTGCTGTGCTTCTGTGGCATGTTCGGGCTGCTCAACGCGGTGCTGCCACTGCCGGCCATCGTGCCGATCCTGCTCTACATCGGGCTGCTCATCGGTGCCCAGGCGTTCCAGGTCTCGCCGAAGGCACACGGCGCCGCGGTGGTGGCGGCGATCATCCCGAACATCGCCTCCTGGGCGGCGGGCCTGATCGACAACACGGTGACCACCGCGGTCGGCGTGGCGTCGAAGGCGAACCCGGCCGTAGCCCTCAACGTCACCGACGCGGATCTGGAGGGCAACAGCGTGTTGCTTCACGGTCTGCACACCCTCGGCGACGGCGCGGTGCTCGCCGGCCTGGTGCTCGGTTCCATCGTCGCGTTCATCATCGACAAACGGTTCATCTCCGCGACGATCGCGTCAGCGGCCGGAGCCGTGCTGTCCTTCATCGGCCTGATCCATGCGGAGAAGGTCGAGTGGAACGCCGGTGGCGGCCAGGTCGCGCTCGGCTACCTGTTCCTCGCGGTCCTGTGCGGAATCTGGGCGCTGACCCGCCCCGCTCCGAGAGTTCCGGACGCCGAGGAGATCGCCCTGGAGCGTGAGCACGGCATCCCCACCCAGGCCACGCCGACCGAGGAAGCGACGCCCGCCCAGGGCGTGACCCCGGCCGAGGGCGCGACGCCGGCTGCGGCGACCACGGGCTGACCATGGTGGCGGGTGAGGCGGGCCGAGGGTTCGTCTCACTCGTCGCGGTCGCGGTGCTCGTGGTTGAAGTCGTAGCGGTCACCGCCGTGGTCGTGGCGCTGCGGAGTGCGGACCTGACCCGGCATCGTCGAGGTGACGTGGGCGAAGACCTCGCCGTCGTGAATCTTCAGGGGGACGACGGCGAGGCGCCCGGCCGGCAGGTAGCTGCCGCCGGGCGGGGCGTCCCAGCTGTGCAGGCCCAGCCACCAGTGGTCGCGGGTGTCGGCGAAGGCGTGCGCGCCGCCGGGGCCGGAGCCGATGGCGCCGCCGGTCAGCATCGGTCTGTCCGCGGCCCGGCATGGCCCCAGTGGCGTCGTGCACTGCGCGGTGGCGACCACCTGGCGGTCGTTGAGCTCCGGCGCCGCCGAGTAGACCAGCGTGTTGTGCCCGTCCTTGGAGATCATCGACGGGCTCGCGACCCGCTTCTGCTGCCAGCCCAGGCTCGGGCGCAGCAGCACGGCCGGGTCGCCGGTGAGGACCAGCCCGTCACGGCGCAGCGGCTGTGCCCACAGGGTCGGCACCGGGCCGACAGCCCGTCCGGGGCTGCTCCAGGCCAGGTAGGGACGTCCGGACGCGTCGACGAACGGGCTTGGGTCGGTGCTGCCGCCCTCCGCCGGCTGGCAGACGAACGGCGCGAGCGACGTGTCGACGAACGGCTCGTCGAGATGCCGCGAGGTCGCCGCGGAGACGCAGCGGACGTCGAGGCCGCGGACCTGTGCCGTGTAGTAGAGCACGTAGGAGTCGTCGAACACGCCGATCGCCGCCGGACCCAGGCCGCCGCCTGGATCGGCCCAGCCCGGCAGCGCCCGCAGGCCCCCGGAGGTGACGGTCCAGGAGCGCCGGTCCCGGCTCGACAGCACGCGGATCGTCTCGGGCGCCCGTGGGTCGACGCCGACCACGTAGGTCGAGCGGTCGCGGACCAGCAGGGATGGTGCCGGGAAGTCGAGGTTCGGCACGAGCACCGCCCGTGATGACGAGGCCGAGCCGGACTTCGACAGGTACAGCCCGACCAGCACGAGGACGACGATGACCACGGCCGGCTGGCGTCGCGCGTAGTCGATCAGCCCGCCCGTGAGCCCCTTGTCGCCCATGCCGCCACCATTCTCGCTGTGAGCATCTGATGGCGGAGTGTATTCATCCTGTTGCGTCGGGCGCGGTTGACAGTCCGCGCAGCAGAGCGGCGCTGCGGGCGTTCACCCCGGCCAGGATGACGTCCGTGCCGCGTTCGCGGTACTTCGTCCGAACATCGTCGAGGGTTGCCACGGCGGCGGAGTCGAGGAGGTCGGCGTCCGAAAGGTCGATGACGACCCGGGGTGGATCGTGGGCGTAGTCGAAGGCGCTCGCCAGCTCGCTCGTGGAGGCGAAGAACAGCGCTCCCTGCACCGCGTAGATCCGCTCCCCGCCCTCGGGGTCGAGCACGCTGGTCACCAGGGCGAGTTGCGCGGCGCGGCGGGTGAACATCAGGGCCGCGAGGATCACGCCGACCAGCACCCCGTAGGCGAGGTTGTGGGTCGGCACCACGACCGCGATCGTCGCGAGCATGACCAGCGTCTCCCCGCGGGGCATCCGGCGCAGGGTGGCCGGCGAGATGCTGCGCCACTCGAAGGTCATCACCGCGACCAGCATCATCACCGCGGCCAGCGCCGACATCGGGATGTGCTGGACGATCGACCGCAGCGGCACCACCAGCATGAGCAGGAACCCGCCCGCCGCGAACGTCGACAGCCGCCCGCGGCCGCCGGAGTTGACGTTGACGATGGTCTGCCCGATCATCGCGCAGCCACCCATCCCGCCGAAGAACCCGTTGACGACGTTGGCGACGCCGAGACCCCAGGACTCCCGGTTCGGGTCGTGGGTCGTGCCGGTCATCCGGTCGACGATCTGGGCGGTCAGCAGGGTCTCCAGCAGGCCCACGGCGGTCAGCGCCAGCACGTACGGTCCGATGATCCGCAGCGTCTCCCAACTCAGCGGCACGTCGGGCAGGCCGGGGCGCGGCAGCGACGACGGCAGCCGCCCCTCGTCGCCGACCGTCGGCACCGCGATGTGCCAGCAGACCGTGACCAGGGTCAGGATGCCCACCGCGACCAGCGGCGCCGGGACGGCCCGGGTGAGCCGGGGGAGCGTGAGCAGGATCGCGAGCCCGGCCGCGACCAGCACGTAGACCACCCAGGAATGCCCGACGACGTGCGGCACCTGGGCGGTGAAGATCAGGATCGCGAGCGCGTTGACGAAGCCGATCATCACCGTTCGCGGGATGAACCGCATGAGCCGCGCCACGCCGAGCAGGCCCAGCACGAACATCAGCAGGCCCACCCCGACCGTCGTCGCGAGCAGGTAGTTCAGGCCGTGCTCGCGGACGAGTGGCGCCGCGACGAGGGCCATCGACCCGGCCGCCGCGGAGATCATCGCCGGCCGCCCGCCGGTAAAGGCGATGATCACCGAGATCGTGAACGACGCGAACAGGCCGACCCTCGGGTCGACGCCGGCCACGACCGAGAAGGAGATCGTCTCCGGGATCAGGGCGAGCGCCGTGACCAGACCGGCGAGCAGCTCGATGCGGACGTAGCGGGCGCCGGGCCAGCGCCGGGCCAGGGCCGGGAGAGGCTGCCGGTTGCGGTTGGTCGGGGGCCAGCCGGCGTCCGGCGCGGCGGCGGACGCGCGGTCGGAGACCTCAGTCATAGGGCAGCGGACCTCGGGGTTCGGGGGGTTGCGGTGACGATACAAGCGGATCCGCCGGGACGAAACAGGGTGAACGGTGCCAGGTCAGGCGCGCGGTGCGCCCAGCCGAACAAGATCGTTCTGCATCTGGTCGATCTCGATGGACTGGTTGAGCACCATCGCCCGGGCGAGGCTGCGGGTGCGATCCTGCTCGCCGTGCCGGGCCGCGTACTGCGCCATCGCCAGCCCGCCGCGGTGATGATGGATCATCAGCGTGAGGAACTGCACATCGAGGTCATGGCCTCTGGAGGTGGCGAGCCGGCGCAGCTCGTTCGGCGTCGCCATGCCCGGCATGCGGGCGGTGTCGCTCGCGTCGGCGGGCTTGCCGGCCGTGGAGCCGGTCACACCGTGCATTCCAGCCATGTCGTGCATCGAGTCGCTGTCCGTCGCGCCCGCGTCGGTGCCACCCATCCACCGCATCGGCGCTCCGCTGGCCGTCTGGGTGCGCCCCCAGCCGGACAGCCAGGCCGACATGATGCCGATCTCGCGCTGCTGGGTGAGCGCGATGTCCTGGGCGACGCTGCGCGACGTCGGATCGGATCCGTTGTCGAACTCGATCATCGCCATCTGGACGGCCTGGGCGTGGTGCTCGGACATGTCCCGGGCGAAGCCGACGTCGACCGAGTCCTCACCCGGCGAGCCACCGAACAGGCTGCCGAGCGCGGCGCCGGCGGCCAGCAGCGCGGCCACCAGCACGATCGCCACCGGCGCCCACCACAGGGCCGACCGCCGCCTCCGCCTCCGCCTGGGCGTGGTCTCTTCCGCGGGCGCGTCGTCTGCGGGGACGGGCAGGTCGACCCCGGCGCGCGAGTCTGTGTCGCTCATCGTCCGTCAAGTCTGACGTAGGTGTCGAGATCGTGCGCGCCGCCCCACCGGCGAGTGCCGCCTACACGTGCAGGTTCGAGTTGAAGACGAACGTACGCTTGCCGACCTGGACCCGCGTTCCCGGCACCAGGGGCGCTGGCTGGTGGGGGCTCAGCGGCGTCCACACGGTCGCCTCCGGCGGCGCGATGTAGGTGCCGTTCGCCGATCCCTGGTCGGTGATCACCGCGTCCCAGCCGCTCAGGGTGATGATGGCATGCACCCGGGAGACGGCGCTCTCCCCGTCCTCGACCGGCAGCGCCCGGGCCTTGCCGGCGCGTACCGCGTCGTCCCGGTCAGGCTGGCGCCCGATGACGAGGTCCATGTCGACGTTCATCGTCTGCCCGTCGTCGAAGACGAGCACCCCGACCAGCGGGCGCGGGCCCCACACCGTGCGGGCGCCCTGCTGGGCCAGCGACAGTCCGCACTCCGCACAGTACGGCGCCTGCGGGTGGTTGAAGTGGTTGTTGGCGCACAGCACGCCCTCGACCTGGGGCTCGGAGGAGCCCGGCAGCATGGTCGGCGCCTCGTCGTCCTCGATGAGGTCGGAGACGGTGAAGGTCTGCCCGGGCAGTTGGGTCAGGGCGTCGTGCTCGTCGTCGGTGAGATCGTCGCCGAGGCCGTCCGTGAGCGGTTCGCCATGCCCGGCAAGCTGCCCTCCGAACTGGCCCTCGTGCCCTCCGAACTGGCCCTCGTGCCCTCCGAACTGACCCTCGTGCCCTCCGAACTGACCCTCGTGCGCGCCGAGCGGGCTGCCGAGGTGACCGTTCTGGCCCGGTTCTGAGGCGGCCCGGCCCAGGGACTCCCGGCCGGCGAGCTCCGTCGGCGGGTCCTCCTCGTCGAGTTCGTCGAAATCGGCCGCCTGGGTCGGCTCGGCCGCCGCCCGACGGCGGCGCGCCTCCTCCTCCTCGCTGAGCAGGGGCGCCAGCGGCGGCGGGGTGGGGGTGGGAATCGGCTCACCGCCGGTCTTCGGCTCGCGCACCGCGTCGAAACCGGCGAGCAGCCGGTCGGCGGAGGCCTTCGCGGCCGGCACGGGCGGGGCCGGCGCGTCCCCGAGGATGAGGCTCGCCCCGATCCCCGGCACGGCGCCGATGCGCAGGTCAAGCGGGAACCCGAGGTCCCCGAGCCCACCCGGGAACCCGCCGGGGGCGACGACGCCCGTCGGCCCCACGTCCAGCCGGTTGATCTCCGTCGGCAGCAGGCGGTCGACCCAGGTGGCGGAGTCGACACCGGACAGGGTCAGGCCCGAGGTCCCGCTCGCGACGACGTCCATCGAACCGTGGACCAGCGCGGCGACCCGATCGTTCACCGTGGTCAGGAGGCTGAAGTCGGGCACCCGGTCCGGGTCGGCGTCGGCGAGGACACCAGCCACCCGGCGCACCAGGCGGCGCCCCATGGTTGACGCCGTCGCCCCCGCCTCGGCGGCGACCTCCGCGCACAGCCCGAGCAGCCGACCCGTGATCTCGGCCGTCTCCGGACGGCCCACGTGGGCGACGATCAGCGCGCCGGGCAGCCGCACGACCACGCCGACATGGTCGGCACGCCCGGACTCATCCGTACGCCCGGACTCGACGACCACCCGGAAATGGTCCAGACCCGCCATGCCTCGCCTCTCGTCCCCTGTCGTCCCCGCCCGTGCCGCACCGCCCGCGCCCGACCGGCCCGCGCCCAACGGCCCGTGGCCGCGGCTGTGGCCGCGTTCACGGCCGCGGCCGTCAGCCGTGGCCCCGTGCGCCGGAGTTCCGTGCTACGGAGTTCCGTGCTCGGACCTATCCTGCCGTGCCGGTCGTCCCACCGGTACCGCCTTGGCCGTCACCGCCGCCCCCCGCCCTGGATTCGCCGCCGCCAGACCGCCTCCCGCGTGAGCCCGTTCGTGCTCTCAGGAGACGAACTGCCCACGTCAGGACGGGCGGGCGAACTCGGGCATGGTCGGCATGGGGTGACCATAGGGTCGGCGCCCCGCCCGGGGATGTCCAGGTTCTGACACCGTCGGCATACAGACGGCCACGCTTCGCCCCGCCTCGCGGCGCGCGCGGAGCCACGGAGTATCTCTCCCATGCACCCACCCGGCCGCCCCCGGCGTGACGTGCCTGCGTTCGTCGCCGGGACACTCGCTAGGCGAGGGCGCGGTCGAGGTGGATGGCGGCGCTGATGAGGGCGAGATGGGTGAAGGCCTGCGGGAAGTTGCCCAGCGCCTCACCGGAGGGGCCGATCTCCTCGGCGTAGAGGCCGACGTGGTTGGCGTAGGTGAGCATCTTCTCGAAGACCATGCGGGCCTCTGCGACGCGGCCGGCGCGGGTGAGCGCCTCGACATACCAGAACGAGCACAGGTTGAAGGTGCCCTCGTCGCCCGTGAGGCCGTCCGATCCGTCGGCGGCATAGCGGCGGACCAGGCTGTCGCTGACGAGGTCCTCGCCAAAGCGGTCCAGTGTCGAGAGGAATCGGGGGTCGGTGGGGCCGGAGAACTTCACCAGCGGCATGCACAGCAGCGAGGCGTCCAGCCGATCCGAACCCGGGTGTTCCGTGTAGGCGCCGCGGGTCGGGTTCCACGACTCGTTCTGCACGAACCGGTAGGCCTGGCCGGCGAGGTCCTTCCAGTCGTTCGTGGGCCCGGGCAGGCCGCGCTGGCGGGAGATGCGGCAGGCCCGTTCGAACGCCACCCAGGTCATCAGCGCCGAGTAGGTGAACCGCTGGCGGCCGCCACGGGTCTCCCAGATGCCCTCGTCGGGGGAGTCCCAGTGCTTGGACAGCCAGTCGAGCTGGCGGCCGAGGGCCTCCCAGAGCTGGAAGGAGATCGGGACCTGCTTGTTGTACAGGTACACCGAGTCCATCAGCTCGCCGTAGATGTCGAGCTGGAGCTGCTCGGCGGCGGCGTTGCCGATACGAACCGGTTTCGAGTTCCGGTAACCGGCCAGATGGTCGAGGACCATCTCGTCGAGGTGGGGGTTGCCGTCGACGCTGTACAGCACGTACAGGCCGGACTCCGTCGGCGCCTCGTGGCAGCGCTGCTCCAGCCAGTCCATGAAGGCGGCCGACTCGTCGGTGAAGCCCAGGGCCATGAGCGCGTAGGTGGTGAAGGCCGCGTCCCGGATCCAGGTATAGCGGTAGTCCCAGTTGCGCACCCCGCCGAGTTCCTCGGGCAGCGACGTGGTCGGCGCGGCCACCAGGGCTCCGGTGGGGCGGTAGACGAGCAGCTTGAGGACGAGCGCGCTGCGGACCACCATCTCCCGCCAGCGCCCGTGGTAGCGGCCCCGGCGGATCCAGGACTGCCAGTAGTTCACCGTCCGGGTGAACAGCGCGTCGGCCTCGCCGGTGACGAGCGGGCGGATCGTCGCGTTCCACTCGAGGACGATGTCGGCAGTCTCGCCGTTCGCGAGGTCGAACTCGGCGTGCACGGCGGTGCCCTCGACCCGCAGCGGCAGCGACGTGCGCAGCACCAGGGTGCCCGTCACCGACTCGAAGACGGCGCCGGAACCGGGGATGAGCGTCACCGTGTGCGCGGTGCGGCCGTAGTCGAAACGGGGGTCGCAGCGCAGCCGGAACGACGCCGTCCCCCGCACCGCGCGCGCCTGCCGGACGACGACGTGCGGCGTCTCCGTGACGTCGCTGTCCATCGGGACCATGAAGTCGACGACCTCGCCCACCGCCCGCGGGGCGAGGAAGCGGGTCATCAGCACGTTCGAGTCGGGCAGGTAGAGCTGCTTGGCGCGGGAGTCCGGGCAGTGGATGCGGAACGAGCCGCCGCGCTCGGCGTCGAGCAGGCTCGCGAAGACCGACGGCGCGTCGAAGCGCTGCGGGCAGTACCAGTCGATCGTGCCGTCCGTGGCGACCAGGGCCACGGTACGCAGGTCGCCGATGACCGCGTGCTCCTCGATGGGCGGGTAGTCGGTGTGGGGCATGGGTGGGCTCCGCGAGGCGTGATCGGCCGAGGTTCCGGCCTCCGGTTTCCGCCGGTAGGGGTCGGGGAGGACGCCACCGCGCCGTGGGGCGTCCCACCCGGGGACCGCCCGCGTCCTCCCGGCCGCCGCCGGTCGCCACCCGGGTCGAGGGCGACCACGAGACGGTAACCCGCCATGGGACGCTGCGCCCATGCCGGGCCGCAGTCTGCCGAACCGGGCGGATCCGCAGCGTGAACACCGGATGTCAGCGGTGGGTCGGGGATGGTCACCGAGGTGGCCACGGAGGTGGGGGACCCGTCGCACGCCTGCGTTCCAGGGTGGCCGTGGGCGTCGGGCACGTTACCGACCCCACCCCGGTGGGGGTCTGGCCGCTCGGGCCATCCGGCACCCCACCTACGATCACGCTATGGCCGCCCATCCCCTGACCGCTGAGGACGGTCACGCTGCCCTGGTGATGTTCGCGCGGGGAGACCGGGTCTTCCCTTTCGACGACCTGGGCGGCGGGATCTGGTCGCGGCGCGGCACCGTGCTCGCCGTGCACCCCGCGGGTCGCCGCGAGCCGACCGGGCAGACCGGTCCCGTGCGGGTCGACTCGACCCGCGTCCCGCTGCCGGTCACGGCACGGGCGACCGTGCTCTGGGACGACGGCAGCGCCGAGGTGCTGGCCGAGGACCAGCTCTGCCTCGTCTACGACCAGGAGGCACCCGTCGGGATGCGGGTCGTCACCCTGCCGATGGAGGAACCCGTCGACGTGGTCCAGCACGGCGGGCACGTCGTGCTGGTCCTGCGGGAAGGCCTGCTGCCGCCCGTGGTGCTCGAGGCGCTGCGGGACCGGCTGCGCCAGGTCCGGGCGGCGCTGACGCCGGCCCGGCCGGACCAGGCCACGACGGCCGAACTCCGCCGTCGGGACCTGGAACTGCTGCGCGCCCTGATCGCCCAGCTCACGGGCGGATGACGAGAAGAGCGGCCGGGGCCGCCGGTCCGGCCTGATCCTGGTCCGGCTCCCGGTCGGCTCAGGAGGTCGAGTACGGCCCGGGGCGCACGCCGGGGCCGTAGGCGTTGCCGTTCATGCCGGCCCGCGGCTGCTCGGTCATCGCCTGGCTGACCTTGGACGCGATCGCCTCGGTGAGCCGGATCGCCTGCGTCAGCGACAGGTTCAGGACGATCTCGCTGTCATCGGTCATCGCGAAGCGCACCGACACATCCGCCATGGTCGTTCCTCCCAGACTCGGTCCGCCCGACACCCGGCTGCGGGGGACCGACCCACCATCCCCGATCGAGGTCTCCGGCCATACGTGACCCCCCTCTTCCGATCCGGCAGCCGTGCTGCTAGGGACGAAGGTGGTGAACTCTGGGTTATCGGTTAGCTTCATATCTCCCCGTTTCTTCGTGCTCAAGCAGGCGCAAACGACCATTTGTGATGATGGCATCGCAACGGGTGTTTGTTGCTTGTTGCCCAGCAGAATCGGTGAGGAGGATCACACCCGGACTACGGGGGGTGGCGCGTGGTCGGTCAGATCCAGCCCGGGAACCACATCCGCGCCCGCCACGACGAGTAGGGGATCACCTGCGCGGCGAGGATGGGGTAGAAGTACGCGAACAGCAGCACCACGATGATCGTGTAGATGCCGACCGACAGGGCCCCGGCGAGGCGGCGGGTGTCGGAGGCCTCCCGCGGGCCCAGCGCGAGGCCCGCCAGCCCCGTGATGCCGAGGACCAGGAACGGCAGGCTCGGCAGCGCGTAGAAGAAGAACATCGTGCGGGCCGGGAACAGTAGCCACGGCAGGAACGCCGAGCCGAACCCGACGAGCACCAGTGCGGCCCGCCAGTCGCGCCGGGTCACCCACCAGGCGATCATCCCGACGAGGCTCGCGGTCCCGACCCACCAGACCGCCGGGTTGCCCAGGGCCAGGACCTCCCGCGAGCAGCCCGCCGGGTCATGGCAGCCGGACGTCCCGTACGCGGGCGAGGAGTAGTAGTACGCCACCGGCCGTGCCATCACCAGCCAGCTCAGCGGGTGGGAGGCGAAGTCGTGCCCCTGGTGCAGGCCCTCGTGGAACTTCAGCACCGCCATCTGGTAGGTCCACCAGCCGCGCCACGCGGCGACGAAGCCGTTGCCGTACAGGTGCCGGTCGTGGCCGCCGTCGGTGACGAACCAGCCGGTCCAGGTGGCCAGGAAGACCGCGATCGGTACGACGACGAACAGGGCGAGCCAGGGCGGCAGGTCACGGCGCAGCGCCCCGAGCACCGGGCGGCGCGCCCCGGCCGTGCGCCGCGCGCCGATGTCCCAGGCGATGGCGAGCGCGGCGAACCCGATGATCGTGTACAGCGCGCTCCACTTGACGCCCATCGACAGGCCCAGCGCCACCCCGCAGGCCAGCCGCCACGGCCGGAACCCGAGCCGCGGGCCGTACAGGTCGCGCACCCGGTCCTGCCCGGGGGTGACGCCCTCGAGCCGGTCGGCCAGGCGCGCGCGACCGAAGTCACGGTCGAGCAGCAGGCACGCGAGTGCCACGACGATGCCGGTCATCAGGAAGATGTCGAGGATCCCGATGCGGCTCTGGACGAACTCCAGCCCGTCCATCGCCAGCAGCAGGCCGGCGAAGCAGCCGAGCACGGTGGAGCGGAACATCCGCCGGGCGGCCCGGGCGAGGACGAGCACCGCGAGCGTCCCGAACAGAGCCGAGGAGAATCGCCAGCCGAGCTCGGGACTGCCATGCGGCACCCCGGCGCAGTTCGTGTACCCGAACAGGCCCTCGGACGCCGCCATCAGCCACTTGCCGAACGGCGGGTGGACGACGTAGCCGGGCCCCGAGCAGGTCGTCGAGTTGATCTCGTAGCCGGCGGTCAGCAGACCCCAGGCGTCCTTCGTGTAGTAGACCTCGTCGAAGTACACCCCGCGGGGCTCGGTGAGGTGCCAGAAGCGCAGCACGCCCGCGAGCAGCGCCACCGAGAGCGAGGCGAGCCAGCCCGGCAGTGGCGAACCCGGCATCGGGGGGCAGAGCCGGTCCCGCAGGCTCTCGGTGCCCGCCGGGCCGGACCGGCCGGGACCGCCACCTGGTGCCGATGCCTCCGCCGGCGGCCGGTCCGCGCGTCCGCTCGCACTCCAGGGCACGTGGGCCGTCGTCGCCGTCACACCGATCAGGGTAGGTCCTGGCTCCTGACACACTGGTCAGGTGTCCGGGACCCTGGTGCTGTGCGGCGCCCCGATCGGTGATCTGCGCGACGCGAGCCCCCGCATCGCCGAGGTACTCGCCACCGCGGACGTCATCGCGGCCGAGGACACCCGTCGCGTGCTGCGGCTGGCGCACGGCCTCGGGGTGACGATCACGGGCCGGATCATGTCCTGCTATGACGCGGTGGAGGGAGCCCGCGCCGCGCAGCTCACGGACTACCTGCGCCAGGGGGCCACGGTGGCGTTGGTCACCGACGCGGGGATGCCGGCCGTCTCCGACCCCGGCTTCCGGGTCGTCGCCGCGGCCGCCGCCGCCGGCATGACCGTGACGGTCGTGCCCGGCCCATCCGCGGTGACGGCGGCACTCGCGGTCAGCGGCCTGCCGAGCGACCGGTGGACCTTCGAGGGCTTCCTGCCGCGCCGCGGCGGCGAGCGTCGGGCCCGGCTGCGGGAGCTCGCCGGGGAGCCCCGGACCATGGTCTTCCTGGAGTCGCCGCACCGGGTGGCGGGCAGTCTGCGCGACCTGCTCGCCGTGTTCGGCGCCGACCGGCCCGCGGTGCTGTGCCGGGAGCTGACCAAGACCTACGAGGAGATCGTCCGCGGCGACCTGGCGGCCATCGGCGCCTGGGCGGGCGACGGCCGGGTGATCCGCGGCGAGTTCACCCTCGTCGTCGCCGGCGCCCCCCGCCGCCAGGTCATCGTGTCGACCAGCGGCGCCGCCGACCTGACGTCCGCTCCCGCTCTCGGCGGTGCGGCGCGCGTGGGCGACACACGGGTCGGGCAGACCGTCGTGGAGACGATGGGCGTGGGGGCGGGCGGTGAGGCGGCGGTAGCTGAGTCGGCGGTAGTTGGGGCGGCGTCCGTGGGGGCGCCGGGCGCTGGCGCTGGCGAGGCGAGCGTGGGGGCGTCGGCTGCGGGCGCTGGCGAGACCGGGACGGTCACCGTCTCGGCGGCCACGCTGGCGGCGGACGTGGAGCGTCGCACTGCAGCCGGGATGTCCCGCAACCAGGCTCGCCGGGAGGTGGCCACCGAGCACGGCGTCTCGCGCAACGACGTCTATGCCGCGGAGCTCGCCGTCCGCCCACCTCGTCGCTGAGTCTGGCGATGACCGGCGCCACGCGGCCCGGCTGTGGCGCCGAGGTGACGCCCGGCCATGGCGCCGAGGCGACTCCCGGGGATGGCGCCGAGGTGACGCCCGGGGATGGCGCCGAGGTGACGCCCCCCGGCCCATGGCGCCGAGGCAACGCCAGTCGGGGATTCCGAGGGGGCGCCGGTCGTCTCTGGCGATGGTGCCGAGGGATAGCGGCGGTTCCGGGGCCCAGAGCGTGCCGATCCCTCGGCACGAAGCCCGACTGTCCGGGTTCCGGCCGCGATATCTGACGTTCCATAGTGGGGCATCACGTTTTGTGATGATCGGCGGGATGGGTGTGGGTGAATCGGGGCTGGCCGGGCGAGGTCGGCCGGGCGAGGTCGGCCGGGCCGCGGGCGTGCCGGGCGGCGCGACGTCGGGCTGGCCGGCTGGCGCTGGTCTGGGCGGGCGTCGCTGGTTTGGGCGGTCAGCAGGAGCGCTGCAGGAGAAGGGCCTTGCCCATGGCCGCCCACTCGTAGGCGATCACGTATGGCCACAGCCGGCGGGGCGGCGATACGCCGATCATGAGAGTGTCGCCCGAGTAGCAGCGGTGCAGGCGCAGGCGTGCGCGGGTGGTCTGTGACGTGGAGGTGACCACGATCAGGGAGCGCCAGTGCCGCACGCGGGCCGCCTCGGCCACCCACCGTGACTCGCCCTGGGTGGTGAGGGGACTCGGTGAGAAGCAGATGACCTCGACGTTCGGGACGTCCGACGGGCAGGGATCGGCAGCAGTGGGCTGTGACACCGCCAGCACCGGCGCGTAGCCCGCCTCGGCGAGGCCCACGGCGCGCTCCAGTCGCCCAGGACTGCCGGCGAACATGACGATCGCGTCGGCCGGCGCCGGCCGGTCCCGGTGCGGCAGGACGAACAGCCGGGTGGTCGCCACCCCGAAGGCGGCGACCAGCACACCGACCACGCCAATCGCGATCGCTCGCCCTGCTCGCCCGGGAGGACCCGCCTGCCCGAGAGGACCTGCCTGCCCGCGCCGCCGTCGTCGCCATGGTCGACGTGGCGTGGCCGTCGCGGGGGTCACCGGTGCCGTCGACATCGACCCCTCCCTCCGCCGCCCGACGGGACGCGACCGTCCGGTCATCCTCCTCGGGTGGGCTGCACGGCCGGATCCCGCCACGCGGCCGGCCGGCTGGTGATCAGCCGTGGATGGGCGAACGTCGCACGGGCCGCCTCGCGCGGCCAGACGGTGTGCGACGCCCCGTCCTGCCACTGGACGACGGGGATCTGGTGGCCGACCTGCAGCCCGGTGGCCTCGTCGAGGCGGAACCGGCCGAGCAGCGTCGTCGTGTCCATGCCGCGGGCGGCGGCGAGTACGGAGGCGTCCTGGGCGCCGCCGCAGAACCGGATCGCGCGCCCGAGGATCAGGCCGGTGACGTAGGCCCAGGCGGCCGTCTCGGTCGGTGGGACGCCGTGCAGGGCGGTGAAGTCGGCGGTGAACTCGCGGGCGGTCGGGCCGGTGGCGGTCGCCCGGTCGCTCTCCGGGATCCAGCTGCCGGGGGCGAGCAGTCGTTCACGCAGGTCGCCGAGGCTTTCGGTGGCCTGCGCACTGACCGCGGTGGAGAACGCCGCCGCCCGCCACGGCCGGCGCAGCAGGATGTTCGCCGCGGCCAGCTCGTCCTCGGGGGCGGCATGCACGATGAGGATGTCCCCGGGTGGCAGCCGGCTCGCCGCCTGGGTGGCCCGCCCGGGCGGGAAGACGTGCGACGCGACCTCGAAGGCCTGCGCCGCCGCGGCCGCCCGGGTGCCCGAGGTGATCTCGACCGCAGTGTCGCCGGAGGCGAGCAGCACCACCTTGCGAGCCCGCCGGTCGGCCGCGCGCACCACCGAGAGGACTCCGCGCGGCCAGGTGGACGTCGCCGCGGCGATGTTGACGACGTTCGGGAACGCCTGACGGACGAACCGCGTGGACGGCGCGCCGGTGTTGAACACGACCCGGTCGGTGGCCCCGCAGGCCGCCAGGGCCGCCCGGTGACCGTAGGGCCCGAGCAGGGCGTCCGGCCGGGCCGCGACGGCCGCGCGCATCGCCGCCGCGGGGTCGGGATGGGCGTCGTACGCCGTCAGGCCGATCTCGTCCCATGGCGGGGGCAGGCGCTCGTCGCGGGCCCATAGCGTGACCCCACGCAGGCCGGCCAGTCCCTGGGCGGCGTCCGGCCCGGTCAGGGGGGTGACGAGAGCGACGGTCAGCGGCGTCGTCATGGATGGTGTTCCCTGCGGTGGTTCACCTGGTAAGCGTCCCATGCGAGGTATGTGGAATCTTCGGGGCGCCTGCCCCCGCCGTACACTTCGCAGGACGCTTCGCGGGCATGCGGGCACAGGCAGCGGACCGGAAGGCGGTTGGTGAGGTGGCGCGAAGCTCCGGTCGGGCGGGCGATCCCCCGCCCCCGCCCGACCCCCTGCCGGTGGCCGTCGTCGACAGCCACTGCCACCTCGACCTCATGGACACCGAGGTCGACGCGGCGATTGCCGCCGCGACCGCCGTCGGCGTCACGCGCGCGGTCACCGTCGGCATCGACCTGCCGACCAGCCGCTGGCAGGTCGAGGTCGCCCAGGCGCACCCGCAGCTGTTCGCAGCCGTCGCCATCCATCCCAACGAGGCGTCCCACGGCGTGAGCGAACAGACGTACACCGACATCACCGAGCTAGCCCGACAGGACAAGGTCCGCGCGGTCGGGGAGACCGGTCTGGACTACTTCCGCACGCCGCCGGAGGGCCACGCCGCCCAGCAGGAGAGCTTCCGCCGGCACATCGCGATCGCCAAGGAGACCGGACGCGCCCTGATGATCCACGACAGGGAGGCGCATGACGACACGCTGCGCATTCTCGCCGAGGAGGGCCCGCCCGACACCGTCGTCTTCCACGCCTTCTCCGGCGACGCCGCCATGGCGCGGACCTGCGCGGACGCCGGCTACCTGATGTCGTTCGCAGGGAATGTGACGTTCAGGAACGCGGCGAACCTGCGCGAGGCCGCCGCCGTCGCACCGCCCGAACTGCTGCTGGTCGAGACGGACGCGCCCTTCCTCACCCCCGTCCCGTGGCGCGGCCGTCCCGGCGGCCCGTATCTCATCCCGCTGACGTTGCGAGTCCTCGCCGAGACGCGCGGTGTCGGCGTCGCCGAAGTGGGCGCCGCGGTCGCGGCCAACGCCGAGCGGGTGTTCGGACCCTGGTAGCCACCACACGCGACGAGGCCGGCGAGGCTGGCGGGATCGGCCAGGCCGGCGAGGCTGGCGGGCGCGAGGAAGCTGGCGGGGTCGGCGAGGCTGGCGGGGTCGAGGTAGCCGGTGGGGTCGGCGGGTCGATGAGTGCCGGGCGGCCTGACGCGCTGCTCGCCCCGGCGGACGTGCGGGCGTTGGCACACGCCCTCGACCTGCGGCCGACGAAGCGGCGCGGGCAGAACTTCCTCGTCGATCCGAACACTGTGCGCCGGCTGGTACGCCTGGCCGGTATCGGTCCGGACGACACGGTGCTGGAGATTGGCCCCGGCCTCGGCTCACTGACCCTGGGCCTCCTCTCCGCCGCTGGCACGAATGCCGCTGGAGCCGGTGCCGCTGGAGCCGGTGCCGCTGGTGAGGGTGCCGCTGGTTCAGGTGTCGCCGGGGCGGTGGTCGCCGTGGAGGTCGACCCACCGTTGGCTGCTGCCCTGCCGGCGACGGCCGCCGCCCGACTCTCCCCGCCTGCTGCCAGTCGCCTGCACGTCGTGCTCGCCGACGGGCTCACCGTGGCACCGGGCGATCTGCCGGCAGAGGTGGCAGCGCCGGGAGTTCTCGCGGCGAACCTGCCGTACAACGTCGCGGTGCCGCTGTTGCTCGGGATTCTGGAACGATTCCCGTCGCTGCGCCGCGGGCTTGTGATGGTGCAGGCAGAGGTCGCCGACCGCCTGACCGCCTCGCCGGGCGGCCGGGTGTACGGCGCGCCGAGCGTCAAACTCGCCTGGTACGTGCGAGCCCGCCCTGCCGGGGGAGTCCCGCGGCCGGTGTTCTGGCCCCAGCCGAACGTGGATTCCGCGCTCGTGGCGTTCACCCGGCGCAAGGCGCCGCCGGGCCCGGAGAGGCTGCGCCCGGCCGTCTTCGCCGCCGTCGACGCCGCCTTCGCTCAACGACGCAAGACGCTGCGGACTGCCCTCGCGCCATGGGCCGGCTCGCCCGCCGCCGTCGCCGAACTCGCCGAACGTGCCGATGTCGACCCCGGCGCACGCGGAGAGACACTCGCTGTCGAGGACTACTGTCGCCTCGCCATGGCCCGTGAGGCTGCTGGCCGCCATCCTACGTCGGACCATGCCACGTCAGAAGGCTGTTAGCCTCGCCGGGTCGCCGGGTCGCCGGGTCGCCGGGTCGCCGGGTCGCCGGGTCGCCGGGTCGCCGGGTCGCCGGGTCGCCGGGTCGCCGGGTCGCCGGGTCGCCGGCGGCTACGCGAGCCCGTCAGCCGGTGGCGATGCCGACGGCGCGCCGGACTCCGGCGAGGACCGGGCGGGCGCGGTCGCGGGCCTGCTCGGCGCCGGCGGCGAGGATCGTGTCCAGTTCGCTGCCGGGGGCGACGAGATCGTCGTACCGCTCGCGCAGTGGGGAGAGCCAGGCGTTGATGCTCTCGAACAGCGCGTTCTTCAGCTCGCCCCAGCCGGTGCCACCCTGCTCCAGGCGGGTGCGCATGTCCTTGACCTCGTCCGGTGTGGCGAAGTTCTCATACAGGAGGAACGCAGCCGAGGCGTCCGGGTCCTTCGGAGCCTCCACCGGTGTGCTGTCGCTCACGATGCCGCGGATGGCCTTACGCAGCTGCTTTTCCGGAGCAAAGAGGGGAATGGTATTCCGATATGACTTGCTCATCTTGCGGCCGTCGGTGCCGGGCAGGGTCCGGGCGGAGGTGCCGGACGGGTAGATGCCCTTCGGGATCTTCAGGCTGAAGACGTCGCCATACAGGTGGTTGAAGGTGCCGGCGATGTCGGCAGCGTATTCGACATGCTGCGTCTGGTCCTGCCCGACCGGAACGACGTCGGTGTTCATGATGAGGATATCGACGGCCATGAGAATCGGGTAATTGAAGAGACCCATGTTGATGCCAGCGTCAAGGTCTGAGGCTCCCGACTCGGCGTTGCGGTCCCGCGCCGCCTTGTAGGCGTGGGCCCGGTTCATCAGACCCTTGGCGGTGACGCAGGACAGCACCCACGACAGCTCGAAGATCTCGGGCACGTCGGACTGGCGGTAGAAGACCGTGCGGGCCGGGTCCAGCCCGAGCGCGATCCAGCTGGCCGCCACCGACCGGGTGTAGGTAGCCAGTTCGGCGCGATCACGGATCGAGGTCAGGGCGTGATAGTCCGCGATGAAGTAGATCGACTCGTAGGTCGATGTGAGCTCCAGCGACGGCCGGATCGCTCCGATGTAGTTCCCGAGGTGCGGCTCACCCGTCGGCTTGATTCCCGTGAGCGACACCTTCGGCTGCTGCGCTGCCATGGCTGCGCAGTCTACGGAGCCCAAGCGGCACCACCGCATCGCCGGCCGGGAAGCGCAGGTACTCCCGCCCGCGGGTCGGTCCGGTGGGGAAGCGCCGGCACCGCCGCGGGCGGCTTGCTGGGCTGCGCATGCTCACCACGGCAGGCCGGCCGGGAGGTGCGCCCATCGGCACGGTGAGGCTGTAGGGACGGTAGTCCGCTGGTGGGGCTGGTGGCTGGTGGCTGGTGGCTGGGGTCGCTCGCTATGGCTGTGCGGGCTGTGCGGGGTGGCTGGTGGCTGGCGTGGGCTGTCAGGCGTCGCCGCCGAAGAGGCCGGTCACCGAGCCGTCCTCGAAGACGGCCTTGATCGCGGCAGCAAGCAGCGGGGCGATCGACAGTTCGGTGATCTTGTCGATGCGAGCCTCGCTGGGCAGCGGCAGCGTGTTGGTGAGGACGACCTCGCTGATCTCGGAGTTCTTCAGGCGGTCGGCCGCCGGTCCGGACAGCACTCCGTGGGTCGCCGCGGCGATGACGTCCGCGGCACCGTGCGCCTTGAGAGACTCCGCGGCCTTGGTGATCGTGCCCGCGGTATCGATCATGTCGTCGACGATGACGCAGGTGCGGCCGCGGACCTCACCGACGACGTCGAACATCTTGACCTGGTTGGGAACGTCGGGGTCGCGCCGCTTGTGGATGATCGCCAGGGGGCAGCCCAGCCGGTCGGTCCACCGCTCGGCCACCCGCACCCGGCCCGAGTCCGGGGCGACGACCGTGACCTCGGAGGTGTCGAGTTTGTTCTCGATGTAGTCGGTCAGCAGCGGCAGGGCGAACAGGTGGTCCACCGGGCCGTCGAAGAATCCCTGGATCTGCGCGGTGTGCAGGTCGACGGACATAAGGCGGTGGGCGCCGGCGGTCTTGAACAGGTCGGCGACGAGCCGGGCGGAGATCGGCTCGCGGCCGCGGTGCTTCTTGTCCTGACGGGCGTAGGGGTAGAAGGGCGCGACGACGGTGATGCGCTTGGCGCTCGCCCGCTTCAGCGCGTCCACCATGATCAGTTGCTCCATCAGCCAGGTGTTCACCGGGGCCGAGTGGCACTGCAGGACGAACGCGTCGCAGCCGCGGACCGACTCCGAGAACCGGACGAAGATCTCGCCGCTGGCGAACTCGTAGGCGTTCGTCGGCACGGGGGTCACGTCCAGTTCGGCCGCCACCTCGGCCGCCAGGGCCGGGTGGGAGCGCCCGGCGAACAGCATCAGGTTGCGCCGGTTCTCGGTCTGGTAGGCCACCGCGTGTCTCCTCGGGCGTGAAGGATGATCAGGCTGCTGTGCGCGATGCGCCGGCCCGGTCGGCTGTATGGCCGGGTGACGAGGGCGCATCCGGGTGGTACCCAGTGGCACTCTGGTAAGCGCACCGGCTCGGGTGGCCGGGCGCATCCGGGGCGGTGAGCATCCCCTCGCTGGTCAGAAGGTTGGGGGCCGACCCTTCTACGTTCTGCTTCCCGCGCCCGGAACGCCAGCGATGCCGGGCTTGGGTAGCTTGGTGTGCCTCAAGTCACTCGTCGGGTCAACGTCCGTGCCGGGCGAATCCGCAGGATGGGACGCGGCCGGAACGGTGGGTCGCGGTGCGGCCGTGGACGACGGTGTCGGGGCTTGCGTCGTGGCCGGGTCGGTCTCGGTTGCCGGGCTCGACGTGGTGGTTACAGCGTCGGAGCCCCCGGTAGCCGGAACCTCGTGCCCACCGGCCGCGGTGTCCGCAGGTCCCGGCGGGGGTGGGGCAGAGGCGGCCGTGGAGGTGGGGGTGGGGACAGCCGCGGCGGCGGTGGGACGAGCCGTGGCGGGAGCGGAAGCCGTGGCGGCCTGGTGGGCGGGGCTGCCGGGCCGGCGGCGGGCCACCCAGCCCTCGATGGTGCGCTGGCGACCTTCTCGCACGGCGAGGGCGCCCGGGGGGACGTCCTCGCGGATGACGGCGCCGGCCCCGGTGTAGGCGCCGTCTCCGACGGTGACGGGGGCGACGAGGATCGTGTCGCTGCCGATGCGGACGTCCGAGCCGATCACGGTGCGGTGCTTGGCAGAACCGTCGTAGTTCGCGAACACGGTGGTGCAGCCGATGTTGCTGCGGTCACCGACGACCGCGTCCCCGACATATGCCAGGTGGGGGACCTTCGTCTCGTCACCGAGCTGGGCGGACTTCGTCTCGACGAACGAGCCGATCTTGCCTGCGCGGCCGAGGCGGGTGCCGGGGCGCAGATGGGTGTAGGGGCCGACAGCCGCGCCGGCGCCGATCTCGGCGCGCTCGGCGGTGGTGCGGATGACCGTCGCCCCCGGGCCGACGACGGTGTCGGTGAGGGTGCACTCGGGGCCGACCGTCGCGCCGCGGGCCAGATGGGTGCGGCCGTGCAGGGACGTGTGCGGGGCGATCGTCGTGTCCGGCTCGAGGGTGACGTCCGCGTCGATCCAGGTCGTCGCCGGATCGATGATGGTCGTGCCGGCGCGCATCGCGGCCTCGACGACCCGGTCGCGCAGGGCTCGTCCGGCAGCGGAGAGCTGGACCCGGTCGTTGACCCCGGAGGCCTCGGCAGGGTCCGCCACGCTGAGCGCCGCCACCCGGTGCCCGTCGCCCACCAGCAGGGCGACCACATCAGTCAGGTACTCCTCGCCCTGAGCGTTATCCCTGGTCAGACGGGCAAGAGCGCTCTCGAGCTGGCCGGCGCGGAAGACGTACACGCCAGTGTTGATCTCACGGATGGCGGCGGTGGCGGCGTCGGCGTCGCGCTGCTCGACGATCGCGCGGACGTCGCCGTGCGGCCCGCTCCCGTTCCCCTCGCCGTCGGTGCCGCCACGCACGACCCGGCCGTAGCCGGTGGCGTCCTCGAGGACGGCCGTCAGCACGGTCGCCGCAGCACCGGCGGCGACGTGGTGCCTGGTGAGGGCCAGGAGTGTCTCCCCGGTGAGCAGGGGGGTGTCGCCCGGCAGCACGACGACCGTGTCATCCGGCGCCAGACCGTCGAGCGCGCCGAGCGCGACCCGCACGGCATGGCCGGTGCCGAGCTGGCGATCCTGAACGGCGGTGAGAGCCGCGGGCGCCCGCTCGGCGAGCATCGCGCGGACCTGGTCCCGACCGTGGCCGACGACGACGGCGGTGCGGGTGGCGGCGAGGACCTCCGTGGCATGCAGGACATGCCCGAGCAACGCCCGCCCCGCGACGCGGTGCAACACCTTCGGCGTCGCCGAGCGCATCCGCTTGCCCTCGCCCGCTGCCAGGATGATGACGGCCGCCGGACGTGGTGAACTCACTCGCTCTCCCGGGTCTGTGTCGGCACGGCGATGGGGCGACGGGCACCACAGTACCGCGCCCCCCGGGCGGCGCCGGGGGAGGCGACAGCGGCGGTCGCACGGCCTCGGCGCCTCCGCTGCGGGACCCGATGCGCAACGGGTCTGGACGGTCGAGGGCGGCGGCGAGGCAGGTAGGGCGAGGCAGGTAGTAGGTATGGGACCCGACGCTGGGCGTGTCCGGGCGTGGCGGCGAGTGAGGGAAGGCCGCGGTCTCGGGCGCCGCGGCCGGCCGTAACGTCGTGCGCCGCATGATGGCCGAGATACGCGTCGAGTGCCGCCTGCCGCCTGCCGCCTGCCGGCATTTGCTGGGTGGCTCTGGGGTGATGGCGGGTTGTCGGTGCTGCGCGGGTACCCGGCGTCGGCGCTGCGATGCTTTCCGTGAATTCTTTGCGATGGTAATGCTGGTAGTGCTCCGCCGCCACGACTCGAACGTGGACTAAGAGAACCAAAATCTCCTGTGCTGCCGATTACACTACGGCGGACCGCGGGAAAACACGCCAACTCTACCATCGTGGGTGCCGCGGATGATAAAAGTCGCCGCCCTGCCCTTGCCCGGCGGACGGATCCACCTGTGGCCCTCCTGCTCTGTGCGGCTCGCCTTGGCGTTGTGGCATGACCTTGGCATGCACCGCGAGCCCTGCCCGGGAGGCGAGCGCTGCCGGTGAGGGCAGCCCTGCCGGGAAGCTAGCGCTGTGCGAGGAGCGAGCGCTGCCCGGGAATCCTGCGCTGCCCGGGAAGCGAGCGCTGTCCGGGCAGCGAGCGCTGTCCGGGCAGCGAGCGCTGTCCGTGAGGTGGGTATCCCCAGTGGCGCGTGGCCCGTGCGGGAGACGAACGGTCATGGTCGGCGTCACGAGGGTGGCCCGTGGTCGGCGGGCGGGGTGGTGCCGGGGCGCGTAACCGCGGTGTGGTGCCCACGGCGGCCGTCGCGCGTGGCCCGTTTGCGAGGCGGACGCCGGCAATGGGGACTGTTGTCACATCGGCGGGCTACCGTGACCGATGGAGTGCCGGTGCAGTGACCCGCCAGCACGGGTGGGACCTGCCGCGATGGGACGGGACGAGGCGATGACCGCAACCGACACGGTGACCCAGGGTAATGATCGGGCGCCGGATGACGCCCGGGGACCCGACGGGGACCGGGCCGCGCGCCGCGCGGATCCCGCCAACGGCCGCGGCAACGCGACCCAGCCGCGCTCGATGGCCAAGGCCCGAGCGGAGCAGGTCGTCCTGCTCGTGGTGATCATCGTACCGCTGGTCGCGGTGGTCGCCGCGATCCCGGCCGTGTGGGGGCGGTGGATCTCCTGGCGGGATGTCGTCCTGGCCGCGGTCTTCTACGCGATCAGCGGGCATGGCGTGACGGTCGGATTCCACCGTTACTTCACGCACCGCGGCTTCCGGACCTCGCGCCCGGTGCGCATCGCGCTGGCCGTCGCCGGGAACATGGCGATCGAGGGCCCGGTGATCCGCTGGGTCGCCGACCATCGCCGGCACCACGCCTTCAGCGACGCCGAGGGCGATCCGCACTCGCCGTGGCGCTATGGCCCCGGGACCTGGTCGATGCTGCGCGGCCTCTATCACGCCCACGTCGGCTGGCTGTTCGACGTGGAGCAGACCGACCAGCGCCGGTTCGCCCCCGACCTGCTCGACGATACGGACATCGTCCGGGTCAGCCACTCGTTCGGCGCCTGCGCGTTTGTCAGCCTGGCCGCGCCGGCGCTCATCGGCGGCCTGTGGGGCGGGTCCTTCGAGGCCGCTGTCGAGGCCTTCTTCTGGGCGAGCCTGGTGCGGGTCGCCGTGCTGCACCACGTGACCTGGTCGGTGAACAGCATCTGCCATGTGCTCGGCTCCCGGCCGTACCGCAGTCGGGACCGCTCGACGAACGTCTGGCCGCTGGCGTTCCTGTCGATGGGCGAGTCCTGGCACAACCTGCACCACGCCGAGCCCACCTCCGCCCGGCACGGCGTGCGGCCCTGGCAGATCGACACCAGCTTCTACCTCGTCAAGCTGATGGAGACGCTGCACCTGGTGTGGGACGTCCGCTGGCCGGACCCTGCCCGCCTCGCCGCCAAACGAGCCATGGCCGAACCCGCCTCCGCTGCCTGACCGCGTTCGGTCCCCCGGCCGGGCTCGGTCCAGTGACCGGGCTCGGCCTACTGGCCAGCGTCAGCCCTCGACGTCGGCGGCGAGGGTGAGCCAGGCCTCCTCGGTGCTGTCCTTGTCCGCGACGACGGTGCGGAGCTCGGCGTCCAGGGCAAGCAGGCGCTCGTGGTCGGTCGCCGCCTCGGCGAGCGCGTGATGCAGCTCCTGCTCGCGGCGGGTCAGCCGGTCCAGGGCGCGTTCCAGGCGCGCGAGTTCCTTGCGCGCCACGCGCAGCTCGCTGCCGGACAGCGCCGCGCCCCCGCCCGACGCCCGTGCGCCGGCAGGCCCGGACGCGTCGCCACCCGCCACACTCCCGGACGTCGCACTCCCGGACGTCGCACTCCCGGACGTCGCTGTCGAGCCGCGCGTCGTCGACGAGTCGGGCGCGGCGGAGGAGCCGCCAGGGAGGACGGACGTGCCGCGCCTCGCCGGCGATCCGGAGGCGGGGGAGGACGGCGCCGCCGAGGTCGCGGCGGCGCGGCGCTGGAGGTACTCCTCGATGCCGCCGGGCAGCATGCGCAGATGACCGTCGCCGAGCAGCGCCATCGTCACGTCGCAGGTGCGCTCGAGGAAGTAGCGGTCGTGGCTGACCACGATCAGGGTGCCCGGCCAGGAGTCGAGCAGGTCCTCCAGCGCGGCGAGCGTGTCGGTGTCGAGGTCGTTCGTCGGCTCGTCGAGCAGCAGCACATTGGGGCGGGCCATCAGCAACCGCAGCAGCTGGAGCCGGCGCCGCTCGCCGCCGGAGAGGTCGCCGACGCGGGTCCACTGCCGCGAGGACGGCAGGCCGAACTGCTCGAGTAGCTGGCCGGCCGTGCGCTCCCGGCCACGCTCGACCTCGAGCACCCGTCCCACCTGCTCGACCGCCTCCAGCGCCCGCAGCGACGCCGGCAGCTCCGCGACCTCCTGCGAGAGCAGGGCCGGGCGGACACTCGCGCCGGTCCGGACCCGGCCGCCGTCAGGGGTGACGTCACCGAGCAGGGCCCGCAGCAGGGTCGTCTTGCCCGCGCCGTTGACGCCGACCAGTCCGATCCGGTCACCCGGGCCGATCAGCCAGGTGATGTTCTCGAACAGGGTGCGGTCGCCGATGCGGACAGTGAGGTTCTCGGCGTCGTAGACGTCCTTGCCGAGACGGGACGCGGCGAAGCTGCGCAGCGCCATCGTGTCGCGAGCCGGGGGCTCGTCGGCGATGAGCGCGTTGGCGGCGTCGATGCGGAACCGTGGCTTGCTGGTCCGGGCGGGGGGTCCGCGCCGCAGCCAGGCCAGCTCCTTGCGCAGCAGGTTCTGCCGCCGTGCCTCGGCGGCGTCCGCCCGCCTGGCCCGTTCGGCCCGGGCGAGAACGTAGGCCGAGTAGCCACCCTCGTAGCTGTCGACGCGCCCGTCGACGACCTCCCACACCCGGGCGCAGACCTCGTCGAGGAACCACCGGTCGTGCGTGGCGACCAGCAGGCCGCCACGCCAGGTGGCGAGGTGCGCGGCGAGCCAGGCGACCCCCTCGACGTCGAGGTGGTTCGTCGGCTCGTCGAGGATCAGCAGGTCCAGGTCCTGGACGAGGAGCCGGGCGAGCGCCACCCGGCGCCGCTCGCCGCCGGACATCGGGCCGGCGAGATCGTCGAGCCGGTCCAGGAGCCCCAGGCCGGCGAGGACGCCGCGGCGCCGGGGATCGGCCGCCCACTCGTGCTCCGCGGCGTCGCCCACGACGATCTCGCGCACCGTCCGATCGGGTGGGAGCGCGTCGGCCTGAGCCAGGGAGCCGACTCGGGCGGCGCCCGCGTGAACCACCCGCCCGGCGTCGGGTTCGGCCTCGCCGGCGATGATCCGCAGCAGCGTCGACTTGCCGGCGCCGTTGCGGCCGACGACGCCGATCCGCTCCCCGGTGGCTATCCCCAGGCTGACCCGGTCGAGCAGGGTGCGGGTGCCGAAGGCGGCGTCGACGTTCTCCAGGCTGACCAGGACCGCGCTCACCCGCTGGTACCACGCCCGTCGGCGGAGCCTGCCCCGTCCGGGCCCTCCAGCACCCGGGCGCCGGCCGCCGGACCACTGGCCCGGCGCACCGCCCTGGCCACCCCCATACCGGCCAGGCTCGCGGCGAGGTCAACGCTCTCGCGCGCGCCGGCCGCGAGGAACGCGCAGGTCGGCCCGGACCCGCTCACGATCGCCCCGACCGCGCCGAGCTCCCGGCCGGTCTCCAGGACCCGGCGCAGTGCCGGGCGCAGCCGCAGGGCGGCGGGCTGCAGATCGTTGACGAGCGCCTCCCCCAACTGGGCGGGGTCACCGGTGCGCAGCGCGGCGAGGACGTCGTCCGCCGGGGTCGGGCCGGTGCGCAGGCGGCCCTCCGAGAGCTTGTCGAACTCGGCGTAGACGGCCGGCGTGGACAGGCCGCCGTCGGCCAGCGCGAACACCCAGTGGTATTCGCCCGTCGCCAACACGTCGGTGAGCTGCTCGCCCCGGCCGGTGCCGAGGGCGGTGCCGCCAGCCAGGGGGAACGGGACGTCGCTGCCGAGCCGGGCGGCGAGTTCCGCGAGCGTGGCCCGGTCCAGCCCGGTCTGCCACAGCGCGTCGCAGGCCACCAGCGCGGCCGCCGCGTCCGCGCTGCCGCCGGCCATGCCCGCCGCGACCGGGATGCCCTTGGTCAGGGCGAGGTGAACCCGTTCCGAGGTGATCCCGGCGGCCTCCGCCACGAGGTGCGCGGCCCGAACGGCGATGTTGTCCAGGCCCGTCGGGACGATGGACACGTCGGGGGTGGCGGTCGCCGGCCCGCGGGTCGCCGGATCGGCACCCTCCCCGGTCACCTCGACGGTGACGACGAGGCCATCCACGCCGCCGTGACCTGACCTGGTCGGGCCGGTGGGCGCCTGGCCTGCCGGCGCCGGGCCGTCGAGCGCGGTGGGGCCGGGTGTGACGGGGTCGAGCGCGGTCGCGGTCAGGTCGTCGAACAGCGAGACGGCCTGCAGAACGGTGATCACATCGTGGTAGCCGTCCGGGCGCAGCGGCCCGACACCGAGGTGAAGGTTGACCTTGGCCGGCGCCCGGACGGTGACGGCAGCGGAACCGGCTGCCGCGCCGTGGCGCGGACCCGGGTGGGATCGAGGCAGCGGAGGCTCCTTCGCTCGGACTCACGCAGGTTCACGAGTGCGGATGGGCTCACGGGTGGAGGGTCGGAGGGTCGGGCGGCCGGTGACGGCGATGCTGTGACGGCGATGCTGTGACGGCGATGCTGTGACGGCGATGCTGGTGGCGGCGATGCTGGTGGCGGCGACACGGCCAGCCGGATCCAACCTATCCACGCGGGTGGGTGCGAATGGCCGCGCACCCGCGGGGTACATCGCGATGGGGGGTTTGGCCGCCGGTCGTGACCGACCGGCCCGAGGCACACCTGGCCCTGGTGCGACGGACGGGCTGTCGACCCGCCGAGGAAGGAGACATCATGACCACGAGCACGAGTGCCGGCGCCACCACGGGCCGCGACCGCGCGGAGGCCGGATCCTCCCGGCAGTCCGGCGGCGGGTGGACGGCGGAATCGAGCGGTTCCCCCTCGGCGGCAGGCGGCGGTCGGGGTGCCGTCGCCGAGCGCCGGGGCACGACCGACCTGCTCACCAGCAAGGGACGCACCTCGATCTCCGACGCCGTCGTCCGCAAGATCGCCGGCGTGGCCGCGCGGGAGGTGGCCGGCGTGCATGCGCTCGGCACCAGTGGCGCCCGCGCCGTCAGCTCGGTCAAGGCGCGCATTCCCGGCGCGTCGTCGAGCGTGGCCCGGGGCGTCGCGGTCGAGGTCGGCGAGCGGCAGGCCGCGATCGACCTCGACGTGGTGTGCGACTACGGCGTCTCCATCGTGGACCTGTCCCAGTCGATCCGCGGCAACGTCGTCTCGTCCGTGGAGGGGATGACCGGCCTGGAGGTGACCGAGGTCAACATCGCCGTCGACGACGTCTACATCGGCGACGACGGCCAGGAGGAGACCCGGCGGGTCGAGTGAACCTGACCCGGACGGGCGGGGGTGGCGGCGCCGAGGGCTGGATCCGCTGGGACCCCGACGAGGTCGCACGCGCGGTCGTGGCCGTTTCCGGCGTGGTTCGCCTGGTGGCGGCACCCGCCCGATCCGACCGTGCGTCGTCCTCTCCGGCGGTCCTGCCAGCGCCGGCCGCGACCGCGGCGGAGGTGGCGACCTACCTGCCCGGACGTCGTGTCGTAGGGGTGCGGGTCCGACCGGACGGCATCGCCGTGCAGGTCGAGTGCCGCTTCGGTGAGCGACTCGGCAGCCTCGCGGAGCGGGTACGGGCCGCGGTCCTGGCGGTCGCACCCGGATGCCCCCGCGTCGACGTCCTCATCCGTGATCTCGTCGCTGCCCCGACCGGGCCCCCGAGGTGAGCCGTCGAATGGCCCGCTCGGACGGGGTCCAGGTCCATGCCGAGGATGACGCGGCTCGACAGCGGGAGCAGCGGCGGGCCTTCATCCGTACGCACCACCCCGACCTGGGCGGCGACCCGGTGGCCTTCGTCGACGGCCTGCGGAGGTGGGAGGAGGCGACTCGCGGACGCCTGGCGCCGACGGGCGGGACCGTGGTCCGGTCGGGCTCCCGCCGCCCGGAGTCCGCGGCGCCGACCACCCCGGCCGGGCCCGCGCCGACGGCGTATCGCCGGCCCCGGATGACCACCCAGCTCCTGGCCCAGGCGGGGCAGGCCAGCCGACTCCTACAACGCCGCCGCCACCCAGGTCGGGCCCGCCGCGGCGGCACCATCCGCTCCTTGTACGCCCGGTGGCGTCCCGGGCGGTCATGATCCAACCGGACAGCCGGACGCGGACTGCGCCACCGGGACCGTCGCCTTCCTTCGGCGCGGGCGGTGGACGAGCGTGGTCCTTCCGGTCTACCGAGGCCGCGTCCCGGCCTTGCGCGTCCGGTGGCGGCCACCGTCATGTGAACATCGCGCGGATGCCCACCTGAGACGTCCGGTCGCCGACCGGTCACGTCGTCGGAAGGAGACGTTGCTATGCGAGCGTCAGCACTCGGGCTCCTGACCGGGCTGATCGCCGGGCTGGCCCTGGCCTTCGGTGGGTTCGGGGAACTGGTGGTCGTCCTGATCCTCGGCGCCATCGGCCTGGGGATCGGCAAGGTCATCGACGGAGACCTGGACATCACCCGCTACGTCGGTGGTGATCGACGCCGGGGTCGGCGGTGAGGGGCGCCGGCCGGCCGGACAGCGCGGCGGGGCGTGCCGCCCCGATCGGGGCAGGGACGCTCGGGGCAGGGACGCTGCGCGTCGCCGACCGCGTGGTGGAGAAGATCGCGGCGGCCGCGGCAGCGGAGGTGCCCGGGGTTGCGGGGCCATCGCGCCGGAGCGCGCCACGGCTGCTGCCGCGGGCCGGGGCCGGGCGGTTCGGGCGTGCGCGGCCGGTGCGGCATCGATCGCGGGGGATGTCCGGCAGGCGTGGCTACGCGCGTCGGCCGCTGGTCAGCGCCAACGTCCAGGGCAGCGCCGCCCGGCTGACCATGGCGATCTCCGTGCGCTACCCGAGTCCCGTCGAGGAGACGGCCGGCCGGGTACGCGCGCTCGTGCGTGAGCGGGTGGCGGCGCTAGCGGGGATCCGGGTGATCCATCTCGACATCGAGGTGCCCGCGCTGCGCCTCGGCGCCGACCTGCCCCGCAGCGACCTCGATGACGCGCGCCAGCGGGATGCGAACACGGTCGAGGCGAACACGGTCGAGGCGAACACGGTCGAGGCGGGCGTGGCTGCGGCGGGACAGGGTCGTGGGCCGGTCGGGGGATGAGCCGCAGAGGTGAGACGGCCGGCCTCGGGGCCGGTGCGTCCGGACGGGGGAGTGCATCGTGCGAACGGGACAGCGGATCGCCATGTGGCTGCTCGCCGCTCTGGTTGCCGCCGCGGGCCTCATCGCCATCGTGGAGGTGGTAGCGGCGGCGGCTGGCGGCGGGTACCTGGTCGTCGACTGGCCGCGCTGGGCTCGGGCGCTGGGGAGCACCGCGTGGTCGGCGCGAGCGGTCCGGGCTGGCGCGTTCATCGTCATGCTGCTCGGCCTGCTCCTGCTCGCCCTGGCCCTGGCGCGAGGGGCGCCGCGCAGGCTGACCACCAGGTGGGGCGGTGCACGCGCCGGGGTGTTCGTCGACCGTCGCGGACTCGCCCGGGCGCTGCGGGCGCGGGCACTCGCTGTCGACGGAGTGGACGGGGCGCGGGTGCGCATCGGGGCACGTACGGCGGACGTGCGACTCCGGCTGCGTGACCGGGCCGCCGGCGGCGCGGCGTCCCGGGCGGCCGTCGCGGTGCGCCGGGAGCTCGACGCCGTCGGGCTCGTGCGGCCACCGCGGCTCGTCGTCCGGCCTCGCCCCGAGGATGCCGGCCCCGAGGATGCCGGCCCCGAGGAGAATCAGGGCGGGCCACCCGTCCGGGCCACGAGTGATCGGCCGACCCGGCATGACGCCGCAGCCGGGTGGGACCCTCCGGCCGGGTCCGGCGGGCCCTGCGCGGGGGCCGGACGGTCTCGTCCGGATGGGCGGCATGCCCTCGGCGCGGGCAGGCGGCCATGAGCGTGCCGGGTCGGTCGGCGTCCGCGGGGGACGACGGCGGGCGGGCGGAGCGGGTGGTGCTCGGCGGGCTGGGTCTGCTGTGCGTGGCGGCCGGGGTGGTCGCGCTGCTGGTGGGGGCGGGTGTGTTCGGCGAGGGAGCGGCTCGCCGAACGGTGCTCGATCCGGAGCTGCGCCGGTTCGCGGCCAGTCACGGGTGGTTCTGGCCGGTGGTCGGCATCGGTTGCGGGTTGATTGCGGTCGGCGCCCTGTCCTGGATGGTCCGGCGGCTGCGGAGGGACCGGGTACGGGGATTCGTGGTGGCGGTCGACGAGCTCGGGGTCGTGCGCCTGCCAGTGGGGGCGCTGACAGACGCCGTCGCCGCCGAGGTGGCCGCGGTTGCGGGTGTCGCCGAATCCCGGGCGTGGGTACGCCACCCGCGGGACCCCGCACTGTCGCTCAGTGTGACCGTCCCCCAGAGCGGGGACGTGCCCGAGGTCGCGGAGGCCGTGTGCGGGCGGGTTCTGGACCGGGCCCGGGGCGCGGTCGGTCGGCCGGGCCTGCGCTGTGAGCTGGACATTCGGGGACCGGTTTCGCGCGGGCGACGAGCCCGCGGATCGCGTGTGCGCTGAAGGGGCCGTCGGCAGGGTCCGGGGTGGTCGTGGTTGCGGCTCGCGACACCACGGGTCTTGACAGATCGGGGCGGTGCCGCCCGATGGCGAGGAGTCCGGTACTGTGAAGGACCGCGCCGCGGTGGTCCGTCCGCCCTCCGGCGAAGGAATCCCACTTCTGGAAGGATGAGCGTCGCCATGTCCGAGGTCCGCATCGCCGCGGAGCCGCGTACCGAGTTCGGCAAGGGCGGTGCTCGTCGCACACGCCGCGCCGGCAAGGTCCCAGCCGTTCTCTACGGTCACGGCAAGCCGCCGCGCCACATCGCGCTTCCCGCGCACGACCTGCTGCACGCGTTCAAGACCAACGCGGGTACGAACGTCCTGCTGACGCTCGAGCTCGCCGACGGCACTGAGCTCGCGCTCGCCAAGGACGTCCAGCGGCACCCGATCAAGGGCAGCTACGAGCACGTCGACCTGGTGCTCGTGACCCGTGGTGAGAAGGTTGTCGCCGAAATTCCGGTCCAGGTGATCGGTGAGCCGCACCCCGACACCCTGGTCGACCAGCAGGTCACCACCATCGCGGTGAAGGCCGACGCCACGCGGCTGCCCGGCCCGATCGACATCGACGTCACCGGGCTCGAGCCGGGGGCGAGCGTGCTGGCCAGCCAGCTGCCGCTGCCGTCGGGCGCCGAGCTCGACGCCGACCCCGAACTCGTCGTCGTGCAGTGCCTGGCCAAGCGGACCTCCGCTCAGGTCGAGGCCGAGCTCGGCGGGACGCCGGCCGAGGAGGCCGAGGCGGCTGGTGCGGCGAGCGCGTCCGCCTGAGCGCGGACGGTTCTGCCTGCCGGGTCTCCTCGTCCACGTCGCCCGGCGTCACCGAGGGCGCTACAGCGCCACCTGGTGACGGTGCGTGGTTTGACGACCGCGCGCTGAAGGACAGGGCACAGGCGATCGCGGAGAGCAGGCGATGACGCAGATCCCGACCGACGACGGGCCGTGGCTCGTCGTCGGACTGGGTAATCCCGGTCCGGCCTATGCCGGGAACCGGCACAACGTCGGCTTCATGGTCGTCGATCTGCTGGCCGAGCGGGCGGGGTCGAGGCTGAAGTCGCACCGGTCCCGTGCGGACGTCGCCGAGGTCCGCCTCGCCGGCGCCCGGGCGGTACTGGCCCAGCCGCTGTCGTTCATGAACCTCTCCGGCGGCCCGGTCGGCGCGGTGCGCACGTTCTACAAGATCGATGTCTCCCGGATCATCGTCGTGCACGATGAGCTGGACATTCCGTTCGGCGCCGTGCGGCTCAAGCGCGGCGGCGGCGACAACGGGCACAACGGCCTGCGATCGATCTCCTCGGCCCTGGGTAGCCGGGACTACCTGCGCGTGCGGGTGGGCATCGGCCGGCCCCCCGGCCGGATGAACCCGGCCGACTTCGTGCTGCGCGACTACGGCACCGCCGAGCGCCGTGAGCTGCCGCTGCAACTGGAGCACGCCGCGGACTCCGTCGAGATGCTGATCACCGACGGCCTGGAGCCCGCGCAGAACCGCTACCACGCCCTGCTCTGAGGGTGCACGCCCTGAGGTGGGGATGGTCGCCTTCCTGCGGGACGGCGGCCCTGCCCTGACACGGGGTGCGGGCGTCCGTCAGGACAGGTGCTTCTGGATCTCGCGGATGAGCGCCGCGTGGTCGAGCTCGCGCAGGACGTAGGCGCGGCCGGCGGCGCCGATCGCGGCGGCCTGGGCCGGGTCGGCCAGCAGCTCGCACGCGGCGGCCGCGAACGCACCCGGCTCGTCGGCGACGAGCAGGTCGGTTCCCGCCGCCCAGCCCAGACCGCGACTGCCGGTGGGCGTGCTCACGACGGGAGTACCGCTCGCCATCGCCTCGATGGCCTTGATGTTCACCCCGGAGCCGGAGCGCATCGGGTTCACCGACAGGCTCGCGGCGCTCAGGTAGCCGGCGACGCTGGGAACGTCGGTGTGCAGCTCCACGCCCTCGAAGCCCGCGAGCCACGCGGCCAGGCCATCCTCCGGGCGCCGGCCCACCACCTGGAAGGTGGCGCGGGGGTGGCGGACCCGGATCGTCGGCCAGCAGCCGCCCAGGAACCAGCGCAGGGCCTCGATGTTCGTCGGGGTGTCGAGCGAGCCCACGAAGACCAGCCGCTGGTCAGCCGCCGGGTCGGAGCCGCTGATGGCGCCGCCGTCGTCGGTGCTGACCGCTGCGGCGCGGGCGGACGGGCCGGCGCCGGGCGTGGCACCGCCGGACGGGTTGGCGCGCAGCGCGCCGACGGGCAGGAACGGCGGCAGGTGGAACGTCGGCACGCTGGCGCGGGAGCGGCGCCACTCGTGATCCTCGAGGGAGATGTCGGCGATGCAGGTGACCAGCGGTGAATGGTGCAGCTCCAGCTCCGCCAGGCGCAGCTTGCGGTACTCCATCTCGTAGGCGACCGCGCGCGGCCCGGAACTGGAGCGGGCCAGCACTCGGAAGAACTCCGAGTCGACGTTGTGCGCCCGCACGAGGTGCGGCAGCTTCCAGATCCGGGCGATCTCCTCGCCGAGGTGCGACGAACGGCAGCTGTAGCTGATCACGGCGTCGGCGCGCGGCGGCGTGGCCTCCAGGGCGCGGCGCAGCTGGCCGACCGGGCGGGAGGCGTGCATGAAGGGCTTCAGCGTGAGGTGCGCGCGGGGGCTGTCGTCACGGCGCAGCCGGATCACGGCGGAGCCGGGAACGGCCTCCTCGTAGGCGCGGATGTCGAGCTCCTCGCGGGAGGGCACGAGTATCTGCATCCGGATGCCGGCCGCGGCCGCCGCGGTGAGGAAGCTGAATGTCTCCACCCGACCGCCGGCATCCGCCGGGAGAAAGGGTTCCTCGACCACGACGATCCAGCGCGTGGAGTCGCTCACCGGACCCACTGTAACGTCCGGCGGTGGTCCACCTTCGGGGAAGTGCCCATCCCACGTCCGGGGGATGTCCGCGCGCTGTCCGCCCGGCCCGGCCTGCACCCGCGCGGGATTCCGCGAGCCTGGAGCCGTTGGCCGCGGCCCCGGGGTGGAACGCTACGGTTGTCGTCATGACAGGTGTCCGGACCATCGGTCGAGGAGCCGCGGTCGCGGCGCTCGGAGCCGCCACCGTTTACGGTCACGTTCTGTATCCGGTCTACATCGGCCTGCGCAGCCGAGGGCTGGAGACCACGACGCCACCGGACCCGCAGAGCTGGCCTGGCCTGAGCGTCGTAGTCTCGGCGTACCGGGAGTCGGCCGTCATCGGCACCAAGCTGGACGAGCTTCAGGGCACGGACTACCCCGGCACGATGGAGATCATCGTCGTGGCGGACGACCCGGACACGGCCGAGGCGTCGCGGCGCCCGGGCGTGCGGGTGCTGTCGTCCGGTGAGCGCCTCGGCAAGGCGCGTGCGGTCAACCGCGGGGTCGCCGCCGCCACCCACGACATCGTCGTGCTCACCGACGCCAACGCGGTGCTGGCCCCCGGCGCGCTGCGGGCCGCCGCGCGCCACTTCACCGACGAGACGGTCGGCGCCGTCGCGGGCGAGAAGCAGGTCGACGACCCCGACGGCGCGCAGGGCTTCTACTGGAAGTTCGAGTCGTGGCTCAAGCGCTGCGAGTCCGCGACCGGCGCGACGATCGGCGTGGTCGGCGAGATGCTGGCGTTCCGCCGCTCGGCGTTCCGGCCGCTGCCGGGGGACACCGCCGTCGACGACGCCTGGCTCGCGCTCGACGTCCTCGAGGGTGGGCTGCGGGTCGTCTACGAGCCCGAGGCGTACTCCATCGAGGAGGCGGCGCCCGACTACAACGGCGAGTGGGAGCGGCGGACCCGGATCGTCGCCGGGAACCTGGACATGCTCTGGCGGCGCCGGTCGGCGCTGGTCCCGGGCGCGCTGCCGGTCACCCCGCAGCTGTGGGGCCACCGCCTGGTCCGCTCGTCGTTCGGCCCGGTGGCGCACGTCGCCCTCGTCGGGATCGCGGTTCCGGCCGCGCGACACAGCTGGGTCGCCCGGGTGTTCCTGGCGGGCAACGCGGTCGGCGCCGCGAGCACGGCCGCGCTGCTGACCGGCCGGACCCCGCCCGGGCCGACCCGGCTCGTCGCCCAGGTCTTCTTCCTGCAGGCCGTCGCGCTCGGTGGCGTGCGCCGCTTCCTCGCCCGGGACCGGCCCGCCGTATGGCCGAAGCCGGAGCGGCAGGCGGTGGCCGGTGCCGGTTCCGGCGCTGGCACCGCGGTTGGTGCCGCCGCTGGTGGTCCGGGTGCCGCGGCGGGTGGGGGTGCGGGCGGCGAGGAGCCGCCGTCGGCGTCGTCGCCGTCCGGTGCGCTGAGTTCCAGCGGGAGCTGAGCTTCTACCAGGAGCTGAGGATCTCCGGGGGCTGGGCTCTCGCCAGGGGCTGGGCTTCTGACGGAGGCTGAGCAGCAGGTCGCCGCGCCGGGCAGCCCAGGCCTGGGGCGGTATGGGAAGGTTCGCGTGGCCAGCCACCACGCGGTGAGCAGACAGGAGCGGCCGCCGTGTCCGACGCGCAGCCCAAGCGGTCCACCTGGCAGTACGAGCTCGTGCTGGTCAGCTACCACAGCCGGGAGCAGCTCGAGGGGCTGTTCGCCACCCTCCCGGTGGACATGCCGGTGGTGGTCGTCGACAACGCGAGCGGCGTCGACCACGTTGACGAGTTGCTCGCCGACCGGCCGAACAGCCGCTACATCGACTCGGGCGGCGGCAAGGGCTTCGCCAAGGCCGCGAACATGGGCATCCGGTCGTCCCGGTACGACTACATCGTCCTCGGTAACCCGGACAGCCGGCCCACCGTCGAGGTCATCGACATCCTCGTCGACGACCTGGTCGCCGACCCGGAGCTGGTGACGAGCGCGGCGACGATGAAGGGCCACGACGGCAGGCCGGAGCTCGGCAACGGCGGGTGGGAGCCGACGCCTCGGCGGGTGCTGCTGCACGTCCTCGGCGCGCACAAGGTGGCACCGACGGCAGCGCTGTTCGCCCGCCCGACGCCGGGCCGCCCGATGAGCCCCGAGTGGCTGACCGGTGCGTGCATGGCGGTCCGCCGCTCCACCTTCCTCGAGCTCGGCGCCTTCGACGAGACGTTCTACGTCTACAACGAGGACATGGCCTTCGGCCGGGCGATCCGCGAGGCGGGGCTGCGCCAGAAGCTGCACACCGACCTGCTCGTGCCGCACGGCGCCGGCGGCAGTGGCGCGGGCAAGACCTGGATGCTCCAGATGCGCGGCGCGTCCATGGTGCGCTACCTGCGCAAGCACAACGCCCCGAGCCGGGTGAACGTGATGCGCTCGATGCTCGTCGCGGGCTACGCCGGGCGTACCGTGCTCTCCCGCGCCCGCGGCCAGAAGGCCACCGCCGACGAGCACGCCGCGTACATCAAGGGTCTGTTGGTCGGGCCGCCCGCCCCCTGAGCCGGCGGGGACGGGCGAGGCCCGCGTCAGGTGAAGCGGGCCACCCGCCAGTTGCGCCGCCCGCGGCGGACCAGGATCACCGAGCCGTGCAGCAGGTCGGAGTCGGTGACGCTCGACTCGACACCGGCGGGGTCGCCGTTGACGAGCACCGCGTTGTTGACCAGATGCTCGCGGGCATCGCGCTTGCTGGTGGCGAGGCCGGTGGCGAGCAGCAGGTCGATGACGGGCCAGCCGCCGTCCTTCGCCAGTCGGTCCAGCGGTTCCTCGATCGACGGGACGTCGGCGAACACGTCGCCGAGCAGGTCCGCCCCGATCGCCCGCACGTCGCCGCTGAACAGCGCCGCCGACGCCGCCTCGGCCGCGTCCAGCGCCGCCTGGCCGTGCACCAGCGTGGTCATCTCCCGGGCGAGGTGACGTTGCAGCGCCCGCCGGTTCGGCGCCTCGGCGTGCTCGGCGAACAGGTGCTCCAGCGGCTCGCGGTCGGTGAGCGAGAAGAACAGCGCGAACCGGCGGGCGTCGTCGTCCGACAGGTTGATCAGGAACTGGTAGAACGTGTACGGCGACGTGCGGTCCGCCGTCAGCCACACCGCGCCCTTCTCGGACTTGCCGAACTTGGTGCCGTCGGAGCGCAGCAGCAACGGGCAGGTCACGCCGTGGACCTGCGTGCGCAGCACCCGGCGGACGTAGTCGATCCCGGCGACGATGTTGCCCCACTGGTCCGACGCGCCCATCTGCAGCGTCACGCCGTGGTCCTCGCACAGGCGGCGGTAGTCGTACGCCTGGAGCAGCGAGTAACTGAACTCGGTGTAGGTCAGGCCGACGTTCGGATCGTCGAGGCGGCGGCGCACGGAGTCACGACGGATCATCTCGGTGACCGGGAAGTGCTTGCCGACGTCCCGCAGGAACTCGATCATGCCGAGGCCGCCGAGCCAGTCGGCGTTGTCGACGAAGGTCGGGAGCGCGTCGGTGCCGAGCGCCCGGCCGAAGATCGTCTCCATGATCTCGCGGTGGTGGGAGACGTTGGACCGCACGTCCTCGGCGTCGAGCAGGCTGCGCTCGACCGACTTGCCTGACGGATCGCCGATCAGCCCGGTGCCGCCGCCGAACAGGGCGACGGCGCCGATGCCGGCCCGCGCGGCCCGGATCAGCAGCGTGATCGGCAGCAGGTTGCCGATGGTCAGTGACGGGGCGGTCGGGTCGAAGCCGATGTAGCAGCGCCGCCCGCCACCGTCGAGATGCTCCCGCAGCTCGGCGGGATCGGTACTGTCGTGGATCAGCCCACGCCAGGACAGCTCGTCCAGGAGCGCGTGTGTCATAGCGCCATGGTAGGAGCGAGGTCATCCTCGGCTCACCGGGCGCGGGCACCCGCGCGGGTCAGCCCAGTGGCGGGCCGGGCTGTGCGGTCAGCCGCGGGCCGGTCGCCGGGCCGCGCGGCCGGGCACGGCGGGCCTGGGCCAGGCGCGCGTGGAGCAGCTGGGCGCCCACCCCGAGCACGCCACCGAGCCAGACGGCGAAGGCCAGCCCCACGATCCAGGCCAGTGGCGAGGTTCCGCTGAGCCAGGACCGCGGCGCCGTCCCGCCGGAACGCCCACCCGCGCCGCCACCGTCGACGCCGTCCGCCCCCGACCTCTCGCCGGGCCGCTGACCCGCGTCCGGGCCAGTCCCGGCGGCACCTCCGGCACCTCCGGCACCTCCGGCGCGGCTGGTGCCATCGGTGGTGGAACCATCCCCGACTCCCGCGCCAGTTCCGGAGCCAGCGCCCGGTCCAACGGTGGACCCGGATCCGGCACCGGCGCCGCCCGGACCGACGCCGGACTCCGAGCCGCCGACAGCGGCACCGCCCGGGCTGTCGGCCGTGCCCGCGGTGCTCCCGGCGGCGGGCGGGACGGATCGTTCGCCGCCGCTGGCCGCGGCAGCCGTCGCGGGTTCGGCGCCGGCCGGCGGCTCACCGGGCGCGCCCCAGCGGGTCGGCGCGGGCAGCAGCGGATTGCCTGCCGGCACGGGCACCGGCTGGGTGAGTGCCGCTACCGGATCGACGATCCCGAAGCCGAAATCGACGTCGCGGCCGAGCGGTCCGGCGTCGCGGGCGGTATGGACGAGGCGCGCGATCACGCCGGTCGCGTCCAGGTCCGGCCGGGCGGAGCGGATCAGCGCGACCACACCCGAGACGATCGCCGCCGAGTTGGACGTGCCGGAGCCGGTGTCCAGCCGGTCCGGTGAGATGGTCGCGGGGACCGGGGCCCGCACCCCGGGCGCGGGCGCGGCGATGACGGCCTGCGGGCCGTGGGCCGAGCCGTGCCAGAACCCCCCGCGCGCCGTCGACCCGGTCACGGCGACGACGCCCGGGATGTTGGCGGGGGAGTTGATCTCCGCGTCGGCGGGGTCGGTGTCACCGCTGTCGATGTTGCCTGCCGACGCGACGACGACGACGTCATGGGCCAGTGCGTAGGAGACGGCCTCCCGCTCGTCCGGGGTCGCGGCGCCGACCGAGCCCAGGGACAGGTTGATGACGCCGGCCCCGAGGTCCACCGCGCGGTGGACGGCGATCGCCACCTCCTCGGAGTCGGTCTCCCGGCCGGTCGAGATCGGCAGGATGCGGGCGGCGGGGGCGATGCCGCGGACCTCCGGCGGCCCGCCGTCGTTGCGCCCGGCGATGATGCCGGCCATCGCGGTGCCATGGCCCTCGGGGTCGTCGTCCCGCCAGCCGTCGGGGGCTGCGTCGGCGCCCACCCCCGCCCCGCGCAGCAGCTGCCCGCGAAGTGTCGGGCTGGTCGCGTCGACCCCGCCGTCGATGACGGCCACCACGACGCCGGCCCCCTCGCTGATCCGCTGGGCCTGCGCGAGCCCGAGCACGGCGTGGTACCACTGCGATCCCCGTGCGGGCGCGACGGGCGCCGCCACCACAGCCGCGGACACGCCCGCGCCCGTCCTGGCAGGAGACGCCGTCGCCCTGGCCTGGGACGTGGACGTGGTCGAAGCGGCCGGCGCTGCTGACCCTGCGACAGCGGTGGACCCTGCGACAGCGGTGGATCCGGAGACGGTGGCAGGGTCCGTGGTGGCGGCAGTGCCGGCAGCGGCGGGGGGCCCGGCGACAGCAGGCCGCGACGTGAGCGGGGCGGTCGGCGCGACGGCGGCGCCGAGCACGGTCAGCGTGGCCAGCACGGCAAGCGTGATCACCAGACGGTGCCCGGTGATCGGGACCGGGTGGCGCGGCGTGCCGGAGCGGCGGGGCGGAGCCGTGCCGCGGGGCTTCATGGGCGGGGACCTGCCTCGGGACGAACCATCCGGCGCGCGGCGGCGGCGCGGGTGCGCGTGGGTGGTGGGGCGGGGCGGGGCGGGGCGGGGACAGCGGGGCGGCTCCCGCACCGGCACCGCCCGGTGCGAGGAGTTTTCCACATTGACGACCTGATGCTGGGCAATGTCGGCTAGTGGATAGATGTACCCCTGTTGACCTGGTATTGAGTGTCCGCTGGCGTGGCGCGTCGGGGCGGTCGTCGCGATGTGTGCGCAGTCACATCAGCATGTGACAATTACTTTTTGTATTCGAGTGCGTGCTCCGGGTTCATCCGGGTCGGGTGCTGGTTGGTTGCGGACGGCGGCATTCGCGAGGGTCTGTGCGTTCGCCGTGCGCCCGCGACCGCCTTTGCGGCTAAGGCAAGACATGTCCGCCATGGGGTGATTGGTGGCAATGGGGGGTTTGTCGTTCCCAACTCGTCGTCTCGGTCGCTGGTGGGCGCGGTTTCTCCGTTCGAACCAACTCTCACGTGAGGGTAGAGTTTGGGCCGCCGAGTGCGGGGGCCAGGACGGGCGACACCGAAAGGGGCCGCAGGGATGACCGATCGAGGGACCACGGCGGTGGTGGATAGCCCGGGCGCTGTCTCGCCGGCGCTCGACCCGCGGATCGCCGAACTGACGGCCCGCGCCGCCGCGAGCGAGCTGCCCTCCGCGGCACTGTGCCGCGACCTCGCCGTCGCCCACGAGCGGGCGGGGGACCCGGTCGGCGCGGTGCGCTGGGCACTCGCCCTCACCGACACCGACGCCGACCTGCCCGCCTGGTCCGCGGTCGCCGGGGTGGCGCGCCGCTGCCTGCCCCACACCCCGCCGCTGGCCCGCACCGCCCGCGTCGCCGTCCTTGGCAGCTCCACGACGTCGCAGTTCACGGCGCTGCTGCCACTCGCGGCCGCTCGGGCCGGGGTCGCGATCGAGACGTACGAGTGCGGCTACGGCCAGTACCGCCAGGAGATCCTCGACCCCGCGAGCGGGCTGTACCGGTTCGACCCGGAGATCGTCGTGCTAGCGGTGCACGCCGGGGACGCGCAGCTCCCCGCCGTCGCGGACGACGCGCCGGCCGCGGTCGCCGCGGAGGCGCGCCGCTGGACGTCGCTGTGGGCCACCCTGCGGGGGCGCAGCGGTGCGCGGATCGTGCAGCACGCCTTCGCGCTGCCGCCGGAGAGCACGCTCGGGCATCTGTCCCTGCGGGTCGCGGGCGCCCGGCCCACCCTGCTCGCCCAGGTGAACGCCGAGCTCGGGCGGGCGGCCGGGGATGGGGTGGCGCTGGTCGACTGCGATCGGCTGGCCGCGGAGGTCGGCCGTCGTTCCTGGTTCGACCCGCGTTACTGGAACCGGGCGAAGCAGGCCGTGTCGCTCGCCCACGTCCCGCTGCTCGCCCGGCACACCGCCGCCGTCCTCGGGGCGCAGCTCGGCGCGAGCCGCAAGTGCCTCGTCCTGGACCTCGACAACACACTGTGGGGTGGGGTGCTGGGGGAGGAGGGCCTGTCCGGCATCGCCCTCGGCGACGGGGCGGTCGGGGAGGCGTTCGTCGCCTTCCAGGAGCACGTCCTCGCGCTGAAGGAGCGCGGTGTCGTGCTCGCCGTCTGCTCGAAGAACAACGACGCCGACGCCCGCGAGGCCTTCGAGCGCCACCCAGGCATGCGCCTGCGCCTCGACGACATCGCGATGTTCAGCTCCTGCTGGGACGACAAGCCCATCCAGCTTCGCCGGATCGCGGCCACCCTCGGTCTCGGCCTCGACGCGCTGGTGTTCGTCGACGACAATCCGGCCGAGCGGGAGGCGGTGCGCCAGCTCGTTCCCGAGGTCGACGTGATCGCGCTGCCCGCCGACCCACACGGCTACGTCCGGGCCCTGGCCGACTACCCGTTCTTCGAGCCGGCTGCCCTGACCGCGGAGGACGCGGCCCGTACGGAGACCTATCGGGCCCGCGCCCGCCTCGCCGCCGCCGAGGCCGAGGCGTCCTCGCTGGAGGAGTTCCACCGCGGCCTGGACATGACCGCCACCGTCGTCCCGCTCGACGAGCTCACCCTGCCCCGGGTGGCCCAGCTCGTCGGCAAGACGAACCAGTTCAACCTCACCGGTCGCCGCCGCGGCGCCGAGGAGATCGCTCGGCTGGCCGCCGATCCGGCCACGACCGTCCTGTGCGTCCGCCTCGCCGACAGGTTCGCCGACCACGGGCTCGTCGCCGTCGTCATCGCGGTCGCCGGAGGCTCTGTCGCCGCTGGTGGCACTGTCGTTGGCGATGCCCTTGCCGTCGACACGTGGCTGATGAGCTGCCGGGTGATCGGGCGGACCCTGGAGGACGAGATCGCCGGCCTCCTGCTCGCCGAGGCCCGCCGCCGCGGGCTCGCCCGGGTGCGTGGCGAGTACCGGCCGTCACCGAAGAACGCCCTGGTGGCCGGCCTGTACGAGCGTCTCGGCTTCCGGCGGTCGGACGAGCTTGAAGACCCGCGCGACCCAGACGGCCCGGCGCCGGGCGTGACGTACTGGAGCCGGTCGGTCGACGAACCCTACGCGCCACCCGGGCTGATCCGCGTCGTGTCCCCCGACACCACCCCGCCGCTTGCCACGGTGATCACCCAGCCGTCTCCGTACGACCGCAGTATGGAAGAGGTGCCCAGATAAATGGTGCAGGATCGACTACAGCAGATCTTCCGCGAGATCTTCGCCGATGAGGACCTGGTCGTCACCGACTCGATGACGGCCGCCGACGTGCCCGGGTGGGACTCGCTCGCGCACATCAACCTGATCTACGCCGTCGAGCGCGAGTTCTCGATCCAGATCGCCGACGACCGGCTGGCCAGCTTCGCCACCGTGGGCGACATGCGGGAGCACATCGAGGAGCTCAGCAGTGTCCACTGACGCCGGGTCCACCGACGCCGGCCCCGCGCACAACGGCGCGGCCCCCGAACCCTCTCTCCCGCCCGCCGCGGTCGGCCCGTCCACGCCGGACGACGCGCCGGGCCGACCGCCCTCGCTCGGTAAGGTCGCCGACCGCGGCCGTCGCGGCCGGACCGGAGCGCACGCACCCGCCCCCGGCCGCTCGGAGTCGGCGCCGGTGCGGGAACCGGAGCCGTCGGCGGATACCCGCGACGCCGCCGAGCTCGGCCTGTGGGAGATCCTGCGCGAGGACTACCGCCGCCACTACGGCTCGTTCGCGCACCCGGGCCTGCATGTGCTCGCCGTGTACCGGCTCGGCCGGTGGCGGCTGACCCGCCGCGGGCCGGTGCGGGTGGCGGTGACCATCGCCTACAAGGTCGTGAACAACCTCGTCATCCGCAACCTGTACGGGGTGGAGCTGTCCGACAGGGCGCGAGTGGGGCGCCGTGTGCACATCGGCCATCACCAGACGATCCTGATCCCGCCGTACTGCGAGATCGGCGACGACTGCACGCTGCGGCACAACCTGACCATCGGCTACGCCTACGGGTACGCGGAGCCGGGGGACGCGCCGAAGATCGGCGCCCGGGTGGAGGTCGCGTCCGGCGTGCAGATCATCGGCCGGATCACGGTCGGCGACGATGCCCGGATCGGTCCCGGCTCGATCGTGATGTCCGACGTGCCCGCGGGCGCCACCGTGTTCGCGGCGCCGGCACGCATCATCCGCCCGGCGTCCCGCTGACGGCCCGCGGCGGACCCGGCAGCCAGGGTGGGTCGCACGGAACCGGTAGGACGTCGCCGGGCGAGTCGCGCAACCCACTCGGTACGGTTTGAGGCCGGAGCGGCTGGCCCGAACGGGCCAGCCGGCGCCGCGGCCGAGATGGGGAGGACTCGCGGATGAAGGTGCTCGTGACGGGCACGGAGGGGTACCTGGGGTGCCTGCTCGCGCCTGAGCTGATGCGCGATGGCCACGAGGTCATCGGTGTCGACACCGGCTACTACAAGCACGGCTGGCTCTACCGGGGTACGGACCGCACGCCGTTCACCCTCGACAAGGACCTGCGCCACCTCACCGCCGAGGACCTCGAGGGCGTCGACGCCGTCGTGCACATGGCCGAGCTGTCGAACGACCCGCTGGGCGCGCTCGCCCCGGACGTCACCTACAAGGTCAACCACCTCGGCTCGGTGCGGCTGGCGAACCTGGCCAAGCAGGCGGGCGTGCAGCGCTTCGTCTACATGTCGTCCTGCAGCGTCTACGGCGTGGCCACCGGTGCCGACGTCACCGAGACGTCGCCGGTCAACCCGCAGACTCCCTACGCCGAGTGCAAGGTGTACGTCGAGCGGGACGTCGCACCGCTGGCCGACGACAGCTTCTCGCCGACCTTCCTGCGCAACGCCACCGCCTACGGCGCCTCGCCGCGGCAGCGCTTCGACATCGTCCTCAACAACCTCGCCGGCGTCGCCTGGACGACGGGCGAGATCGCGATGACCTCGGACGGTACCCCGTGGCGCCCGCTGGTCCACGGCCTGGACATCGCCAAGGCCATCCGGCTGGTCCTCGCCGCGCCCCGCGACGTCATCCACAACGAGATCTTCAACGTGGGTGACAGTGAGCAGAACTACCAGGTCAAGGAGATCGCCGACGCGGTCGCCGCGGTCTTCACCGGCTGCCGGCTGAGCTTCGGCGACAACGGCGGCGACAACCGCAGCTACCGGGTGTCGTTCGATAAGATCGCCAGTACCCTGCCCGGGTTCTCCTGCGACTGGAACGCCTCCCGCGGCGCCCAGCAGCTGCACGACGTGTTCACCCGCATCCAGCTCGACGAGGCGACGTTCACCGGCCGCGGCCACACCCGCCTCAAGCAGCTGCAGTACCTGATCGCCACCCAGCAGCTCGACGCCGACCTGTTCTGGACGCACGCGTGATCGTCACGCCGACGGAGATCGACGGCGTCTGGATCGTCGACGTCGAGGCGTTCGCGGACGCCCGTGGCCTGTTCGCCCGGACGTTCTGCGCCGAGGAGTTCGCCGCCGCCGGGCTCACCGTCGAGGTGGCCCAGTGCAGCATCGCCTACAACGGCACCGCCGGGACGGTCCGCGGCATGCACTGGGCGGGCGAGCCGGTGCGGGAGACGAAGCTGGTCCGTTGCACCCGTGGTGCGCTGCTCGACGTCGTGGTCGACCCGCGGCCCGAGTCGCCTACCTACCTGCGTCACGTCGCGGTGGAGCTGTCCGCGGACAACCACCGGGCGCTGTTCATCGACGCCGGCCTCGCGCACGGCTACCAGACCCTGGTCGACGCCACCGAGGCGACGTACCAGATGAACGTCCCCTTCACCCCGGGACACGACCGCGGCCTGCGGTTCGACGACCCCCGGCTGGCCATCGACTGGCCGCTGCCGGTGTCGGTCATCTCGGACAAGGACCGGGCCTGGCCGCTGCTGCCGGCCGCCGCGGGCGTCAGTGCCTGAGCACGCGCACGCCGTCGTCCACGCGCATGTTGTCGTCCCCGTCGCCCCCCGTTGTCCGGGGGTTCGGCCGGCCTGCGAAAATCGGGTCCGGACGGCGTCGGCGACGGTCCTTGTGACGATCACTCGACATCACAACTAGGGGAAGCGCATGTCATCCGGAACCCCGGCCCAGCCGCCGGCCGCCACCGGCGGGATCGCCACGCCCGTCACCGCCTGCCGGTCCTGCTCCGGGCCGGCCCCGCGGCTGTTCCTCTCCCTGGGGTCCACCCCGATCGCCAACCGCCTGGTGCGCGCCGACGCCCTCGACGCCACCGACCCGTCATTCCCGCTCGAAGTCGGCTTCTGCGAGAGCTGCGCGTTGGTGCAGCTCACCCACGAGCTGCCCGCGTCGGAGATCTTCGACGAGGACTACCCGTACTTCTCCTCGTTCTCGGACATGCTCGTCCGCCACTCCGAGAAGCACGTGATCGACCTGATCGCGAGCCGCGACCTCGGGCCGGACAGCCTGGTCGTCGAGGTCGCGAGCAACGACGGCTACCTGCTGAAGGCGTTCGTCGAGCGCGGCATCCCGGTGCTCGGCATCGAGCCGACGCCCGGTCCCGCCGCCGCCGCCCGCGAGGCCGGTGTGCCGACCCGGGAGGAGTTCTTCGGCGCGGAGCTGGCCCGTCAGCTCGTCGCCGAGGGCCTGCAGGCCGACGTGATCATCGCGAACAACGTGATGGCGCACGTGCCGGACCTCAACAGCTTCGTCGAGGGCTTCTCGATCCTGCTGAAGGACGACGGCCTCGTCGACGTGGAGAACCCCGGTGTCGGCGCGCTGCTCGCGCACACCGAGTTCGACACGGTGTACCACGAGCACTTCTGCTACTTCTCCACCATCGCGGTCCAGGCGCTCATGCGCCGCCACGGCCTCGAGCTCGTCGGCGTCGAGGAGTTCCCGGAGCTGCACGGCGGCACGCTGCGCTGGAGCTCCCAGCACGCCGCCGCGGCGGAGCCGGCCGAGTCGGTCGCCGCGGTGCTCGGCGCCGAGCGGGCCGCGGGCCTCGACACGTTCGACCGGTACGCGACGTTCGGTGATGACGTCCGGACCGTCCAGCGGGAGCTCGTCGAGCTGCTGCGGTCGCTGCGTGCCGAGGGGAAGACGGTCGCCGCCTACGGTGCGGCGGCCAAGGGCGCGACGCTGCTGAACTCCAGCGGCATCACGACGGATCTCCTCGACTTCGTGGTGGACCGCAACGTCCACAAGCAGGGGAAGTACATCCCGGGCGCGCGGCTGCCGATCCTCGATCCCGCGGTGCTGCTGGAGCGTCAGCCCGACTACCTGCTGCTTCTCGCGTGGAACGTGAAGAAGGAGATCATCGCTCAGCAGGCCGAGTACGCCGCGCGCGGCGGCCGGTTCATCGTCCCGGTACCCCGCCCGGTCGTGCTGTAGGCGAATCGTTCATCGTGGTGTGGGGTCGCGGGTGGGGGGCCGGCGTCTTCGACAGGGGGGATGGCGGTCAGGAGGGAGAGCATGACGGATATCGACGTGGACCTGCGGTCCTCGGGCGGTCAGGAGGACCCGCCGCCCCGCCGGCCGTGGATCGATCCCGTCGAGTGGATGCACCCCGAATCCCAGGTGACCGGGCGTGACGCCGACGGAGGCGGGCCTGTGCCGTCCGACCTGGGCTACGTGGACTTCGAGGTCTCCACCCCCGTTCCGCCCACCGCACCCGCCCCCACACCACGAGCACCGTCACCACCGTCACCACCGTCACCACCGCCGGCCCCGCCGGCCCCACCGGCGTCCGAGCCGCCCGCGCTGCCTGCGCGCACGCCGGCCGTCCAGCCGGCCGCGCCCGCGCCGCCATCACCTGAACGTCCCCCACCGCCGGCGGCGGTCCCGCCACCCGCGTCATCGCCGTGGGGATGGGGCACGGGCGGCCAGGCCGGTCCGGGTGTGGTGGTGCACGGCCCCGCCTCCGCCGGCCAGGGCATGCCGCTACCGCGGGAGCGACAACCCGATCCCCCGTCCGACGCCGGCGGCGGCTGGAGCGTGACCGGAGCGCGCGGCCGCGCCGGCCCCGCCGCCACACCGGACCCCCTGCCTATCCCGCCAGGTCACCCGCAGGCGAGGCCGGACCACCCGCACCCGCCCCTCCCTGCGGTCCCGTTCACGCTGCGGGCCCCCTCCGGGCCGCAGGCGCCATCCACCCGGCGGACTCCATCCGCGCCGCGCGCTGTACCCACATCCCCGCCCGGGCCCACGGCTCTGCCCGGGCCACCCACACCGCCCGCCCCACACACCGGACCCGCCTCGCGGCCCGGGCGGACTCCCCCCTCGGGGCCGCGATCACAGCCCGGGTTGGCACCGCGTCCTGGGTCGGCACCGCAGCCAGGATGCGCGCCGCTGGGACTTCCCGCGCAACCGGGACCGCCGGCGCAGTCGGGGCCGTCCGGCGGGCGTGGTGGTCGAGCGGGTCGGATACCGGCGATCGGCCGTCCCGGGACGGGCCCGCAGCCTCATCCCACCGGTCCTGAACCGGGCAGCGTGCCGAATAGTCCGATCCGGCATCAGCAGGGGCTCACCTCCCGCCCGCCGACCGCGCCCACGACCGGGTATCCGGCGGCCAGTCGTTCCACGCACGAGCCGCCGCCCCCCGCCGCGGCGCCGAGCCCCGCACCTGTGGCCGCGCCGGGCGCGGACCGCGTGCCGGTACCACCGCTGTACCGCGGTCCCGCGGGACCGCCCGGTCCTGCCGGTCCCGCCGGTCCCGCGGAACCGGCAGGACCCGTGGCATCCCCCGGTGTCGGGACGCCGTCCAGCTCCGCGATCTCGGTGGACGCGCCGCCGGCCGAGCGATCCCCGATGCCCACACCGGCTGTGCCCCCACCGCCCGCGTCACCGGCGGAGACCGGTCGGTTGATGTTCCGGGGGCTGCCCGGGGGCGGGCCGCTGCCACTCTCGATCACCTCGACGATCGACCTGGGCGCCCTGCACCAGCGGCTGCTCGCGGAGCAGACCGCGGTCATCGGCCGGGTCGACGCGCCTGCCCGCCCGGCACGGCGCCGTGCCGGCCGCGACGCTGGTGCCGGCCGCGACGCTGGGGCGCGCAGGGATGCCGGCGAGGGAGGCACGACGGGCGCGGCGGCGGACCCGGACTCCACCCAGGTCGTTCCGCGCGGCCTGCTGCCGGCACCGGCACGGCGGTCGTCGCGGGGACCGGCGGTGTCTGGCCGGAGCTCCCGGCGGCACGTGGCCGGCGGCAGAGGCAGCGCCGGCGGCAGAGGCAGCGTCGGCGGCAGAGGCAGCGCCAGCGCCAGAGGCAGGGCCGGCGGCGGGAGCGGGACCGGGGATGTCGAGGCGCTCGACGGGGATCTGGACACGGCCCTGCACGCCGGCGTGGTCGGAGCGGGTGACGCGGACGCCGAGCGCGCCGAGGACCAGGCACCGGCGGCGTCCGGCAGCACCCGGTCGAAGGCCCTGTGGACGCTGGCCGACCAGGCGGTCTCGAGCGCGACCAACGCGGCGATCTCGTTCCTGATCGCGCACCAGGTCTCCAGTGTCGAATACGGCGCCTTCGGGGTTGCCTACACGCTGTTCGCCCTGGTCATCGGCCTGTCACGGGGCGCTACCTGCATGCCGCTGAGCATGTTCTACTCCGGGACGTCGCCGTCGTCGTTCCGGGCGGCGGCCTCGGCCACCACCGGGTCGTCGTTGGTCTTCGGGGTCGCGGTCGGGGTGGTGTTCGCCGGCGCCGGGGTCGGGATCGGGGGGCCGGTCGGGTCGGCGCTGCTCGCGATGGGTCTCGTACTGCCCGGCCTGATGCTCCAGGACGCGTGGCGGTACGTGTTCTTCGCGATGGGCCGGCCGTTCGGCGCGTTCGCGAACGACGTGGCCTGGGCGGTCGTCCAGGTCATCGGGATCTGGGTGCTGATCCACCGCGGGGTGACCCAGTCATCGCCACTGGTACTCGCCTGGGGTGCGTCGGCGCTGGTCGCGGCGTTGCTGGGCATCGCGCAGGCGGGCTTCTGGCCGTCACCGGGCGCGACCCGGCGATGGCTCGAGGAGAACCGGACGGACGCGACCTACCTGGCCTCCGAGTTCCTCACCGTGCAGGGGTCGCTGCAGGCCTCGATGCTGGCGATCGGCGCCGTCGGATCGCTGTCGACGATCGGCGCGCTGCAGGGAGCCCGGACGCTGCTCGGGCCGACGACCGTGGTCGGCGTCGGCGTGGTCAGCTTCGCGCTGCCCGAGTTCTCCAAGCGGACCTCGATGACCGCGTGGGAACGAGAACGCGCCGCGATCGCGTTGTCGGGCCTGGTGATCGGGATCGGGCTGGCCTGGAGTATGATCTTCTATTTCCTGCCGGACCAATACGGACGAGCGCTGCTGGGGGACAGCTGGGATGGAGTGAAGCACATTCTGGGCCTGTCAATCCTGCACTACACGGCGGCCGCCGTGCCGGTCGGCCCGGCATGCATGATCTACGCCCTGGGGAAAACCAAGATCACTTTTCGGGTGAACGTCGTGTTCGCCCCGTTCCTGTTGGGACTGCCGGTCCTCGGGGCGGTTCTCGGTGAGGCTCGGGGCGCGGTCGTTGGTTTCAACATTGCCTTCTGGGTGTTCGCGCCGGTGTGGTTCATCCTGCTGCGCCGCGTTGTCCGGGAGCATGACGCCGAACAGGCCGCGCTGCGGGCGGCCGCGGACGGACCCGCGGGCGTCGACGTTCCGGCCAGGTCACAGCGGCATGGCCGGGCGCCGGCCGGCGATCCCGGCGCGGCTCGGCAGCGGGTCGGCGGCACGCGGGATCGCACTGCCGCGGAGCGGGGCCGTGGCACGGTGCGGGACCGTTCCGCGGAGCGCGGGCGGGACGCGCGGCGTGAACGGGACGTGCCCTGGGATGGTGGCGGTCGAGGTGATCGGACGGAGATGGTCCGTCGCGATGGTCGTCCGGGTACACCCGATCGGCGTTCGCGGCAGCCCTCGCCTGGTCGGGCCGGCGGAAACGGGCCGAGCGACGTCGAAACCACCGGTAGCTGGGGAGCCATGCCGGCGGGTGCCGCCCGGCGTGACAGGTCCATCGCGCGACGACGGGATGGAAATGGGCTCACAAAAGTACGAAAAGCTGACGTCCCGGAAGAGCTGCGCCGTGAGGTGTCGCGTTCACGTCAGGTCCGGCCGGAACGTGACCGTTCCGCATCCCCGCGCAGGCCGGCCGAATCGTCGCGCGGTATCGGGAGCGTGGATGATGGGGACGGATCGGGCCGGTCCCAGCCGACCCAGTCCAGGCGGACACAGTCGGGGGGATGGGGCAGCCAGGGTCGCGCAAGCGGTCCGCCTGGTGACCGTCGCGGCTCCTGAGCGCCCATCCCTGCGTCAGTCATAGCTATGACCGTTTACTATCCGCTATCGGCTATGCTCACAAATCGGTTCGTCAGATCTAGACCGTGGGGCCGGCAATCCGGCCGGATGCTCCTGTGGGGGGCTACATTGAGTCCGCTTCACGTCCTGCTGGAGGTGTCGGTGCGTACCGTCGCCGGCCTTCCGATCCGCGTGCGGGCCCGGTCCGCTCGTCCTGAGCTCTGGGCGGGTGCGTCATGAGCCGCAACGCACAGGCGGGTGGCGAGACCAGCAGCCGGGCCCCCTCCGCTCCGTCGCTGTTCACGATCATCAAGCCGCGCCTGCTGGTCATCGGCATCGTCGTGGTGATCTTCGCGGCGCTCGCGGCGATCTACTCCAAGGCGCAGTCCGCGACCTACACCGCGAGTGCCCGGGTCTTCCTGTCGACGGACACCAACACGCTGGGTGCCAACTCGGTGGACGCGGTCCGCTACGTCCAGACCCAGGCGCAGTTCGCCCAGTCCTCGGCCGCCGTCACGCAGATCGCGAAGGCGCTCAAGCTGACCGACGCCGACGTGGCGGACCGGCTGAGTGCCTCGCCGTCCGACTCCGGCTACTTCTTCACCTTCAAGGGCAAGGGCCCCACCCAGGACGCTGCGGTCTCCCTGGTCACGGCGGCGGAGAATGCCTACAAGACACTGCTGACCAGCTATGGGCAGAACAGCAACGAATCGATCAACGCGCTGATCGCGTTGCGAGACAAGCTCGTCAACGAGAGCGTCACCGCTGGTCAGGGTGCAGGCGCCGCGGCGGCAGGCGACGCCTCGGTGCGGACCCAGCAGATCAACACGCTCAATGGGCAGATCGCCACAGCTCGCACCACCCAGGTGCTGGGGAGCGCCGCCATCAAGCTGGCGGAGCCGCCGGTGGCGGGTGGGCAGGGTGGGTCGAGCCTGCTGCGCAACGTGCTTGTGGCGATCATCGTGGGTCTGCTCGGATCGATCGCGGCGATCTGGATCATGTACCAGCGCCGGCCGACGATCCTCGACCCGCACAACCCGTCCGACACCCTTGGCGTGCCACTGATCGCCGCCCTGGAGCCGGGCCGCACCACCGCGAGCGCCGCGGAGACGCTCGTCTCGGCGATGTCCGCGGTGATGTCGCCGACCAGCAAGGTCGTGGCCTTCACGCCGGCCTCGCGCGGTGACCTGACGGCCGACCTGGTCGCCTCCGTCGCCGCCGCCTGGTCGGACGACCAGGGCGTCGTGCTGATCCTCGACACGTCGCCGTCGTCGGAGGTGCGGTCGTCGCTGGAGGGCCTGCCACGGGCGACCTCCGGGGAGCTGCCCCGCTGGGCGCACGAGCCGACCTGCCTCGCCCGCTCGTCGGGCACCGGCCGCGGCCACATCCTGTACAACCGGGTCTCGCCGGCCCGGGCGGCCCGCCCCGGCGGCCTCGCGCCGATCCTCGCGGACCGCGCGCCGGTGGTCGACCTCGTCATCCTGGTCACCTCCGCGCTCGCCGAGCTGCCGATGACCGCCGCCTCGGCGATCCAGGCCGACGCCGTGGTCGTCATCACCTCGCCGGAGACGCATCTCAAGGAGCTGGAGCAGGTCCCGCGGGACTGGCCGGCCCTCGCGGAGCGGGTCGTCGGTGTCGTCCACGACGGCCGCACGGGCATCCGCCGCGTCACCAGCGCCGTCCCCGAGCGCCGCAACTCGGTCGAGGCCATCACCTCGAACTCGCCCGTCGGCGGCGACAACGGCGGCGGCCCGGCCAAGCGCGGCGGCCCCATGGACGCGGAGCCCACCGACCGCTACGCCCGCCCCGCCCGCTGACCCACGCACCACCCCCGGCCGCCTCCCGAGCCTGGACAAAACGGGCACGAAACCGGGTATTAGGGCCATGGTGACCGCTCGCCCCTGCCGCCGCTCGCCAAATCCATTACGGATAGTAGCTATCGGGTGCGGCGGGCCACCCTGGACCATTCGACGTGATCGAAACCCGAGGCAGGGATCAGTTGACGAGGGCGAGGACGAAGCCGTCCCAGCCCTTGGAGCCGACCGTCTGGATGGCGGTGGCGGTCAGACGGGGTTCGGCGTGGACCAGGGCGAGAAGGTCCCGGCTGCCCTGGGCGCGGTCGTCGGCGGCAGTGTCGTCGGCGACCGCGCCGGCGCGGACCACGTTGTCGACGATGATGGCGCTGCCGGGGCGGGTCAGGCTCAGCGCGGCGGTGAGGTAGCGGGCGTTGTTCTGCTTGTCCGCGTCGAGGAAGACGAGGTCGAACGGTTCGGTGGTGCCGGCGGCGACCAGGGCGTCCAGCGCGTCGGCGGCGGGGCCGACGACGATCTCGACCGATTCACCGACGCCGGCCCGGTCGAGGTTCTGGCGGGCGACCTGGGCGTGGTGCGGGGACAGCTCCAGGGTGACGACGCGGCCGTCGGGGCCGGCGCCGCGCGCCAGCCAGATAGTCGAGTAACCGCCGAGGGTGCCGACCTCCAGCACTCGGCGCCCGCCCACCATGCGGACGAACAGGGACAGCAACGCGCCCTGGTTGGCCGTCACCTCGATCGGGGGCAGGCCGGCCGCGTGGCTCGCGGCGCGGGCCTCACGCAGCGCGTCGTCCTCGTCGACCACGGCCCCGACGAGGTACTCATCCACGGTCGTCCACTGGTCCGCAGCGTTCGTCATCGGATCACCCTTCGCGCGTGGAGTGGCTGCCGGTATGGACGCTACCGGTGGTGAGGCCGCCGGGGTTCCACTCGCCCGGAAAGGTCAAGCCGGGGCCCCGGGCCTGGGTCCCCGCCGCCGCTGGCTCAGATGCCGGCGTAGGCCTTGCGCTGCGCGCCCGGGGGCGGCAGGGACGCGGGTCGCGCGGGACTGACCTCGGGATAGCGGAGCTCGTCCTCCGGCGCCACGGTGAACCAGGCGACGAGGAGCAGGCCGAGGCCGGTGACGACCGGCGCCAGCAGGCCGCCGGACAGCACGGTGTAGAAGAGCAGCACCGACCCTGAGAGCACGAACGACTGCGAACCGCGCACGAACATGACCACGATGAAGCTGGCGAACGTGATCGTGCCGAGGACGCCGTACTCCAGTACGAGCTTGGGCACGAGGGCGTAGTTCAGCGGCAGGCCGGTGCGGTTGAAGAAGGCGGACGCGTCGCGGTCGGCGAAGCCGGGGCCGGTGCCGAAGATGACCGTCGCCGGATCCTTGCCCAGGGCCTCCCAGGTGCGCTGGTAGGGCTGCACGAAGCGGAGGCTGCCGCTGGAGGTCGACGAGGACGTCTCCGTGGCGCGGGCGGCGAAGATGCTGGACGCGGGGGTGAAGCTGATGATCAGGACGATCAGGCTGACCCCGAGCAGCGCGCTGAGCGCGAACCGGGCGCCCTTGTGCACCGCGAGCAGCAGGCCGGCGAAGGCCAGCAGCAGCAGGCCGGTGCCGGAGACGGTGCTCAGAATGGCGAGCACGAACATGATCAACCGCCACCAGCCGCCGTTACGCAGCACGCAGACCACGATGCCGAAACCGAGGAACTGCGAACAGAACGACGCCTCCAGACAGACGAAGCCGTTCGACTTGAACAGCGACGATCCGTACTGGACCGGGTAGGACGTGTTGAAGCCGTGCATCAGGAAGTTCGACGGGACGACGTCCTTGACGACGTCCGTATACGGCACGCCCACGAGCTGGATCGCGAACTGGAACAGGGCCAGCCCCGCCAGCACTGTGATCATGAGGAGGAATCGGTCGAGCAGCCGGGGGAGCAGCGCGCGGGCGTCCGCCGGGCGAAGGCCGAAGACGAACGGAACATAGGTCGCGAGCAGCAGGAACAGCGAGGTGACGGAGGTGTCGTCGTTCTGCCGCAGGAAGGCCGTCAGCCCGGACAGCGAGCACGCCGTCATCGCCACGAGATAGCCCGTCATCCGGCTGGAGTTCCGGGAGAGCAGGCCGCGGCGCAGCATGATGGCCACGATCACGTAGGTGATCGGCAGGATGATCTGCACCTGCGAACCGCCCGCGGGCAGGGCGATCCGCTGGAAGAAGATCTCGAAGAAGAGCAGGATCGTGAGCAGCCGGAGCGTCGCGTCGTTGGCTGTGCGACCGCCGCCCGCTTCCTGGGTCGGGATCACCCACGACCGTGGAATCCTGGTCGTGAGGGTGGTGGTGACCACTGGTTTCCCGTCCCCCGTTCCTGGCTGGCGGGCCCCGGCTGCGCGGGCGGATGGGCGGCCGGATGGGCAGCGCCGTCGGGTCAGTGTAACGGGCGGGTGTTCGACGGCCGACAAGCCGGTCGTCGGTGCACCAGTTCGGGCATGTCACTCTGGCGGGCGTGTCACTCCCTTGGGTATATGGTCAGGCGATTGTCACCGTTCGGAGTCGTTTCCGGTGCGGCTGGGGGTGCGGCGCCCGCGGGTCGATAATGGTCCGGTCGCCGACGTTCCCGGTGGCCGGAGGGATCGGTCGGGATGCGGGAACCTTTCCTCGGCGTTGCGCGTCTGTCGTGTCGAGGTAGGCGGATTTCCGTGGTCGATTCGGAGTCTTCCGGGGGCGGTGGGGTGCCGGGCTCGCTACCTGAGCGCAGCATTCCGGCCATTCGGGCGACTCGGGAGGATCCGGCCCGCCGGAGGGGTGTAATGTGCGCTCCCGGCTCCATCTCGGCCCTCGGTCGAGGTGGGCCCCGGCGTCCGGGCGTGGCCTGGTGACGCCGGGGGTTGACGGGCTCGACGGGCCTGGTGCCGATGCCGCTGATGCGGGCACGGTGCCGCTGTCGGGCATCCGGGCCTCGGGGTCCGTGGACTCTGGCGCGTCCACGGGCCCCGAGCCGTACTCGTCGCGTGCGGCGGCAGTCGGGGCGGTCGGGGCCTCGTCCTCCGCGCGGCGCGGGCCCGCGAGCCGGCCGCTCCCCGGGGGGCCGCTGAGCGGTCGCCTGTGGCCGGATGAGTCGCCACCTCTGCCGCCGTCTCCCAGCCGTCGGCGGCGGCCGCGCACGCGTCGCGGCCTGGCACTCATGGTCGTCGGGGTGGCCGGTCTCCTTGCGGTGGTGGTCGTGGTCGTGGGCATCGTGGTGGTCGGCGGGCACGGCAACTCGCGCGGTCGTTCCGCCGCCGTGCCCAGCGCGTCCGGGGCCGCGGCGGCCGGTGGGTCGTCAGCCGCCGTGGGCTCGGGGTCGGTAGTGGACTCGGGGGCCGCGCCGGCCGGGGTCAGCTGGCCGTCGGGTGCGAACGCGAATCCGCCGCATGAATTGACCACCTGGGAGAAGTGGACGGGCCGCCGGACCGACATCGCCATCGTGTTCACCATCCGTGACAGCTGGCGGACGATCGTCGCCAGCGACTGGCCGCTGTCCGCCCTGCGCCCCGGCGCCTACGCCGGCCAGGTGTCGATCGCCCAGCCACTGTTCCCGCAGAGCGGCAACGAGGCCGCCTGCGCCCGCGGCGACTATGACGGCTACTGGGCGACGTTCGGCCGCACCCTCGTACGCAACGGGCGCGGCAACGCCTACGTCCGGCTCGGCTGGGAGTTCAACGGCAACTGGTTCTGGTGGTACCCGCGGGACACCGCCACCTGGCGGACCTGCTACCAGCGGGCCGTGACCGCCCTGCGGTCCACCGCCCCCGCGGCGCGCATCGACTGGAACATCTCCGCCCACCGCGACGCGATGCCGAACGGCGAGAGCGTCTGGGCGGCCTACCCCGGCGACGCCTTCGTCGACGTCGTGAGCGCCGACGCGTACGACTCCTACCCGCCGTCGTTCGACCAGGCGACCTTCGACCGCCAGTGCGACCAGCCCTCTGGCGCCTGCACGATCGCCCGCTTCGCCCGCGAGCACGGCAAGCGGTTCGCCGTGCCCGAGTGGGGCGTGGTGCGCTCCGCGGGCGGCGGCGGGGACAACCCGTACTTCGTCGACAAGATGTACGAGCTGTTCCAGGCCAACCGGGCGAACCTCGCCTACGAGGCCTACTTCAGCGCCACCGACGCGGGCAACGTCCAGTCCGCCCTGTTCGACCCGCCGAGCAACCCCCGCGCAGCCCAGCGCTACCGCGAGCTCTTCGGCGCCCAGCCCCCCACCACCGCCGCGTCCGCAGACTGATCCACACCACCGCCCTGTCCCGACGCTCGGAGCCGCCGGAGCCGATGAAGCCGCTCGGAGACGATGGAGCCGATGATGCCGAGGGATAGTCGCGGTCCGAGTCCAGATTGCCGTGTTTATCCCTCGGTGGGACGTCGCCGGAGCCGCTCGGAGGCGATGATGCCGAGGGATAAGCGCGGTCCGGGTCCGGATGCCGTGTCCATCCCTCGGCATGATGCCGCTGGCGTGACGCTGGCGGGGGCGGGGTCAGTAGCTCTTCTTCGCGGGGCGAAGGTGGAGTTCGGTGACCTCCGCCGTGGGGGGCAGGTGCAGGAGGTAGGCGATCAGGTCGGCGACGTCGGCGGCCTGGACGAGCAGCTCCGGCGCGTAGGCGCGGCCCTCGCGGGCGTAGATCGTCTCCTGGCGGGGGGTCGCCGTGCGGCCGAGGTGGATCGTCGCGACGCGGATGCCGTCGGCGTTGATCTCCTGGCGCAGACTGTCGGCGAAGCCGCGCATCGCATGCTGGGTGGCTGCGAACACGCTGGTCCCGGCCCCGGCCCGAACCCCCTGGGTGGAGTTCACGACGACGACGTCGGCCCCTCGCTCGGCCCCGGCCACCCGCAGCGCGGGCAGCAGGCCCTGGGTGAGGGCGTAGGGCGCCCGCACGTTCGCGGCGTACTGCGCGTCCAGGTCGGCGAGGGTCGTGTCGTCCACCCGGGCGCTGCCGTACGCCCCGGCACTGTGCACCAGATGGTCGACCCGACCGTGCCGCGTGGCGACCTCCTCGACGAACGCGGACCGGGCCGCGTCATCGGTGAGGTCGAGCCGCACGGGCAGCAGGTCGCCGGGGCCGCCGGCGACCTTCGCGACCTCGTCCAGGCGGCCCTGGTCGCGGCCCAGGGCCAGCACCGTCGCGCCTGCCGCGGCGAGCCGCAGCGCCGTCGCCCGGCCGATGCCGCTGGATGCCCCCGTCACCACCGCGACGTGCCCGGCGAGCGTCACGGCGTCGGCCACGGGCAGCGCCGCGCCGGCCGGTGACGCGCCGGCCGCGTCCGTCGGGGAGCTCGTCACGACTGCGAGGCGTGGGAGAAGACGAGGACGGCGTCCTCGCGCGGCGGGGCGGTGTCGTAGGTCAGGCAGATCTCCTCGTCGATCCGGCTGAGGTCGGTGCCGCGCAGGTAGTCGCGCATGGTGGTGCCGGTGCACTCGGAGTCGACGTTCGGCGCGCCGACGTGGTTCAGGACGTCGTCCAGGTGCACGGTGCGGAAGTCCATGCTGAACCGGGTGCGGCCGGAGTTGTTCGGCACCGAGGAGTGCAGCTGCGCGGCGGAGAAGATCAGCATGCCGCCGGAGGGAGCGACCACCCGCGTCTGCGGGAAGATCTCGACCTCCTCCTCGGGCTTCGGCTGCTTGCGGGTGTCGGACCTGATGTGCTTCGCGGCGCTCGCCCGGTTCTTCGCGTTCCACTCGTAGTAGTCGTAGTCGCGGGAGCCGTTGCGCACCGGCTGCGAGAAGTAGCGGGGGTGGAAGGCCAGCCCGTTCTCCGGGACGATGTCGAAGATCGGCATCCACCAGTTGAGCTGGCAGAACGGCGCGGAGTACCAGGTGTCGCGGTGCGGGTGGAAGGCGTAGGCGATGCCGGAGGTCAGGTAGTCGTCCGAGGTGGACGTCCGCAGCCGGGGCACGTCGAAGTAGGTCTTCGAGAGGTCCGCGCCGTGCTCGGCGAGGATCGCCGGCAGCAGCTCCTTGCACGTCGGGTGGTGGATGAACCGGGGCTTGAGCTCGGCGAGCAGCGCGGCGTAGTCCTCGACCGGCATGTGGTACTGCGCGAGCTCCGGGTCGAGGTCGCCGAACGCCTCGCGGATCAGCGCCCGGCCGAACTCGACGAACTCGCGCGTCGCCGGCTTCGGCGCGTAGACGAACAGCTCGCCCTGGTACAGCCTGGCTCTGCGCTCGTCATCGGACAGCGTGGACTCGACCAGCACGGAACTCATCGGGTTCCCCTCCGGAACGTACGTGGGTGAGCAGAAGCCGGGCCATGGCGAGTTCGTCCGGCGTGGTGACATGGATGTTGGCGGGTTCGCCGGGGACGATGACGACCTGGCCGCCGGCCGCAGCCACCATCGCCGAGTCCTCGACAGCCTCGTCCGCCCGCGTGTGGGCGGCCCGCAGCAGGTCGGCGCGGAAGGCGTGCGGGGTCTGGATCAGCCGGTGCGCCTCCCGGGCCCGCGACGCCCCCGCGACGAGCCGCCCGCCCGGCGCGACCAGGGCTTCCTTGACGACCTCGGTGAGCGGCAGGCCGGGCACCGCGGCGTCGGCTCCGGCCTGGATCTCCTCGACCACACGGCGGTAGAGCGACGAGGTCGCCAACGGGTGTGCGGCGTCGGTGATGACGATGACCGCGGCGTCGGAGGGAACGTCCGCGAGCCCTGCCCGCACCGACTGGGCGCGGGTCTCGCCGCCGGCCACCACCCGCACGCCGGGCGGCGGCGTCCAGCCGTCGGTGCCACCGCCCGGGACGACCACGACGATGCCGTCGCTGGCCGGCCCCGCGGCGGCGACCGGATGGGCGACCAGCGGCTCGCCGCCGAGGTCGAAGAACTGCTTGCGCCCGCCGAAGCGGGTCCCGCCACCGGCGGCAAGCACGATCGTCCAGACCGTCCCGGAAGACGCCCGGTCAGCCACCGGACACCTTGGCAGTCCCGGAACCGGTGTCGGCAGGCAGAGCGGTGTCGGCAGGCAGAGCGGTGTCGGCAGGCAGAGCGGTGTCGGCGAGCAGGTCGACGCCGGCGAGTGCGTCGGCGGCCTCGGCGACGGTGTCGAACGGCAGGTCGGCCCGCTCGGCGATGTCGAGCAGGCTGCGGGTCCCGTCGGCGAGGTTGAGCACCCACAGCAGGGCCATCTCGACGGCCTGGCGGTTCATCGTCGCCCCGATGGCGCGGTACAGGCCGCGCCGGCCGAGCTGCGGCTCGCCGTAGGGAGCGGTGTTGCGCCAGGTCCGGTCCCGTTCGCAGATCTCGACGATCCGCCGCAGCAGGGCGAACGAGTCGGCGAGCGACTCCGGCATGACGAACTCCAGGTCGTCCGCGCTGGTGTGGTACTGCGGGTACTCTCCGTGCTGACCGCGGCCGAGGCGCCCGACCGGCAGGTCGAAGCCGGGAGAGCAGAACTGCCGCTCGTCATAGCCGTAGGGCGAGAAGTCGACGAGCCGGTGGGGCCGTCCCGTCTCGGTGAGCGCGACCGCGGCGGCCCGGTCGACGGCGGAGTCACCGCGGCGGCTGCGCTTGTAGGTCGGGTCGGACCGGTCGCCGAGGCCGGTCAGCACCAGGCCGTGGCGGATGCGGCCGACGTCGTCCCGGTGGCGGGCGAGCCAGGTGATCGAGCCGATCGTCCCCGGGATGAACAGCAGCCGGAACGTGTGCCGAGCCCGCCTGCCGGTTCCGTCGCGACCGGCCGCGGCCAGCGTGCGGGCGAGCAGGGTGGCCACCGCGATGCCCGAGCAGTTGTCGTTGGCCATCGCCGGGTGGCAGGTGTGCGTCGTGATGAGGAACTCGTCGTCGGTCTCGCCGGGCAGCACGATCTCGCCGTAGGTGAGCGAGCCGTCGGTGAGCGACGTGTCGATCTCGACCTCGTACTCGCCGTCGGGTAGGCCGCGAAGCTGGTGGTCGGTGAGGCAGAAGCCCCAGTTCTCGTTGTAGTACGACGTCCGGTAGGGCACCCAGTCGGGCCGGTCGGGCATCGAGAACAGGTGCGGGCGCAGCTCGTCGAGGGTCATCCGGGCCCGCAGCGGCGTGCTGTAGCCCAGCAGGTGCAGCGGGTTGTCGGCCGCGTCGACGACGGTCTTCCCGTCCGGGCCGATCAGCCGGGCGGAGGCGACGTTCCACTCCTTGGGCACCGCCCAGTCCAGGACCGGCGTGCCGGTGGGCACCTCGTGCACGGTGAACGGGACGTCGGGGCCGAGGGCCCGGGCGACGGTGCGCAGCGTGGCGCGCACGCCCTCGCCGGTGATGCTGCGCATCGGCGGGAGCAGCTCAGCGACCAGGTCGTGCAGCCAGCGGCCGGTGTCGTCGGCCGCCGGCGGCGCGGCGGATACTGGCTGCACGACGGGGGAGTCGGTCACGGGACGGTCAGTCCGCCCAGACGCGCCACGGCGCGGAGCCGGAGTCCCAGAGCTGGTTGAGCTCGGTCCAGTCGCGGAAGGTGTCCATGCCCATCCAGAACGCGTCGTGGGTGTGCAGGGTGAGCTCGCCGTCGCGGGCCAGCGTCTGGAGGGGGGCGCGCTCGAGCAGCAGGGCCGGGTCGTCGTCGAGGTACTTGTCGATGAACTCGCGCTCGAAGACGAAGTACCCGCCGCTCACCCAGCCGGTCTGCGGGGGCTTCTCGGCGAACAGGGTGACCTTGTTCCCGTCGGTCTCCAGCTCGCCATAGCGGCTGGACGGGCGCACGCCGGTCACCGTGCCGATGCGGCCGGAGGCCACGTGGTCAGCCAGCACCGCGGCGACGTCGATCGCGCCGACGCCGTCACCATAGGTGAGCATGAACCGCGGGCCGGTCAGGTACTGCGCGACCCGGCGCAGCCGGGCGCCGGTGCCGGTGAGCAGGCCGGTCTCCGCGAAGGTGACCTCCCACTTCTCATCGCCGACGTTGTTGTGGAACTGCGGGGTGTGGTCGTCCGAGAGCGCCAGGGTGAAGTCGGCGACCTGGGCCCGGTAGGCCAGGAAGTAGTTCTTGATCAGGTCGCTCTTGTACCCCAGGCACAGGACGAACTTGCGGAACCCGTAGTGCTCGTAGGTCTTCATGATGTGCCAGAGCACCGGCTTGCCGCCGATGTCCACCAGCGGCTTGGGCAGCTTCTCGCTGGCCTCCCGCAACCGGGTGCCCATGCCGCCGCAGAGGATGACGACGGGGATGTCGGCCGGATCGACGGATTCGGTGGTCTGCGCACTGTCGGTGCTCAAGGCTCTTGCGTCTCCCGTGCTCATGACCCGGGCGGGGTCGGCGTGGCGGATGGGCGCTGACGGCGAACTCGCCGCGGGACCGCGGCGACCGGGTGACCCGCACCGGCCCGCCGCCACTCGCCGACCGATGCCGGGTTCGACGGGGACAGCCGCCGATCGTCTCCCGGGTGGATGGGAGGGCAGACCGCCGTCTTCGGTGCCCCCCGGCACTGCCGCCGCAACGGTACCGCACCGCCCGTGGGCAGCCGTCCGTGTCCCTCCAACCCGTTCCGGCACGCTTCCGACACGGGCGGGCGCGTCTGCTCCGCGCACGTTCGACGTATCACGGCGTAGTCTCTCGATACCTGTGCGCGGTGTGTGCGCGTCCGTTCGGGGCTCCGACATGGTGGTCGGCGCGCCCCCGGGAGATTCCCGCCACGCTGCCGGCGGATCGGCCGTGGACCCGTGCCGAATGCCCGCCGCGGGCGGCTGCCCCGAACCCGGAGCCGAGCAGTGTTAACGCAGGTCACAGGGGTTAACGCAGCTCTCCCGCGCGGAGCGGGGCGGCGGCCGGCGAGGCTCGGAGGAGATCCGGTCACCGGGCGTGTCGGCGGAGCGAGGGCACCGCGCGGCCCACCTTCGTGGAGAACAACCGATAGATGGTGCCAGATCCCCGCGGTAACGGCAACTCCTTCGACCGATCACGCGTCATCACTGGTGGATCCCGCGATGGCGCGGGATCCGGCGTGCCGGCGGTCGCCGGTTGCTTGCCCACGGAGCGGAAGGGGTGTTGGTGCCGGTGCGGATGATCGTTGCAGTCCGTGATAGGCCGAGGCCGCCGACATCGCTCTTCGTGCGTTGTTGTTACGGTTCGTCCGTCACTACTGGATTGGTGAAGGAGTCCTGGCTCACGGCGTCGCCTCTCCCGGCGAGTTCCCAGGCGGGTCCGCCGGACCGAGGGTTCATCACCCTTGGTGAGAGTTGCGCGCCGAGTACACCGAGATATTTCCTCGGGGGACTGAGCACGATCAGGGGTGATGCCGGTGCGCGAGCGCTCCTGGTCAGATGAGCCCCCGCCCGACGCCGACGCGCCCCGCGGCTCGCGCGGGCCCCGGGCCGGTCGGCCTCGCGTGACCGACCACCGAGGCTATGCCGGCCGCGGGGGCGATGCCGGCCACCAGGGCCATGCCGAGAATGACCCGCCCGGCTGGGATGACGGCCGCAGGGACGACGGCCGCAGGGACGATGGCCGTCGGGACAGCAGTCACCGGAGCAGCAGTCACCGGAGCAGCAGTGGCCGGGACGCGGATGGCCGCGTGGACGGTGGCGCCTGGGACACGGCTGGCTGGGACGACGGTGCCGGGGATGGCGCCGGTCGGGCTGGGACGGGCTGGGATGACGCCGGCGGGCAGTCCTGGGACGCGCGGTCGGACTCCGTCCGCATCCCGCGTCGCCGCCACGGCGAGGACGAGGACCAGCCGCCGAGGTCACGGCGGCCCGGCGAGGAAGGTTCCCCGCGCGGCGGCCTCGGAAGCCACCACCGGTCCGCCGGTGGCGCGGTGGATGGCGGGTGGGAGAGCGATCAGCGGCTTCCCGGCGCGCATGGGCATGCCGGCCGTCGGCGCACCACCCCACCCGTCGTCCTGCTCCCGCAGGCGATGGCCCGGCGGGTGAGCGCCGCGAGGCGGCGGGAAGCCGACCCCGCGGCCGCCGACCCGTCGACCGGCTGGGACTCCGGATCGAACCGGGACTCCGGATCGAACCGGGACTTCGGATCGAACTGGGACTCGGAGCCCGGTCCTGCCTCCGGCTGGGACTCCGGCTCTGGCTGGAACGGGTCGGCGGGTGCCGGTCAGCCCATCCCGGACGGCTCCGCCATGGACGGCGTCGCCGCGGCGGACCCGTGGTCGGTCGAGTCCACCTCGGACGGCGTCGCCGCGACGGGTGGGACGCCCGCCCAGCCGGTCCCGCCACGGCCCGACGCCCGGCCCGGGGCGCTGTACAGCCCCGACGGCTGGCCACCGGCGCCAGCGCCGTTCGTGGCCGCGGCCGGTGGGGGGCTGTCCATCGAACCGCCTCCACCGCCTCGCGCACCGGTGGATGACAGGCCCCCGACCGGCCCCGCTGGTGGCACGGCGGCCCCGGTCGACTGGATGAACGAGGGCACGGCGCTGTTCCAGATCCGGCGGGTCGGCACCCGCGGCACGGACGCACAGCGTCCCGTCCCGCCCGCGGCGGCTCCTCCCATGCCGGCGATCCCCCCTCCTCCGCCGGCCATCCCGCCACCGTCGGAGCGGGCGCCATCGGAGCGTTCGCCGTCCGCCTGGACGCCGTCGGCCCCCTGGCCCTCGGGGGCGAGGAACGCCGGTCCGGCGGGACCGGACGACACCGGCGTGCTGCGGTGGCCCGACTCCGCGCCCCCCCGCGCTCCCCAGCGGGCCGGCGGCGCGGACGACAGCGATCACACCCAGACCCTGGCGCGAGTCCCGACCGGCCCACGTCCGGACCGTCGAGATCCACCGTCCCAGTCCTCGGCCGGCCGCGCGGAGACACGGGCCCGGGCCGATCGGGAGCGGGCCGACCGGGCCCGGGCCGATCGGGAGCGGGGCAACCCGCCGCGGGAGCGGACGGGTCCGCGGGTACCGCGGGACCGTGTGATCGTCGGACCGGGCGAAGGCGCGGACCAGGTCCGGCGGGCCGCGGCGGAACGCGCGGGGACCGCCCGTTCGGGCGGCACGCGGTCCGCCGGCACCCGTACCGGTGGCGCGCGGCCCGCCGCGACGCGCTCCGGCGGCACCCGGTCGGGTGCGACGCGGTCCGGCGCCAGGTCCGCCGGCGGGCCGGACCGGCCCACGGCCGGGCGCTCGGGTACCGGCGGCCGTGCGAGCTGGGCGGACGAGCGTTCCTGGTCCGGAGATCATGGCCGGGAGCGTTCGGCGGCGAACGCCGCACGCCCGGCGCCCGCGGCCCCGCCGCAGCGGCCGGCGGACGGCGACTCCGGGCGGTCCCGGCTCGCATCCTGGATCACCGCTCACTGGGGCGGCGCGAGCCGCATCCCGCACCTGCCGGTCATCGCGGTCGCGGTCGCGGTCGCGCTCACGCTCGTCGCGGTCACCGCGCTGCTGCTGGTGCCGTCCGGGCACGACGACCCAGGCCGGGTCGCGGCCGGCACGGTGGAACAGGGCGCGACCCCGAGCGTGGCGCCCGCGCCCGCCGGGGCCGCCGCACCGGCGTCGAGCGTCCCGCGGGTGGAACGGGCCGCCACGACCGGGCCGTTCCCGAGCGGTGTCGCCGCGCACACCCTCGCCGAGGCGAACACCTGGGCGTCGTTCCGCGGCCGGCCGAACGACGTCATCGTCATGTACACCGACCGCGGCAGCTGGCGCTCCGTTACCAGCCCCTGGATGGGCGGCAGCACGTCGACCTTCGCAGGCTTCGCCGGGACCTGGGTCATCTCCCAGCCGCTGTTCCCGGACTCGGGACCGGAGAAGGGCAACCTCACCGACTGTGCTGCCGGCGACTACGACGCGCACTGGCGTCAGTTCGGTCGCTGGCTGGTCAGCAACGGCCGGGGGAACTCCTTCGTCCGGCTGGGCTGGGAGTTCAACGGCCTGTGGTTCGCCTGGGCGGCGACGGATCCCCAGGCGTGGATCCAGTGCTTCCGGCACGCCTCGTCGGCGATCAAGGCGGCGAGCCCGAAGGTGCGCATCGACTGGAACCTCAACGCGCACGGGTCGACGACGTCGGTAGGCGCCTTCGACCTCTATCCGGGCGACCAGTACGTCGACGTCGTCGGCATCGACACCTACGACCAGTACCCGCCGAGCCCGACGTCGGCGGCCTTCGATGCCCAGTGCAACGGCGACGCCGGCCTCTGCCAGGTCATCACGTTCGCGCGCACCCACAACAAGCTGTTCTCGGTACCCGAGTGGGGCGTGGTGAGCCAGCAGAACACCAAGGCCGGACGGGCCGGGGCGGCGGGCGGGGACAACCCGATCTACGTCGAGAAGATGTACGAGACGTTCATCCGTAACGCGGACATCCTCGCGTACGAGGCGTACTTCCCCGACTCGGAGATCAACAACGTCCGCTCGTCCCTGGTGGACCCGAACCTCAACCCCTCGTCGGCCGCCGCCTACCAGCGCCTCTTCGGCTGACGGCCGGCCGGGCAGCCGCCTGACCCCCGCCTCGGCGGACCGCACTCCGGCGCCCCGTGCGACCTCCCGACCTGGGACGACGCGCGGGGCGCCGTCACGTGGGCTCAGCCGCCGGCGTTACGCTCGGCGTCGTCGTGCAGACCGCCGACGAAGGACTCGGCCACACTCACCTGCTCCCGCAGCGATGTCAGCTTCTCCTCGGCGAGCAGCACCCAGGTGCTGAGCCGTTCCCGCAGCAGTGCCCGAGCCTCCGCCCCAAGCCCGGGGGCGGCCAGCTCGTCGCGCAGGGTCAGCAGGGCGCGCATCTCCTCCAGGCTGAAGCCGAGGGGCTTCATCTTGCGGATGAGCAGCAACCGCTCGATCGCGTCGTCGTCGTACAGCCGGAAGCCACCCACGGTCCTGCTCACCGGCCGCAGGAGGCCGGCCTCCTCGTAGTAGCGAACAGTTCGCAGGGAGAGACCGACCCGCTCGGCAACGTCCCCTATCTGGTGCACGTCGCGGCCGGTCGCGTCCGATCCCGAACGATTGCGGCGCATGGTGACGAACTAGACCCTCACGTCGGTGTGGCTCCGGGCGCCCGAACTGGACGTCAGGCAGTCGACTGTACGTCGATCCGATCGCAGGTGCGCTGCCCCGACCGTCCTGCCCGAACGGCCGTGCGATGCGGGTGATCACGCGCGGGTGGCCAGGCGTGGCGGGAGCGTCGCGGCGTCCTGTCGTAGGCTGGTCATATCGTCTGTGTCGACGGGGCTGCGTCTCGGCGAACTGAGGCCGACCAGCGGGCCCGGGGAACGTCCCGGGCACCGGCAGGGCGGCGGGCCGGATTATGCGTGCCAGGTCATCCGGGCCGTGGTGGGTCCCGTCGCGCCATGCCGTCGTGTTCCTCGGCGGCCATGTATGCGCCGCGGCGTTCTGCCCCCATGTCGGTACCCCACGTCGGAGTCGGCACCTATGTCGGATGTCGGTAGGGACACACCCATGACCCTCGCGCCGTTGCTCGACGCGCTCCTCGCCAGGCCGGGAGGCGATCCAGCCCTGGGCCGGGCGGTCGCTGCGACGGGCGAGCCGGTCCTCGATCTGGCCGGCCCGGCCGCCCTGCGCCCGTTCGCCGCTGCCGCTCTGGCTGCTGCCGGCGTGAAGGCCGCTACCGGCGTGAAGGCCGCTGCCGGCGGGGCCGGGGGGGCGGTGCTCGCCGTCGTCGCCACCGGGCGGGAAGCGGAGGATCTTGCCGCCACTCTTGGTGATCTGCTCGGCCCCGAGGTGGTCGCCGTCTTCCCGAGCTGGGAGACGCTGCCGCACGAGCGGCTGTCCCCGCGGGCGGACACTGTGGGCCAGCGCCTGGCGGTGCTGCGCCGCCTGGCCCATCCGGCCAGCGCCGGGCTGCCGCCGCTGCGGGTCGTCGTCGCGCCGGTCCGCGCCGTGCTGCAGCCGCAGGTCGCGGGGCTCGGCGAGCTCGATCCCGTGAGCCTGGCCGCGGGCGACTGCGCTGATCTCGACGCGGTGGTCGCCCGGCTGGTGGACATCGCCTACCACCGGGTGGAGCTGGTGGAGCGTCGTGGCGAGATCGCCGTGCGCGGCGGGATCCTCGACGTCTTCCCGCCCACCGAGGAGCACCCGCTGCGGGTGGAGTTCTTCGGCGACGAGGTGGAGGACATCCGCCGTTTCTCGGTCGCCGACCAGCGGGCGCTGCCGCTGGAGGACGGCGGGGCCGCGCCCGTGCTGTTCGCCCCGCCGTGCCGCGAGCTGCTGCTCACCCCGGACGTGCGGGCGCGCGCCGCCGAGCTCGCCACCGCTCATCCCGAGATCCTCGACCTGCTGGACAAGATTGCCTCGGGCATCCCCGTGGACGGCATGGAGGCGCTCGCGCCCGTGCTGGTCGACGGCATGTCCCTGCTGCTCGACGAGCTGCCCGCGGGTACGCACGTGCTGGTCTGCGATCCAGAGCGGGTCCGGGCCCGGGCCAGCGAGCTGGTCCGCACCAGCCAGGAGTTCCTGGAGGCGTCCTGGAGCGTGGCGGCGCTCGGCGGCGGCGCCCCGATCGATCTCGGGGCGGCGGCCTACCGCTCGATCGCCGAGGTCCGGGAGCGCGCCGGGGAGCTGCGGCTGCCCTGGTGGTCGGTCAGCCCGTTCGCGGCGGACGGCGAGGTCTCCGACGGCGTGGACACGGTCGCCGCGAGCCTGCGCCCGCCGCCGCTGTACCACGGGGACACCGCCGCGGTGATCGCCGACGTGAAGGGCTGGCTGGCGGAACAGTGGCGGGTGCTGCTCGTCACCGAGGGCCACGGTCCGGCGCAGCGGCTGGTGGAGATGCTGCGGGAGGCCGATCTCGGCGCCCGGTACGCCGAGTCCGCCGAGCTCGCCCCCGGGGTCGCCGTCGTCACCCGCGGTCAGCTCGCCACCGGGTTCACCAGCCCGGCGATGCGCCTCGCGGTGCTGACTGAGAGCGACATCGCCGGCGCCCGCGGCGTCACCACCAAGGACATGCGGCGGATGCCGAGCCGGCGCCGCAAGGGCATCGACCCGCTGGCGCTCGCCCCGGGTGACATGGTCGTGCACGACGCGCACGGCGTCGGCCGCTACGTCGAGATGGTCACCCGCACCGTCGCCGGGGCGAAGCGCGAGTACCTGCTGCTCGAGTACGCCCGTGGCGACCGGCTCTACGTGCCCACCGACCAGCTCGAACAGATCTCACGCTACGTCGGTGGGGACGCGCCGAGCCTGGACCGCATCGGCGGCGCCGACTGGGCCAAGCGCAAGAGCCGTGCCCGCAAGGCCGTCAAGGAGATCGCCGGCGAGCTGATCCGCCTCTACAGCGCCCGGATGGCCTCGCCGGGGCACGCGTTCGCCCCGGACAACCCGTGGCAGCGTGAGCTGGAGGACGCCTTCCCCTTCCGCGAGACGCCCGACCAGCTTGCCGCGATCGACGAGGTCAAGGCGGACATGGAGAAGCCCGTTCCGATGGACCGGGTGATCTGCGGCGACGTCGGCTACGGCAAGACCGAGATCGCCGTGCGGGCGGCGTTCAAGGCGGTGCAGGACGGCAAGCAGGTCGCCGTTCTGGTGCCGACGACGCTGCTGGTGCAGCAGCACTTCCAGACGTTCAGTGAGCGCTATGCCGCGTTCCCGGTCGTCGTGAAGGCGATGAGCCGGTTCAACTCGGCCGGCGAGCAGCGCACCGTGCTCGAGGGCCTCGCCGCCGGCAGCGTCGACGTCGTCATCGGTACCCACCGGCTGCTGTCCGGCGAGACGAGGTTCAAGGATCTGGGGCTGGTGATCGTCGACGAGGAGCAGCGCTTCGGCGTCGAGCACAAGGAGCAGCTCAAGAAGATGCGCACGGCGGTGGACGTGCTCACGATGAGCGCCACCCCGATCCCGCGCACCCTGGAGATGTCCATCACCGGGATCCGCGAGCTGTCGACGATCGACACCCCGCCGGAGGAGCGCCACCCGGTACTGACCTCGGTAGCCGCCTACGACGCTCGCCAGGTCGGCGCCGCGATCCGTCGGGAGCTGCTGCGCGAGGGGCAGGTCTTCTACATCCACAACCGGGTGGACTCGATCGACCGGGCCGCGGCGAGGCTGCGCGAGCTGGTGCCCGAGGCGCGGGTGGCCACCGCCCACGGCCAGATGCACGAGGACACCCTCGAGCAGGTCATGGTCTCGTTCTGGGAGAAGAAGTACGACGTCCTGGTCTGCACGACGATCGTCGAGTCGGGTCTGGACATCTCCAACGCGAACACGCTCATCGTCGAGCGGGCCGACGTGTTCGGCCTGTCCCAGCTGCACCAGCTGCGCGGGCGGGTCGGCCGCGGCCGGGACCGGGCGTACGCGTACTTCCTGTTCCCGCCGGACAAGCCGCTGACCGAGACGGCCCACGACCGGCTCGCGACGATCGCCCAGCACAACGACCTCGGCGCCGGCATGGCCGTGGCGATGAAGGACCTGGAGATCCGCGGCGCCGGCAATCTGCTCGGCGGCGAGCAGTCCGGCCACATCGCCTCCGTCGGCTTCGACATGTACGTGCGGATGGTGGGTGAGGCGGTCGCCGAGTACCGCAAGGACAAGGTGGAGGAGCCGCCGGAGGTCAAGGTCGAGCTGCCGGTGGACGCGAGCCTGCCGCACGACTACGTGCCCAGCGAGCGGCTTCGCCTCGACGCCTACCGCCGCCTCGCCGGTGCGGTGACCGACGCCGACATCGACGAGGTCCGCGGTGAGCTGGTCGACCGGTTCGGCCCGGTGCCGCCGGCGGTGGAGAACCTGCTCGCCGTCGCCGGCCTGCGCGTGCTGGCCCGCCGGTACGGCGTCCGGGAGATCACGGTCGCCGGGCGGCAGATCCGGTTCGCGCCGCTGGAGCTCCGGGAGAGCCAGACCCTGCGGCTCACGCGGCTCTACAAGGGTGCCGTCGTCAAGACCGCCGTGCGCACCGTGCTCGTGCCGGCGCCGACGGAGACCGGGCGGATCGGCTCGCGTCCGCTGCGCGACCAGGCGCTGCTTGCCTGGGCCGGTCAGCTGCTCGACGCCATCGCCGGGGACTCGATCGCCGCCGCGGCCGCCAGCTGAGCCGGCGCCGCGGTCGGCGGGTCGGCGACCGGCGGGTGAACTCGGCGGGATGGGTCAGGCCAGGTGTGCTTCGCGACACAGGGACGGGATAGCGTCTGGTGTCGTGAAGCTCTCCCGTCTGATCGCCGGTGTCGGGATGGCCGTACTCGTCGGATTCGCCGGGACGGCCTGCACGACGCACGCCGGGGCCGCCGCGCAGGTCGGGCCGCGCGCCATCGAGACCTCCCAACTGCGCGGCATCGTCGAGCGCGGGCTCGCGGCCGCGTCCACCGTGCCGGTCTCGCGGTCCGGCCAGTCCGCGGCCGGCCGGCTGGATCCGCCGGAGCTACAGCGCCGGGCACTCACCACGCTCGTGCAGCTCAGCCTGCTGCAGGACGAGGCACATCGGCGGGGCATCACGCTGAGCGACGGGCAGGTGGCGTCGTACTACCAGGCGTATGCGGTGCTGCAGTTCGGCAGTGTCCGCGCCTTCGAGCAGCGGGCCGCCGCCGCAGGCTTCGACCGGCAGGACGTGTCCATGATCGTCCGATCGGGCGCGCTGAAGTCCGCCATCAGCGACCAGGTCAGCCCCACGCTGCTCGCCGGCGACGCCGAGACCCGCGAGCAGTACGACAGCATCGTCGAGCAGGTCGGGCGCATCCCGCTCACGTACGCTCAGGCGAAGCCGTACCTGGCCCGGTTCATCGCCACCAACCAGCGCTCGGCGCAGCTGCGCCCGGTGCTCGCGCGGGCGGAGAAGATTGACCCGATCTCCATCAACCCGCGCTTCGGTCGCTGGGACACCGGCCAGTTCGCCATCGTCGCCGCGGACGGGACGATCGCCAGCCGTCCCGCGCCGACCCCCACGATCGACCTGTCCGTCCAGTCGTCCTGACCGTCCAGTCCTGAGCGCCGGGCCCGGAGCCGATCCTGGCGGGCGGGGAAAGCGAGGCGCGCCGCCATGACACTGCGGATCACCCTGGTGCTGACCAGCCCGCGGGTCGCCCCGGGGGTGCTCACCGCGCCGGCGTGGGACCTGCTGCGCCGCGTCCCGGTCCTCACCACCGCTGCCGACCATCCGCAGCTCGACGCGCTGGGGGCCGCCGGCGCGAATGTCACCGTCCTCGACGCCGACGCGCTGGCCGCCGCTGCTGATGGCCCGGCGGACGCGGGATCCGCGGCGGTGCTCGCCGAGCGGCTGCGGGCTGCACTACCGAGGGCCGCGTCGCCGGGGGGTGGGACGATCGAGGAGCTGGCCTGGCTGCCGGACGCGGTGGTGCCCTCCGCCGTTGACCGCCGGCTCGACGACCTGGCCCGAGCCGCCGCGGCGGACGGGGGCCTCGGCGGCCTGGTCGTGGACACCCTCGTCGCCACGGCCGAGCTGCCCGGCTCGGCGCTGCTCGACGCCGTCGCCGTGATGGACCGGCTGCGTTCCCCGGGCGGCTGCCCCTGGGACGCCGAGCAGACCCATACCTCCCTCGCCCCCTACCTGGTCGAGGAGACCTACGAGGCCTACCAGGCGATCGAGGACGGCGACCTCGCCGAGCTGCGCGAGGAGCTCGGCGACGTGCTCATGCAGGTGCTCTTCCACGCCCGCATCGCCGCCGAGCGACCGGGTGACGGCTGGGACGTGGACGACGTCGCCGCCGGCCTGGCCGCCAAACTGATCCGCCGTCATCCGCACGTGTTCGGGGATGTGGTTGTCGACGGTCCCGCGAACGTCGTCGCCAACTGGGAGGCGATCAAGGCCGTGGAGAAGGGCCGCACGTCGGTCACCCAGGGTGTGCCGCTGTCCCAGCCGGCCCTCTCCCTCGCCGCCAAGCTGCTCAAGCGGGCCGCCACCATCGGCGTCCCGGCGGAGCTCGCCCTCGCCCAGCCCCCGATCACCCCCGAGCCCCGGATCGCCACGCTCGGCGCGGACGACCGGGCCGGCGCGCGCGAGCGGGCTGAGATGACGGGGGCGGCCGACGCGGACAGGGCGCCTGAGAGGGCGGCGGGGGCTGAGACGGCGGCGGGGTTTGAGACGGCGGCGGGGGCTGAGACGGCGGCGGGGGCTGAGGTGGCCCTGGCGGGCGAGCGGGTCGCGGCGGCGGCGGACGCGGCCGTGGCGGCGCTGCGCGGTCCGGCCGCCGCCAGCGGGCATGGCCTGGAGCACGACGACGATGCCGAGGAGGTGCTGGGCGATCTGCTCGTCGCGGTCGTCGCGCTGGCCCGGGCGGCGCGCGTCGATCCGGAGCAGGCGCTGCGGCGGACGGCGCGGCGCTTCCGCGATCGGCTCGCGGCCGCCGAGGACGCGGCCCGCCAGGACGGTGCCGGTGCGACCGCCGGTCCGCTGCCCGCAGCACGCTGGCGGGAACTGTGGGTTGCCCAGCCGGGGCCGCGGGGCACCGCGGGCCGGGATCGGTGACCGCGGGGCGACCGCAAGGGGCCCACACCCGGCCGACCGTCTCTGTCCGTGGTACTAGCCTCGGACCATGGCTGCCATCCCACGCAAGGCGCTGGCCGACGTCCGGCAGATCGCGGCGCGGCGGACCGCCCCGGTCGTCCTCGAACTCGATCTTACGACCGACCCGGTCGAGGGCGTCCCCGGCGATCCGCTGGCCCTCGCGCTCGCGCACCGGCGTACGACGCTGCGCGACATCGTCGAGGCCCTGCGCTATGCCAGCGAGGATCCGCGGGTGTCGGTCGTGGTCGCGCACATCGCCGCGAGCGGGATGCCGCTCGCCCGGATCCAGGAGATCCGCGCCGCGGTCGCCGCCTTCCGGGCCTCCGGCGGGACGGCCCTGGCCTACGCCGACACCTTCGGCGAGTTCGGCGGGGGCACGGGGCCGTACTACCTGGCCTGCGCGTTCGAGGAGATCTGGCTCGCGCCGTCCGGTGACTGCGGCCTGACCGGGCTCGGGATGGAGACGCCGTTCCTGCGCGGGGCCCTCGACCGGCTCGGCGTCGCGGTCGAGATCGGCCAGCGCTACGAGTACAAGAACGCGGTGAACACGCTCGTCGAGCGGGACTTCACCCCGGCCCACCTGGAGGCGCTCAGCCGGATCATCGAGTCGTCGTCCGAGCAGGTCGTCGCGGGCATCGCCGAGGGCCGGCGGATGGCCCCGGACCGGGTCCGGCGGCTGATCGACCTCGGCCCGCTGGCCGGCACCGTCGCTCTGGACACCGGGCTGATCGACCGGCTCGGGTACCGCGACGAGGTCTACGCCGCCGCGCGCGCCCGTGTCCACCGGCCCGCCGCGTCCGACCAGGGTGCTGGTGCTGGTGGTACTGGCGATGCGACGGCTGGTGCGGGGGGCTCCGGCGGGGATGGCGAGGGCGGGGACGGCGGGTCGGGGGAGCCGGTCCTGATGTACGCGTCGGCGTACCGGCGTCTTGCCGAGCGGCGGGAGAAGTCGCCGGTTCGGCGGGTCACCAGCCTGGCCGCGCGGGGCCCGGGGGCGTTCTTCCTGCGGGACGTGACGCCGGCCGAGCCGGACTCCGCCCGGTCCGCCGGCCGCGATGGCGGGCAGCGCGACGCTGGGAGGTCGCCCGAGGACGTGATCCCGCTGGCCCCAGCGGTGACGCCGCCGCACCGGGACCCTCGCCGGTCGGTCGTGGCGCTTGTCCACGGGACCGGTCCGGTGGTGCTCGGCTCGGGCACGCCGGGGCCGTTCTCCGGCCCGGTGCTCGCCGCCGATGCGGTCGCCGCGGCGCTGCGGGCCGCCGCCCGCGATGACAACGTGGCCGCCGCGGTGTTCCGGGTCAACAGCCCCGGCGGTTCCTACGTCGCGTCGGATCTGGTCCGCCGCGAGGCCGAAAGGTTCCGGGCGAGTGGGCGGCCACTCATCGTGTCGATGGGGGATGTGGCCGCGTCCGGCGGGTACTTCGTCTCGCTCGCCGCGGACGCGATCGTCGCCAACCCGGGTACGCTCACCGGCTCCATCGGAGTGTTCGCCGGCAAGCAGGTGATCCGGGAGCTCCTGGACAAGATCGGGGTGGGCTTCGGCGCGGTCGCCGAGGGCGAGCACGCGCTGATGATGTCGCCCCGGCGCCCGTTCACCTCCGGGGAGCGGGAGAAACTGGAGGAGTTCCTTGATCGGGTGTACGCCGACTTCGTGGACAAGGTCGCCGTCTCCCGGCACCTGACTCGCGAGCAGGTGCACGAGCTGGCCCGCGGCCGGGTGTGGACCGGTGCCGACGCGTACCGGCATGGGCTGGTCGACGAGCTCGGCGGTCTGGCGGACGCGATTCGCCTGGCGTGGTCGCGCGCGGAGCTGCCCGGTGACCAGACCCCGCGGGTGCGCCTCGCGCCGAAGCCGTCCGTGCTGGAGCGGGTCCGGACGCCGAAGTCCAGCGAGGACCGCGGCGCGGCAGCGGCCATGGCCGGCGGGGCCGCGTGGCCGTCGAGTGGCCTCGGCGCCCTGGCGGCCCAGGCGCTTCCCGGGGTGCTGCGGCTGGTCGGCGATCTGCTCGGCACTCCAGCGGCCGCGGCTGGCCTGAGCGCGGTGGCGGGCTCCGGCGGGGTGGCGGGAGGCGGCCTCGGCGGCGGGTTCGACGGGTTCCTCGCGGGCTGGGGCGGCTGGGCGCCGCTGGCCGCCCAACTCGGGCTGCCCGTCGGTGGGCCGCTGATGATGCCTGTGCTTGGGCGTATTGGCTGAGTCCGGTGCCGTGCGGCGCCCATGGGGGCCAGTGCTGTCCGAGGGCCGGGGCACGTCCGGCGCGCCGCACGGGGATCGACGCCTCGCCGGGCGGGGAGCGACGGTAGTCTCGCAGCGACCGGTTCGTCCGGACGGCACCGCTCGTCCGGACGGTCGCGTACCAGCCGTCACATTCGGAGGTCGAAGCCGTGCCGTCCATCGAGGCTGTCGGAGCCCGCGAGATCCTTGACTCGCGTGGCAACCCCACCGTCGAGGTCGAGGTCGTCCTGGATGATGGCACGCTGCGCCGGGCGGCGGTGCCGAGCGGCGCCAGCACCGGCGCGTTCGAAGCCGTCGAGCTGCGTGACGGGGAGGATCGCTACGGCGGCAAGGGCGTGCGCAAGGCGGTCGCCGCCGTCATCGAGCGCATCGGCCCGGCGATCGTCGAGCTGGAGGCCACCGAGCAGCGCCTGCTCGACCAGACCCTCATCGACCTGGACGGCACGCCGGACAAGTCCGCCCTCGGCGCGAACGCGCTGCTCGGCGTGAGCCTCGCGGTGGCCAAGGCCGCCGCGGCTGCCAGCGGTCTGCCGCTGTTCCGCTACCTGGGCGGCCCGAGCGCCCACGTGCTGCCGGTGCCGATGATGAACATTCTCAACGGCGGGGCGCACGCGGACACCAACGTCGACATCCAGGAGTTCATGGTCGCGCCCATCGGCGCGAGCACCTTCTCCGAGTCGCTGCGCTGGGGCGCCGAGGTCTACCACGCGCTCAAGAGCGTGCTCAAGGCCCGTGGGCTGGCCACCGGCGTCGGGGACGAGGGCGGCTTCGCGCCGAGCCTGCCGACCAACCGCGAGGCGCTCGACCTCATCGCGGAGGCGGTCGACAAGTCCGGCCTGCGTCTCGGCTCCGACATCGCGCTCGCTCTGGACGTGGCGTCCACCGAGTTCTTCGCCGACGGCAGCTACACCTTCGAGGGCAGCGCCCGCACCGCCGAGCAGCTCAGTGACTACTACGCCGAGCTCGTCGACGCCTACCCGATCGTGTCCATCGAGGACCCGCTGGCCGAGGACGACTGGTCCGGCTGGGTGGCGCTGACCGAGCGCCTGGGCGGCAAGGTCCAGCTCGTCGGGGACGACCTGTTCGTCACCAACCCGGAGCGCCTCGCCCGCGGCATCGCCTCCGGCGCCGCCAACGCGCTGCTTGTCAAGGTCAACCAGATCGGCACCCTGACCGAGACGCTGGATGCCGTGACCCTCGCGCACCGCAGCGGCTACCGGGCGATGATGTCGCACCGCTCCGGCGAGACCGAGGACACGACGATCGCCGATCTGGCCGTCGCCGTCGACTGCGGCCAGATCAAGACCGGCGCCCCGGCCCGCAGCGAGCGGGTCGCGAAGTACAACCAGCTGCTGCGCATCGAGGAGGAGCTCGACGACGCCGCCCGCTACGCCGGCGCCGGTGCCTTCCCCCGGCACGGCCAGGCAGGCAGCGTCTCGTCGGCTGGCTGAGTGCCGTGCCGGCGCCGCGCGTCGCGCTGACCACGAGGGCGACCCTGCTCGCCGTCGTGATCTGCGTCCTCGTTCTGACCCTCGCCTACCCGTTGCGGCTGTACCTGCGTCAGCAGAGCAAGCTCTCGCAGCTCACCCGGGCGAACGCGCAGACCCAGTCGCAGGTCGACCGACTGCGCTCCACGGTGCAGCGGTACGACGACCAGTCCTGGGTCGACGACGAGGCGCGGCGCCGTCTGCACTACATCAAGCCCGGAGAGCGGGCCTACCTGATGCCCGCTCCGCCGACGGCTGCCCCGCGCGACGACGCGGCCGGCAGCGGCGCGGGCAGCGGCTCGGTCTGGTACGGCCGCCTCTGGTCACAGATCTCCCGGCCCTAGCGTCTCCCGGCCAGAGCGGATCTCCCGGTGCCGGGCACCGTCTGCGATGCTGGCTGGTGCGGTGAACCGGCGGCGAGGAGAGCAGGCGTGGCGGAAGCGGGAAGCGGCGTGGCATCGTCCGCGGTGACGGCCGAGGAGGCGGAGATCGTGCGCCGGCAGCTGGGGCGGGAGCCCCGCGGGCTGCTGGGCGTCGCGCATCGCTGCGGTTGCGGGCTGCCCGACGTGGTGGAGACCGCCCCGCGCCTGCCGGACGGCTCGCCGTTCCCGACCCTGTTCTACCTGACGTGCCCGCGGGCCGCTGCCGCCGTCTCGCGCCTCGAGGGCGCCGGTGTCATGCGGGAGATGACCGCGCGCCTCGCGCGGGACGCCGAGCTCGCCGCCGCGTACCTGCGTGCGCACCAGGACTATCTCGCCCGCCGCGACGCCCATGAGCCGCTGACCGGCCACCCGAGCGCCGGCGGCATGCCGGAGCGGGTGAAGTGCCTGCACGTGCTGGTCGCGCACAGCCTGGCCGCCGGGCCCGGGGTGAACCCGTTCGGCGACGAGGCGCTCGCCGCCATGGACGACTGGGGCCGCCGCGGCCCGTGCGTGCCGGTGTCCAGCGGCGATCCGACGGCCGGGGACGCGCTGGTGGATGGGGACGCGCTGGTGGACGGGGACGACAGGGAGGCTGCGCTGTGACGCGAGTGGCGGCGATCGACTGCGGGACCAACTCGATCCGCCTGCTGGTGGCCGACATCGACGGCACCGGCCTGAACGAACTGACCCGCCGGATGGAGATCGTCCGGCTGGGAGCGGGTGTTGACCGCACCGGGGACCTCGCCCCCCAGGCGCTGGCTCGTACCCTCGCCGCGCTGCGGGACTACGCCGGCGAGATCGAGCGGCTCGGCGCGACCCGGGTGCGGATGGTCGCCACCAGTGCGACCCGTGACGCCCGCAACCGCGGCGACCTCGTCACCGGCGTGCGCGCCATCCTCGGTGTCGACCCGGAGGTGATCAGCGGGGACGAGGAGGCCGCTCTGTCGTTCGGCGGGGCCATTGGCGAGCTGGACGTGCCGAGCCCGGTCCTGCTCGCCGACATCGGCGGCGGATCGACCGAACTGGTCCTCGGGGACGCCACCGGGGTGCGCGCCGCCCGCTCGGTCAACGTCGGCTGCGTCCGGCTGGCCGAGCGCCACCTGCACGACGATCCGCCGACGCCCGCCCAGGCCGCGCTCGTCGTCGCCGATGCCCGGGCCGCGTTCGACCTGGCGGCCGAGACGGTGCCGCTCTCGCAGGCGGCCACCCTGGTCGGCGTCGCCGGCACGGTGACCACCGTCGCCGCACTCGCCGCGGACCTTCCGGCCTACGACGCCGATCGCATCCATCTACTGGTGACGAGCGCCGAGCAGGTGGCCGAGGTCACCGACCGGCTGCTCGCGATGACGCACGACCAGCGGGCGGCGCTCCCGGTGATGCACCCCGGCCGGGTGGACGTCATCGCCGCCGGCGCGCTCGTGCTGCGGACCCTGATCGAGCGGACCGGCGCCGCGGCCGTCGTGGCCAGCGAACGCGACATCCTCGACGGCATCGCTCTGGCCCTCGCGGCCTCCCCGGCGCCGCCCGCCTCCCCGGCGAGGTTGGACGGTGCGGCGAGGCTGGGCGGTGCGGTGGCGGGTCCGTCGGTGTCGGCAGCGGAGCCCGCGTCCGGATGACGCCGGGCGGTCGGGTGGGTGTCGGGCCGGGTGTCGATCCGCCGCCAGGCCGCGGGCCGGCGACGCCCGGCAGCGGGTGGCCGGGGGATCTCGCCGATCGTCGCACCCCGGTCGCCGGGAGCGCCGCGCAGGTGCGCGAGCTCGCCGCCACCGCGCCCGACACCGCCGAGCTCGACGCGCGGGTGTCGGTCTGCCGGGCCTGCCCGCGGCTGGTCGCCTGGCGGGAGGAGGTCGCGGTGATCCGCCGAGCCGCCTTCGCCGACCAGGACTACTGGGGACGCCCGGTGTCGTCGTTCGGGCCCGCTGACGCGCGGATCCTCATCGTCGGCCTCGCGCCGGCCGCCCATGGCGGCAACCGCACCGGCCGCATCTTCACTGGCGACCGCAGCGGCGACTGGCTGTACGCCTCGCTGCACCGCGCCGGCCTCGCTGCGCTGCCGACGTCGCTGCGGGCCGGGGACGGCCAGCGGCTGCGGGCCACCCGGATCGTCGCTGCCGTGCACTGCGCGCCGCCCGCGAACCGGCCGACGACGGGGGAGCGCGACAGCTGCCGGCCCTGGCTCGTCCGCGACCTGAAGCTGGTGGCGCCGACGCTGCGCGAGATCGTGGTGCTCGGCGGGTTCGCCTGGACGGCGCTGTGGCCGGCGCTCACCGGGGCGGGCTACGCCGTCCCGCCGCGGCGGGTGCCGTTCGGGCATGACGTGGGGGTAGATCTTCCCGGCGGGCCGGTGCGGGTGACCGGTTGCTATCACCCGAGTCAGCAGAACACCTTCACCGGCCGGGTGACCGAGGTGATGCTCGACACCATATTTCGGTCCGCCGCGGTCCGTGCCGGCGTGGTGGAGAGCGCCGGCTAACTGTGTCGGGCTGTGGTCGTCGACACATGGAGTAGCCGCGGCACTCCCACACTCATTGGATGGTCCTGAGGCGGACCGATGGCCGTCCGTATTGGTGTCCTGGGTCACGGAAAAGCCGGGCCGATCGTCGTGCGGCGAGGTGTAAGAGGTCCCTCGCGGGTACGGTTTTCGTATGGGCTACGAGCGCACACCGCACATCCTCGTGGTCGGCGGCGGATACGTCGGCATGTACACCGCACTGCGACTTCAGCGGAAGCTGCGGGCCGGCGAGGCATCCATCACGGTGGTCGAGCCCAACTCCTACATGACCTACCAGCCCTTTCTCCCCGAGGCGGCGGCGGGCAACCTGGAGCCACGACATGTGGTTGTGCCATTGCGCAAGGTGCTCAAAGGGTGTCGGGTGCTGAGCGGTTCGGTGCTGTCCGTATCTCATGAGCGACGTACCGCCGTCGTTGAACCGCCCCTTGGTGAGCGTTTTGACCTTGGATACGATATTTTGGTGATGTGTCCTGGTTCGGTCGCCCGGACGTTGCCGATCCCCGGTCTGGCCGAGCAGGGAATCGGATTCAAGAGCGCAGCCGAGGCGATCTATCTACGCAACCAGGTCATCGGGCGACTCGATGCGGCGGCTTCGGCGTCCGATCCCGAAGTCCGGCGCCGGGCGCTCACCTTTCTGTTCATCGGTGGCGGATATGCCGGTATCGAGGCGCTCGCGGAGCTTGAGGACATGGCGCGCGATGCGTGCTCGTTCTATCCGGACCTACGACCGTCGGATATGCGCTGGGTTCTGGTGGAAGCGACCGGTCGCATCCTTCCCGAGGTTTCGCCCGCAATGGGGCTCTACACGGTGAAGCAGCTGGAACACCGCGGAATAGAAGTAAAGCTGAACACCAGGGTGGAAAGCCTCGTCGGCGGCGAGGTGGTACTCGATGACGGCGAGAGGTTCGACGCGGGGACCGTGGTGTGGACGGCCGGGGTGAAGGCGAACCCGGTGCTCGCCCGCACCGACCTGCCGCTCGACGACCGCGGCCGACTGCGGGCGACCGCCTTCCTGCAGGTCGACGGCATGCCGGACGCCTGGACCGCCGGCGACTGCGCGGCCGTGCCCGATCTGACGAAGGGTGAGGGAGCTACCACCGGCCCGTCCGCCCAGCACGCCGTACGCCAGGCCGCCCGGCTGGCGGACAACATCCTCGCCGAGCTGCGCCGCCAGCCCATCCACCCCTACGAGCACAGCTACGCCGGCAGCGTCGCGTCGCTGGGCCTGCACAAGGGCGTGGCCGAGGTCCACGGAGTGCGGCTGCGTGGCTGGCCAGCCTGGCTTATGCACCGCACGTACCACCTGAGCAGGGTTCCGACCCTCAACCGCAAGGCCCGGGTCGTCGCTGACTGGACGCTGTCGCTGTTCTTCCGGCGCGAGATCGTCTCGCTGGGCTCGTTCGCCGACCCGCGGGCGGAGTTCCGCCGCGTGGCCACACCCTCGCCCAGTGGCTCGCCGGGCAGCACCACGAACAGCTCCTCGGGCGGCTCCACGGACAGCTCCTCAGGCGGTGGCGTCAGCGGTGCCGACAGCCATCGTGACGGTCCCGTGCGCGTCGATGGCCAGCGGGGCGATGGCCAGCGGGGCGGAATCCCCGGGGGCGCCGACGTCATGTCCACGCGTCCCGTGCCCGAGGCGGGGCCGGCCCCCCAGGCCACCTCGCACGAGGCCTGACGATCGCCCGGGCCGCCCGAGCCGGCGGGGGTTCCCGGGTGGTCGGTGAATCCACGCGGTCCGCCGGGATCGCCGGCCCGGCATGCTTAACGGAACCTTGGTGGCGGCGGGTATTCGCGTGCCGCGGGCGGAGCGTCTTAAGCGTGTCCTGAGCCCGGACTATTCGATCGTCCGGGCCGTCCCGTGATCGGTTGAGATAGCCGTTCGGCGGCATCCTCGTCACGATGAGTCACGCTTTCGTCGGGGCCGCGACCTCCGGACCACTTTTTCCGCCATGCGTTATTCCCAGAACCTACGTAGCATGGTAGAAACAGCTGCGATGTAGACGAGCCGGTGTATCCCAACTGGTAGAGGAGGCTGTCCTAAAAACAGCTCGAGTGTCGGTTCGACTCCGACCACCGGCACAATCCATTGTCGATCGCCCGCGCTGTTCGTGAACGGCTCGGGCGGTTGGCATGTGGGGGTTCCCCTGTCAGGCGGCCCCGGGAACCCCGGACCCGCTGCGATCGTTGCGAGAGTGTTCCCGCACCTGCTGACCGTGGGCACCCACCCCGGCGGCGTCCGAGAGGAGCCGGCTCCGATGGCCGACCTTCGTTCGTCGAACCCCGTGCTGCGGCGCGGTGGGTTCGGCTCGCCGCCCACTCCGACGCCCGAGGAGCTGGCGAGCCACTTCCGGCAGCCGACCACGCTGACGGTGGACGATGTCATCGTCCACACCCTGGGGCTGTTCGGCCTGCTGGGCGTGGGCGCCGTCGTCGGCTGGCTGATCGGGGATGACGCACCGGGCATCGCGCTGGGCGCGGGGCTGGTCGCCCTCGTCCTGAGCCTCGTGATCTCGATGCGCGGCCTGCTGCGGCCGCCGATGGTCGTCGCCTTCGCCCTGATCGAGGGTGTCGCCGTCGGGGCCATCTCGCGCTACTACGAGAGCGCGTTCGCCGGCATCGTCCCGCAGGCCCTGCTCGGCACCGGCCTGATCTTCGTCGTGATGCTGCTCGCCTACCGCAGCCGCCGGCTGCGCGCCACCCCGCGGATGGCGCGCATCGTCACCGGCGTGCTGTTCGGCGTGATCCTGCTCAGCCTGACCGACCTGGTGATCCGCGCCATCAGCGGCAGCCACCTGCCCGTCATCAACGACGCGTCCCCGCTGGGCATCCTGTTCAGCGTGCTGGTGCTCGGCGTCGCCAGCCTGCAGTTCATCCTCGACTTCGACTACATCGAGCGGGCCATCAACTCCGGGGCGCCCCGCTCCGAGGCCTGGCGGGCCGCCTTCGGCCTGCTCGTCGGCTTCGTCTGGGTGTACCTGGAGACGCTGCGGCTGCTGTCCAAGCTACGGCAGTAGCCGCCGGGCGCGGTGGCCGGCCGGGTGCTCAGCCGGAGTGGTCCGGTCCGGCCGCGGTGGGGGTGATCCGCAGGATGCACCGCTGGTCGCGCACCATCGCCGCGCGGTAGTCGTCCCAGTCAGGATGCTCGCCGGAGAGGTCCCGGTAGTAGCAGACCAGCAGCTCCATCGCCTCCGGCAGGGGTACGACCTGCGCCATCCCGGTGATCTGCAGCCACGGCCCGAAGAACTCGTCCGGCAGCACGCACAGCCGTACGGTCGGCTCCCGCTCGATGTGCCGCACCTTGTACGCGGTGAGCCGCGTGCTGATCAGGAGCCGACCGTCGCCGTCCACGCCGACCAGCACCGGTGACATCTGGGGCGAACCATCCCGGCGAAGGGTGCACAGCACCGCTCGCCGATGCTCGCGTACGAACTCCGTGGCAGCGTCGATGTTCACAACCGCCCAGTGTCCACCACGGCCCCCGGTCCCCGCACGACCGCGGCCCGAACCCGCCCCCGGCGGTGGTGCCCCGCTGCCGTGGTCGCGCCCCGAACGAGCCGGCCGGTCGCGACCTGGCCGGCGGGGCCGCGAGGGACCCGGCCGGCCGGCCGCGAGGGGGTGGGTCAGACGCGGATCGCCCGCCGCCGCAGGTCCGCCTCATGGACAAGGGCGGCGGCGTAGCTGTGCGGCAGGTTGTGCTCCGCCCGCAGCCAGTTCACTCGCTCGGTGAAGCGCAGCAGGCCGGGTCCCTCCGCCAGCCTGGTGAGCCAGGTGTTCACCTCGTATCCGGTGACCTTGGGGATCCGCTCGATGAGGACCTGGTGGGTCTGCGGGGAACGGTGCAGTGACATGCGCGCCTCCAGACGTAAAACCCGACGTCAACAGCTCATGTCGTAAGCGTGCCCCATGCCATACCGATCGGCAAGAGCCGCAAGGGGCCTCGTGGAGTATCCTGCCCGGATGTCCGATGAGGTCGGAGACCTCAGCCGGGAGGTCGGCCTCCTCGTCCGGCGCCTGCGAGGCTGGGCCGGCTCCTCCTGGGACGTGCCGCTGGAGTCCGGGATCACCCGCGCGGAGCGGACCAGGCTCCTGCTCGACGAGCTCGCCATCCTCGGCGAACGGGTCGGCACCGGCGCCCCCGCGGGCGCCCGCCCCCCGCGCCTCGCCCCTCACGCACTCCCCGACCAGCTTGCGGTCCTGGCCGAGGACCTCCTCGCCGCGCTGCTCCCTCCTGCAGCCGGCCCGTCCGTTGCCGCCGGCCCGTCCGTTGCCGCCGGCCCGTCCGTTGACGTCGAGCCGTCCGTCGGCGCCGGCCCGTCCGTCGGCGCTGGCTCGTCCCTCGGCGCCGGCCCGCCTGGCACGGCCGTGGCGCGGCGGGGCCGCGAGGTGCTGGTCGATGCGTACGCGGCGGTGACCCGCGCCCGCGCCGATCTCGACGGCGCCGGTTTCGGCTTCCGGGTGCGCTAGCCGCGTCTCGGGTTGCGATCAGGTCGGGGCGGGTGCGTGGGAGGCCGGAGCGGAGTGATGGCGGCCCGGGGCATGCCTCAGGGCTGCAGGGCGGCGAGGACGTGGGCGGCGGCGAGGCGGGCGCCGTCCCGGGTCAGGTGCACGCCGTCGCGGGAGCGGGCCAGGATCATCGCGCCGCCGGCGTCCGGAAGGTAGTCGCTGTAGGCGCCGCCGCGGGACAGCCAGGGGGCGAGATCGAGGTAGCGTGCTCCGGCGATACCCGCCGCCGCGGCCGCGGTCGCCGCGTTCAGCCGGTGGAAGTAGCCGCCCAGCCGGGTCGATCGGGCCGGCGGCAGGCTCAGCCACACAAGCCGCGGCGCCCCGGTGCCGGCCCCGGTCCAGATCCGCATGATGATCGTGGCGCGGCGCTGGTACTCGGTTGCCCAGGCGTTCGACCCGGCGGCCAGTACCGTCCCGTTCGACAGCGTCATGCCCTGACCGTCGTTGCCGCCCATCGCAACGACGACCACCTCCGGACGCAGGTCGGCCACCTGCGCGCGGGCCCGGGCCGCCCAGTCGAAGAAGTCGGGCCGGGATAGGCCGGTGCCGTAGTGCGTCTCGGTCGACACCCGCATGGTCGATGGAACCGCGTTCGCGATCGCGGGCCCGAGGGTCTCCGTCAGGGAGTCGCCCGTCACCAGTACCCGTAGCGGGTCGGCGGGGCTCGCCCGGCGCAGCGGCGTGCCCGGCCCCGGCCCCGGCCCCGGCTCCGGCCTTGGTCCGGGACCCGGCGGCACCGTGTTCGGGAATGGCTGGCTCGGCGCCGAGGCCCCCGCCTCCAGCTCGGACGTCGTGGTCGTCCGGGTCCCCGCTCCGTGACCGAACGCCGAGGCCAGCCAGCGGTCCGGGACGTCCAGCCGTAGCGGGCGGCTGACCCGGTCGAGGCCGTGGCCGGTGGCGAGCACGAGGGTTCGGGCCAACCCCGGGCGCATTCCCTCCCCGGCATGCACCATCGCCGGGGCACGCAGCACCGCGAGCAGGCCCAGCACGGTCACCACCACCAGGACCGCCCGCCGCGCGGGGACCGTGCTGTCGTCATCGGATCTGGTCAAGGTCAACCTCTTGGAGCCTGGTCGGTCGGGTCGGGTCGGGTCGGGTGCAGGGGCGTCAGAACCGGAAGTAGATGAACGGCGCCACCTCGTGCTGACCGACGACGGCGTAGATGACCATCACACCGACGGTCAGCAGGGCGATCTGGGCGGCCGGGTGCAGCCGGGCGAACCCCGCCTGCACCGTCGCCCACCAGGAGCGGGGAACGGCCGCGGTCGCGAGGCCGGCCAGGATCGCGAGCATGACGGTGGGCGTCACCAGTGGCGCCGGCCCGGGCGCGCTGACCAGCCGCGCGAACACCCGGCCCGCCGTCCCCAGGTCCGGCGCCCGGAACAGCACCCACGTCGCGCAGACGAAGTGGAACACCGCGAGCCGCGCCACCCACCTCCGCGCCATCGGGCCCGCCCCGGCACGGACGCTGGGAGAACCGACGCCGGAAGGCGGGCCTTCGGCCAGCACCGTGGCGGGGGAAGGGGCGATCGCGACGGGTGGACCTGTGGCGGTGAGCACCGGGCCGTCGCCGTCGCCGCCGTCCACGCGGGGGCGTGGCAGAACCGGGCTCGGTCCGGTGATCCGCGCGGTCGCCGCCTCCGCTGCCACCGTCAGCGGTTCGGCTCGGGCGCCCCGCCGGGAGCGGAGGTGGCGTTCGAGGGCGAGGGCCGTGCCGTGCAGGGTGCCCCAGAGGACGAAGGTCCAGGAGGCGCCGTGCCACAGGCCGCCGAGCGTCATCGTCGCCAGCAGGTTGGCGGCGGTGCGGCGCCGGCCCCGGCGGCTGCCGCCGAGGGGGAGATAGACATGGTCGCGCAGCCAGCGGGACAGGGTCATGTGCCACCGTCGCCAGAACTCCTGCAGGCTGCCCGAGGCGTAGGGGCGATCGAAGTTGTCGGGGAAGCGGAACCCGAGCAGCAGCGCGATCCCGATCGCGATGTCGGAGTACGCCGAGAAGTCGCAGTAGATCTGGACGGCGTAACCGTAGACGGCGACCAGGATCTCCAGCGAGGAGTGCTGCCCGGGGGCGTCGAACACGGGGTCGACGAGACGGGCGGCGAGGACGTCCGCGAGCACGACCTTCTTGCCCAGACCGCCGAGGACGAGGAAGGCGGCTCGGGCCAGCGGCACCCGGCGTGGGTCGCGCGGGCTGGTCAGCTGCGGGAGGAACTCGCTGGCCCGCACGATCGGCCCGGCCACCAGGTGCGGGAAGAACGCCTCGTAGACGGCGAAGTCGAGCAGTGACGACGGCGCGGCGGTCCCGCGATGGACGTCGACGACGTAGCTGATCGCCTGGAAGGTGAAGAACGAGATCCCGACCGGTAGCGCGACCTGCAGCAGGGGCAGCGGCGCGCCCAGCCCGACGTCGGCCAGGGCATGGTCGACGGACAGCGCGAAGAAGCCGTAGTACTTGAACCAGCCGAGCAGGCCGAGGTCGCAGACGATCGCGGCGACGAGGATCCGCCGGTCCCGCCACCGGTGCAGGGCGCGGGCGGCAGCCTGGTTGAGCAGCGTCGACGCGACGAGCAGCAGGACGAACCGGGCGTCGGCGTATCCGTAGAAGACGTACGACGCGGCGAGGACGAACGGCTTCCACAGCCGCGGCCGGGGCATCAGCCGCCAGGACAGCGTGAGCACGACGGCGAAGAAGGCCGCGAACTCGATCGTCGGAAAGATCACCCGTGACCGCCCGAGGTTCCACTTACCGCATCCATGCAACTACTCTAAGGAGTTACTCCGATACATAAAGTAGCGAGCGGGTCGAGTCGGGAAGGGGTGCGCCTGACGCACCGGATGGCTACCGTCCGGGTCATGAGCATCGTCAGGGCCGACATCGTCAGGGTCCACGGCCTCGAACTGGCCTACGAAGTCCACGGCGGGGACGGTCTGCCGCTGCTGCTGGTCGGAGGGCTCGGGGCGCAGCTCGCCGGCTGGCATCCCGACCTGCTCGCCGCCCTGGTCCGCCGAGGCTTCCAGGTGGTCGTCTTCGACAATCGTGACTCCGGCCTGTCCACCCACCTCGACCATCTCGGTCGACCGGATCTCGACGAGATCCTTGCCGGTCGATTCGATCTCGCCCCCTACGGTCTCGGTGATCTGGCGGCCGACGCGCTCGGCCTGCTCGACGCGCTCGGCATCGACTCGGCACATCTGCTCGGAAACTCGATGGGCGGCATGATCGCCCAGGTGGCGGCCCTGACCGCGCCCGAGCGGGTGCGCAGCCTCACGTCGGTGATGTCGCATCCCGGCGACCACCGGGTCCAGCCGACCGACGAGGCGATCGGGCTGTTCCTGCGCCCGGCGCCGCGCGATCTGGAGCAGGCCGTCGCCGCCGCCGTGCAGGCGCAACGGGTCCTCGGCTCGCCCGAGTTCGCGCCGGACGACGCCTGGGTGCGTCAGCGCACCGAGCGCTACTGGCAGCGCGGCGGCAGCCCCGACGGCGCGCTGCGCCAGCTGGCGGCACTGATCGTGGCCCCCGATCGCACCGCGGAGCTTGCCCGTCTGCGCACCCCCACCCTGGTCGTCCACGGCGGGGCCGATCCGCTTGTCCCGGTCATCGGCGGACGCCTCACCGCCGCCGCGATCCCGGCCGCCGAACTGCTGGAGATCGACGGCATGGGCCACGAGCTGCCCCGGCCGGTATGGGAGCGGATACTGGACAAGATCGATGACGTGGTCGCCCGCGGTGAGGGGGCATGGCAGCTCAGCCGCCCGGCTTGACCACCATCAGCGCCAGGATCACCAGCCAGCATCCGGTGCTCAGCAGCGCGCCGCCCGCGATCGGGACGAGGCGCCGGCGGGCGTTCCCGCCGGCGCCGATGTCGGTGATCGCCCGTGACATCGCCGGGGCGACGACGCCCAGGCAGGCCAGGCAGGCCACGGCCCACAGGGCGATCGAGGCCGCCAGCCAGGTGTCGCCGAGTGAACGCACGCTCCCGAACGACCCCTCGTGCACCATCCCGACACCTGTCAGCGCGATCAGCAACGAGGCCACCGCAAGGCCACGCACAAGCCGCCGGGCTGTCCGCAGCACCGGCAGCCCGCCAGCGCCCGCGCGCAGCAGCGGCCAGGTGGCAGCGCAGATCAGGGTGAGCGGTCCGATCACGAAGACGGCGAGCGCGATGTGCAGGGTCAGGAGAAGGCCGAAGGCGCCCGGATGCGGCATGGGCAGACGCTATCGACCGGCGGACATCGGCTCCGCGTCGGTGGGCACTTCGGGCCGCGGGCGCGCCAGCTGGTCAGAGCTGGTCAGAGCTGGTCAGAGCTGGTCAGAGTGGTCAGAGCTGGGCGGACTGGTAGTACAGCAGCCGGATGACGTCGCCGAAGTGCGTGCCGTACAGCCGGTCGACAGAGCCGGAGTAGGCATAACTCACCACCCCGTCGACCCAGCCGCGCCCGGGCCCGAGCTGTCCGATGCCCGCGAGGAACGGGCCGCCGCTCGCCCCCGCCGTCATCCGGCAGCTCACCCCGATGGACGGCCCGCCGTAGGGGTCCGCCGAACCTGGGCCCGCGCAGTAGATGAGGTGGCGCCCGTCGTAGGGCAGCAGCCGCGGATAGCCGAAGCTGTACTGCGTCAAAGTGTTCGGCAGGTGGAACGCGATGCCCTGGGCGCCGACGACGTCCTGGATGCGCCGACCCCCCTGCGTGTTCAACAGGGCGAAGCCGGCGTCGACGTCGAAGTTCGAGCCGCTGGACCAGGCCGGCGTGACCGTCACCCGCCGCGCGGTCCAGATGCCGTAGGGCAGCGTGCCGTCCGAGTAGCCAGGAACGAAGGCGACGTTCTGCGCGAACTGGGAGCCCGCGCCGCCGTGCAGGCAGTGCCCGGCGGTCACCACCAGATCCCGGCCCGGGCTCGTGACCACGCTCGCCGAGCAGGCGAAGTCGGCGCCACCGATGGTGGAGAACAGCCTGCCCGTGGTGGCGGTGACGAGGCCGCCGCCGGTGTAGGGCGTGCCGGTGCTGGGCGGTGGGGGGGCGCTGGGACCGGCCGGTTTCGCGCCATCGGCGAACGGCCTCGTGCCCGCGGGCACGGTGAGGCGGGTGGCGGAATGGGCGCCGAACGCCCGCTCCCGCCGCTGCGCCGTCCAGTAGCGCGCGACCCGCTCCTGGTCAGCCGTGGAGATCGCGCCCGGCGCCGACGGCGGCGCCGGCTGACCCCGGGTCGCGGCGGCCGCTGCCGGATTGAGAACCTCCCGCAGGCCGCTGCCGCCGACGCCGTCACTGCCGACGCCGTCACTGCCCCCGTTGCCGTTGCTGCCGTTGCTGCCGTTGCTGGTGCTGCCGCCGGCGGAACTCGGTAGACCGGGCGTCGGCCCCGGGGCCGTGGCCTGCGCCGAGCTTGCCGGCAGCGTGGCCGGAGCCAGCGCGACGCCCGCGGTCAGCAGGACGGCGGCGACCAGCCGGGAGGGAACCGGGGGTCTCGTCGGGACCCCCCGGCGCCGGGGCGCCCGCCGATGCCTCGCCGCTACACCCGCCCTCCGTGACGTCACGAACGCGGACGGTAGCAGAAGTCGTGGCCGCCTCCGCCTGGACGCGACGGACGCGCGTCCGCCTGCGCCCCTTCACCCGCCCCGGGCGAGGTCACCCCCGTCCTGATCACCAACGCCGTGGCTGCGTTGTGGCGGCGTGTGTCCTGAACGCCGCCGCACATCGGGTGACCGGGGCGACCGGCCTGGTGTTTCGCGACTCGGTGCCGCCGCCCACGCCGCCCTTGCGCGGGACGGAAAGGGCCGGGACGCCGCCCTCGAACCGTCCCGTGATCGTCGCTGGGATGGGGTGGCCGTTGCCCGACGGGACGCGGAAGAGGGCTGCGGTCACATTCTGTGGGGGCGATCCGGGCGTCCCGGGCGAAGCTCGGCCACGGGATGGTCCTTCTCCCTGCCTTCTCCCTGGACGAATCGGACACGGAACCGGGTAAAAAGAACCATGTTGATCTTCGGGCCCCGAGGCAGTCTCCCAGCTCGATGACGGACCGTAGTGTCCGAGGTTGGGGTCGAGCTCGAGCGTTCGATCGTCTGTTTCATACGGTTCGACAAGCATCATAATAGTCTAGATGAGATGGTCTAAGTCAAGCCGTATGATTGAGACCGTGGAGGAGATCACGCTGACGCCCGTGTCGTATCTGGTGCTGGGAGAGGTGGCCCGCCGCGGCAGCGCCACCCCGTATGACCTGAAGGTCTCGGTGGCGGAGTCGGTGGGGAACTTCTGGTCATTCCCACACGCGCAGCTCTACAAGGAGCCTCCCCGGCTGGCCGAGGCCGGGCTGCTGGCCGAGGAGCGCGAGGAGGGCGGACGCCGCCGGCGGGTCTTCCGGATCACCGATGCGGGGCGGCGCACTCTGGCGGAGTGGCTGGCGGCGGCCGATTCGGGGCGTACGGAGCTGCGCGATCCCGGGCTGCTCAAGCTGGCGTTCAGCGACCTCGGCGAGCCGGGTGACGTCACCCGGCTGGCCCGCGCGCAGGCGGCGGCGCACCGTGCCCAACTGGAGGTGTACCGCGGGCTTGCGGCGCTGCCGGCCGACGCGATGGCCTGGTCGCTGCGGCGCACGCTGGAACTCGGCCTCGGCTACGAGCGGCTCGCCGCCGAGTTCTGGGAGCGCCTCGCCGCGGACCCGGCGCTGCGGACCGCGCCGCGCGGAGCTGGCGCCGGTCCCGGCACTGGAACCACCGCCGGCACCGACACCTGATCAGCGGACGGCGCGGCCCCGCCTCCGGGAGCGCAGGTAGTCGCGGATGACGTAGCTGCCGAGCGCCGACGGGTCCGGGGAGAGCACCCGCCCCCCGTTGCGCCGGGCCATCTCCTCGACGAACTGCACGAGCCTCGGCTCGTCGTCGAGCATGAAGACGTTGATGGTCACGCCACGGCGGGTCAGGCGGTCGACCTCGGCGAGGGTGAGCTCCAACGTCTCGGGCATCGGTGGCCAGGAGAACGACGGGGTGCCATCGCGCAGCAGGTGGGCGGTTGGCTCACCATCGGTGACGACCATGACGACGGGCTCGGCCTGCGGGTAGCGGCCCAGCAGGCGTCCGGCGATGAGCAGGGCGTGCTGCAGGTTAGTGCCCTGGACCATCTCCGAGTCGAGGCCGGCGAGCTCGACGGGGCGCAGCTCGCGGGCGTAGTCGGAGAAGCCGATGATGTGGATCTTGTCCTGCGGGAAGGACGTGGTGATGAGCGTGTGCAGCGCCAGTGCCGTCGACTTGGCGATCCCCCAGGTCCCGCGCAGCGCCATCGAGTAGGACAGGTCGACGAGCAGGCACACCGCGGCGGTCGTGCGCCGCTCCGTCTCGGCGACCTCGAAGTCGGCGACCTCGAGCCGGACGCGGCCGCCGGGGCCGGTGGGGCCACCCCGCAGCACCGCGTTGCGGACCGTTCGGACCACGTCGAGCGGCTGGGTGTCGCCGAACTGCCAGGCCCGGGAGGTGCCGAGCAGGTCGCCGGCGGATCCGGCGTCGGTCATGCCGTGGTCGCCGCGGCCGCGGGCGGAGACCTGGCGGAAGATCCGGGCCAGCGCGGTCTGCCCGATCCGGCGGACCGCCCGTGGGGTGAGCTCGAGTCGACCTCCGCTGCGGGTGAGGAAGCCCTGCCGTTCCAGCTCGCGTTCGACCTGCTGCAGGCTGCGCAGGTCGTCGACGGCGGAGCGGCCCAGCGCCCGGGCGACCGCGTCCGCGTCGATGTCCTCCAGCGACGCACCGGCATAGTCCTGGCCGAGGGCGGCGGCCAGCTCGTCGAGTTCGGCGAGCTCCTCCAGCGCGCTGGTGGCGTCGCCGAGGCCCAGCGGCTCCTCGCCGGACAGACCCTCGACCATCCGGCCCCCGCGTCCGCGCATCCGCCCGCCCCAGTTCAGGTCAGGGCGCGACGCCCGCAGCGCCTGCGACAGCCGGGACATCTCGGCCGCGAGGCCCAGGTCCTCCATCGCGGTCGACATCAGGTCGGCGAGCTCGGCGCGCTGCTGGGGGGTGAGGCCGGCCAGCAGCCGGGCGGCCGCGGCCGAGCGGCGGGCCAGCGCGTCGACCAGTTCCTCGAGCGACTGGGGCTGCTCGGGGAAGAAATCGCCGTACTCGCCCATGAACTCGGCGAACGCCGCCTCGGTGTCCTCGCCGCGGGCGTCTGCCTCGAGCAGCGAGTTCAGTGCGCCGATCATGTCGCGGATGCGGGCGAAGTCCTCCGGCGTGGCGCCCTCGAGCGCCTGCTTCATCCCCTTGAACTGGGCGTCGAGGACCTCCCGGCGGAGCAGCTCGGAGATCTTCTCGTAGGTCTCGCGGGCCTGCGGGGAGCGCCAGTCGTACTCGGCCAGCGAGCGCACGGCCCGGGCCGGGTCCGAGGGCAGCGTGTCGAGCTCGGCCTCGCGCAGCCGGGCCTCGTCCGACGGGTCGGGGAACAGCGCGGCGCGTTCCTGGCCGATGGCGGTGTCGAGCAGGCGGCGGACCTCCTGCAGGGTGCCGTCCATCCGGCCGCGGGAGCGGGCCTCGCGCCGGCGGCGCTCGATCGCCCGGCGCAGGTCGTCGAGCCCGCGCCGGCCCGGCATGCCCCGGCGCAGCAGGGACTCCAGCGCCTCGCGGGGAGCGCGCCCCTCGAGGATCTGGCGGGACATCTCGTCGAGCGCGCCGGCCGCGGTGAACGGGGAGGCGAGCGGGTCGGGCCCGCCGTCCCAGGGGCCGTAGCGGAAGGTGCCGGAGCTCACCGGATGTGTCCTCCCAAACCTGTGGGGGTCATACGCCTGGGTGCGGCCGACTGCCTGGACGCCGGAGCGCCTGGACCCCGGTTGCTGGTCAGTCGATCAGGGGCCGCCGTAGACCGTGCGGCCGGGGAGCTCCTCCTTGGCGAGGCGGCGGTTGAGGTGCAGGCCCTCCATGGCGAGCTCCAGCGCGGCGGCGGCGAGGCCGGGCGACTCGGCGCCGTCTACCCCGAGCCGGGTGAGGATCGCCGCGAGGCCGGGAATCGGCCCCACCCGGCGCAGCAGTTCGGCGGCGGGAACGAGCTCGCCCGTCTCGACCGGGCCGTCGCCGTCGTCGAAACGGTTCTGCAGGCCGCTGAGGTCGGCTCCGGCGAGCCGGGCCCGGAAGGTCTCGGCGATCGCGCGGCGCAGCAGCAGCGCCAGCACCTCGTCCTCGCGGCCCTCCTCGAGCTGGTCGAACTCGATCTTGCCGCGTACCGCCGGGATGATCGCGGCGAGGTCGACGACCCGGGCGGTGGGCGTCTCCTCCCCGGTCAGGGCCGCGCGGCGAACGGCGGAGGCGGCGACCGTCTCCGCGGCGGCGACCGCAAGCCGGGCGGACACTCCGGAGCGCTGGTCCACCTGCGGCGCGTCGCGCACCAGCCGGGTGAAGCGGGCGACGATCTCGACCAGGTGGTCGGCGAGCTCCGGGGTGCCAAGCGGAGAGTCGGCCCAGGAGATCACCGCCTCCTGGCGGATGAGCGCCAGCTCGTCGGTGAGCGCGAGCGGGTAGTGGGTGCGGACCTCGGCGCCGAACCGGTCCTTCAGGGGCGTGATGATCCGGCCGCGGTTGGTGTAGTCCTCAGGGTTCGCGGATGCCACCAGCAGCAGGTCCAGCGGGAGGCGCAGCAGATAGCCGCGGACCTGGATGTCTCGCTCCTCCAGCACGTTGAGCAGCGAGACCTGGATGCGCTCGGCGAGGTCGGGGAGCTCGTTGATGCTGAAGATGCCGCGGTTGGTCCGCGGGACGAGCCCGTAGTGCACCGTCTCCGGGTCACTCAGAGTGCGTCCCTCGGCGACCTTCACCGGGTCGACGTCGCCGATCAGGTCGCCGACGCTCGTGTCGGGGGTGGCGAGTTTCTCGCCGAAGCGCTCCTCGCGGTGGCGCCAGGCGACGGGCAGCTCGTCGCCCTGGCTCGCGGCGAGCGCGCGGCAGCGCCCGCAGACCGGCGCGTACGGATGGTCATTGATCTCACATCCGACCACTGCGGGTGACCATTCGTCGAGCAGGCTCACCAGCGTGCGGATCAGCCGGGTCTTGCCCTGCCCGCGCTCACCGAGGAACACGATGTCGTGACCGGCGAGGATGGCCCGCTCGACCTGCGGCAGCACGGTCTCGTCGAACCCGACGATGCCGGGGAAGCGTGGCGCGCCCTCCCGCATCAGGGCCACGAGGTTGTCCCGCAGCTCCGCACGCACGGGACGATGAACATGCCCGCTGCGGCGAAGCTCACCCAGGGTGATGATGGGCAGGGGGGTCGGTGGGACGGAATGACGGGGCTGTACCGGCAGATCCTCCACGGGTTGACGGTACGTCTCCGTCGCGCGCGGCGCAGCCGAGTCAGCGCGCGTCCGCTGCGGGCGTAGCGGGCGCCGGGGCGCTACCCCGGCCCACCCAGCGGGCGGCTCGCGCGACCCGACACCCCTGGATGGGCGCCCGCCCGGCTGGCCCGCGGACACCGGGCGGGTCCGCCGGCCCAGGTCAGCCGGCGTAGGGGGCGACCGAGACGATCTCGACCTTGGCGGAGCGGCCGTTCGGCAGCGTGTAGCTGACCGTCTCGCCGGCCTTGTGACCGGTCACCGCGCCACCGAGGGGGGACGCCGGGGAGAAGACGTCGATCGTCGTGCTGTGGTCCTCGCGCGAGCCGATGAGGAACTTCTCCGTCTCCCGCTCGCCGGGGAAGCGCACCTCGACGACGGCACCGGGGCCGGCCTCCCCGCTCGCGCCCGACGACTCTCCCACCTGGGCGTCGCGCAGCAGGTCGGTCAGCTGACGGATACGGGCCTCCTGCTTGCCCTGCTCCTCCTTGGCGGCGTGGTAACCGCCGTTCTCCTTGAGGTCACCCTCCTCACGAGCGGCCTCGATCTTCGTCGCGATCTCCGTGCGCCACGGGCCGGTGAGGTAGTCGAGCTCGGAGCGGAGCCGGTCGTAGGCCTCCTGGGTGAGCCAAGTCTGCTGCGTCACGCGGGTCACGCTCCTCGATGAACATCAAAAGGGTCATGGTACCAACAGGATTCCCTGGCTCCGGGGGCGCGAAAGGCCCCCGACCAGGCAATTGCGCGGATCCGGGCGCGTCTGCCCGGGCGCCACCGGCCCCGGGGAGCGCCCACCGCGACCGGGCGCCGCGGAGCTCCGCCGGACACCCGGGGACCGGGCCGACGACGATGTCGGTACCCCGGCCGGCGACGTGACACTCCGTCGCCGCATGCGCGGACGGTGTATTGTGCCACGGCGTTGGGTGACTTTTCCAGATCAAACGACGGGCAGGGCCGTCGGGTTCCGCGCTCGTGGCTATCACGGCGGTCACGCCCCGGCCAGTCGATCGACGGGCGGATCAGCTCCGGGCGTCAGCCACAATGGTCGCATGACCTCGGCCGACCAGCGGCGTGGCCTGCGCCTCATGGCCATCCACGCGCATCCCGATGACGAGTCCAGCAAGGGTGCGGCGACGACGGCGCGCTACGCCAGCGAGGGCGTGGACGTGCTGGTCGTGACGTGCACGGGTGGAGAGGAAGGCAGCATCCTCAACCCCGCGATGGACACCCCCGGAGTCGCGGAGCGCATCTCCGAGATCCGCCGGGAGGAGATGGAGAACGCCCGGCGCATCCTCGGTGTCCACCAGGAGTGGCTGGGCTTCGTCGATTCGGGCCTGCCCGAGGGAGACCCACTGCCCCCCGTACCGCCCGGTCGCTTCGCGACGACCGAGCTGACCACGGCCGCCCGGCCGCTCGTCCGCCTGATCCGGCAGTTCCGGCCGCAGGTCATCACGACCTACGACGAGTCCGGCGGCTACCCCCACCCCGACCACATCATGACCCACCGGATCAGCGTCGAGGCCTTCGAAGCCGCCGGCGATCCCGACCGGTACCCCGAGGTCGGGGTCCAGGCAGGCCTCGACCCCTGGCAGCCGCTGAAGCTCTACTACCACCTCACCTTCCACAAGGAGCGCATCCTCGCCCTGCACGAGGGGATGCTGGCCCGCGGCCTGGAGTCGCCGTACACCGAGCGCCTTGAGGAATGGGTCGACCGCGCCGAGGACGCCGGCCGCCTCACCACCCGGGTGCCATGCGCGGACTGGTTCGAGACCCGCGATCGGGCCCTCATCGCCCACGCGACGCAGGTCGACCCCACCGGATGGTGGTTCCGCATCCCCCTCGAGGTGCAGCGGGACACCTGGCCGACGGAGGACTACCAGCTCGCCCGTTCCCTCATCGAGGTCGGCCCGCTGCCGGAGGACGACCTGTTCAACGGCGTGTAGGATCTCCGGTCGCGGTCGCGGTCGCGGTCGCGGTCGCGGTCGCGGTCGCTCGGCGGTGCCGTGTGGGTTGGGCGCAGGGGCATGGTGCGGTACCGACGGGGGGCGGGTGCGCGGGGCCTTGGACGGGCGTGCGTGGCACCGATGGGCGGGTGTCCGGGGCCGGTGGGTCAGGACGAGTGGGGCGTACACGAGTGGGGCGTAGTGTCGAGAGGGTGACCGTGAACCAGAGCGTCTCCGGCAGTGCGCTGGCCGCCCATCAGGTGTTGGCCGCTGAGGAGCACAGCGCGGGCGGGCTGGGGCTGCTCATTCTCGTCGGGCTGCTCGCCGCCTCGGCGTTCCTGTTCGTCCTGCTGTCGAGGAGCCTGCGCCGGATGCGGGCGAACGTGGCCAGCGGCCAGTTCCTCGGTGTCGACTCCGACCGCCTCCACGAGCCGATCGACCCGCGCCAGGCGCTGCGCCGCCGCTCGGCCTACCTCGGCGGGAAGGCCCCGGTGGTCGAGGGCGAGGTCGTCGGGGGCGAGGATGGCGGGCGTGAGGCCCTCGGCGGCGGAGCCGTCGCGGGCCAGATCACCAGCGGGGATGTCGTCGAGGGTGAGGTCGCTGGCGGTGGCGGCGGGAAGACGAAGTCGAGGAAGGGCGGCGCGGGGAACACTGCCGCGGGAAGCCCCGTGGACCTGCCTGTCCAGCCCGGACCGCCGCCCGGCCGCTGACTCCTCGCCGGGCGCTCGCGCCGAGATCGCGCATCGCGCATCGCGCATCGCGCATCGCGCATCGCGCATCGCGCCGAGGGACAATGACGCTTAGAGGCTCAAGAACGTGACTGTGCCTCGGCATGATGCTGCGTTCGGCGTGTCTGGTATGGCGTGTTCCACATGCTGCGCGTCGGTTCCGCCCCTTCCGTGGCAAGGCCAGGGCGGGCGTCGGCGCGTGTGGCTCCGGCTCTGACCTCCCCGGCCTGGTATGTGACCGGGCCGGGCAGGGCGGGCGGGGGCGTCAGCCGAGGGCGATGTTGACGATGCGGCCGGGGACGACGATCAGCTTCCTGATGGTGCGGCCCTCGGTGTGGCGGGCGTAGTCGGGGTGAGCGGTGAGCAGGTCTCGGATGACGGGCTCGGCGGCGCCGTCCGGGACCTGCAGGGTGAAGCGGACCTTGCCGTTCACCTGGACCGGGATGGTCCGCTCGGCTTCGGCGGCAAGCACGGGGTCGCCGGCGGGGAACGTCGCGTGGCTGGCGAGGTCGTCGTCGTGCCCGAGGCGGGACCACAGCTCCTCGGCGATGTGCGGGGCGATCGGTGCGGTCATCAGGACCAGGGGTTCGGCCAGAGCCCGGGGGGTGACGGTCCGGCCGTAGCGCTTCGAGACGAAGTTCGTCAGCTCGATGAGCCGGGCGATCGCCGTGTTGAAGCGCATGGCCGCGTACTCCGCCGAGACGGCGAGGATCGTCTGGTGCAGGGCGCGGGTGGCCTCGGCGTCCAGCTCCTCGGCGGAGACGGCGACGTCGCCGGTGGTCTCGTCCACGACCGCCCGCCACAGCCGCTGCAGGAAACGGTGGGCGCCGACGATGTCGTCGGTGTGCCAGGGGCGGTCCGCGTCGAGCGGGCCCATCGACATCTCGTAGACGCGCAGCGTGTCGGCGCCGAAACGGTCGTACATCTCGTCCGGGCTGACGCTGTTCTTCAGGCTCTTGCCCATCTTGCCGGAGCGGCGATCGACCGGCTCGCCCTTGTGAGTGAACTCGCCGTTACCGGTCGCGACGACCTCGGCGGCGGGAACATACATCCCGCGGGCGTCGGTGAACGCGTCCGCCTGGATGTAGCCCTGGTTGAACAGCCGCTTGAACGGCTCCCGGGTGGAGACGTGGCCCAGGTCGTAGAGGATCTTCTGCCAGAACCGGGCGTAGAGCAGGTGCAGCACGGCGTGCTCGACGCCGCCGACGTACAGGTCGACGCCGCCGTCACCGGCCGTCGCGCCCGGGCGGGACATCCAGTACCGCTCGACTGTCTCGTCGACGAACCGGTCGGCGTTCGTCGGGTCCAGGTACCGCAGGTAGTACCAGCAGGAGCCGGCCCACTGCGGCATCGTGTTGGTCTCGCGCCGGTAGCGCTTCGGGCCGTCGCCCAGGTCGAGGGTGACGGTTGCCCAGTCGGTGACCCGGGCCAGCGGGGGGACGGGGTCGCTCTCGTCGTCCTCGGCCATCGCGGTGGGCCGGAAGTCGGTCATCTCCGGCAGTTCGACGGGAAGCAGTTCGTCGGGGACGGCATGCGGCAGACCGTCGTCGTCGAAGACGATCGGGAACGGCTCGCCCCAGTAGCGCTGGCGGGAGAACAGCCAGTCGCGCAGCCGGTAGGAGCGTGCGGCGCGGCCGAGGCCAGCATCCTCCAGCCAGCTCGTGGTCGCCTTGATCGCGTCGGGCTTGTCCAGACCGACGAGCGAGGGCGCGCCCGTCGCGGGACCGGGGAGGTAGGTGCCGGCGCCGGCATACGCGTCCGGCCAGGACGACACCGGCGCGTCGGCGGCGAGGCCGTGCTCCGCGCACCACCGGGCGTCCGGGGCGAGCACGGGCGGGGTCGGGAGGCCGAAGGCACGGGCGAAGCCGAGGTCACGGCTGTCGTGCGCGGGTACCGCCATGATCGCGCCGGTGCCGTACCCGACGAGGACGTAGTCGGCCAGGAAGATCGGGATGGCCTCGCCGCTGACCGGGTTACGCGCGTAGGAGCCGGCGAACACGCCGGTGCGGTCGATCTCCTCGCCACGCTGGCGGTCGCTGCGCCGAGCCGCGAACGCGCGGTAGGCCTCCACGGCGGCCCGCGGCGTCCAGCCCGCGTCGGCAACCGCGGCCTCGGCCTCCGCCTCGGTGATGACGGCCGCGGTGACGGCGGCCTGGGCTTCCGTGCCGTCGGTGGCGGCGGTGCCGTGGCCGGCGGGGAAGCGCCAGGTGACGGGGGTGCCAGCAGGCCAGGCGTCGGGAACCAGGGCGTCGACCTGGGGGTGCTCGGGCGCCAGGACCAGGAACGTCGCGCCGGCGAGCGTGTCCGGCCGGGTGGTGTACACCTCGATGCGCCCGGTGGCGGGCGCCTCGACGGCGAACTCGACGCCCGCGCCATCGCTCGGGCCGATCCAGTTGCGCTGCATCTGCTTGATGGAGTCCGGCCAGTCGACGAGGTCCAGATCGTCGACCAGGCGCTCCGCGTAGGCGGTGATCCGCAGCACCCACTGCCGCAGCGGGCGGCGGAACACCGGGTAGTTCCCGATGTCGCTGCGGCCCTCGGCGGTGACCTCCTCGTTCGCGAGGACGGTGCCGAGGCCGGGGCACCAGTTGACCAGCTGCTCGGAGATGTAGGCGAGGCGGTGGGCGTCGACGACGCGGCGCCGGGCCACCGGATCGAGCTCGGCCCAGGGCAGGCCGGCCGGGTTCGCCGCGCGTACCGCGTCGACCGACACGGCGGTGGTGCCCGCGGCGGAGCCGGCCACGGGGGTGCGGGTGCCCGCCTCGAACGCGGCGACGAGCTCCTCTATCGGACGGGCGCGGCCGGCCTCCGGGTCATACCAGGCGTTGAAGATCTGCTGGAAGATCCACTGGGTCCAGCGGTAGTACGCGACATCCGTCGTCGCGATCTCGCGGCGGGTGTCGTGGCCGAGGCCCAGACGGGACAGCTGCCGGCGCATGTTGGCGATGTTCGCCTCGGTGGTCACCCGCGGGTGCTGGCCCGTGTTGATGGCGTACTGCTCGGCGGGCAGGCCGAAGGCGTCGTAGCCGAACGGGTGCAGCACATGGCGCCCGGACATCCGCAGGTAGCGGGCGAGCACGTCGGTGCCGATATAACCCAGCGGGTGGCCGACATGCAGCCCGGTGCCGCTGGGATAGGGGAACATGTCGAGGATGTAGAACGGCGCGCGCCCGGCGACCTGGTCGAATCCCTCGGCGAGCGGGCCCGCCGGGTTCGGGGAGTCGAACGCGCCCTCGTCCGCCCAGCGCTGCTGCCAGCGGCGCTCGATGTCGGCGGCAAGCCGGGCGTTGTACCGGAAGCCGGGCTCGTCGCCGGACACGCTGGTCGGGGCCGTCTCACTCATCGCTGGTGCCATCCCGGAATCGTTGGTACGTCGACCTTCCCGCCGTGCTCGCGGCGGGAACTGCGGCCTGGCGGGCGGCGGTCGAGGCGAGTGGACGGCGGCTACGGTGCGCTCGTCCGAGCCTATCCGCTGCCGCGACGGGCCGGTGACGAGCCGGTGCGCCTGTGGACAACCGGCCGGCTGTGGGCAACCTACGGTTGTGAACGATGGGCCAGTGGTCGCCGGCGGGACGTGCGGACGGCCACAGCCGGCGCGCCGGGGGTGCGGGAATCCGGCGCCCGCCGGCCGCTTTGGTTGCATATCAGGGGACCCGGTGCCGCACAGGCCAGGGCAGCCCGGCGCCGCAGCGGCGCGGGGGAGACACAGCGGATCGCGAGGAGTCGCCCGGTGCCGAACAAGCTGGCGGAGCAGACGTCTCCCTATCTGCTCCAGCATGCGGACAACCCGGTCGACTGGTGGCCGTGGTGCCCGGAGGCGTTCGCCGAGGCGACGCGCCGCGGGGTGCCCGTGCTGCTCTCGGTGGGGTACGCGTCCTGTCACTGGTGCCACGTGATGGCCCACGAGTCGTTCGAGGACGCGATCACCGCGGCCTACATGAACGACCACTTCGTCAACATCAAGGTCGACCGGGAGGAGCGTCCCGACGTCGACTCGGTCTACATGGATGTCACGGTCGCGCTGACCGGCCACGGCGGCTGGCCGATGACGGTGTTCCTGACGCCGGGCGCCGAGCCGTTCTTCGCCGGCACCTACTTCCCGCCGGCGCCGCGCCCCGGCATGGGCTCGTTCCGGCAGGTGATGGAGGCCGTCGTCGGCGCCTGGCAGACGCGGCGGGCGGAGATAGAGGAGTCCGGCGCGGACATCGCCCGCCGGCTCGCGGAGGCCGCCGAGCGTGGACCGGTCGCCGGGCTCGCGTCGAACCCCGCGTCCGGCGTCGCGGACGAGCTGACGCCCGCCCTGCTGGACACCGCGGTCGCCGGCCTGTCGGCCCGGTTCGACACCCGCCACGGCGGGTTCGGCGGCGCGCCGAAGTTCCCGCCGTCCATGGTCGCCGAGATGCTGCTGCGCCACGCGGCCCGTACCGGCGACCCGCGCAGCCTCGACATGGTTGCCCTGACCTGCGAGCGGATGGCCCGCGGCGGCATGTACGACCAGCTCGCCGGTGGCTTCGCCCGCTACAGCGTCGACGCCACCTGGACGGTGCCGCACTTCGAGAAGATGCTCTACGACAACGCCCAGCTGCTGCGGGTCTACCTGCACCTGTGGCGGGCCACCGACTCCGCGCTCGCCCGCCGGGTGGTGCGCGAGACCGCGGAGTTCCTGCTCACCGTCCTGCGTACGGACCAGGCGGGGTTCGCCTCCGCCCTGGACGCCGATGCGGTGCCGGCCGGTGCGACGGGCCGGGGCGCCCACCCGGAGGAGGGCGCGAGCTACGCCTGGACACCGGCGGGCCTGCGCGCGGCTCTCGGCGAGGGCGATGGTGCCTGGGCGGCCGAGGTGTTCGGCGTCACCGCCGAGGGCACCTTCGAGCACGGGACGTCCGTCCTGCAACTGCCGGCGGACCCACCGGACGTGGCCCGCTTCGCCGCCGTGCGCGCCACTCTCGCCGCCTCCCGGGCCACCCGCCCGCAGCCCGCCCGGGACGACAAGGTGGTCGCCGCCTGGAACGGCCTGGCCATCGCCGCCCTCGCCGAGGCCGGCGCGCTGTTCGACGAGCCGGACTGGGTCGATGCCGCCGTGGACGCCGCGGCGCTGCTGCGTGACGTTCACTGGGTGGATGGCAGGCTGCGCCGCACGAGCCGGGACGGCCGGGTCGGGACCAACGCCGGGGTCCTCGAGGACTACGGCGACGTCGCCGAGGGCCTGCTGACCCTGCACCAGGTCACCGGCGACACGCAGTGGCTGGAGCTGGCCGGTGAGCTGCTCGACGTCGTCAGTGCGCATTTCGGCGCGCCGGACGGTGGCTACTTCGACACCGCCGACGACGCCGAGGCGCTGCTGCGCCGCCCGCGGGACGACTCGGACTCGGCGACCCCGTCAGGCCAGGCGGCCGTCGCCGGCGCGATGCTCACCTATGCCGCGCTGACCGGTTCGGCCGAGCACCGGGTCGCCGCCGAGCGGACCCTGAGCCGTTTCGCGCCGCTGCTGTCCAGGGATGCCCGCTTCGCCGGCTGGGCCGGGGCGGTCGCCGAGGCGCTGCTGGCCGGGCCGGCGGAGGTCGCCGTCGTCGCCAGCCCCCAGCTGGAGCGCCTTGCCCGGCTCACCACCGCGCCGGGGGCGGTCGTGGTCACCGGAGGGCCGCTCGTCGCCGGTCGCGGGGCGCCCGGGGTGTACGTATGCCGGGACTTCGTCTGTGAGCGGCCCCTGCACCTCGAGGCCGATGTGCGGCGTCAGCTCGACGTGAAGGTGGCCACCTGAGTCCGGCGAGGCTTTCACTCGCGTTCGGGTAAGCGTGTAATCGTCGCGGGTGGGGCGTCGTCGGGTCGCATCCTGGTGCACGGGGCGGGGAGGAGTCACGTCATGGCCGGTCCGCGGGGGCGAGGGCACGGCAGGCCGGGAGACCGGGCGGATGCCGCGCCCGCGCGGGACGCCGCCGACTGGTTCGCCGCTCGCGTCCCGGGTGACTGGTTCACCGGTCCGCCCGAAGTGATCGTCGACCGGGACGAGATCACGGTCATCGGCGATCTGGCGCCCGACGTCCTTCCCGTCGCGACGCCCACCGGTGACCGCGCCGGTGGCGACGCGGCCGCCGGTGACGATGCCTCCGGTCGGGGCATCCCTGGCCAGGATGCCACCGCTCGGGGTGCGTCTGATCACGGCACGGTTGGTGGGGTCGCCTCTGGCGGGGGCGCGGTCGGTGATGGTTCGGCAGGGGACCCGGCCTGGGACCCGGTGGAGGAGGCGGCCCGGATCAGGCGGTTCCGGGAGCGGACCCGGGACGAGCGGATCGCGATCGCGGCCGACGCCGAGCGGCGTTATGGCCGCCGGGTGGCCTGGGGAGCGACCACGGGGAGCAGCAGTGAGCTGTTCACCGTGCTGTCCGTGCCGGTGATGACCCGGCTGCGGCAGCCCGAGCGTCAGGTGCTCGACATCCTGGTCGACTCGGGCGTGGCCCGCAGCCGCAGCGAGGCGCTCGCCTGGTGCGTCCGGCTCGTCGGCGAGAACGCCGACGTCTGGCTGCGTCAGCTGCGTGAGGCGATGGAGCACGTCGAGAAGATCCGCTCCGAGGGCCCCGGCCTCTGAGCCGGTGCATCCAGACCCCCAGAACGGCGGGGATGCCTGCACGGACCGTGGTTGCGGCCTCTCGCGGCCCTCGCCGCGCTCCTATGTGGCCTCGCCTGGGGCCGCCTCAGCGGATCGCGAACATCAGGGCGATGTAGTGACATAGCGCCGCCACCAGGGTGAAGGCGTGGAACACCTCGTGGTAGCCGAAGACGGTGGGTGCGGGGTTCGGCCGCCGGGTGGCGTAGACGAGGGCGCCCAGGCTGTAGAAGATGCCGCCGGCGAGCAGCAGCACCGTCGAGGCGATGCCCGCATGGTGGGCAAGCTGGGGGATGACGAAGATGGCCACCCAGCCGAGCGCGATGTAGAGCGGCACGATCAGGTAGCGCGGGGAGTGCAGCCACAGCATCCGGATCGTCACGCCGAGGGCCGCGCCGCCCCAGACGACCGCCAGCACCACCCGCGCCGTCGTCGCCGGCATCGCGATAAGGGCAAATGGGGTATACGTGCCGGCGATGAAAACAAAGATCATTGAATGGTCGAGGCGTTTCATGCGCGCCCGCGCACGTGACGTCGACCACATCGTCCGGTGGTAGAGCGCACTCGTTCCGAAGAGGGCGGCAATGCTCAGGGCATAAACCGCGATACCGAGTCGGGCACGGAGCGTGCTGGCCAGCGCCACCGCGAGGAGGCCAAGCGCAAGGCTTACGGGGAATGCCCCGGCATGTAGCCATCCCCGCATGCGCGGTCGCACCAGGTCACGTGGGTGGGGCGAGCCGTCCGCCTGCGGAGCCCCGGCAGGCTGCTGCGTGAGGGAAGCCACGGGGAGGACGATAACCCGGAGCATGTGCCAGCCACGAGACGGAGTCACCCTGAGCCAGTCCGTCTGTACCGCTGCGTGATGGATCCGACGCTTCTGCCCACTCGCTATCGCGCGACTGCGGGCGGAACGCGCGGTACAGTCTAATGATCCTGAACGCGGCCTCGAACTGCCCCTGTACCGCGGGTTTTGTCGGAGCGTGAACGAGTACGTTCAAGTGCTGGAAGTGGGCACACCCATACAGGGCGAGAACGCGTCAGGTTTCGACTCGACCGGAGGTGTGAGCTGTGACGACCGCGGCACAGATTCCGGGGCTGGAAGCGGCCCCCACGAAGCACGCCAGGCTGGTCGCCTGGGTGCGTGAGATCGCCGAACTCACCCAGCCGGAACGGGTTGAGTGGTGCGATGGATCGGAAGCCGAGTTCGATCGGCTGACCAGCCTTCTGATCGAGAAGGGGACGCTCGTCCGGCTGAACGACGACAAGCGGCCGAACAGCTTCTACGCCGCCTCCGACCCTAATGACGTGGCCCGCGTCGAAGACCGCACCTACATCTGCTCCGAAAACGCCGCCGACGCCGGTCCGACGAACAACTGGATGGACCCGGCCCAGATGAGGACCAAGCTCAAGGGCCTCTTCGAGGGCTCGATGCGCGGTCGCACGATGTATGTCGTGCCCTTCTGCATGGGCCCGCTTGGGTCGCATATCTCCGCCCTTGGCGTCGAAATCACCGACTCGCCGTACGTCGTCATTTCGATGCGCACGATGACTCGTATGGGAACTCCCGCCCTCGAACAGCTCGGCGAGGACGGCTTCTTTGTTCCCGCGGTTCATTCTCTGGGCGCTCCGCTGGAGCACGGTGCCGCCGACGTTCCGTGGCCGTGTAACACCACGAAATACATCACTCACTTCCCGGAAACCCGCGAGATCTGGTCTTTCGGGTCGGGTTACGGTGGTAATGCCCTGCTCGGCAAGAAGTGCTACGCCCTGCGTATCGCGTCGGTCATGGCCCGGGACGAGGGCTGGCTCGCGGAACACATGCTGATTCTCAAGCTGACGTCGCCCAAGGGCAAGGTGCACTACATTGCCGCGGCCTTCCCGTCGGCCTGCGGGAAGACCAATCTCGCCATGCTCATTCCGTCCCTTCCCGGGTGGAAGGCGGAGACTGTCGGTGACGACATCGCCTGGATGCGGTTCGGCGAGGACGGCCGGCTCTATGCCGTCAACCCCGAGGCCGGCTTCTTCGGCGTGGCCCCCGGCACCGGCGAGCAGACGAACCCGAACGCGATCAAGACGCTGTGGGGCAACACCGTCTTCACGAACGTCGCCCGCACGGACGACGGCGATGTGTGGTGGGAGGGCCTGAGCAAGGAGCCCCCGGCGCACCTCATCGACTGGAAGGGCGCCGACTGGACGCCCGAGTCCACCACCCCCGCCGCGCACCCGAACGCCCGCTTCACCGTTCCCGCGGGTCAGTGCCCCACCATCGCCTCCGAGTGGGAGGACCCGACGGGCGTCCCGATCTCGGCGATCCTGTTCGGCGGTCGCCGCGCCACCGCTGTCCCGCTGGTCACCGAGGCGCCCGACTGGCGCCGCGGTGTCTTCTTCGGCTCGATCGTCGCCTCCGAGACGACGGCCGCCCAGGCCGGCGCCATCGGCAAGCTGCGCCGCGACCCCTTCGCCATGCTGCCGTTCTGTGGCTACAACATGGCCGACTACTTCGCCCACTGGCTCGAGGTCGGCCAGAAGGCGGACCCGGTCAAGCTGCCGCGGATCTACTACGTGAACTGGTTCCGCAAGAGCCCCGAGGGCAAGTTCCTCTGGCCCGGCTTCGGCGACAACAGCCGCGTCCTCGCCTGGATCGTCGGCCGCCTGGAGGGGGAGGCCGACGGCGTCGAGACGCCGCTGGGCATCCTGCCCACGAAGGACGCGCTGCCCACCGACGGCCTCGACATCGACGACGCCGACCTCGACGCCCTGCTCACGGTCGACACCGAGGTGTGGAAGCAGGAGGCTCAGCTCATCCCCGAGCACTACCAGACCTTCGGTGACCGCCTCCCCGCCGCCCTGTGGGCCGAGCACGAGGCCCTGGTCACCCGTCTCGAGGCCTGACCCTCCCCGACGTCCGCACCACCCTTCCGGCGGCGCCACGAACGGCGTCCCCCGGTCCTGGCGGCCCGTGCCGCGCGGCTCCCACACCGCGCGGCACGGGCCGCAGCCGTCTCCGCCGCTGCCGCCGCTGCCGCCGCTGCTCCTGTCTCAACGGAGCCCGAAAGATCACTGCGGAGAGTGACTGTCGGGCATGGCGCCGCCGGCACTGCCGTTGGCCTGCCAGGGCCGCGGATGTCGTCATCCCGACAGCGAGGAGCTTTCCCCGAGCGCATCGGGCTGCCGCTCGCTCACGTGTTCATGAGGGTTCCGGCGCATGACGCCGGTGTTCTTCTGGAAATGTCCGCCGTAGGTCGATGAATTTCCGGTCACGGCATGCCGGGGCACTCGTGCCGCCGGAATCCAGTGTCTCGCCGTCGTCCAGCCGACGGAATTCGCGGTCCACCTGGCTCCGAACGCGCTGATCCATCCTGCTCCGCCGTATCTGCCATGGTGCCCGCCGTCTCGGGCCGGTCGACCTGTTTCCGGCGGACGTCATCGGGTACCCCCGATCGCAGGCGCCACGCCGACCCGCCGGTGAATCCAGGATCAGGTTTGAATGGCGGACGTCTCCGTCGGCATCGCTCCGTCACCCCCTCGTGCCGATCCGGATCCGGGGCGCTGGCTGCGATCGTCCGCAGGCGTGTCTTCCGGATGGCACCCCGCTCCGCGCCGCGGGAGCTGACACGTCGACCCGGCCGCACGTTCCTGGAACCGTACGTTCCTGGGGCCGTACGTCGCTGGCCGTCTCTCCCGGCCGTACGTCCCGGACGTCCCTGCTGTGCGTCGAGGGTCCTGACGCTCCTGACGCGGGCAGTAGTCGTTGCGAGCAGATGGTCACGAGGTGTCGATGGTCGGGTCATCTGGGGAGCCGGTTCCCGCGACGCACGGCCAGGGGTGCCGAGGGGCAGTTACGCCAGCGGGGGCAGATGTCGCATTTTTCCCTCGGCGCCCTCGGTGAAGGGTGAGGTGCGCCGGGCGCCGACCCTGCTGGCGGGACCGGGCGGGAGGGGCGAGAGGAGCTGGGCGGGGAGGAGAGGGGTGATGCCGCGAGCGAGGGTGGGTGCCCCGGGCTGTCACGGACACGGCTCTATGTCATGGTGGCGCCACGGTAGGTGTACGCGTCGGCAAAACGTTTTCGGTTCTTAACACAACGTGTTGCCAGAACTGGGTCGCCATCGCCGCGCGTGACGGCTACCGTGAGAGCCCTAGCGTCTCAAGCCGTGGTCCGGCGTGGTGTCGGACCTCTCGGGAGGCCCCTCGGTGCCGCAAGCGCGACTACACCAGGAGGCCGGTGCCCGGCTCCTGGAGGGGTCGGTCCCGGACTACCTCCGAGTAAGCGGGTGGGCGTGTGCCACGAACGCATGTCGTCGACACAAGCGTGCTGCTTTCTGATCCTGGCGCGCTGCTGCGGTTCGCGGAGCACAATGTCGTGCTCCCCCTCGTCGTCATAGGGGAGCTGGAGGGTAAGAGGAACCATCCGGAGCTCGGCTGGTTCGCCCGGGAGGCCCTGCGCCTCCTGGACGACCTGCGTATCCGGCATGGCCGCCTCGACCAGCCCATCCCGCTGGCGGGTGGGGGAACGCTTCGGGTGGAACTCAACCACACCGACGCCGCCGTGCTTCCACCGGGGTTCCGGGTCGACACGAACGACTCTCGCATCCTGTGTGTAGCGATGAACCTCGCCCGCGAGGGCGCCGACGTCGTCCTGGTCACCAAGGACCTTCCGCTGCGAGTGAAGGCGTCGGTGCTCGGGCTGCCCGCGGAGGAGTACCAGGCCCTGTCGCCGGTCGACACCGGCTTTTCCGGCATGGCCGAGCTCGCCGTCGCCCAGGAGGACCTGGACCGGCTCTACTCCCAGGAGTACACCGAGATCCTCGAGGCGGCCGACCTGCCCTGCCACACGGGGCTGGTGCTGACCGCGGCGGGCGGCAGCGCGTCGGCGCTCGGGCGGGTCACGGCGGACAAGCAGGTCCGGCTCGTGCGCGGCGACCGGGACGCCTTCGGGCTGCACGGGCGGTCCGCGGAGCAGCGGGTGGCGCTCGACCTGCTGCTGGACCCGGACGTCGGCATCGTCTCCCTCGGTGGTCGGGCTGGGACGGGCAAGTCGGCGCTGGCGTTGTGCGCGGGGCTCGAGGCGGTGATGGAGCGCCGTGCGCACCGCAAGGTGGTGGTGTTCCGCCCGCTCTACGCCGTCGGCGGCCAGGAGCTCGGCTACCTGCCGGGCAGTGAGAACGAGAAGATGGCGCCCTGGGCGCAGGCCGTGTTCGACACGCTCGGCGCGCTGGTCTCCCAGGAGGTCATCGAGGAGGTCGTCGACCGTGGGATGCTCGAGGTCCTGCCGCTGACCCACATCCGCGGCCGGTCCCTGCACGACTCCTTCGTGATCGTCGACGAGGCGCAGTCGCTGGAGCGCGGGGTGCTGCTCACGGTGCTGTCCCGGCTGGGGCAGGGCTCGCGGGTGGTACTGACCCACGACGTCGCGCAGCGGGACAACCTGCGGGTGGGCCGGCATGACGGCGTCGCCTCGGTCATCGAGACGCTCAAGGGGCATCCGCTGTTCGCGCACATCACCCTCACCCGTTCGGAGCGCTCCCCGATCGCGGCGCTGGTGACGACGATGCTCGAGGATCTCGTCCTGTAGCTCGCGGTTAGCTCGCGGTGGCGGCCGGCCGGGAACGTCGGGGCTCGCTCGGTGGTTGTCAGGACGGGCACTCATCGAAAGAGGTGGCATCTGATGTTCCTCGGTCGCCACAAGACCGCGATGGTCACACCCGAGCAGGCGATTCCCGGCAGGGAGCGTCCCGTGTTCGCGGGCGACTCCCGGCACACCGTGCTCGGCACCTCGTTCGTCGGGCCGTTCCCGGACGGGCTCGAGACGGCCGTGTTCGGGCTCGGCTGTTTCTGGGGTGCCGAGCGGGCGTTCTGGCGGATTCCCGGCGTGTACACGACGGCGGTCGGCTACGCGGGCGGGTTCACCGAGAACCCGACCTACGAGGAGGTGTGCTCGGGGCAGACCGGGCACACCGAGGCCGTCCTCGTCGTGTTCGACCCGGCGAAGGTCAGCTACGAGCAGCTGCTGCGCGCGTTCTGGGAGGGCCACGACCCGACCCAGGGCATGCGCCAGGGCAACGACGTCGGCACCCAGTACCGCTCGGCGATCTACACGACGTCCGACGCCCAGGCCGCCGCCGCGGCCACGAGCCGGGACGCCTACGCGCGCGTCCTCGCCGCGGAGGGCTACGGTCCGATCACCACCGAGGTCGCCCCGGCCGGCCCGTTCTACCTCGCCGAGGAGTACCACCAGCAGTACCTCTCGGATGCCAAGAACCCCTACGGTTACTGCGGCCTCGGCGGCACCGGCGTCTCCTGCCCCGTCGGCATCGCCACCGCCGACTCCTGAGCCGGTCCGGACTATGCAGGATCTCGGAGGCGCCGTGCCGGACGAGACGGCGCGGCGCCTCGTCCGCGAAGTCCGAGTTCAGAAGATCATTCGCCGGTACGAGGCGCTGCGCTCGGATCCCGAGGCGTGGGCTGACTACCAGGCGGAGGCTCGCCTTACGGACAACGTCGCTGGCGAGGCTCTGCGCGACGCGGGAAGGGAGTACCCGGAGTACAACACCGGACAACAACCGGGCCCCGGGCATGACCTGCCTGCGCTCCATCGAGTGGCTCTCCGGCGGCCTGCCCTGGGTCGAGGCGACCGACCGCGGGTCGAAGGGCTGCGGTGCGAACATGAGGGTCGCGCCGGTGGGCCTGCTGCCTGGCCTGCACGACGACGTACGCGCCGCCGTCGCCCAGTTCCAGTCGGCGCTCACCCACGGCCACCCCACGGCGCTGACCGCCAGCGAGCTGACCGCCTTCGCGGTGCATGCGCTGCGCGCTGGGCTACCCCCCGCGAACCTTCCCGGTGCGCTGCGGGAGCGCTGCGAGACCCAGCGGGTCGTCTACCACGGCGACTGGCTCGGCGACCTGTGGCAGGGCCCGGCCACCACAGGTCCCGAGGAGTTCATCGCCCGAGGATGGGGCGAGTGCCTGGCCGCGCTCGACCGACTGGACGCGGCGCTCCGGCGCCCCGACGCGGGCGGCGATCCGTGCCTCGCCACGGGCGAGGGCTGGATCGCCGAGGAGGCGCTCGCCACCGCGGTGCTCTGCTTCCTCCTGCACGTCGATGATCCGGTGGCCGCTCTGGGACGGGCCGCGGCGACCTGCGGTGACTCGGACTCGATCGCCTGCCTGACCGGTGCCTTCGCCGGCGCCTCGTACGGCCTGGACGCCTGGCCGACGCACTGGTCCGAACGCATCGAGTACCGCACGGACCTTGCCCGCATTGCCAGTGCCTGGGACCGAGCGGCGGGTGGATCAGGTGTCGGCGAGCTCGCTGGCCCGCACCCCCACCTCGCGAATCGCCCGGGAAGACCTCGTCGAGGTGGTGCGGGAGCACTAGCGGAGTTCGTCGTCGAGGGTGCGGGAGCGCAGGGGCGGGGTGAGGGCGCCGTCGATGGTGCGGACGTCGTGGCCGACGGGGATCGCGGCGATGCTGTCGACGACGGCGGTGGGGCGGTAGGGGAAGCGCTCGATGTCGTCGCGGCCGGTGATGCCGGACAGGACGAGGACGGTGTCCATGCCCGCCTCCAGGCCGGCGACGACGTCGGTGTCCATCCGGTCGCCGATGACCACCGTCGTCTCGCTGTGGGCGGACAGGGTGTTCAGGGCGCTGCGCATCATCAGCGGGTTCGGCTTGCCGACGAAGTAGGGCGTGACTCCGGTCGCCTTGGTGATCATCGCGGCGACCGCGCCGGTCGCGGGGAGCAGGCCCTCGATGGACGGGCCGGTCGGGTCCGGGTTGGTGGCGATGAAGCGGGCGCCGCCGCGGACCAGCCGCACGGCCCGGGTGATGGCCTCGAAGCTGTAGGTCCGGGTCTCGCCGAGAACGACGTAGTCGGGTGATCTGTCGCTGAGCACATAACCGATGTCGTGCAGCGCGGTGGTGAGTCCGGCCTCGCCGACGACGTAGGCCGAGCCACCCGGCCGCTGGGTGTGCAGAAACAGGGCGGTGGCCAATGCCGACGTCCAGATGCGCTCGGCCGGAATGGACAGGCCCGAGCGGTCCAGCCGCGCCGAGAGATCGCGGGCTGTGTAGATCGAGTTGTTCGTGAGTACCAGGAAACCAAGGCCCGCGGCGATGATGCCGGCGAGGAACGCGTCAGCCCCGGCGATGGGGTGTTCCTCGTGGACGAGGACGCCGTCCATGTCGATGAGATAGTTCTCGATCATCCGTTCCGACATGGGCCCTGATTCTGCCTGCCGCGGCGCCGCCCGAACGGGCGGGGTGGCCACTGCGGGCGGCGCCGGCCCCGTCGCGGTGCGCCATACCCGCCGCGGGCGGGCGCGGGCGCGGGCGCCCTCTACAGCACGGCCACGCCGGCGGCCTGCTGGCCCGCTGGCAGCGTCAGGCACAGCGCCGGAACCACAAGCCACATCCGTAGCCGTTCGTCGTGTGCGTAACGATGGGCGTGTTCGGGAGCCCGAAAGGGCCCCACCACGCCGCGCACCCGGTCGCCCGAGCCGCCGAGCACCACCACCGCCCAGGCCGCCGCGGTCACGTTTCCCGCCTCGTCCGGCAGGGCGGGGGATTCCCACCAGACCGGTGCTGCGTTCACCATTCCATCCCCCACAATCCTGGCGACGACCGCGGTGGCGGCGCCCGACAGCTCGTGCGGCAACCACCGGTGCGGAAACGACCGCCCGCTGGCATGCCCCGACCTGCCGTGCGCAGCGGATCGCTTCCCCTCGATATCCTGCGCGATTTCGTGCCGATGTTCCCGGAACGACACAGTTCGACGCTCGACCCGCCCCTGTTTTCCTGGCGGACTGCGCATCTGCATTTGCGGCTGCCCGGTATCCCGTCACTCGGCATACGTTTCGGATGGACTTTCCGGCACGACCGAAAAGTGTGACAACGACGGCCGGGGGCGACCGTCACGCAAGGATGACGATCGCGCGGGGATCGCCCGATGGAGGGGGTGCGCCCCCGATCGGGGAGGAGCGTGACCGGAGTTCGGGAGGTCGTCCCGGCTGGCGTGGGGGAGGACGCCGGATGACGCGGAGATGACGCCGAGTGGACGTGGCAGTGATCGGCGGGGCGAAGCAACGTCCGGGTTGACCTGGACGTCTTCTCTGTCGGTTACTTCTCACCATGTGGGGGATCCGTGCGTCGGCGTCGTAACGATTACCGGACCTGGGAGGAACTCTCTGTCCAGGAGCGCCGTCGTGGCGTGGCGATTCTGGCCGTGGCGGGGGCCGCCGCGGTCACCGCGACCTGGCTCGTCGTCGGCGGTGGCGGCACCCAGGCCGAGGCCGGAGCCGCACCGCCGCCCACCGTCGGCATGCAGGCGAGCGCCGGCACCCAGGCGAGCGCCGGCACCCAGGTGACTGCTGAGACGAAGGCCCAGCTCAGCGCGTGGTATGCGGGGACCGCGGACCTACGCTCGCAGATCGTGACTGCTGTGGGCGACGTCCGGGCCGACATCCAGGCCGCCAACGGCATGGCGCTGCAGCCCGCCTGCGTCAAGCTCGGCCAGGTCGTGGACCGCATCGCCGGCCTCGGTCAGCCGCCCGTCGAATCGGCGAGCCAGACCTGGACCGCCGGCGCCACCGCCTACGCCCAGGCCGTCACCACCTGCGGGAACCTCTTCGACGGCACCCCCCAGCCGCCTCCGGTTCTCCTGGCCCGCACCACCGACGCGCTCAACACCGCCGACGGCCACTGGACCACCCTGGCCTCGCAGATCGGCGCCCCCGCCCAGGTCGTGCCCACCTCCAGCTAGCTCACGAACCCAGCGTCCGTCCTCCGGGCGTGGGTTCGTCGTGCTGCCCACTCCAGGTGCCACGGCGGGGGATGTCCATCCGCCCCCCGAGGAGCGTCGGGGGAGGCGGCGTCGGCCCAGCAGGGGCGCCCGCGAGGAGGCTGTCCGCACGGGGGTGGTTCAGCTGCCGCCGGTGGGGCGGCGGAACAGGACGGCGGTCGGCGCGGCCGGGGTGAGGGTGGCCTTCGCGGGAGTGAACAGGAAGGACTGCTGCGGCTGGCCGTTCGGCCCGAGCAGGAACGCCCGCTCGATCGACTCGACCTGGATGCGCGCGCCCCGGTCGCGACCGGCGCCGACGACGCGGGTCGCCTCGATCGTCGAGATGTCCTCGGCGACGGTCCCGGAGGGCAGTTCGACGGCGGTGGCGGCGGGCACGTCCCGGGCGATCGCCCAGGCCGGGTAGATCTTGGCCGAGCGGTACGTCTCGGAGCCGCCGGACAACCGGACGCCGATCGACACGCCGACCCAGCTCGTGTCGGTGTTCGGCGGGCCGACCGTGCTCTTGCGGATGATCAGATAGACGTAGTTGCGCGGGTCGCTGATCCTCGTCGTCGAGTTCGGGGCCTTGTCGTCGTCGACCTTGCCCTCGCGCGCGACCTCCTGCGCCATCACCCAGTACGTCCAGGGGTTCTCGTCCATCGCGTGCTCGCGGGCGACGGCGCCCTGGTCGAGGTTCTCGGCCGCGGACAGGGCGAAGCGCATCCGGCCATCGGGGTTCGCGCAGACGCCGTTGTTCCGCGAGCAGGTGCCGATGACGGCGTGGGTGCCCTCATAACGGCCGGTGAACGGCACCGTCGCGTGGTCGGGGCCCTGCAGCACCGCGCTGCCCGGGATCGCGTTGCCCGCCGCGTCGATCTCGACCTGGTAGGTCCATTCGATGTCGGTGGTGCGGCCCCACACGGCCATGAGTTCCGGGGCGGAGGTGCCGCCGTCCTCGTTGCTCCACACCGTGGAGTAGGTCAGCAGCCGGTGTCCGGTGATGGCGGTCGGCGCCTCGGAGTGGAAGGCCAGCAGGGGGGTATCGGTGACCGCGTTCTGGAACGGCCCGCTCGCCAGCGGGTCGGCGGCCGCGGCAGTCCCGCTGGTGCCGCCGCTCCCACCGGTGCCGGTGCCGGAGGACGTGGAGGTGGCGGCGGAGGCGGAGGTCGTCGACAGCGCTGACGCCGTCCGGCCGTAGAGCACCGGAGCGTGGGCGAGGGCCTGGTAGCCGGTGTCCTGGGGGGTCACCGTGCGGAAGGTGATGCCGGTCAGGCGGGCCGTGGTGGCGCCACTCGGCGAGCGGTCGGCGGCGAAGGCGGCGCGCAGGGTGTGGCTGCCCGCGGCGAGGTGGCCCAGGGCCAGGCTTCGCTTGATCGGGAACGACGCGGGGATGACCACGTCGGACGCGTACGTGTTGTCGACGAAGAACGACACCACCGCCGACTCGCTGTTCGGCGAGCCCCAGGAGACGCCGGGCGCGGTGGTGGTGACGTCGAGCAGGACCTCGCCGTCGGCGCTGGTCCGGAAGGGCACGGAGGCGTCCTGCCCTCGGTTCAGGCTGACCTCGGGCGGGGGATCGGACGCCGCCGCGCCCGAGCTGCAGGCCCCGAGCCCTATCGTCAGTGTGGCGGCGGCCAGGGCCGCACCGAGAGCTCGCCGCAGTCCCCTCGACACCCGCGTTCCCTTCCTGGAATCCGGGAGCTCGCCACCCGCGCGGCTGTCCCCGCAACCCGCATTCCGCTACACATCCTGCTCTTTGACGATTCATCCCCCGTCACCGGTAGGCATCTCCCGGCGGTGGCAGGCCCCGACCCTGCGGGTTCACCGGCGACGCCGCGGCCTGCACGGTGGTTCGGTGTGACGGGTGACGGGTGACGGGTGACGGGTGACCGGTGTGACGGGTGACCGGTGTGACGGGTGACCGGTGTGACGGGTGTGACGGGTGTGACGGGTGACCGGTGTGACGGTTGACGGGTGTGAAGGACGGTGGGGCACGTGACCGGTGATGGGAAGGACAGCCCGCAGGGGCAGGGCGGGCCGGGTGGTCGGGTCGGGCGGGACGACGCGGATGCGGCGGATCCGTCACTCGCGGCCGCGGTCGCCGCGGGCATCACCCCGCGGCGGCTGTCCCGGAAGCAGTATGAGAAGGAACTCGCCCGGCTGCAGACCGAGCTCGTCCGGATGCAGGAATGGGTCGTGCATACCGGCTACCGGCTGGTCGTCCTGTTCGAGGGGCGGGACACGGCGGGTAAGGGCGGCACGATCAAGCGGATCATCGAACGGCTCAATGCCCGCCAGTGCCGGGTCGTCGCACTCGGAACGCCGACCGAGCGGGAGCGTACGCAATGGTACTTCCAGCGTTACGTTTCGCACCTGCCGGCGGCCGGCGAAATCGTCCTGTTCGACCGGAGCTGGTACAACCGGGCCGGGGTCGAGCGGGTCATGGGATTCTGCACGGAGGCCGAGTACGAGGATTTCATGCGGACCTGTCCACAGCTCGAGCGCGCGCTGGTGAGATCCGGGATCGTGCTGGTGAAGTATTGGCTCTCGCTCAGTGACGAGGAGCAGGAGCGGCGTTTTCAGGAGCGTATCGACGACCCCGGAAAACGTTGGAAGCTGTCCGCGATGGACCTGCAGGCGCGGGCCCGCTGGGTCGATTTCGCGAGGGCGAAGGACGAGATGTTCGCCTACACCGACATCCGGGAGGCCCCGTGGCATGTCGTCGACGCCGACGACAAACGCACCGCGCGGCTCAATCTCATCAGCCATCTGCTTTCGGTCGTGCCCTATGAGGACGTTCCGCACGAGCGGATCGTCCTGCCGCCACGCCAGCACGCGGCCTACAGCCGGCCCCCCATAGACAGCCAGACCTGGGTGCCGCGACGGTACCTGCCGGACGCCGAAGCGGGGGCCGAACCGCCCACCCGGGCCATCCGCCACGGGTGAGACGCGTCTCCCAGGTGCGTCCGCCCCCCCGCGGCGATCGTGCTGCGCACCTGCGGGTCCGCGTGCTCCTCGCCGGCCGGGCCCGTGCCCACCACCTCCAGGTACATGTCGCGGTGCGCACTTCCGGGCGGGGGCCGTCCATTCGTCCAGCGGATACCGTTACCGGCAGGGAATGGCGGGGCGGACGGTCGGAGCGGGAGAGGTACTTCGTGCGGAAGTTCGTCATCATGGGAGTGCAGGGCAGTGGCAAGGGAACCCAGGCGACGATGCTGGCGCGGGACTTCGACCTCGTCCACATAAGCGTCGGCGACGTCTTCCGGTGGAACGTGAAGAACCACACCAAGATCGGTGCCCAGGTGAAGCGCACCGTGGCGGCCGGCCGTCTGGTCGGTGACCATCTGGTGGAATCCGTGGTGCGGGACCGGCTGAACGAACACGACTGGAACTACGGCTTCATCATCGACGGATTCCCCCGCAACGCCCGCCAGGCCGAGTTCTTCCTGGAGAGCTACGACATTGACGGCGTCATCTACCTCGATCTGCCCGACGAGGAGGTGTACCGCCGCGTGCTCGCCCGCCGGATGTGCTCCCGCTGCGGCCTCGACTACAATCTGATCGCCAGTCGGCCGGTCATTCCGGATACCTGCGACGTGTGCGGAGCACCGCTGCTGACCCGGCCCGATGACAATCCGCGGGCCCTGGCTGTGCGGCTGCGCGACTATCACGAGAAGACGCAGCCGGTGATGGAGATCTTCCAGCGCAAGGAGTTCGTGGCGGTCGTCGACGCCCGCCGTCCGCCGCGCGCGGTCCAGACCGAGATCCGCGGCCATTTCGACCTGCCCGACCTCGCGCCCGCCTCGGTCTGACGGCGGGGCGGGCGCCGCCTGCCGGCTTTCCGGCCACCACCAGGAGGACGACGGGCGGGACGTCCGGCCGCATCGCCTACTGGCGGGTGAAGACGAGGGCGCTGGCATCCGCCTGGCCGACGCCTGCCGTGCCGATGCTGCCCGTGGTCCCGTGGCCGGTGAACGACATCGCGCGGGCGACCCCCCCGACGCCGACGTCTCGCGTGATCTTGTAGCCGGCCTGCGGTAGGGCGGTCCGGTAGAAGGTCGTCACCCGGTCGCTGCTCACGCCGGTGAGCGTCACCGTCGAGGTCCGGCCGGTGGTCGTGCCGACCTTGACGGCGGCGCCCGGCGGGATGGGGAAGTCCGCGGGCACGTTCGTCCCCTTCAGCGCGCCCGCCCCGGTGGCGCCGTCGATGCGCCCGACTCCCGGGATCGACGAGGGCAGCGCGGTGGGCAGCGCGGTGGGCAGGCCGGACGGAAGGCTCGTCGGCAGTTGGGTGGGCAGGCCGGACGGGAGGCTGGCGCCGGGAGTGGGCACGTCGGTGCCGCTGGAACCACAGCCGGCGGTGAGGCCCGCGAGCCCCGCGAGTGCGAGCCCGGCGGCGACCGTCGCGGCCCGGTGGCGGGTCGCGCGCGGCGACCGGGTGGCGCGCGGCGACCCGGTCACCGTGTCAGAAGCCTGGCTGTCCCGCATGAGTGGTCCTCCCTGGAGATCCCGCGCTCCGGCGGCGCGAACGTGTGCACGCCCGTGTCCTGACCGTCCGCGTTCGGGTGAATCGTCGGCGCTGGCCCGGTTGTCCCCGCAGACCCTAGCCCGGGCCGCGGGACCCGAGCGGGCGGTGTCGCCAGGGCGTCATGGCCGCAGGACGTCCGTGGCGACGCCATGACAGCCAGTGGAGCCGTGGCGTCCGGGCGCTGGGGTCGTCGGAGGCGTGCGGGTGGGCCGGCGCCCCCGCGGAGCGGTGTGGCCTACCCCGCAGGAGGTGGCACTTATGGGTGGTCTGGCACCTACGGGAGAACACGATCCACCCATGGGTCGCGCCAGCGAGGCGATGCGAGGGTCGCTGCCTGCGGGGCCACGACCAGTGTCCGTGGCGACTGACCTGCGGCCGCGTCGGTGGACGACCATAAGATGAGGAAAAATTTCGTGTTTGCGACACGCGAGAGGTTTGGTGATGGTACGGGCGGGGTAGCCGGCGGGGGAGGTCTTGCCGTGTTTGTCCGCTTCATCCGATCCTGGAAGGGCTGATCGACATGCGGGAGTCGAGGGTGGGTGGCGCGTCGGGCGGGCGCCTCCCGTCTCCGTCGCCGGGTGTTGCTCTCCGTGGCGGCTCACGCGGAGGGGGCCAGTTATCCGATTTGTACCGATACAGCACGATCTCTCGACACTCTAAGTGAGGGTATGTGTGCAGTACGAACGTCGGCGTGTCCCGTTCAGGTGTTCCGTGGTGAACCCCCGACCCCTGTACGTTCCCTGAGCGTGGCGGTCACCAACAACGGGGTGATCGGTGTAGCCCTCGGCTACATTGAGGCGAACCCCGACGAGATGGAGCTGCTGCGGTCCCTCGTCGTGCTCGCGCTTCACGGCCCGTTGATCACAGCCCGCAGTACGACCCCCGCCCACGTCATCTGCCGGGCCGCGGTGGTGTCCCCCGACTGGCGGATCCTCGAGGTCATGGACGCCACGACGTCCACCTGGCGGCTGCCGGGCGGCCACGTCGACGCCGAGGACTCGTCCCTGCTCGGCGCGGCGCTGGCGGTGGCCGCCCGCCGCGCCGGCGTCGAGACGAACATGGTCATCCCCGACGGGATCGTCCCGTTCGACGTCGACGCGACCGTGATCGAGGCCGCGCCGCTGCTCGGCGAGCCGGAGCATGTCCACTACGACATGACCTACCTGTTCCACGTCGAGGACCGCACGCTCGCCGTCCCCGACACCGCCACGAACCGCATCCGCTGGGTCGACCCCGGGCAGGTCACCGGTCGCCTGGGTGCCAAGCTCGGCCGCGCGTCCCGGGCCGCCCGACTCGTTCCCTGACCCCTCGTCACCGTCACGCTCGCTCGCCCCCCTCACCCGTGCCGCCCTCACCCGTGCCGCCGTCACCCGTGCCGCCGTCACCCGCGTCGTCATCGACCGCGGGTGGCGACGACGCTGGTCTTTCGCGACGGCCCGGTCGGCTCACCGGGCTGGCGGCGGTGGTGGACCGGGCGGAGGCACTGTTGTCCGCGCCGGGTTCGGCGCGACGCCTGCTCGGCATCGCCGGACCACCCGGCGCGGGCAAGAGCACGCTCGCCGCGCGGCTCGTCGACGAACTGGCCGCGCGGCACGGGCGCCAGCCGCCGCTCGTCGGCCAGGCGCCGATGGATGGCTTCCACCTGCCGAACGCCGAGCTGCGCCGGCGCGGACTCGCCGGGCGCAAGGGTGCGCCCGAGACGTTCGACGCCGCCGGCTACGCCGCGCTGCTGGCGACGCTGCGGGCCGACCACCCGGGAGAGGTGGCCGCGCCGTCGTTCAGTCGCGTCCTGGACGAGCCGGTCGCCGGCGCGCACGTGATCGGGCCGTCCGTTCGGCTGGTGCTCTGCGAGGGCAACTACCTGCTGCTCGACACCGGGGACTGGGCCCGCGTGCGGGCGTGCTGCCATGAGGTCTGGTACCTGAGCGCGGACGCCGACCGCACCCGTCCCCGCCTGCTTGCGCGGCACCGGTCCGGCGGGCGGACCCCGGACGAGGCGCGGGCCTGGGTCGAGTCCAACGACCTCGTGAACGGACGCCTGGTCGCCCGGACAGCGGCTCGTGCCGACCATCTCGTCGACCTTGCGCCCGTCGACCTTGCGCCCGGCGATGCTGCTCCCGGTGATCTCGATTCCGATCTGGCGTGATCCTCACGGGCGGCAGGCAGGCGCGCGTGCCGATGAGCACGAGTAGGGGAGGGGATGTTCGGGCGCGGGCGATCGTCTGTGCACGGACGTCTTCTCGGACCGAATGGGTGCGGAAAGTCGCCGGGATGTCACCCGGACGACTGCCCGCTGATATGGTGTTATTGCGGTTCTTCGGAAACATCGCCAAGGAAACATCCTTGAGTTTCGGGGCGGCCCACTTGCCGTCGGGGTAAAAGGTGGGAGTCGTTTGTTTCCGACCCCTTCTGGTGACGTCCGCATTAGTTAGACAGGCGGCGTGCGGGCGAGATGGGTACGTCGATGGGGCGTCGGGGTCGCGGTGCTGACGGTGGCGGGCCTCGGCGGCGCTGTGGTGTCGTGGCCGGCCGGGGGCGGCGGACCCTCGACGGGTGCGGTCAGCGCCGTGCGCGTGTCAGTCCCGGCGGCCGCCGCGGGGGCGACGCCAGGCTTGTCCGTGATGTCGAGCGCCGTTGCCCTGGCACCGAGGGCTCGTTCCTACGCGCTCGGTGACGGGGTTACCAGGCGGGCGCCAGCCGGCGATGTGGTCGCGGGTGCCCTGGGCACCACCCCAGCCGCCGGCATGCCGGGTACCGACACGCCGCTCGCGGTCCGGCCGGTCGCCGCGACCACGACGTCGAGATCGACGGCCAGGCCGGCGTCGGCCAGCTCGTCATCGACCGCCAGTTCGTCCTCGTCGGCGGCCAAGCCCTCGTCGGCGGCCAGGCCGGCGTCGTCGGTCCAGGGGTTGGCGGCGTCGTTGCGGGCCTACCTGGCGCGGCGGCCGGGGCATGTGAGCGTCGCCATGTACGACGCGGTGGCGGGGACCACCGTGGCGGTCACGGATCCGGCGGTGGCGGGGTACGAGACGGCCAGTTCCGTCAAGCTCGACATCCTTACCGCGCTCGTGCTGCGGGCCGGCGGGTCGGGCACACTCTCCGCCCGGGAGCGGGCACTGGCCACCAAGATGATCTCGGTGAGTGACAACGGTGCCGCGAGCGCCCTGTGGTCGGGCCTCGGGGGAACAGCGGCGATGAACGCGTTCTTCGCCCGGCTCGGGATGCGGGCCACCACGGCCGGCGCGGGCGGCCTGTGGGGCCTGACCCGCACGACCGCGGCGGACCAGCTGGCCGTGCTGCGGGCGATCGCCTATCCGGGGACGCTGTCGGCCCCCGCACGTCGCGTCATCAGCGGTCTGCTGGGAACGGTCATCCCGGCGCAGCGCTGGGGCCTGACCGGCGGCGTGCCGACCGGCGTCACGGTGGAGCTGAAGAACGGCTGGCTGCCGCGTTCCAGCGGCTGGGTGATCACGAGCCTGGCGCACGTCCACGGCGCTGGCCGGGACTACGTGATGGCTGTCTACACGAAGAACGGGCCGAGCATGTCCTCCGGTGTGAGCACCGTCGCGGGCCTGTCGGCGCTGGCCTGGAAGGCCGCGCGGGTGGCGTCCTCGGCGCGGTAGCTCGGACCGAGCAGGGGCTGCCCACGAGCCCCGTAGGAACCAGGCAGGCCGGGGGCCGGGCGAGGCGGGTGCGCCGGCCGCCGGTCACGGGCTGGGGACCGGGAGCTCGGCCCCGGCCCGTGACCGGCGGCACAGGTGCTGGTGGCACGTCGGTCGTGCCGCCACGAGGAGGGATCAGGCGCTGAAGCGGGCGACGGCCCGCATCTTGTTCGTCGCGTCGAGCGCGGCGACCTTGTAGGACTCCGCCAACGTCGGGTAGTTGAACACGCTGTCGACGAGGTAGTCGATCGTGCCGTCGCAGCCCATCACGGTCTGCCCGATGTGAATCAGCTCGGTGGCTCCGGTGCCGAAGACGTGCACCCCGAGCAGGCGCCGGTTCTCCGGGCTGACCAGCAGCTTGAGCATCCCGTACGAGTCGCCGAGGATCGCGCCGCGGGCAAGTTCCCGGTAGCGGGCGATACCCACCTCGAACGGGATGGCCTGCTCGGTCAGCTCGTCCTCGGTGCGCCCGACGTAGGAGATCTCGGGGATCGTGTAGATCCCGATCGGCATGAGCTCGGCGCGCAGCGCGTTGACCTCCTCGCCGCAGGCGGCGTAGGCGGCCAGGCGGCCCTGCTCCATCGACGTCGCGGCGAGAGCGGGGAACCCGATCACGTCACCCACGGCGTAGATGTGCTCGACCTCGGTGCGGAAGTCCGAGCCGACCTTGATCCGCCCGCGGTTGTCCGCGGACAGGCCCGCCGCCGGCAGGTTGAGGATGTCGGTGAGGCCCTGGCGGCCCGCGGAGTACATCACCGTGTCCGCCGGGAGCTTCTTGCCGCTCTCCAACAGCGTGAGCGTCCCGCCGTTGTGCCGCTCGACCGACACCACCGACTCGCGGAAACGGAAGGTAACCGCGAGGTCCCGCAGCTGGTACTTCAGCGCCTCGACGATCTCCACGTCACAGAAGTCGAGCATCCGGTCGCGGCGCTCGACGACAGTGACCTTGGTGCCGAGCGCGGCGAACATCGACGCGTACTCGATGCCGATGACCCCGGCGCCCACGACGACCATCGACCGGGGCAGCTTCTCCAGCGCGAGGATCTGGTCGCTGTCGACGACCGTGCGGCCGTCGAAGTCGACCGTGTCCGGCCGCGCGGGCCGGGTACCGGTCGCGATGATGATCCGCTCGGCCTGGACCCGTCGGTCCTCGATCTCCCCCGCCGCGCGCACGCTCACGGTGTGCGGGTCGATGAAGCTGGCCAACCCCGTGAGCAGCGTCACGTGGTTGCGGCTGAGCTGGTTGCGGATCACGTCGATCTCGCGACTGATCACATGCCGGGTCCGGGCGGACAGGTCGCCGACGGTGATGTCGTCCTTCACCCGGTAGCTCGACCCGTACAGTTCGCGCTGGGACATGCCCGTCAGATAGAGGACGGCCTCCCGCAGCGTCTTGGACGGGATCGTGCCAGTGTTGATACTGACCCCGCCGATCATCTCCCGCTTGTCCACGATCGCGACCCGACGGCCGAGCTTCGCCGCCGCTATGGCAGCCTTCTGCCCGCCGGGCCCGGACCCGATGACGAGGACGTCATAGTCGAACACCGTCACCTCCCCGCATTCTTTCCGGCTCCCGGTGAACCCGAGGCTATCTGGCGACAGGCGCCGGGTCGGCATGTTGCGCCCTCTTGTTACGTTTATTTCTTCTCCGCGCTTTCCTGCGGGTGTTTCGGCCACGCGATATCACACACCGTAGAGCATTCGGATCTTTCCGTGATAACCAGGATGGGCCGGCGCGGCCGCCGCGACGAGCCCCTACGGCGGACCCCATACCCACGCCGGCCGGCTGTCGGGACGCGCCGCGGCGGATGGCCGCGAGATCCGCGGACCGGAACCCGTAACGAACGGGCCGCCGTCTCGTTAGTCAGGGCGCGGGGGTCGTGGAGGCTGTCTGGGGGGTCTTCCACGGTCCCCGCCGTGGCAGCGCCCCTGTGGGCATCGCCGCCGGGACGGACGCACCGCTCTGTTCTGCCCGTCGTGAGTGGTGCGCGGCGCTGACGAGGGCCCGGGCGGCTGCCACGGTCGGGCGCCGGCCCCGGAGCAACGCACTCCGGGGCCGGCCCGCCCCCGCCCCCGCTTCCGGGCACAACTGGCGGCCGGGTTCATCCATCACCCGCGCGGATCGTGCCGAGGGATAGCGACGATTTCGAACCTCAGACCGTCACTTACCCTCGGCACGACCATGATCGCCGGCCTCGCCGGCCTCGCCGGTCGGCGGTTTCGTCGGTCTCGGGGGCGTCGTCGGTCTCGGGCGTCGGTGGGTGCCGTCGGCCCCGGTTCCGGCCCTGGCCCCGGCCTTGGCAAGCGTCGGCGGGTGCCCACGGCCGCGGCCGCAGCGGGTGCTGCCGGCTACGGGTGGGTCATCGAGAGGACGTCGAGGGCGGCGTCGAGCTGCTCCTCGGTGAGCTTGCCGGCCTCGATGTAGCCGCGCTCGAGCACGACCTCGCGGATCGTCTTCTCCTCGGCGAGCGACAGCTTCGCCACCTTCGCCGCCTCCTCGTACCCGATGTACTTGTTGAGCGGGGTGACGATGGACGGCGACGACTCCGCATAACGCCGGCACTTCTCGACGTTCGCCTTGATCCCGTCGACGCACCTGTCGGCGAGCAGGCGGCTGATCGTCGACAGGATGTGGATCGACTCGAGGAGGTTGCGAGCGATCACCGGGAGCATGACGTTGAGCTCGAAGTTGCCCGCCGAACCACCGAACGCGACGGCCGCGTCGTTGCCGACGACCTGGGCGACGACCTGGCAGACCGCCTCCGGGATGACCGGGTTCACCTTGCCAGGCATGATCGACGAGCCGGGCTGCAGGTCCGGCAGGCTGATCTCGCCGAGCCCCGCCCGCGGCCCCGACGAGGCCCAGCGCAGGTCGTTCGCGATCTTGTAGAGCGACAGCGCGATGACCCGCAGGACGCCGGACGCCTCGACGAGCCCGTCCCGGGATGCCTGCGCCTCGAAGTGGTTACGCGCCTCGGTGAGCGGCAGCCCGGTGTTCGCCGCCAGTTCCTGGATGACGGCGGCGGAGAAGCCGGGCGGCGTGTTGATTCCGGTGCCGACCGCGGTACCACCCAGGGGCAGCTCCCCGACCCGCGGCAGCGCCACCGTCAGGCGCTCGACGCCGAGCAGGACCGCCGCCGCGTACCCGCCGAACTCCTGACCGAGGGTGACCGGGGTCGCATCCATCAGGTGGGTGCGGCCGGACTTCACCACGTCGGCGAACTCGGTCTCCTTGCGGCCGAGCGACGCCGCCAGGTGCTCCAGCGCCGGGATGAGCTCCTGGACGATCCCCTGCGTCGCCGCGACGTGAATCGACGACGGGAACACGTCGTTCGACGACTGCGAGGCGTTGACGTGGTCGTTGGGGTGCACCGGACGGCCCAGCCGCTCGGAGGCCAGCGACGCCAGCACCTCGTTGGTGTTCATGTTCGACGAGGTCCCGCTGCCCGTCTGGAAGACGTCGAGCGGGAAGTGCTCGTCCCAGTCGCCCCGGGCGACCTCGGCGGCGGCGTCGACGATCGCCTCGGCGACGTCCGCGTCGAGCACGCCGAGCTTGGCGTTCACGGTCGCGGCGGCGGCCTTGATCCGCGCGAGTGCCTGGATGTGCGCGCGGGAGATGCGCTGGCCGGAGACGGGGAAGTTCTCCACTGCCCGCTGCGTCTGGGCCCGCCACCGGGCGGACGCCGGCACTCGGACGTCTCCCATGCTGTCGTGCTCGATGCGGTATTCCTGCTCGCTCATGCGCCCGTTCTCCCGAACTTCCGTCACCATCGACCTGTGCTGGCAGCCGACGAGCCGGCTGGCAGCGGACCGGACTGCACACGCCGGCGCCCACCATCCGGCGGGAGGCCGCGCGGACGCCGGCCCCAGGGCGACCCTAGGACATCTCAGGCGGACGGTGCCCGTTCGCGTCCCGGGCCATGGGAGCTGTCACACCAACACCCCCACTCCTGTCCGCCCACCACCCCCCGCCCCCGGGGAATCGTGCCGAGGGAGAGGCACGGTTCGGGCGCCGGGAAAGCGTGCCGGTGCCTCGCATGATGGCCGGCGGGCCGTGGCGGTGCTGTCCAGTGGTGCGCCGGGGAGAGGACGCGGCGCTGGCGCGGGAAGATGGTGGGGGGATACGGCAGAGCCCGGGGCGCCGCCGTATGGGCGGGCCCCGGGCTCCGGTGGTGGTGGTGGTGGTGGAGGAGGTGCCGCCGCTCTAGGAGGCGGCGGTCTCGCGCTCGCGGGCGCGCAGGTCGCGGCGGAGCTCGGGCGGGAGAGCGAACAGGAGGTGCTCCTCGGCGGAGGTGACCTCCTCGACGTCGGTGAAGCCGCGCTCGGCGAGCCAGGCCATGACCCCGGTCACGAGCTCCTCGGGGACCGAGGCACCGGAGGTGACACCGACGGTCTCGACGCCGTCGAGCCAGCTCGCGTCGACCTCGGTGGAGTCGTCCACGAGGTGCGAGGCGGGAGCTCCGGCGTCGAGCGCGACCTCGACGAGGCGGACCGAGTTGGAGGAGTTGCGCGACCCGACGACGATCAGCAGATCAACCTTCTCGGCGATCTCCTTGACGGCGACCTGACGGTTCTGCGTCGCATAGCAGATGTCCGAGTTCGGCGGGCCCTGCAGGTGCGGGAAGCGCTCGCGCAGGGCGTCGACCGTCGTCATCGTCTCGTCGACGGAAAGCGTCGTCTGGGAGAGGAAGGCGACGCGCTCGGGGTCGCGCACCTTCACACCGGCGGCATCCTCGGGACCGTCGACGAGATGGATGCGGTCGGGTGCCTGCCCGGTGGTACCGACGACCTCCTCATGGCCCTCGTGGCCGATGAGGAGGATGTCGTAGTCCTCGCGGGCGAAACGGCGCGCCTCGGAGTGCACCTTGCTGACGAGGGGACAGGTGGCATCGATGGTGCGCAGCTGGCGCGCGGAGGCTTCCTCGTGCACGGTCGGCGCGACACCGTGCGCGGAGAACACGACGGTGGCACCCTCGGGTACCTCGTCGGTCTCGTCGACGAAGATCGCGCCCTTGGCCTCCAGCGTCTTCACGACGTGGAGGTTGTGCACGATCTGCTTGCGGACGTAGACAGGTGAGCCGTAGAGCTCCAGCGCCTTCTCCACGGTCACGACAGCTCGATCGACACCGGCGCAGTAGCCGCGCGGCTTGGCAAGAAGGACCCGGCCCATGCTGGGGAGTCTACGCTGCGCAGGCCAGGCGGGAAGGGGCTCGGGCGATGCATCACCCGATGGCGACAACGTCCTGTCCGGTCCACGACGAGTGGTAGACAGGGACCGCGTGAGCCCTGTCGGTGGTCCTCGCTACCGTGCCCCACATGGCCCTGACCTCGACTCCTGAACAACCCCTGCCGGTTCGCACGGTCTCGCGCGCGGTCGGGGACTGGGTCCACCGGCTCGGCCGGGTGTGGGTCGAGGGCCAGGTGACGCAGCTCGTCCGGCGCCCCGGAATGGGCACCGTCTTCCTCACCCTGAGGGACCCCGTCGCCGACGTCTCGCTGCGGGTCACCTGCCCGCGCGCGGTCTGTGACGCCGTCGGCCCGGCTCTGGTCGACGGCGCGCGGGTGGTCGTGTGGGGCAAGCCGTCGTTCCATCCGGGCCGGGGGACACTTGCCCTCGCGGCCGTGGAGATCCGGCCGCTCGGCGCGGGTGCGCTGCTGGCCAGGCTGGAGCAGCTGCGCGCCACGCTGGCCGCGGAGGGGCTGTTCGCGGCGAGCCGCAAGCGCCGCCCGCCCTTTCTGCCGGCGGCCGTCGGGCTCATCACCGGGCGGGCGAGCGCTGCCGAGCGTGATGTCGTGGAGAACGCGCGGCGCCGCTGGCCGGCGGTGCGGATCGAGCTGCGGGAGGTGGCCGTCCAGGGGCCGCTCGCCGTCTCCCAGGTGATGGACGCGCTGGCCGAGCTCGACCGGATCGACGAGGTCGAGGTGATCGTCATCGCCCGCGGTGGCGGCTCCCTGGAGGATCTACTGCCCTTCTCCGACGAGGCGCTGCTGCGGGCCGTCGTCGCCGCGCGGACCCCGGTGGTGTCGGCTATCGGACACGAGCAGGACGCGCCGCTGCTCGACTTCGTTGCCGACGTGCGGGCCTCGACGCCCACGGATGCCGCCAAGCGGATCGTGCCGGATGTCGGCGAGCAGGCGGCGGCCGTCGCCCAGCTGCGGGCCCGGGCGCGCCGGACGGTGGAGCAGCGGCTCGACCGGGAGGAGCGGCACCTCGCCGAGCTGCGCCGACGGCCTGCGCTCGGCGCGCCGCGGCGCGAGATCGACCGCCGCGACCAGGATGTCGCGGCGCTGCTGGCCCGCGCGCGGCGCTGCGTCCACCACGCCCTGGACGTCACCGCCCGCGATCTCGCAGCGACCAGGGCACGGATGCGCGCGCTGTCGCCGGGCGCCACGCTCGACCGCGGGTACGCCGTCGTCCAGCGTGCGGCCGACGGTGCCGTCGTGCGCGAACCCGGCGAGGTGGGCCCGGGGGAGCGGCTGGCCGTGCGGGTGGCGGGCGGCCAGCTGCACGCCCACGTCGCCGACCTCTAGGCCCCACCTCAAATTGTGATCCTCATGGCCGGGATCGGGATCGGGATCGGCGTCGGGTCAGCGGTCACGGTCGGTGCGGGCGATTCCGTCGTTCCGACCGAGGATCGGCGCGGTATGGTCGCTTGCCCTGGACAAACCAGACATGCCCGAGCCACGCCCTCATGGGTCGTCAGCCGCCGGTGCGCTGCGCGGGGTCGGCGGGGCGGGCCGGGCCGGGGAGATCCGCAGCGGTCAGACGGGCGCGGGCGCCCTCCAGCAGGGACTGGCAGACCCGGGCCAGCTCCTCGCCCCGCTCCCACAGCGCGAGCGACTGCTCCAAGGGGACGCCGCCTGCCTCCAGCTGGTGGACGACCTGCTCCAGCTCGCCCCGCGCCTCCTCGTAGCTCGGCGCGGGCGCCGCGGCCGGCTGGGGAGCTGCGGCCGGCTGGCGAGCTGCCGGGCCGGGATCGTCGGACATCGCCACCTCCGCGCACCTTCCTTGTATCAAATTCCGGCCAATCCGCGACCGCACCCCCATCGTGCCGCGCACCTCGGCGTGAGCAGTGCGGACACAATTCGATCGATGCGTGTCACGGGTATTACGGACTCGATCCGACTCCCTGCCGTCATGCGCTCCGACGGGGGTATTGCCGCCCTCGCTCGACGCAACGTGGTATCAATCAGGCGACAATCGTAGTCGAAGTGGGTTGGCTCGGCAGAGACCCATAGTACAAGGTCACTGCAGGACGTTTCCGTTTGGCGGCGGTCCGCGATATGCGGTCGCCGCTCGGCTGACCACCTGCCCGGTTCGGGCGGCTCGGAGGTACCCCGCACATGCCCGGCGCACGTCCTTCTCCCCGGCAGCCCGTCTGTGAGGAGCACTCCAGGCAGGGAACCGGCGCGGTCCTCGGCTGGACGCGGCGCGAGGCCGCGGTGGCCGGCGCGCGCACCCGGACCGGCGGTCCGCTGGTGCGGCGCGCCGTGGGCCTCGTACTCGGCATGGCCGTCCTGATTCCCGCGGCCACTGCTCTGGATGGATCCCACGGCCCGCACGGCGGCCATCCGATCCGGCCGCAGTCCGTTACCGCCGCGGCGCCCCGACGCTGAACGTTGGCACTCCGCTGATCCTCTGCAGGATTGCGCGGGATGCTTTCCCTGCGCAATCAGGCGAGCGGCGCGGGATGTGCATGATGCGCAGCGGCGGGGGCGGTGCAGGCAAGGCGGATAGTGGCCGGCCGGATGAACGTCAGCCGCTGCTGGGCTCGACCGGCCGCAGGGAGCGGGCCAGCGTGACCAGGTCCGGTTGGCTGGCCCCGCCGCTATGACCGCCGCCATCGTCCACGATCACGGTGAGGCCGCCGTCGGTGCGGGTGATCGCCCGGTGGCCCGAGTCGTCCGGGCGCGCCTGCCAGACGACACCGTCGACGTCCACGGTCCCGCGGGCGGGTCGATCACCGAGCAGCTTCTGCACCGCGTCCGGCGCGTTGCTCTGCCGCAGCCGCGCGTAGGTCCGGTTGCCGGGCCGGTCGATGACGTAGCCGATGGTTGCCTCGGCGAGAGTGTCGCGCGGGCCGGTCGGGACGGTCATCCGGACCGAGGTCGGCTTCCACAGCGAGGCCGGCAGTCCGGCCGGGGCGAGCGGGGTGTAGGGCGCCTGCCGGGAGAACGCCGACATCGACTCAGTGGTCGGGACGACCTTGATCGCCTGTTCGTCGCCGCCGCGCGGCATCACGAAGATGACGAAGACGAGGACGCCGGCCATCACCGCGCCCAGGGAGAGGACCATGTCGCGGATCGTTTCCTGGCCGCGTCGCTGTCGTTGTGCCACGTCCCCATCTTCCAGGTAGACGCCGGCTGGCGACGCCGCGGGAGCGCTCGGACCGGCGCCATCCGGCGCGGCTGTGGGCGGGATCTCGCCCGCGGTGGGCGGTGGAGCACCTCAGGCCGGCCCAGGCATCACGGATGCCGATCATGTTCACGGGAGGCTGTCACGCCCCCTCCGCGTGACAGCCACCCGATCGAAGCGTTGGACGCCTGCCAGGCGCGGAAGGTTGCGCGGATATTTTCGACCTGCCGGATGTCGGCCGCACGACAGGGCATGCGGCCCGCGCGGACCTGCTCGCGGCGATAGCGTGGAGGACCGCGCCCGGTGTGTGACCCGGGCTTGTATCGCAGGCGCCCGAGCAGCCGCCGAACTAGGCTCACGGCCGTGCCTTCCGCTCCCCATGCCTCCGCCGCCAGGCCCGACTCGGCCGTGCCCGACACGCTGGCCGTGCAGGAGCAGGCCCCGGACCGCAACCTCGCCCTGGAACTCGTCCGCGTGACCGAGGCCGCCGCGCTCGCCGCCGCGCGCTGGGTCGGCCGCGGTGACAAGAACGGTGCCGACGGTGCCGCCGTCGACGCCATGCGCCGGCTCGTCGGCACCGTGTCGATGCGCGGTGTCGTCGTCATCGGCGAAGGGGAGAAGGACGAAGCCCCGATGCTGTACAACGGCGAGCAGGTCGGCTCGGGCGAGGGCCCGGAGTGTGACGTGGCCGTCGATCCCGTGGACGGGACGACCCTGACGTCCAAGGGCATGAACAACGCCGTGTCGGTGATGGCCGTCAGCGAGCGCGGCTCGATGTACGACGCCAGCGCCTGCTTCTACATGGAGAAGCTGGTCACCGGCCCCGAGGCCGCCGACGTGGTGGACATCACGGCCTCCGTCGAGGAGAACGTGCGCGCTGTCGCCAAGGCCAAGGCCGTCCACCCGCGCGACGTCACGGTGGTCGTCCTCGACCGGCCCCGGCACACCGAGCTCGTCGAGCAGATCCGCGCCGCCGGTGCCCGGGTGAAGCTCATCTCCGACGGTGACGTCGCCGGCGCCGTGATGGCGGCGTCGTCGGACACCGGCGTGGATCTGCTGCTGGGCATCGGGGGCACGCCGGAGGGCATCATCACCGCCTGTGCGGTCACCTGCCTCGGCGGCGTGATCCAGGGCCGGCTGTGGCCCAGGGACGACGAGGAGCGCCACAAGGTCGTCGAGCTCGGGCATGACACGAGTCGCGTCCTGTCCACCCGTGACCTGGTCGCCAGCGACAACGTCTTCTTCGTCGCGACCGGTATCACGGATGGCGAGCTGCTCGCCGGGGTACGGTACCGGCCGGGTGGTGCCAACACGTCCTCGCTGGTCATGCGGTCGAGGTCGGGCACGATCCGGCGGGTGGACAGCCAGCACCAGCTGACCAAGCTGCAGGCGTACTCCACCGTCCCGTTCTGAGGTCACGACGGGAGGCGAATCGCGTGGTGTCGCCGATTCATCCGGCTCCGCGATCCGCCTCCACCGCGTTGCGGCCGTCGTCAGTACGGCTCTCCGCGCTGCGGCCGTCGTCGTTGTTCGACCGGCTCGACCGGCCGGGGCCGCATGGCAGCGCCGCGGAGATCCGCACGAGGCCGGCGGCCGTCCAGCGTTTCCTGCGCCACCCTCGGCCGCCGGTGCTGCTCACCTGCGTCGGCCTGCTTGGCGCGGCCCGCGTCGCCCGTGGGCCGTGGCGCCAGCGGGACACCCAGGTTGCCCTTGCCGTCGTGGCCGCGCAGCCGTTCGTCGAGTGGGGCGTACACCGGCTGCTGTTGCATGCCAGCCGCGGCACCTGGCTCGGCTCGATCGGTTACCAGCTCGCCGGCTACGGCCATGAGCAGCATCACCAGGATCCGGCGAATCTCGACACGATGTTCCTGCGCCCGCGCGAGGTGATCAGCGGCACCGCGGCCCTGGCCGCGCCGGCGCTGCTCGGGCCGCCCTGGGTGGCCACCGGTGCCCTGTGCGCGGGCCTCGGCGTCCTCGCCTATGACTGGACGCATTTCCTCATCCACACCCGGGTGCCACCGCGGTCAGCGTACTACCGGCGGCTGTGGCGGGGGCACCGCCTGCACCACTACCGCAACGAGCGGTTCTGGCTGGGGGTCACCAGCCCCCTCGGCGACCTGGTGATGCGGACGGCCCCGGCGCGGGAGGCGGTGACGCTCTCGCCGACCGCGCGCGGCGCGGGCGAGATGGCCTGACCGGCATGCCTGGCGGCGATTCCCTCCGCGCGCCACCGGTGTCGGCCGCCGCGCCGCCGGCGAGCCTTAGCTCATTGAACGTGGATCGATGCGTGTGGTCCGGCGCGGCGTCGCTCGAAATGATGCCGAGAGAGGATGACGCCCATCGATCTCGAAACCGTGTCTATCCCTCGGCACGAGCGCCAGCGGGGCCGGCGAAACGCCCAGACCTGGCGGACTGCGGAGAGGGCCGGCCTACGGCTGTGCTGGCCGGTCTGTGCGGCCGAGCTGGTCTGGCGTCGAGCCGGTCCAGAGCGTCGGAGCCGGTCCAGAGCGTCGGAGCCGGTCCAGAGCGTCGGAGCCGGTCCGGAGTGTCGAGCCGGCCGGCGACGTCGAAGCTGGAGGTAGCTAGCCGTCGGCGACGTCGCCGGTCGGCACGTTCCCCGTGGCTGTGACGACTGTTGTGGCGGGAATGTCGGCGCCGCCGCCGAGCCGTGGGCGGAAGGGGCCGGCGACGCGGGTCGCGCGGCGCGGGCGGAAGACCCGACCGCGGGCCAGGGCGGGATGGGGTTCCGCCTGGCCGAGGCCGTCGAGCCAGGCGACCAGCCGGCTGTCCGGCGTCGTCGCCTCGACGGTGAGCCGGGACAGGGCGTAGCGGTCGTCGTCGGGGTGGGACAGGGTGTCGCGCACCGCGCACGCCGAGCTGTAGCCGGCGGAGATCACCAGCTGGCGGACGGACAGGTCGTAGCCGCCGCTGGGATAGGCGAACGTCCGGGGCTCGTCGCCGACCGCGACCGCGAGCCTCCGCCGGGACAGGGTGAGTTCCGCGATCACGTCCGGGCGGGCCAGTTCGTTCAGTGGCCGGCCGGTGTGACCGGAGCCGCCGATCTCGATTCCCAGACCACGTATGCGATGCAGGTCAGCCCGATGAAAATAGCCCGGATCACCGACCCTGGAACTGGTCACGAACACGGTGGCCGTGAGCCCTGCCTCAGCGAGCCGCCGCAGCGCGTTCATTGTTTCCGCGCCGCCGTCGTCAATGGTGATGATGACCGGATTCCGGGGCGCCGACGAGGTGCCGAGGGTGGCGACGTGGCCGGATACCGTCAGCGGAACCCGGCCGGACGCGGCGATCAACTGGCAGTGGCGCGCAAAGGTGGCCGGCGGCATCGGCCGGCGCCGCGCGCCCCGGGTGGTGTGCGGGTCGAGCGAGCGATAGCGCAGGACCGGGATGACCTGGCCGCGCCGGATCGTGGGCCGGCCGGGAATCACCGCGGACCGGATCCGGCGCGGCGCGGCACGGGCGGGGCGTCCGGAGCGAACGGCAAACGGGCCTCCCAGCAGCCGCCGCGATCGTGGACGCGGCATCGGATGATTGCGCGGAAGTGCGTCCGGATGGATCCGTGATGCGGCATGAAATGTAGCACGTGCGGCTGCAAAGGCACGCGAGGCGACGGTCGCGTCTATCCGCCGATCGTCCGTCTGCGCAGGTCATCCTTAGACGGATTAAGAAAGCAGGACTTTTCGTCGCTGAGGCGCGGCCGATAAGGACCTATGAAAGTTGTTTGGTGGCCGTGTGGGCGTTGTGCCCTCATGGTTCACAATAGTACTGATGGTGGGCGTTCGGGGGCCGCCGGGAGTCAGGGCGACGGATCGGCGCGGGCCCGCCGAACCCCAGGGCTGGTGGGGCGGCAGGGGCGTGGCCGGGCTCGCGCGGGCGGTCTGGCTCGTTACTGCCCGGGGCGCCGGCGGCGGTCGCCGGGGGGCTGGGCGAAGGCGCGGGCCCGCTCGCGGCGGGCGATCTGGGTACGCCGGCCACGGAACAGCGCGATGACGGTGACCGCCAGGAAGGCCGCCAGCAGGATCGGCGCGTGCAGGATCATCTCGGATCCGATGTCGATCGCCTTGTTCTTCAATCCGGAGCTGCCGTCGCCGGTGGACGGGTCGAGATAGCCGACGCCGATCGTGATGAGCGCGTAGACCAGCGGCGGCATGATCACCACGCCGAGCAGATCGTCGGTGTGGACGCGCACCGCGACCACAACGCAGGCGCCGATGAACAGGATGCCGAAGCCGTAGGAGAGCGAGTCGAACGCGACCGAGTCGATGAGCGCGCCGATGCCGCCGACGACCAGAACGACGATCGCGGTGCCAAGCGCGGTCAGGCCGCGGCGGCTGCCCGTGAACAGCGACGGCGGCGGCGCCGAGGACCGGCCCCGTGAGCCGCGGACATACGGATCGTCGAACCTGTCGGCGCGCGCGGATCGTCCCGGCGGCCCGGCTGACTGCCGATGTGGCGGCACACTCACGAACGCAAGGTACCGCTCGCGGATTTCCAATGCGTCAGGACGATGCATCGGACGGCCGCAACCGCCCGCGCCCCGGAACTTTCGGTGGCCGGATCACTCCTATGTGTCGTGCCGACATTGGCTTTCTGCCTGTTTGCCCCCGATGTCGTCGGCTCGCGGTGCCCTAGGTCCGATGCCCGACATCGCCGTGTTCACCGAGGAGCTCCGCAGCCGACAGCGGGCGCACACCGGTCTCCACCGGGGCCGGACTCGGCAGCGGAGCCTCCACCACCTCCATGGCGGCGAGCCGGCGAGCCGGGGTCAGTACCCGGCTCTCCAGCGAGCCGACCGTGGCGTTGAAGTCGCCGACCGCACGGCCGAGGGAGCGGCCGAGCCGATCGAGATGCTCGCCGAGAGTACCCAGCCGCGTGTAGAGATCCCGGCCGAGTTCGAAGATCTCCTGCGTGCGCGCGGTGAGGGCTTCCTGGGTCCAGGCATGCGCGACGGTCCGCAGCATCGCGATCAGGGTCGTCGGCGTCGCGATGATCACCTTGCGGGCGGCCGCGTGCTCCAACAGGCCGGGATCGTGGTCGAGCGCCGGGGCGAGGAACGCCTCCGCCGGCACGAACAGCACCACGAACTCCGGCGACGACGGCAGCCGGCGCCAGTAGGACTTGGCCGCCAGACCGTCGACGTGGGCCCGCAGGTGGCGCGCGTGCGCGGCCATCCGCCCGGCGCGGAACTCCTCGTCGGTGCTTTCGGCGGCGTCGAGGAACGCCGCGAGCGGCACCTTCGCATCGACGACCACGTTGCGCCCGCCGGCAAGGTGCACGACCATGTCCGGCCGCAGCGGGCCCTCGTCGCCCGCGACGGTCATCTGCTCGGTGAAGTCGCAGCGGTTGAGCATGCCGGCGATCTCGGCGACCCGGCGCAGCTGCATCTCGCCCCACGCCCCCCGGGCCTGGGGGCGGCGCAGCACGGTGACGAGCGCCGCCGTCTGCGAGCGTAGGTTGTCCGAGGCCTCGCGGGCGAAGCGGACCTGCTCGACGAGGGACGCGTACGCCTCGGTGCGCGCCGTCTCCAGCTCACGCAGCCGGCTCTCCATCCGCCCGAGTGCCTCGAGCAGGGGACCGACCATCGACTCGACGGCGGCGCGGCGGGCGTCGAGATCGCCGCGGGCACGCGCGCCGGCCTCGTCGAAACGGGCCGCCGCGAGCTCGACGAGCTGCCGGCTCGCCCCCTCGAGGGCCTGGGCCGAGAGCGCCTGGAAGCTTTCGGTGAGGCGCTGCTGGCTCTGCTCGACCAGCTCGACCCGCTCCTGCGCGGCGCGGCGCTCGTACTCCACGGCGGTGCGCAGGCCCTTCACATCCGCCTCGGCGAGCTGCGCGCGCTCGAGGGCGGCCTCGGTGGCGGCGCGAGCGGCGTCCCGCTCACGCAGGACGGTCGCGTGCGTGGCCAGGAGCGCCGCATGGCGCGGGTCGGCCAGCCGGCGGGCCGCCAGGAACCCGCCCACGGCGCCGAGGGCCAGCCCGACGAGGGTCAGGAGCGCGCTGGTCGTGTTCACGAGCCCAGGCAATCACGCCCCACCGACAGTTCCGGGCCGCGGCGCGGGGACGGGTCCGGCGGCCCGTAGACTGATCCGCCATGGGCTTGTCGATCGGTATCGTCGGGCTGCCCAACGTCGGCAAGTCCACGTTGTTCAATGCCCTGACGCGCAACGAGGTGCTCGCCGCGAACTACCCGTTCGCGACGATCGAGCCGAATGTCGGCGTCGTCGGCGTGCCCGACGCGCGCCTCGACGAGCTCGCGAAGCTGTACGACAGCGCCCGCGTGGTGCCGGCCACGGTCAGCTTCGTCGACATCGCGGGCCTGGTGCGCGGCGCGTCCGAGGGCCAGGGCCTCGGCAACCGGTTCCTCGCCAACATCCGTGAGTCCGACGCCGTCTGCCAGGTCGTGCGCGTCTTCTCCGACCCGGACGTCGTCCACGTCGAGGGCAAGGTCGACCCACCGGCCGACATCGAGACGATCAACACCGAGCTCATCCTCGCGGACCTGCAGACCCTTGACGCCCGCCTGCCGAAGCTGGAGAAGGAGGCGCGCGCCGACAGGGCGAAGCAGCCCCTGCTCGCCGCGGTGAAGGCGGCCCGCGAGGTGCTCGACGCCGGCCGCACGATCTCCTCCGAGCCGTCGATCGACCGCGCCGAGCTACGCGAGCTGTTCCTGCTTACCGCCAAGCCGTTTCTGTACGTGTTCAACGTTGACGAGGACGTGCTCGCCGACCCCGGCCGCCACAAGGAGCTCGTGGAGTCGGTCGCGCCCGCCGACGCGATCGTCCTGTGCGCCAAGGTCGAGGCCGAGCTCGCCGAGCTGGACGATGCCGACGCCATCGAGCTGCTGGCCTCCCTCGGCCAGTCCGAGTCCGGCCTCGCCCAGCTCGCCCGCATCGGCTTCCACACACTCGGCCTGCAGACCTTCCTCACCGCCGGCCCCAAGGAGTCCCGCGCCTGGACGATCCGGGCCGGCGCGACCGCACCCGAGGCCGCCGGCGCGATCCACACCGACTTCCAGCGCGGCTTCATCAAGGCCGAGATCGTCTCCTACGACGACCTGATGACCGCCGGCTCCATGACCGCTGCCCGCGCCGCCGGCCGCGTCCGCATGGAGGGCAAGGAGTACGTGATGGCCGACGGCGACGTGGTCGAGTTCCGCTTCAACGTGTAGCCGCTGCTTGGCGCAGCGTGTTGCCGCCGCCTTCCCGGATGGCCTGGAATCATGGTCATGGAGACGACGTTGCTGGCCGGCGCACCTGGTACGGCCGCGGTCTCAGTTCGATCGGCTGGGCACCAGTGAGTCCTGGTCGAGGCTGATCGCGAACGGCGCGGGAGCGCGCAGGTCGTGGCGACGAATGCCAGTCGGTGCCCAGGAGCGGGTAGGGCCGTCCAGCTCGTAGGCGTGGACCACCGGCAGCCCGCCCTCGTCCTCGATCCGCCAGTAGTGCCCGATGCCGGCTTCGGCGTACTTGCGCAGCTTGACCGTGCGGTCGCGGTGGGCGAATTCCTGCCCGCCCGGACGTGCGGTCTGCGCCCAGGGCTCGGGCAGGGCGGGCGGCCGCGGGGTACAACGTTTCCCGGGCGTTGGCCCACGGGGCGTCGGGCTACAGGACGTTGGCCCACAGGGCACTGGCGCCACGGGATACCTGCGGCGGACAGGGGGCGGGGCTGTGGCGGAGGATGACGGGCAGGCTGCGGACGAGCGGGTGATCTGCCATCTGGTGGGGCGGTCCGCGTGGTCGGTGGGGGCGGCCGGCTATCGGCCGGCGAGCCTCGGGAGCGAGGGATTCATCCATTTCTCCACGCCCGCGCAGATCGTCTCGACCGCCAACCGCTTCTACCGCGGTCGTGACGACCTGCTGCTGGTCGTCGTGGACCCGCAGCGACTGAGCGCCCCGCTGCGCTGGGAGCCGCCCGCCGAGCCCGCTGGGAACGGGCAGCCGGTGGCATCCGCCCAGGGCGGCGCCGCCGGGGAGTTGTTTCCGCATCTGTACGGGCCGATCGACGCGGGGGCGGTGACGGCGGTCGTGCCGTTCCCGCCGGAGCCGGACGGTAGCTTCACCGTTCCGTCCACTCTCTGGTGATCTCCAGCCAGCAGACGGTGCCCGCCCAGCGGCCGAAGCGGGCGTAACGGTTCCGGACCGCGCGGTCGTCGGCGGGGCCGCCGAGCCCGGCGAGATCGCCGACGCGTGCCCTGGCCCAGGTGTCCAGGGCGAGCCCGCGCGCCCGACCGAGCAGGCCGAGCATCGAGTCGGCGCTGACCGGCCCGAAGCCGGGCAACGCGCGGATCGCGGCCGCCACCCCGTCATCGTCGAGCTGCGTGTCGCTGCCGCCCGGCGGCGGGCTGCTCGCGCGCCAGGACTCGACGTCGAGGGTGCCGGCGTCGACGCGCTGGGCGAGCAGGGCGAGCGGGCCGGCACGATAGCCCCAGCCGGCCTGGTCGCGCAGCGTCTCGGGGCCGTCGTCGGCGACGGCGCGGGCGACGGCGGACGGCTCGGGGAAGGCACGCTCGCCAGCGGGGCCGCGTTCGCCGTACAGGTCCGTGAGGTCGGCGAGCATCGCGCGGGTGCGCGAAAGCGAGGCGTTCGTGGCTGCCAGCGTCCGCACGAGGTCCTCCCAGACGGTGGGGGAGCGCAGCAGCCGGCCGTGGCCGCCGGCGGCGATCCAGGTCAGCCCGGGTTCGTCGGCGACGGTGGCGTACAGGCCGGAGATGTCCTCGTCGAGGACGAGCGCGCGACGCAGTTGGCTGCGGACGGCCGCGAGATCCGACTCCTCACCGGGCGTGCGCCCCCATGAGACGGCCAGATGGGACTCGTCACGCTCGGGTTCGCGCACTGTGACGGTCAGGGGGCCGGCGCGGGGGGTGGTCAGCACCCGGTGCCAGGCGCCGGCCCGCACGTCGAAACAGGACGGTCCCAGGCCGCTGGCGGCATGGCTGAGCGCCACGGTCGCCAGCCGGAAGCCGGGGGGCAGGGCGGTGAGGCGCAGCGTGCCGGCGCGAGGGAGGTCCGCGCCGGGGGGAAGTCGGCCGAACCGGCCCCCGGCGCGGATCTCCGTCGCCGCCTGCGCACCCACCGTCCGCGATCACCTCCCCGGATCCGTCCGCACTCCGCGGATCCGTCAGTGGTGATCATGCCTCAGGTGGAGTCGATCAGTACGGCACGCGGTGCGGCCGATCTAGTAGGACACGCCCGCGGCGTGCAGCAGCGCCGAGATGCGCCGGGCGAGGGCCACGTCGAGATCGGTGACGCCCCCGGCGGAGTGCGTCCAGACCGTGAAGGTCACCGTGCCGGGGCCGCGGTCGATCACCGGATGATGGTCCATCTCGTCGGCGGCGCGCATCACCTCGGTGGTGATGGCGTCGGCCTCGTCACCGTCGACGAGGATGCGCAGCTGGATCCGGTCGGCGTCGCCGAGCCAGCCGGGAAGCGCCGCAAGCGCCTCGGCGACCTCGGCGGTGGTCAGTGTGGTCGGCATGGGTGCTCCCTTTCGTCGCGGGTCCCGGACTGGCGGCCGGGCCGGGCGGTGCGTTGGCGTTGATGGTGGTCCCTTCCGCGGCCTGCGGGGCGCTGAACGGCTCGCTGGGGCGACTGGCGTGGCGACATGCCGTGATGGTGACGACGCAGCCGGATGAGCTGGTGACGACGGCGATCTGACCTGGTGGCCCTGCGGACACGCTCTGGCGTCGGCACTGGTCACCTGGCCCGATCGGGACATGCGTCCCGTTCCGCCGGCATCCGGTCCCGGGACGGCCTGAGTCTGAAAGAGTCCGGCAGCATGAATGCGGATGTGCGCGGCCCCGGCCCCGGCCCCGGCGCCTGCGCTCCGGCCCGGTCGGTACGGCACGCGGGGCCTGACGCCCTGGTGGCTGACGGCCGGGTGCCTGACGGGCTCGTGACGGACGCCGGGGTGGCTGATGCCGGGGTGGGGGATGCCGGGGTGGCTGATGCCGTGCTGGGCGTGGGTGGGCGGGCTGTCCAGGGGCGGGTCGTGGTGGCCGTCGCGCTGCTCGACGATCGGCGCCGGGTGCTTGCGGCACGGCGCCGGGAGCCGCCGGTGTATGCGGGGATGTGGGAGTTTCCGGGCGGAAAGGTCGAACCGGGCGAGAGTGAGTTCGACGCACTGGTCCGCGAGTGCCGCGAGGAGCTGGACGTCGAGATCGAGGTCGGCCCGATGCTCGGCGAGGTGGACCTGGCCCGGCCCGGATGGGTGCTGCGGGTCTGGTTCGGACGGATCACCCGGCGCGTCCCCCGGATGGTGGATCACGACGAGCTGCGCTGGCTGGGCGCCGACGAGCTGGACGACGTCCGCTGGATGCCGGCGGACGGCCCGCTGGTCGACCGCCTGCGCCAGGTACTCGTCGGCACTGGCGTGGGCCGCTGGCCACAGAGCTGACCGACCGACCGACTGAACCCCTGTCGGTCGGCGGCCTGTCGGTCGGCTCAGGTCGGCTGCCCGTCGGTCGGCGTCGTGCCGAGGGATAATCACGGTTCTCGGCCAGGAAGCGTGACTATCCCTCGGTGTCAGCCGGTCCCTGCCGCCAGGCTCGACGTTGTGGCTCCGAGGTCGTGACCGAACCGGCGAGGGGATGCGGACCTGGGCCCCGGCGGTCAGGCTTGCCGCGCGGCGGCGGCCGATACCAGGTCCGGACCCGGGAGTCCCGGCCGGCGCGGCGACGAGACGGGCGGGCGCGGCGACGAGACGGGCGGGCGCGGTGATGAAGGCTCGCGGGCACCGTGATGAGGCTCGCGGCCGCGGCCCACGGTGGTGGGGTGAGCACGGCCCGCCGGAACGGTCCGTACCATGGGGTGTGGTACGGCCGTTCGCCGCCGGCCGGTGATCCGCCGGCGGGTGTATCGGCGTGCCCGCCGCGTCGTGCGCGCCCTGCGCGCCCTGCGCCGTCGTCCTGTCTGTTGCCTGTGTCCTTGCGGGGTCGAGAGCCCCATGTCCGCCCCGGAGCGCCTTACCGTGTCCACACGTGCCGATCTTCGCAACGTGGCCATCATTGCCCACGTCGACCACGGCAAGACCACGTTGGTCGATGCCATGCTGCGCCAGTCCGGAGCATTTGGCGAGCATGCCGAGCTCACCGACCGGGTCATGGACTCGATGGATCTGGAGCGTGAGAAGGGCATCACGATTCTCGCGAAGAACACCGCGGTCCGTTACGGCGACATCACGATCAACATCGTTGACACGCCGGGCCACGCCGACTTCGGTGGCGAGGTCGAGCGAGGGCTGTCCATGGTCGACGGCGTGCTGCTGCTCGTCGACGCGAGCGAGGGCCCGCTGCCGCAGACCCGGTTCGTGCTGCGCAAGGCGCTGGCCGCGCGGCTGCCGGTGGTCCTCGTCATCAACAAGGTCGACCGTTCGGACGCCCGTATCGCCGAGGTCGTCGACGAGGCCTACGAGCTGTTCCTCGACCTCGACGCGGACGAGGACCAGATCGACTTCCCGATCGTCTACTGCAACGCCAAGGCCGGCCGCGCGTCGACGACCCGGCCCGCCGACGGCGCGAGCCCGGATTCGCCGGACCTCAAGCCGCTGTTCGACCTGCTGCTCGACACCGTCCCGGCGCCGTCGTTCGACCCGGAGGCACCGCTGCAGGCGCTGGTGACGAACCTCGACGCGTCCCCGTACCTCGGCCGCCTGGCGCTATGCCGGGTGCACAACGGCACCATCCGCCGCGGCCAGCAGGCCACGCTGTGCCGTGCCGACGGCACCCAGACCCGCGTCAAGATCAGCGAGATGCTGATGACGCAGGCGCTGGAGCGGGTACCCGCCGAGGAGGCCGGGCCGGGCGACATCATCGCCGTCGCTGGTATCCCGGACATCACGATCGGTGAGACGCTGGCCGACGCGGAGGACCCGCGCCCGCTGCCGGTGATCACCGTCGACGAGCCGTCGATCAGCATGACGATCGGCATCAATACCTCCCCGCTGGCCGGGAAGTCCGGCAAGAAGCTCACCGCCCGGCTGGTGAAGAACCGCCTGGACGCCGAGCTCATCGGCAACGTCTCCATCCGGGTGCTGCCCACCGAGCGGCCCGACACCTGGGAGGTGCAGGGCCGCGGTGAGCTGCAGCTCGCCGTGCTGGTCGAGCTCATGCGCCGCGAGGAGTTCGAGCTCACCGTCGGCAAGCCGCAGGTCGTCACCCGGGTCGTGGACGGGAAGGTGCACGAGCCGGTCGAGCGCCTGACCATCGATGCCCCCGAGGAGTTCCTCGGCACGCTCACCCAGCTGCTCGCCCTGCGCAAGGGCCGGGTCGAGCAGATGATCAACCATGGCACCGGCTGGATCCGGCTGGAGTACCTCGTCCCGGCCCGCGGGCTGATCGGCTTCCGCACCGAGTTCCTCACCGAGACCCGTGGCACCGGCCTGCTGCATCATGTCTTCGAGGGCTACGAGCCGTGGTTCGGCGAGCTGCGCACCCGCGCCACCGGCTCGATGGTCGCCGACCGCAGCGGTCCCGCGACCGCGTATGCGCTGTTCAACCTGCAGGAGCGCGGCACGATGTTCATCGGGCCGACGACCGAGGTCTACGAGGGCATGATCGTCGGCGAGAACTCCCGGGCGGACGACATGGACGTCAACCCGACCAAGGAGAAGAAGCTCACCAACATGCGCTCGTCCACCGGCGACGAGCTCGTCCGGCTGACCCCGCACCGCGTCCTCACCCTGGAGCAGGCGCTGGAGTTCTGCCGTGAGGACGAGTGTGTCGAGGTGACGCCCGGCTTCGTCCGGCTGCGCAAGGTGGCCCTCACCGCCGGCGAGCGCGAGAAGCTCCGCTCCCGCCGTCGCGGCTGAGCACCCACCGCGGCGGCTGGGCATCCACCGTCGCGGCTGAGCATTCCCGTCCCGGCTGATCCGCGGCGGCAGGCGAAGATCTGCTGCCGCGGATAGCGCCGCCGGGCTGGCGGGGGAGTGTCCGGCGGCGGGCGGAAACCGTCGGGGGCGGGTCGTAGGGTCGCGGTTGTGCCGTCTGCTGCCTCGTCAACGAACCCGTCCTCGCCGTCAATCGCCGGGCCACCCGCCGCGCGGCGGCTGATGGTCGTCCACGCTCATCCCGACGACGAGGTGATCACCACCGGCGTCGCCCTCGCCTCCTACGCCGATGCGCCGGACACCTCCGTCACCCTCGTCACCTGCACGTTGGGAGAGGAGGGTGAGGTGCTGGTGCCGGAGCTGGTCAATCTGCGTGCCGATCTCGGCGACCAGCTCGGCGGCTACCGGATCGGCGAGCTCGCCGGAGCCTGCGCCGCCCTGGGCATCGCCGACCAGCGCTTCCTCGGCGGCCCGGGCCGCTACCGGGACAGCGGGATGATGGGCACCCCGCCCAACGACCATCCCCGCTGCCTGTGGCGGGCCGACCTGGACGAGGCCACCGCCGATCTGGTCCGCATCGTGCGCGACGTCCGGCCGCAGGTGCTGGTCAGCTACGACGAGCACGGCGGCTACGGCCATCCCGACCACATCCGCGCCCACCAGATCACCGCCCGCGCGTTCACCGCCGCCGCCGACCCGGACTTCGCCCCCGACGCCGGTGCCCCCTGGCAGGTCGCCAAGCGCTACCAGACCGCCATGCCGCGCTCCGCGGCGCAGGCCGGCTTCGACCACTTCCGCAACTCCGACGTCCCGAACAACCCGTTCGCGGGCCTCGAGTCCATTGACGACATGGTCGTCCGGCTCACCGACGACGCCGAGATCACCACCGAGATCGACGCGTCCGCGTTCGTCGAGGCCAAGATCGCCGCGATGCGGGCGCACCGGACGCAGATGGCCGTCGACGGCTTCTTCTTCGCTCTCGCGGACGGCATCGGCCAGCGGGCCTGGGGTGTCGAGCACTTCGTGCTGGCCGCGGGCAGCCGTGGCCCCGGCGGCGGCGCCGACGGCCGTGAGCAGGACTTCTTCGCCGGTATCGACCTCTGATCCCGCAGGGAATCGCCGACAGCCGGGCCGCGTTTGTAACCCTGTAATCCCTGCAAGTCAGGGTGCGGTCCGGGAGGTCGGATGCACGACGGCAGACGCCCACTCCATTCCTTCGACGACCATGATTCCTCCGCCACCCATGATTCCTCCGCCGATGATGATTCCTCCGCCGATCAGGCGATGGACGCCTACTCGGCCGTGGTGACACGGGTTGCCGCGGCGCTGACCCCGTCGGTTGCGAGCCTGCGGGTGCGCACCCGCCGGGGCACCGGGGCGGGTTCGGCGGTCGTCTTCACCGATGACGGCTTCCTGCTCACCTCGGCCCACGTCGTCGACGGCCATGTTCCCGACGACCGCCTCCTCCCCCACGGTCATGGCGGTGCCGACGGTCATGGCGGTGCCGACGGCCATGGCGGCGGCGGTGCCGGCGGTCGCGGCGGCGGCCATCGGCGCGCGGGCGGTGCGGCGGTCGGGCTCGCGCAGTTCGCCGACGGCACCGAGCGCGAGTTCGACGTCGTCGGCGCGGATCCGCTGTCCGACCTGGCCGTGCTGCGTGCCCGTGGCGCGACGCCGCCCGCCGCCGTCCTCGGCGACGCGGCGGGGCTGCGGGTCGGCCAGCTGGTCGTGGCGGTGGGCAACCCGCTCGGGCTCATGGGCAGCGTGACGGCAGGTGTCGTCAGCGCGCTGGGCCGCTCCCTGCCGACCCGTTCCGGCACTGCCGCGCGGGTCGTCGACGAGGTCATCCAGACCGACGCGGCCCTCAACCCGGGCAACTCCGGCGGCGCGCTGGCCACGTCGGACGGGCGGGTGGTCGGGGTGAACACGGCGGTCGCAGGGGTGGGCCTGGGTCTCGCCGTCCCCGTCAACGAGACGACCCGGGCGATCCTCGTGGCGCTCATGCGGGACGGCCGGGTCCGACGGGCCTACCTCGGGGTCGCCGGGGCGGCGGTTCCGCTGCCGCCCGCGGTGGCGGAGCGCACCGGCCAGCGGCGCGGCGTCCGGCTCGCAGAGGTGGTCGCCGGCAGCCCGGCGGGCAGCGCGGGGCTGTTCACCGGCGATCTCGTCCTGTCGCTCGGCGGGGTCGCCGTCGTCACGCCGGGTGATCTGCAGCGGCTGCTCACCGAGAGCACGATCGGCCGCCCTGTGGAGGTGACGGTCTGGCGCCGCGGCGCGCTCGTCGACGTCGTCGTCGTCCCCCGCGAGCTCGTCACGACCTGACCGCCACGGTCACGGCGGCGGCGCGCGTCGGCAGCCAGCAGGCGGCGGGTGGCGGGCAGCGGCGGGTGGCGGGCGGCGGGGGGTGGTGGGTGAGGCCGGGCGGTCGTGACCACGCCGGGCGTCCCGGGCGTACTCGTCTACTGTCGAGACATGTCCCGCCCCGGTTCCGGTCCCCGCCGAACACCTCCGCAGTCCAGGCCGTCGCGGAGGTGTCCAGGGTCGGGCCGGGCCGAGCCCGCGGCCACCGGGCCCACGGTGCCGGCAGCGACCGGGCCGACCCGGCCGGGGGCGTCGGGGGCGACCGGACGGGCCGGAGCGGCGCCACATCCGCCACAGGCCGCCGGCGCGAACGGCGAGTCGAAGGGCACCGGCAGCGGAGTGGGCGGCAGCACGGGCAGTAGGGGCGTCGGCGGCGGGCTGGCGAAGGGCGGAGCAGCGGGCGGGCCTGGGAGCACGGCGGAGGTGGCGGAGGCGGAGCCGGGGCGGGTCTTCCTCGGGGCGTCCTACGCGCTCGGCGTCGTCCTCGGCGTCGGGCTCGGCCTGTACGGCGTCTTCCTGCTGCCCGCCGGGCCGGCCGTGGGCAGCACGGTCCTGTCGATCGGGCTGCTGTTCGCGCTGGTCGGGAACACAGCGGCCGCTGTGCTGGTGCGCTGGTTGACCGGCACCCGGCTCGGCCCGGTGACGGTGCTGATCGGCTGGATCCCGATCGTCCTGATGTTCGCGGCCACCCGGCCGGAGGGCGACCTGCTGGTGCGGTCGAGTGGGACCGCCTATGCGTTCCTGCTGCTGGGCGGCCTCGCTCCCATCGTCGCAGCGGTGGTCGGGCGGGTGCGGCGCGGACTGACGGCGCTTCCTCCGCTGCGCTGAACCCGCCGGCGTTCCCGGCTGTGCGGGATATCACCCAACGTGGGGTGAACCCCGCCTCCAGCGACGGCGACCGGCGGTAGCGTGAGCGGGTGGGTACCCTTCCGCCGGAGATCCGCACCGGGGCGCCGGCCGTTCGGGCCCCTTTGGACGAGGGCGAGTTCCGCCGGGCCGTCGGCAGGTTCGCCACCGGCGTCACCGTTCTGACCACCCTTGTCGAGGGTCGCCATCTGGGTATGACGGCGAACTCGTTCGTATCCGTCTCGCTCGACCCTCTGCTCGTGCTGACCAGCATCCGGCGGGACGCGCGCTTCCACGGTCCGCTGCTGGCCGCCGGCGTGTGGGGCGTGTCGGTGCTCGCCGCCGACATGTCCGAGGCATCCAGGTCCTTCGCGAAGCGGACGGCGGACCCCGACGTCCGCTCCGGCGTGGCTGGCGACCGGGATCACGCCGATGCGTTCGACCGGTGGCCACACACCCTCGGCGCCGAGACGGGCGTGGCCCTGCTGGACGGTGCCCTGTCGGTGTTCGAGTGCCGGACGGTGGCCACCCATCCGGGCGGGGATCACACGCTGGTGATCGGCGAGGTGATCTCGCTGGACCGGCGGCGTGACGACGCCCGCCCGCTCGTCTTCTACGAGGGCCGCTACCTCGACGCTCCCGACTGAGGTCGCTCGCCTAGTTGAGGCGGGATCTCGCGGCTGCGGCGGCCTGGCGGGAGGCGGCGGCGGCCGTTGGTTCCACCGCCGCGACCGTGTCGGCGAAGGCGGTCAGGTCGGCCGCCCCGCCGAGAAAGTCACCGAGGCGTACGCGCAGCTCCCCGCGCTCCCGGCGCAGGCTCGCCGGATGATGCGGCAGCAGCAGCGACAGCTCGACCGCCCACAGCCGGGTGCGCGGGGCGTCGGTGCGGGCGGCGAGGACGCGGATGTTGCTCAGGATGCGGGTGAGGACATCCTGGCCGGTCATCGGCGCGAGGTGACCGCGGTTGAACGCGGCGCCGGCCGCGCGTACCTTCGCCGCGGCATCGTGGATCGTCAGCAGCCGGCCGGCGGCGAACGGGTCGACGAGGACGAAGTCCGTCGGTGAGCCGATCGCGACGACGACATGCCCGGGCAGGCCGACCGGGTAGGCGGACACCCCGAGCCGGCGCGCGACCTCCAGCCAGACCACCGACAGCAGGATGGGCAGCCCCCGCCGGCGGCGCAGGACGTCGGGTAGCAGCGAGGAGCGCAGGTCCTCGTAGTCCTCCTCGGAGCCGGCGAAGCCCGCGTCGAGCCCGAGGGCCTCATGCAGGGCCTCCGCGGCGGTACGGGGATCGAGCGCCCCGAACCCGCGCGCCTCGCCGAACCAGCCGGCCTGCTCCCTGCCGGTCGGCCCGACTCCCGCCCCGGCCATCGAGCCCGAGACGGCCCCAGCCCCAGGGACGCCGCCGCTTCCAGCTACGCCACCGGCTCCAGCTACGCCACCGGCTCCAGGTACGCCACCGCCTCCAGGGAGGACGCCGCCTCCGGGGAGGGCACCGCTTCCGGGGATGCCCCCAGGCCCGGGGCGTGCGCCGGTTCCGGGCGTGGGGCCGGCTCCGGGGACAGCGCCCGGACCGGTGCTGTGCTCCACCCGGGGGTAGCGGTGAGGGGCACTCGCGCGGGAGGCGAGCAGCGGGCGGGCGCGGATCGCGAGTGTGTTCAGTGCGTCAAGGGTGACGCCGGGGTCCTGGCGATCGGCGCTCGCGTCGGCCTCGGCGGCGAGCAGGTGGCAGGCGGCGGCCAGATCGACCGGCTCACGGCGGACGATCTCGGCGAACCGGTCGCGGCTGTGGGCGCTCACCCGCGCTCCGTCCGGACACTCCCGTCGGGTCCCACCACGCCCCCAGCGGCGGCGGGCGGGTCAGCCCCGGGGCGTTGACCTGTGGCGGGGCCGGGAGTAGCGGTCGTCGCGATCGACACCTCGCCTGTCTGCGTCGTGCCCGGGAGCGTCATGTCTGGGATTGTCGCGCGCTCGACCGGCCGGGTTCGGACGATGGTGCCGGGATTTTCCGTGTCCGCTGCCGTCCGTGTAGGTCCTGTCGGGTTGCCGACACCAGGCTCCGCGACTGCGCGTGACCGGCGCGCGGGCGGTCGCGCTGGGACAACGCGTGCCGCGACGATGTCTTCCTCGGTAATCTGAACAGCGGAACCATCCGCCGTTTCGACCGTCAGACAGTGCGACGACCATGACCGCAGCGTTCCGAGTACGTCACTGAGAGGGATTGGACCCGGAATACGCCGCCGGATCATGACTCGCGCGCCGATGTCGGCCCGAGTGATGCGGACGACATACACCACCAGCGCACGCCCTTGCTGTCGACACGGAACTGTCCATGTCGATACTAAGGACTCAGTCGCCCGTGAGCCCGAGGAGGAACATCCGGTGACCTACGTCATCGCGGAGCCCTGCGTCGATGTCAAGGACAGGGCATGCATCGAAGAGTGCCCGGTCGACTGCATCTACGAGGGCGGGCGGATGCTCTACATCCAGCCCGACGAGTGCGTGGACTGCGGAGCCTGTGAGCCGGTGTGCCCGGTGGAGGCCATCTACTACGAGGACGACGTCCCCGACCAGTGGAAGGGCTTCACGGACACCAACGCCAGCTTCTTCGAGGAGCTCGGCTCGCCGGGCGGTGCCTCGAAGGTCGGCGCGCTGGACTTCGACCCGCCGGCGGTGTCCGCGCTGCCGCCCCAGGGCGAGTCCTGAGCGGCTCTGGGAGGTCGGGCAACATCTCCGGAGGCTCCGGGATGACCGGGGGCGTTCTCCGGTCACCGGCCCGTTCCCGCGTGCGGCTGCCCGACTTCCCCTGGGACCAGCTCGCCTCCTTCCGGGAGAAGGCCCGCGCGCACCCGTACGGGCTGGTTGACCTCTCGGTCGGGACGCCGGTCGACACGACGCCGGCCGTCGTCCAGCAGGCGTTGGCCGGGGCCGCCGACGCGCCGGGCTACCCGCAGACGGCCGGCACCCCGGATCTGCGGGAGGCCGCGGCGGGCTGGCTGGCCCGCCGGCTCGGCGTCCTCGTCGACCCTGGTGCCGTGCTGCCCGTGCTGGGGACCAAGGAGGCGGTCGCGCTGCTGCCCGGTCAGCTCGGCCTCGAGCCGGGCGACCGGGTCTGGGTGCCCACGCCGGCGTACCCGACGTACGAGGTCGGCGCCCTGCTCGCCCGCTGTGAGCCCGTCATCGGGCCCGCGGAGGGCGTGACGCTCGTCTGGCTGAACTCGCCCGGCAATCCGACGGGTCGGGTGATGTCGATCGACGAGATGCGCGCCGTCGTCAGCTGGGCGCGCGAGCGTGGCGTGATCGTCGCCAGCGACGAGTGCTACATCGAGCTCGGTTGGGAGAGCCGGCCGGTCTCGGTGCTGCATCCCGACGTCTGCGGTGGGTCGCACGAGGGCCTGCTCGCGGTGCACTCCCTGTCGAAGCGATCCAACCTCGCGGGGTACCGGGCCGGTTTCATCACGGGAGACCCGTACCTGGTCGACGGGCTGCTCGGCGTGCGCAAGCACGCCGGGTTCATGATGCCGGCCCCGGTGCAGGCGGCGATGACGGCCGCCTACGCCGACGACATGCACGTCGCCGACCAGCGGGCCCGGTACGCCAACCGGCGCGCGGTCCTGGCGGCGGCGCTGTCCGTCGCCGGGTTCACGATCGACCACAGCGAGGCCGGCCTGTATTTGTGGGCCACCCGCGGGGAGGACGCGTGGGCGACGCTCGACGCGCTCGCCGGGGTCGGCGTCCTGGTCGCGCCCGGCACGTTCTACGGCGAGGCCGGGCGCTACCACGTGCGCGTCGCACTGACCGCGCCGGACTCGCAGGTCGCCACCGTGCCCGAGCGGATGACGATGATCCCGCCGGTGTCGGCCCCGGGCGGGGCCAGCGCGGGGGCACAGCAGTCGCAGGGCTACCCGGCGCCCACGGGCGGTGGCTACCCGGCCCAGGGCGGTGGGTACGCGACGGCGCCGGCCGGCTACCCGGCGGCACAGCCGGCAACCTCGCCATCCGGAGCCATGCCGGTGTCGCGAGGGGGGCCAGCCCGGGTTCCGTACGAGTCCGCCGCCCAGGAGATCCCGCCGGGCGGCTATGACCTGCGGGTGGGCTACGAGACGCGGCCCGCCTACGACACCCAGCCCGCCACCGGGGGCCACGACCCCCGCTCCGGCGGGTATGACCCCAGGACCAGCGGTTACGAGGGCCAGGGCGGCCGCTACGACAGCCAGCCTGGGACAGCCGGGTACGAGCAGGACCCGGCGCGCTACGGGCAGCAGGGCCCGAGCCCCTACGGTCCGGGGCCCGGGGACGGCGGCCAGCAGGGCGGCGGCCAGCAGGGCGGCGGCCAGCAGGGCGGCGGCCGAGGTGACGGCTCCTCGAGCCCCTGGCGCGGTGAGCCCGACATCCGCTGACCCGGACCTCGTAGGGTCTGGACCGTGAGCGCCTCCAACACACCCAACGAGACCGTGCTCGACCCCGCCATCGACGAGCTGTGGGAGCGCCGGGCCGACCTCGGCCCGGACAACGCGGACGCGCGCAAGATCGTCGTGGACGCCGTCGACGCCGTCGACGCCGGGGACGCCCGGGTCGCGGTCGTCGCCGCGGACGGTTCCGTCGTCGTCAACGAGCGGGCCAAGCGGGCCATCCTGCTGTCCTTCAAGGTCCTGCCGATGGTGGAGTCGTCCGCCGGCGACTTCCAGTACCACGACCGGGTGCCGCTGAAGACCCGCTTCGACGGGGTCCGCGTGGTGCCCGGGGCGATCGTCCGCTGGGGCTCGTACATCGCCCCCGGCGCGGTGCTGATGCCGAGCTACACCAACATCGGCGCCTACGTCGACGCGGGCACCATGGTCGACACCTGGGCGACGGTCGGGTCCTGCGCCCAGATCGGGCGGAACGTCCACCTGTCCGGCGGGGTCGGCATCGGCGGCGTGCTGGAGCCGCCGAACGCGGTGCCGGTGGTCGTCGAGGACGACGCCTTCGTCGGCAGCCGCTGCATGGTCGTGGACGGGGCCCGGGTGCGCCGGGGCGCCAAGCTCGGCGCCGGGGCGATCCTCACCGCGTCCACCCATGTCTTCGACGCCACCACCGGCGAGGAGTACCCCCGTGGCGTGATCCCCGAGCGGGCCGTCGCCGTCGGCGCCAGCCGGGTGCGGTCGTTCCCGGCCGGCGATTTCGCGATGCCGTGCATCCTCGTGCTGCGCACCCTCGCCGAGGGCCAGATCCACGACAAGCTGGCTCTCAACGACGTGCTGCGCGAGCACGGCGTCGCAAGCTGAGCCTGCTCCTGGGCCAGGCTGAGCCGGCTCCCGGCGGGCCCGGGCCATAGGGTCGCCCTATGGAGCTTGATCTCACGGTGCCGGTCGGCGAGCTCACGCGACGGCTGGTGGACACCCCGTCCGTCAGCGGGGACGAGCGCGAGCTGGCCGACGCCGTGCAGGCGGCCCTGGCCCGGATCCCCGGGCTGCGGGTCGAGCGGGACGGCGACGCGGTCGTGGCGCGCACGTCCCTCGGCCTGCCCTCGCGGATCGTGCTCGCCGGGCACCTCGACACGGTACCGATCGCCGACAACCTGCCGTCGCGGGTCGAGGCCGGGCGCCTCTACGGGTGCGGGACGTCGGACATGAAGGCGGGCGTGGCGATCGCGCTGCGCCTGGCCGCCACCCTGCCACTCGCCTCCCCGGGCGGGCTGCGTCACGACGTCACCTGGATCTGCTACGACCATGAGGAAGTGAGCACGCAGCTCAACGGCCTGCGCCGGCTCGCCGAACGCCACCGGGACTGGCTCGACGGCGACCTCGCGATCCTCATGGAACCCACCTCCGGCGAGGTGGAGGCCGGCTGCCAGGGCACCCTGCGCGTCGTCGTCACGCTGGACGGCACCCAGGCGCACTCCGCCCGCTCCTGGCTCGGGGACAACGCCATCCACAAGGCGGGCGAGGTCCTGCGCCGGCTCGCCGACTACCAGTCACGCAGCGTCACCATCGACGGCTGCACGTACCGGGAGGGCCTGTCCGCCGTCCGGGTCGAGGGCGGGGTGGCCGGCAACGTCATTCCCGATCTCTGCCGGGTCACGGTGAACTTCCGGTTCGCGCCCGACCGTAGCCCGCGGGCTGCCCTCGCCCATGTCCGCGAGGTGCTCGACGGCTACGAGGTCGAGGTCACGGACCTGGCGGGCGGTGCACTGCCCGGCCTCGACGCTCCGACGGCCGCCGCCTTCGTCGCCGCCACCGGCCGCACCCCGGTCGCCAAGTACGGCTGGACGGACGTCGCCCGCTTCGCCGAGCTCGGCATCCCGGCACTCAACTTCGGCCCCGGCGACCCGAACCTCGCCCACACCCGCGACGAGTACGTCCACCTTGACGCCGTCGACGAGGGCGAACGCCTGCTTCGGACCTACCTGACGGCCTGACGCCCGGGGGCGGCCGAGGCGCTCCGTAGGCGGATCAAGAACGACACCCCGACGATTTTTGGCGAATCGGCCCAGCAGCGATTTATGTCACGTGCCCGGGTCAACGCGCGAAGCCGACGTAGATCCGGCGATGCCGGGACGTTAGAGTTGGGACGAGCACGTACAGTGCCGGCCGAACGGGGGTTCGACAGGGCCGCTCTCAGGGCAAGTCACGGAGAGCCATCGTGGGCCGGACGGCCGTCGGGTTGGGGGCCCGAGCAGCAGGTCGGAGGCATCGTCGGCGGACCCTCGGGCGCGCTCCCCAGGGTGATGTCGGCGTCGCAGCCCACATTTCGACTTCGGCCGGATTGTCATGACCGTGGGGGGTCTGCCAGGTGACTGACGCTGCCGTCAGTGGTGCCAGGATCGGTTCCGGGGGGGATCCGACATCCAAGGGCACAGCGCAGGAATCGGCGTACGAATCGGACAAAAGCGGGAATATAAACGCCAAACAATTGCACTTCGACCTACTTCACCCGGCCGATCTGACCGAGGTGCCGCAGGAGCAGGCGATCCCGTCGCAGCGGCTCCGGGTGCATACCGACGCGCTCGACAGGTCGGCCCGGCCTGAGCCGGTGCTCGGATCGTCGCCCTGGGGCCTGTCCTGGCGGGAGGCGCCAGCGCTCGCCGACCTTGTCGACCCGGAGGAGTCGCTCGGCGACCCGCCAGGCGCGCGCGGGGCCGGCCGATGGGAGGCATCGGGATCGGGATCGGAGTCAGCCTCGGCGTTAGCGTCGGAGCAGGAGGGCGAGGAGCCGGACTTCGCCGGCTACCGTGCGCGAATCCCCTGGGAGCGACGCTTCGGCTGGCTGCTCGTGGGCCTGGACACGACGGCCTGTGTCATCGCGGCCGTCGTCGCGTACCTTGTCCGCTTCGGCGGGCTGGTCGAGTTCGACCTCAAGCCGGTGTCCGTGACGCCGTACCTCGTCATGTCGGTGGTCCTGCCGGTGGTGTGGGTGCTGGCGCTGTTCCTCGGGCGCGCCTACGAGAGCCGCTTCCTCGGCAGCGGGTCGGAGGAGTTCCGCCGGGTGCTCAACGCCGCCGCGCACCTCACGGCGGTCGTGGCGGTGCTGTCCTACGCGACGAAGGCCGAGCTCGCGCGTGCCTACGTGCTGATCGCCTTCCCGGCCGCGATCGTGCTGACCGTGCTCGGGCGCTGCGCCGCGCGCGGCTACCTGCACCGGATGCGCCGTGGCGGCCGTGGGCTGCACCGGGTGCTCGTCGTCGGTGCCGGTGACTCGGCGGCGTCGCTCGTGCGCCTGGCCCGGCGCGACCCGACGGCCGGGTGGTCCGTCGTCGGCGTCGTCCTCGACCGCTCGCCCGGCCGCCACAGCCACGACTACCCGGACCGAGGCGGCTTCGATCTGCTCGGCGTGCCGATCGTCGGCACGTCGGAGAGCCTGCACACCGCCATCCGCGCCACCCGCGCGACCACGGTCGCGATCTGCCCGCAGATGGATGGCGAGACGCTGCGCCGGGTGTTGTGGACGCTGGAGGGCAGTGACGTCGACGTGCTGGTCTCCTCGGCGCTGACCGACGTCACCGGCCCGCGGATCTCGATCCGCCCGGTGGCCGGCCTGCCGCTGCTGCACATCGAGGAGCCCGAACTCACCGGCGCCCGTCGGGCGGTCAAGGGCCTGTTCGACCGCAGCGTCGCGCTCACGATCCTGCTGCTGTGCTCGCCGCTGTTCGTCGCGCTGGCGCTCGCCGTCCGCCTCACCAGCCGCGGCCCGGCCATCTTCCGTCAGACCCGGGTAGGCCAGGGCGGCCGGCACTTCACCATGTTCAAGTTCCGCTCGATGTATGTCGATGCGGAGGATCGCAAGAAGGAGCTCGAGGCGCTCAACGAGCGCTCCGAGGGCCTGCTGTTCAAGATGCGCGACGACCCGCGGATCACCAGGGTCGGCAGGTTCCTGCGCAAGTGGTCGCTCGACGAGCTGCCCCAGCTGCTGAACATCGCCAACGGCACGATGTCGCTCGTCGGCCCGCGCCCGCCGCTGCCCAGCGAGGTAGCCCAGTACGAGGACGAGGTCCACCGCCGGCTCATGGTCAAGCCCGGCCTCACCGGCCTGTGGCAGATCAGCGGACGGTCCGACCTTGAATGGGACGAATCGGTACGTCTTGACCTGCGCTACGTCCAGAACTGGTCCCTGCCGATGGACTTCTACATCCTCTGGCGCACCGTCTTCGCCGTTCTCCGCCGCGAAGGCGCGTACTGATCCCGTCGGCGTGGCACCACGCGGGGACAGCGGCCGTACCTGTTCGCCTACCAGCTGGCGGCGACCGTGAAGGCGCTGGTCCTGCAGCGAGGCTGCTGACCGGGCGCTCGCCTACCGGGGCTGGCGGTCCGTCCGGGATGGTGCCTGGGGACGATCGCCCGGCAGGTGCTGGCGCGGGACGCTCGGCGGCGGGGCCGGGGCGCGGAAGACCCAGGTGCGGTACGACCAGAAACGGAAGACCATCGCGAGGCCGATGCCGCCGCCGTTGCCGAGGACGTTCAGGGCCAGCGCCGAGTCCAGGCCGAGGCCGTACCGGACGGCCGCGAGGACCGCGAGGGCGATGACCAGGCCGACGCCGTTGAGGACGGCGAAGACGGACAGGTCCCGCAGGTGGCCGGCGGCGCGCCGGTCGGGGAAGGCCCAGAACCGGTTCCCGGCGTAGGAGAACAGCGTCGCCAGGGCCACTGCCACGGTCTTCGCGGTCAGCGGTCCGACGCCGATCCGGAAGTGCAGCAGGTTGAAGGTGCCGAAGTCGATCAGGGCGCTGGCGGCGCCGACGGCGGCGAACCGGGAGGTGGCCGCGAGCGTGCCGCGCCGCCTGCGGCGGACGGTCACGACACCGTCCCTTCGCGCAGCGGGGTCTCGGCGGCCAGGGCATCGGCGGCCACGGCCTCGTCGGCGTCCCTCCGTGTCGGCTGCGAGGGGAGGGGAAGCGCGGGGGCTGGGAGCGGGGACGACGGGCGGGAGGCATGCGGCTCGGGATCCCAACGGGCTGACAGGCTCCAGCTGGTGACCCGCAGCAATGCCTCGGCGATGATCCGAACGGACATCTTCGACGAGCCCGCCTCCCGCTCGCGGAAGATCACCGGAACCTCGGTCAGCCGGAAGCCGCGCCGCCAGGCCAGGTAGGCCGTCTCGATCTGGAAGCAGTAGCCGCTGGACGTGAGCGCGGTGACCGGCAGGGCCTCGAGGACGGTGCGGCGAAAGACCCGGTAGCCGGCGGTGGCGTCTCCGATGGGCAGGCCGAGCGCCCGGCGCACGTAGGCGTTGCCGGACCGCGAGATCAGCCGGCGCCGTCGGGACCAGCCGACGGTCGTGCCGCCCGCGGTGTAGCGCGAGCCGATGACGACGTCGGCGTGCCTGGTGGCACGCAGCAGGCCGGGCAGGCTCGCCGGGTCGTGGGAGAGGTCCGCGTCCATCTCGACAAAGGTGTCATAGCCGCGGCGCAGGCCCCAGCCGAATCCCGCCCGGTAGGCACCGCCGAGCCCGTCGCGTACCGGTCGGCGCAGCAGGTGCAGCCGTGGTTCGCCCGCGGCCAGCGCGGCGACGATCTCTCCGGTGCCGTCGGGGCTGGAATCGTCGACGACCAACAGGTCCAGGTCCAGGTCGCCGGCGAGGTCCAGCACGGCCCGCACGACGCGCTCGATGGTCCTGGCTTCGTTGTAGGTGGGGATCACGCAGAGGCTGCTCATCGGAGTCTCCGAACTGGCGGCGGCGGTGGATGGTTCGGGGCCGTGGCGGGGTCGGCTGGTCGGTACGTCTCGGTCAGGGCGTCACGGCTGGCCGTCAGCGCACCGCGTAGACGTGCCAGGCAGGCAGATCGCCGGCGTTGTGCTCGATCCGGACGAGCCGGAACGCCGGGTTTCTCCCGATGTGCGGGTAGACGTCGGAGACGGCGTCGGCGGGGCTTCCCACGCTGACCAGCCGGGTGACGAGGTAGCGCGCGCCGTGGCCCTTCGGGTCACCGAGACGCTCGGCGAAGTCGCGGTCGGGCGTGATGGCGAACTGGTCGGGATGGCGGGAGGCAAGCACGACCTCGTACCCGTCGGCCGCGTCGAGCAGCACCGCCGCGGCTGGCAGGTGCTGGGCGTCGAGCCAGCGCGCCAGCTCCCGGTCCTGCGCGTACCGGTGGACGACCCTGCGCTGCTCGGGGCTGGCCCGGCCGGGGGCGAGGATCTGCGTCAGGAAGTAGGACTCCTCCCGGGCGAGCAGTGGGTTGAGCAGCCCGCGGGCTGTCGCCGGCTCCGCCGCGAGCAGCATCAGAACGACGACGGCGGGGACGACGAACCGGCCATGTCGATCGGCCCGCAGGGGCGTCCGGGCGATCCGCGCACGGAACCATGCGCGCAGCTCACGTGCCTGGTCGGCGAGAAGCGTGGAGCCGGGGACGAGACCGCGGGACCAGCCGGGCAGCCGGATGGCCCGGGTGTCGGGCCGCGTCGTCGGCGGGACGCGGGTGAGGATCGTCGCCGCGGCGAGCAGCACGATAGGCACGAGGGTGATCGAGAAACGCAGCCAGCCGAAGGTCTGCCCGGCGAGCAGTGCGGCCACCGAGAAGGCGTAGGCCCCGCCGAGGACGGCGACCGGCGCGAGCAGCCGGATGTCGCGGCGCCGCCAGCACAGCCAGGCCGCCGCGGCGAGGATCACCACGGCGAACGGTTCCAGCAGCCTGGACTGGTCGAACATGTAGCCCAGCGGACCTCCCGGCTGGTCGACGACCGAGCTGATCCCACCGGCGGACAGCCGGGTCTGCGCCGAGTTCCCGTTCGCCGAGGTGAACTGCGCGAACGGTGAGTTGATGATGAGGCTGCTGGTGATCGCCCAGACGGCGAACGAGAAGACGAACGGCAGCGCCAGGACGATCATGTCCGCGATCGCGGTCGAGCGCTGCCGCGCGCGCAGGTACGAGACGAGTCCGACGAAGGCGGTCGTCACCAGGCCGGCCGCGACCGCCTCGTACCTGGTCAGGTAGCAGGCGCCGAGGGCGAGGCCGGCGCCGGCCAGCGGTCCCGCCTCGCCGGTGCGGACCCAGCGGACCAGCGAGGCGGCGGCGAGCAGCAGGAAGAACAGGAACGATCCCTCGCTCATCCCGTTCGTGCCGTAGTAGGCGATCTCGGGATGCACGGCGAACAGGACGGTCATCGCCCAGCCGACCCGCGCCCCCGCGCCCAGCTCGCGGCAGGTCCGCCGGAAGTACACGACGGCACCGGCCATGAACAGCGCCGACTGGACGCTTGCGGCCACCCCCCGGTACGCGAACGCCGGCCACAGCTTGGCCAGCGGCAGCAGGGGGATCTGCGCGAGGGAGGGCAGCGGATTCCAGACGAAGCCGACCGCGGCCAGGTGCGGGTCGCGGCTGAACACGGTGTAGTAGCCGTTGGCGGTGCGGCTGAGCGCATCCGACATGACGCTGTCCTGCGCGAAGCTCAGCCACAGCCCGCCGCCGAGGTAGACGGCCGCGGTCGCCACGAACAGCCACAGCTCCGCAGCGCCCGCCCGGGGCCGGGTACCACTCGCCGAGGCGCCGGTCCCTGTCCCCGCGGCGCCGTCGGCCCCCGCCGCCCTGCGCTCGGCCTCCGCGGGGGCGAGCGCCGTCGCGAAGACGGCGGCAGCCGAGGCAGCCGAGGCAGCCGAGGCAGCCGAGGCGGTGGAGGCTGCTGAGAAGTCAGGCGCCGGCATGGCTCACCTCCGCCTCGGTGGAGCCCAGCCCGTGGGTGGTCTTCTCCCAGAACGACGGCGCGATCACGAGCTGGAGCAGCGCCTTGCAGGCGGCCAGCGACATCAGCAGCCAGTAGGCGGGCGAGAGCACGGCCTGGGGCACCAGACGGGCGATGCCGGTGGACCGCGCCGCGACGACGTTGCAGTAGACGAACGTGAAGTTCCCCAGCAGGAGGCAGCTGAGACCGATGAAGTAGAGCCAGTTCGGGAACAGCCGTTCGATGATCGGCAGGTTGCCCGCGAACCAGGTGGCCGTCAGTGCCCAGAGCAGCGGGTTGAGGATGGCCAGCAGCGGCGTCCCGCCCACGAAGAGGTTGAAGCGCAGGAAACCCAGGACGCCTATTTCCCGGCTGATCGCGAAGGGCTTCCGAGAATGCACGAGCCAGGTCTGCAGATAACCCTTGTACCAGCGTGACCGCTGCTTCAGCCAGTTGATGGCGTCGCTGTTCGCCTCCTCCAGCGTCACCGAGTCGAGGACCAGGGTTCGATAGCCGTGCCGGTGCAGCCGGACACCGAGGTCCGCGTCCTCGGTGACGTTGAACGGATCCCAGCCGCCGAGTTCCCGCAGGACGTCGGCGCGGAAGTGGTTCGACGTGCCGCCGAGCGGGATGGGCGCGTCCTGGCGAACCAGCCCCGGCAGCATCTGGTCGAACCACATCGCGTACTCGGTGGTGAACCAGCTGGTGAGAATGTTCTGATCGTGATTGAAGTAGGCGAGTTTCGCCTGCAGGCAGACGACGCTCGGCGGCACCTCACGGAAGGCGATGGCCGCCTGGCGCAACTGGAGCGGGTCGGGCCGGTCCTCGGCATCGAAGATGGTGACCAGTTCACCGCGGGCCAGGGTCAGGCCGACATTGCACGCCTTGGGCTTCGTCCGCGGCTCCGAATAGGGCACCCGGACGATGCGCAGGTAGTCCGGGGGGTGCGCCGCCATCGCGGCGGCATACGTCTCGTCGTCGTCCTCCTCCAGCAGCAGGATGACGTCGAGCAGGTCGGGCGGATAGTCGAGGGCGGCGATCGCCTCGAGCAGGTGGGGGAGCACCTCGGGCTCCCGGTAGGCCGGAATGAGGACCGTGTAGACGGGCAGGCTCTCGGCCGGTTCGGCCGCCGCACGCGCCGGCGGGATCCGCAGCAGCCCCGGGTCCCGCAGCGCCTTGCGGAGCAGGACGAGACGCTCGGCGAAGACGGCCAGGTAGAGCAGGCTGATGACAGCGATGATCCCGATCATGGTGCCCATCGGGGCCAGGACGGCGGCGGCGAACAGGGCGAGCGCCGCGGCCACGAACGAGATCCGCTGGCCGACCGAGAGCCGGTCCCGGGCCGAGAACTGGTCGGGCACCCGCGAACCGCTCACTGGAGGCCCCCTGCCCGCGACGTCGCCGCGGCGCTGCTGGTGGGGCCGGTCGAGACCGTCCGGTTCCCGGTGACGTCGAGCACGGCGAGGCCGGCACAGACCAGCGCCACGAGCGCCAGCGCGGCGAGCGCCCGGGGAACCGCGGGACGCCCCGCTCGGGCCTGCCCCGCCCGCCGGGCACCGCGGCGGGTACGCCGAGTCCCGGCCGTGACCCCGATGCCGACGACGGCGGCCAGGACCAGGGCGAGGGTGACGATGTCGCCGCCGCGCCCGAGCACCGTGCTGGCGCCCGAGGGCCCGGCGAGGACACCGGCAACCACCGCGACGAGGATGCGCCCGGCCAGCGTCACCGCGCACACGCCCGCGGTAGCCAGGGCCCGCCGCAGCGCACCGCCCCAGCTCGTGGCGGTCGCGGCGAAGACGATGACCATCGCGACGGCGGCGAGCGCACCGGCCAGCCCGCGCGTCGCGCCGCCGAAGGCCACGTCGGAGGCAACGGTGGACGTGACGGTGGTGGTGTGGCCGCCGAGACGGATGACCGTGTCACCCGGCGGGGAGGCGATCACCTGCCAGCCGCCCGGCCAGGTGCCGACCTCCCGCGCCAGGGCGAGCGCCGGCCAGGACAGCACCTCGCAGGCCCGGCGGATCGCGTCGGCCGGGAACGGGATGAGGATGACGGCCCACGCCGCCAGCGTCACCCGCTGGCGCCACAGGACGCGGGTGCCGAACACGACCGCGATCGCCCCGCCCGCGAGCAGGGGAAGCGCGAGCAGGTCGGCGTGGGATGCCCAGAACCGCCCGTGGAAACGGGCCGGCGGCACCGTCAGCTCGCCCGCGGCGAGCAGTAGCAGCGGCAGGCCGATGAGGTAGTCCACCTGCCGGTCGTGGATGCTCGGCTCACCCGGCGCCCGCCGCGCCCGGGCGAGGAGCGCGACCGCGCCGGCGAGCACGGCGGTCAGGCGGTAGGCCGACGGGTCGCGCTCACCGAGGGCCTCCCAGAGCCGCGGCAGGCTCCCGGACAGCGCCAGCGCACCGGCGGCGGCGACCCACAGTCCGCGGGCGAGAGCCCGCCAGCGCGCCGCCACCCACCGCCTGGACTCGGCGTGGCTGCTTTGCCTCCCTGGGCGAGAGGCTCCGTCCGTCGGGTGCCCGTCCGCCAGGCGTTCGTCTGTGGGGTGCCCAGCCGTGGCCGCGGGCGGGACGGTGGCCGCACGGGGGGCTGGGATGGCGCTGCGCGGTGTGGGCACGGTCGTCTCGGCGTCCCCGGGTTGGATGCCGGGCGGTCCGGCAACGATGGTCGGCGTTTCGGCGTTGCCCGTATCCGAGCCGTTGGCCGGAGGTACACCGCTTCGTGCTGAGGGCACGCGTGTCTCCAATCGCACACGTCGTTGGCTTCGTGGGCGCGAAAAGTCAGGCCTCGTGGGCGCGGAAAATGGGTCGCGAAATCAGCGTCTGATCCGACGGGCGGCGACGGTGGCCGGGTCCATGCCGATCCACTCAGACGGACGCCGCGGCGCGTGCCGATGGCACGTGGCCAGAGCCTCCGGCCATCCCGCGTTGATGCAGGAGATGATGTGCGCGATTAGCGTAGGGCGTGTATGGCCCGCCGCTCACCTTGGCAGCAGCTCTAAATCCCCCAGAGACGCCGCCTGGCGGCGTCGCTGTTCATGCCTGGTGTGTACGCTGTCGGCCCTGAACGGGCGACGAGAGTTCAGGAGCAGATCCGTATGACCCGGCTCCGCCGAGCAATCTGCTGTGCGATCGACAAATGCTACCCCCGGGTAATGTCTTGCGATGTACGGCATCGTGATGGCGACGCCGGTACTTACCAAAATGCTACCGAGCGATCTCCGAGTGTCAAGGCCATGGGGGGCGGTGTCCGGAAAATGCGGAGAGCTCGGTCTCGAACCAGTATGATGATTGAATTGAAATTCTGGGCGAGACGTGACATACCTGTCGCGAGTGGCGACGGTATACCCCCGTATGGAGCACGGCTCACGGAGCTGAGAAATGCATCAATCTTGTGCGTGTGGCGTGTCCCACGGCTCTCGGTATGCCCGCGAACCCGGTCGCGGAGGTTCGGCGCTGCCGGGGTGGGCGCCCATGACGTCCCGTTCTGAACGGATCCTGCCGTGATGCACCGGTCCGGCGACCTTCGCGCTGGTCGCCGGCCCGTCCGGGACCCGGCGGTACGGCGCCCGTCCGGCTGGCGGCCGCCCGGTCGGTTGCGCTTCGGTCGGTGGCGCCCTGGTCGATGGCGGCCCGGTTGGTGGCGCCGAGCTCTGCGGCGGATGGTCCAGTTGTTGCTGGCCAGCCTGTTGATGTCGGTGGGGCTCGCGGCCAGTGCGTCCGCGGAGGACAGCCCCTTCGTCCGGGTCTCGGACGGCACCCTGATGCTGCGGGGCGCGCCGTTCGTCTTCACCGGGATGAACCTGTGGAACGCCACCTCGAACCTGGGGCCGCCGCAGTACTGCGGGTCGCCGGCAGCGCTGTCCGCGGCCGCCGACGAGTTCGGACCGGGGGTGCACGCGGTGCGGCTCTGGTTCTTCCAGCGCCTGGCGACCACGCCCGACGGCGCGCGGGACTGGACGGTCTTCGACGAGACGCTGCATGCCGCGGCGATGCACAATCTCAAGATCATCGCTGTCCTCGGCAACCAGTGGGCCGACTGCGAGGGCTATGGATCGGCCGAGGAGGGCTACAAGACGCGCGACTGGTATCGCGACGGCTACCGGCAGTCCCGCCCGCCCGGCCAGCCCGACACCTACCGCGACTGGGTGAGCCAGGTCGTCACACGGTACCGGGACGATCCGACGATCATGATGTGGCAGCTGGTCAACGAGCCCGAGGCCGCGCGGTGGTTCGGCGGCCCCTGCCCGTCGGACGCCGCGCAGGTGCTGCGGGACTTCACCCGCGACGTCGGCCAGCAGGTCAAGGACATCGACTCGCGGCACCTGCTCGGCATGGGGACCGTCGGCAGCGGCCAGTGCGGCACGTCCGGCGACGAGTACACCCAGCTCAACGCCGATCCCTCGCTGGACGTGGCCGACTACCACGACTACTCCCTCGACGTCGTCCCCGGTGACCAGTGGAACGGGCTGGCCACGCGGGCCCGGGCGATGGAGGACCTGGGCAAGCCACTGGTCGTCGGGGAGATGGGGGTCGTGCCCGACCAGGTCGGTGGCTTCCAGCAACGTGCGTCGCTGATCGCCAGCAAGCTGTACGCCGACCACCAGATGGGCATCCAGGGCGTGCTGCTCTGGGCCTGGCGGCCGGCCTCCGCCGGCGGGTCGAACTCCGCGGGCTATGACATCGGCCCCGGGGATCCGGTGCTCGACCAGTTGCCCGATCTCTCGTCCTGACCGTCCGCGCTACCCCGGGTGTGGGCGATCGCGTCGAGCCGCGCCCTGGTGCCCACGGGCCAGGTGGCTATGGTGCCGGGGTGACACGGCCTTCGAACCCGGACTCACGTTCCCCGCAGCCCGGCGACCCGCAGCCGAGCGATCCGCGGCCGGCTGATCCGCGGCCGGGCGACACCGTGGCGGGCGGCCCGTTGGTGGACGACGAGCCTGCAGCCGCCGTGCCGCGTCCCGCCGCGGCCGGGCGGACGCGGCGGACCCCCCCGCCGGAGCAGCTGCGCGGCGCCGTCGTGGCCCGCCGTGGCCAGGTGGAGCGCTCGACGACCGACCAGCGGTTGCTCGACACCCGCAGCCCGTCGGGGTTCGTGCACGGCGACCCGTGGCGGGTGATGCGGATCCAGAGCGAGTTTGTCGAGGGCTTCGGCCTGCTCGCCGAACTGCCGCGGGCCGTGACCGTCTTCGGCTCGGCGCGCATCCCGCCGGAGGACCCCGTCTACGAGCAGGGACGGCGCCTGGGAGCCGCACTCGCCGAGGCCGGCTTCGCCGTCATCACCGGCGGCGGCCCGGGGACGATGGAGGCGGTCAACCGCGGCGCCCAGGAGGCCGGCGGTCTGTCGGTGGGCCTGGGCATCGAGCTGCCCTACGAACAGCGACTCAACGACTGGGTCGACCTCGGGGTGAGCTTCCGCTACTTCTTCGTCCGCAAGACGATGTTCGTCAAGTACGCGGAGGCGTTCGTCATCCTGCCGGGCGGCTTCGGCACCCTCGACGAGTTCTTCGAGGCGCTGACCCTCGTGCAGACGGGCAAGGTCACCCGGTTCCCGGTGGTGCTCATCGGGACACGGTACTGGTCCGGCCTGATCGACTGGCTTCGGTCCAGCGTGCTGCCGGCGGGCCTGATCAAGGAGTCCGACCTGCGGATCATCTCCATCACCGACGACGTGGACGAAGCGGTGCGTATCGTCGTCGCGGGGACCGCGGGGCGCGGTGAGCCCGCGCGGCAGGAGGTTCGCGAGCCATGAGGATCCGCACGTCGTGAAGGTCTGCGTCTACTGCTCGTCGTCAGCCCTGATCGACCCGGAGCACCTGGCGCTGGCCAGCGAGGTCGGCGCCGCGATCGCCCGGCGCGGCCACACGCTCGTCTCCGGCGGCGGCTCCGTGTCGTCGATGGGAGCGGTCGCCACCGCGGCGCGGGCCGGCGGCGCGCACACGCTCGGCGTGATCCCGCGGGCGCTGGTCGACCTCGAGGTGTCGGACACCGACGCCGACGAACTGATCGTCACCGGGACGATGCGCGAGCGCAAGGCGCTGATGGACGACCGGGCGGACGGCTTCCTCACGCTGCCCGGTGGCCTCGGCACGCTCGAGGAACTGCTGGAGATCTGGGTCGCCCGGGTGCTGGGGATGCATACCAAGCCGGTGGTCGTCCTCGATCCCGCCGGCGTGTTCGATCACCTCCGGCTGCTCGTGGACAGCCTCGTCGCCGGCGGCTTCGTCCGGCCCGCCGCCCGCGACACCCTGCTCTGGACCACCAGCGTCGACGAAGCCCTCGACACCCTCGAGGCTGGCGCCGCCGAGCCTGCCCGCCTGTTCGCGCCCCCGCCCGAGCCCCCCACCCCCGTCGAGCTCGCCGAGGGCGAGTAGCCGCCGTCCGTCCGCCGCCTGGGCCTGGGCCTGGGCCGTGGTGCCGAGGGATAGTGACGCTTCGGGGTGGTCGAGCCGTGCATTTCCCTCGGCGTCCTGGCCGCAGGGTCCCGGGAGCGCCCTAGGACGCGCGGGAGTCGGAGGGCGCGGGGAGTCAGACGACGCCGCGGCGGGCGACGGTGAGGTCGGTGTCGCCGCGGATCGCGGACACCATGCGCAGGGTGCGGACGGTCGCGATGACCTGGTGGGCGCGGAAGACCCGGGCGCCGAGCCAGGCGCTCACTGCGGTGGCGGCGAGGGTCCCCTCCAGGCGGTCGTCGACCCCGGCGTCCAGGGCCTCGCCGACGAAGTCCTTGTTGGACATGGCGACCAGGACCGGCCATCCGGTCGCGGCGATCTCGGGCAGGCGGCGGGTCGCCTCGAGGGAGTGGCGGCTGTTCTTACCGAAGTCGTGACCGGGATCGATGAGGATCGCCTCGGGGTGAACTCCCAGGGCGGCGGCGCGCTCGGCGAGGCCCACGGTGGTGGTGATGACGTCGGCGACGACGTCGTCATAGGTGATCCGGTGCGGCCGGGTCCGTGGCGGCAGGTGGCCGGCGTGGGTGCAGACCAGACCGACGCCGAACTCCGCGGCCACCTCGGCGAGCTCCGGATCGACCCCGCCCCAGGCATCGTTGAGCAGGTCGGCGCCCTCTCCGGCGACGACCCGGCCCACCTGGGCCCGCCAGGTGTCGACGCTGATCACCAGATCGGGATGGCGGGAGCGCACGGCGGCGACGAAGCCGCCGACCCGGCGCAGCTCCTCCTCTGCGCTGACCTCCTCGCCGGGGGCCGCCTTCACCCCGCCGATGTCGATGATGCCCGCCCCCTGCGCGACGGCGCGGTCCACCGCCTCCAGGGCCTCCGCCTCGCCGTAGGTCGCGCCCCGGTCGAAGAAGGAGTCGGGCGTCCGGTTGACGATGGCCATGACGACAAGCTCGCCCGGCCCGAACACGCGCCGCCCGAGCCGCAGCGGCCCCTGGGCAGCGGCGGGGGCAGGGGAGTCAGGAACTGCGGCGGGCGAGGTCGGTGCCGGGGTCGGGGACGTCTGGTCGGGGTGCGCGGCCACCGACACAGCCTGCCAGATCGGACGGCGTGACCATCCCGGTCGGGCCATGGCACGATCGACGCGTGGTGCTCGCCGTCGAGATCGTGATCGTTGCCGCCGTCGTGTTCGCCGTGGCCGCGCTGGCTGTGGGCCGGTTCGACCGGCTGCGCCCGGCGCCGCCCGACAGCGCCTCCGTCGGCCTGCCCGAGGGCGCGGTCAGCGCGGGAGACATCACCCGGACCCGGTTCGCGATGGCGCTGCGCGGCTACCGCATGTCCGAGGTGGATGCGGTGTTGCTACGGCTGGCCGAAGAGCTGGCCTGGCGGGACGATGAGCTCGCCCGGCGTGACGACGAGCTCGTGCGGCTGGCCAGCTTCGCCCGGATCGGGACGGGCGCGGGGGAGGAGCCGGCCGACCCGCCCGCCGTCTCGCTGGACAAGCCGGACAGCTGACCGGCCCTGGCCCGCCGTTCGCCACTCTGGTGTTGAGAAGTGGTCGCTTTGGGTCACGAATCACCGACCGTGATCGCGATCGTCGACACCGGACGCCCACGGCATCGCGGGGTCGCCGCCGACCGTTGTGATGCCGCGGGGAGACGTGTTTCGGTTTGCGGCCAGGTCTACGGGATAATCGTCGCCAGACGCAGGTCCGACGGCAGGAAGAGGTGCACCGATGGCGGCCATGAAGCCGCGGACGGGTGACGGTCCGCTCGAGGTGACCAAGGAGGGGCGCGGCATCGTGATGCGTGTTCCGCTGGAGGGGGGCGGTCGGCTCGTTGTGGAACTCACCGCTGACGAGGCGAGCGCGCTGGGGGACGCTCTCAAGACGGCGGTCAGCTAGCAGACCGCCGTTCATGCACGCCGACGCTGCGAGTCCGCCCGCGTCCGTGGCGGGGCGGCCCAGCCGTCGAACCTGCCGTGGTGCTGTGACCCGTGGTGCTCCGACCCGTGGTGCTGTGACCCGTGGTGGTCAGCCCGGCCCAGGGTCGGTGGGGGTAGCCGGGCGTCCGGGTGAGGTTCCGCCCGGGACGACCGCGACGAGGAGAGTCTCATGACCGTGGACGGATCCGCGCCGAGTGCGCCTCACGACGAGCTGGTCAGCCCGCCGCCCGACATCATCCTCCGTGCGGGGGGCGTGGCGGACTCGGGTGCCTCCGTCGTCGCCGTGCCCCTGGCGGCAGGTGCCGACGGGCCGGTGTTCGACGAGTCCGCCGGTCACGCCGCCGCCGCGCTCGGGGTGCGCCTGGAGCGGTTGATCGAGACGGAGTCGCCTCGCGGCGACGCGGGTTCGGTGCTGGTGGTGCCGCTGGCCGGTGGGGCCGGTCCGATCACGCGGCTGCTGGTCGTCGGCGTTGGCGCGGGAACGCCGGCGGACTGGCGGTCCGCGGGTGCCGCGCTGGCCCGGCGTTCGGCGTCGGTGCCGCGGCTCGCGCTGACCGGTGGCCCGTCGTCGCCGGAGGCGCTGCGCGCCTTCGCGGAAGGCGTCGTGCTCGGTTCGTACCGGGTTGCCGGCCTGCTGGACCGGACGGGGCACCCTGGCGGCCGGTCCGGCAGGACCGACCACACGAACTCCCACGGGGCCAGCCGGAGCGGCGGGGCTGTCGAGGCCGAGGATGCCGAGGCGGCCGAGGACGCTGCGAAGGCTGACAGCGGCGCGGAGCTGCGTGAGGTCGTCGTCCTCACCGAGCTGGCCGGGCAGCGGTCGGCACGGGCGGCGGTCCGGGCCGCGCGGGCGGTGGGCGTCGGGGTGTACATCGCCCGTGATCTGGTGAACACGCCGAGCCTGGTGAAGTCGCCGGAATGGCTCGCCGACCAGGCCGTGCGCATCGCGACGGCCGCCGGCCTCACCGCGACCGTCCTCGGGCCCGCGGAGCTCGCCGAGCAGGGATTCGGCGGGCTGGGCGCGGTCGGCCGGGGTTCACCGCGCCCGCCGCGGCTGGTCCGCATCGAGTACCAGGGCCGGGCACCGGAGGCGGGCGAGGAACTCGCGCCGGCCGACGCGGACGCGAGTGCGCGTGCCGGGCGCTTCGTCGCGGGGCACCGCGTCCTCGTCGGCAAGGGCATCACCTTCGACTCGGGTGGGCTGTCGCTCAAGCCTCCCGTCTCGATGATCGGCATGAAGACCGACATGGCGGGCGCGGCGGCGGTACTCGGGGCGATGGCGGCCCTGCCCGCGCTGGGTGTGCCGGGCCGGGTGACCGGCCTGCTGTGCCTCGCGGAGAACATGATCGGCAGGTCGGCGATGCGCCCGGGTGACGTGATCACCTGCTGGGGCGGGACGACCGTCGAGGTGCTCAACACCGACGCCGAGGGGCGCCTGGTCCTGGCCGACGGGCTCGCCTATGCGGCAGGCGAGCTGGGCGCGGACGTCGTCGTCGATCTCGCGACGCTCACCGGGGCGATCTCCGTCGCGCTCGGTCGGCGCACCGCCGGCCTGTTCTGCTCGGACGACACCCTCGCCGACGCACTGTCGGCCGCCGCGGGTGCCGCGGGCGAGCGGGTGTGGCGGCTGCCCCTGACCGAGGACTACCGGCCCGCGCTCGAGTCGCCGGTGGCAGACCTGGCGAACATGGGTCGGGCGATGGACGTCGGCGCGGGTTCGATCACGGCGGCGCTGTTCCTGCGGGAGTTCTCCGGCGGACTACCGTGGGCGCATCTCGACATCGCCGGCACGGCGCGGTCCGACTCCGACGACGGCGAGATCAGCCGCGGTGGCACGGGCTGGGGAGTGCGGACCCTGCTGAGCTGGCTGTCCGGTTCTCCCGAGCGCCAGCTCGCGGTCGCACCGGACGCCGCCGATCCCGTTCCCGTCGCCGGCTGACGCCCGCGCCGCGGCGCTGCCCTCAGGGGGCGGGGTGGCTGGCCGGGAGGGCGGCGAGCTGGGCGCGGGCCCAGCGCAGGCTGTCGTGCTCGGGCATGACGGCCGGCCAGCCGGCCAGGGCGGCCTCGATCACGGCGCGGTCCGCGACGGCGAGGATCTCCACCCGCAGTTGCGCGACGTCCACCTGGTCGACGTCCAGCTGGTCCAGGTAGCGGGCGAGGATCCCGCCCGGGTGCGGCTCGCGGACCGAGTAGATCTCCTCGGTGTCGGCGACCCAGCTCAGCCGGTAGGTGCTGTGCCGGTCGACCTGCTCGGTCCAGCCGTCGCCGAACGGGATCTCGGCCGAGGCCTGCCGCCTCGGGTCCGCGGCGTAGAACTCGTGGATGTTCATGGCGAGTCCCTCCTCGGCTGCGGGCTGTGCCGATCATCGGATACCGATCATCGATCCTCGGTCAGTCGAACAGCCGTCGCAGTGTCGTCTCGTAGGCCTGCGCCTGCCCGTCCGTCAGGACGAGGGACACCCGCAGCACCACGGTTCCCTGAACATAAACGTGCTCGGTGACGAGTGGGTTCTGGTCCGTGACGGTGAGCAGGTGCGTGGCGCGGCGCCCGGCGGCGGCCGGGGTGGCGAAGACCTCCACGGCGCCGCCGCGCTCGATGGCCCCCCGAGGTGCTCCCGCCACTTCGTTGGCGCCGACGCGTGGGTCGCTGAACGCCACCCGGCTGGTGTAGCCACCCGTCCGGCCGAGCAACTGGTCCGGGTCGGTGGCCGCCGTGTAGATGACGGTCGTGCGCAACGGCAGCCCGGCCTCGGACAGCTTGATCGCGACCTTCTCGGCGGTCAGACCGGACAGCGCACCGCCTGCCGCCGCCGTGGTTCCTGGGTCTGGGACCGCTGCGGGCGCGGTGGCCTGGGCGGAAGCCGTGGGCGCGGCCGGCGACGGCGCGGACCGCGTGCCGCGGGCCGGGCCGACCAGGTGGTTGAGCCCATATCCGACGGCGCCGGCCAGCACAGCCACGAGGACGATCGCCGCGACGTAGGGCAGCAGGCTGTCCCGGGACGGCGGGGGCTGCTCCTCCCGCGGGGCGCGCACGCTGGCGGGCCTGGGCACGTACGCCCCGCCCCCCGTCGTCGCCGGGCCGCGATCGTACCGTGACCTGTCCGAATACCCGACGCCGGTCCCACCACTGGTCCCGCCGCCGAACTGCCCGCCCCCGCGAGCTCCGCCTCCGTACGCTCCGCGGGCGCCGCGGGCTGACGCGCCGCCGGCGCCGTAGGAGCCGGCGGGTTCGTACGGTCCGCCCCGGCCGAGGCCGGGGGAGGCCTCGCCGACCCGCGCGTTGCGCGGCCGGTGGTCCCCGCCCGGCGCCGGGGCGCCGTCGCGGAGCTGGTGATCATATCGGCCCGTCCCGTCCGGGCCCGTGCGCGGCTGGCGGCCGTACCAGTCCTCCTCGACGGAGCCCGTTCCGTACGGCTCGGGCCCACGTGGGACGCGCTGCCCGGCGGCGTCCGGCCGACCGTCGCCAGGCCTGCGGATCTCGTGCTCGGCCGTGGCGTGGTCGTCGGGGTCGTACCGGTCGGCGCGGCGCGGGGTGTCCCGCTGGTCGTACTGGTCCCACCGGCGGGCGTCCGCCTGGCCGCGTTCCTCCCGCCGGCCTGGCTCGCGGTAGGAGTCGCCGTCGCCGTCGAATCGGTCGTACTCGTCGCGTCCGCCGTAGCCGCCACGACTGGCGTAGCCGTCGTGCGGGCCGTCGTCGTGCGGGTCGCCGCCGCGCAGGCCGGCGCCGTGGTCATACCGGTCCCGCGAGTGGCGGTCGCCAGCGCGGATGGCGTACCGATCGTCGTGGGGGACGTCCGGGTACGGGTCGTGCGGGCGGTACCCTGCGCCCGGGTCCCCGCCGGCACCGCGAGGAACGGGAAACCGGTCGTCAACGCCGACGTAGCCGCCGCCGTCGTCGTCGTCGTAGCGCCGGTGTTCCCGGGCCGCCGGTGCCATCCACTCCCCAACACATTGATATGTCACCCTTGTGGGCACCTTACGCGCCTGCGGGCCTGGGCCCACGGCCAAGCGCGTGCGTGGCGGGGATCGGCTACGTCACGGACAGGGCCGGCGCAGCCCCCTCTGACGGCACGGGCGCCGCCCGCCCACCACCGCGGCGCCTCCGGGCGACCCCGTGGGCCCCCGGGCAGCCCCGCGGGGCCTAGCTGACGGGTGACGACTTCGCGACGACGGCGACCAGCAGGCCGCCGCCAGTGGTGAGCAGCATCTGCGTGAGGCGAATGTCGTCGCGCACCGCGGTGGCCAGCTCGCGGACCGCTATCGCGTCCGGGCTGCGGACTGCGGGATCGGTGGCCTGGCCGTCGGCGAGGACGCCCGCGAACACGACGATGCCGCCCGGGCGCAGCAGCCGCAGGGCCTGAGTGAGGTACTCGCTGCCCTCACGGCGGTCGGCGTCGCAGAACACCAGGTCGTAGGCGCCGTCGGTGAGGCGGGGGAGCACGTCCAGCGCACGGCCGGTGATCAGCCGCGAGCGGCCGGGGGCCATGCCCGCGTCGGCGTAGGTGCGCCGGGCCAGGCGCAGGTGCTCGGCCTCGACGTCGATGGTGGTCAGGGTTCCGTCGGGCCGCATCCCGCGTAGCAGCCAGGTACCGGAGACCCCGGTACCGGTGCCGATCTCCACCACCGAGCGGGCGCCCACCGCGGCGGCGAGGAATCGAAGGACGGCGCCGGCGCCCGGGCTGACCGGGGCGATCCCGACCTCCTCGGCGCGGGCGCGGGCAGCGCGAAGGATCGGGTCTTCCAGAAGGAAGCCCTCGGCGTATGCGGCGGCCGGGTTGAGCTCGCCGATGTCTGTCTCCGGCATGACATCCGCAGCCTACGGGAACGGGAGAGCAGACAGGCGCGTTCATCCTGTCGACGTGCATCGTGTCGAGGATCGAGGGGAGAAACATCGGTGTCCGCAGCGGGATTCGCCGCTCCCTGGCCGGGTCGTCGGGTACGTTCGACGCGAACCGACCGAGAGGCGGCCGTGGCTGCGCAGGACTCCGGGGCGGGTTCCGACGCCACCGGCGCCGCCGCCACCACCTCAGACGCTTCCGGCTGGGTGCCACCGTCCTGGGAGGACGTGGTCCGTGAGCACGGGAACCGGGTGTACCGGCTGGCCTACCGTCTCACCGGAAACGCCCATGACGCGGAGGACCTGACGCAGGACGTCTTCGTCCGCGTGTTCCGGTCTCTGGCGGACTACACCCCTGGCACCTTCGAGGGGTGGCTGCACCGGATCACAACGAACCTCTTCCTCGATCGGATGCGCCGCCAGCAGAAGATCCGCTTTGACGCGCTGCCGGAGGACACCGAGCGGCTCGCCGGGCGGGAGGCGAGCCCCGAGGCGGTCTACGCCGAGGCCCACCTCGACGCGGATGTCGAGGCGGCACTCGCCGCGCTGCCGCCGGACTTCCGGGCGGCGGTCGTCCTGTGCGACATCGAGCAACTGTCCTACGAGGAGATCGCCCAGACCCTGGGGGTCAAGCTCGGCACGGTCCGCAGCCGGATCTCGCGCGGCCGGGCGATGCTGCGCGCCGCGCTCGCCGACCGGGCGCCGCGCACGGCCGACGGCACGCTCATGGCGGCGGACGCTGACGGTTTCGGTGCCATGGTCACGAGCCCGCCCACCGACGCACGCCGGCCCGGTGCGGATGCTGACCAGCAGGCCGCTCCGTCGGGCCATCGCCGCGACCGGGATGACGGGCGGGGCAGGATCGGGCGACGGCGTGGCGCCGTGCCCGCGGGCGGCAAGGGTGGTGCTCCGGCGGAGCGACCCGCGTGACCGAGCACCTCGGCGAGCGGATCTCGCCTCTGATCGACTACCAGCTCGATCACGACGCCCGTGATCGGGCGCTCGCGCATCTCGCGGTCTGCGCCCTGTGCCAGCGTGAGGTCGCCGAACTCCGCGAGGTCAAGGCCAGACTCACGGCCCTGCGCGATCCGGCCCTCTCCGACGCGTTCACCGCCCGGCTGCTCGGTATCGCCTTGGCCGCGCCACCGTCCAGCCGGACCGGGACCCCCCCCGACGGGCGGGCGCCCGTGGGCGAGGGCGGCGTGGCCCGCGGTCGGGCGCGGCGAGGCCCGGGCGGGCCGCCGCGCCGAGCCGGCGCCGGTCCGCCATCGCGGCGCTCCACGACCACGTCGGGCCGGTCGGGCACCGGCCCGTCCTCCGGCGGACCGAGGGGGCAGCGCACGCGCCGGTCCGTGTCGCGGCGCCCTGGCTCCGTGCGGTCGAACGTGCGCCGGACGCTGCTCGGCTCGGCGGCGCTCATCGTGCTCGTGGTCGCCGGCGCTGCCGCCGCGGACGGCAACACCGGCGCCCGCCCGGGCGGATCCGTCGCCGTGCCGACCGTCTCCTCTGTCGTCACCCCCGCCTCCTCGACGGGTGGTTCCCTCCGGCTGCTTCCCGGGTTCACGCCGATGAAGGTTTCCCTGCGCCGTTGATGTGGCGGCGGACTGTTCTTTATCCGTTCACGCCCACGGAACGGCCTGGAAACGCCGTTCTGCGGCCGGTGATCGGCCGGGGTGCCTCCGTTCGGGTGTGCACCCGCCGGTTCGGGGGCGTCCGCAGGGGAGCCCCCCATCCGTCCGGCGCTGGCGGACAGGGGTTCTCCGGGCCTCACGCGGGCCGTCGAGCGGGGTTCACCGATACCTGAGCAGTCTTTTTCCGGCCGTTCGGCGGGAGAGGTCTCCTCTGCGGTGATGTGAGGCTTTACCGTGTTACCCGCTCGGACTTCGTCGCGCGGGCCTCCCAGGATGGAACCGGTTGCCGGTGTTCCGCCGTGTCACGCGACATTCCGGGCCGGGAGGGTCGTGTGGACGGTAGCGACAGCGAGGCGGCGGTCGCGAGCGTGAACGTGTTCGAGGCGCCGGCGAGGCCTCGGCGCCTCGAACGGTCCTCGACCGCGCTTGCCGCGCCAGAGCAGTCACGCCCCGGCGCGGCGAGCGTGCGGGATGACCCTGCCGACCGCGCACCGACGGACTCGGGCGAACCCGCCGAACACGTTTCATCGGCGCGGCCATCACCTGCGCAGACTCCGGACGACCGGCCGCTGGCGGCAGACGGGCAGGACGAGACCAGGCCCGCCGCGGCCGACGGAACGGGTATCGCGGATCGCGCGGGCACCGGGACCGCCCCGGCACCGGTGAGGGCCCCCGACGGTCGGCCCCTCGGGGGCAGCACCGTTCGGCCGGCCGGTGCCAGTGCCCGCGCGCGGTCAGCCGACGAGGAGACCATCCCGTCGGTCCCGGGCTTCGCGTCGTCGGCCTCGCCGCCCCCGGCCTTCGGGCTGTCCTCTCCCGCCGCCCCTCGGCCCGCTGCCCCTCGGCCCGCCGCCGTGCCCCACATCCCTGCCGCCGCGCCCGGGCCCGCCGCGGCACCCAGGCCAGCCGACCCGCCCAAGCCAGCCGCCGGACCTACGCCCGCCACCGCGCCGCATCGCGCTGCCGCGCCCCGGCCCGACCAGGCGGGCCGGCCGGCGCCTGCGCCCCACCGGTCCCCGGAACCCACACCACGGCCGGTCTCGCAGCAGGCGTCGGTGCCGGCGTCCAGGCCGCCGGAGTCGGCCTCCTCCACGCCCGCGCCTGGCCCCACGGCCGAGGCACCGGCGGCCCGCGGACCGTCCCGTCGGCCACCCGTGCCACCGCCCGGTGAGGACGGGCAGCGACCCGTCCAGGGAGCCCGCCACGGTCGGCATTCGGGTCGTGGCGGTGGTGGGCAGCAGCCTTCCGCGGAGGGTCCGGAGCGAACGGCGAGTCGCGGCGGTCGGGCGTGGAGCCTGCGGGCCAGCGCCGAGCGGGCCGGGCCAGCCGGGGGCGGGACGCGCTCCGCTACGGCAGCCGGCGCCACCGCGGGTGCCACGGCTGCTGTCGTCGGCTCCAGTGTCGCCGCCCGCTCGTCCGGCGTCGCGGCCTCGCCGGGAGGTACCGGCGCGGCTGGATGTGCGGGGACGGCCGCGAGCCGGGTGGAGCGGCCGGCCGCGGCATCGGCTTTCGAGTCGGTGCGTGACGCCATGGGTGGCGGCGTGGGTGGCGGTGCGGTTGGCGGCGCGACGATCACGATGCTGCGCGAGGGCTCCGCGGGCCGGGCGGCCGCCCAGGGGCGGGGCAGGCCGTCGCCCGTTCTCCGTCCCGGTGACGAGGACGGAGAGCGGATCAGCCGCGACCAGTCGCGTGACCTGGACACGGTCGGGCGGGCGCGCGGCGGTGGGATCAGGGAACTCGCGGGGCGCCCGGTCGTGCTGGGGCGGCGGGCGCTGGTGGCCTGTGTCCTGGCGGCGGGGCTGTTCGGCGGCGGTATCGGCGGGATCGCCGTCGCGGTGACCACGGGGGACACCTCCACCCACCCGGCCAGGACCCTGGACGTGGGCAACCCGGCCCCCGTCACCCAGCGGGAGACGGTCGCCGCGGTCGCGGCGGCGGCGCTGCCGACCGTGGTGACGATCGACGTCGGCGCGGCCGGCGGGGACGGCGGTGGGGACACCGGCTCCGGGATCATTCTAAGCTCGGACGGCTATATCCTCACGAACAACCACGTCATCGCGCCCGCGATCGCCGCTGGCAGCACGATCACGGTGCGCCGGTACCAGGAGTTCCGCCAGATCGAGGCCCAGGTGGTCGGCCGCGACCCCCAGACCGACCTCGCCGTCCTGCGCATCCCGACGACGTCGCCGCTGCCCGCGGCCACGTTGGGGCGGTCCGGCTCGCTGGTGGTCGGGGCACCGGTGGTCGCGATCGGGGCGCCGCTGGGCCTGTCCGGCACGGTGACGACCGGTGTGGTCAGCGCCCTGGACCGCAACCCGACGACCATGTCGGGAGAGAACGGCGCCGCCCCGACGGTACTCATCGGCGCGATCCAGGTGGACGCGGCGCTCAACCCGGGCAACTCCGGCGGACCGCTGCTCGACTCGCTCGGGCAGGTTGTCGGTATCAACGCGGCGATCGCCTCGGTGCCCGGCCACGAGGAGCAGACCCAGAGCGGCAGCATCGGTGTCGGCTTCGCCATCCCGATCGACTTCGCCCGCTCGGTGGCCCAGGAGATCATCTCAACGGGGCGCGCGACCCATCCCTACGTCGGTGTCTCCGCCGCCACGATCACGGAGGGCGAGGCGTCGGCCGCCGGGTCCGTGCCCGGCGCGCGCATTGTCACCCTCGTGCCGGACGGCCCGGCCGCGCGCGCCGGCCTGCGGGTGGGCGATGTGATCACCTCTGTCGACACGAGCACCATCCGCGGGACGAACGATCTCAATGTCGCGGCGCGGCTGCACCGCGTCGGCGATCGGGTGAAGGTCACCTACGTGCGCGGTGGAGCCACCGAAACCACCCAGATGACGCTCCAGGAACAACAGTGACGAGCGCTCGACACCTGTTCGTTGCCTGAGGGTCCCTCCCGGCAACAGCCCGAGAGGTACGCTCAGCCAGTGTTCAACGGTGTTGGATGGGGTGAAGTCGCCGTCCTGCTGCTGATCGGGCTGTTCGTCTTCGGCCCCGACCGGCTGCCCAGGGCCGCCCGCGATGCGGGTCGCATGTTGCGCCAGCTCCGGCAGATGGCGAACGGCATGCGCAACGACCTGCGCTCGGAGCTCGGCCCGGAGTTCGCCGATCTCGACATCCGCGATCTGCACCCCAAGACCTTCGTTCGCAAGCACCTGTTCGAGGACGAGGCACTGCCGCCGTACCTGACCAAGCGCAGCTCGCTCGACGCACTGCTGCTCGGCGACGACACGCCGGCCCCGCCGTCCCTCACGAAGTCGTCGCTGCCGAAGGACCTGGCCGCCGGCCGTCCCGCGACAGCGACGGACTCCGTCGTGCCGCCGGCGCCGGCTCCCTCCGCGACACCCTCGCTGCTGTCGAAGACCAGCCCCGCGAAGGCCGTCGCCTCCCGCTCGCTGCCCGCCCAGCCCACGTCTCAGCCGGCGGACACGGGCGATGCCCCCTTCGACGCCGACGCCACCTGAGCCCCACCGGCTCAGGCTCGTGCGTGCTCCGCATGGCCGCTCATGGCCGCCTCCAGTCGGGCGGCAGGCCGCGAGTCGCGCCAAACGTACCGTGACCGTGGCCTCCTGACACGGTCACGGAAACCGGAGGTGGCGAGCCGCAGACTCTCGCCACCTCCGGCTATCTCGCCCACCTACCTCGCCGGGCCCGACCCGCGGCCGGGCGTCGCCCACCCGTCAGGAGCAGGCGAACCCGAGCTGGAGGGCCGAGCGCGGCCCGTCAGCGACCGGCGGGGGTGAGGTTGAGGCTGCGGCCGGCCAGGCCGCGGGAACGGAAGGTCAGCCGCTCGGCGACCGCCCGCAGGGCCTTGCTGGCCTCGCTGTCCGGCTCACCGACGACGAGCGGGACACCGTTGTCGCCGCCCTCGCGCAGCCGGACATCCACCGGAACCTGGGCGAGCAGCGGCACATCGTGCCCGAGGACGCGGGTGAGGCGCTCCGCCACCGCCGCGCCGCCGCCGGAGCCGAAGACGTCGACCCGCTCGCCGCAGTGCGGGCACGGCAGCCAGGCCATGTTCTCCACGACGCCGACGACGTTCTGCCGGGTCTGCACCGCGATGGTCCCGGCCCGCTCGGCCACCTCCGTCGCCGCGAGCTGCGGGGTCGTCACGACCAGCAGCTCGGAGGAGGGCACCAGCTGGGCCAGGGAGATGGCGATGTCACCGGTCCCGGGCGGCAGGTCCAGCAGCAGGACGTCGAGGTCGCCCCAGAAGACGTCGGACAGGAACTGCTCCAGGGCACGGTGCAGCATCGGGCCCCGCCAGGTGACGGGCTGGTTGCCACGGGTGAACATGCCGGTGGAGATGACCCGGACCCCGTGGGCCTGGGGTGGCATGATCATCTTCTCGACCTGCGTCGGGGGACGGTCGATGCCGAGCATCCGCGGGACGGAGTGGCCGTAGATGTCCGCGTCGAGCACACCCACGGACAGCCCCGACCGGGCCATCGCGGCCGCGAGGTTCACGGTGATCGAGGACTTGCCGACGCCGCCCTTGCCGCTGGCGACGCCGTACACCCTGGTCATCGACCCCGGTTGGGCGAACGGGATCACCTTCGGCGCGATGCCGCCGCGTAGCTTCGTGTGCAGGGCCGTGCGCTGCTCGTCCGTCATGACCTGCAGGTCGACCCGGACGGCGCGCACCCCCTCCACGGCGCTGACAGCGCGGCTGACGCGGTTGATGATCTCCTCGCGCATCGGGCAGCCGGACACGGTGAGCAGCACCGTGACATCGACCGAGCCGTCATCGAGGACGTGGACCGCCGAGACCATGTCCAGCTCCGTGATGGGGCGTCCGATCTCGGGATCGTGCACCGTCGCCAGAGCCGACTGGATCGCGTCGGAGGAAGGCCGGGATGGGGACAAGGGAAACCTCAGTCACATTGGCATCAGATGCGGCCCCGGGCCGCCTGTGGGTCCACGATAGCCCGCGACAGGCCCATCGGCGTTCGGTCGTCGCCCGGGTGTGCGCGGCCTGACGTCGCATCCTTGGCGCGGTGCGCCGGACCGGGAGGTATCGGCCAATACCACTGCAACGGCGCCTGGGTGTGGCCTGTCTGTCGCATAGCCGACGAAGTCGGCCGGCTGACTCGCGTGACCTCGATTGTTGTGGGAGATAGGGCGTTGGCCGGCGGCCGTGACGGGGACGCCCGAGCCAGACCGGGGGTGGCACAGGCGGATCGACGCGGCTGCGGGAGGACGCGCTCATGGTCGAGCAGGTGGTCGAACGGCTGGTCGGCGCGAGTTCGGAGTCCGACGCGGACTGGGTGGACGAGCGCGGGATGAGCGCCTGGCGGTCCCTGCTGCAGGCCCACGCGCGGGTCACCAGGGTGCTGGAGGCCGAGCTCGACGCGGCGCACCGGCTGCCGCTGGCCTCCTACGACGTGCTCGTCCAGCTCTCCGAGGCGCCGAACCGCGAGCTGCGGATGAGCGAGCTCGCCCAGGCGGTACTGCTCTCGCGCAGCGGGCTGACCCGCCTCGTCGACCGGATGGAGCGCGAGGGCCTCGTCACCCGGCGGCCGAGCCCCGCCGACGCCCGGGGCACCCTCGCCACCCTCACCCCGGCGGGCTACGAGCGACTGCGGGCCGCGTCCGGCACCCATCTGAAGGGGGTCGGGCGGCACGTGCTGTCCCACTTCAGCCGTGCGGAGCAGGAGCAGCTCGCCGAACTGCTGGGCCGGCTCAGCGGTCCGCTGCCCGGTGACGCCGGCGCCACCGATTCCGCCGGGTGTGGGCAGGGCGCCGTGCGTTCCGCCGCGGCTGATCAGGAGGTTCTGGCGGTGACCGGTGCGGCGCCGGTGGCGGAGGCGACCAGGCGCTCGTAGGCCTCGCGGCTGGTCGTCTCGGCGGCGAGGGACTGCGGCTTGCTGCTGCCGTGGAAGTCGCTCGCCCCGGTCGGAATCAGGTCGAGCTCGGCGGCAAGGCGGCGCAACTCGCGCCGTTCGCCGGCGTCCTGGTCGGGATGGTCGACCTCCAGGCCCCCGAGACCGGCCCGGGCCATCGTCTCGATCACGTCAGGCCCGACGATGACACCGCGGTGGCTCGCGAACGGGTGCGCGAACACGCTGACCCCGCCCGCCCCGTGGATCAGCCGCAGGGTCTGCCAGACATCCGGCTGCGCCTTGCCGACCCAGTACGGACCCCCGGTGCCGATCCACTCACCGCTGAACGCCGCCGCCACCGACGGCACGAGCCCCGCCTCGACCAGTGCGGCCGCGACGTGTGGGCGTCCCACCGTGCCGGCGGCGAGCTCGCTGACCCGATCCCAGGTGATCGGGTGCCCGTCCGCGGCGAGCAGATCGACCATCCGACGGGCCCGGACCGCCCGTTGGTCGCGCACCGCGGCGCGGACGGCGGCGAACTCCGGCTCGGCGGCGTCGAAGAGGTAGGCGAGCACGTGCAGCGACACCGAGCCGCCGGCCGTCTCCACGAAGCAGGAGATCTCCGCACCCGGCACGAGCGTCAACCCGGCCGGCAGCGCGGCGGCGGCCCGGCCGAGTCCCGCGGTCGTGTCGTGGTCGGTCAGCGCGATGACCTCGAGGCCCGCGTCGGCGGCGAGCCGGACCAGCTGCGCCGGCTCTGTCAGCCCGTCCGACGCGGTGGAATGGGTGTGCAGGTCGATCGTCACCCACCCATCCTGCGTCAGAGGGTGGGGGCCGTGCGGTGCTGGTTGGCGCGCGGCCTGCCCGCGCCTACAGGTCGAGGCCGGTGAGGACGAGGACCCGTTCCTCGGAGAGGTCGGTCATCGCCGAGCGCACGCCCTCGCGGCCGATGCCGGAGCCCTTCGTGCCGCCGTAGGGCATCTGGTCCGCGCGGTAGGACGGGACGTCCCCGACGACCACACCGCCGACGGCGAGCTCCCGGTGCGCCCGGAACGCCGTGCCCAGGTCGTGGGTGAACACCCCGGCCTGCAGCCCGAACGCCGAGTCGTTGATCCGGGCGAAGCCCTCGTCGAGCCCGTCGACCGCGGCGACGACGATGACCGGGCCGAAGACCTCCTCGCGCAGGACCCGAGCGGAGTCGGGCACGTCGGTGAGCACGGTCGGCGCGAGGCTCGCGCCGGTGCGGGTGCCCCCGCAGACCAGCGACGCCCCACCCGCGACCGCCTCGTTGACCCAGGCCTCGACCCGCTGCGCGGCGGCGACGTCGATGAGCGGGCCGACGTCGGTGGCGGGATCGGTCGGGTCGCCGTCGCGCAGCGCCCGCACCGCCGTGACGATCTCGTCCAGCAACTCGCCGTACAGGGCACGATCGACATAGACCCGCTGTACGGCGATGCAGGACTGGCCGGCCTGGTAGTTGGCGAACAGCGCGATGCGCCCGGCGGCCCGGGCGAGGTCGCCCGGCGCGTGGAAGTCGGGCGCGACCAGGACCGCGCCGTTGCCGCCGAGTTCGAGGACGACATGCTTGCGCGGCACGGCGTCGCGGATCGACCAGCCGACCGGCCCGGACCCGGTGAACGACACCACCGGCAGCCGCGGATCTGCGACGAGCTCGCTGATCTGGTCGTTCGGGACGGTCAGCACCGACCAGGAACCATCGGGCAGGTCGGTCTCGGCGAGCAGCTCGCCGAGGAACAGCGCGGACAGCGGCGTGCGCGGCGCGGGCTTGACGATGATCGGGGCGCCGATCGCGAGCGCCGGCGCCACCTTGTGCGCGACCAGGTTGAGCGGGAAGTTGAACGGGGTGATGCCGAGCACCGGCCCGCGGGGGAACCGCCTGGTCAGTGCCAGTCGACCCTCGCCGGTGGGATCCGTGTCGAGCCGGGTCAGCTCGCTGGCGAAGCGCCGGGCCTCCTCCGCGCTCCAGCGGAACGTGGAGCTCGCCCGGGCGACCTCGGCGCGCGCCCAGGTCAGCGGCTTGCCACTCTCGGCGGTGATGATCCGGGCGAGCTCGTCCCCCCGCTGCGCGATCTGCCCGGACACATGCGCGAGCGCCGAGGCCCGCACGTGCGCGGGCAGGGCGGACAGCCGCGGCGCGACCTCGACGGCCGCCGCCACTGCCCGCTCCACCTGATCCGCGTCGGGTTCCGCGACGGTGGCCACCAGGGCACCGTCATAGGGGTGGCGGACCTCGAGGGAGGACGGCCCCCGCGCCTGCGCGCCGGCCAGCCAGAACGGCGTCACATCAGCCATCGACGCCCTCCCGGACCTCCGGTGCCAGCGCGGCGGCGCACGGCATTCCAGTTCCTGGCCTGGCCACGACCGGTGTCGGCACGGCAGCGCCCGCCGTACCGGCCCTCGGTGTCGGCATCGGCGCCGTCCTCCCGCTCGTCACCATCCCGACCATCCTAGGCGTCTCACCGGGCGCCCTTCTGGAGCCGCGCCGCCGCCCCGCCCGTTCCCGGCGCTCCACCGGCCCAATGGAGGAGCACCCTCGGCACCCTCGGCACTCACGTCTGGTCCTCGCTGTCGCGCGCTCGGTACTCGACATCGCTCGTTGGGTGTCGGGGGAAGGTGCCGAGGCATAGAGACGCTCTTCGTGCCCTCGAGCGCGACCATCCCTCGGCACCCTGACGGGAAGGCCCCCGGACGGCCGGACGGGAAGAGCCCCTCGGCAGCCTGACGGGGCAGGCGTCATGCTGGACGCGGCATCCCTGACTGACGGATCGTGACGGGATGGTTGTGCTCCGGCAGGTGTCGATCCCTCTCCGGCGTCGATGGAACCAGTCTGACCGGCGGCGACGTGAGGGGGCGTGGCGATGAACCCACGGGCGGTGTCGGAGCGAGGCGGCCCGGGGCTGCGGCAGGCACGCAGGCTCGTGACCGAGATCCCGGGGCCTCGCTCGCGGGCGCTCGCCGCCCGCCGCGCCACCGCCGTCGCGCGGGGCGTGGGCGCGACGATGCCGGTCTACGCCCACGCGGCGGGCGGCGGGATCCTCGTCGACGTCGACGGGAACTCCCTGATCGACTTCGGCTCCGGCATCGCCGTCACCGGGGTCGGCAACGCGGCGGACGAGGTGGTCGCCGCCGTGCGCGAGCAGGTCGGCCGGTTCACCCACACCTGCTTCACGGTCACGCCATACGAGAGTTATGTGGCGGTATGCGAGTCGTTGAACCGGCTCGCCCCCGGCGCGCATGACAAGCGTTCGGCGTTGTTCAACTCGGGCGCCGAGGCCGTCGAGAACGCCGTCAAGATCGCCCGTGCGGCGACGGGCCGCGACGCGGTCGTCGTCTTCGAACACGCCTACCACGGGCGGACCAACCTGACGCTGGCGATGACGGCGAAGTCGATGCCGTACAAGGCCGGCTTCGGCCCGTTCGCGCCCGAGATCTACCGGATGCCGCTGGCCTACCCCTACCGGTGGCCGACGGGTCCGGAGCATGCCGGCGAGCAGGCGGCCGCCCGCGTCATCGAGATCATCCGGGACGAGATCGGTGTGGAAGCGGTGGCCGCGCTGGTCATCGAGCCGATCCAGGGGGAGGGCGGCTTCATCGTGCCGGGGCCGGGTTTCCTGCCCCGGCTCGCGGAGTTCTGCGCGGCGGCGGGCATCCTGTTCGTCGCCGACGAGGTCCAGACCGGCTTCGCGCGCACCGGGACGATGTTCGCCTGCGAGGACGAGGGAATCGTGCCGGATCTCCTCGTCACCGCGAAGGGGATCGCCGGCGGGATGCCGCTGTCTGCCGTCACCGGGCGAACGGAGATCATGGATGCGCCCCAGGTCGGCGGGCTGGGCGGCACCTACGGCGGCAATCCGGCGGCCTGTGCGGCGGCGCTGGCGGCGATCGGGCTGATCGAGTCGGCGGATCTCGCCGGTCGGGCGCGGCGGATCGGCGAGCTCGCGCTGCCGCGGCTGCGGGACCTCGCCGCGCGGTACGACACCGTCGGGGACGTGCGGGGCCGCGGCGCGATGCTCGCGCTGGAACTGGTCCGCGGCGGCGGGGACGACACCCCGGACCCGCGGCTGACGTCGGCCGTCGCGGCGGCCTGCCACGCCCGCGGGCTGATCGTCCTGACCGCCGGGACCTGGAACAACGTGCTGCGGCTGCTGCCTCCGCTGGTGATGCCCGAGGCGCTGCTGGCGGACGGGCTCGACGTCCTGGCGGACGCCTTCGCCGAGTGCGCTCGGTGACGTGACCGGCCGTGCGCGGCGCGCCTGGGAGCAGGCCGACGCGGACGGCTCTCGTCTCTGGTGCCCGGCAGTTCCGCACATCGGTGCTGGTGGGGTGGTTGCTCTGCGGAGAGCGTGGGAACAGTTGTCACGGAACCGTCGAAGTCCGGCGGTCGCGTCGACCTGATCATCGGAGGCGCTCGGTGACAACTGCCGCGGCCTGTCCTCGCTGTCTCGGCCCGCTCCGCCCACCAGACCTGTGGAGCAACCAGTACCGCTGCGACGACCACGGGGAGGTGAGTCCCTACCGGACGGCCGTGTCGTCCCGCGAGCAGGCGTTGCACGCCCTGGCCACCAGCTCGACGGTACCCGTGTGGCTGCCGGAGCCGATGCCGGTGCACTGGTACGTCAGCGGCGTCGGCTGGGCCGGCGACGAGCGCAGCGGTCCGCGGGCCACGGCGGTGGCCATCGCCGGACCGTCGCCGCTCGGCGGCCCGGCGGAGATGGTCCTGGTCGCCGAGTCGCCGGGGATAGGCCTCGCGGCGCGACTGGCAGGCATCACCGGGACCGATCCATCGGCGCTGCCGGGCGTCCCGGAGGCAAAGGTCGAGGCCGCTGGGCATCCGACCGCCATGTGGCCGCTGTCGGTGCCGCCGGACCGGGCGGCCTTCGTCGGGGAGGCGCGCGGGGTGTGGCTGTGGCTGGTGCTGTGGCCGGCCGACGCGGCGCTGATCCTGCTGGAGCAGCTCGTACTGCGCGACGTCCGGGACGCGCCGGAGCTCGGCGACCGATCGTTCTTCGGCGCGGTGAGCACACATCTGACCGCCGGGCCGCCCGCGATGCCCTGACGCTGGTCCCCGTGGCCGTACCCTGATCCGATCAGCGGGTCACAGCGGCGAGGGGGTCGGGCAGCATGGCGTCGAGGCCGGCGTGACGTCGGAGCCAGCGTGACGCGGCGTCCGCCCGTCGCGGGACCGCGGCCGCGTCAGCGGGATGCCGAGCAGGCACCGGCGGTTGACCGAGGGCGGCTGACCGTGGTCGTCAACCCGAGCGCGGGGCGGGGCCGGGCACTGCGGCTGCTTGGCGACGTGAGCGCGGCGTTGTCCCAGTGGGCACCGGATGTGCGGGTGGCGCCGACGCGGGGCCTGGAGCATGCCGGTGAGCTGGCCGCCGAGGCGAGCGCGCAGGGCCGGGTGGTGGCCGCGCTCGGTGGGGACGGCCTGGCCGGTGCGGTCGCCGGAGCGGTGGCCGAGGCGGGCGGGGTGCTCGCCGTGCTGCCCGGCGGGCGGGGTAACGACTTCGTTCGCGGCCTGGGCCTGCCCGACGACCCGCGCCTCGTCGCCGCCGACCTCGCGCACGCCCGGGAGACGCGGATCGACCTGCCCGAGGTCGACGGGCGGCCCTTCCTGGGCATCGCCAGCGTCGGCTACGACTCCGACGTCCAGGTGATCGCCAACCGGGCGCGGCTGCTGCGTGGCCGGCATGTCTACACCTATGCGGCGCTGCGGGCGCTGGCCGCCTGGCGCCCGGCGCGGTTCACCGTCACCGTGGACGACGAGGAGCCTCGCACGTTGCGCGGCTGGACCGTCGGCGCGGCGAACGCCCCGTTCTACGGCGGCGGGATGCGCTTCGCCCCGGGTGCGGATCTCGCCGACGGGCTTCTCGAGATCGTGCTGATCTCGCACACCTCACGGTTGACCTTCCTCGCGCTGTTCCCCCGGGTGTTCTCCGGCCGGCATGTGGACACCCGGCACGTGCGGGTGCTGCGCGGACGGCGGGTCCACATCAGCGCCGACCGGCCGTTCGCCGTCTACGCGGACGGTGATCCACTGGCCGCGCTGCCCGCGTCCATCGTGGTGCGTCCCTCGGCGCTACGGCTGCTGGTGCCGACCTCGGCCGATATATCCGATGCGGACGGCGGGCCGACAGGGTCGGTTATCCACAGCTGACGAACGTGTGTTCGACATCCGGCGGCCGCCGCCCTACCGTCGGGACATGGTCATCCTCGGTGGTCGGCTCGTCGTTGCCGTCGTCGGCGGCAGGTCTGCCGCGCTATGGCGTCTCGCGGCCGCGCTCGGCGGGAAGCGCCGGGATGAACTCGGGTGTGGCGTGCTGGTCGATCCGGCCGGTGACCTCCGGGTAGTGCAGGTCGAACGCCGGGCGTTCCGAGCGGATGCGCGGAAGGGAGTGGAAGTTGTGCCGCGGCGGCGGGCAGGAAGTCGCCCACTCGAGCGAGTTGCCGTACCCCCACGGGTCGTCGACGGAGGCGAGCGGTCCGCGCCGGTAGGAGTGCCACAGGTTGTAGAGGAACGGCAGCGTCGACAGGGCCAGCAGGAACGAGCCGGCCGACGAGACGGTGTTCAGCGTGGTGAAGCCGTCGGTCGGGCCGTAGTCGGCGTAGCGGCGCGGCATGCCGCGTACGCCCAGCCAGTGCTGCACCAGGAACGTGGTGTGGAAGCCGAGGAACATGGTCCAGAAGTGGACCTTGCCGAGGCGGTCGTTCATGAGCCGGCCGGTTATCTTCGGGAACCAGAAGTAGGCGCCGCCGAAGGCTGCGAACACGACCGTTCCGAAGACCACGTAGTGGAAGTGGGCGACGACGAAGTAGCTGTCGCTGACGTGGAAGTCGATGGGCGGGCTGGCCAGAATGACGCCGGTGAGGCCGCCGAACAGGAAGGTCACCAGGAAGCCGATGCAGAACAGCATCGGCGTCTCGAAGGTGAGGTGCCCGCGCCACATCGTGCCGATCCAGTTGAAGAACTTGATGCCGGTCGGCACGGCGATGAGGAACGACAGGAGGGCGAAGAACGGCAGCAGCACGGCGCCGGTGACGAACATGTGGTGTGCCCACACCGCGATGGACAGGACCCCGATGCCGATCGTGGCGAAGACGAGCCCCTTGTAGCCGAACAGCGGCTTGCGGGAGAACACGGGCAGCATCTCGCTGATGAGCCCGAAGAACGGCAGCGCGATGATGTAGACCTCGGGGTGGCCGAAGAACCAGAACAGGTGCTGCCACAGGATCGCCCCGCCGTTGGTCGCGTCGAACACGTGCGCGCCGAAGCGTCGGTCGGCCTCCAGCGACAGCAGCTGCGCCGCGAGGACGGGGAACGCGATGATCACCAGAATCGACGTGACCAGGAACGTCCAGCAGAAGATGGCGATACGGAACATCGTCATGCCGGGGGCACGCAGGCACAGGATCGTCGTGATCATGTTGACCGCGCCGAGGATAGTGCCGAGGCCGGACACCACCAGACCGAGGATCCACAGATCCCCGCCGTCATTCGGCGAGTACGCCTTGCTGTTGAGGGGGGCGTAGGCGAACCAGCCGAAGTCCGCCGCGCCGGTGGGGGTGAGGAAGCCCGCGATGACGGTCAGGCCGCCGAACAGGAACAGCCAGTACGACAGCGCGTTCAGCCGAGGGAAAGCCACGTCCGGGGCGCCGATCTGCAGGGGCACGAGCAGGTTGGCGAATGCGAAGGCCAGCGGCGTCGCGAACAGCAGCAGCATCAGCGTGCCGTGGATCGTGAACAGCTGGTTGTACTGCTCGTTGGAGAAGAACTGCAGGCCCGGCCGGGCGAGCTCCGCCCGCATCATGACGGCCAACACCCCGGCGAACAGGAAGAAACCCATCGACGTCACGAAGTACATGACGGCGATGTCCTTGTGGGACGTCGTGCGCAGATATCCGAGCAGATTCGGGTGCGGCCGGCTGTGCGCGGCCACGATGTCCTCCGGGTGGCTCCCGGCCACCCCGCCGGGACTTCCTGGCTCCTCGACGATCGTCACGCGTGGCTCCCGGTCTGGACGGCGGTCGGGGTGGTGACCGACACTAGCGTGACCATCCATGTTCGGAGAGTAGGAAGCCGTCTTGTGTTCGTGTGTCCACCCGGCGCGGATCGGACCGCTGGGCGGTCACGGGGATCGGACCCCGCCGGGGGGTCAGAGGGGGTGGGCGGTCGTGGCGCCGTCCTCGACGATGTAGGTGGCATCGGTGGTGACGGGGGAGTCGCGGCGGGAGAGGTCGGTGACCATTCGCATCTCCGCGCGGAACTCCTCCGGCGTGATCCGGATGCGGGTGTAGCCGCGCCGGTCGCCGCGGAAGTAGCGGACGTGCGGGTTGAGCCGGGTGTTGTTCTCGCGCACGAAGTCGTCGGAGACGAGGAAGAACGCCGAGCTGATCGAGGTGCAGACGAACTCGGTGGCCACGGTCGGTGTCTCCGGGCGGTCGAAGTCGACCCGCAGGTCGTTCACCCAGGCGCAGTGCAGGTCCCCGGACAGCACGATCGGGTTGCGCGCGCCGCTGTCGCGCACCCCCGACAGCAGGCGCTGCCGGTAGGGGCGGTAGCCGTCGTTCTGGTCGAGGTTGGTCAGCAACTGCCCCGAGCCGGCCGGCAGCTGGCCGTCGAGCTGGGCCATCATCGTCTGCTGCGCGATCACGTTCCAGCGGGTGACGGAGGCGTCGAGGCCGGACCGCAGCCACGCCTCCTGTGCGGCGCCGGCCATCGTGCCACCGGTGTTGTCCGCGCCGAGCGCCGCCGCCCCGATGCCCTGGGGTGCGGGCTCCGGGGTCGGCGTGCGGTACTGGCGGGTGTCCATCACGTTGAACGTGACGAGGTTGCCGAACGTCAGCCGGCGGTAGATCCGCAGGTCGGGGGAGCCCGGGTTGAGGTCGGCGCGGATTGGCATGTGCTCGTAGTACGCCTGGTAGGCGGCGGCGCGCTGGCGGGCGAACGCCGCCGGGTCCTGGTGGCGTCCTCCCGTGTCGCCGGCCTCGTCGACGAGGCCTGCGTAGTTGTTCTCGACCTCGTGGTCGTCCCAGGTCACGATCCACGGCGCGGCGAGGTGCGCGGCCTGCAGCGCCGGGTCCGCCTTGTACTGGCCGTAGCGGTTGCGGTAGTCGGCGAGTGTCTGGAGCTGGTCGAGGCCAAGCGTCTGCGGGGTGGTGTGCCGGCGGTCCGGGTAGCGGCTGTCCGGGTCGTACTCGTAGATGTAGTCGCCGACGTGCACGACAAGGTCGGGCCGGTCAGCCGCGATCGCGTCGAACGCGGCCCAGTAGCCGTTCTGGAAGTCCTGGCAGGAGGCGAGGGCGAAGGACAGCTCCCCGCTCGCCGCATCCGGCCCCGAGCCCGGCGCGGCCGCCGTGCGGGTGCGCCCCACCGGGCTGAGCACCGTCCCGGCACGGAACCGGTAGAAGTAGTCCCGGCCCGGTTCCAGGCCCCGCACGTCGACATGCACGGAGTGGGCGAAGGCCGCCTGTGCGGTCTGCGTGCCGGCGCGCACCACCGAGCGGAACCCCTCGTCGGTGGCGATCTGCCAGTCGACGGGGACGTCTCGGGCCGGCATCCCACCGCCCTCGGAAGGTCTCGGTGCCAGCCTGGTCCAGAGGATGACGCCGTCCGGCAGCGGATCCCCGCTCGCCACCCCGACGCCGAAGACGCCGTCCGTCACCCCTGGAATAGGCGTCGGCGCCCGCAGCGTCGGCGCTGGGGTCGGCACCGAGCCGCCCGAGCTGTCACAGGCCGCGAGGCCGCCTGCCGCGACGGCTCCGCCGAGCCCCAGGCCGCCCAGCAGCAGGGCGCGCCGGCTCGGCTGCCACCGGCCCCTGGCGGGTGGGTGTGGCAGAGGCGAGGGGACGGGGCGGGCATCGTCGCGGGTCACAGCCGTATCAGACCAGTACGTCCGGTTGGTCGGAAGAGGCTTCGCTCAGATCCGCAGGTCGACCTCGCGGCGAGTGGGGTCGCGCAGGTCGGTACCGGCGGCGAGCCAGCGTTGGTGCAGCGCCTCGGGCCCGTGGACGCGCTTGAACGCGGCCTCGTTCGCGGTCATCGGCAGGACCGGCAGAAAGCGGACGGGTGCGGCCGGCGCGGCCAGCGGCAGGTCGGGGATCAGCCCGCCGGGCTCGCCCACGAGGACCGCCGGGAACGTGGCACCGTCCCACAGCGGCTCGCCGAGATCCAGCGCGCCGCCGGGGCTGACCGGGCGGCCCTCCACCACGGGGATCGCCGCGAGCACGGCGAGGCGGCGCAGCACGCTGTCGCGCCGCCCGCGCAGCGAAAGCACCATCTCGGCGCGGGGCCCGCCTGGGTCGCGGACCGCCGAGTCCGCCGGGGTCATCGGCTCCGCGGACATCCCGAGGGTGAGATACCGGACGAAACCGTCGCGGTCCGGGCCGAACCGGAGGACCTCGATCGGCTCGGTGCCGAGGAACGTGACCGCGGCCCGGCCGGTGTCCGGACCGAACACCGCGGCGGCGTGCCGTTCGACCAGAGTGCGAACCTCGCTGTCGCTCACCGGACCCCCACCTCGCGTCTCATGGCCACGATCGTAGGGTCGGCGCAGGTGGGGGCGAGGGGACCGGAGCGGGAACCGTCGCCCCCGGTGTGGGCGTTTCACATGGTGCGTGACCTTGGAGGGGCTATGGGACAGGTGTTGACGAAGGGCGCCAACGCGCCGCTGCCCACCACCGACGTCCGCGTCGAGATCGCCTCGTCGGTGCCGCTGGACATTGCCGCGATCCTGGTGACCGCCGCGGGCAAGGTCCGGTCCGACGACGACTTCGTGTTCTTCAACCAGCCGACCGGGCCCGGCGTGCGGCTGGTGCCGCCGTCCGCACTGGAGTTCAGTCTCACCGCCGTCCCCGCGGACGTCGACAAGGTCGTCATCACGGGCAGCCTGGACGGTAGCGGCCCGCCGACGTTCGCCCGCGTGGCCGGGCTCGGTATCGCGGTGCGCGACCCACGCGCCGGGGCGGAGCTCGCCCGTTTCGACCCCGCCGGCCTCGGTGCCGAGACGGCCCTGATCCTCGTCGAGCTGTACCGGCGGGCCGGCAGCTGGAAGGTGCGTGCCGTCGGCCAGGGGTACGCGACGGGCCTGGCCGGCATCGCCACCGACTTCGGTATCTCCGTCGACGACCCCGGCACCTCCGCGCCTCCCGCCGCTGTGCCCACGCCGCCACCCCCGGCTCACGTGCCACCTGCCGCGGTGCCCACCGGGCCGCCGCCCGGCCAGCAGTGGGCGCCCCCGCCCGCGCCGCCGATGCCGGCCGCGCCGCCCCCGGGTCAGCAGTGGGGTCCGCCGCCGGCCGCGCCGCCCGGTGGCGCGCCGCAGTGGGGTGCACCCCAGCCGCCGCCTGGCCAGTGGGGTCCCCCGCCCGCTCAGCAGTGGGGCCCGCCGGCGCCGGCCGGGCAGCAGTGGGGCCCGCCCCCGCCCCCGCCGGCTCCCGTGCCGGCCGGGCCGCCCGGGGGGCGGGTCAACCTGGACAAGGGGCGCGTGTCGCTCACCAAGGGGCAGAGCGTCTCGCTGGTGAAGACGGGCGCTCCGGCGCTGACCCGGGTGCGGATGGGGCTCGGCTGGGATCCGGCTCAGCGCGGCCGGTCCATCGACCTGGACGCCTCCTGCATCCTGTTCGACGAGCGCGGCAAGGACGTCGACAAGGTCTGGTTCATGTCCAAGAAGGGCGCCCGCGGTGCGGTGCGCCACTCCGGCGACAACCTGACCGGCCAGGGTCATGGCGACGACGAGACGATCGCCGTCGACCTCGCCGGGCTCCCCCCGAACGTCGTCACGCTGATCTTCACCGTGAACAGCTTCCAGGGGCAGCCGTTCACCGAGGTCCGCAACGCCTACTGCCGGCTCTACGACGACATCAGCGGGCAGGAGCTCGTCCGGTTCGAACTGTCCGAGTCCAAGCCCTCCACCGGCCTGGTTATGTGCCGGGTGCAGCGAGACCGGGGTGCGCTGACCTGGTCGATGACCGCGATCGGCGAGTTCCACGACGGCAAGACCGTCCGGGCGATGGTCGGCCCCTCCCGGCAGTACCTCTGACGCCTCACCGCCCCTGACGCCGCAGCCGGGGACGGGTCCCGCCGGTGCGTGACTACGGAACGTGTGCGTTGTACACACTCCGTAGTTGCTGCCGCGAGGGGGTCTGTGGGGCATGGGGGACCTGGGGCCGGGCCGACGGGCAGAGGGGCCGCAGCCCTGCGCGCGATGCCAGGGCGACCGGTCGGGCGGTCTGTCCGTGGTGGCCGTCGCGGTCATCGGCGTGCTGGTGGTGGGTGGGCTGATCGCGGCCGTCGTCCGACCGGGTTCGAGTGTCGAGCGACCCGCCGGGCAGCAGATCGCCGACAGCGGCTACCCGGCGCCCAGCACCGTGCCCAGTCCTCCCGTCTCCGCGGCCTTCGCCGGGCCCTCCGTCGCGCGCGCCACCCGCGCCTACATCCCCAGCGCCGCCGCGCCCGGCGTGGCCGCGGGCCCGGAAGGGGCTGGCCAGGGGCAGGGGCAGGGGCGGGGGCAGGGCGAGGACGCGGGGACGGGCGGCTCGGGGGGGCTCGCGCCAGGGCCGCAGGTGGTTCGGGTGCCGCCGGGGCACACGCTCGTGGCCGTTGTCAGCCACCCGGTGCCTCGCTTCGGCCGGCCGGGTGGCGCGGCGAGCGGGTCCGTCGCCGCGGGGACGGCTGACGGCCGCCTGGCGCTGCCCGTCATCGACCAGCGGCCGGGCTGGCTGCGGGTCCGCCTGCCACAGCGCCCGAACGGGCTGACCGGGTGGCTGCGGCTATCCGACGTCGGGCTGACCAGCACTCCCTACCGGATCGAGGTCGACGCCCTGGCCGCGCGCCTGCGTCTGTTCGACCGCGGCGTGAAGATCCTGGACGTGCCGGCCGGCGTCGGCACCCGTGACCATCCCACCCCGACCGGCGGCTTCTACGTGACCCGCGTCGCGCCACCACCCCGTCCCGGCTTCGGCGACGTCGTCCTGGTCACCTCCGCGCACTCGCCGACCGTGACCGATTTCGACTCCTCCGTCGACGCGAGCGTCGCGATCCACGGCCCGCTCGACGCGGCCAGCGATGCCGCGATCGGGAGCCGCGGCACGCGCCTCTCCCGGGCCTGCGTCCGCCTGCATCCCGGAGACCTGGACCGGCTCCGGGTCGTGCCGCCGGGAAGTCCGGTCGACATCCTCACCGAGGTGGCGGTCTGAGACCGCGCCGTCCCGGGAGGCGGATGTGACCAGGCTCCCGCGTTGCGGCAGGGGTGAGGACGGGTAGCCTCCCGCCGTGATGTCGTCCCGTCCGGCCCAGTCCAGGGTGTTCTGCCGGCGTCTGGCCGGCCTGCTCGTGCTTGATCCCAACGGTGACCAGGTGGGCCGGGTGCATGACGTGATCGTGACGCTCCGGCTCGGGCACGAGCCGCCACGGGTGCTGGGGCTGGCGGTCGAGGTACAGCGTCGGCCGATCTTCGTGCCGATCGGGCGGGTGACGGGCGTCGAGTCGGGCGCGGTAGTGCTCTCGTCGGCCCGCCTGAGCTGGCGGCGTTTCCAGCAGCGTCCGAACGAGATCCGGGTCCTCGGTGAGCTGCTCGACCGGCGGGTCACCCTCATCTCCGCCAGCGCCGAGGTCACCGTCGTCGACGCGGCGATCGAACCCGTCCGCGGCGGTGACTGGGTGCTCGACCAGGTCGCGGTGCGCAGGGGGCGCGGCAGGCGAGGGGAGGTCCGCACGGTGTCCTGGGACGAGGTCACCGGCTTCTCACTGCCCGAGGAGGGGCAGGGAGCGGCGAACCTGCTGGCCGCGTTCGAGAAGCTGCGCCCCGCCGACCTCGCCACACTGCTGCACGACCTGTCGGGTAAGCGCCGTGCCGAGGTCGCCGCCGCCCTCGACGACGAGCGGCTCGCCGACGTCCTCGAGGAACTGCCCGAGGACGAACAGGTGGAGCTGCTCGGCGGTCTGGCCGAGGAGCGCGCCGCCGACGTGCTTGAGGCGATGGGTCCCGACGACGCGGCGGACCTGCTCGGGGAACTGCCCGCCGAGGACGCCGAGCGCCTCCTGCGGCTCATGGAGCCGGACGAGGCCGCCGGCGTGCGCCGCCTGCTCCTCTACGCCGACGACACCGCCGGCGGGATCATGACCAGCGAGCCGGTGGTCCTCGCCCCGAACGCGACGGTCGCCGAGGCCCTGGCGCGCATCCGTGAGCCGGAGCTGTCTCCGGCGCTGGCCGCGCAGGTGTACGTGGTCCGCCCGCCCTACGAGACGCCGACGGGTCGCTACCTTGGCCTCGCGCACTTCCAGCGCCTGCTGCGCGAACCGCCGTCGACGCTGGTCGGCGGGGTGATCGACGTCGACATCGTCTCACTGCGGCCCGAGACGCCGCTCGCCGAGGTCACCCGGCACCTGGCGTCCTACAACCTGGTGGCGGCGCCGGTGCTCGACCAGTCCGGGCGGCTCGTCGGCGTGGTCACCGTCGACGACGTCCTCGACCATCTGCTGCCCGCCGACTGGCGGGAACGCCAGCTTGACGCCGACGTCGACGCCCACACCGCGCCCGGCGCCCTCACCCCGCCCCCGGCCGGGGACCTCGCCCCCGGCGCCCGCGGCAAGATCGGCCCGGAGCCCGCGGCGGCGAGCTGGCCGGACGACGCCGACGGGCCGGCGGTCGCGGGCAGGCCGGCGGCGCCGTGAGACGGCGGGGGCGTGGTTCGCGACTGGACCAGCCGCGCCTGTCGCGGCGCACCCGGGTTCGGCCCGGCTACGAGTCGGACGCGTTCGGGCGCCTCGCCGAGCGGGTCGCCCGGTTCATCGGAACGGCGCGGTTCCTGGCCGCACAGAGCGTCGTCATCGTGCTGTGGATCGTCTACAACGTGGTCGTCCCGAAGGTGGCGCGCTTCGACCCGTTCCCGTTCATCTTCCTGACCCTGGTGCTGTCGTTGCAGGCGGCGTACGCGGCGCCGCTCATCCTGCTCGCGCAGAACCGCCAGGACGACCGGGACCGGGCCAACCTCGCGCAGGATCGCGAGCAGACCGTGCGCACCCGGGAGGACACCGAGTACCTCGCTCGCGAGATCGCCGCCATGCGCATCACGATCGGCGAACTGGCCACCCGGGACTTCCTGCGCGCCGAGCTGCGCGTCCTGCTCGGCGAACTCGATTCGCCGCGACGCCGAGACAAGGACCGCGACCGCCGGGACCGGCGGCGGCGCCGGGACGCCGAGCGCGGCGAGGACGGCGGCCGGGAACTCGACCGGGACCGGGACAACGGCCACGCCGCCGGCCAGCACAACGGGTACGGCGACGGGCCCGAGAGCGCCACACCCTCCGCCCGGATGTCCGGCGGGCACCGGCCTCCCGGACGTGACCACTGACCGCCCGAAGGCCGGACCCCGCCGGCAGCCGCGCGGGCATGGTCAGGGCTGGCCGGCCACGCCCCGGCACAGGGTGAGCACCGCCATCGCGATCTCGACGCCGCGCGGTCCCAGCTGGTCGGCCCACAGAGCGATGATCTCGTTCTCCCGGGCGTGCTCGATGCGGGGTCCGCCCTCGGTCGCCCGCAGCGCCTGGATCTGGCCGGACAGGTCTCGCCGGGTGACCAGCAGCGCGCGCAGCTGGGCGTCGATGTCATCGATCAGCTGCCGACCCTCGGGGATCGTGCGCAGCGTCGGCGCACCGCCCGCGCGTGGCGCGTCCGCCAGTGTGCCCCCGGGGGTGGCGGGCGACGGGATCGCGGTGTCAGGACGGTCGACGAGGTTCTCCACTGGTGGGACCTTTCGATCGGAGGTCCGGCGCAGCCCAGGCCGACGGAGCCCGGGGCGGACCGGGCCTGGGTCTGATGCTTGTGCCGCGCGAGGTCAGCGGCTTAGCGGGGACCGGGCCCGGTCCCCATAAAACGGAGGCAGCAGCGCGCCGTGACGCGTGGTTCGGCCGCACTCCATACGGCAAGCATGCCAGCCGGGCGCGGATCCGTCCAGGAACGCTGGCCACGCCGGATCGGCCGGCATTCTCCTGAATCATCCATAGGTCTCCAGGCCGCAGGGCCGGCGTACGCCATGGAGCCGAGGGACAGGGACGCTCTGCGCGCCCGGCGCCGTGACCAACCCTCGGCACCCTGCCCGGAGACCGGCCAGGTGGAGACCGGGCCGTCCAGAGAACGGCCCGGTGGGATGATCGGGTGATGGCACAGATGGAGCTCGCCGGTATGCCCCGCAGGCTGTTCGCCTGTACGCCGTCGCGGCTGGCCGCCTTCGAGGACTGCCCCCGCCGCTACCGGATGATCTATCTGGACCGGCCGCGCCCGGCGCGGGGGCCGGCCTGGGCACACACGTCCTTCGGCGTGAGCGTGCACAACGCGCTGCGCCGGTGGTGGGAGGAGCCGCTCGCCGCGCGCACGCCGGACCGGGCCGTCCAGCTGGTGCGGCTGCTGTGGGTGCAGGAGGGCTTCCGCGACGCCGAGCACTCCACCGCCTGGCGGGAGCGGGCGGCCGAGACGGTCGCCGGGTACGTGGGCGGCCTCGATCCGGCGGCCGAGCCCCGCGGCGTCGAGCGCTCGGTCGCCGCCCGCACCGACGCGCTGGCGTTCTCCGGCCGGGTCGACCGGCTCGACGAGCGCGACGGCGAACTCGTCGTCGTCGACTACAAGACCGGGCGGCGCCCCGTCACCGAGCAGGACGCCCGCAGCTCGCCGGCCCTCGCTCTCTACGCGCTCGCCGCGGGCCGGATGCTGCGCCGGCCGTGCCGCCGGGTGGAGCTGCATCACGTCCCCAGCGGGCGGGTCGCGGTCGCGGAGCACACCGAGGACAGCATCGCCCGGCATGTGCGCCGCGCCGAGTCGGTGGCCGCCGACGCGGTCGCCGCGACCGAGGCGCTGCGCGCGGGTGGCGATCCCGAGCGCGCCTTCCCGCCCCGGCCCGGCTCGCTGTGCTCGTGGTGCGACTTCCGGCGGCTGTGCCCCGAGGGCCAGGCGGCCGGTCCCGAGCGCCAGCCCTGGGACGCCCTCGGCGACGAGCCGGCGCCGGTCTGAGGCCTCCAGCGGGTGCGCGGATGCCAGGATGGGACGGTGTCCGAGCAGATCGCCGCACCCCCCGCGTCCGCGCCGCCGAGGATCTCCGCCAAGGCGGAGACCTTCACGGAGTCCGTCATCCGGGACATGACCCGCCTCGCGCTCGCCCACGGCGCGGTGAACCTGGCGCAGGGATTCCCCGACTTCTCCTGTCCGCCGGAGCTCAAGGCGGCCGCCAAGAACGCCATCGACGCGGACGTCAACCAGTACGCCATCACCTGGGGGGCGGCCGAGTTCCGTGCGGCCATCGCCGCCAAGGTGGGCCGGACGTACCCCGGCTGGACCGTCGACCCGGAGACGCAGATCTGCGTGACCTGCGGCTCCACCGAGGCGATGATCGCCACGATGCTGGCGCTCGTCGACCCGGGAGACGAGGTCGTCCTGTTCGAGCCGTTCTACGAGAACTACGGGCCCGACACGATCCTGTCCGGAGCCCGCCCCCGGCTCGTCCGCCTGCACGGCCCGGACTGGTCGATCGACCCGGAGGAGCTGCGCGCCGTGGTCAGCGACCGCACCCGGGTGATCGTTCTCAACACCCCGCACAATCCGACCGGCAAGGTGCTGCGCCGCGAGGAGCTCGAGCTCGTCGCCGAGCTCTGCCAACGCCACGACGTGCTGGTCTTCACCGACGAGATCTACGAGCACATCCACTACCTGGGCCCCGGCGGGCACATCCCGCCGGCCACGGTCCCCGGGCTCGAGGACCGCACCGTCACCATCAACGCCCTGTCCAAGACGTACGCGGTGACCGGCTGGCGGGTCGGCTGGACGATCGCGCCGCCCGCGTACACCTCGGCGATCCGCAAGGTGCACGACTTCCTCACCGTCGGCGCCGCGGCGCCGCTGCAGGCCGGCGGGGTCGCCGCGATGAACCTCCCGGCCGCCTACTACGGCGCGCTCGCTGAGGAGTACCGCGCGCGGCGCGACCTGCTGTGCGGTGCGCTCGCCGACACCGGCTTCACCTTCCGCGAGCCCGACGGCGCCTACTACGTGATGTGCGACACCCACGCCGTCGACCCGGCCGGCGACGACGTCGCCTTCGCCCAGCGCCTGGTCACCGAGATCGGCGTCGCGGCCGTGCCCGGTTCGTCGTTCTTCGCCGACCCCGTCGACGGCCGGCGCATCGTGCGCTTCGGCTTCCCCAAGAAGCTCAGCACCCTGCGCGCCGCCGCCGACCGCCTCACCCGCCTCACCGCGGGCTGACCCCGCCCGTCCTAGCCGGCCGGGACGGACGCAGCAGGCGGGACGGGCGGGGTGGGCAGGGGATAGCCGCCGGCGGCGGCGCGGGCGTGGCCGGCGCGCAGCTCCCGCTCGAGCTCGATGAGAGCGGCGCGCACCCCGCCGCGCCAGGGCAGGCCGCGGGCCGGTGCCGAGCGGGCGGCGCCCATCGCGGCGGGCTCGGGCGGGGCATACCGGCCGCGCAGGTACTCGCCGATCCAGCGCCCCTGCGCACCGGCCAGTTCCGGCGCGTCGCCGACGTGGAAAACCCAGGGCGTGGCCAGATCGAAGACGCCACCGAACCGCGGCGAGTCCGCCGCCCCCGCCAGCAGCCCCCGGGTGCCGTCGGTGAGCACGACCGCATCGAAGCTTCCCAGCGTCTCCCCGGCGGCGGGCTCGTCGGGCTCGTCGGAACGGTCGGGGAACGTGGACGTGGAGGCGGCCACTGCGGTGGTCCGCGTTCCGTGGATCGCGAACGGCGGGGCGGCGGGGGTCAGCCGCAGCGTGTCGGCGGCCACCTCGACGATGCGGTCGGCGCAGCCGTAGGCGGCGAGCGCGGCGAGCGCGTCCGGTGCCGTCGGCGCGGGCGTTACGACGGTCACCGCGAGGCCGCCGTCGACGAGGGCGATCGTCGCTGCGGCGGAGGCGGCATCGAGGCCGAGCACGGCGACGCTGGGAAGTCCGGTCACGTCGGGGCACTCTAACCGGCGGCCCGCCGCCGCCTGTACCGGCTTCCGATCAATGGGACGCGCAGACGTGATGCCGCCGCCGTCGGAGCGAGCCACCGCGGTCCCGCGGGACCGCGGTGTTCGGGGGCCACCAGTGGCTGTCGGACGACGCGGCCCGGGCCGCGCGGCGGCCGTCCCGCCGGTGGGTTCGCGACCCGAGGCGCGCCCTAGCTGGTGCGATCTGGGTCTCTGGGGTGGGCGGGGTTGGTGCTGCGGTCGGTGTCGGCGAGGTCGCCGACGAACTGCTCGACGACGTCCTCCATCGTGACGACCCCGACGATGCGCCCGGTGGCGTCGGCGACGCGGCCCAGGTGGCTCCCGGCCCGCTGCATGCGTCGCAGGGCCTGGTCGAGCGGGGTGTCCGTGGCCAGCTCCACCATCCGGTGCAGGCGGTGGGGGGCGAGCGGGGCGTCGAGGTCGCCGGCGGGAACGTTGAGGACGTCCTTGGCATGCAGGAAACCCGCGAGCTCCGTCCCGGCCCCCGTGCTCCCGGCCGACCCGGCATGGGCGCCGGCGTCGGCGTCGGTATCGGCATTGGTATCGGCGTCGGCGGCGCCGGTTGCGGGCGGGAGTACCGGGAAACGGGAGTAGCCCGTCCGGGCGACGACGGCCTCCAGCCCGCGGGCGGAGATGGTCCACGGCACCGTCTCCACCTGCGGCAACGGAACCATCACGGCCCCGATCACCTGCTCGGACAGTTCCAGGGCGCTGGTGAGGCGTTCGTGCTCGGCCTGCTCGAGCAGGCCCTCCTGGGTTGACTCGGCGATGATCGCGGCGAGTTCCTGCGGGCTGTAGGCGGAGGAGAGCTCGTCACGCGGCGAAACGCCCGCCAGCCGCAGCACCCGGTTGGCGAAACCGTTGAGCAGCAGCACGAACGGACCGGTAGCCCGGGCGAACGCGATCAGCGGCGGACCGAGCCAGAGCAGCGCGCGCTCGGGCCCGGCGATCGAGAGGTTCTTCGGCACGATCTCGCCCAGCACCATGTGCAGCGCGGAGACGAGCGCCAGCGCGACCGCGAAGGCGATGACGTGCCGCGCGGCCTCCGGTACGCCGAGCGCGTGCATGAGGTGCACGAGCAGATGCGCCACGGTCGGCTCGGCCACGGCACCGAGCGCGAGCGAGCACAGGGTGACGCCGAGCTGGGTGGCGGCGAGCAGCGGCGACAGGTGCGCCAGCGCGCCGATCACCGCACGGGCGCGCCGGTCGCCGGCCTCCACCTTCGGTTCGAGCCGGTCGCGGCGCGCCGAGACGACGGCGAACTCCGCACCCACGAAGAACGCGTTGCCGGCGATGAGCGCCAGCCCGGCCGCCAGCGCGAGCAGCGTCACGACACGCCCCGCGCGGACGTGTCGGTCGCCGCGCCGTCCCGCGTGGACGGGGCGGTTCCGGTGGCGCCGGGCGCCGGGCCGGAGTGCCGGGGTGGCTCGGGCAGGCGCAGTCGGAGGCGGTCGATGCGGTGGCCGTCGATGGCGATGACGGTCAGCGTCACGTCGCCAAGCCGGACCTCGTCGCCGACCGCGCCGAGCCGGCCGAGCTGGGCGAGCACCAGGCCGGCGACCGTCTCGTACGGCCCGTCCGGCAGCCGCACCCCGGTGGCGTCGGCGGCCTCGTCGGGACGCAGCAGCCCGGACAGGACCCACGACCGGTTGCCCTCGCTGACCACACCGGGCAACGTCGGCAGGTCGTGCTCGTCGGCGACCTCGCCAACGAGTTCCTCGACGAGATCCTCCAGCGTGACGATGCCGGCCGCCCCGCCGTACTCGTCGATGACGCAGGCCAGCTGCAGGCCGTGGTGGCGCAGGCGGGCGAGCAGCGTGTCGCAGTCCAGCGAGTCGGGCACGAACAGCGGCGCCACCATGAGATCCCTGACGGTGACCGAGTCCCGGCGCGGCGCCGGGATCCGGAACACGTCCTTGACGTGCACCACACCGACCACACCGTCAACTCCCTCGGGCTCGCCCCCTCCCTCGGGCTCGCCGCTGCCCGGCAGGCCCGGCCCGGCGGAACGGCCGCGGACCGGGAACCTGGAGTGGCCGGAGTCGCGGGCGACGGCCAGCAGCTCGCTGACCGGCGCGCCCGCGTCGGCCCAGATCGTGCGCACGCGGGGGGTCATCACGTCGGCGGCATTGCGGTCGCCGAACCGCAGGCCCCGGCGCAGCAGCGCCGCGGTGCTCCTCGGCAGGGTGCCCTGGCGGGCGGAGGCGCGCACGATCGAGCCGAGCTCGTCGGGAGAGCGCCCGGCGTGCATCTCGTCCTGTGGCTCGACGCCGAGGGCACGCAGAATGGCGTTCGCGCTCCCGTTCAGCACCGTGATGAGCGGGCGGGTCAGGCGGGAGAACCACACCTGCGTCCCGGCGACGGCGCGTCCCGCCCGCAGCGGTTCGCTGATCGCCCAGTTCTTCGGCACCAGCTCGCCGAACACCATCTGGCTGACGGTCACGACGACCAGGGCGATGGCGACCGCGAGCACGGAGCTCGGCGCCGGCGGCAGGCCGGCCGCCCGTGCCACCGGGCGCAGCAGGGTGGCTATCGCGGGCTCGGCGAGATAGCCGACGGCCAGCGAGGTGACCGTGATGCCCAGCTGGGCGCCGGAGAGCTGGAACGACAACGAGCGCACGGCCCGAGCCACCGCCCGGGACCGCCGGGTGCCGTCCTGGGCGGCGAGCCGCTCGGCCTGGTGCGGCTCGATCGCCACCAGGCCGAACTCGGCGGCGACGAACACGGCGTTGGCCGCGATCAGGGCCACCACGGCCATGAGGGAGACGACCGCCCGGATCACCCGGCGCCACCGAGGGCGGCCCTCGTCATCGTCATCGTCACGACCACCATCCTCGCGCGCGGGCCCGCCCGCGTCGCCTGCCGGTTTGGGATGGTTGACGGCACGGGCTCGGGGCGCGCCGGAGAATTCGGGCCTGCAGATGTTGTGACCACCCGGTCGCAGAGACACACTGATCGGCGTGGCCCACATACTCGCAGTAGCGAACCAGAAGGGTGGCGTCGCCAAGACGACCTCGGTGGCCAGCCTCGGCGCCGCCCTGACCGAGCTGGGCCGCCGCGTCCTGCTGGTCGACCTCGACCCACAGGCATGCCTGACCTTCTCCCTCGGCCTCGAACCGGACACCCTCGAACTGTCCGTCCATGACGTGCTGCTCGGCCGACTGTCCGCCGGCATCGTCATCACCACCACGGTGGACGGCACCGACCTGCTGCCCGCGACCATCGAGCTGGCGGGCTGCGAGGCCGTGCTGCTCTCGCGCACGGGCCGGGAGCACGCGCTGCGCCTCGCCCTCGCCGACGTGGTCGACGGCTACGACTTCGTGCTCATCGACTGCCCGCCGTCCCTCGGCGTGCTCACCATCAACGGCCTGACCGCCGCCGACGAGGTGGTCGTCCCGCTGCAGTGCGAGACGCTGTCCCACCGGGGCGTCGGCCAGCTGCTGGACACCGTGCACGACGTCCAGCGCCTGACGAACCCGCGGCTCGCCGTCCGCGGCGTCCTGCCGACCCTGTTCGACGCGCGCACGGCACATGGCCGGGCCGTGCTCGCCGACGTCCGTGCCCGGTACGACCTCGCCGTCCTGTCGCCGCCGATCGCCCGGTCGGTGCGTTTCGCCGAGGCGCCCGGCACGGGACGCTCGATCCTCGCGACGGCGGGTCGCTCCAAGGGGGCGGACGCCTACCGGGTCCACGCCCGCGTCATCGCCGGCCTGCCGGCCGGCGCCGAACCCTCGGTGCCCTCGGCCTCGGCGCCCGCGACGGCGTCGTCGGCGGCCACCTCGTCGGCGGCCACCTCGTCAGCAGCCACCTCGTCGGCGGCCACCTCGTCAGCAGCCACCTCGTCGGCGGCCGCGGCGTCGTCGGGCAAGGGCAGGGGGGCGCCGCTGCCTGGGCAGGTCACGGCGAACGGGCGGCCGTCCGAGCCGGCAGTGGACCTGGCGCCCCCGGGGGCAGTGGCGCGCATCGCGTCGGCGAGGCGGGGTGGCGGGCGATGAGCCCCGTCGAGCGGCGGGCCTCGGCGGGGTTCGAGCGGCTGCCGCGCCGCGGGCCTCGGCCGCCAACGGTGGGCAGCGCGAGCACGGGCCCGGCGGTGGGGCGGGACGCGCACGGCAAGCGGGCGTTGTACAGCGGGGTGCGGCCGGTGGCACCGGGGCCGGCGAGCCTTCGCGTCGAGTGCGCCCGGTGCGGCGGGGTCCGGCTGCTCGGTGCCTGGCAGGCACTGTGGACGCTCACCCCGAGCGTCCACCTGCCGGTGCTGCGGCCGCGGCACGCCTCGCTGCTGCGCTGCCCGGCCTGCCGTCGGGTGAGCTGGGTGCGCCTCGGTCTGCACCGGACGTCCACCCGCGAGAGCTGAGCGGGACCGTACTCACGCCGGGCCAGGGGCCACGTGGGCCACGGCGAGAGTGGGTGCGCGGCCGGAGCGGGCGCGCGCTGGTGCGTCAGGCCGATTCGGCGCGCGGTGCGTCGGCGCTGTCGGCGTCGTCACCGACCTCGGCGAACTCGACTCCCTCGCCGCGGACCGCACCGGAGCCGCGGCCGCGATTGCCCCTACGGCGACGGCGGCGACGGGCCGGCTCGCCGGTACCGGCCGCCTCGGGGGCGAGGGTCGACACGATCTGCACGGCATCCGCCTCGGCCACACCGTTCGCCTCGGCTTCACCATGCGTACCAGCCACACCGTTCGCGGCGACGACCTCGTGCGGGTCGCCGGCCACGGCGTCGGGGGCGATCGACAGACCGGAGGCCGCGGCCGCGGCACCGTTGCCGCGGGTGCGGCGGCGGGTACGGGTGCTGCGGATCGGCGCCGGGCGCTCCTCGGCGCGGGACGTCTCGCGCCCGGCACGCGGGCTGCCACGCCGGCCGCGGCGGGACTCGCCGAGGTCCTCGAGGTCCTCCGCGTCGAGGCCGGCGCGGGTGCGCGCGGCGTGCGGGAGGGTGCCCGTCGCCTCGGTGGGGATGGCGAGGGCCTCGTAGAGGTGCGGCGAGGTGGAGTACGTCTCGACCGGGCCGTCGAACGGCAGGCCGAGGGCCTTGTTGACCAGTGTCCACCGGGGGAGGTCGTCCCAGTCGACGAAGGTGACGGCCACGCCCGACTCGCCCGCGCGGCCGGTGCGGCCGATGCGGTGCAGGTAGACGTTCTCGTCCTCGGGGCACTGGTAGTTCACGACGTGCGTGACGCCGCTGATGTCGATGCCCCGGGCGGCGACGTCGGTGGCGACGAGGACGTCGACCTTGCCGGCGCGGAACGCGCGCAGCGCCTGCTCCCGCTGACCCTGGCCCAGGTCACCGTGCACGGCGGCGGCGGCGAAACCGCGCTTGTCGAGGTCCTCGGCGACCTTGTCGGCGGTGCGACGCGTGCGGACGAAGACCATCGCGAGCCCGCGGCCGGTGGCCTGCAGGACCCGGGCGAGGACCTCCATCTTGTCCAGCGCGTGGGCGCGGAAGACGTGCTGGTGCGTGGTGGGCACCGTGCGGGTCTCGTCCGGCTGCTCGGCGCGCACGTGCACCGGACGCGCCATGAACCGGCGGGCCAGCGAGATGACCGGGCCGGGCATCGTCGCGGAGAACAGCATGGTCTGCCGGTTGGTCGGCAGCTGCGCCATGATGCGCTCGACATCGGGCAGGAAGCCCAGGTCGAGCATCTCGTCGGCCTCGTCGAGCACCAGGGTGCGCACGCCGGCGAGGTCGAGCACGCGCTGGCGGGCCAGGTCGAGCAGGCGGCCCGGCGTGCCGACGACGACGTCGACACCGGCGCGCAGCGCGGTCAGCTGCGGCTCGTAGGCGCGGCCGCCGTAGACGGAGATGACCCGCAGGCCGCGGCGCGCGCCCGCGCGGGTGACGTCGGCGGTGACCTGGATGCACAGCTCACGGGTCGGCACGACGACGAGTGCCTGCGGGCGGCCGTCGGCGCCTTCGCCGGGGGCCAGCACCGTCTGCACGACAGGGATGCCGAACGCGAGGGTCTTGCCTGTACCGGTGCGCGCCTGGCCGATGATGTCGTTGCGGCCGAGCGCGAGCGGGAGCGTCAGCTCCTGGATCGGGAACGCGTGGATGATGCCGGCCTCGGCGAGCGCCTCGACCGTCTCGGTGCGAACGCCGAGGTCCGCGAAGGTGGGCCCGGGGGACGTGGCCGCGCCGGTGTCGGTCGGCTGATTCGTAATGGTTAGATCATCTGAGGGTGCTGCGGCTGTGACGGACAGCGGGACGCTCCTGGTCTTCTCTGAGCGGTGTCTACGCTGAACCCGCTCACGGTGAGCCGCGAGGCGCCCGCGGCCCGAACTCCGTGTGCCCGGTGCCCTGACTGGCAGCTCTGGGTGCACAGGTGACGAGGCGACGCCTGCTACGCGGCAGCCGAGGTGACATAACGACCTCTGGCTACGCCCTAGCATAGCCGGTACGGCGGCGAGAGGCAGGCTCCTTGGCTGAGGTTTGCCGACCCGCGGGCTGCGGAGTGCCAGAATCGCGCCTGTGACGCAGACATCCACCCCGCCGTCCGACGCGTCGGCACCGGACGACCTGTCGGTGCCGGACGGGGCCGGCGAGCCGGACCAGGCGACCGTCGACCTGCTGGGACTGCTGGCCTACGGGGAACTGACCGCGTTCGAGCGGATGGCGACCGACGCCCGGATGTCCCCCACTCTCGGCGACAAGATCGCCCTGGCGGCCATGGCCGCCGCCGAGTTCTCCCACTTTCAGGCCATCTGCGCGGAGCTCGACCGGCTCGGCGTCGACCGGGAGCACGCGATGGCGCCGTTCGTCGCGCCGCTGACGGCGTTCCACAACTCCACCGCCCCGGCCGACTGGCTGGAAAGCCTGGTCAAGGCCTACGTCGGCGACAACATCGCCGCGGACTTCTACCGGGAGATCGCCACCCGCCTGCCCGCGCCGTCCCGCGAGATCGTGCTGCGCGTCCTCGATGACACCGGGCATGCCGCCTTCGCCGTCGACCGGGTGCGGGCCGCGATCGAGGCGAACCCGACCGTCGCCGGGCGGCTCGCGCTGTGGGCCCGTCGGCTGGTCGGCGAGGCGCTGACCCAGGCCCAGCGGGTCGGGGTGGACCGCGACGCGCTCACCGGCCTGCTCGTCGGCGTCGGCGATCTGGATGCGCTCGCCGCCATCTTCAACCGCATCATGGCGGCACATGGCCGCCGGATGGCCGCCCTCGGCCTGTCCGCCTGACGGCCGGTGCTGTGGCCGGCGACGGGTCTCGGTCCGGCCACAGCTACGCTCCGGCGCCGGGCGCCTGCCCGTCAGGACACCACGCCCAGGTGGGAACGGGGGCTCAGGCGCCGAAGCCGACGCGCCGCTGCGTGCTCGCGGCGATCTCCACGTAGGCCAGGGACGATACCGGCACCACCACCAGCCGACCCTTCTCGTCGGTGAGGCTCAGCACGCCGTCGGCGGACTTGACCGCCTCGTTCACCAGCGCGGCGACGGCCTCCGGGGTCTGCTCGCTCTCGAGGACCAGCTCCCGGGTGACCTGCCGCACGCCGATCTTGACCTCCACCGATGACCTCCGCCTTCGTCGGACCAGCACGTCGGCGGACATCCGCCGCCGAGGTTGGATCACCGCCCACACTATGGCTTCCGGGACTTCTCCACCGCGACGGGTGCGGCGTGTTCGCTCCGGGCACACCCGGGTGCCTACCGCGCCACGCCGTCCTGGGGAGATGGTTCCCGCTCCTGACGGGGATAGCCACCGATGCCACGCCAGGCGAGCTCGACCATCGACTCGATGGCCCGCTCCTTGGACACCGTGCCCCCACGGACCAGCCACCAGCGCGAGGCTGTCTCGGCGAGTCCCACGAGGCCGACGGCGAGCAGGTCGGCCTCGTCCTGGGTGAGACCGGTGTCGGCGACGATGGTCGCCGCGATGGACCGGACGCACTGGGCGAACGCGGTCTCGATGCGCTGGCGCACCGCCGGCTCGCTGCGCAGGTCCGACTCCAGGACCAGCTGGTGCGCCCCCGACGGGTCGTTGACGAAGTCGAAGTACGCCCGGACCGAGCGCGCGATCCGCGCATGGTTGTCCGACGTCGAGGCAAGGGCCTCCTGGACGCTGGTGACCAGCTGCGTCGCGTGCTCGTCGAGCAGGGCCAGGTAGAGCTCGAGCTTGCCGGGAAAGTGCTGGTAGAGCACCGGCTTGCTGACGCCGGCACGCTCGGCGATCTCGTCCATCGCTGCCGCATGGTAGCCCTGGGCAACAAAAACCTCACGGGCTGCGCCCAGCAGCTGGAAGCGGCGGGCGGTGCGGGGTAGCCGTGGTGTCCGGCCCGGCCGCGTCCCGGGCGAGGCTGGCTCGGCGGTCACCGGCGCACCTCCTCGTCGATGCGGACAACACTATCGCCGCACCATCGCCCAGTACCGACCGGGCGGCGGCGCCGGAGGCGTCCGCAAGCCCGGTGATCGGCCCACTCTCGCACAGCCGTCCACCCGGGCGCCGGGTCCGACGGCACCCGGGCGCGGGCCCGCGCACCCTGGTACGGGTGTCCCCGGAGCCTGCGGTCACATCCGCACCGCGCCCATCGTGCCGCCGGTGCCCATCGTGCCGCCGGCGGCCGTGGCGGCAAATCAGCGGTAGTCGTCCTCGTCGTCCTCGACGATGATGCTCTGCTCGACGAGGTCGAACTCGTCGACCTCGCTCGGCACGGCCTCTGGCACGCCCGGGCCGCCACCGGTGGGCTGCGGCGGGCGGATCTCGCGGGCCTGCTCGGCGGCGTCGGCGTCCGGAGCCTCCAGGGGAAGGCCGGTGCCGGGCAGATCAGTGGGTGTCATGGGGACGTCCTCCTGCGCTCGTCGATGTGGCGCCCGCCTGGACGGGACGCCGGCGTTGGACGATCCGGACCCGGACCGGGCCCGGATCGCGATGTGCCCGGGATCAGGACGTCTCACGCCGAGTCGTCCGGCCCGGCCGAACAGGCGGTCGTGCCGTCGGGACCGTCGCCGGGCCCCCGCCCAGCAGGGGGGCGAAGAGGTCGCCGTGCTCGTCCACCCGGCGCAGGACGTCGCCGGCGGTGAAGACGAGATCCTCCGGGCGGCGGGCGGCGCGGACCTCGTCCCAGCTCACCGGGGTGGACACCGTGGGCCGCTCCCGACCGCGCAGAGAGTAGACACTCACCGTCGTCTTCGCCGGGTTGTTCTGCGACCAGTCCAGCAGGACGCGGCCGCCGCGCAGGTCCTTGCGCATGTTCGCCACCACCAGATCGGGGTGGTCGCGCGCGAGCTGGTTCGCGAGGACCCGCATGTCCGCGCGGACCTGCATCGACGTCCGCCCGTCGATCACCCGTCCATACACCTGCAGGCCCTTCGACCCGCTCGTCTTCACGCACAGCGGTTCCGGCAGCACCTCGCGCAGCAACTCGGCCACCCGGGCGCAGTCCACGACGGTGGCCGGCGGGCCCGGGTCCAGGTCGGCGACGACGAGGTCCGGCAGCCCGGTGGAGATCCGCCACATCGGCGTGTGCAGCTCCAGGGCGGCCAGGTTGGCGAGCCAGACGAGGGTCGGCCGGTCGTTGGCGATCAGGTAGTCGATCGTCGAGCGGTCCTTCGTCGAGCCGGGGGAGGGCAACGTCGCGGTCGTCGTCCAGTCTGGGCGGTGGGAGGGGGCGTTCTTGGTGAAGAAGCTCGAGGCCTCGACCCCGTTCGGGAAGCGCACGACGGTCAGCGGACGATCGGTGAGGTGTGGCACCGCCACCCGGCTGATCTGCTGGTAATAGTCGATGACCTGGGCCTTGGTGAAGCCGGCGGCCGGGTAGAGGACCTTGCCGAGGTTGGACAGCCGCAGCCGGCGGCCATCGACCTCCACCGAGGTCTGCTCATCGGTCACGCCCCGCGCTCCTTCCGTTCCGGTCCGCTCTCTCCGCCGGTCTCTGAGGGATGGTGCCGAGGGATAGCGACGGTTGCGGCCCGTCCGCGTCTGCCGCCGACCCGCCTGGTCCAGGTGGGCGCGCTTCCGTGGTGGCGGGTCGTGTCCTGATGATGCGTGCGGGTGGCACCGGACGGAACCCGTGCACTCCGTGGAACGCGCCGCGTGACCGGCCACGTCGTCCGGGAGGTGTCCCGGTCGCCGTCCGCCGCACCACGGCCCGCGACTGCTGATAACTTCGGACGTTTCCCCGATCTGGCTTACTCGTGGGCTCCCGGTGGGTCACCATGGTGGGTAATCGACGTGAGGGGCGAACATGCGTTCGATCTGGAAGGGTGTCATCTCTTTCGGTCTGGTGTCGATCCCCGTCCGGCTGTACTCAGCCACCCAGGAGCGGGACGTCGCGTTTCACCAGGTCAGACGGTCGGACGGCTCTCGCATCCGGTATCGGCGGGTCGCCGAGGCCGACGGCGGCGAGGTCAGCTACGCCGACATCGCCAAGGGCTTCGAGCTCCCCGACGGCCAGACCGTCGTCCTCACCGACGAGGACTTCGCCAACCTGCCGTTGTCCACCTCCAAGGCGATCGACGTCCTCGAGTTCGTTCCGCTGGAGCAGGTCGACCCGATCTACTTCGCCAAGAGCTACTACCTCGAGCCGGATCGCACGGGGGCCAAGCCCTACGTCCTGCTGCGCGACGCGCTGGCCGAGTCGGGCCGCGTCGCGCTGGTGAAGATAGCCCTGCGTCAGCGCGAGCAGCTCGCGACGCTCCGGGTGCGTGACGGCGTGTTCGTCCTGGAGACGATGATCTGGCCGGACGAGGTACGCGAGCCGGACTTCCCGTTCCTCGACGACGAGGTCGAGGTCCGTCCGCAGGAGCTGGCGATGGCGTCATCCCTCATCGACACCCTCGCCGCCGACTTCGATCCCTCCCGGTTCTCCGACGAGTACCGCGAGGCGCTGCAGGCCGTCATCGACGCCAAGGTCGCCGGCCGCGAGGTCGTCAGCCCGCCGGGCGTCGAGGAGCGTGAACCCGTCGGCGACCTGATGGCGGCCCTGCGTGCGAGCATCGACGCCGCCCGCCGAGGTCACCCCGACGGTGCTGCGAACGGCAGCACCGCGAACGGCGGTGGTGCGGCGGGCACGGTCTCGGCGGACAACGGCCCGACGAGAAAGGGCGCGACGAAGGACGGCTCGGCGGGCGGTGGCGACGGGAAGCCGGCGAGCTCGGCCGCCACCGCGGCACCCAGGAAGTCCACCTCCGGAAAGACCTCCTCCGGAAAGGCCTCCTCGGGGAAGGCCACATCGGAGAGGACCTCGTCCACGAAGTCGGCGACGGCCAAGAGCGCACCCACCAGGAGCACGGCCGCGAAGTCGGCTCCCGGGAAGTCGGCGCCGAGGAGTGCGGGGTCGACGCGACGATCGTCCACCAGGTCGTCATCCGCGAACGCGGCGGGGGACGACGCGCCCACCCGCCGCTCCGCCTGACGGAAGCCCTCCCGCGCGTGGCCGTCCCCGTCACGGCAGCGACCGCGTGGCGGGGACGGCCACGGCATCGATCAGTGGCGGAAGGCGTCCTTGGCCTTCTCGCCAGCCTGGCGCAGGTCGGCGGCGCCACGCTCGGCTCGGCCCTCGCCCTGCATGCCGGGGTTGCCGGTGGCCTTGCCCGCGTTCTCCCGGCCCCGCCCGCGAAGCTCGTCCACCTTGTTCCGGAGCTTGTCGACGAAGGACACAGCGCTCAACTCCCTGCGGTAGGTGCGTGTGGTCGTGCGGACCACGTGGGTCTACCCGCGGGCGTTCGGGGAACACGCCACCCGCCGCGGGCGCTGTAGCAAAGGATGGCTCAATCGCGACGACGCCGTGCGCCGGTATGGCATCGTCGAAGTACGACACCGAACCGCGAGGAGCAAGCGTGTCCCTTCCGCCCCTGGTCGAGCCCGCCGAGGCCCTGACCGTCGACGAGGTCCGCCGGTACTCGCGACATCTGATCATCCCGGATGTCGCTGTGGACGGCCAGAAGCGGCTGAAGAACGCCCGGGTGCTGGCGGTGGGCGCCGGGGGTCTCGGCTCGCCGACGCTGATGTACCTGGCCGCCGCCGGGGTTGGCACGCTGGGGATCGTCGAGTTCGACACGGTCGACGAGTCGAACCTGCAGCGCCAGATCATCCACGGCCAGTCCGACGTCGGCCGTTCCAAGGCCGAGTCCGCGCGCGACTCCGTCCTCGACATCAACCCCTACGTCAACGTGGTGCTGCACGAGACGCGGCTGGACACCTCCAACGTCCGGGAGATCTTCAGCCAGTACGACCTGATCGTCGACGGCACCGACAACTTCGCCACCCGGTACCTGGTCAACGACGCGGCCGTACTGCTCGGCAAGCCGTACGTCTGGGGCTCGATCTACCGGTTCGACGGCCAGGCCAGCGTCTTCTGGTCCGAGCACGGGCCGTGCTACCGCTGCCTCTACCCCGAGCCGCCGCCCCCCGGGATGGTCCCGTCCTGCGCCGAGGGTGGCGTGCTGGGCGTGCTGTGCGCGTCCATGGCCTCGATCCAGACGACCGAGGCCATCAAGCTGCTCACCGGCATCGGCGACCCGCTTGTCGGCCGACTGATGGTGTACGACGCCCTCGAGATGACCTACCGGTCGATCAAGGTCCGCAAGGACCCGGAGTGCCCGCTCTGCGGGAAGAACCCGTCGATCACCGAGCTCATCGACTACGAGGCGTTCTGCGGTGTTGTCTCCGAGGAGGCGCAGAACGCCGCCGCCGGCTCGACGATCACTGCCGCGGAGCTCAGGGGCTGGCTCGATGCCGGCGAGCCGATCGAGCTTATCGACGTCCGCGAGCCCGCCGAGTGGGAGATCGTCCGCATCCCCGGCGCCCGCCTGATCCCCAAGGGTGACCTGCCTGCACACCTCGCCGAGCTGCCCCAGGACCGCCGGGTGGTCGTCTACTGCAAGTCCGGGGTGCGCTCCGCCGACGCCCTGGCCACCCTCAAGGGCGCCGGTTTCGCCTCCGCGGTGCACGTCCAGGGCGGCGTCACCGCCTGGGCCACCCAGGTCGACAAGACCCTCCCAGTCTACTGAGCCGAGGATGATCGCAGTCGCACCGATGCCCGGCGGAGCCTCGTGCCGTCGCCGGGCGTCGGGGCGGGCGGCGAGTGTGGCATGCGCCGGCTGCGGGCCCGGCGAGCGGCTACCCGGCTGTGGTCCCGACGTGCGGCTACGAGGTGGTCGTGGGGCTTGGGTGTGGCAGCGGGTCGATCGTGGGGCGGGTGCGTGGCTGTGAGATGGCCGTGGACTCGACGTGCGGCTACCGGCAGGCCGTGGCGTTCGGGCGCGGCGTGAGTGGGCCGCGGGCCCGGCGTGACAGGCCGCCGGCGAGTGTGTCCGCCGGGCTCGGCACCCGGGTCGGGGTCCACCTCGGTGGATCGGAGCCGAGCCCGCACGCTCAGGAGGTCCTCGACGCGGTCGCGCGGATCCCACCAGGCAAGGTCATGACCTACGGTGACGTCGCCGAGTACGTCGGCGCCGGAACCGGCCGCACCGTCGGCGCCGCTCTCTCCCGCTATGCCGACGACGACCTGCCCTGGCACCGCGTCATCCGCTCGACCGGCGAGCCCAACCCCGCCAACCCCACCGAGGCGCTGCGCCGCCTCATCGCCGACCGCACTCCCCTGCGCCCCGCCGGCGACCGCGTCGACCTTCCGTTCGCCCGCTGGAACGGCACCCCCAGCAGCTGACCCCGCGTCGCCCGGCCACCGCTCCACGCCGACCCCGGGCCATCCGGACACTGACCCCGCATCGCCCGGCTACTGACCCCGGGCCATCCGGCCGCCGACTCCACGCGTTCATTCGCTGACTCCACCGAGGACGGGCGGGTCAGCGGGCGGAGAGGCCGCCGTCGGCCAGGTAGACGCTGCCGGTGACGAGGCTCGCGCGTTCGGAGAGCAGGAAGAGGACGACCTCGGCGACCTCGTCGACGGTGCCCAGCCGGTTGATCGGGGTGAGCAGGGCCGCACCGCGCTGGGGGCGGCCGTCGACGTGGATCAGGGAGGTGTCGACGAAGCCGGGGGCGACCGCGTTCACCCTGATCCGGCGGGTCGCGTACTCCAGCGCGGCGGTCTTGGTCAGGCCGATCACGCCGTGCTTGGCGGCGACGTACGGCGCGGAGCCGGCGAAGCCGACCATGCCGAGCACCGAGGCCATGTTGACGATGGAGCCGCCGGTGCCGCCGTGCAGCATCGCGGTGATCTCGGCACGCATGCTGTAGAAGACGCCGGACAGGTTCACGTCGAGCACGCGCTGCCAGTCCTCGGCGGGGGTGGTGCCGACGGGCTCGCGGCCGGCGGTGACACCGGCGTTGTTCACGGCCAGGTCCAACCGCCCGAAGGTGCCGACGGCGGTCTGCACCGCGCGCTCCATCGCGTCGGGGTCGGTGACGTCGGCCTCCAGGGCGACGGCGGCGCCGCCGTCGCGCTCGATCTGGGCGGCCACATCCTTCACCCCGTCGGGCTCGCGGTCGGTGACCACGACCTGAGCCCCGGCGCGTGCCAGTCGGCGTGCGCAGGCGGCACCGATACCGGAGCCCGCGCCGGTGACAAGGGCCACACTGCCACTGCACTCGGTCATGGTGAGTGACAGTGCCACGCCGACGGTCCGGCGTGCACGGCGGGCCCACCCGTTCGGGGACTGTCGGACCGGCGTGATGTTCTGTTGCTGTGCCATCTTCACCTGCCCCGGCCACCCCTGCCGCGCCGACGCCGCACGGCGCGTCGGCCCCGCGGACCGCGACGGCCGCGCCGGCCGCGCGGGGCGCGGGTACGCGGCGCGGCGGCTATCGGCTGCTGCCGGCCCCGGTCGCGGCACCCGCCCGGTTCGTCGCCGATGCCGCGCAGCGCCGTGTGGTCGAGCACGGCGGCGGCCCGTTGCTGGTTCTCGCCGGTCCGGGCACGGGCAAGACGGCCACGCTGGTCGAATCGGTCGCGGCGCGGGTCGAGGCGGGCGCGGACCCGCGCTCGATCCTGGTGCTCACGTTCAGCCGCCGGGCCGCCGGCGAGCTGCGGGAGCGGATCACCGCGCGGCTGGGCCCGGCGGGCAGGGGCAGCGGTCCGGGCGCGTGGACGTTCCATGCCTGGTGTCTGGCGCTGCTGCGGGCGCACGACCGGCCGGCTCCGCGCGGGGGGTTCCGCCTGCTGTCCGGGCCGGAGCAGGACGCGAGGCTGCGCGAGCTCGTCGAGGGGTCCCGGGAGGATGGCCGCCCCGCGTGGCCCGCGTCGCTGGCCCGCTGCCTGGGGACGCGGGGGTTCACCGAGGAGGTGCGGGCGCTGCTGGCCCGGGCTCGGGAGGTGGGGCTGGAGCCGGTGGGGCTCGCTGCGCTCGCCCGGCGCACCCAGCGGCCGGAATGGGCGGCGCTCGCCGAGTTCTACGAGATGTACCTGGACGTGTTCGGTTTCGAGGGGGCCCTCGACTACGCCGACCTGGTGCACCGGGCCGCCGTCGTGGCCGAGGGCGCCGAGGCCGGGGACGCGCTGCGCGCCCGCTACCGGTACGTCTTCGTCGACGAGTACCAGGACACCGACCCGGCGCAGGAGCGGTTGCTGCGCGCCCTCGTCGGCGTCGGGGGTGACCTCGTCGCCTTCGGCGATCCGGACCAGGCCATCTACGCCTTCCGCGGGGCCGAGGTGGCCGGGCTGCTCGACTTCCCGCATCGCTTCCGCGCGCCCGGCGGGGGGCCGGCGCCGATCGTCGCGCTGCGCACCTGCCGGCGGATGGCGCCGGCGCCGCTGCTCGCGAGCCGCCTGGTGGCGCGGCGCATCCCGGCCGCGGGGCTGCCGGTGCCGGCCCTGCGCGCGCACCGGGAGCTGACCGGGCGCGCCGACCTGGGCGACGGCCTGGTCGAGGCGCGCACCTACTCGTCACCCGGCGCCGAGGCCGACGCCGTCGCCGACCTGCTGCGCCGGGAGCACCTGGAGCGGGGGACCCCCTGGCGGGCGATGGCCGTCCTGGTGCGCACGTCGGAGCGGATCGGCCGGCTGCGCCGGGCGCTCGTCGCCGCGGGCGTCCCCGTCAGCGTGGACGGTGACGATCTGCCGGTGGCGCAGGAGCCGGCCGCCGCCCTGCTGCTGCTCGCGCTGCGCTGCGCGGACGACCCGGCCGCCGCGCTCACCACCGACGCCGCCCGGGTCCTGCTGACCTCCCCCCTCGGCGAGGCGGACCCGGCCGGTGTGCGGGAGCTGGGCCGGGCCCTGCGCGCGTTCGACCGTGACGCCGGGGCCGCACACCCCGCCGCGTCCGCCGACCTGGTCCGTGAGGCCGTCGCCGACCCGGATCGCTGGCTGCTGCGGGTGCCGGACCCGGTCGGCGCGCCCGCCCGGCGGATCGGCGCGCTGCTGGCGGCGGGCCGGCGCGCGCTGCGCGACCCCGACGGCACGCCGGAGCAGGCGCTGTGGGAGCTGTGGTCGGCGAGCGGCTGGCAGGACGCGCTGGTCGCGGCCTCGGCGGCAGGGGGAGCGGCGGGGCGTGCCGCGGACCGCGACCTTGACGCGGTCGTGGCCCTGTTCGACGCCGTCGCCCGGCTGGCCCAGCGCCGCGGCCGGGGCGTCGGGGCGGCGTCGCTCGCCGACGAGCTCGGCCGCCAGCAGATCGCCGCGGAGTCGATCGCGCCGGTGGGGGAGGAGGTCCGGCGCGGCGGGGTGCGGCTGCTCACGGCGCACCGGTCCAAGGGCCTGGAGTGGGACGTCGTCGCCGTCTGCGGGGTGCAGGACGGCGCCTGGCCCGACCTGCGGGAACGGCATTCGCTGCTCGGCGCGGAGGAGCTCGACGCGCCGGCCCGCGGCGGGCTGCGGCCGCCACTGACCCGCCAGGATCTGCTCGCCGACGAGCGGCGCCTGTTCTATGTCGCGCTCACCCGCGCGCGGCGCCGGGTACTCGTCACGGCGGTGGACAGTCCCGACGACGACGGCAGCCGGCCCAGCCGCCTGCTCGAGGAGCTCGGCGTCGCCGTCCAGGCCGTGCCCGGCCGCCCGCCGCGGCCGCTGACCCTCGTCGCCCTCGTCGCCACGCTGCGCCGGCTCGCCACCGAGCCGTCGTCGAGCCCGGCGGTGCGCGCGGCCGCCCGTCGCCGGCTCGCCGCGCTCGCCGCCGCCCGCGACGACGCGGGTCGCCCGCTCGTCCCGTCGGCGCATCCGCGCACCTGGTGGGGGCTGCTGGACGTGACCAGGTCGGACGTGCCGGTCGTCGCGCCGGGAGCGCCGCTGCGGATGTCCGGTTCGTCGCTGTCGAGCCTCGGCACGTGTTCGCTGCGCTGGTTCCTCGAGCATGAGGCGCACGCCGTCACCGTCGCGTCCACCGCACAGGGCTTCGGCAAGGTGGTACATGCCCTGGCGGACGAGGTCACCACCGGCCGCACCCCGCCCGATCTGGACGCCCTCGACGCCCGCCTGGACACCGTCTGGCGCCACCTCGACTACGAGGCCCGCTGGCGCAGTGACCAGGAGCGGACCGCTGCCCGGGAGGCGCTCGCCCGCTTCCTTGCCTGGCACACCGCCGAGCGGGGCCGCGAGGTCGCCGGCGCCGAGGTCCGGTTCACCTGCCGGCTGACGGTCGACGGCCGTGAGGTGCTGCTGCGCGGCTTCATCGACCGCCTGGAGCTCGACGCCGACGGCCGCGTGCACATCGTCGACTTCAAGACCGGCCGCACCGCGCCCAGCGGCGCCGACCTCGCGGCCCATCCCCAGCTCGGCAGCTACCAGCTCGCCGTGCGCTCCGGCGCCCTCGACGAGGCGATCGGCGCCGACACCCCGGCGGCGGTGTCGGGTGGGGCGGAGCTGGTGCATCTGCGGCTGGACGCGGGCGGTGACGCGAGCGCGCCCCGGCTGCCGGGGGAGGCGCCCGGCGCGCCGCGGGTTCAGGCCCAGGAGCCGCTGCCCGCCGAGGGGCCGACCTGGATGGACGAGGTCATCGGGCATGCGGTGCGCGTCATCGACGCGGAGGCGTTCCGGCCCTCGGCCGGCGACCACTGCACGATGTGCACCTTCCAGGCGAGCTGCCCGGCCCGCCCCGAGGGACGGCAGGTGGTCGAGTGAACGGCCAGCCCGACAGCCGTGGGGCGATGCCGCGCCAGCCGTTCCTGCCCGGTCTCGGTGCCGATCCGGACGACGAGTTCGGCGACGGCCCGGCCCGCCGGCACCTCGACCCGGAGGATCTGGGCGACCTGCTGGAGGTCCCCTACACCGATGAGCAGATCGCCGCCGCCGCCGCGCCGCTCGAGCCGGGGGTGATCGTCGCGGGCGCGGGTTCCGGCAAGACCTCGGTGATGGCGGCCCGGGTGGTGTGGCTGGTCGCCACCGGTCAGGTGCGGCCCGAGCAGGTGCTGGGCCTGACGTTCACGACCAAGGCTGCCGCCGAGCTCGCCGGTCGAGTGCGCCTGGCGCTGCGCAGGGCCGGCGCGAGCGACCCCGCCGGTGCTGTCGGGGGCGCCGGGTCCGGACCTGGCGGGTTCCTCGGGGGGTGGGGGGCGTCCGCCGAGGAGGCGGAGGTCGACGGCGAGCCGACCGTCGCCACCTACCACGCGTACGCCGGGCGGCTCGTCGTCGACAACGCGCTGCGCCTCGGCCTGGAGCCGGACATCGCGCTGCTGTCCGGCGCCGCCCGCTACCAGCTCGCCGCGCGGGTTGCCCGGGCCCATGGCGGGACGGTGCGGGCGCTGACCCGGTCCATGAGCGCCGTCGTCGGGGAGATCGTCGCGCTGGACGCGGAGATGAGCGAGCATCTCGTCGAGCCGGACGCGCTCACCGCCTTCGACGGCGCCTTCCTCGAGGAGGCGCTCGCCGCGCTGGAGGCCGCCGGGCGCCGCCCGCGGACCAAGGGCGTGCAGGACCGGCTGCGCCGCTTCGCCCACACCGCCCGCGGGCGCCGGGAGCTCGCCGCGCTTGTCGCCGAGTACCGGGCCGCCCGCCTCGACCGCAACGTCCTCGACTTCGGCGACCAGGTCACCTACGCCGCCCGCATCGCCGAGACGATGCCCGAGGTCGGCCGGGCCGAGCGGGCCCGGGCCGCCGTCGTGCTGCTCGACGAATACCAGGACACCTCCGTCGCCCAGCGGCGCATGCTCGCCGGCCTGTTCGGCGGCGGCCACCCCGTCACCGCCGTCGGTGACCCCTGCCAGGCCATCTACGGCTGGCGCGGTGCGTCGGTGGCGAACCTCGACCACTTCCCGACCCACTTCCCGCGGGCCGACGGCAGCCCGGCGGCCGTTTACGAGCTGTCGGTGAACCAGCGCAGCGGCGGCCGGCTGCTCGACCTCGCCAACACGGTCGCCGCGCCGCTGCGGGCCCGGCACCGGGTCGTCGAGCTGCGTCCGCGCGCCGACGTCGCCGAGCGCGGCGAGACCGTCGTCGCACTGCACGTGAGCTGGGACGACGAGGTGGCGTGGCTCGCCGGCCAGCTGCGCCGGGTCGTGGACACGGGCACCGCCCCCGGCGACATCGCCGTCCTGGTCCGGGCTCGTGGCGACATCCCGCCGCTGCTGGCCGCGCTGCAGGGCGCCGGGCTGCCCGTGGAGGTCGTCGGCCTGACCGGTCTGCTCACGGTGCCCGAGGTGGCCGAGATCGTGGCGGTGCTGGAGGTCCTCGACGCCCCCACCACGAACGCCGCACTCGTCCGCCTGCTCACCGGCCCACGCGTCCGCCTCGGTGCGCGTGACCTCGCCGCGCTCGGCCGGCACGCCCGTGAGGTCGTCCGCCAGCCCCCCGACACCGACGGCCGGGGCGGTGGTCCCTCGTCGACGAACGACCGCGGGCAGGCCACCGCCGACGAGACCCCCGCGCAGGCCGCGCCGTCCGGTGACCAGGACGCGGGGCTGCCGGACCGGGGCGATCCGCTCGCCGCCGCCGTCGCGGACGTCGATCCGGCGGATGTCGTCGCCCTGTCCGACGTCCTCGCCGATCCCGGCCCGGAGGTCTCCGCCGAGGGCCGGGTGCGGCTCGGCCGGCTCGCCGCCGAGATCGACGCGCTGCGCCGCCATGTCGGCGAGGGGCTGCTCGACCTGGTGCACCGGGTCGTCGCGTCCATCGGCCTGGACGTGGAGCTGACCGCGACCGAGGCCGCCGTGCGCGCGCGGCGCGAGGAGAACGTCGCCGCCTTCCTCGATGTCGCCGCCTCCTTCACCGATCCGGACGGGGCCACCTCCCTGCACGGCTTTCTCGGCTTCCTGCGCGCCGCGCGCGAGCACGAGCGGGGCCTGGACGTCACTGGTCCCTCCGGCGCGGACGCCGTCGCCCTGATGACGATGCACCGGTCCAAGGGCCTGGAGTGGGAGGTCGTCGCCGTCCCGAACCTGAGCGAGAAGGTCTTTCCCGACACCTCCGTGCGTGACCAGTGGACGACGTCCCCCGGCGTCCTGCCGGTCCCGCTGCGCGGCGACGCCGCCGACCTGCCGGCCGTGTGGGTGTCCGACCAGAAGGCCGACCACGACGCCGCCACCGCCGCCGCGAAGGCCTACGCCGAACGGGAGGAACGGCGCCTCGCCTACGTCGCCGTCACCCGGGCGAAGTCGCTGCTGGTCGCGAGCGGTCACTGGTGGGGACCGGCGCAGAAGCGCCCCCGCGGGGCCTCGGTCTTCCTCGAGGAACTGGCCGAGCACGCGCGTGGCGGCGGGGGCCGGGTGGACGTGTGGGCGCCCCGCCCGGAGGACACGACGAACCCGGCACTCGCGACCCCTCCCGAGTTCGCCTGGCCGATCCCCTACGAGCCGGAGCCGTTCGCCCGCCGGCGCGAGGCGGCCAACGAGGTCCTCGCGCACCTGCGCACCGCCCTCACCCCCAGGCCCCGCCCCGCTCCCACCGGCTCCGCTCCCACCGGCTCCGCTCCCACCGGCTCCGCTCCCACCGGCTCCGCTCCGGCCGGTACCGCCCAGGGCGGCCCAGCCTCCTCGGGAACGGACTTCGCGGTCGGCGGGGACCCGCCGGACCTGACCAGAGCGGAGCGGGCGCTGCTCGCCGAGCTGGACCGGGAGACGGAGCTGCTGCTCGCCGAGGAGCGCGCGGCCCGTGTTCCCCGCCTGGACGTGCCACTGCCCGCGAACCTGACCGCCTCGGAGATCGTCCGCATGCGGGCGGACCCGGCGGCGTTCGCCCGCGAGCTGCTGCGCCCGCTGCCCCGCCGGCCGGTCGCCGCCGCCAGGCGCGGCAGCCGCTTCCACGCCTGGGTCGAGGAGCTGTTCGACCAGCGGACGCTGATCGGCGAGGACGACCTACCCGGCGCCCAGGATGCCGACCTGTCCGACGACGATCTCCGTGAGCTGCGCGAGGCGTTTCTGCGCAGCCCCTATGGCGCGCGCCGGCCCCACGCGATCGAGGAGCCCTTCGAGCTGCCGCTGGCAGGCCGGATCGTCCGCGGCCGCATCGACGCCGTCTACGACCTCGGCGGCGGCCGGTGGGAGGTCATCGACTGGAAGACCGGCCGCGCCCCCGCCGACGAGCTCCAGCTTGCCGTCTACCGGCTGGCGTGGGCCCGGCTGCGCGGCGTTGACCCGAACGCCGTTGATGCCGGCTTCCTCTACGTGCGCACCGGCGAGGTCGTCCGCCCCCGGCTGCTCGCCGAGGACGAGCTCGCCGCCCTGCTCGCGCACCCGCACGACGGCACCCACCGTCCCGGCCCCCATGGCCAGCCGGGTGCCGGGTAGGGAAATCCGCCGGTCAGGACAGAGGGTCGCCGAGGTCAACGAGCAGGGCACGGTGGTCGGAGATGGCGGTGCGGCGGGCCTGCACGGCACTGACCTCGCCGACGGGGCCGCGGGCCAGGACGTGGTCGAGCTGCGCGCGCGGCGCGTGCGCGGGGTAGGTGGGGGTGGCCGCGAGGCGATGCCAGCCGGTCAGCAGGGCGGGCAGCCGCCCGGGCAGGTTCAGGTCGCCGAGCAGGACGAGCGGCCCGTCGACGTCGGCCAGCCGGCGGGCCAGCCGCACCAGCTGCGCCGCGTTCCACCCCGGGACGAACGACAGGTGCGTGGTCACGGCGGTCAGCGGGCCGCCGGGCGCGTCGATCCGGGCGGCGATAGCGACCCGGGGCTCGTCGTCGAGCAGGATCAGCCGGCCACGGCCGTGGGGGCCACCCGGGATCGCGATGGGGGAGCGGATCGGCGCCCGGCCGAGCTCGATCACTCGCCAGTCGACGACCGGCAACCGGCTGATCAGGGCGATGCCATATGCCGGCTCGCCCGGGTCGGCCGGGCCGTTGGCGGGGCGCCAGCGCGAGCCGGGGGTGCCGAACACGGTGGGCACGAACCGCCAGCTCCCGGACGCGGCGCCGAGCGCCTCGGCGGCCTCGGCGGCCAGGTTCAGCCGGCCGGATCGGGGCTGGTCGACGTCGATCTCCTGCAGCCCGAGCACGTCCGCGTCGAGAGCCGCGACGACGGCCGCGAACCGCTGCGGCTCGACCCGGCCGTCGGTGAGGGACAGGCCGTGCATCACGTTGAAGGAGCCCAGCCGCACGCCCAGCACGGTACTCCGCGTCCCGTGAGCGACGCGGCCGGTCAGCGAACCGGTCCGTAAGCAGGGCGGTGCCGAAACGACGCGGCCTGGGCGCTACACAGCCGGTGCTCGGATGCGGCCGGTGGTCGTTGGCGGTCGAGTGCGCGTCTCGTGGGGCCCGGAGGCACCGGAATCAGGGGCGGGCGGCCGTGGACGGCGCCGGCGAGGCGGCATGGGCGTGGGCCGCGCCGGCGCGCAGCACCAGCTCGAGGTCGAAACGGACGTCGGGATCCTCCAGGCAGGGCCCGAACAGCTCGCGCAGCTGGTTGACCCGGTACCGCACGGTCTGCGGATGGACATGCAGCCGCTCGGCGATGAGCCCGCGCTGCCCGCGCAGCGACAGCCAGTGCAGCAGGGTCTCGGCCAGCCGCTCGCGCGTGCGGCCGGGCAGACCGTCGAGCGGGGCGAGCCGCCGGGTGGCAAGGTCCGTGACGAGACCTGGGTCGCGGGCGAGCAGCAGCGCGCTCAGGTGCTCGTCGGTGAACAGGGGGTCGGCGCCGTCCACCCCGGTGAGCCGGCCGGCTGCCCGGGCGTCACGGGCGCAGCGGGCCCGGGCAGCGCTCGCCGCGACCTGCCCGCACGGCACCGCCGGGCCGATGATGGCGCCGAGCCCGGTGAGCCTGGCGGCGAGCGCGGCGCGGGCTGGGCCGGGCTCGGCCGGTGCGACGAACAGCCAGGTGTCCGGCCCCTGGACCGCCCGCGGGCAGTCCGCGAGCCCCGCTGCGGCCCCGAGCCCGGCGGGGTCCAGTTCCGTCCCGGTGAGGAGTCCCGTCCCGCCGGCCAGTCCAGCCCTGGCCAGGTTGGGCCCGTTCGTGCCGGCCGCACTCGTCGCTGGGCCGCCTGGACCGTCGGAACCGCCGGAGCCCGGCCGGGCCGGGGCGTCGGGGATGAGGACGGCGGCCAGCCGCCGTGGTAGCGCCACGCCACCGGAGTCGGCGACCTGCACCACGGCCTCGACGCTCGCCCCGGTGAGCAGCATCTCGCCGAGCCGGTCCAGGAGGCGCTCACGCTCGCCCGCGGCGGTGAACTGCTCGGCCGCGTATCCCTCGGCCGAAGCGGCGGAGATACCGTCGATGTACGCGAACATCATCTCGGCGAGGCTGACCAGCCCGGCCGGGTCGACGCCGTGGCGGGCCGCCGCCTCCCCGAAGCGCCGCCACGACACCCGGGCGCCCACTCGGTAGGCGCTGAGCAGGTTGTCCAGCGAGCGCCCGGAGCGCACCTCGCCCCGGCCGAGGCGGACATACACCTCCCGGCTGGCGGCGAGGTCCGGCGCGAGGTGCGGACCAGCCTCGACCACGGCGAGGAAGCGGCGCAGTGCCTCGGCGACCCCACGGCGCACCCCCCGGCCGAACCCGCCCTCCAGCGGGCGCGCGTACGCCGGTACCTCGCGCGCGATCGCCGTCATGATCTCTTCGCCCAGGCGGTCAACCTCGGCCGCGAGAGTGGCGGGCAGACCGGCCGGAAACTGTCCCATGGGAACAGTCTGCCGGGTCGGGCTCGGCATCTGCCGCACATCGCCTCCGGTAGCCGGCCGGTCATGGTACGAACCCGTCCGAGCCGGCAGAATGCGGCGCGTGGACGCTCCGACCGGCATCATCAGCGGTCTGGTCACTGGGGTGATCATAGGTCTGCTGGGGCGGGCGATCGTTCCCCGGTCCCGCCGGGTTCCGATCGGCTGCGTGACGACCGTGCTGCTCGGGCTGCTGGGGGCGGCGCTCGGGCTGGTGGTGGCCGCGGCGATCGACGCCGGGCGGTTGGTGACCCTGCTGTTCCAGGTCGCCTTCGCCGCCGCGCTGATCCTCCTGGTCTCCCTGGCGGGCGCGGGTGGCGCGGGTGGGGTCGATGGGGTCGGAAACGCCGGCGGCGGCGGGCGGCGGGCGGCGTCGCGTGGACGGCGGCGCCGTCGCTCGCGCGGGCACGATGCGTAGTGACGTGCGGTGACGTGCGGGACGCGGTGCTTCGGCTCCCGGGCGGCCCTGCGGGCAGTAGCGTGAGCGCCGTGTCGTCGACGAGAGAACCCGGTCCGGTCGGCCCAGCCGCCGCGAGGTCGGCGCTGCCGGCATCCTCCTATCCAATCGAGCGGGCCCGCCTCGACAACGGGTTGCGGGTCCTGCTCGCCCCCGACCGGACGGCGCCGGTGGTGGCCGTCTCGGTGCACTATGACGTCGGTTTCCGGTCCGAACCCGAGGGCCGCACCGGCTTCGCGCACCTGTTCGAGCATCTGATGTTCCAGGGCAGCGAGAACGTCGGCAAGGCCGAGCATCCCAAGCACGTGCAGGCCGCCGGTGGAATCTTCAACGGGTCCACCCACCCCGACTACACCGACTATTTCGAGCTGCTGCCGTCCGGCGCTCTGGAACTCGCGCTGTTCCTCGAGGCCGACCGGATGCGCGCGCCGAAGATCACTCGGCAGAACCTCGACAACCAGATCGCCGTGGTGCAGGAGGAGATCCGGGTCAACGTCCTCAACCGGCCGTACGGCGGATTTCCCTGGATCAGGCTGCCGCCGGTCGCGTTCGACACCTTTCCCAACGCGCACAACGGGTATGGCGATTTCTCGGAGCTGGCCGCCGCCAGCCTCGACGACGCCGAGGACTTCTTCGACAAGTACTACGCGCCGGGCAACGCCGTCCTCACGATCGTCGGCGACATCGATCCGGCCCAGGCGCTCGGGTTCGTCGAGCGGTACTTCGGGAGCATCCCGGCTCGTACCGTCCCGCCGCGGGCGAGTTTCGCCGAGCCGGTACCGACCTCCGAGCGCCGCTCGTCGATCACCGACGCGCTGGCGCCGCGTGCCGCCCTCGCCGTCGGCTACCGCGTGCCCGACCCGATCGGCGACCTGTCGACCTACCTCGCCTACTACCTGCTGACCGAGGTGCTCACCGACGGCGACGCCAGTCGCCTGGAGCGCCGACTCGTCCAGAAGGACCGCTCCGTCCTCGGTGTCAGCACCTATCTCGGCACGTTCGGCAACCCGTTCGACCAGCGGGATCCGCTGCTGCTCACGCTGGACGCGCGCCAGTCCGAGGACGCCAGCGCCGACGCGGTGCTCACCGCCGTCGACGAGGAGCTCTCCCGCCTCGCGCACGACGGCCTCGCCGCGGGCGAGCTGGAGCGGGTCCAGGCACGGGTGGCCTCCTCGCTGCTGCGCGAGGCCGACGACGCGCTCGGCCGGGCGCTCGCGATGGCCGTCCACGAGCTCTACCGCGGCCGGGCCGAGCTGGTGAACGAGCTGCCCGCGGAGCTGGCGGCCGTCACCGGGGAGGCGGTCGCCGCTGCCGCGGGTTCCCTGCTCACCCAGGGCCGTTCCGTCCTCGAACTGCGCGCTGGCGCCGCTTCATGATCAGGAGTGCCGTGACCTCGACCGATCCCTCCTTCTCGGCGCCGGCCGCGACCGCGTCGCCCGCCTCGCCGGCCGCGGCCGCGGGGATCATCCCCGCGGTGCGTCCGACCGTCCCAGCCCAGCTGCCCGCCGTCACCGATCACACCCTCGACAACGGCCTGCGGGTGCTGGTCGTCGAGCGGGCCAGCGTGCCGATCGTCGAGGTGCGGCTGCGCATCCCGTTCGCCGGTGCCGGGGCCGACCACCAGGCTCGCGCGGAGGTCCTGGCGGAGACGCTGTTCACCGGTTCCCCCCGGTTCGACCGGGTGGCGCTCGCCACCGAGGTGCAGCGCCTCGGTGGCGCCCTGTCGACCGGTGTCGACAGCGACCGGCTCGCCGTCGTCGGCTCGGCGCTCGCGACGAACCTCGAGCCGCTGCTGGAGATCCTCGCCGAGGTGCTGCTCGGCGCCACCTACCCGGACGACGAGGTGGCCGGCGAGCGGGACCGCATCGTCGAGGACACGGCGGTCGCCCGCAGCCAGCCGGCCGTGATCGCCCGCGAGGCTCTGCTCGAGCGGCTGTTCGGGGACCATCCCTACGGCACCGGCATCGTGGACCCCGCCGTCGTGAGCCGGGTCGGCCCGGCGGACGTGCGCGCCCTGCACGCCGCCCGCGTCTCCCCGGCCGGCGCCATCCTCACCCTGGTCGGCGACGTGCGGCCCGAGCGGGCGATCGCCGCGGTCACCGCGGCACTCGGGTCGTGGAGCGGCCGCCCGGCCGCGCCCGCCCCGGCCCTGCCCGATGTGCGGACCGGCCCGGTGATCATCATCGACCGGCCCGGCGCCGTGCAGACGAACATCCGCCTCGGTGGCGCGGCCCTCGACCGCTCCGCGTCCGGGTACCCCGCGCAGCGGATGGTCAGCACGATCTTCGGCGGCTACTTCAGCTCACGGCTGGTCGACAACATCCGCGAGGACAAGGGCTACACCTACTCGCCGCGCAGCTCGATCGATCACTACCAGGCTGGTTCGCGGTTCACCGTGGCGGCCGACGTCGCCACCGAGGTGACCGGCCCGGCGCTGCTGGAGCTCCTCTACGAGCTGGGCCGCCTCGCCGTGCTGCCGCCCGCTCAGCAGGAGCTGGACGCGGCGCGCCAGTACGCCGTCGGCACGCTCGCGCTCGGCAGCGCGACGGCCGCGGGGCTCGCCTCGACGCTGTCCGCGCTCGCTGGCGTGGGTCTCGGCGTCGACTACCTGCGCGACCATCCGCGGGCTCTCGCCGAGGTCACCCTGGACGACGTGCAGGCGGCCGCGGCCGAGCTGCTCGCGCCCACCCGGCTGGTCACCGTGCTTGTCGGCGACCGGGCCAGGATCGCCGGCGCGGTCGGCGCCCTCGGGCTCGTCGCCGACGCCTGACCAGGCAGGTACCCGCTCCCGCTCCGGCCCTCAGTGCCTGGTCGAGGCGGAGCGGGGTGGAGTGGGGCGGGGTGTGTTCCCGCCGCTGCCCGGTCCGGGGGGGACCCCGCCGGGCGTGGCGGGCCCCCCGCCGGCCCCTCCGCCGTGTCCGCCATGTCCGCCGTGCCCAGCGCCGCCGCTGGGTGACGCGGGGCGGCCGCCGAGTTCCCCGGGCAGGACAGCACGCGGGTCGCCGACCGAGTCCACGACCTGACGGGCCAGGTCGTGGACCCGGCGGCCCATTCCGCGGGCCGTTCGCCGCAGTCGCTCAAAGGCCTCCCGCGGCCGGATCTGGTTGCGCTCGGCCAGGACCCCGATGGCCTGCTCGACGACCACCCGGGACGCCAGCGCGTGCTCGAGCTGCACAACCGACAGCCGAAGCTGCTCGACCTCGCCGAGATCGCGATCCGCCCGGCGGGGCCGCCCGGGTGGCGCGAGATCCTCGGCGAGCAGGTCGGAGAGCACCATCGCGGACAGCAGGTCGCCGACCGGACGAACCTCGGTACCGGGACCCTCCACGATCCATCCGGCGGTCGTCCGCCGCAGCCGCATGTCCGAGAGGGCGCGGCGCGGCGCGGTCGGCTGGCCCTTCGGACCCGCGGGACCCCCGCCGGGCCCACTGCCACCGACCGCGGCCGGCGGGGGTCCGGGGCGCGGTGGCCCGGCACGCCCGGGAGGTCCGGGGCGCGGCGCGCGGGCGATCGTCTGCGGTGTGGGGGTGGCCGGCCTGCCAGGCGGCCGCGGAGCGGCGGCCGCGGGGCCGGGTTGGCCTGCCGACTCGACGCCGGCGGCATCCGGCGCGGGCTGCGTCGCCGGCGCGGGCTGCACGGATGGCGTTTCATCCCGGGACCGGTCGTGGGGCGCTGACGGCCCGCTGGGCGGCGTCGTCTCGGCGGCGGGAGCAGGCTTCGCAGCCGGGGCCTCGTCCGCGGTGGGGGCCGGTTGCGCGGCGGTGGCGGGCGGCTCGGGATGCGCGGGGGCGGGCCGTGGTCCGTTGGCCGAAACCCCCGGCGGATGTGCCGCGGGCAGGTCGCCAGCGGCCCCCAGGGCATCGGCGATCCCCCGGACGAGAGCCCGGTCATGCGCGGAGACCGGCACCTCGCCGCGGTCGAGGCCGACTAGGACCCCGAGCAGCCGGCCGTCCGGCCTGATCACCGGCGATACGTGATAGCTACGCACCCCCAGCTGGAGATGCTCGGCGGTGTCGGCGGAGGGATGCCCCGGTGTGACTCCGGCGGCCGCCGCGGGAGCACCGTCGAGCACGCGGGCGGTGAGACTGTCCGCGCGTGGACAGTGGGTCCCCTCGTCGAGACCGGGGAAGGTTCCCGACACACGGAGATAGCTCGCAGTCGTCGCAGATACCACGACGAAACAGGCTGTCTCCATCCGGTCCAGGGCGCGAACGGCCCGCAGCGCGGCATCGACGGTGCTCCACGCCTGTTCTGAAGGTGCTGACGACACAGGCCGAACTCTCCCACAAACTTCACGGGCAGTGACGGACACCGTCCCACGAGCCGGCCGCGTGTGCGGTGGGAAGGTAAGAACTCCCGGGATGTTGTTGCTCTACGTATCCGTTATGCGGCAGAAGTGACCTTCTCGGTGACCTGGCGGAGGCTCGGGTTCGTCATCACAGTGCCATCCGGAAAGAGCACCGTCGGCACGGTCGCGTTCCCGTTGTTCGCATCGCGGACAAGTTGCTCTGCCGTCGGGTCGTTCTCGATATCGACGGTCTTGTACTCGAGCCCCGCACGATCGAGTTGTGCCTTCAGGCGAACGCAGTAGCCGCACCAGGAAGTCGTGTAGATCGTGAGCACGAAAGGGCCTCCAAGCCACAGGGACGCAACCGACCGTGTAACAGCGCCGCGCCGTCGAGGCTTCCCGGCCCCGGGCGGTACTACCGTGTCGAGGGATGTCCGGATCGCCTGCTCCCGCCACCCCTTCCGCCGGGTCGTTCCCACCCGCCGCACCACCGCGGGACCTGCTCGACGCGCTTGACCCCGAGCAGCGGAGCGCGGCGGGCGCGCCGCTCGGACCAGTCTGCATCCTGGCCGGTGCCGGTACGGGCAAGACGCGCACGATCACGCACCGAATCGCCCACATGGTCGCGGATCTGGGGGTTACTCCCGATCAGATCCTCGCGGTCAGCTTCACCACCCGGGCCGCCGGTGAGCTGCGCGGGCGACTGCGGACGATGGGCGTGCCCGGCGTGCAGGCGCGGACGTTCCACTCCGCGGCGCTGCGCCAGCTGCACTACTTCTGGCCGTCGGTGGCCGGCGGGCCACTGCCCTCCCCGGAACCGAGCAAGATCCCGAACATGGCCAGGGCGGCCGCCCGGCTGCGGCGCAGCGCCGACCGAGCAGAGCTGCGCGACCTGGCCGCCGAGGTCGAGTGGGCCAAGGCGACGCTCGTCGCGCCGGCCGACTACGCGGCCGCGGCGGCCGCCGCCGCCCGGGAGACCTCCACACCCCCCGAGGTCGTCGGCCGGCTCTACGCCGCCTACGAGGAGGTCAAGCGGGAGGCCGGCGTCCTCGACATGGAGGACCTGCTGCTGCTCACCGCGGCGATGATCGAGGAGCACAGCTGGGTCGCCACCGAGCTGCGCGCCCGCTACCGCCACTTCGTCGTCGACGAGTACCAGGACGTCAACATGCTCCAGCAGCGCGTGCTGGAGGCCTGGCTCGGTGACCGGGACAGCCTCTGCGTCGTCGGCGACCCCCATCAGACCATCTATTCGTTCGCCGGCGCGTCGCCGCGCTACCTGGTCGACTTCCCGCGCCGCCACCCGGAGGCGACCGTCGTCCGGCTGGTGCGTGACTACCGGTCCACGCCGCAGGTCGTGGCGCTCGCGAACCGGTTGGTGCGGGCGACGCCGCGGACCGGGCTCGTCGCCGTGCCCAGAGGCGGCCCGGCCCCCGTGTGGCTGGAGTGCGAGAGCGAGCCGGACGAGGCCGCCGCCGTCGTCAGCCGCATCCGCACCCTGCTCGCCCGGGGAACGCCGGCCAGCGCCATCGCGGTGCTGTACCGGACGAACGCCCAGTCCGAGGCGTACGAGGCGGCGATCGGCGCCGCGGGCATCGCCTACCTCGTCCGCGGCGGTGCGAAGTTCTTCGCCCGAACCGAGATCGTCACCGCGATGCGGCTGCTGCGGGCCGCCGTCCGCTCGGCCGACACCGACCGTCCCGAAGGCCTCGCCGACGCCGTCGCGGACGTCCTCGGCGCGCTGAACTGGCAGCCCGGTTCGCCCGCCGTCGGGTCCGGCGCCGAGCGGGAGCGGTGGGAGAACCTCGCGGCCCTGCACCGGCTCGCCGTGGACCTGGCCTCGCGGTCACCGGCGGCGGGCCTGCCGGAGTTCGTCGCCGAGCTCGCCGACCGCGCGATCCACGAGCACCTGCCCACCGTGGAGGGGGTGACCCTGTCCACCCTGCACGCCGCCAAGGGCCTGGAATGGGACGCCGTGTTCCTGGTCGGGCTGACCGAGGGCACGCTTCCGCTGGTCCACGCGCGGACCGCCGAGCAGATCGAGGAGGAACGCCGCCTGCTGTACGTCGGCGTGACCAGGGCGCGCGTCCACCTGGTGCTGTCGTGGTCGCTGGCTCGCGCCGAGGGTGGCCGCCGGGTGCGCCGCCCCTCCCGCTTCCTGGACGACCTGCGGCCGGTGCGCGGCGGTGTGGGCGGTCTCGCCCGAGCGGGCGGTGGTGGCGCCGGCGCTGACGGCGGCGCCGGCCGGGGTGGGTCCGACGCCGCCTGGGCGGACGACGAGGGCGGCGGGCGTGGGCGTGGGGTCGACGGGGCGGGGGCGTCGAGGGCTGCGGGTCGTGGGCGGTCGGCGGTGCGCTGCCGGGTCTGTGGCACGGGCCTGACCGGGGCCCAGGCCCGGGCCGGGCGGTGCGACACCTGCCCGACCGAGGTCGACGCCGCGCTGTATGAGCGGTTGCGCGCCTGGCGGTCGGCGAGGGCCCGGGAGCTGCGCCTGCCCGTCTTCGTCGTCGTCACCGACGCGACGCTGCGCGCGATCGCCGAATGCCAGCCCGCCTCGGTCGCCGAACTCGTCCGGATTCCCGGCATCGGCCAGGCGAAGCTCGACCGGTACGGGCAGGCGATCCTCGACCTGGTGGCCGGACGCGTGCCGCCGATGGCGGACGGAGGCCCACCCTCGTGACAGTTCGTGTCCGACACGCGACACAGAAAATACATTGAGGTTCGCGCCGGGTCCTTCTACCGTTACTCACGACAGCCGACGCCAGCCGGAGGAACGGTCGCGTTCCCTGGCCCCCGAGAAGGAGGTGATCTCGAAGTGCTCAGCATTCTGATGGACAGGGCAGGCATCGAGGTCGCTCGTCCGTGGGGTTATCGGCCCGGCGTCATCGTTGCGTCCATCGGCACGTCGGTGAATCCCGCCGTCGGCATGTTGCTCGAGTGCGCCCCGCAAGCCCCGGCTGGTCCGCGGGTCCTGCCGGCCATGTCGGACAAGCGGGCCAAGCGGGCAATGCCGGCCGGGCGCGCCCAGGCACCCGTGCGGGCTCAGGCGTCCACGAAGACTCTCGGGGCCACCCGGGCGCCGCGGGCTGCCACGGCCGTCGGGGATGCCACGTTCGCGCACCGTCACCTCATCTCGGGATCCCTTCGCGATCCGCTTCCGGACTAGGTCCGCGGAGCCGTCGTCGAGGCCGCGATCCCGATGGGGATCGCGGCCTTTGTCGTTTTCGCTTCTCTTTCCTGACCGCTCGAAGACCAACCCGTGTGAGAGGTGACACCGGTGTTCGATCACTCGATCGTCTCCCGGATCGAGCGGGATCAGCTCGTCCTGCCCTGCTGGGACGTCGATCCTGAGATGTTCTTCGCTGAGTCTCCGGCGGACGTGGAGACCGCCAAGGCTGTCTGCCGTGCCTGCCCGGTCCGTACCGCCTGCCTCGCCGCCGCGCTCGACCGTGCCGAACCGTGGGGGGTGTGGGGTGGGGAGCTGGTCGTGACCGGCACCGTCGTGCCCCGTAAGCGGCCCCGCGGCCGTCCGCGCAAGGTGCGTCCGGAGGAGGTCGCCGCCTGACCCCGTGAGCTGGCGGCCGCGGGACACGGCCGGCGATCCGGCACGCGGGCCGTCCGGGATGTGACCCGGTCCGCACGGGCGGGACACCGATGATTCGGTGTCCCGCCCGCTGACGTTGCCCCGTTATTCCTTCCGGGGCTCGGGTGTGTCCCGGTACTGTGCCGGCGTGCCCAGCAGCGAGCGTGTCTACCCAGTGTCGACCGGCCCGGTGACCGAGGCGGCCGGGATCCCGTCGTCGCCGGTCGGCGTTGACGACGTGTCCCTGGCCGTCGCCGCCCTGACCGCGCCCGAGCTGGCCGCGATCGTCGACCTGGTGGCCTGGGTCGACACCGGCTGGTTGTACGTGGCGAACGCCGCGGGCTCCGCGCGGCTGCCGATCGCGGACCCCGACGGTCCCTGGGAGCTGCGCTTCGGGCGTGACCCGCTGGCCTCCCAGGACCCGATGTTCGCCGTGCCGCTCGCCGCGGCACTGGCCGATCCGTCTCCGCCGAACGAGCGCAACTCCTACCCGTTCGCCGGCCGCCGGCTGCTGTCCGCGTTCGGTGACGCCACTCGCTCACCCGACCTCATCGTCGTGCACACCCCCGGCCACTACTGGCCCGAGCAGGGCGGGCACCTCGGCGAGCACGGGTCGCTCGACGCCGGGCAGTCCCGCGCGCCGTTGCTGCTGTCGGGTGCCGGGGTACGCGCCCGGGGCACGCATGCGGCCGCGGCCCGCATCATCGACGTCGCTCCCACGCTCGCCGCCCTCGCCGGCGTAACCATGGACGGCGTCGAGGGGACCCCGTTGACCGAGCTGGTCGGCCCCGGCGCCCGCCATGTCGTCGGCCTGCTGTGGGATGGCGCGAACAGCAACGACCTGCTGGCCCTGGCCGCGGCCGGGGAACTGCCCGGCGTCGCCCGGCTGCTGGCGAACGGCGTCGCCCTGGCCGGCGGGGCCCTCGCCGAGTTCCCGAGCGTGACGCTGACCAACCACACCTCGGCGCTCACCGGCGTCGGTCCCGGCCGACACGGGATCCTGCACAACGTCTACTTCGACCGCGCCGTCGGACGCCAGGTGGTCGTCAACGACGTCCGGACCTGGCATGCCGCCTGCGACCAGCTCCGGGACGGCGTCGAGACCCTCTTCGAGGCCCTCGCCCGGACGCGGCCGGACGCGGTGAGTGCGTGCGTGAACGAGCCGGTCGACCGGGGGGCGCACTACTCGACGTTCGGGCTGGTCCGCGACGCCGGCGCCAGCGGCGGAGCCGGCGACATGGGGGACTACCTCCCGCCGGCCGAGGGCGATCCGCACGCCAGCGCCCGCTGGGTGTCGGAGAACCCGGACTACGCCTGGTCCACCCGGGTCGACGCGCTGGGACTCGCCCAGGTGCTCCAGCTGTGGGGGACCCACGCGACGCCGCCCGACGTCATGTGGTGGAACACCACGATCACCGACACCGGCCACCACGGCGGCGGACCCTACTCGGAGCAGTCCCGGGCCTCCCTGCGCGACGCCGACGCCCGTCTCGTTACTTTCCTGGACCTGCTCGAAGAGCGCGGCCTGCTCGCCGACACCGCGATCCTGCTGACCGCCGACCACGGCTCCGAGGCCGCCGACCCGACCTGCCGCGGCGACTGGGGCGACGCCCTGCGCGCCACCGGCATCCCCTTCCGGGACGAGGGCTACGGCTTCATCTACCTCGGCGAGGACGCCCTCGCCGCCGGCCAGGACGCTCCCGCCACCGATCCAGCCTGAGCCCCGCCTGATCGCCGCCGTGCCATGACCAGACGCACGCCCTAGTCGCCGGCGGCGGCAGGTGCGTCCAGCGCCCGCTCGGCCGCAGGCTGGGGTTGCGTTGCCTCGACCGGTGGCTCCTGGGGCGGCGGGACAGGCTTCGCTCGCCCGCCGCGGCGCGCACCACGCTGCGCGGGCGGCGGAGCGGACTCGCCCGCTCCGGCCGTGGCCCCGGTCTTCGCCTGCTCGGCTGGTGTGCTGGTCGTCGGAGGGTCGGTTGGCGAAGGGATCTTCGCCGCGGCGGCCTTCGCACCATTCCTCGGCGACCTGGCCTTGCTGGTGGTCTTCGCCGGAGTGGCCGTGGCGCCGGTCTTCGCCGACCTGACCGCGCGGCGGCGACGGGTGGGCGGTTGCGGCGCGAGGACGACCGGGCCGGGCAGCGGGCGGACGACGCCGGACTCGTCCTGGACCCGCAGGACCGGCAGGCTCCGGTCCGGCCGGTTGGCATCCTCGGCGGCCTTCGCCACGGGCGTGCCGGGTTCCGCGAAGCCCGGCTGCCAGCGTTCCATCTCCGCCCGGAACGGGCCGGAGCTGCCCAGCTGGCAGAGAATCCCGATCGCGCCGAGCGTCACCCGGTGGATGAGCAGGTACGACGGCGGCAGGTTCAGCTGGCGGCCGAGCTGCGCGGCCGTGGAGCGCCAGTCGCTGAGCCTGGTTGCCTCACCGCGCAGCCAGGCACGGGAGAAGGTGAACTCCTCGCCCGTGATGGGCGCCAGCATCGGCGCGAGGTAGTCCAGCAGGTCCTCGGCCTCTATCTCGGCCGACGGCGGGACGAAACCCTCGGCGCGCAGGCCGTCCGCCACCGCCTCGGCGTCGCCCTCAAGGGTCTGACGAGCCAGCCGGCCGATCGGCTCGGGCAGACCGCCGGGCAGACGGTTGACCGCGCCGAAGTCCAGGACGCCGAGCCGGCCGTCCGGGAGCAGCCGGAAGTTGCCCGGATGCGGGTCGGCATGCAGCAGACCGGCCCGCGCCGGGCAGGAGTACAGGAATCGGACCAGCAGCAGCCCGGCCCGGTCCCGCTGCTGCGTGGTGCCGTCGGTGATGATGGTCGACAGCGGGATCCCGTCGATCCACTCGCTGACGATCACCCGGTCGGAGCCGGCCAGCGGACGTGGGACGACGATGTCGGGATCGTCCTGGTAGGCGGTCGCGAAGGCGGACTGCCACGCCGCCTCCAGGCGGTAGTCCAGCTCCTCGGTGATCCGTGCCTTGAGCTCCTCGACCAGCGGCTTGATGTCCAGCCCCGGCGTGACCGCGCCGAACAGCCGCGCCGCACGCCCGAGCTGGGTGAGGTCCGCCAGCAGCGCCGGCCCGGCCCCCGGGTACTGCACCTTGACGGCGACCGCCCGGCCATCGGCCCAGACCGCCCGATGGACCTGGCCGATGCTGGCCGCGGCGGTCGGCGCGTCGTCGAACTCGGCGAACAGCTCCCGCCAGCCCTCGCCGAACTCCTCGGTGAGGACCCGGTGGACGACGGCGGCGGGCAGGGGCGGAGCCGCCTCCTGGAGCTTGGTCAGCGCCGCCCGGTAGGGCGCCGCGACCTCGTCGGGCAGCGCAGCCTCGAAGACGGACAGCGCCTGCCCCAGCTTCATCGCCCCGCCCTTGAGCTCACCGAGGACGCGGAAGATCTGCGCCGCGGTGCGCTGCTGGAGCTCGGTGGCGACTGCCTCCGCGGGCCGGCCCCCGATGCGCTTGCCGACGCCGAGGGTGGCGCGGCCGGCGATCCCGAGGGGGAGCGTGGCCAGCTTGGCGGTGCGGACGACGGCCCGCCGCGGGATGTCGGACACCGCTCCATCGTGCCTCCTCGCGCGCCGCGGCGGGCGGTCGCGTCGGGTGATGGACCTGCTGCCCGAACTGTCCCGGACCCACGGTTGTCCCGGGCCGGCCGCTACCGGGGCACAGGGGGGCCGAGTGCTCCTGCCGCGGCCGTTCGGGCCGTGCGACAGGGACAGTTGGGATGCACCGGCCAGCTGCGCCGACGGATCCGCCAGTCCGGGACGGCGACCTCCAGCGTGCCGTCCGCCGTTACGGGAAGTGGCGGCGGTGAGGGAATTGATGTGGCGTAAATCACGGTGTTGGAGGTTGTCTGCCCTCGGGTGAAATCCGAGTTGTCGGACAGGTGGCCGCTCTGGGGCGTCGGGCGGTTCGCCACTCCCCGGGGCCTGCCAGCCCGCGACGAGGGCGTGGCGGCTCGGTCGAGGTAGGCGAGGGCCTGCATGGCCGTGAGCGCGGCGACGAGGCTCGCGAGGGTGATCTCGCAGGGGTCCTGACCGATGGTGCGCGGCCGGACCAGCTGCATCGCCAGCAGCGGCCAGGCCGGATCGAGGCCCTGGCGGTGCAGGTGCTGGCAGTGCAGGCAGGCGGTGACGCCCGGCACGACCAGCGGGCCCACGATCCCGCTCGTCTCCCGCACGCCGGTCAGGAGATGGGCGCCGCCGGCGGCTTCGAGGTCGAGGCTGTCGACCGGCGCGACCGTCGGCGGACCGACGGGGGCGAGCACCGTGAGATCCGCCGTGAACCGGCTTGGCCCGGGCGCCGCCCCGCTGCCGGGCGGGACGGCCCTGCCAGCCGCGGGCCGGAGGCGGGGTTCGGCCTCCTCGCGACGGACCCGATCCATGGCGGCACTCGCGGCGAGCGCGCGGGGACGGCCGATGTCCTCCAGCCCCAGACCGCCCGGGGAGACGTCGGCGGGCGTGGTCATCGCGGGATCGTCGACGACGACCCGGCCCACCCCGGCCGCGGCGAGCAGGGCGGCGATCTGCGCCCCGACCCGGCCGGCGCCCCGCACGAGCACCCGGGCGGCCCGGCGGGCGTGCAGCACCCGGGAAGGCCGCCCGGGATCCGCCGAGTGCACGGACAGCGCCGCAAGGTCGGGAAGCAGGCGGTCCCGCTCGGCGGTGGGCAGTGGCGCGGCACCGGGCCGGGGTGCCGCGTCGTCGAGCAGGCCGGCGCGGTCGAGCAGGTCCAGCAGATCCTGGCCACCCGTTCCGATACGCATCCGCACCTGTTCGAGGGTGCGGCGGCCGTCGAGCGCGTCGAGCACCGCGGTGTGGGCCGGGCGCAGGCCGGTGACGAGCACGGCCGAGGCCGGGTCGATACCGAGCTGGAGGGTCGAGCCGTTGTGCCAGAGCCGACGTAGGCCCGGCTTGAGGATCGGGCGCATGGATCCCCCGCAGGTCCGCCGGAGGCGTGGGCCACCGGACACGGATGGGTGTCACCGGCCCAGGGGCCGGTGGCGTTCACCGTGCCACGGCCTCCCGCCGTGGGGCGAGCCTGTGGACAGCGACTGTGGAGGACCTGTGGACGGGTCAGGCCTTCGGGGCGGGACCGTCGGCGCCACCGTCCGGGTCGCCATCCTTCGGGCCGGCATCCTCCGCTCCGGTGCCCGCATCCGTGGGGGCGCTGGGACCATTGGAGGTCTGGGGACCGGAGGTCCGGGGGCCGGAGGACCGGCCACCGCCCTCCGCGGGCGGTGTGTCCCGCAGCTTCTCGATCTCGGCGATCGGGTCGTCCAGGATGCTCGCCGCCTCCCCGCGCACGAAGCCCTCGGGGGAGACGAGGTCGTCGGCGGTGGGCAGCAGGTCAGGATGGGCCCACACCGCGTCCCGCCCCTCCCGGCCGCGGTCCTGCGTGAGCGCCTCCCACAGCGCGGCGGCCTCACGCAGCTTGCGCGGCCGCAGCGACAGGCCGACCAGCGTCGAGAAGGTCTGCTCGCCCGGCCCGCCCTCGGCCCGGCGGCGGCGCACCATCTCCCGCAACCGGCCGGAGCCGGGCAGGTGATCGGTGGCGGCCAGGTCGGTCACGTGGTCGACCCAACCCTCGATGAGCGCGAGGATCAGCTCGAGCCGGGCGAGTGCCGCCTGCTGCTCGGGGGTGGTCGCATCGTTGAAGACGTCCTCGCCGAGTGCCTCGGAGAGCCGCTCGGGGTTCATCAGGGCCGTCGGGTCGACCATCCGCATGACCCGCCCGACCGCCTCGGTGTCCACCGCGATGCCGCGGGCGTACTCCTCGACGGCGCCGAGCACGTGCGCCCGCAGCCAGGGCACGTGCGCGAACAGCCGGTTCGAGGCGGCCTCGCGCAGCGCCAGGTAGATGCGCACCTCGTCCTCGGGGAGCTCCAGCCCGGAGCCGAACGCGGTGACCCCGGCGGGCACCAGCGCGGCCGTTCCCGCCGGGGCGAGCGGCAGGCCCACCTCGGTCGACGAGACGACCTCCCCGGCCAGCGTGCCGATCGCCTGCCCCACCTGGGCGCCGAACAGCATCCCGCCGACCTGGTTCATCATCTGGACGATCGGACCGCCCGAGGACATCAGCGAGCCCAGGTCCATGCCCGGGGGCAGCGCGTCCCGCAGCTCCGGGGGCAGCTCGATACCGCCGCCGCCCAGCTGGCTCAGGCCACTGGAGATGCCCGTGCGCATCGCCTCGACGACCTTCGCGGCGATCGGGTCGCACAGCGTGCGCCACACCGGCAGCGTCTTCTCGATCCACTCCACCCGGGACCAGCCCGCCGCCGTGGTCGCGCCGGACGGGAGTGTGGTCACCGGGTCCTGCCAGACGTCGGCGATCCGCAGCGCCTCGGCGACGAGATGCTGCTGGCCCATCGGCACACTCGAGGCGCCGTCGCCCAGCGAGCGCACGGCGACCTGACGGGCCAGCTCCCAGTTCACCGGGCCGCCCTGCCAGGACAGCAGCCGTTCGAGCTCGGCGAAGAAGGGCGCACCGCCCCCGAACGGGGAGCGGGGATCCTCGCCACCGCCGGACGGGGTGAAGCCGAACGGGAAGTTGCCACTCATCGGACGTGACCTGATCGGGGAGCTGGGCGTCGCATGCGCGGTTGGGCCATGAACCCACGGTAATGCGTTTTCTGGGTTCTGGCCGGAACGGATGCTGCCACGTCCGGTTACGGTCGTGGATGTGGACCCGATGTGTTCTCCCGCGATCATCTCGGCGGCGGTCGACCCGGCCGGCACCCCCGGCCGGGTGGTCCTGGCGGAGGTTCGTGACAGTCCGTTGTCGGTCGATGAGTGCATGGCTGCCGTCCTGCTCCCCGATGTAGGCGGGATCGCGCTGTTCGTGGGCGCGGTACGCGATCACGATCATGGTCGTCACGTGACGGACCTCGCTTACGAGGCGCATCCACGCGCCGCCGTCGAGATCGGGCGGATCGCGGCCGAGGTGGCTCGCGAGGGGGCCGTGCGCGCGATCGCCGTGACCCACCGGGCGGGCCACCTTCGGGTGGGAGAACTGGCGGTCGTGGTCGCGGTGGGCGCGGCGCACCGCGCCGAGGCATTCGCCGCCTGCCGTCGTCTGATCGATGACATCAAGGCGCAGGTTCCCATTTGGAAACACCAGATTTTTGCGGATGGCGCGGCGGAATGGGTAGGCGCCTGCTGAGCGGGGCACCTACGATAGAAATAAGTCATCTTCTTGTTCGTCTCGACGTCGAGGCCTCCCATGTGGCTCCTGCTGATCCCCCCTGCCGCCGTGTTCCTGACGATCGCGTGGGTTGCTCTGCGCAGCCGGCCCGACCGCACCTCCGAAGCAATGATCACCATTGAGGGTTACCGGCGCAGCCTGGCCGCTCTTGCCCGCCCGATTACCCCCCAGCCCGCCGCGCCCTCCTCGCGGCCCGGCGCCGACCTCGACGACCCGTACTTCCCCGATCCGCCGCCCTTCTCCGATCCGCCCCGCATCGACGACGATCTGTCCCGGCTGGGCGATCTCTCGCGTCTCGAGGATCTGCCCCGCTTCGGGGAGTCCCGGCCGACGGCCGACTCCCTGCCCGCCACCGGTCCGCTTCCCCTGGCGGACCCGCCGGCGCAGGGCCCCTCCGAGCTGTCCTGACGGTCATGCCGGCGTCCGCTCCCTCCACGGGGGCGGACGCCAGACCGCCCGGGTGACGGGTGGTGCCCGGCTGCGCGGTGGTACCCGGCTGCGCGGTGGTACATAGACTGCGTCCATGGCCCGGCGTACCCAGACACTGGTGGTTACGTCGGTACTGGCGCTGGTGCTACTCGTCGTGGGTCTCTGGCTGCCCGTACCGTTCGTCACCCTGGCCCCCGGGCCCGTCACCGACACTCTCGGCAGCGTGGACGGCACCCGGCTCATCACGATCGAGGGCCGGCAGACCTATCCGACCTCGGGCCGCCTGGAGCTCACCACCGTCGAGGAGACTCCGAAGCTCAACCTGGTCAACGCCCTGGGCGACTGGCTCGACTCGGACCGGGCCGTCGTGCCCACCGAGCTCATCCGGCCCCGGGGCTCCACCCAGGAGCAGGTCCAGCAGGAGAACACCCAGGCCATGCTGGACTCCCAGGACCAGGCGACGAGCGCCGCGCTCGGCCAGCTGCACATCGCGCCGACCGGCCACGCGATCGCCGTCTACACGGTCCCCAGTGGCTCGCCGGCCACGGACAGGCTCGCCGTCGGGGACGTGATCACCCAGGTCAACGGGGTTGCGATCACCAGCCAGAACCAGCTGCGTGCTGAGGTCGGCAAGGTGCGTCCCGGGGCGCCGGTCACCGTCGGCTACAAGCGGGACGGCAAGCCCGCGACCACCACGATCACCACCCGCCCGGCGACCGACGACCCGGCCCGGGCCATGATCGGCATCACCACGACCGACAAGCGGACCTATCCGTTCACGGTCCGGATCCGGCTGTCGGACGTCGGCGGGCCCAGCGCCGGCCTGATGTTCGCGATGGGCATCGTCGACCTGCTCACCCCCGGTGAGCTCACCGGGGGAAAGATCATCGCGGGTACCGGGACGATCACCGCGGACGGTCAGGTGGGCCCGATCGGCGGGATCCAGCAGAAGGTCCTCGGCGCCCGGGCGTCCGGAGCCACGATCTTCCTGGTGCCATCCCAGAACTGTGCCGACGCCCGCGGGGTGAACAGTGGGAACGCCCCGCGCCTGGTCAAGGTCGAAACCCTGGCCGGAGCCCTGAAGGCGGTCGAGGCACTCCGGACGAATCCGTCAGCCGCCGTCCCGTCCTGCTGAGCGCCCGGGTGCGGACTGCTCGACGGGGGCGGCGGCCGAGCCCGGCGGCGGGACGTGCCGGGCCCGGCCTGCGGTCACTGGAACGTCGCGAGCAGCCCGTCGATCAGGTTGTCGGCGAGATCGGGGTCGACGACCAGCTCGTCGTCCCCACGCACCCGCAGGCAGGAGGCGTGCAGCCCGCTGCGGGTCACGCCGACGGCGAGACGGACGTCCTGGCGCTCGGGATGGTTGGCGGCCCAGTACTCGATCTCGTCATCCGAGTACGGAGCCTCCTCCTCGGCGCTGGGCGGCAGCACCACCAGCTCGGTGACCAGGACGCAGCCCAGCACCTCGGGGGGCCAGCCGATGCCCGCCAGCACCTCGTCGAGGCGACCCACCGGCAGGGGCTCCTGCTCCACCGGGGTCAGCGAGCCGGGCGGGGAATCCCCGATGTGCGGGGCCAGCGCCGGCTCGCGGGCCAGCAGGTCAGCGGTATCCGCGAGGGCGTAGACCTGGCTGGGCTGATCCCAGCCGGAATCGGCGACATGCCGCTCGACCTCGAGTACGACGGAGGTCAACTCCGTGATGTTCGGGCTGCTCACCACCCCATCCTCTCCGATCTCCCCAGAGCGGCTGGCGTAGGTTGCCGTACTGGGGGTGTAACGCGGCGCGTGCCGGGGATGCCCGGCCGGCGAGTCCCGGACCCGCACATGCCCGCGCGGGCCGCCATCACCGGTCCGCCAGTGACCACCTGATCCAGACCGCCCTGATCGCACGGAGGAACTGTGGCAACGACCAGCCGCCGCCCGGTGCTGACCCGCGCCACGGTGATAGTCCCGGTGCTGCTGGTCCTGGCGCTCGCGATTGCGTTCGTCGTCATCTTCACGCGGTTCTACACGGACCTGTTGTTCTACCGCTCGGTTGACTTCAGCAAGGTCCTCACCACGGTCATCTACACTCGGATCCTGCTGTTCGTCCTGTTCGGCGCGGTGATGGCGATCGTCATCGGGACCAACATCGTACTGGGATACCGGCTGCGCCCGCCGCTGCGCCCCCTGTCGACGGAGCAGCAGAACCTCGAGCGTTACCGGTCGGCGATCGAGCCGTACATGAAGCTGATCCTGCTCGGGATCACGACGGTGTTCGGGCTGGCGGCGGGGCTGTCCGCGTCGGCACGCTGGCGGACCTGGCTGCTGTGGGTGAACGGAGAGCCGTTCGGCAGGACCGACCCGCAGTTCCACCGCGACGTCAGCTACTACACCTTTACCTATCCGTTCCAGCGTTTCCTGCTCGGCTTCCTGCTGACGGCGGTGCTGCTGTCGCTGGTGGTCACGGTGCTGACCCACTACCTGTTCGGGGGAATCCGGCTGCAGACGCCGGGGGAGCGGGTGACACCGGCGGCGAAGGCGCACATCTCGGTGCTGCTCGGCCTGCTGGCGCTGCTCAAGGCCTGGGCCTACTACCTCGACCGGTTCGGGACGGTGTTCTCCGCGCGCGGGGTGGTCACGGGCGCCTCCTACACGGACGTGCACGCCGTCCTGCCGGCGAAGCTCATCCTGCTGTTCATCTCGCTGGCCTGCGGTGTGCTGTTCATCTACAACATCTTCCAGCGCGGCTGGACGCTGCCACTGCTCGGCGCGGGAATCCTGCTGCTGTCCGCGCTGGTGATCGGCGGCGTCTACCCCTGGTTCGTCCAGCAGTTCCAGGTGCGGCCGAACCAGGCGAGCCGCGAGGAGCCGTACATCCTGCGCAACATCGGGGCGACGAGGACCGCCTACGACATCGACGACGTCCGATCCCAGTCCTATGCGGCAAGCACGAAGGTCACCGCGCAGCAGGTCGCCGGCGACAAGGGTACGGTGCCGGGCATCCGGCTGCTCGACCCGAGCAAACTGTCGCGGACATACCAGCAGGTGCAGCAGATCCGCGGCTACTACACCTTCCCGAAGACCCTCGACGTCGACCGCTACACGGTCACCGGCGCCGACGGCAGGAAGACGACCGGCGACTATGTGGTGGCGGTCCGCGAGCTCAATCAGGCGGGCCTCGGTGCCGACCAGCGCAACTGGATCAACGAGCACCTGACCTACACCCACGGCAAGGGCTTCGTCGCCGCCCCGTCGAACACGGTGGACGTGGGCCAGCCCAACTTCGACCTGGGCGAGCGCGACATTCCCCAGAAGGGGCCCTTCGGCGTCACGGAGGACCGGGTCTACTTCGGTGAGATGTCGCCGACGTACTCGGTGGTCGGCACCCGGCAGCTGGAGATCGACGGGCCGGCCAGCGCAACCGATGACGCCCAGGCCACCACCACCTACACCGGCGACGGCGGCGTCTCGATCGGTTCCACGTTCCGGCGCACCCTGTTCGCTCTGCGCTTCGGAGAGAAGAACCTGCTGCTTTCCAGTGACATCACCAGCAGGTCGCGGATCCTCTACGAGCGCAATCCGCGCGACCGGGTGAGCAAGGCGGCACCCTGGCTGACCCTCGACGGTGATCCGTACCCCGCGGTCGTCAAGGGCCGGATCACCTGGATCCTCGACGGCTACACCACCTCCGACGGCTACCCCTACTCTGCGCGGCGCACCCTCGGCGACGTCACCGCCGACTCGGTCACCGCGCAGAGCGGCAACCGCGCCCAGCAGCCCCCGAACCAGGTCAACTACATCCGCAACTCGGTGAAGGCGACCGTCGACGCCTACGACGGCACCGTCACCCTGTACGCCTGGGACGAGTCCGACCCGGTGCTGCGGACGTGGATGAAGGCCTTCCCGGACACGGTGAAGCCGAAGAAGGACATCTCGCCGTCGCTGATGGCGCATCTGCGGTACCCCGAGGACCTGTTCAAGGTGCAGCGCGACCTCATCGGCCAGTACCACGTGTCCGACACCGGCCGCAGCCCCGCCCAGATCGCCCGCGACTTCTACTCGCAGGAGGACTTCTGGCAGGTCTCGGACTCGCCGGACGGCAGCGGCCAGCCACAGCCGCCGTTCTACGTCTACAGCCAGCTCCCCGGCCGGTCGAGCCCCTCCTACAACCTCACCTCACCGCTGATCTCGGCCCGCTCCTCCAAACTGGCCGCCTACATGGCGGTGTCCAGCGATCCCACCAACTACGGTCGGTTCACGCTGCTCAGACTGCCGCCGGGCGGCACGATCAACGGCCCCGTCCAGGTCCAGGGCGCCATCGAGGCCAATGCGGACGTGGTCAAGAACCTCACCCTGTGGCGCAACGGTGGCTCGCAGACCATCGAGGGCAACCTGCTGACCCTGCCGGTCGCGGGCGGCCTGCTCTACGTCGAGCCGTACTACGTGCAGGCCCGCGGCACGGGCTATCCCATCCTGCAGGGCATCGCGACCGCCTTCGGGGAACGCATCGGCTTCGGCACCTCGCTCGAGGAGTCGCTGGAGAAGCTCTTCGGCGCCGGAGCCGGCGCCGCTGCCTCCGGCGCCGGGACGGGTGCCACCACCGTCACCGGCGGCGGTGGGACGGGCGGTGGGGGTTCCGGAAGCTCGTCCGGGACGGCCCCGCCACCCGGGTCCAGCGCCCTGCAGGACGCCGTCCGAGACGCGGACAGCGCCTACCAGCGCGGCCAGGACGCCCTGCGCAGGAACCCACCGGACTTCGCCGCCTACGGCCAGTCCCAGACCGACCTGGCCAGCGCCCTGAGCCGCCTGCGCTCCCTCACCGGCCCGCCCGGGACCCCGACTCCTGCGGCCACGCGGGGGACAGGCGCCTCCGCACCGCCGTCCTCCACGCCCGCGGCGACGCCGACGCCACGTGCCGGCGCACTGGCCGCCTCCGCACCCCCGTCGGCCCGGCCGACCGCGTCGCCGCCCAGCGGGGCGCCACCGCCGTCCTCCGCGCCGCCGGAGCAGTAGCTCCTCCCCTGACGGCCCGGCCGGCGACCGCCTGGCGGTGGTCACCGGCCGGCCGTGGGACCGTCCGGCGAGAAACCTCAAAAAAAGATCCGGCCCCGATTTGACACCTCCCGGTCGCCGCCCTGTATGGTGAACACACACCGACGCGGGGTGGAGCAGCTCGGTAGCTCGCTGGGCTCATAACCCAGAGGTCGCAGGTTCAAATCCTGCCCCCGCTACAAATGAAAGAGGCCCTCAGGTATCTTCCTGAGGGCCTCTTTCTTCATTGTCGCGGCAGGGCGCGTGGAGGAAGTCGACCGCTTGTCCCGATCGCCGAAGGTGGCTCAGGGCCCGAGCCGCTTGCCATGGGACGGTGGCCCGCCCTCCCACCCCATCTCGGCGCCTTCCGTGACGTCGGCCTTCACGATGTCGGCTTGGCGTTCCGTGACGTCGGCCTCCGTGAATGTCTACCTGACGTTCAGTCTCCATTCAGGTGCAATGCGTGTCTACCGACCCCGCCCGGCTGATCGTGCCGAGGGAAGGTGACGGTTCGGGGCCGGAAGGCCGTGCTTATGTCTCGGCACGTTGCGCCCGCGAGGCGCCAGGCACGCCGGAGCATCCGATATGTCGGAGTCTGTCCAGCGAAGACGCGTCCCGAGGAATCGTGCGGCGAGTCGTGGCCTGCCCCGAGGTCGCCGCGCCGGTCTGCCCCGAGGTCGCCACGCTGCCCTGTGCCGAGCTCGCCGGGTAGCACCGTGGTGGGCGGCCCGGCGGCGGTGAGCTGAGCCTGGCCGGGGCGCTGCGCGCCGGGTGCTTCCAGGAGGCCAGGCCAGTGGTGGCGGGGGTCAGCGGGAGTTCGGGCGGGGGGATCGCCAGGGTGTGGCGGGGCGGACCGACTCGGCGGCATGGACGAGAGCCTGGGCGAGCCGGCGAGCCTCGTCGGGATCCAGGTAGGCGGCGGCGAGGGTGTCCAGCATCGGGGCATCAACCCGTAGGAGAATGACCGGCGCGCCAGTGGCGCTTGTCGGAGGCTCGGGCCGTACGGTGATCTCGGCCTGGCCGATGCGCGTAATCATAATGCCGTCCTGCGGGTCATGGTGGACCAGCGCCATGCTCACCCCATCATGTCTGGGCCGAGTTTGTGTGAATGTCGTTCCACGAGTTGGACTCTTGTTGGTGCCTGATGGTTGTTCGTGGATGGTGTCTTCGGGGTGACGCTGCCGTCCGTTCCCGGCGGGCGGGCGTCTCACCCGTGGCCCGGCGTGAACATTGGCGGCGTCCCGTTCCGAGGCCGACCTTCGGTGGGGTTGGGTGGCCTTCGGTAGTGGCTGTCGTGGCTGTCGTGGCTGTCGTCTTCGGGCCGTTCAGTGGGCTCCCCAGGTGTATGTCTGTTTCACCAGGCGCAGGTAGACGAAGGTCTCGGTGGCAAGGACCTGGGGCATGGCCCGGATCTGCGAGTTGATGAGCTCCAGCAGGTGCTCGTCGTCCTCGGCGACGATCTCCACGATGAGGTCGAAGGAGCCGGCGGTGAGCACCGCGTAGTCCACCTCGGGCAGTGCGGAGATCGCGTCGGCGACGGCCCGGGTGTCGCCGGTGACCCTGACGCCGATCATGGCCTGGCGGTGGAAGCCGACCCGCAACGGGTCGGTGACCGCCACGATCTGCATGACGCCGGCGTCGAGCAGGCGCTGGACCCGCTGACGTACCGCGGCCTCGGACAGGCCGACGGCGGTGGCCATCGCCGCGTAGGAGCGCCTGCCGTCCTGTTGGAGCTGCTCGATGATGGCCTTGTTCACATCGTCGAGCAGGGCGTCGGGGGCGGATCGGTGGCCGAGCGCTCGCCGGGAATGCATCCGGGATCCCTCTCCTCTCACTCGCCATACCGCCAGGTAGCGGCGCCAAAAGGGCAAACAGGCCAGATTGGCTCAGATCACCCGTGGGGGTGTGCTGTCATCGTATGGCTACCGCGGAGCGAACCGGGAAGCGATCCCAAAAGCGGCCGTTCTCGACGGATTCCATCGCAGTAACCACCTGAGGGCTACGCTTTCCGTAGGAGGATGTCGAAGGAGGTGTCTCGGTGTCGGACCTGATCGTGACCCGGACGGAGGTGGGCCGGGCCACACTGCGTGCCGCGGCGGCCGCGCTCACCGCGCGGGAGGAAGAACGCCTGCAGGCCCGGTCCCCGGCGTCGAAGCGGATGCACGCGCGCGCGGTGCGGTCGATGACCTCGGGGGTCCCGTCGTCCTACCAGGTGCGTGATCCGTGGCCGATCTATCTGACGCACGGTCAGGGCTCGCGGGTCTGGGACGTGGACGGCGCCGAGTACTCCGACTTCCACAACGGCTACGGCTCGATGGTCCAGGGGCATGCGCATCCGGCGATCGTGCGCGCGGTCGGTGAGCGAGTGGCCCTCGGCAGCCACTTCGCCATGCCCACCGAGGACTCGATCGTCGTCAGCGAGGAGCTGGCCCGCCGGTTCGGCCTGCCGCAGTGGCGGTATGTGAACTCCGGCTCGGAGGCCACGATGGACGCGATCCGGATCGCCCGCGGGGTCACCGGCCGCGACACCATCATCAAGATCTTCGGCTCGTACCACGGGCACCACGATTACGTGATGGTCTCGATCGGCACGCCCTACGAGGACATCGGACCGGCCGAGCGCATGAACTCCCTGGGTTACGGCGCCGGCATCCCGCAGGCCGTGGTCGATCTCACCGTGCCCGTCCCGTTCAACGACGCCCTGGCCATGGAGCGCAGGATCGAGGCTCTGGTCGCCGAGGGCCGTCCGCCCGCCTGTGTGATCATGGAAGCGGCGATGATGAACCTGGGCGTCGTCCTCCCCGAGCCGGGGTACCTGGCCGCGGTGCGGGAGATCACCGCCCGGCACGGCATCGTCCTGATCTTCGACGAGGTCAAGACGGGACTGTGCGTGGCCGCGGGCGGAGCCACCGAGCGCTTCGGCATCCGGCCGGACCTGGTCACGCTCGCCAAGGCCCTCGGTGGCGGGCTGCCCGCCGGCGCGATCGGCGCCACCGCGGAGATCATGGAGATCGTCGCCTCCGACCGGGTGAAGCAGGTCGGTACCTACAACGGAAACCCGCTGTCGATGGCCGCCGCCCGCGCGAGCCTGCTCGAGGTGCTCACCGACGACGCCTACGCCCACCTGGAGCGCCTCGGCAACCGTCTCACCGTGGGCTGCGACGAGATTCTGGCCCGGCACGGCCTGCCCGGCTACACGGTCAGCATCGGCTCCAAGGGCTGCGTCAACTTCACGGACGCGGTGATCCGCGACTACACCTCGTTCATGGCGCACCAGCTCGCCGAGCTGCCCGCGCTCGCCTGGCTCTACAACGCCAACCGGGGTGTCCTCATGGCGCCGGGCCGGGAGGAGGAATGGACGCTGTCGGTCCAGCACACCGACGCCGACGTCGACCGTTACCTCGACAGCCTCGACCAGCTCGCCCGCGACCTCGTCCAGGCCTCCTGACGGCGCCGGACCCGCTCGCCGGCCCACCCACACGCGAAGCGACAGACCCCTGCGGAGGTCACTGATGGATGCGATCCTCGCCAACCTGATCGGTGGCGTCGCCGGCCAGGCGGCCGACGGCGAGACGATGTCGATCCTCGACCCGTCCACCGGCGAGCTGCTGGCCCAGGCGCCGCGATCCGGCGAGGCGGATGTCGACGCCGCCGTGCGCGCGGCCGCGGCGGCGTTCGAGACCTGGCGTGACACCACGCCGGCCGAGCGGTCCCGGGCACTGCTGCGGCTCGCCGACGCGGTCGAGGAGCGGGCCGACCAGCTAGCCGCGGTGGAGAGCGCCAACACCGGCAAGCCGCTGCGGCTCACGGTGGACGAGGAGGTCGGGCCGTCCGCGGACCAGATCCGCTTCTTCGCCGGGGCGGCACGCACGCTGGAGGGCCGTGCGGCCGGCGAGTACCTGGCCGGGCACACCAGCTTCGTCCGCCGGGAGCCGATCGGCGTGTGCGCCCAGGTGACGCCGTGGAACTACCCGTTGATGATGGCCGTCTGGAAGGTCGCCCCGGCGATCGCCGCGGGCAACACCGTCGTGCTCAAGCCGTCCGACACGACCCCGGCGTCGAGTCTGCTGCTGGCCGAGATCGCGGCCGAGTTCCTGCCGCCGGGCGTGCTCAACGTGATCTGTGGGGACCGGGACACCGGCCGGGCGCTCGTCGCCCATCCCGGCCCGGCGATGGTGTCGGTGACGGGCAGCGTGCGGGCCGGGCGCGAGGTGGCGCGGGCGGCGGCGGACACCCTCAAGCGGGTGCACCTGGAACTCGGTGGCAAGGCCCCGGTCATCGTGTTCGACGACGTCGACCCGGCCGCCGTCGCCGCCGACATCGCCGGCGCCGCCTACTTCAACGCCGGGCAGGACTGCACGGCCGCGACCAGGGTCCTCGCCGCCGCCGGCATCCACGACGATCTCGCGGCGGCGCTCGCGGACGCCGCGCGGGCCACCACCACCGGCTCGCCCGACGAGGAGGGCGTCGACTACGGCCCGCTGAACAACGCCGACCAGCTGGCCCGGGTCGGCGGCTTCGTCGACCGGGCGCCGGACCACGCGCGGCTGTTGGCCGGCGGGACCCCGCTCGACCGTCCGGGCTACTTCTATCCCGCGACGGTGGTCGCCGGCCTGCGCCAGGACGACGAACTCAGCCAGCGCGAGGTGTTCGGCCCAGTGATCACGGTGCAGTCCTTCGACGCCGAGGACACCGCCGTCGCCTGGGCGAACGGCGTCGAGTACGGCCTGGCCTCGAGCGTGTGGACGCGGGACCACGGCCGGGCTATGCGGGTCGCCCGGCGGCTGGACTTCGGCTGCGTGTGGATCAACACCCACCTGTCGATCGTCGCCGAGATGCCGCACGGCGGCTTCGGCAGCAGCGGGTACGGCAAGGACCTGTCCGTCTACGGACTGGAGGACTACACCCGGGTGAAGCATGTGATGAGCAACATCGAGTTCTGACGGGCGGGGGAGAGTCCTGACGGTCTGACGTGACGGTCTGACGGGCAGGGGAACGGGAACGGGTCATGGCGGCGGTCCGGTTCGTCACGGTGCACGGGTACCGGCGGTGCTACCTGCGGGCCGGCCGCGGCCCGGTGCTGCTGCTCATCCACGGCATCGGGGACAACGCGCGGACCTGGGCGCCCGTGCTGTCCCAGCTCGCCCGCAACCACACGGTGATCGCTCCCGATCTGCTGGGGCACGGGCAGTCGGACCGGCCCCGCGGCGACTACTCCGTCGCCGCCTACGCCTGTGGGATGCGTGACCTGCTCACCATCCTCGGCATCGACCGGGCCACGGTGGTCGGGCACTCGCTGGGCGGCGGCGTGGCGATGCAGTTCGCCTACCAGTTCCCCGAGCGCTGCGAACGGCTGGCACTCGTCTCCACCGGCGGGGTCGGCCGGGATGTCCACCCAGCGCTGCGGGCCGCCGCGCTGCCCGGTGCCGGGGTGGCGCTGTCCCTCGTCGGCGTGCCGACCGTGCGGGTCGCCGGGCGGGCGGGCATGCGGATGCTGCGGTTCGCGCATGCCGACCTGGCCCGGGACGGGGAGGACATCCTGGGCGTGTGCGACTCGCTGCGGACGCCGCCGGCACGGGCGGCCTTCCTGCGCACGCTGCGCTCGGTGGTCGACTCGCACGGACAGGCGATCACGATGCTCGACCGGTGCTACCTCGCGGCCGGGATGCCCTCGCTCATCGTGTGGGGCGGGCGCGACGCCGTCATTCCCGTCGAGCATGCCCGGACCGCGCATGCGGCGATGCCCGGCAGTCGGTTGGAGATCTTCCCGGACGCCGGCCATTTCCCGCATCACAGCGATCCGGAACGATTCCAGCAGGTACTCGAGGATTTCCTGGCCACCACGTCGCCGGCGGACCACTCCGCCAGGCGTTGGCGGACGATGCTGCGGGACAACACCCGGACATCCCCCGGACGCGAGAGGCTGTCACCCTCGGCGGTACGGCGGCGGCGCCCGGGCGCGGGGGACGCGTCGCGAGGCTGATCGGACTGGTCGGCTCTGCACCTCGGTGGTTCCCCCTGGACTGGCTGATCCCCTGGGCGACGGATGGTGTGGCCGAGGTCATGGCCGGACGGCCGCGCATGCCATAGCCTGGGACGCGCGGGAAGTTCATGGTGAGGGCACCGCTGGAGCTGTTCTCCGCTGAACCGCTCGGCCCGGCGCTGTTGGTCGTCCGGGAAGGTTCCCTGTGGGCCGCGTGCGGCGGACGCGCACCTTGTGCATGGCAGCCTGTTCGGGCCAGCCGGGCTTCCTGTGATGTGTGGTCTTCCGGTGCGGGTCTGCATTAACGGGTCGGCACCCGCTATCGTGGAGTTCAACGGGCAGGCCGACGTCAATATGGCCTATCCTTGGTGGCGTAACACCAAAGTCGTCAAAACGCGGAGGTCGACCCTTGGCACGCCGTGCACGACTCAGCTGGCCGCAGGAACGGCGCCAGGCGAGTGAGGTGGTTGTTCGCCGGGTCGATCCCGGGCGGGGCTGGACTCTGGAGCAGGCTCGTGACCTGGTGCGACAGGGATACTCCGTCGAGCATGTGGCGGGACGCACCGGCTTTCCCGAGCAGATGCTGAAAGTGGCCGAGGAGGACTGAGCGCAGCCGCTCGCCGGCACCGTGTCAGGAAAGTGCCACGGTGAGCCATGGTGGGCCACCGTCTCGGTGATGCACCTAATCCACCGCGCCGGCAATCTGTCCGTTCGCCCTCCCGACCTATCGCGGCCACCTGCCGGCCGTGGTCGCTATACCTACCTGGAAGCGGCCTTACCAGCGACGTAATGACCATGCGCCGGAGCTGGGTCACGCTGCGCACAGCGCATTGGGTAACTTGGTCGGGTTCGGGAGACAATTTTGTAGGCTGGCCTGCTCTAAGACGTGCCATCCGTTCGTGAGTTGTCGCGGCCGACCTGCTCCCGCCGGTGCTGCCCGGAGGAGGCGGCCCCGGTGATCCGGACGAGCCGTCGAAGGTGGTCGCTGTAAACGGCGTCGAGGCCGTAGCCGGCCAGGCGGGCCAGCGTCGCCGTGCGCTGTGCGTCCCAGCCGAAGGCAGCCACGCCGTGGGCGTGCAGCACGGGTACGAGGCCGGCGCGGCCTGGGGTCCACTCGCGGGTGCGCAGATTGAGGGCGGCGACCCCCGCCGACCGCAGTTGGGCGGCGTAGGCGTCAATGCCGCCGCCGGCCTCGACGGTCGCCACCGCCGCCGAGTTCACCAGGCGCACGTCCGGGTCCCGGGGGCGGTAGGCCGCGAGCTCCGGCAGGTGCCCACACAGCCACAGCCGGCTCGCCGCCGCGCTGCCGCCGGCCTCGCGGGCCACGGCGACGACAGCGTCCGCGGCGCTCGCCCAGCCGCCCGCAGGGCCCTTGAGATCGAGGCTGAACTCGAACGACGTGCCGAGCTCGGTGTAGAACGCGGCGAGCGTCGGCACCCAGGAGGGCAGCCGGTCAACCGGCAGCAGCGGAATCCGCCGCTGCCGGCCGGGCGGGCCGAGGGTGCCGTCATGGTGCAGCACGGGCACCCCGTCGGCCGTCAGCCAGACATCGGATTCCAGCCCGCTCGCCCCGCCCGCGAGGGCGCGGCGGAACGCGGACATGGTGTTCTCCCGCTGGTGGGGGGCGGGTGCCCCGCGATGCGCGAAGCCGATCAGGGCGACCCGCCCCTCCTGCCCGCCCGGGCGGCGGACGTCAGCGGGTGAACGACCGCAGCGCCAGATCGTGCAGCGCGCCGTTGGTCGTGAGGACGGTGCCGTGGCCCGGGCCGCGCACGCCGGACAGGTCGGTGAACCGCCCGCCGGCCTCCTCGACGATGACCTGCAGCGCCGCCATGTCCCACAGGGAGACCTCCGGCTCGCACGCGAGGTCGACCGCTCCCTCGGCGACCATCATGTGCGACCAGAAGTCGCCGTATCCCCGAGTACGCCAGACCTGGTCGGCCAGGTCCAGGAACTCGTCGAGCCGCCCGGCGGTCCGCCAGCCCTCGACCGAGGCGAATGACAGGAACGCGTCCTCCAGCCGGGTGACCGACGACACCCGCAGCGCCCGCGTGTCACCGGTCGCGTCGCGAGTGAAGGCGCCGGTGCCCCGGGCCCCCCACCAGCGCCGGCTCATCGCCGGGGCGCTCGCGACGCCGACGACCATCTCGCCGTCGACCTCCAGGCCGAGCAGCGTGCCCCACACGGGGACGCCACGGACGAAGTTCTTGGTGCCGTCGACCGGGTCGAGGATCCACCGGCGACGGGCGCTGCCACCGACGAGCCCCTCCTCCTCACCCAGCACAGCGTCACCCGGCCTGGCCACGGCCAGCCGCTCGCGGATCATGGACTCGACGGCTGTGTCGGCGTCGGAGACCGGCGTGTTGTCCGGCTTGGACTCGACGTGCAGGTCCACGGCCTGGAACCGGGACAGAGTGATCCGATCGGCGGCGTCGGCGAGGCTCAGCGCGAGCGCGAGGTCGTCGGCAACGGTGACGGCGCCGAGGGCGTCGGTCGATTCGGTTCCCACGGTGGTGGGGTTAGGCGGGGTCACGCCTGCGAGACTACGAGGCAAGCCCCGGCCCGCGTTCACCACGCGGACGCTCTACCCCGCGTGGCGGGAACAGTGTGATGAATCTCCCGTTCTTGGGTTCCTCGCGGAAACACCCTCCCGCAGCGCGACAACCTGCGGTTTCGGCTTCCGAGTGCCATCACGTGGCACTGCCGCGGGCGGCCAGCAGCCGGCGCAGGCTCGCGAGCCGTGCGGCGTCGGCGTCCCCGTCGCGCACCGCCGAGTCCAGCGCGCAGTCGGGGGAGGGCGCGAGATGCTCGCAGCCCGGCTCGCAGAGCTCCGCGGCCGCCGCGATGTCGGAGAACGCCCGCAGCACCCGGGCGGCCGACACCGCGCCGAGGCCGAACGAACGGACCCCCGGCGTGTCGATCACCGTGCCGCCGCCCGGCAGCCGCAGGGCCACCGCGGCCGACGAGGTGTGCCGCCCGCGGCCTGTCACCGCGTTCACCTCGCCGATCGCCCGCTCCGCCGCCGGCACGAGCCGGTTGACCAGGCTCGACTTGCCGACGCCGCTGTGCCCGAACAGCACGCTCAGCCGCCCGGACAGCAGGTCGAGCAGCAGCGCCAGGTCACCATCCGGACGGGTCGTCACCACCGGGAAGCCCAGCGGCCGGTACAGCTCGATGATCGCAGCCGGTTCGGCGAGGTCGGTCTTGGTCAGGCACAGGACCGGAGCCAGCCCGCCGTCGTAGGCGGCGACCAGGCAGCGGTCGATCAGGCCCGGCCGCGGCTCGGGATCGGTGACCGCGCACACGATGACCAGGATGTCGGCATTGGCGACGATCGGCCGCTCGGCCGGGTCGGCGTCGTCCGGGGTGCGTCGCAGCACGCTCCTGCGCTCCTCGCGCCGCACCAGTCGGGCAAGTGCCCCGGGGCGACCCGAGATGTCCCCGACCAGCGCGACCCGGTCGCCGACCACCACCGAGGTGCGCCGCATCGACCCTCCCCGCACGGCGGCGACGAGCCGCTCGGGCGTGGGATCAGGCCGGCAGGTGTAGCGGCCGCGGTCGACGCCGACCACCACCGCCGGCACCGCCTCCGCGTGCTCGGGCCGCTCCCGGGTGCGCGGGCGCGAACCGCGCCCAGGGCGGATCCGGACGTCATCCTCGTCCAGTTCGCGGGCCATCCCCGCTAACCCGCGCTCCGCCGGCTCACGCCGCCCGCCCGGAGAGCATCGCCGTCCACATGCGGGGGAAGTCGGGCACGGTCTTGCCGGTGGTCGCGATGTCGTCGATGGCGATCCCGGGCACGACCAGCCCGACCACCGCGTAGGCCATCGCCAGCCGGTGGTCGGCCCGCGGGTCGAGCCGCCCGCCGTGCAGCGGCGCCGGCTCGATGGCCAGCCCGTCGTCTGTCACCGTGATCCGCGCGCCGAGGCTGCCGAGCTCCTGGGCGAGCGCGAGCAGCCGATCGGTCTCCTGCAGCCGCAGGTGGGCGATCCCGCGCAGCCTGGACGGCGAGTCGGCGAGCACCGCGAGCGCGGTCAGCACCGGGGCGGCCTCGCCGAAGTCGCTGAGGTCGACGTCGAGCCCGTGGACGGTTCCGCCGCCGCTTACCGCGAGCCCGTCCTCGGTGCGCTCGGTCGACCCGCCCATCGCCGCGAGCAGGGTCGGCAGCATCCGGCCGGGCTGCTCGGTGACCTCCGGCCAGCCCGGCACCACGACCCGCCCGCCCGTGGCGAGCGCCGCGGCGAGAAACGCGGTGGCGCTGTTGAGGTCCGGCTCGATCGCGCGGTCCGCGCCGGCGAGCGCGCCCGGCTCGACCCGCCAGCGGCGGCTGCCGTCCCGCTCCGGCGGCGCGGTCTCCACCGTCGCGCCGGCCGCCCGCAGGTCCGCCACCGTCATGTCCAGGTACGGCCCCGACGGCAGCCGCGCACCACGGTGGACGACCGTCACCCCGGCGTCATAGCGCGGCGCGGCCAGCAGCAGGCCGGAGACGAGCTGGCTCGAGTCGGACGCGTCGACCGTGACCTCACCGCCGGGAATCCCGCCGCGGCCCCGCACGGTGAACGGCATCCGGTCGCCGTCGATGTCGGCACCAAGCTGGCGCAGCGCACCGAGCAGCGGGGCCAGCGGACGGTCACGCATGCGAGCATCGCCGTCGAAGGTCACGTCACCCTCGCGCAGGGTCGCGACGGCCGGGGTGAAGCGCGCGACCGTGCCCGCGTTCCCACAGTCGGCCGCCGAGCCCGGGGCGAGCCGCGCGCCTGGCGCGGGCGTGACCAGCCAGTCCGGCCCGTCGGTGTCGATGCCGGTCCCCAGCGCGCGCAGCACGCCGGCCATGAGCAGGGTGTCCCGGCTGCGCAGCGCGCCACGCAGCCGGGACGGCCCGTCGGCCAGGGCGGCGAGGACAAGTGCCCGGTTCGTGCCGGACTTCGCGCCGGGGACCGGGACGACGGCCGCCACGGGCCGCTCGGCGGTGGGGGCCGGCCACGGCTCGGACTGCGTCCCGGTGGCCTCGGCGCCGGTCAGGATGCTCACCATGACAGCATGCCGGATGGACCGCCCATCCCGACGCGCACATACGGCGCCGCGGGCGTTGCGCCGGGAGTACCCGTATCTGTCCCTGACCGCGCTCGTGGCCGAGATCGCGGCCGGGCGGCTCGCGCCGCGGGTGGTCGTACAGGCCGCGCTCGACCGCCTGCGCGAGACCGACGGCGACGTGCGGGCCTTCACCGCCTGCTGGCCGAGGTGGGCGCTGCGGCGGGCCCGGCTCGTCGAGCATGCCCTTGACCGGGGCGCCCGGCTGCCGCTGGCCGGCGTGCCGATCGCGCTGAAGGCCGGCAGCGGCGCCACCGGGCCCGTCACCCGCCGGCTGCTGGCCGCCGGCGCCGTCGCGATCGGCGTGACGTCGGTACCGGTGCGCGCCGCGCATCCCTGGCAGACCTGGGGCAGCACGGCCCGCGGCCCGACGCGCAACCCCTGGCGGCCCGACCTGGTCCCCGGCGGCTCCTCGGCCGGATCGGCGGCGGCCGTGGCCTGTGGGGTGGTGCCACTCGCCACCGCCGCGGACGGCGCCGGATCCACCCGCATCCCGGCGGCCTGGTGCGGCGTCGTGGGGCTCAAGCCGACCACCGGTCGCCTGCCCGGCCCCGACCGCGCGGGCCTGACCGTGCCCGGCCCGATCGTGCGCCACGCCGCGGACGCCCTGGCCTGGTGGAACGTGGTCACCGCAACCGCAGGCCCACCACCGCCGCAGCCGTCCCCAGGCCGGCCGTCGGCCGTCGCTCGACCACTGTCGCCGGGCCGACCTTCGTCGGGCCTGTCGCTGTCGGCGGGTGGAAGCGCACCCGATGGGCTGGTGGGACGCGGCGCGCGAGCGGCTCGGCGCGTCCCTGTCCCCGGCCTTTACCCCCCACTCGGCTACCCCCCACTCGGCTACCCCCCACTCGGCTACCCGCCGCCCGATGGTGGGCCCCTATCTGATGTCCTGCCCTTGCCTGGTCTCGGGTCATCGGCCTCCGGCATCCCCGCGCTGGGTGCCGAGGGAGCCATCGCCGGTCTCACGGCTGTCTGGTCGTCGACCCTCGGTTTCGCCGAACCGGACCCGGATGTCGTCGCCGTCAGCCGTGCCGCCGCCGATCGTCTGGCGACAGGGGGCGTGCTCACCTGGACGGATGTTCCGGTGCGGCTGTGCGATCCGGAGGCGGCCTGGCTGGCCCGGCGCGCCGGGGAGGCCGGTGGGCGGGTCGCGTCGGTCCGCGCCCACAACGAGCGCGCGCTGGCGGCGGTGCTGGACCAGGTCGACCTGCTGCTGACCCCGACGACGCCCAACCGGCCGCATCCGCACGCCGGGCCGGGGGAGGTCCGCAGCGTGAGCCTGACCTGGGCTGTCAACCTCACCGGGCATCCGGCGCTGAGCGTTCCCGCGGGCCTGACCGCGGACGGCTGTCCGGTCGGACTGCAGGTCATCGGCAGGCCCGGCGAGGAGGAACGTCTGCTGCGACTGGCCGGCGTGTTCGAGTACCTCGCTCCCTGGCCAACGCTGCCACCGCGGGGACCCTCGCCCACCGATGGCCCCAGGCCCTGAGCGTTCCGCGACCGTGGAAGGATACGCTTCGTATCCATTCAGTAGCATATTGCCGCCGCCGCTGCGTCGGTGCCTGTCGTGCCGAGGGCCAGGAGCGGTCTGGGCGGCCAAAGCGTGCTTATGCCTCGGCACGATCGCCGTTCTGGCCGTGATGTGGCAGCGATGGCGTCGGGGTGTCCCGGCATCGGACGACATCGCGGCTGGTCACTCGGCCCGCGCCCGCGCCCGAGACCGCCCGCCGCTCCCCGACCTGGCCCGACCTGACACGGCTTCGCCCGACCTGACACGGCTTCGCCCGACCTGACACGGCTTCGCCCGACCTGACACGCCCGACCTGACATGGCTTCGCCCGACCTGACATGGCTTCGCCCGACCCGACCTGACAGCAGCCTCGCCCGACTCGACCTGGTTCGACGTGGCGCGGCCCGGGCGGCGGGTGCGGTCAGCGGGGGCGGCGGGCGGAGGCGATCAGGTGGATGCCAATGGACTCGCCCTCGCGCTCGGCGGACAGCTCCACCTCGGTGCGCACGAGCGTGGGGAAGCAGGAGACGTCCTCCGCGACCGCGCGCTTGACGGCCTCAGCCGACAGCACCGTCCGGGGCCGGATCCAGTCGACCTCGAAGCCGGCGCTGGTCAGCAGCGCGCGCAGCTCCTCCGGCCAGAAGCAGCGGGTGATGGTGCCGTCCTCCGCTGGTACGAGGACGACGTCGGCGCGGGGGACGTCGGACAGCTCGGCCCAGCGGTGCTGCTCGGCGAGCCGAGCGAGACCCAGCAGCAGCGAGTCGACGCAGAGCAGCAGCTGGCCACCGGGGCGCAGCATCCCGTGGATCTCGTCGAGAGTGGTCTCCGTGGCCAGGCAGAACGACAGCGCGCGGGCCTCGGCGAGCACCGCGTCGAACGAGGCCGGAGAGAACCAGTCCAGCGAGCGGGCGTCGCCCACCACCGATAGCAGCGCACCGGGGCCGGTCGCCGGCTCGCCCCGCGCGGGTTCGCTCACCACCCGCACCACCTGGTGGCCAGCACCCACCATCTGGCGGGCGAACAGTGCCCGCGGGCCGGAGACGTCGAGCACGCGCGACGGCTGGGAGGGCAACCACTCCCGCAGCTGGGCCGACGCGACCTCCTCATAGAAGGCCCAGTACGGATCGTCGCTGTTCGCCGGTGCCTCGCAGACGAGCGAGTTCACTCGTCCGCGAGACGTGCCCGAGTCGGCGTCGGGGCCAGGCAGCATGAAGCTTTCCTACCCTTCAGGGGGCAATGATGAGAGGCACATCACATACTCGTAGTGGAAGTCTGACAGATTCCACGCTGGGCCATGCCGACTCCTTCCCCGCCGTGTCGGAGCAATGCACAACTACGCACATCCCTTCGTCTTCGGACTGGCCCGATCAGGCCACGCCATCGGTGCCATCCGGGGGACCGGTCGGGCCGGCCGGACTAGCCTCCTCCCGCGTGGGCGCCGCGCCGCCGGAGCCCGGCACCGACACCGCCACCGCTGACACCGCCACCGCTGACGACGTCGCTACTGCTGTGGACGGCGGACGCCTGCGCCTGGTTCCCCGGTTCGGCGGGTCGACGGTTCTTTTCCTGCATGGGGCGGGCAGTGGAGTCGACACGCCGCTGTTCGACGCGTTGGCGGCCGAGCTTGCCGCGGCCGGTGTTCGGGTCGGCCGGCTGGAGATGCCGTACCGGGTCGCCGGACGGCGCGCGCCGGACCGCCCGGTCCGCCTGGATGCCGTCGCCATCGCCGCCGTCGAGACCGCCGCCGCGCTCGGGCCGGCGGGGCCGCTCGCCCTCGCGGGGGTCTCGATGGGTTCACGGGTGGCGATGCGGGTGGCGACCCGGGTGGATGCCAGGGGGGTGCTGGCACTGGGCTTCCCGCTGCGCCCGCCGGGCACCACCGCCGCCGGGCGACCAAAGGCGTCCCGCCAGGACGAACTCGACGGCGCGGGGGTGCCCGTGCTCGTGGTGCAGGGCGACCGCGACCCGTTCGGGCTCCCGAGTCCCGACCCCGCCCGGGGCCGGCGCGTGCACCTGGTCGCAGGCGGTGACCACTCGTTTCGCACCCGGGTGCGCGACGGACGGCCCGCCGGTGCGGCGGTCACGGAGGCGGCCCAGGTCGGAGCCCGCTTTCTCCTTGGTGTACTCGGCGTGCCGGACGAGGCCCGCGACCGTGACGGCGAATCGGCCGTGGGACGGGAATCCGCGAGGGAGAAAACCAGTTGACCATAAAGCCAGCCACTGTGACGGAGGTCCCATGACTCCAGCGTGCGCCACCCACCCGTGGTCCTCGCTCCCGCCGGCCGACCGGCCGTCGGCGGATTCGCCCCGCGTCTCCCCGCGGCAGCAGACCGGGGGTGTCGCGCCAGTGCGCGGTCAGCCGAAGACCGAGGTATCGTCCGCTGCGGGAAGACGGTCTGGTTCCGCACGATCCGCCAGGCCGGGCGCCCGGCCGGCCGGCGGGGCGCATGACGCTGAGGGGATGATCCTGGTCGACGAGACCACCGAGGAGCGGGGCGCGCGGTTCGAGCGTGACGCCCTCCCGTACCTCGACCAGCTGTACGCGGCGGCGCTGCGGATGACCCGTAATCCGGCTGACGCCGAGGACCTGGTCCAGGAGACGTTCGTCAAGGCGTTCGCGGCCTTCCACCAGTTCCAGGAGGGCACGAACCTCAAGGCCTGGCTGTACCGGATCCTGACCAACACGTTCATCAACACCTACCGCCGTCGGCAGCGCCAGCCGTTGCAGAGCCCGACCGAGCAGGTCGAGGACTGGCAGCTCGCCGAGGCGGAGTCGCATACCTCCAGCGGGCTCAAGAGCGCCGAGACCGAGGCGCTGGAGCACCTGCCCGACAGCGACATCAAGGACGCCCTGCAGGCGCTGCCGGAGGACTTCCGGATGGCGGTCTACCTCGCCGACGTCGAGGGCTTCTCCTACAAGGAGATCGCGGAGATCATGGGGACGCCGATCGGGACCGTGATGTCCCGGCTGCACCGTGGCCGCCGGGGTCTGCGCAAGTCCCTGGAGACGTACGCCGAGGAGCGCGGGCTGGTGCCGGCCGGCTCCGCCGACGCCGAGGGTGGTGCGTCGTGAGCTGCGGCGAGGAGCACGAGCTCGACTGCCGGAAGGTCCTGGACGCGGTTTTCCTGTACCTCGACGGAGAGTGCGAGGGCGGCCAGCACAGCCTCATCCGGTCCCACCTTGACGAGTGCTCACCGTGCCTGCGCGAGTTCGGCCTGGAGCGCGAGGTGAAGATGCTCGTCGCCCGTAAGTGCGGCGGGGAGCGGGCGCCTGACTCGCTGCGCACCAGCGTTCTGGCCAAGCTTCGGTCCGCCCGGGTCGAGGCGGACGCCGGGGAGTTCCGCGCCGAGTAGGCACCCGCCTGGCGGCGGGCCGTGGGTCACGGCCCGCCGAGCTGCTCAGGTGTTCGGGCGCTTGCCGTGGTTGGCTTTACTCTTCGCCCGTGCGCGCCGCTTGCGCTTCTTCTTCGCCATGGCGTCCTCCCCTCTGTGTCGTGACCCTCGGCCTCATGCCCTCGGGGTCGGGGACGCTCCCGTCATCGTGCCAGTCCCCGTCGGCGCGTGGTGACGGACCTCGCCCGGCGGCCCCCGCGGTCGGGCCCGTCGGGTTCCACGCGGTCGTCCGCTGATGCTGCCCGGGCGGTGCCGGCGGCCGGCCGGTCCGGCTCATCCCCGAGCTCGCCCTCGAGGAGCCCGACGCCGTCGGACTCCTCCCAGGTGCTCGCCGCGCCGGCCCGGACCTCGAGCTCGTCATCCCAGGCGTCCGAGCCCCACGCGTCCGCCGCGCGCCGCTGTCGGCTCGGCTCGTCGTCCCAGGCGCTTCCCGTGCGGTCCCGCCGGACCGGCTCGTCGTCCCACGCGTTCGCCGAGCGGTCCCGCGCCGCCGGCTCCTCGTCGTCCCAGGCATCTGCCGCGCGCCGCTGTCGGCCCGGCTCGTCGTCCCACGAACTCCTGCCGAGGGGCCTACGCGTGCCGTCTGCCGGGAACGTGGCGCCCCCCGGAAGCGCGTCCGCCCACGGTAGTGCGTCGTCTTCGGGGAACGTGTCGTCTTTCGGGAGTGCGCTGTCGTCGGGGAGTGCGCTGTCGTCGGGGAACGTGCCGTCAGCGGCGAGTGCGTCGTCCTCTGGGAGCGCGCCATCCCCGGGGAGCGTGTCCTGCCCTCCGTGCGTGTCGCGGGCCGTCCGGGTGTCCCCCTGGAGGTGCGCGGCGTTCCTGGTGACGGTGTCGTCGTCGGGGGGCGGGCTGACGTCCGGGTAGCCGGGCTGAGTGGAGTACGCCTCGCGGCCGGCCCCGCCGTACATCTGCGGGAGGGCTCCGGCCAGGGCGGCGTTGCGGCGCGCCTGCAGCGTGCGGAACGCCCGTACGGGGGTGACCGCGCCGAAGATCCCGAGTGCGGCGGCGATGGCCACGTCGCCGATGCTCACCACGGCGGGCACCCCGGGGAAAGGGAACGGAATGATGTCGCTGAGCAGGCGCAGGCTCGTGCCGCCGCCGGCCGGTCGGTGGAACGCGGAGCTCAGGATGTCGTCGACCGGGACGCGGGCGCGGCGGGCGCCCCACAGCGACACCGGCATCTCACCGCCGTTGGCCGTGATGACGGCCGCGTTGGCGATGATGCCGGCCACCAGCAGACCGAGTCCCGGCAGCCGGTTGTTCATCCCGGCGAACAGGGCGGCGAGCACCGCGGCGACGATCCAGGCCGGGCTGTGCAGCACCGGAACGAGCCCGCCCACCGCGAGCACCAGCACGAGCGCGGCGAACAGCCACGGCCGGTAGACCTGGACGCGGACGAGCGCGCCGAGGGTTCCGCCGCGGGCGAGGCCGACGCCCAGGCCGCATACCAGGGTCAGCACGACAAGTACGAGCACATGCGTAGTCTGCGGGTTTACCGCGTTCGTGCCCAACACCGGGCGGTCTGCGTCGTCGTCGCGGCGTGATCCGTGCGCACTCGTGCGCGTGGGGCATTGGTCCGGGCGCCCAGGGGCACTAGGCTCTTGGCAGGGTTCGCACCGTGCGCTGAAGGGAGCGTCGATGCCGGAAGAGGTCCGCGCCGAGATGGTGGCCAACGTGTGGAAGGTCGTCGTCGGTGTGGGGGATTCGGTCGCCGCTGGGGACGCGCTCGTCATCCTTGACTCCATGAAGATGGAGATCCCGGTGATCAGCGAGGACGGCGGCACGGTCGCCCGGATCGCGGTGCAGGAGGGCGACGTCGTGCAGGACGGCGACCTCATCGCGGTGGTGGAGCCCGCCGCGGTCTGAGAGCCGTACCGGCACTGCTCACCAGCGGTTTCGCGCCGGTCGGGGCGGTTTCGCGGGTTGGGGCTGAGGCCCGTTGGCGCCATGCCTTAAGCTGACGTTCATGGACGCCTCGTTCTGTGACCGTTGTGGCCAGCTGGCCAGTGTGGGTAGCCATGAGGCGTGCGCGCAGGCGCGGCAGCTCGAACCGCCGCGCTACTGCCGGATCTGCCGGCGGCGGATGGTCGTGCAGGTCACGCCGGTCGGCTGGTCGGCGCGCTGCGCCGAGCACGGTCTCATGACGGCCACCAACGCGTAACGCCGCGCCCGCCGGGCAGCAGGTGCACGGCGGGCGCGGCAGCCGCTGTCGTCGCAGCGGCCGTTCTCGCTACAGGGTGGCCTGCAGCGACTTGATCGGCATGCTGAGGTCGGCGAGCATCTGCAGGTCGGCCTCGGCGGGCCGGCCCAGCGTCGTGAGGTAGTTGCCGACGATCACCGCGTTGATGCCCCCGAGCATGCCCTGCGTCTCCAGGTCACCGAGGGTGATCTCACGCCCGCCGGAGTACCGCAGGATGGTGCGGGGCAGCGCGAGCCGGAACGCGGCGATGGCCCGCAGGGCGTCCCGCGGTGCGACCGGCGGGTAGTCCCCGAAGGGGGTGCCCGGGCGTGGGTTGAGGAAGTTCAGCGGCACCTCGTCCGGGTCGAGCGCGGCAAGCTGTGCCGCGAGCTCCGCCCGCTGCTCGAGCGACTCGCCGACGCCGAGGATCGCGCCGCAGCACAGCTCCATGCCGGCCGCCCGCACCATCTCGCACGTCTCCCACCGCTCCTCCCACGAGTGGGTGGTGACGACCTCGGTGAAGTGAGAGCGGGCGGTCTCGAGGTTGTGGTTGTAGCGGTGCACGCCGATCGCGGTCAGCTCGTCCACCTGCGCCTGGGTCAACATGCCCAGAGAGCACGCCACATTGATCTCCACCGCCGCGCGGATGGCGGCGACGCCCTCGCGGACCTGGGACATCAGCCGCTCGTCCGGGCCGCGCACGGCGGCGACGATGCAGAACTCGGTGGCCCCGGTGGCCGCGGTCTGGCGGGCGGCCTCCACCAGCGACGGGACGTCGAGCCAGGCGGAGCGCACCGGCGAGTCGAACTTGCCGGACTGCGAGCAGAAGTGGCAGTCCTCCGGGCAGCCGCCGGTCTTCAGGCTGACGATGCCCTCGATCTCGACCTCGGGCCCGCACCAGCGCATCCGCACCTCGTGGGCGAGGGCGAGCAGCTCGCTCAGCGACTCGTCGGGCAGGCGCAGCACGGCGAGCACGCTGGCCTCGTCGAGCCCGCGGCCCCCCTCGAGAACCTCCCGGCGGGCATGGGCGAGCAGCGCCGCGGGATCGCCGGCAGGCCCGCCCGCCGTACCCGGCGCGGCCACCGTACCGGGCACCGCTGGCGCGCTCGCTGGTGGGGACGCGGGGACGGAGGCGGGAACGGCGTCGTCCGGCTCCTCGGCGGACACCGCCGCGGCGGTGTGCGTGGTCACGGGTGCGGTCACGGTGGCCTCCAGGCGAAGGGGGCATCGGCGGGCAGGAACTGCCGGGGTTGTCGGATCGTCGGTGGGTCGGGTCGGGCTACCCCGTCCGGGCCCGCGGGACAGGGGCGTCGGCCGGTAGTACGGCGCACTCATTCTCGGGCCCGGGCGGCCCGGACGCGCCGTTTTCGGTGGCGACGTGAGGCACTCCCGCTGCCCGACGGTACTCGACAGTCACACGTTGTGAGATCGGTAACATTGCCGGTCCCGACCGGTCACCCGGCGCGGGCGCGGAAGTCCTTCGCGTCGAAGGCGCCCCCGAGGGCGGGTTCGAGGGACCGCCGGGCGGCGGCGAGGAACTCGGCCTGGCCCAGCAGACCCGCGCCCGCGGGCAGGGCGCCGGACAGCGGTCGGCCGGCGAGGGCCTCCAGGTCGGTGAGGTTGCTGCGGCAGGCGAGGTCGGGGGAGTCGGGCCACGAACCGATCACCACGCCGGCGAGCGCCAGGCCCCGGTGGGCCAGGGCCTCCAGGGTCAGCGCGGTGGTGTTCAGGGTGCCTAGCCCGGCGGTGGTCACGACCAGCACGGGTGCCCGGAGCATCCGGGCCAGGTCGGCGAGGGTGGCGCCGCCGGTGTCATAGCGCACGAGCAGGCCACCGGCGCCCTCCACCAGGACGAGGTCCCGGCTGGTGGCCAGCTTGGCGACCTGGGCGGCGAGCGACTCCAGGTCGACCGGTGGCAGGCCGGAGCGCCGGGCGGCCGCCTCGGGGGCGAGCGGGTCCGGGTAGCGGGTCAGCTCGTGGACGTCGCGGATCCCGGAGAGGTCGGCGATGAGGTCGACGTCGCCGAGCTCTCCGGGCCCGACCCCGGTCTGCGCCGGCTTGACGACGGCGACGGTGTGGCGCCGGTCGTGAGCGAGGGCGGCGAGCGCGGCCGTCACCACCGTCTTGCCGACGTCGGTGCCCGTGCCCGTGACGACGAGGACCGTCATCGGGTGTACACGCCGGCCGCGGCGAACACCTCGGCGACGAGCCGCAGGTCGGCCTCGGTGAGATCGGCGCGGGCGGCCAGGCGCAGCCGGCTGGTGCCCGCCGGAACCGTCGGTGGCCGGAAGCATCCGACGGCGACCCCGCGTTCGAGGCAGGCCGCCGCGGCGGCCACAGCGGGCTCCGGGTCGCCGAGGACGACCGACACGACCGCCCCGGCCGGCGCCGGCGCGCCGGTGAGGTCCGCGAGCCGCGCCGCCCGGGTTCGCACCGCCGCCGGCAGGTCCGGCCGCTCCCGCAGGACGGTGAGCGCCGCGAGGGCCGCGCCCACGTTCGCCGGGGCGAGGCCAGTGTCGAAGATGAAGGTGCGCGCGGTGTCGATCAGGTGCGTCCGCAGCGCCACCGGGCCGAGCACCGCCCCGCCGAGGCCGCCGAGCGCCTTGGACAGGGTGACGGTCGCCACTACGTCCCGTTCACCAGCGAGCCCCGCGGCGGCCAGCGCCCCCCGACCGCCTGGTCCGACGACCCCCAGCCCGTGCGCCTCGTCCACGACGAGCAGCGCCCCGTGCGCCCGGGCGGTGGCGTGCAGCGCGGCGAGCGGCGCCGCGTCGCCGTCCGCCGAGAACACCGACTCGGTGACCACGAGCGCGCGCCGCCAGCCGCCGGCGGCCAGCGCCGTGCCGACGGCGTCCACATCGCCGTGCGGGGCGATGGCGACCCGGGCGCGGGACAGCCGGCAGGCGTCGACGATCGAGGCGTGGTTGAGCGCGTCCGAGACGATGAGGTCGCCGGGCCCGGCCAGCGCGGTCAGGCAGCCGAGGTTCGCCGTGTAGCCGGAGGAGAACACCAGGCCGGCGGGGAAGCCGGCGTGCTCGGCGAGCGCCTCCTCGAGCTCGGTGTGCAGCGTCGTCGACCCGGTGACGAGCCGGCTGCCGGTGGACCCGGCGCCCCAGGTCCGCAGCGCGCGCGCCGCCCCCTCGACGACGGCGGGATGCCGGCCGAGGCCGAGATAGTCGTTGCCGGCGAGGTCGACGACGACGCGGGGGGCACCGCCGGCGGGCGCCGGGTCCGCGAGGTGTGTGACGTCCGCCGCCTCAGCGCTGGTGCCGGCCTCGCCATGGACGGGCTGGGGGCCGCGGGGGCGCAGCTGGCGGCGCAGACCGGCGGCCCGGCGGGCGCGCTCGTTGTCGGCGAGCCAGGCCAGCGGGTCGGTCGGCCGCAGCGGGCGCCCGCCCGCGGCGGAACGTCCGGTGTCGGGCGCCGATGTGGTCTTCGCTACGCTCGCAGTGGTTTCCCGGACCGCGGGCGCGGCGGAATGGGCGTTCGCGGCGGCGTTGTCGACGGTCACGACGGCGAGCGTACGGCCCACCGGGGGTGATGCGGGTGCCCGCCAGCTCGTCGTCCGCGCCGGTCTGGCAGTCTCCAGACCCGTGGGAACCCTCGCCGACATGCTGCGCGCGAGCACGGACCTCAGCGACGACGACATCGACCACCTGCACGCGCTCGTCGCGGACTGGGCCCTGCTCGCCGACCTGTCCTTCGCTGATCTGCTGCTGCTCGTGCCCGTCCGCTCCGGTTCGGCCTCGGGGCGCGGTGGTCACACCAGCGGGACCGAGTTCCTCGTGGTGGCCCAGGTCCGGCCGACCACGGGGCCGACGGCCTATCACAACGACGAGGTCGGCAGCGTCGTCATCAACCGGTGGGTGGTCCAGAACGCCTGGCGGGAGCACCGCATCGCCCGCGAGGGCGAACCCGAGTGGGACGGCGGCGTTCCGGTGCGGACGGAGGCCATTCCGGTCCGCCGTGGCGACGAGGTCATCGCCGTGCTCGCGCGGGACACCAACCTGGTCAACCCCCGCACACCCAGCGATCTGGAGTCGTCCTACCTGCAGGGCGCGAACAACCTCGCACTGATGATCGCCGAGGGTGCGTTCCCGTTCCGGGGCAGCTCGGCGGAGCTGCCCGAGTCACCGCGGGTGGGTGACGGGATGATGCGGCTCGACGGCGCCGGCAAGGTCGTGTTCGCCAGCCCCAACGCGCTGTCGGCCTACCGGCGTCTCGGCTACACCGGCAACGTCACCGGGGAGGACCTGCGCACGGTGCACCGCGCGCTGAACCTGCCCGCGACGACCCCCGCGGTCTGGCACGCGATCGGGCGGCGCCGGCCGGTCGATGTCGAGGCCGCGGTCGGCAGCACGGTGGTGCTGCTGCGGGCGATCCCGCTGTTCCCCGGGGCGACCCGGGAGGTGCTCGTCCTCGTCCGGGACGTCTCCGAGCTGCGCCGCCGGGAGGCGCTGTTGCTCAGCAAGGACGCCACGATCCGTGAGATTCATCACCGGGTCAAGAACAACCTGCAGACGGTGGCGGCGCTGCTGCGCCTGCAGATGCGCCGGACCAAGGTCGACGAGGCGCGGGCGGCGCTGCGGGAGTCGGTGCGCCGGGTGACCTCGATCGCGGTTGTGCACGAGACGCTGTCGCAGAGCCTGGGGGAGAGCGTCCCGTTCGACGAGATCGCCGATCAGATCACGTCGGTGACGGTCGACCTGGCGTCCACGGGGGCGCGGGCCAACACCCGGCGCTCCGGCTCCTTCGGTCGCCTGCCGGGCGAACTCGCCACGCCGCTGGCCCTTGTGCTTTCGGAGCTTCTGCAGAATGCTGTAGAACATGCGTTCGACGGTTCGGCGGGCTCGATCGAGATCAGGGTCGCCCGCTCGGTGGACAGGCTCGATGTCGTCGTCGCCGACGACGGTGCCGGCCTGCCGGAGGACTTCCAGCTCGAGCACTCCCCCCGGCTGGGGCTGCAGATCGTGCGCCAGCTGGTGCTGGGGGAGATGCACGGCACGATCCGCCTGCAGGCCGGGCCGGAGCGTGGCACCGAGGCGCTCCTGTCCATCCCACTTTCTGAAAGTTGAGTGTTTAGATCCCAGCGCGGTGGGTATCCGCAGGTTGTGTCCCTCGTCCGCGGTCGGTGTGGCGATGCGTCGCGCCCTCGCGCAGGAGCGTCGGCGGCGAGGTCCATGCCGGTCATCCGGGGCGGGCGGCCGGTGAGAGACGGGGCCCGGAAACGTGACGGCCGCTCTATCCGCGTCCGCCGCATCGCTGCGGCGGACGCGCGGACAGAACGGCCGGTGTTGCTGCCAGCCGCCGCCTCCGCGCCGAGGCGCGGAGCAGGGCTTGGCTTCGTCGGGGCAGCCCGAAAACCGAGTGGGCGCCGCGGTGTCCCGCCGGCAGTGCGATCTCCGGCGGTCAGGAGCATGCCGCGCGCGGATGTCTGGCGGTCCGACGCGGAACGCGATGGTGCTCCCCGGATATTCGTTCGGTGGCTCCGGGGCTGGTGCCGTCAGGCGGTTCGGACCCGCAGGCGGACCTGGCGCTTGAGCGCCCGGCGTTCGTCTTCGCTCATCCCGCCCCAGACTCCGGAGTCCTGCCCGGTGTCCAGAGCCCAGTTCAGGCAGTCACTCGTGACTGCGCACCGCGCGCAAACGGCCTTTGCCTCTTCGACCTGGCGTTCCGCCGGACCGGTAGTACCGATCGGGAAGAAGAGCTCGGGATCCTCGTCACGGCAGAGCGCTCTGTGGCGCCAGTCCATGCGTACTACTCCCTCTCTCGTCGTCTCGGGCCACACTGCTCATGAGACGCTTTGCGAGCCGCTACGGTTGTGCCGCGGATGAAAATTGAATGAGCAGGTTGTCTGCTCGGCCCCGGCGGCGGGCCGTGGAGCGGGTTTCTGGCGGTCGGTGAGCCCAGGTGCACGTGCATCCACCTCGGACATTCGCCACCCTCCCACCGGAACCGGCAGGGGCGCAAGAACCTGCAAGAGTCTTCACACCCTGCCTGGCCTGCACTTGTCCGGCAGGGATACAGGTGGGCCACGCGTTGCGACCGCAGCCGCGAGGTGCGGCCAGCCCCGGAAGTCCTGGTTGACAGGGGATGTCACCGTCCTGACAGGTACCGCTCGCGGCGCTGTCGAGCCGCCCGGTAGGATCCTTGCTGATCAAGGGTGGCGGGTCATGCCATCTGGGCATCGATGGCCCTTCGGGGCATGCGGGTACCTCTGGTCCCGCTGTCGGGGGCTGCTCCTCCTGCCGTGACACGCGCGCCGGGCCGGAGATGGCAGGGTTGTGGCCATGCAGGTTCTCGGTCATCGCGGTAGCAGGGTCCCCGGCCCGGAGAACACGGTCGAGGCGGTCGATGCCGCGCTGGGCGCCGGCGCTGACGGCGTCGAGATCGACGTCCGCCGCAGCGCCGATGGCGATCTGGTCTGCGTGCATGACGCACGGTTGTCCCGCCCCGCCGGACGGGCCGTCATCCGCCAGCCCACCGCCGCCCTGCGCGCGCGGGGCATTCCGCTGCTCGACGAGATCATCGATGTGTGGGCGGGTCGCGGCCGCCTCATCTGTGAGATCAAGAACCAGCCGGGCCAGCCCGACTTCGACGCCCCCCGCGAGCGCACCGCCCGGGCCCTCGTCGAGGCGCTGCGTGCCCGCGGCCTGACCGGCCCTCGGCCGACCGCTGCCGAGCTCGAGGCGGGGGCGAGCGGCATCACCGTCTCCTCGTTCGACTGGTTCGCCATCGAGGCGGTGCGGGACGCGGAGCTAGCCGTGGCGACGGCGTTCCTGACCATGCCGCGGATGTCCGTCAGCGGTGGCCTCGGCTACGTCCGGTCCGCCGGGCACGCCGAGCTGCACGCGCACACCAGCGCCGTGCTTGGCTCCCCGGACGCGGCCGCCCGGGCCCGCGAGGCAGGTGTCCGCCTGGTCACCTGGACCGTCACCACCGTCGAGGCGGCCCGCGCCCTACGCGGCGCAGGCGTCACCGGCATCATCTGCGACGACCCGGTCGAGATCCGTCAGGCCCTTGCCGCCACCGACGGCGTCGCACCGCCCGGTCAGGACCCGCCTACGGCCTGAGAGCCGGCTGCCTCAGGCGATGACCCGCAGGGCGCGGGGATGGTGACTGATCCGGATGTCGGCGCTCTCGCCGAGATACTCGCCGTCCATCTGGATGGGGAGCGGCTCGGGCGCGCGGAAGGCGATCGTCGCCGCGTCGTGGTGGCGCACGACGTTACGCCCGCGGGGGCCGCGACCGTCCCCGAGTATCTGCGCGGTCGTCCGCAGCACCGAGGAGGTCCGGACCCGGCGCAGGGCGAGCAGGTCCAGGCCGGTGTCGAACGAGGCGTCCGGGCAGGCGAGCACCGGGCGGGAGTGCAGATAGGTCCAGGGCCGGGTGTTGCAGACGATGCCGAGCGCGATGCGGCGCTCGCCGTCGTCGCTGCCCTCCGCGTCGGCCTGCTCGCCAGAGGCCCCGCCGGAGGCCCCGGTGGGCGCGGCGCCGCCCGGGGCCGTGCGGGTGTGGGCGTCGGTCGTCTCCAGGGTGATGGTGGGGGCGCCGCGGTCGCTGCTGCCCGCCAGCTGGGCGGCGGCGGCTCGCAGGAACAGGCCCGGGGTGTTGCGCCGGCCGCCGCTGCGCTTGCGCTCGACCCGGGCCACCACCCGCGCGTCCAGACCCACCCCGAAGCAGAAGCTGAACCAGCGGGTCTCGTCGCCGTACGCGGCCTGACCGAGACTGATCCGCCGGCTGCGGCCCTCGCGCAGTGCGTCCAGCAGCTCCCCGGTCGCCTCGACCGGCGACGCGGAGTAGCCCAGAGCGCGGACGAAGACGTTGGTGCTGCCGCCGGGCACGACCGCGAACGCCGGGCCGTCGGGGATCGGGCCGTTCTGGAGCAGGCCGTTGACGATCTCGTTGACCGTGCCGTCGCCGCCGAGGGCGATCACCACGTCAACGCCGAGCTCCACAGCGCGAGCCCCCAGCTCGACGCCGTGCCCACGGCCCTTGGTGACGACGGTCTCCAGCGCGAGGTCCGCCGCGAGCGCAGTGGCGAGGACATCGCGTACACGTTCGGTTGTGGTGGTCGCGACGGGGTTGACGACCAGCAGCCCTCGCATGCCTCTACCGTAGTCCGCTCACCCAGGTCGGGCGGCGCCTGGGAAAACTCTCACATCGGTGAAACATGACAGACCGTGCGAAGGCGGGTGTGGGGAACACGAAGTGGCATGGGTGGACGGACATGGCGGGTCGCTCGCGCGCGGGTGCCGGGAGCGGACGTAGTGTCGGCATATGGGATCCACCCGCCAGTCCGGCGACCGGTCCGGCAGCGGGCGGCTCGCCTCGCCGCGCGCGTCGGTGCGGGCCGCGTCCGTTCCGGCCCGGGTGGCAGGCGCCCTGCTCGCGGCGGAGGCGATCGTCCTGCTGGGGCTCGGCGTGCTGCTGGTGCTGCGCGGGTTCGGCTCCGGCATTGACGACGTAGGCCGTGCCGAGACGGGTGGGGTGCTGGCGATCCTCGGCGCGCTGGGGGTCGCGGTGCTGTCCCTGGGCGTGCTGCGCAGCGGTTCGGCGTTCCGCTCGCCCACCCTGGTCGTGCAGGTGCTGTGCCTGCCGGTCGCCTGGGGGCTGATGCAGGCCGGGGAGTATGGCTACGGCATCCCGCTGATCGTCGTCCCGCTGGTCATCATCGGCTCGTTGCTGGCCGCGGGCGGCTTCGGTCCGCCGGAGCCGCCCGCCCAGGAGACAGGCGGACGGTCCCCGCGGGGAAAGGACGCCGACAGCGGCCGGACACGGCGTTCCTGAGCAGTCAGGAGCCTGCGTGGGTCAGGAGGGAGCCCGCTCGGCGAGGTCCAGGCCGGGCCGGGTGCGGCGGATGCGGGGGCTCAGCCGTCCTCGAGCAGGCCGCGGCGCAGCTGGGCCAGAGTGCGGGCGAGTAGCCGGGAGACGTGCATCTGGGAGATGCCGAGCTCGGTGGCGATCTGGGACTGGGTCATGTTCCCGAAGAAGCGCAGCAGCAGGATCCGCTTCTCCCGCGGTGGCAGCCTCTCCAGCAGGGGCTTGAGCGACTCGCGGTACTCGACGCCCTCCAGCGACTCGTCCTGGACACCCAGGGTGTCCGCGACGGCGGGCGCCTCGTCGTCGCCGGAGTCCGGCGCGTCGAGGGAGACGGCCGAGTAGGCGTTGGCCGACTCCAGGCCCTCGAGGACGTCCTCCTCGCTCATCTGCAGGTGGCGGGCGATCTCGCTCACCGTGGGGGAGCGGCCCAGGGTCTGGGACAGCTCGGAGGTCGCCTTGGTCAGCGAGAGCTTGAGCTCCTGCAGGCGGCGGGGGACCCGGATCGCCCAGCCCTTGTCCCGGAAGTGACGCTTGATCTCCCCGACGATCGTCGGGGTCGCGTAGGTGGAGAACTCCACACCGCGCTCCGGGTCGAACCGGTCCACCGACTTGATCAGCCCGATGGTGGCGACCTGGACGAGATCGTCGAGCGGCTCGCCGCGGTTGCGGAAGCGCCGGGCGAGGTACTCGACCAGCGGCAGATGCATGCGGACGAGCTGGTCGCGCACGGCGGCCCGCCCCGCGTCGCCCTCGGGTAGTTCCGCGAGGCGCACGAACAGTGCGCGGGCCATCGCCCGGTCGGGGGAGTGCGTCCGGTCGGTGTGCTCGCCGCCGCCCGCCTGGTCACCGGCGTCGGCGTCGGTGGCCTGGGAGGACTCGCCGGCTCGCGAGGACCCCGCTGCCCGGGCTTCGTCGGCGGTCCGGGAGTTGTCGGCGGCCTGGGCCGAGGTGTCTGCCGGGGCAGGTCCGGTGGGCGCGCGGGAGCCGGCGGCGGGATCCTGGGCGTCCGCGTCGCGGCGGCCGGGCCCGCCATGCCCGCCGTGACCGTTGGCGGTGGGATGGTCGTCGACGGCCGCCGCCCGCTGGCTGAGCGCGGCCACCGGGTCCGCCGCGCGCGTCTCCTCGTCGGGCGCGGTGCGCGGCGGGGTCGGGGTTCTTCCTGTCGACGTCACGATGTACCTACCGTGTCACCCAACGGGGCCGCGTCGGCCGTGCCGGATCCTCGCACGTGCCCGGCCGGCGGCTCGCCGAGGTCCGCGCGCACACCCCGCCGCTTCTGCAGCGTGATGCTGACCTTCGAACCCGGGCCGGTGCTGGTCTCGACGTCACCGGCCAGCGCCTTGAGCACCGTCCAGGCGAACGTGTCCTCCGAGGGCGGCTCGCCGTCGAGGCTCTCCACCGTCACCAGCACGTGCATCACGCCGGGCGACAGCGTGAAGGTGCAGTCCAGCGACGAACCGGGTACCGCGGAGACGAGTAGAAGCGCACACGCCTCGTCCACGGCGATCCGGAGGTCCTCGATGTCGTCGAGGGTGAAGTCGAGCCGGGCCGCGAGGGACGCCGTGGCGGTGCGCAGCACGGTCAGATATGCGCTCGCCGCGGGCAGCGTGAGTGCGACCTCGTCGCGCAGTCCGCCGGAGTGGGCGGTAGGGCTGTCGATGGTGTCGGAATTCTCCGCGCCGCCGGTCGAAGGCGTCGGATCCACGTTCCTACCCCCAAAGAGCCTGCGTCGGTGCGAGGTGGGTCCCTCGCGGGTGGCCGTAGCCGGACGGTCGATGATGTTGTAGGTGACTGCCTTCCCGATCGCGGGCTCCGTCAAGCCTCCCGCACCCGGCCCGTGACGTCCCTCATGTCCCGAGGGGCCCTGTGTGCCCCGCTGGGACTGTCATGCCCGGATGGGAAGGCGCTTGTCGGCGCCCGGTGGCTGCCACCGCCTCCACCGTACCCAGCCGGGCGCGGGTACCGCAGGTCGGGTGATCGAAAGCTGCCGGGAAGGGTACGGTCGTGGCTCGGATGACCCCGCCGACGTGCCACTCCGGTCAGGTTTTCGTACCCGGGTCCTGCCACGGACGGGGTGGGCACGGCGGGTGGGTCAGATGGTCCCTGCCGCCCGGTCAGGGCCGTCGGGTCGGGGCCGCCGGGTCAGGCCGGCGGGTGGGGGTCGTGCCGGGGCAGGGGCTGGCGTGGGCGGCGAGGTCGGTCAGCGCGTCGCCGTCGAGCCGCAGGATGGTCCAGTCGTCCAGCGGCCGGGCGGCGAGCGACCGGTAGAAGCCGAGGGCGGGGGTGTTCCAGTCGAGGACGGCCCACTCCAGGCGTCGGTGCCCGCTCTCGACGCAGATCGCGGCCAGCGCGGCGAGCAGCGCCCGACCGTGGCCGGCCCGGCGGTGCTCGGCCCGGACGAACAGGTCGACCAGGTACATCCCCGTCTGGCCGGTCCAGGTGGAGAAGGTCGGATGCCAGATCGCGAAGCCCACGACCGGGGGTGGGACCTCGTCGGCGCTCCAGGAACCCGCTGCCGTCGTGGCCTGGCCCGCGGCGGTGTCCGGGGGAGGCGTCGCGACGAGGCAGTGGGCGCTGGGCGTGGGGCCGAACAGGGCGGCCTGCAGGTCGGCGGCCGTCATCGCGACCGCGTCGGGCTCGCGCTCGTACTCGGCGAGCTGCCGGACCAGCGCCAGGACGTCGTTCACGTCCCCAGGCCCGGCCACCCGGATCACCGCGGGCCACCCGCCGCCGCGCCGGCCGTGCGCAGCTCCCGGTAGAAGGCCTGGCATTCGCGATAGCTGGGCAGCAGGCCCGCGGACTCCGCCTCCTTCAGCGTCGGAGCGGCGGAGTCCTTCGGGGACAGCAGCGGAGTGAGCTCCGCCGGCCAGGGCAGGGCCAGGTCGGGGTCAAGCGGATGGATACCGAACTCCCGGTTCGGCGTGTACGGCGTCGAGCACAGGTAGGAGATCGCGGCGTCGTCGGTGAGCGCCATGAAGGCGTGGCCCAGGCCCTCCGAGACGTACAGACCGCACCGGTCGACGTCGTCGAGGACGATCGAGGCGAAGGCGCCGAAGGTCGGCGAGCCGGTGCGGATGTCGACGACGCAGTCCAGCACCCGGCCGCGCACGCAGGTGACGTACTTCGCCTGGCTCGGCGGTACCTGCGCGTAGTGGACGCCCCGCAGCGTCCCGCTGCGGCTGACACTGTGGTTCGCCTGGGACAGCGCGAGCGGGTGACCGACGACCTCGGCCAGCGCGTCGGAGCGGAACCACTCCAGGAAGGTCCCGCGGCTGTCGGAGTGCTGACGTGGGGTGAACACCCAGGCGTCGGGAACCGATAGTTCGCTGATCTCCACGGGTGTGACGGTACCGGTTCCCCTCCTCGTCCCATGGCAGGCGGGACCGCTGGGCCGGCACGCGTTGGTGCATGGGTGTGGCTCTTGCGGAGGGCTGGCTCCGCCCGTGTGCCTGAGGGTCCGTCACCTGAGTCCCACCCTCGGCACGGGTCAGGAAGGAGGTGCCTGCCGAGTAGTAGGTCACGAAATCAATCCGCTTCTGTCGCCCCAGGGTGTCCGTGAACGAGGACATACCGATGCCATCGCGGCCGGCGGCCAGGCCGGGCAGGAGCGAGTCGAGGACGGCCTGCGTGAGCTGGGTGCTGAGTCCCAGGACACCGCCGAGTGCACGGGCCAGGTCGATAACCATTCCGGCGATTGTTTTTCCATCCGTGTCGAAGAACTCGTTCGGCGCGTGAGGCGGGTCGGTCGCCATCGTCAAGGTGTCTCGTTCGCGCACCTTTTGAGGTAGCTGACCTGCGACTTCTGGATCCGCCGCGGTGGTTGTGGCCGGTTTCGGTGCAGCCGCGGAGCCGCCGCTCCCGCGGCCCGCGATGATCGTCGCGAGGGCTGCCGTCATGGCGAGGGCGGATATCCTTGCTCCATGACGAAAGGCACCGCTGTGCACTGATAACCCCTCGGCCCCGCGTGTCGCGTAGGTGTGACGTGGACGGGCTCGACCAGCACCCAGGCCTGGCTATGTGATGCCGCGGCTACGCTCGGGCACCCTGTTCGTGTCGGTACGTTTCGATCCCGTTGCCGCCCCGTTCGGTCTGTTCGCCGTGAGCGAACGTTCGCTGCGAACGAGGCCGGGCGCGCGTGCCATATTGGATGTGCCCCGGGCAACCCCCGGGTCCTCGTCCCGCCCCACACGATGTGGTGGGACCGCTCAGGCTCGCCCTCCTGCGGACCACGCCACGCACGGAGGGCGGGCACCTTGTAGCCGCCGTCCTGGTGGGACCACGATCGCCCCAGCGGGTCCACCGGCGGCTTGTCCGAGGAGCAACCTCCGTGACCGCAACCACTGACCATTCGACTCTCGACACCACTGCCGCGTCGGGCCTGGCCGCGGTCAGCCCCCGGCCCTCCGACGACGACCCCGCCTTCGCCCTGCACCGCGGCGGGAAGATCGGCGTTGCGCTCACCGTGCCGCTGGAGAACCGCGAGGACCTCTCCCTCGCGTACACCCCCGGCGTCGCCCGGGTGTGCACGGCGATCGCCGAGGCGCCCGCCCTCGCGGACGACTACACCTGGCGCTCGAACACCGTCGCCGTGGTCACTGACGGCACCGCGGTGCTCGGCCTGGGAGACATCGGCCCCGCCGCCTCCCTGCCGGTCATGGAGGGCAAGGCCGCGCTGTTCAAGCACTTCGGCGGCGTGGACGCGGTGCCGCTCGCACTGGACTGCACGGACGTCGAGCAGATCGTCGAGACGGTCGCCCGCCTCGCCCCGAGCTTCGGCGGCATCAACCTCGAGGACATCGCCGCCCCACGCTGCTTCGCGATCGAGCGGCTCCTGCAGGAGCGGGTCGACATCCCCGTCTTCCACGATGACCAGCACGGCACGGCGATCGTGGCGCTGGCTGCCCTGGAGAACGCGGCGAAGCTCACCGGGCGCACCCTCGGCGACCTGCGCGCCGTGGTGTCCGGCGCCGGTGCCGCGGGCGTCGCGGTCGCCCGGATCCTGCTTGCCGCCGGTATCGGTGACATCGCGGTCGGAGACAGCCGCGGCATCATCTACCCCGGCCGGGACAACCTCACCCCGGCGAAGGCGGCGCTGGCCGCGGAGACCAACACCGCGCGCCTCACCGGCTCGATCACGGACGCGCTGAACGGCGCCGACGTGTACCTCGGGCTGTCGTCCGGCAAGGTGCCGGAGGAGGCCGTCGCCACCATGGCGCCGGAGGCGATCATCTTCGCGATGGCGAACCCGGACCCCGAGGTGGACCCGGAGATCGCCCAAAAGTACGCCCGCATCGTGGCGACCGGGCGCAGCGACTACCCCAACCAGATCAACAACGTGCTGGCCTTCCCCGGAGTCTTCCGGGGCGCCCTCGACGTGCGGGCGAGCCGGGTGACGGAGGGCATGAAGCTCGCCGCCGCCGACGCGCTCGCGAGCGTGATCGCCGACGAGCTCACCGACGACCACATCATCCCGAGTGTGTTCGACGAGCGGGTGGCGCCTGCCGTCGCCGCCGCGGTCGCCGCGGCCGCCCGGGCCGACGGAGTCGCCCGGCGCTGACCGGCTGCACGGCCGGGGCGCGGGCGCGTTCCGCCAGGCGCCGGCCTTTGATCGGCTACATGGGGCCCCGCGGAGCACCTCCGCGGGGCCTCTGCCGTGTCCTGGTCGCCCGCCGAGGCCTCGTGTCGCCGCCTGCCCTGGTCCACCCGCGACGCGCGACCGAGCCCCCTCGGCGCGATCGGCCGCCACGGCGCCATATGGCCGTTCTGTCGGGGAGGTCTTCATGGATGCCGAGGGATAGAGACGGTTCTGGGGCCGAGATCGTTACTTTCCCTCGGCACGTCATCCTGTGCCGTGGTGCGGCGAGGCGCGGCGACGGCGACGGTCGGTGCCGCGATCTCGGGTGCTGGTCAGACGCGGTTGCACCCGGGGCACGGGAGGTTCTCGGTCGCGTCGGCGAGTGGGCGCAACGTCCCGCAGCCCTTGTAGGAGCAGCACACGAAATCCGCGGGCAGCACGGTGATCACCGGGTGGCCGTCGACGATGACCATAGCGGGAGGCTCGGGCGTCGGCACGGGCCGCCGCCGGTGCCAGCCCAGCCGGCGGCGGGAACCACGCCGCTCGGGCGTGCCCGGCCCGTCCTGGTGGGTCACCACGACTCGCCCACCGCACCGCACCCGCTCGTTCTGCCCACGGCGATGAGTTCAGCACACCGACGGGTCTCACGCGCGGGCTGGGGCGGAGGATCCGTGTTCGCCGGGATCGGTGTCGCGGGGGCCGGCCTCGCCGGAATCGGTGTCGCGGGGGCCGGCTCGGCCGTGGCCGGTGCCGTGGTGTGCTCGCCTGGGGGGACGCACGGTCGTAGGTTCGACGTGTGCTTGCCGCCGCCGCCGTCTCCCTGCACCCGGACGCCCCGCTCGACGGTCTGGCCGTCGGGGAGCAGCCGGAGCCCGCGCCCCCGGAGGGCTGGACCACCATCGAGGTTCGGGCTGCCTCGCTGAATCATCACGACCTCTTCAGCCTTCGTGGGGTGGGGCTGCCGGCTGACCGCCTCCCGATGATCCTCGGCTGCGATGCCGCGGGTATCAGCGCCGAGGGGGAGGAGGTCGTCGTACACGCGGTGATCGGGGATCCGGCGGTCGGCGGCGGTGACGAGACGCTGGACCCGCGCCGCACCCTGCTCTCGGAGCTGCATCCGGGCACCCTCGCCGAACGGGTGGCGGTGCCGCGGCGCAATCTCGTGCGCAAGCCTGCCGAACTGTCCTTCGAGGAGGCGGCCTGCCTGCCGACCGCCTGGCTCACCGCATACCGGATGGTTATCTCCCGGTCCGGGCTGCCGGCGGACGGCGGGGGCCGGGTGCTTGTTCAGGGCGCCGGAGGCGGGGTCGCGACGGCCGCCCTGCTGATCGCCAAGGCCGCCGGTCACACCGTGTTCGTGACCTCGCGTGACGAGGACAAGCGCCGGGCCGCGGCGGCGCTCGGCGCGGATGCCGTGTTCGAGTCCGGTGCCAGGCTGCCGGCCAAGGTCGACGCCGTGATCGAGACGGTGGGTGCCGCCACCTGGGCGCACTCGGTGCGCGCGCTGCGGCCGGGTGGTCGGATCGTGGTGTCCGGGGCGACCAGCGGGCCGAATCCGCCGGCCGAGCTCAACCGGATCTTCTTCCTGCAGCTGTCGGTGATCGGCTCGACGATGGGCAGCCGCGACGAGCTCGAGGATCTCGTCGCCTTCGCCGCCCGGACCGGTATCCGCCCGCCGGTGCAGGAGGTCCGCCCGCTTGCCGAGGCGCGGGGGGCGTTCGAGCGGCTCGCCGCCGGGGACGTCTTCGGCAAGCTGGTGCTGGTCCCCTGACGCAGGCCCATCTGCAGGCGCGGACTCGGGCCCAGGTCCGGCCGCGGGTCGGTCAGAGGTCGGGATCGTCGTCGGGCCGGGCGAGCCAGGTGGCGAGGCGCTCCACGGCCTCCTCGAACTCGGGATGCACGTCGACGAACGCGCGCAGCGAGTCGGCGAGGCCCTCATAGGTCACCGTCTCCTCGCCTCGGCGATCGGCGAGCTCCTCGATGCCGCGATCGGTGAAGTACATCCGCGCTCCCGGTGGCGATGCGGTCCGCAGGAATCAGGCTAGCGGACGCACCGGTGGCCGCCGCCCGCGGGCGGCGGCCACCGGCATGACGCGCTGGGACTCTGGAACGGGCGTCAGATCTCGAAGGCCGCCTCGACCAGAGCCTGCTGCTCACGCTCGTGCACCCGCGACGATCCGGATGCCGGCGCGGCCGCGGCCCGCCGGGAGATCCGCCGCAGCCGGATCCCCCGCGGCAGGAACTCGGCGATGTTGAGCGCCATGTGCGGGTACGCACCCTGGTTCGCCGGCTCCTCCTGCACCCAGACGATGTCGTCCAGGTCGGGGTAGCGCTCCAGCACGGCGGCCAGCTCAGGCCCGGGGGTCGGGTAGAGCTGCTCGACGCGCACCAGCGCGAACCGGCCGGCGTCGTCGTGCTTGTCCCGTGCGGTGGCCAGGTCGTAGTAGACCTTGCCGGCCGACAGCAGGACCCGGCGCACGGCCGACGGATCGGTCACGGCCGCGTCGTCGATCACCGGCTGCCACGCACCGCCGGTCAGTTCCTCCACCGTGGAGGTGGCGGCCTTCAGCCGCAGCATCGACTTCGGCGTGAAGACGATCAGCGGCCGCCGCACCGGCGAGAGGGTCTGCCGGCGCAGCAGGTGGAAGTAGCTGGCCGGGGAGGACGGCGCGGAGACCGTCATGTTGTTCTCCGCGCACAGGGACAGATAGCGCTCGATGCGGGCGGAGGAGTGGTCAGGCCCCTGGCCCTCGTAGCCGTGTGGGAGCAGCAGGGCGAGCGACGAGCGCTGCCCCCACTTCGCCTCGCCGGCGGTGATGAACTCGTCGATGATCGACTGGGCGCCGTTGGCGAAGTCGCCGAACTGGGCCTCCCACAGCACGAGCATGTCCGAGCGGGCGACGGCGTAGCCGTACTCGAAGCCCATCGCCGCGAACTCGCTGAGCAGCGAGTCGTAGACGTAGAAGGTGCCGACGCCCGCGTTGTTCTCGGTGCCGTCGAGGCCGTAGCGCAGCGTCCGCAGCGGGGTGTGGTCCTCGGCGGTGTGGCGGTCGACGAGGACGGCGTGCCGCTGGCCGAACGTGCCGCGCCGGCTGTCCTGCCCGGTCAGGCGGACGGATCGGCCGTCGAGCAGCAGGGTGCCGAACGCCAGCGTCTCGGCGAGCGCCCAGTCGATCTGGCCGGTCTCGACCATCTGCGCGCGCCGCTCGACCTGCGGGCGCAGCCGCGGGTGCACGGTGAAGCCCTCGGGCAGGGTGACCTGCGTCTCGATGACCCGCTTGACGGCTTCCAGCGGCACCGCGGTGCTGACGGCGGCGGCCGCGGCGGCCTCCTCCGGGGTGGTGACGATCCGCGGCTGCGGGGCCGCGCCCGACGGCGTGGTGTCCCGGGTCTGCGCGAAGGCCTTCTCCAGCTCCGCGCGGTAGGACTTCATCGCCTCCTCGGCCTCGTCGCGGGTGATGTCCCCGCGGCCGATGAGCGCCTCGGTGTAGAGCTTGCGCACCGAGCGCTTGCTGGCGATCGTGTCATACATCAGCGGCTGGGTGAACGACGGCTCGTCCATCTCGTTGTGGCCGCGCCGCCGGTAGCAGACCAGGTCGATGACGACGTCCTTGTGGAACGCCTGGCGGTACTCGAACGCCAGCGCGGCCACCCGCACGCACGCCTCCGGGTCGTCCCCGTTGACGTGGAAGATCGGAGCCTGCACCATCCGCGCGACGTCCGTGGCGTACACTGACGAGCGGCTGGAGTCCGGCGAGGTGGTGAACCCGACCTGGTTGTTGATGACCAGGTGCATCGTGCCGCCGGTGCGGTAACCGCGCAGCTGGGAGAGGTTCAGCGTCTCGGCGACGACGCCCTGCCCGGCGAACGCGGCGTCGCCGTGCACCAGGACGGGCAGGATGGTGAAGCCGGACGAGCCCTTGTCGAGGATGTCCTGCTTGGCGCGGACGACGCCCTCGGTGACCGGGTCGACGGCCTCCAGATGCGACGGGTTCGCGACGACCGAGACCGGCACCTCACGCCCCGACCGCCCGCTGTAGACGCCGTCGGCGCCCAGGTGGTACTTGACGTCGCCGGAGCCGTGCGCGGTCTGCGGGTCGAGGTGGCCCTCGAACTCGTCGAAGATCTGCCGGTAGGACTTGCCGACGATGTTCGCGAGGACGTTCAGCCGGCCGCGGTGGGCCATGCCGATGACGACCTCGTCCATGCCGGCGTCCGCCGCCCGGTCGAGCACCTCGTCGAGCGTCGGGATCGTCGACTCGGCGCCCTCCAGCGAGAACCGGCGCTGGCCGACGTACTTGGTCTGCAGGAACGACTCGAACGCCTCCGCGGCGCCCAGGCGCTCCAGCACGTGCAGCTGCTCGGCCGGGTCGGGGCGTTCGGCGGACCGCTCGACCCGGGCCTGGATCCAGGCGCGCTCGTCGGGCTCCTGGATGTGCATGTACTCGATGCCGACCCGGCGGCAGTAGGAGTCACGCAGGACACCGAGGACGTCGCGCAGCGACATCGTCCGCTGCCCCGCGAAGCCGCCGACGGCGAACTCCCGGTCGAGGTCCCACAGCGTCAGCCCATGGCTGATGATGTCCAGGTCCGGATGGCTGCGGATGGCGAACTCGAGCGGGTTGGTGTCGGCCATGAGGTGGCCGCGCACCCGGAACGCGTGGATCAGCTCCTGCACCCGCGCGCCGTGGTCGAGGTCGCCCTCGTGCACCGCCGCGATGTCGGCCACCCAGCGAATGGGCTCGTAGGGCACCCGCAGCGCACGGAAGATCTCGTCGTAGAAGCCGTCCTCGCCGAGGAGCAGATGGTGCATCCGGCGCAGGTACTCGCCCGACTGGGCGCCCTGGATGATGCGGTGGTCGTACGTGCTGGTCAGCGTGATCGTCTTGGAGATCGCAAGCTTGGCCAGCGTGTTCGAGGACGCGCCGGAGAACTCGGCCGGATACTCCATCGCGCCGACGCCGATGATCGTTCCCTGGCCCTGCATGAGCCGGGGCACCGAGTGCACCGTGCCGATGCCGCCCGGGTTGGTCAGGCTGATGGTGACGTCGGTGAAGTCGTCAGTGGTCAGCTTGTTCGTGCGGGCGCGGCGGACCAGGTCCTCGTAGGCGACCCAGAACTCGCGGAAGTCGAGTGTCTCCGCCTTCTTCACGGCTGCGACGACCAGCTGGCGGCCCTTCGGCGTGACCAGGTCGATCGCGAGGCCGAGGTTGATGTGCTCCGGCTGCACGACCGCCGGCTTGCCGTCGACCTCGGCGTAGGAGGCGTTCATGGCCGGGTGCGCGGCGAGCGCCCTGACCATCGCATAGCCGATGACGTGCGTGAAGGACACCTTGCCGCCGCTGGAGCGGGCCAGGTGGCGGTTGATCACGATCCGGTTGTCGGCGAGCAGCTTCGCCGGGAACGCCCGCACCGAGGTGGCGGTGGGGACGTGCAGCGAGGACTCCATGTTGCTGACCACGCGGGCCGCGGCACCGCGCAGCGGCGTCGTGGCCGCACCCGCGGCCACCGGCTTCGGTGCCGGCTGGGCCTTGGTGGCCGGCGGGGGCGTCGGCGACGCGGCGGCGGGAGCGGGCTCCACGCGGGCGGCCGGCGCGACCGGGGCGGGAGAGGTCGCGCTGGCCGAGGGGGCGGGCGGCGCGGCGGCTGCGGCGGACGCCGGCGCTGGCCGGGCGGCCGCACCGTCGGGGGATGCCTCGTTCGGCGCCGCGGCGGCGGTCGACCCGGTGGTGCCGGAGCCGGGCGGCGGAGTGGTCGGCTGGTAGTCGGAGAGGAACTCCCGCCACTCCGGCGACACACTCTGCGGATCTTCGAGAAACTGCTGGTAGATCTCGAAGACCAGCCATTCGTTGGGTCCGAAGTCAGGTCCTGACGCAGGAACCGTCGGTGCTGTCACGGGGCCATTCGCCTCTATCCACGGTCTCACTTCACGGCCTCCGAAAGGCCCTTCTGTCACCGTCTGCTCAGGCTACCCGTTCCGTACGCCGGCGGTGGGACCGGTTCTGCCCTGTCGGTCACACGGACGCTGCGTGCCCGGGTGCTGTCCTCTGGTGGGCTGCGGCCGGCCGGGGGAGGGCGAGCCGTGCGATACGCGCTGTGGCCGCCAGAGTGGGTAAATTGTGAGGATCCGGGCCCTTCGTCCGGCCTTTGCGGACGGGGAACGCGAAGCGGGTGACGTCCGTTAGACTAAGCAGCGCCGGTCCGCATCATGGCCCCCGGACCCAATAAATGTCGCTTCGAGCGACCTACGCCCGTGAGGCGACCTGGCGGGCCGGCGCCCACCTCTTCCGCTCGGCGGTCTTACCGCCGAGCGGCCTGCGGTCGATGGCGCGTCCGCAGGCCGGCCTTGCGGCCGTCGTGCGCCGCAGGCCGGTCAGCCGAAATGGTTCCAGCCACCGGCTCCGGCGTGCGGGTTGCCATCGACCGTCACGCCGTCGCCCGGCAGCACGGTGCCGATCCGCGCGCATCCGCTCGGGACTGCCGCCATCGGCGGCAGGCAGGCGACCAGGGAGTGGTCCTCGCCGCCGGACAGCGCCCACTCCAGCGGGTTCACGCCGAGCGCCGCCGCCGCGGCTCGCATCTCCGGATCGATCCCGAGCGCCTCCGAGGCGAGATCGATACGCACCCCGGAGGCGGCCGCGACATGACCGAGATCCTGGACCAGCCCGTCGGACACGTCACACATGGCGGTCGCGCCGGCGGCCGCGAGCGTCGGGCCGAGCCGGTAGGGCGGGCGCGGGCGTCGATGCGTGCCGACGAGCCCCTCCCAGCCTGACAGGCCGGCCCTCAGGAGGGCGAGGCCGGCTTGGGCCCGGCCGACGGAGCCGGCCAGCACCACCACATCACCCGGTCTCGCGCCGGAGCGCAGCACCGGGGGCCGGCCGGCCAGGTCGCCGAGCGCGGTGATGCCCAGCATGACCGAATCCGCGGAGCTCACGTCACCGCCGGCAACACTTGCTCCCGCCCGGGCGCACTCGGCGGCCAGGCCGTCGGCCAGGGACAGCGCCCAGGTGACGTCGAGGCTTCCCGGCGCCGCGAAGCCGACGAACAGCCCGGTCGGCCGAGCGCCCATCGCCGCCACATCCGCGAGGTTCTGGGCCGCCGCCTTGTGCCCCACATCCGTTCCGGAGGACCAGTCCAGGCGGAAGTGGCGGTGCTCCAGCAGCAGGTCGGTCGTGACCACCACCCGGCCGTCCGCGGCGGCCAGAACGGCCGCGTCGTCGCCGGGGCCGACGAGCACCTCCGGGCTCTGGGCGAAGCGGGCCGTGATCTGCCTGATCAGCTCGAACTCGCCCAGGTCTCGCAGCAGCGGGCTCACGGCAGATGGTCCAGGGGCGCCGTGCCGGACGTGCCCCCCGCGGGGCCACGGCCGCTGGTGATGCGGGCGGACCCAGCCGGAGGATGGGTGCTCGGCCCGGCACTGGAGTGCCCCCCCAGGACGGTGACCAGGGCGTCTGGAACGTGGGCGGATGCCGCATTCACGCGCCGACGTCGTGGGTCCGGCCGGAATGACAGCGATCGCAACAAGGATGTCACCTTTCTGTCATATCTCGCTGAAAATCTGACGCGCGTGCGCAACCTGCCCTGTCGATCCGCACTGCCCGTATCGTCCCCCTGGTCCCGGTGGGTCGCTCGAGCGCGAGTCCAGGTGGCTCGGCACGGTGGGAGCCCGCTCGGCCAGCGCCGAGCCCTGTAGGGCCGCCGGTGGCGCTGCAGCCTGGCCGCGGCAAGATCGAGGGTAAGCACTACCTGCCCTCCACCCCGGAGACCGTTACCTGGGGTGAACTTCCGAATGCCCTGACCAAACCCGTTCTCAGCGTCGACTCCGGCGCGACGGTGACTTTTGACACGGTGAGCCAGGAGGGGATCCTCGGCGACCAGGGCCGCGACCCCGACGCTTTTCTCGCCGGGCTCGGGGTGTCGACACCGGAGGTGCTCGCGGATGCGCGCGCTATCGCGGCCTCCAGCCTGCCGCACCGGTTCGGGGTGGACGCCCCGCACATCGTGACGGGCCCGGTGTTGGTCCGCGGTGCCCAGCCAGGTGACGTGCTGCGGGTGGAGGTCGTCTCGCTGCACCCACGGGCCAGGTACGGCATCGTCTCGACTCGTCACGGAGCCGGTCTGCTCGCCGGGGAGTTCCCCGAGGGCGGGCCACCGGAGGGCGACGCCGATGCGCGGCATTGGCAGCGCTTCGGCACGCTCACCACCTTCTGCGCCGTCGAGCGCCGCCGGGGAAGGCTGTTCGGCGCGCTGGCGAGCGTCGGCGGCACCAGGGCGCGTTTCCCACTGGCCCCGTTCCTGGGTGTGATGGCGGTCGCGGTGGACAGTACCACCGAGGTGATTCCCTCCACCTCGGTCGGTCTGCATGGCGGTGCACTGGACTGCGGTGAGCTCGGTGCCGGCGCTCGCCTCTACCTTCCGGTCCAGGTCGCGGGAGCCCTGTTCGCCGTAGGGGACCCGCACTACGCCCTCGCCGAGGGCAGGATCGGCGCCACGGCGCTGGAGGGGCCGCTGCGGGCCACGCTGCGGCTGAGCACCATGCGGGATGCCTGCGCGTCGGCCGTTCTGGGTGCGCTGCGGGAGCCGTTCATCGAGACCGACACGAGCTGGGTGACGGTCGGGGCGGATGTGGATCTCGCCGAGGCGATCCGGCGAGCCACCCGTTCGGCCGTCCTGTTCCTGCACAGCCGGCTCGGACTCGATCGCGCCGACGCGATGGCCTACCTCGCCGCCGCCGCGCACCTGCGCGTCTGCCATCTTGGCCCGGGCACACAGACAGCGTTCTGCCAGCTCCGGCGGGCTGACTTCCTCGACCCGCTGGCGGCGAAGACCCGCCTGGCCCGGCCGACCTTCGCCCGCATCGTCGGGGGCGGCGACTCGCCCGATCCCGATTCCGAGCCCCAGACCGGCGCCGACCCCGAACCCGCCAGCACGAGCGCCAGTGGGCCTCGGCCCGGCGACGCCGAGGAGCCCACCTGGCCGGCGCCGCGCCAGCCGCTGGGCGAGGTCACGAGTCCGCCTTCGCTCGACATCGGCCAGGTGGGCGAGCGTGGGACCGGCGGTCCTGCCGAGCCCGCATCGCAGCTGGCCAGGGCGAAGCGGACCGCGGTGGGTCCCTTGGACGCCAAGCCGATGGTTGAGCACCCCTCCCGCACGATGCGCGCGACGAAGGCGGTGCGGACGGCCCGGGTACAGCGGGCGGTGAAAGCGGAGCGGTCCACGCGGCCTGCCGGCGAGGCGGAGCCCGAGCGATCTGTGCCGGGCGAGCGGGCCGCCTCGGCCGATGGCGCGGCTGAAGGCGGCCTGAGCGCGCGCGAGCGCCATGGTGGCGCCGCCACCCGCCTCCGCCCATCCGGGGGCCGGACCGAAGATGCCGACCGCCCGGGCCCTGACCGCTCCGAGAGTGGCGGCTTCGACGCCGGCAGGCGGGATGGATCCGCGCAGGCGTCCCCCGAGCGGCAGGTGCCGCGCGAGCCGGACGAGGTGGCGGGGGGAGCGCAGCCGAGCTGACGGTCCCGCTTCCGGACCGACATGAGGGCTTCGCCGTCGCTGCAGTCGTGGTCGGTGCCGGCCTGGTGGCCTCGGCGCGAGCCGGCGCATGCCGTCGAGGAGGTCCTCCAGCGCGTCGTCAGACAGCTGCGCCGCGTCCTCGGCGAGCAGCTTGTCCACCTCGTTGATGATGGTCGAGAGCCGCGTTCGAGGGTCCGTCCCGGTGGTGGTGGATCCGATATCGGCGTCCACGCCAGGCAGTGGGCTGAGGTCGGGATCCCATCGTGGGTCATGTGGCCAGGAGGCGCCTGGTCGGCAAGCAGGATCGCCCAGGTCGGGCGCGTCACCTGGGAGCGCGGGTGGGCGCGTCGTCGAGGCCCTCGAGCTCGGACAGGGCGATCGGATGCCATCGGGCCAGCGTCTCGTCGACGTCCGCGCGAACCGCCGGCCGGTCCCCGCGGGCCGCGCCGCCAGCACCGCCACCAGCACCACCAGCACCGCTGACAGCGCCATCAGCCCCAGCGCCGCTGGCGCTGTCAGCGTCAGGCAGGCCGTCAGAGACGGGCGTGATCGCGGCGGCGTCGACGAGTCCGGGTGTCGCCACGGTGGCGGCGAGGGGAAAGATGCCAGCGGTAGCCAGGCGTGGCCACAGGGCGGCGAGGGCGGCGTCCGGATCGCGCTCGAAGACGGACTGGCGGACGCGCCAGAACTGCCAGCCCGCACGGCGCAGCTCGCGTTCGCGGTCGAAATCGCGCGTGATCCGTTCGGGGCTGGTGCCGCTGTCGCCGTCGCAGCCGATGGCGAACCTGGCCTGCCCGCCTGCCACCACCAGGTCGATCTCCTGGCCGTTGACCTCCACCCGCGGGGCGACGAGGTAGCCGCGCGCGGCGACCCGCAGGAAGACCCGCTGCTCGAACAGGGAGGCGAAGGCCGGATGCGGACGATCCTCGGCGACGTCGCCCGGCGCCGGCGCGTCCATGCCGGCAGGCGGCGCCGCCGAGCCGGAGGTCGACAGCACGTACCCCAGGTAGTTGTGCCGCAGGTCGTGGTGGTCGAGGTCGGAGAGGTGCACCGAGTGGAACAGCCACACCTGGTCGCGGGCGCGGGAGGCGGCGACGTTGAACCGCCGCTGGTGCTCCAGTTCGATCAGGGGGACAGGGTGGTCCGCCGGCGCCACGACCAGCGAGAGGAACACGACATCGCGTTCGTCACCCTGGAAGTCGGCGGGGGTGCCGACCCGCAGGCGGCGGCGCAGGTGCTCGGCGGCGGACATTCGCTCGGCGAGCAGGTCCCGGATCAGTGTGGCCTGGGCGGTGCCCTGGGCAACCACGACCCCGAACGTCAGACCGGCGTAGCGGGCGTCCTGAGCGCAGGCGAGCACCTGCGCGACGAGTGCCGCGGCCTCGGCCGGGTTGCGCGGACCGGCCGGAGTGGACGCCGTGGCGCCGCGCGGGACGAACCGGGCGACCAGCGGCGGCAGGCGGTCCGCGCCGAACTGGCGCAGCGGCACCAGCGGCGCGTCCCGGTAGAACATCGCCGACGACCACTCGATGATCTCCGGCATACAGCGGAAGTGTTCACGCAGCCGCACGACCTCGCCGAAACGGGTGCGGAGCAGCCCGAACAGGCTTGACCGCGGGGTGAGCCCGACACGCAGCCAGGACGGCACATCCGGAAGCAGGGCGTCGAGCCGGTCGAGAACGGCATCCGGGTCCTGGCTCGGGTCCTGGGCCGGGTCGTCCGGCGGGGTGCACTGCCGGTCGTCACCGACGACGATGACCCGTGGCGCCAGCCACAGCAGGAACAGGCTGTCGAGTCCGGCCTGGCTGCCCTCGTCGACGATGACGACGTCGAAGCTGTCACGCACCGCCGGGATGGTCGAGAGAACCTCGCCGATCGGCATCACCCAGGCAGGCACCGCCGCCTGGGCGATCTCCATCGCCTCTCGCGCGGCCTGGCGGTAGCGCTCGGCGTGCCGTCCACCGAGGGTGCCGGCAGCGGTGACGGCATCCGCGTAGGCGCGCAGGGCCGCGGAGTGCTCGGTGCCCATTCGGTCGAGGCAGTGCCGCCAGGCGCGGGCACCGGCAAGCTCGGCGGTGGTGGCGGCGACGACGTCCTCGGCGGCGTCCAGGTCGGCGTCCAGGTCGACGGGGACCGGCGGGTCGGCGTTCTCGACCCGGGCAAGCCAGCTGGCGGCGAGGCCCCAGGACCAGGCAGCCGCGAACGCCCCCAACCGACGCGGCCACGGATCATCGCCAGCCTCGCCAGCCTCGCCAGCCTCGCCAGCCTCGCCAGCCTCGCCAGCCTCGCCAGCCTCGCCAGCCTCGCCAGCCTCGCCAGCCTCGCCAGCCTCGATGGACGTGGACGCCCGGAGCAGGTCCGCGAGTGCGGGATGGCGGGCACGGGTCTGGGCGAGCAGTTCGTCGCGCCGGACGGCGGCCCGCCCGCGTGCCAGCTGGGCTGCCAGCGCGGTCGCGGCCTGGGCGTAGGCCTGTGCGTCGCGGGCGGTGGTCGCCGCGGCGACGTCGGCGAGCCGGGACGGGGCGGCCGGATCGCCGGCGAGTCGGTCATGCTCGGCGGCGACCTCGGCGAGCGCCTGATCCGCGGCGGCGGCCGCCGAGACGGGTGCCAGCGCGGCGATCGTCGCTGCCAGGCCGCGGATCTCGGCGGCGGACGCGGCGGCGGGCGGATACCCGGGCGCGAGCTGGCCGACCAGCGTGCCGACGAGGTCGCGTGCCGTCACGACCGCGTCGATCGCCTCGACCACCTGCTGCCCCTCGACCAGCCGGGACAGCCGGAACTCGATGGGATCGGCCGGGCGGGGCGGGCGGCCCACCAGGGCCCAGGCCCGCTCCGCGGCGTCGACGGCGAGCTGGGCGCGTAGCCGGGTCAGCACTAGCGCGAGCAGGTCGGCGGTCGTCGGCGCGAGGCCATCGACGGTGACGTGGCGCAGCAGCGCGTCGGCCTCACGCTGGACCCTGGGCCGGAAGCGTCGGCGCAGCTCCCCGCCTCTGTCCAGATGGGCGTGCAGCGCCTCGCCGCGGGCGAGCAGCGTCGCGGGATCCAGACCGGTGGCGGCCGTATCGGCGTCACCTGTGACGCTGACGTCCTGCTTCGCGGTGGCGCCGCTGGTCGTCGCGCTCTTCGCGGCGCCGGTGGTGGGCGTGGCGCCGGTGGTGGGCGTGGTGGAGGCGGTGCCCACGACGGCATGGGTTGGCAGGCGCACCGGGATGGTGATGGGGTCGACGTCGGGGTCGGGGGCCGAGGCGCTGGTCGCCGACGTGGGTGCCACGGTCGCCGCCGGTAGCACGACGGCGTGCAGGCCGAGGCTGGTGACCTGGCGGACGGCCTCGGCCACCAGCGGGGCGGCCTCGCTCACCTTGGACCAGGGGAGGCGGTCACGGCCGGCCAGGGCGTCGTCGAGGGCCGCGGGGATCCAGTCCCGTTCGGTCATGCGGCCGGCGTGCGCGCCCAGCCCGTCGAGTGCGTGGACGAGTGCGGCCACCGCGACCCGCAACGGTTCGACGGCCTGCGCGGGGGCGGCCGCCAGCGCGTCGAGCAGGCCACGGGCGGTCGGGTCGAGGCTGGCGACGGCGTTGTCCGCCGCGGCGCGGGCCGCCTCGTGGGCCGCCACCAGCGCCGCGAACCGGGCCGCGGGCAGGACCGGCCACGCATCGGCCGACGCCTCACCCCTGCCGGGTGCCTCCACGCCCTCGTCCGTGCTCCGGCTCGTGCCCTCGCCGGTGCCGTCGTCCGAGCCGACGGGGACCTCGCGGAGCAGGCCCAGCAGCTCCGCGGCCTGTGCGTCGGTGAGCGGTGGGGGAACGGCAGGCGCGCTGGCGGAATCGTCGGCGGCGCGGACGGACGACGGCCCGGAAATGGGGATGGGGACGGGGATGGGCAGCCAGCCGTGAGCGGCCCCCTCGGCCCGGACCCGGGCGGCGATGGCCGCGCGGGTGCCGCCCCAGCCAGGGGCCACCTCGGCATCGGGATGGACGGTGAGTTCGGCCGCCCGGGCGTCCCGGGCCCGTGCGGCGAGCGCGTCCCGGGCGGCGACGGCCGCCTCCCGACGGCGGGCCGCCCGCGCGATCCGGCGTTCGAGTGCCTCCGGCTGGTACGAGGCCCGCTCGGCGGCGAGGGCGTTGACACTCGCCGCCAACTCCGGCGAACCGATCTCCCCGAGCGGCACCCCGGCCGTGCCGTCGGGAGCGGCCGTCCCGGCGGGGCCGGCGCCAGCGGGCCAGGACCGGACTGCCTCGTCGGTGAGCGAGACGCACAGGCGTTGCAGGTCCGGAGGCAGCTTGCCCCGCAGGACGCGCAGCGCCTGGGCCTTCTGACTGGTGACCAGGACCCGCTGGCCCTCGGCGAGCAGCGCGCAGACCAGGTTCGCGATCGTGTGCGTCTTGCCGGTGCCGGGCGGCCCCTCGACGACGACGCCGTTGTCCACGCCGAGACGCTCCAGCACCCGGGCCTGTTCGGGGCTGGTCGGCAGCGGCAGCAGCGGATCGGCGCCGAGCACGGCACCACTGGTGGCACCCTCCGCGGCCAGCCACGCGAGACGGCGTGGTGCGTCCAGCGTGGCCACCAGTTGGGCGAGGCCGAGCGGCGGTGGGCCGTCGCGCAGGACCTCGAGCATCCGTTCGTAGTAGCCGAGCAGGGCCGCCTGGCCGCGCCGGCGCAGCACCAGGGCGGGCGCGAAGGTGACCTGGGGAGGCGTGTCGCCAGCCGGTGGCGCCGGTGGGGTGGACTGCGGGACGAAGCCGTCGTTCGGCATGTCCAACGCGAGCGTCAGCCAGTCGCGCAGCAGCCGCGCATCCAGCGGGCCGAGCGGGGACGCGGGACGGTTGTGCAGGCGTTCGTGCAGGTTGTTGGTCCGCTCGGGGCGGAATCCGGGCAGGCCGTCGAGCAGCGGGCCGTCGCCGAGGCGGGTGGACGCGCCCGCCGGCACACGGACCCGGATGTCCGAGCTGACGGGGTCGATCTCGCAGATCACCCGGGTGGTCAGCAGGTGCTCGCGGACCAGCGGGCCGCCGGGCGGTCGCCAGGTGAGCAGGCCCGTGGCGAGCACCAGCTCCAGCGCGTCACCTTCCTGGGCCACCTGGGCGGCCAGGGCGTGCAGCGTGTTGTGCAGGGCGCGCCGCTCGGCGTCCGCCCGGGCGCGGCTGGCCCAGATCCGCCAGCCCGGCAGCCACTCCCGGTAGGCGGCGCCCGCGGCCTCGGCGCCCGCGGCCTCGGCGCCCGCGGCCTCGGCGTCGGCAGCCTCGGTGGAGCCGGCGGCAGCGGCGGCCTGGCCCGCGTGGTCGGCAGGGGGCGGCGGCCAGACGGGGGGATGGGCGGGGTCGGCGTGCAGCACGTCGGGCAGGGTGAGGCGGCCGGCCAGGATGCTCGGTGGCGGGGGTGGTGGCGGCAGGGTGGCCGCGGCGGACGCGGTCAGCAGGATCTCACCCGGGCCGACGAGCTCGGACGGCTCGACCCCCGGGGGCAGGTCGGACAGCCAGATGGTGAGTGGGTGCTCGGCGACGTCACGCACCCGCAGGCCGCGGGCCACCGCGAGTTCGTGCAGGAAGCGCACCAGCCGGTGGCACCGGTCCGCCAGCGCCGCGCGCTCGTCAGCGGCAGCAGCGGTGGCGGCAGCAGCGGTGGTGGCGGCGTCCGCCTCGCCGGGACCGCTCACCATGATGCCGAGGGGGTCTGGGCCCGTCGCGGGCCGTTCGGCGGCAGGGTTCGCCGTTCGTGGATCGCCATACGACGTCCCTCCCTCCGGTCCACCGTGGCCGCGGCCCGGGGCCGCCAGACCGCCGGACGCGACACCACGCGGAATCGGCACCCCGGTCGTGGGCCCGTGACGCCGCGACCATCGGGGTGACATGTCGCGACCTGATGGGATGTCGCTACTCCCTACGCATCATGACCGTCTCGGACCACGGCCGTCCTCCCGGGGGTGCCCCGGGAGGGAGGGGCTCGGGTGCCACCACGCCGACCCCGGGGTCGGCGTGGGCGTGGCCACGACATGTCCGGATGTATTCCCGCTGTTGGCTCGGTGGCGGGTCTTGCTGGCGGCTCGGTGTGCCGCCGGGCGCCGTCGCCGGCGGATGCGACAACATACGCATCCGTGATGTCACGGTTCTATGCTGATTTGCACATCCACTCCCGGTACTCACGGGCCTGCAGTCGTGACTGTGACCTGGAGCACCTTGCCTGGTGGGCCGCCCGCAAGGGAATCGCCGTCGTCGGCACCGGAGACTTCACACATCCCGCCTGGTCGCAGGAGCTGGCGGACAAGCTCGTGCCGGCCGAGCCGGGTCTGTTCCGGCTGCGGCCCGACCTCGAGCGCGAGGTGCTGCGCACGCTGCCGGCGTCCTGCCGGACGGCGACCCGGTTCATGATCTCGAGTGAGATCTCCACCATCTACAAGCGGGGGGAGCGGACCCGCAAGGTCCACCACCTGCTCTACGCGCCGACGCGCGAGGCGGCGGCCGGCATCACCGCCGCGCTCGCCCGCATCGGCAACCTGGCCGCGGACGGCCGCCCCATCCTCGGCCTGGACTCCCGGGATCTGCTGGAGATCACCCTTGCCGGCGGCCCGGGCTGTTACCTGGTGCCCGCGCACGTCTGGACACCGTGGTTCGCGGTGCTCGGCTCGAAGTCCGGCTTCGATGCGGTCGAGGACTGCTACGCCGACCTCGCCGACGAGATCTTCGCCCTGGAGACGGGCCTGTCCGCGGACCCGGAGATGTTCTGGCGGATCTCCGGCCTCGACCGGTACCGCCTGGTCAGCAACTCCGACGCGCACTCGCCGCCGATGCTCGGGCGGGAGGCGACGGCGTTCGCCTGCGAGCTGGACTACTTCGCCATCGAGGCCGCGCTGCGCGGCGGGGACGGCTTCGCCGGCACCGTCGAGTTCTTTCCCGAGGAGGGCAAGTACCACCTCGACGGGCATCGCAAGTGCGGGGTGGTCCTCACGCCCGAGCAGACCCGCGAGGTCGGCGGGCGCTGCCCGACCTGCGGCGGCCTGCTCACCGTCGGGGTGCTCAACCGGGTCGAGGCGCTGTCCGACCGGCCGGCGGGGACGCGCCCGGCGACGGCGGGCGAGGTCAGCTCGCTGGTGCCGCTGCCGGAGGTGGTGGGCGAGATCCTCGGCGTGGGACCGAGGAGCAAGTCGGTCGCGGCGCAGGTGACCTCGCTGGTGTCGCGGCTCGGCCCCGAGCTCGGCATCCTGGGTGACGTCCCGACCTCGGCGATCGCGGAGGTCGGCTCCCCCGAGCTGGTCGAGGCGATCACGCGGCTGCGGCGCGGGGAGGTGATCCGTCAGGCCGGTTTCGACGGCGAGTACGGCGTCATCCGCCTGTTCGAGCCGGGCGAGCTCACCGGCGGCGGCGGAACGCTGTTCGACCTCGACGACCTCGACGACCTCGACGGCCTCGACGACAGCCCGCCCGCGGGTGCCGCCCCGGTGCCCCGCCAGGCCGGGCGCGCGCGCCGCTCGACCGAGGCGACGAGCCCGGTGGTGGCCCCGTCCACCCTGGACGGGACGGGCGGCGCGGCACCGTCCGTCCTCGACGGGCTGGACCCGGACCAGCGGCAGGCGGCGGCGCATCCGGGCGGACCGCTGCTGGTCCTCGCCGGGCCCGGCACCGGCAAGACGCGCACCCTCGTGCACGCCATCGCCCACCGCGTCGCCGAGCTCGGCGTGCCCGCTCAGGAGTGCCTGGCCGTGACCTTCACCCGACGCGCGGCGGGGGAGCTGACCGAGCGGCTCGACGCCATGCTGGGCGAGAGGTCCCGGGGGGTGCTCGCGACGACGTTCCACGGCCTTGGCCTGGCGATCATCCGCGAGCAGCACGAACGCCTGGCCCGTGGGGCGCACGTACGGGTCGCCGACGACGCGGTGCGCGCGGAGCTTCTCGACGCGGCGCTGCACGGCGAGGGCGACGCCCGGGCGCGCCGCCGGGTGTCGGTGGGGATCTCCGAGCTCAAGCGGCTGCTCGCCCTCGGTGAGGCGCGCCGTGACCACGATCTGGTCGGGGTCCTGGCCCGTTACGACGCGGCACTGCGTGACCATGACATGGTCGACCTCGACGATCTGATCGCGGTACCGCTGACTCTGCTGCGGGACTCCCCGGAGCTCGTCGAGCACTATCGCGCGCGGTTCCGGCACGTCTGGGTCGACGAGTACCAGGACACCGACGAGCTGCAGTACCGGCTGCTCGGGCTGCTGTGCGGGCCGACGGCCAACCTGAGTGTGATCGGCGATCCGGACCAGGCCATCTACAGCTTCCGCGGCGCGGACGTGGGCTTCTTCCTGCGCTTCGAACAGGACTACCCGGGCGCGCGCACCGTCGCGCTCACCCGCGGCTACCGGTCGACGCCGACGATCGTGCGGGCCGCCCTCGACGCGATCGCGCCGGCGAGCCTCGTGCCGGGCCGGGCGCTGACGGCCATGCGCGGCACCGACGGCGACGGCCCGGTGCTGCTGCGCCGCCACCGCAGCGAGGCCGCGGAGGCGATCGCGGTCGTCGACAGCATCGACGCCGCCCTCGGTGGGACCTCGTTCCACGCCCTGGACTCCGGCGTGGACGGCTCGGTGGACGCCGGCCTGTCGTTCGCCGACATCGCCGTGCTGTACCGGACGACCCGCCAGGCCGAACCGATCATGGAGGCGCTGGCGAAGCGGGGCTTCCCGTTCCAGCGTCGCTCGCATCTGCCCCTGGCTGACGCCCCGGCCGTCGCCGCCCTGCTCGCCCTGCTGCGGACGGCGGGTGACGGCGGTCGTCCGGTGGCGGCGCTGCTGCGGGACGCCGTGGCCCGGGCCCTGGAGCTGGCCGACGCGCATGGCACCGAGCTCGGTGCCACCCCGCCCGCGGGGTTCGAGGGCTTCCCCGGCGGGCGGGTGCCGAGCGAGGCCGAGCTGCGCCTCGCGACGGAACTGCTCACCCCGCCCGCCGCCGCGGCCGGAACGGACCTGGACGGCTTCCTCGCCGCGGTGACGATGGCCAGCGAGGTCGACGGCTACGACCCGCGGGCAGACCGGGTCTCGCTGCTCACCCTGCACGCGAGCAAGGGCCTGGAGTTCGGGCTGGTCTTCCTCGTCGGCTGCGAGGACGGGCTGCTGCCGATGCGGTTCGGGCCCGCCGGTGCCGGTGCCGACGCGACCCGGGCCAGCGCGGAGGCCGAGGAGCGCCGGCTGTTCTTCGTGGGCATCACCCGCGCCCGTGACCGGCTGGTCCTGTCCTCGGCCGCGCGTCGGCCTGGGGCCCGCGGTGAGGAGGAGACCCGGCCGTCACCGTTCCTGGCGGACATCGACAGGGAGTTGCTGTCGTCCGGCGACGACGCGACCACGGCTCCCCGGCGCCGAGCCCGCGGGCGTGCCGTCACCGGCCAGCAGCTCCGCCTCGTCTGACCAGCCCGCCCAGCACGTCCCGCCCGGGCCGGCCGCGTGGGTCAGAGCTTGCGCAGCACCATCGCGAGGTTCCAGGTGACGATCTCCCGGGCGCCCGGGACCCTGAGGATCACCTTCGCCCAGTCCGGCAGGTAGCGGGGCATGGCGTCGAGGATCTCCACGTCGGCGCGGCGCCGTGCCCACGACAGGGTGTCGGCCACCGAGACCGGGAACAGGGTGCGGCCGTAGATGTTCTTCGGCGCGTGGCCCCGGCGCCGCTCGAAGCGGGCCGCCGCCCGGTCGCCCCCGAGGTAGTGCCAGGGCGCCGTCTCGTGGCCGCCCCAGGGCGAGAGCCAGTTCGTGTAGCTCAGGAAGATCAGCCCGCCGGGGCGGGTCACCCGGACCAGCTCGGAGCACATCCGCCACGGGTCCGGTACGTGCTCCAGGACGTTCGACGTGTAGCACAGGTCGACGCTGCCGGACAGGAACGGCAGGTCCAGCGCGCTGCCCCGGACCCGCCCCGGCACCTCGTCGATGCCGCCGGCCTCCATCTCCGAGACGTCCGGCTCGACCCACACGTAGCGGGCACCGGCGTCGAGGAACGCGGAGCGGAAGTAGCCGGGGCCCCCGCCGACATCCAGCACCAGCTGGTCGGTGAGCGAGGTGTACCGCAGCAGCTGGCGGACGGAGTCCGCGGCGATCAGCGAGTAGAAGCCGGCCGGGTCGACGGGCTCCTTGCGGTGGGCGAGGAACAGCGTCTTCGACCGGTTCAGCCCCCAGCCGGAGTAGGGCAGGGTACGCACGAGTGGCGCCTGCGGCGCGGCGGCCGAGGACGCCGGGGCGCTCGCCTGGGACGGCGCGGCAGGTGACGCCGTGGGTTCGCCCGTGGGCTCGGCGGATGTCGCCGTGGATGCCGCCGTGTCAGACATGGCGGGGACGATAACACCACCGCGACGAGCCTCCCCTGGCCCGGGGAGGGGGTGGCCGCACCGGCGGGTACCCGCCCGCCGGGGCCGCGGATTCACCCCACCGCCGCACGCGCAGGTCGGGCCGCGGCGGCCGCCTCGCCAGCGTCACCGTGCCATAGGTGCACTGATCGTTGCGTTCGGGACATTCGGCTGCTTCCCAGCAATTCCTGGAACCGCTGGGGTGCAGGGCTTATCGTCTCGTCCGAAAGCTTTGCCTTGGTCCGTTTGGTTCTTCCTCGTTCCCTGTCCCGGCGAAGTGTGTTCTCTGACGATCCCAAGGATTGGTGATGGTTGTGGTGCGCCCCATCGGACGGCCGATTCCAGCAGTTCTGTCAAGGTCCGGACTTTCTGGCCACGCTGTGCTAGGGGAGGCGCTCCCCGTGTGGTGGATGCCCGCCCCGGCCCGCCGTTCGTCCTGCTAGGCGCCGACGTGACCGACACGTTCGAGGCGCCGGTTCGATCCCTACCACGGTCGGCGGGCGCATTCTCCCCAGCCTGGCAGTATGTGCTCGATCACTCGATGGGCATGCGCTCGGAACTCGACCGGATGCGGCGTCACTCGCCTTTCTACGATGCCATCGTCGAGGAGGTCTCCGGCCGCCGGATACGGATCGGTGATCACTGGCTCACCGATTTCGCCTCCTGCAACTATCTCGGCCTCGACCTTGACCGTGAGATCATCGAGTCGGTCCCGGCCTATCTGGATCTGTGGGGTACTCATCCGAGCTGGTCCAGGCTCGTCGCCAGCCCGCTTCCCTACGACGAGATCGAGCGCGCCCTGGCCTCGCTGCTCGGCGCGCAGGACGCCCTGCTGCTGCCGACCATCACCCACATCCAGCTCTCGGTGCTGCCGGCCCTGGTCGGCAGTGGCTCCCTGTTCGTCGAGATCCACGCCCACCAGACCGCCCACGAGGGCGCGGCGATGACCGCCGCCCGTGGCGGCACCGTCGGCCGTTTCCGGGAGGACCGGCTCGAGCGGCTGGAACGCCGGCTGCGCACCGCGCCGTTCCCCCGCCTGATCGCCGTCGACGGCGTACACAGCATGACCGGCAACGGCCCGCCGCTGGCCGACCTGCTGGCGCTCGCCCGGGAGCATGACGCGCTGCTCTACGTCGACGACGCGCACGGCTTCGGCGTCGTGGGTGAGCGCGGCGCCGCCGAATCCTGCCCGTATGGCGACCGGGGCAACGGCATCGTGCGCCACCTCGGCAAGTCCTACGACCACCTGATCCTGGTCGGCGGATTCTCCAAGGCGTACTCGTCCCTGCTTGCCTTCGTCGCCTGCCCGCCGGAGATCAAGGAGTACCTGAAATCCGCCGCCGGGCCCTACATCTTCTCCGGGCCCTCACCGGTGGCGTCCCTGGCAACGGGTCTGGTCGGGCTGCAGGTCAACGAGCGACGCGGCGACGAGCTGCGCGTTCGGCTGCACCGACTGACGGCTCGCCTGCTCGAGGGGCTCGGCCGGCTGGGGATCGGCACCCTGAACACCAGCGGGTTCCCGATCGTCGAGATCCCGCTCACGGACCCGGACCGGGCCGATGAACTGGGCCGTTACCTCTACGACCGGGGTGTGTTCGCCTCGGTGGTGCCCTTTCCGGTCGTCCCGCGCGACCAGGTCGGCGTGCGGGTCCAGGTCACGGCGGCGAACACCGACGCCGAGATCGACGAGCTGCTCACCGTCCTCGGCGACGCCGCCGCGCGTTTCCCGCTGACACCGGTCCAGTGAAGCCGGTCCGGTGAAGCCGGTTCCGTGATGCCGATCAGTCGGCCGCCGGAGCAAGCCGGCTGACCGGACGGCGATCGCGCTCGAGCCGGACATCGGCGTCGCGGACCCGCTCGAGCACCTCGAGGTAGGCGCGCCGGGGCACCTCCCGGGCGCCGAGGCTGACGAGATGGCTCGTCGTCATCTGCACGTCGAGCAGGACGCCGCCCGCGGCGCTGAACCGGGCGTCGAAGTCGGCGAGTGCCACCTTGGAGCCGTCGGTGCGGGTGTGGAACATCGACTCGCCGGCGAACACCCCGCCGACGGCCACGCCGTACACGCCGCCGACGAGCTCGTCGCCTTCCCACACCTCCACGCTGTGCGCCCAGCCCAGGGCGTGCAGCGTGGCGTAACCGTCGATGAGCTCGTCGGTGATCCAGCCGGACGTGCCGTCCCGCTGGCAGCCACGGACCACGTCGACGAACGCCTCGTCGACGGTCGTGGTCCACCCGCAGCCCCGCAGGCGCTTGCGCAGCGACCGGTTCACCCGCACCTGCCCGGCCGGGATCACCGCCCGTGGGTCGGGGCTCCACCAGGGCAGGGCGTGGCCGCCTGGGCCGACCGGGTCGTCGTCGGGCTCGCTGGGCCAGGGGAAGGCGCCGGCGCGGTAGGCGCCGACCAGCGTCGGGGGGTCCAGCGCCCCGCCGACCGCGACAGGTGCCCGGCCCGGGCTGCCCGACAGCGAGACGCCGTCCCACACCGTCGTCCCCACCGGACGGGGCGGGTCGGTCAGCACGACGGCGGCGCTGCCGGCCTGACCGCACGTGTCGCCGCCGGTGTGGTCAGCACGGCACCTCCCTCGTCGCGGTGTGCCCGCCGGACCGGCGCCCGCCTCTGGCCCCGGTACGGGTCGCGTGCCCGGCGCCCTCCCGCGGGGCCACCTCGCGCCCGGGGCCGGGGCCGGCGTGGTCGGGACTCCCTCCGTCCCCGGAGCGGCTGGGCGGGCCCGGATCGCCGACCTCGTCGGAGGGCGCCGCTCTGCGCTGGAGCTGTTCGGTGATCTCGTCCGGCGTGCCGGGCTCGCCGAGCAGGAAGCCCTGCGCGATGTCGCAGCCGACGCCCGCGAGCGTCTCCAGCGCGGCCGGCGTCTCCACGCCCTCGACGACGATGCGCAGGTCAAGGGAATGGGCGAGGTTCACGGTGGAGCGCACGATCGCCTCCGCGCGCCAGTCGTCCTCCGCCTGCTGGATGAAGGACTTGTCGAGTTTCAGCACGTTCACCGGGAGCTCCAGCAGCCGGGCGAGCGAGGAATACCCCGTGCCGTAGTCGTCCACGGCGATGCCGACGCCGAGCTTCCGAAGGTCCGCGAGCACTGTCGCCGAGCGTACCCGGTCGAGCATCAGGGTTGTCTCGGTGATCTCCAGTTCCAGCGCGGACGGGCTCAGCCCGAAACCGGCGAGCAGGCTGCTGACCTGTTCGGGGAACGCCGTGTCCAGCAGGTCGGAGGCGGACAGGTTCACGGCGACGGTGACGTCCAGCCCGGCGGTGTGCCAGCGGCGACACTGCTCGAGAGCGGTCTGCAGGACCTCGATGGTGAGCATCCGCATGAAGCCGGCCTGCTCGGCGAGCGGGACGAACTCGCTCGGCGCGAGCAGGCCCCGGGTCGGGTGCCGCCACCGGACGAGGGCCTCGACGGCATCCGCCCGTCCGGAGTCGAGCGAGACCTTGACCTGGTAGTGGACCTCGAGCTGGCCGGTGCCGAGTGCGGCCCGCAGCGCCTCGATCATGTCCAGGCGGGCGAGGCTGTCCGTGTCGCTGCCAGGCTGGTAGGCCTCGACGCCGCTGCGGTTCATCTTCGCGGAGTACATGGCCACGTCCGCGCGCCGCAGCAGCGTCTGGGCGTCGTCGGCGTGCTCCGGGTATACGGCGGCGCCGATGCTCGCGCCGACGTGCAGGGTCACCCCGCCGATGTCGAAGGGGTCGGCGAGCACGGCCAGCACCCGGTCGGCGACCCGGCGGGCGGCGTCGGCGTCGGCGTCCTCCAGCAGGACGGCGAACTCGTCGCCACCGAGCCTGGCGTGCAGGTCACCCGGCCGTAGGGCATCGGAGATGCGCGAGCCGACCTGGGCGAGCAGGGTATCGCCCGCCTGATGGCCGAGCGAGTCGTTGATGACCTTGAAACGGTCCAGGTCGAGCAGCAGCAGCGCGAAGGTGCCCGGGCGGCCGCGGTTCTGCTCGACCCGGGCGAGCCGCTCGATGAAGCCCCGGCGGTTGGCCAGGCCCGTCAGATCGTCGGTGCGGGCCAGAACCCGGCTCTCGGCCAGCTGCTGGACCTCGATGAAGGTGAACGCGGCGCGGGTCAGGGCGGCGAGCACCGTGGCGGCCGCGAGCCCGACCGTGAGCGGCGGCAGGTCGATCGTGGCCCCGAGCACCAGCAGCACCAGCGCCACGGTCGCGAGCACGAGGGGGACCGCGATCACGCCCCATCCGGACATGCTCGCGGGCGGCTGCCAGCGCGGCCGCAGCCAGGCGGCGAGCGCCGGCGTCAGCACCGAGAACAGCCAGAGGCTGGACAGCACGCCACCCGACGGCTTGCCGCCGATCGTGAGCGTCACGAGGAGCAGCGAGTCGGCGGCGGCGAACCCCACAAGCCCGGCGCCCAGCAGCCACCACACCCGCCCCGGCCGCCAGCCGAGCAGCCCGAACACGGTCACCACAAGGAGGATCAGCAGCAGGTCGGCGAGCGGGTAGATGACGTTGACGACCATCGTCCAGACGCTGTACTCCGGGTTCGACCGTGCCATCGCCACGCCGATACCGCTGGTCAGGGCGGCGACCCCGAGCAGCCCGACCAGCGCGTCGAGCCAGATGCTGCGGTGCAGGCGGACCAGGCGGCGGCGCAGCAACAGGATCACCGCGAGGTAGCACGCCGGGTAGAACAGCAGCCAGGCCAGGTCCGCCAGGGACGGCCTGATCGCCGCCCCGTCGTCATGGACGGCGACGTTGTGGTAGATCGTCCCGCAGCCATAGCTGATCAGCCCTACGCCGAGCACCGCCCACGGCGGCCGCTCGCCGCGGACGAGAGCGGCGCGGGACAGGCAGATCAGCCCCGAGCCGATCGCCACCCCGAAGCTCATCGACCGGGCCTCCGCGCCGAAGCGCGGCACGTCCATGAACGAGGCCACGGACAGCAGCGTCGCGGTGGCGATGAGCAGCAACTGGGTGATGCGAACCAGCCGGAATCGCCGTGGGGGAGGTGGCGACGTGGTCAATCGGACATCCCCCTGCAGACACCTTCGATCAGCCGGCCGTACCGCGCGGCACCGACCACGGCCAACGGGCGGACCATCCCGAGATTGTCATACACACCCGATTACCGGGATATCGGGTGGAAGTCCGTCGCGGGATGCCTGTGGTGACGTTGGGTCTGACGGGCGCTGTCGGCTTCACGACCCGGTCTCATGCGACTCTCTGTGTGCGGACTGATTCGTGGCGTCAGGATCGGTTGATCGGACTGGCCGCTCTGTGGTTCGGTGCGTGCGCGGGACGGTGGTCGCTCGCCGGGTGCGGGTCTCGGCGACCGTCGCACCTGTCCTCGCGTCCTCGGTCTGCCGGCCGGTCTGGTCCGCCGCCGCGGGTGTCCGATGCCGGCCGGGAGTGGTGGCGGCGGACGGCGTGATGTCGGCGGACCTGGGTATCCGTGGCACCGCGTCGCGCTGGGGGTCGTTGTGTGCGTGCCGCCCGGCGCGGCTGATGAAGAATATTTCTGCGTCATGGGTGTTCCGGCGTCCCGGATTTCTTTCGGGCAGCTTTTTCGCGGCGGATTCCGGGGCCGTGATGCTGCGTCTGTGTGAAACCACGATGCAGGCGTTGAAATCGCCCGCGCCGGTCGGGTCGTGAATCAACCGGTCTCTTTCTCGGCCGTTCCCGGCGTCTCGGCTGTCACCCGGCGTCACGCCGCCAGGCGGCAGCAGGGCGGACGGCCCCAGGCGCGGGGGCGCGAGGCGGCCGGTCCCGGACGGGCTGGTGTGGCCCATGAAGACCCGCGCGGGACCGGCCAGGGCGCCGGCCGACGAGGGGGCAGCTCGTTGCCGGCCAGCGCCCGGAGTGCGGCACCCGGACCGGGGGGACCTCCCGTCGACCCGGTCGGTGTCGCGCCGGCCTCCCAGTCCACCGTGCCCGGCGTGGGCGGACCAGGGCATCGGGCAGGCGATTCTGCGGGCACCACACCGACCGGACAGGAAACGGACATTGAGTCGGTCGGTCCCGGATTCCGCTGGATCGGCACGCCCACCTGATCCCGCTGTCTATCCTGATCTCGGCCGCACGGACGGGGTCAAGGGAACGAGGTCGACGTGTTTGTCGATAAGCATCCGGGATGGGCGCCGAACATACTTCGGCGTTTTCGCGAGGCGCACGGCCTTACCCAGGACGGACTCGCCGAGCGACTGCGCGGACTGTCGGCGAGGGACGGCCTCGTGCCGCCTGCCGCCACGGCCGAAATGGTGCGCCGGCACGAGCTTGGAAAGGTCTTCCCGGGGGTCGCCTACCGGCGTTCGTACTGTCTGTTGTTCGGTGTGACCGAGCCGGAGCTGGGCTTCCGGCGGCCCCTGCCCGGCGAGGCCGTCGGGGCGGGCCAGGAGGCAGGGGAGCGCTCCTGGCCCGCCCCGCAGGGCCCGCCGGCCGGTCCGGACGGCGCAGCCCCCGGCCCCGGCTGGCCCACGGCTCCGGCGGGGCGAGCTGACGGGCCGCCGCTGGTGCCCGCGGTGCCTGCGGTGCCCGCGGCCTCCGCAGTGCCCGCGGCCTCCGCAGTGCCCGCGGCCTCCGCAGTGCCCGCGGCGTCAGCGGAGTCCGTCGTGCCCGCGGCATCCACAGGCTCGGCGGCGTCCATGGCGTCGGCGGCGGTGCCCCCCGCTCGTCCCGCTGGCCCTCAGGCGGGCTCCGTCCCGTCGGGTGCCGGATCCAGCGAGCCCGGGGCCGATACCCCCGAGGGCGGGGAAGGGGCGGACCGAGCCTCCGCGCGGACCGCCCAGTTCCCTCTGCGGCAGCGGGGGACGTCGGCGCGGGTCGGAATGGGAGCGGTCCCGGGTGCGCCGGCGTGGACGCGCCGCAGCAGCGAGCTGCTTGCGGCCTACCTGTCGGCCACTGTCACCAGCACCCGGTCGACACCTCCCGCCGCACCACCGGCCAGGGTCGCCGGACCCACGGGCCCGGTGGCGACGGCACGGAGCCGGCCGAGCGGACCGCCCGCGCCGCCCGTCGACCCCGCCGGCGAGGCCGAGGGGTGGGACGCCGTGCGTCTTGCCCACGAATGGCTGCTGATGGAGCCGCCGCAGGTCGTCGAGCTCTCCGCCGGCCGCCATGTCGGCGCGGCGCTGGCCGAGCGGGTGGAGGGGCGGGTGGGCCAGTTCCGCCGGCTCGACGACTATGTCGGTGGGCGGGACCTCGTCTGCCTCGTCGAACGAGAACTCCTCGGCACCGTCACGATGCTGCGCGAGGCCGTCTACGACGCCGCCGTCGGGCGCCGGCTGCTGTCGTCCGTGGCCGAGCTGTGCCAGCTTGCCGGGTGGATCGCCGCGGACGCGGGCAGGCACACCGCCGCGGACCGGTACCTCGCCGGTGGCATCCGGGCGGCGCACGCCGGCGGGGATCCCTCACTCGCCGCGAACCTCATCTCCACCCAGGCGTATCACCTGGTCAACCGCGGTGACGTCCGGCGGGGCGTGCTGCTGGCGCAGACGGCCTGCGCCGGAGTCGGAGCGTCCGTCTCGGCGACCACCCAGGCGCTGCTTGCCGACCGGCTGGCCTGGGCACACGCCCGGGCGGGCGACCGGCGGGCCTGCGAGCGGTCGCTGGCGGACGTCGAGGACCTGTTCGAACGCCGCGATCCGGACGCCGACCCCGAGTGGGTCTACTGGCTGGACGGCCGCGAGATCGACGTCATGGCTGGCCGGTGTTGGACGGAGCTGTGCCGGCCGGACCGTGCCGAGGCGCGGCTGCGGCACGGCCTGACCGGCTACGATCCGCTGCGCGCCCGCGAGATCTCCCTGTACGAGACCTGGTTCGCCGAGGTCAACCTGCAGCGGGGCGACGTGGAGGAGGCCTGCGCGCGGGCGGTGCGGGCCGCGCGCCTCGACGCCCGGGTGAACTCCGCGCGCACCGCGGAACGCCTGCGCATGCTCGCCCGCCGGCTGGGCGGCTACCGCTCGGTGCGCGCCGTCCGCGAGTTCACCGAGATCTACCAGACCCTGCGCGCGACGACGCCCGCCTCCGGCGCCCCCAGCCCCCCACCACCCGCCTCCCATCCCCGGCCGGGCCAGTCGCCAGGCCGCCCCCGCCCCGCGGCGCCGAATGCTGCCCGCCCGGCGGTATCGAGCGTTCCCCGCCCCGCGGGGCCGAGCGGCGGGACCGTGCCGCCCGCATCACCACCACCGCCGGCGGCCGAGGTGCGGGCGCCATATGTGGCGGCGCCGCGAACCCCGCCGATCGCCGAGTCGGGATCCTCGAGTGGGGTGACGGTCGGCGGGCGGTGAGCTCGCCGAGCCTGCCTGGCCAGCCGGAGGCCTGCGGCTGCGCCGCCTGGGCCGCCTGGCCAGGTCCCTCGACGGCCTGCCCAGAGGCCGGACGGTCGCCGGTTTCCTCACGTGGTGTCACCGCGGCCGAGGTGATGTTCCGCGGATGAGGGGGTGCTGCGAGGAGAGGAGCTCGCTGTCAGGTTCAACGGGACGAATCGGGCGCCGAACCATGTGAAGCTGACAGGCGGCTCGCTTCCCCCGCACACCCGCCCCGTGTCCCCCTCGGCGGGGACGGACGGCTCGCCGCGGCGTGACACTCCGTTCCGACGCTCGGCTGCTCGGCTGCTCGGCTGCTCGGCTGCTCGGCTGCTCGGCGCGACCAGCGGTCGTAAGGCCTGCCGCGGGGTTGGCCAGCGTCGAGGCGGGACCAGGGTGGGGCGGGTCGGCCTGGTGGTGGGGAGGCGATGACCATGGTGAGGCCGCCGCCGGGGGTGTCCTCGGGGCGACGGGTGTATTCATCTAGCGCAGCAGGGCGAGCAGGTCCGTGCTGGCGTGGATACCGGCGCCGATGACCAGCGCCGTGACGCCTGCCGACACGAGCAGGATCCCGCCCGGGGCTCGGGGAGCGTGCGGTGGCCCGGCAAGCAGGGCGGACATCCGTTCCGGAACGCCGCCGCGACCGAAGCCGCAGGCGAACGGTCCCGTGGTGGGCATCATCGCGCCGCTGGCCGGCGAGCCGGAGCAGGCCGAGTCGGGACCGGCTGAGCCGGCGTCGGCGGAGCGCAGGCTCGCTAGAGCCGCCTTGCCCAGCGCCCGGGCGAGCACGGTCCGCTGCCCTGACGCGCGGGCCGCGCGCTCGTCCGCCCAGCGCTCGCAGGCTGTCTCCACGAGCTCCGGCAGGTGCCGCAGCAGGGGGTCGACCGCTGCGCAGCATGCGACGACCATCCGCAGCCAGTGGTGGCGGCCGGCGAGGTGGGCCCGTTCGTGGGCGAGGACCGCGCGGCGCTCGTCATCGTCGAGGCAGGCGAGCATGCCCGTCGTGATCACGACGCGGCCGCCGCTCACGCCGCCGACCGCGAAGGCGTCGGGCAACGCCTGGGCGATGACGTGTACCCGGCCCGCGGGCAGCCCGCGGACCAGCCGCTCCGCTCGGGCCAGCTCGCGGGCGAGCCGGATCGACGCCACCAGGGCCGCCAGGAGCGCACCCGCGACCGCGACGAGCGCGCAGGCACCCACCGCCGCCGGAGGCAGATCGGCGGACCGCGCCGCTGCGGAGGTGTGGAGCCGATGGGCGGCGGACGGCAGCCGCTCGGCGAGACTCGCCGCCAGCAGCGCCCACGACCACAACCAGCCGGCCGCGCTCACCACCGCGACACCCGTCAGCCCGGCGGGCCGCATGCGGTGCGGGAGCGCGCGGGCGAAAGCCGGCGCGCCGCCCGCGACGACCACGCTCAGCAGCAGCGGTACCCAGACCATGTACCTCATCGGCGCCTCATCGCGGGTGGGGGCCGCCATCCTCATGATCGCAGGCGGAGCCCACGGTGCCCGAGGTGCCCGGCCCGGTCGAGGCCGGGGCCTGCTCGGTGGCGGCCAGCAGGGCGAGCAGGGTGGCCTCGTCGTCAGGGGTGAGACCGGCGACGAAGTGGCTCAGCACGACCGCGCGCCCGCGCCCGTCGCCGAGCAGGCCGCGCATCCGCTCAGCGATCTCGCCGGCCGCGGCGGCGGATGGCGCGTAGGCATGGCTGCGGCCGGCCGCCGACCGGTCGAGCAGGCCCTTGGCGTGTAACCGGGCGAGGGTGGTGGCGACGCTGGTGTAGGCGAGCGCGAGCCCGTCGCCGGCGAGGGCCTGCTGGGTCTGGCCGGGGGTGAGCGGCCCGTCCGCCTCCCACAGCACGCCGAGCACCGCCGACTCCAGCTCCCCGGCCACCCGCCGCTGTGGCTCCCTGCGCCGCATGCCCCGATTCTAGCCGCGGCTACGACACGTGTAGTAGCTACTATCGAAGTAGTACTACTGTGGTAGTTGTCGGCGCGCCGCGTGGCCGTCGCTGGATGGAGGGAGTCTCGATGGGGCCGACCCAGATCAACGGCCTACCCGCGCACCCGCTGCTCGTCCATGTGGTCGTCATCCTCGTGCCGCTCGCGGCGCTGATGGTGGCCGCCTCGGCGCTCCTGCCCGCCGTGCGGCGCCGCCTCGGCATCCTGACGCCGCTGGTCGCGTTCGTGGCGCTGGTGAGCGTGCCGCTGACCACCCATGCGGGGGAGTGGCTTGAGGCGCGATTGCCGTCCAGCCCGCTCGTGCGCCGCCACGCCGAACTGGGGGACCAGCTGCTGCCGTGGGCCGCCGGGCTGTTCGTGCTGGCGGCCGCCGGCTGGCTGTGGGCCAGGCGGGCCGCATCCGGCGGGGCAACGCCGACGCCGGCAACGACGCCGGCAACGACGCCGGCAACGACGCCGGCAACGACGCCGGCAACGACGCCGGCGACGGCGACTACGGCGCCGGCGACGGCGACTACGGCGCCGGCGACGGATCGTGCCGGCGCCGGGCATCCGGCCGGGGGCGTCGGGACGCGGGACCGGGTGGTGATGATCGTACTCGCGGTGCTCAGTGTCGTGGTTGCCGTCGGGTCTGTCGTGCAGGTGTACCGGATCGGCGACAGCGGCGCCAAGGCCGTCTGGCAGGGCTCCTACTCCGCGGCTCCGGGGCCCGGCGACCACGGCTGAGTGCCCGACCCCGGGCGTCGGGCGGCCAGGCGTCGGTAGAGCTCCAGGTGGGCGCGGGCTGCGGTGGCCCAGGTGTAGCGGCCGGCGAGGACCTGGCCGCGGGCGGCGCGGGCGGGGTCGCGGACGGTGGCGGCGAGCAGCGCCGCGGCCAGGTCGGTGCTGGTGGTGGCGAAACGCGCGCTGCCGCCGAGCACCTCGCGCAGCACGGGCAGATCCCGTGCGACGACCGGCACGCCGGCGGCGAGGGCCTCCAGCGCCGCCAGGCCGAACCCCTCCTTCGTCGATGGGAAGGCGAACACCTCCGCCTGCGCGACGAGCGCCGGCAGCGCGCCGTGGTCGACCGGGCCGAGAATCCGCGGCGTCACGCCGAGCGCGGCGGCGCGCGCGAGCACGGTCGCGCGGTAGTCGCGGTAGTCGAACAGCGTCTCCCCGCCCGCGATGACCAGCGTCAGATCGGGGCGGACCCGGTGGACGTCCGCCATGGCCTCGACCAGATCGAGGGTGCCCTTGCGGGGCTCGATCCCGCCGACGGCGAGGACGTACGGCCCAAGCCGGGCCGCCCATTCCCGCCTGCCGTCGACGTCCCTCGCGGCGGCGTCGAAGCGCGCGGCGTCCACCCCGTTCGGGATCACCGTCGGCCGGATTCCCCAGCCGCGCTCGACCTCGGCCGCCACCGCGGTGGACACGCACACGTGCGCCGTCGGTGCGACGACCGCCCGCTCGTGGCAGGCGACGAGTTCCTCGGTGGTGAAGACGTCGAGGTGGTGGATCGTGCGGACGCAGCGGGCCGCCGCGGCCGGGCACCCGGGAGACGACCTCGCGTCGGACGGGGTCCGCGTGGCGGCGTCCCGTGCGGCCGCATCCAGGACGGCGTTGGCGCTGATGCAGTCCTGGGCGTGCACGGCGTCGTAGCCGGTGGCGTCGAACGCGCCCGCGAGCACCGCGATGGAGCGCTGGATCCGGCGTCCCACCGGCTCGTCCGGCACCTCGCCGAACGGCACCGCCCGCACGCCGACCCGCGGGTCGACCGGCCGGAAGAAGCCGGCGTCCCCGCCGCGGGCCAGCGTCCAGACGTCGACCTCCACGCCCTCGCCGAGGTCGACCAGGGCTTCGGCGAGGGCCAGGGTGTGCGCCACCCCGCCGCGGGGCCGCGTCGAGTAGGTCAGCAGTGCGATCCGCACGCCGGCCCCCGCATCACGGTCGGTCGCCGCCCAGCCGCCGGCGTCAACGCGCATCCTTCTGGTCGTACAGCTCGGGACGGCGTTCGGCGAGGTGGTGCAGGACGAGGCGGGCCCGGTCGATCTCGGCGTCGACGTCGATCTCGGCGACGGCGAGACCGCCCTTGGACCAGGTGCGCGCGAGCACGTCGCCGCCCGGCCCGACCACCTTGGCCTGGCCGAAGAAGCTCAGGCCCCCCATCGTCCCGGTCTGGTTCGATGACGCCCAGACGATCTGGTTCTCGGCCGCTCGGGCGCAGTCGTACAGGTCGAACAGGCGTGCCTGACGGTCCCGGGTGAGCCGCTCGGCGCGCCTGGTCAGGCTCGCCGGCCACGCGGAGACGCAGCCGACGATGCGGGCTCCGTCCAGGGCCAGGGCCCGGGCCGCCTCGGGGAACGTCTTGTCATAGTCGATGAGCATCCCCATTCGCCCGAGCGGGGTGTCGAACGCGGCGATCCGGTCGCCGGCGGCGTAGACGAGCGCCTCGCCGGGCGGCTGGTGGACCTTGCGGTAATGGCCCAGCACCCCGTCGCCGTGCAGGCATACCGCCGAGTTCCACCGCCGTCCGCCGGCGAGTTCGGTGTAGCCGAGGCAGACGATCATCGAGCCGGCCATCGCCGCGATCTGGTGGATCTCGCCGCCGTCGGCCGCCACCGCGGGCGGCAGCGCGTCCGGATCGGGGGAGCGCAGGTCGGCCAGGTAGCCGCCGAGGGCGCCGCCCGGCAGCACGAGCAGCGATGCCCCCGCGCGCTGGCTCGCCTCGATGATCGAGCCGATGCGTTCCAGGGATCGGTCGAGGTCACGGCCGAAGTGCGCGGCAGCCGCCGCGATCCGCAGCAACGTCACCGACCATCCCCGCAGCGCTCGCGGTTCCGCTCGGCGACGCGGTCGGAGAAGTGGTCGCAGATGCGGTCGGCGAGGTGGGCGGCGTCCGGGGCGATGCCGGCGAACCGGCCCGAGCCCCAGGTGTGCAGCCAGGGCAGGCCCAGGAAGTAGAGGCCGGGCACGGCGGTGACCCCGCGCCGGTGCTGTGGATGGCCAGCGCCGTCGAAGACGCCGGCGTGCAACCAGCCGTAGTCCCGGGTGAAGCCGGTCGCCCAGACGACCGCCGCGACGTCGTCCACGGCGAGCTCGGGGCCGGTGGCGGTGGTGGGCGCCCAGAGCGGGTGGTAGCGGCTCGGGCCGATGGGGACGGAGAGGCCGGCGCCGGCAATGTACTCGTCGATGAGTCCGTTGATGCCGTTGTAGACCTCGTCGGCGGCGTCGAGGTTGGCGGTGAGGTCGGCCGCGAAGCGGAATCCGCCGGCCTCGATGCCGGTCAGCCGGCCGTGCAGCACCATCCCGTCGCGGGCGAAGGCGCGCAGGTCGATGTCGCGGCCACCGTCGCGCCCGGTCACGTAGTGGTTCGTGCGGTCCTGGGTGCGTTCCTCGAGGGGCCTCTCGGTGACCGGCTTTGCGTAATGTCCAGTATCCTGCATCCAAGCGATGACGTCGCGACCCCGGTAGCGGCGTGCGAACCGCGGCGCGTTGCCCACGGCGAGATGCACGCGCCGGCCGGCCAGGTGCAGGTCCTCGGCGATCTGCGCGCCCGACTGGCCGGTGCCGACGACGAGCACCGGGCCGTCCGGCAGCGCCGCCGGGTTCGTGTAGGCGGCCGAGTGGACCTGATGCACGCCCGCGGGCAGCCGCTCGGCGACCCGGGGCACGGCCGGGACGTGGTACCCGCCGGTGGCCACCACCACTTGCTCGGCGACGATCACGTCACCATCGCAGGCGCTGGCGGTCGCGTCGGTGCGGGTGTGGATCACGAAGCCGCCGGCGGGATCCTCGGCGCCGGGGCCGTCGCCGAGCGGGCGCAGCGACGTCACCGCCGTGCCCTCCCGCAGCGGCGGGTCGAAACTCGCGCGGTAGCCGTCGAGCCAGTCGATGATCTCGGATCTGACCATGAAGCCGTCCGGATCGGGCCCGTCGTAGGCGTACCCCGGCAGCCGGCACTGCCAGTTCGGGGTGACCAGGCAGAAGGTGTCCCAGCGGGCGTCGCGCCAGGTGTGCAGGGCGGTGTCCCGCTCCAGGACGGCGTGCTCGACGCCGCCCGCGACCAGCTGCCAGCTCATCGCCAGCCCCGCCTGCCCGCCGCCGATGACGACGACCGGCAGCCTCTCCGCGTCGGCGGGCGTCATCGGGCCGTGGCGGGGTAGGCGTCCGGGCGGCGGTCGCGCAGGTGGAACATGCTCGCCCGGGCGGAGGCGAGCATCGCGGACAGGTCGACGGTGGCGTAGGCGACGCCGGCGCCGGTGCCGGTCGTCGCGAGCACCTCGCCGCCGGCGTCGACGATCTTGGCGCTCGCGACGAACCGCAGCGACCCGAACGACCCGGCCTGGTTCGACGACACCCACAGCACCTGGTTCTCCAGCGCGCGGGCCCGGTCGAACAGGTCGAAGCGGCGGGTCCAGCGGTCGTCGGCGAGGTCGGGCGCGCGGAACGTGCGGGACGCCGGCCACGCCGACACACACGCCACGAGCTGCGCGCCGTCGACGGCGAGCGCCCTGGCCGCCTCGGGGAACGCCTTGTCGTAGCAGATCAGCATGCCCATCCGGCCCAGGGGAGTGTCGAAGGCGGTGAAGCTGTCCCCGGCCCGGTAGGACGCACCCTCACCGAGGGGCTGGTGGACCTTGCGATGCACCCCGAGCAGTCCGTCCCCACTGACGGTGACGGCCGTGTTGTACCGGGCGCCACCGTCGGTCTCGCACAGGCCGATGGTGACCAGCAGATCGCCCGCCATCGCGGCGAGCCGGCGCAGCTCGGGGCCGTCGAGCGCGAGCGCGGGGGGAAGCGAGTCCGCCTCACCCTCGCCGTCGCCGGCCTCCCCGAGGGACGTCAGGTAGCCGCCCAGCGCCGCTTCGGGCAGGACGACGAGGTGCGCCCCGCGCGCCCGCGCGTCGTCCAGGATCGTGGCGATCCGGGCGAACGCCTCCTCGAGGTCACGACCGAACTCGGCCGCGACCGCTCCCACGGTGATCATCTCTTCTCCCTCCGGGGCCCGCCGGTGGCCGCCGGGCCGAGCCCGGTGACGGCGCCGGGCACGCCGGTGGTCAGCTCGCCGTCCGGCCAGCGCAGCGACACGCCCTTCCCGGCGACGAGCGCGCCACAGACGGCGGTCGTCGCGGGACCGGCGTCGGCGACACCGCGTCCCGGCTCGTCGACGGTGAGCATCGCGAAGCCGGGGAAGCAGGACAGCCAGTCGGCGACGCCGGCCCCGGCCGGGCGGGGGACCGCCGCGACGTCGAGCACCGCCGCGCAGCCACTGGCCTCGGCGAGCATGCCGAGCGTGCCGACGACGCCCGCCATGCTCACGTCCTTCGCGGCCGCGGGCGCCGTCCGCGCCACCACGCTGGTCAGCCGGGCGAGCTCGTCCGCGTGGCGCAGCGACGTGGAATCCCACTGCCGCCCGGTGTGCCCGCGCCGCCAGCCGCCGCCCAGATCGGCGGTCAGCGACACGGCATGACCAGGTCGCCCGCCGCCGGACGGCACCGGCCGGGCCGTGCGCCCGAGCGCCGTGACCGACAACGCCGCCGGTACGCCGAACTGGGTGTGCCCGCCGAGGACCGGCAGCCGGTAGGCGCTCGCCGCGGCCCGCAGCCCGGACAGCACCCGGGCGGCGAACGAGGCGTCCCGGGCGCCGACGGCGTCGAGCAGCCCCACCGGTTCGGCCCCCATCGCGGCCAGGTCGTTGGCGTTGACGAGCACCCCGCACCACCCGGCCCACTCCGGGTCGCGCTCGACCAGCGACGGCACGATCGCGTCGCAGGCCGCCACCAGGTCGCTGCCGGGAACGGGGGCGGCGTCGTCGCCGACGAAGCCCTCGCCGCCGGGGCGCAGGCCGGCCAGCAGCGCGCCCAGGGGGGCCTTCACCGCGCCCGCCTGACGGGCGAAGCGGTCCAGCGGCCAGCGCATCAGCCGGTGCGGTACCCCGGCGACGGTGCGCGCGCCGACCGAGCGCCAGCCCAGACGGGTGAACATCGGCTCGGCGCCGATCTGCACCGTCGCCTCGAACCGCAGCACCCCGGCCTGCTCCGCGTGGGCGCAGGCCGCCCGCACCAGCGCCGGCCCGACCCCGGCGCGACCGCGGGCGGAGCGGGCGACCGCCAGCCGGCTGCCCCGCCACCAGCCGAGATCGGTGTCCGCCACGCATTGCAGTCGCACCCCGCCGAGCAGCGTGCCGTCGGTCGCCCGGGCGAGCAGGACGACGGTGCGCTCGTCGTCGTCGGCATCGTCATGGTCGGTGCCGGCGAACAGGCCCTGCTCGGTGACGAACACCTCGCGGCGCAGCCGGCGGAAGGGGGCGAGGTCCGCTCCGCCCGCCGCGACGTCGATCGTCCAGGCCGGCTGTCTGCCCGCCACGGGCGGGGGTGTGCCGAGCAGGACGTCGCCGAGGTCCGCGCGGGCCATCAGGCACCCGCCGAGCGCAGCGCACTGCACGCACCGCAGGCCGCGCAGCCGGCCCGCTGCTGTGAACCGTGCATGTCGGCGTCGCGCAGCAGCGCGGCGACCCGGGCGGTGACGTCGACGACGACGGCGGCGGGGGGAGGGATGGCCCCGTCGACGTCCATCGCCAGCGTGCCCGCGATCGGGCGCAGCGGCACCACGAACGGGTAGACCCCCATCTCGACCAGCTCGGCGGCACCGGCCACGAGCTCGTCGGGGTCCTCCCCGAGCCCGACGATCAGATAGGTCGAGACCTGGTTGCGGCCGAAGACCCGCACGGCCTCCCGCCAGGCGGCGCGGTACTCGGCCAGCGGCACCGAACCCTTGCCCGGCATCCAGCGGTGGCGCACCGCGTCGTCGAGCGACTCGACGTGGATGCCGATGCTCGCCGCGCCGGCCGCGCGCAGCTCACCGAGGACGGCGAGATCGCCCGGTGGCTCGCACTGCACCTGCACGGCGAGACCGGGTACGGCCTCCCGCACCGCCCGCACGCAGCGGGCCAGGTGCCGGGCGCCGCGGTCGCGCCCGGAGGTCGTGCCGGTGGTCATCACCAGCTGCCGGACGCCGTCGAGGCGTACCGCCGCCTCGGTGACCTCGGCGAGCTGTGCCGGCGTCTTGACCGCCGTCGTCGCCCCGGCGCGCAGCGACTCCTCGATCGCGCAGAACCGGCACCGTTGGTCGGGCTCGTAGCGGATACACGTCTGCACGACCGTGGTGGCGAGCACGTCGGCGCCGTGCAGGCGGGCGAGCTGATGGTAGGGGACGCCGTCGGCGGTGGTCAGGTCGTAGAACGCCGGCCGGCGTACCGGTTCGACGTCGAGCCCGAGGTCGGCGCCGTCGAGCAGGAGCCGGCCCGCGCGCAGCCGGTACCTGCTGGTCGCGACGATGGGCAGCGCGGTGCCGACCCCGCCGAGCAGGACGTGACCGTCATCGGAGGGCCCGGCACCGCCGCGGCGGCGGACGGGTGCGTCGGTCGGGTCGACCGCGACGCCGTGGACCGCGAGCTCACTTCTCAGCGCGGTGCTGGTCATGGGCTAGACCATGTAGGTGGAGTTGATGATGGCGCCCTTGCGGGCATAGTGGATCACTGCGTCCTGGACGTCGAGCGGGTGCGCGGGGATCACGCCGGCGATGAGGTCCTCCTCGCGGGCGCCGTGCAGCGCGAGCCCGAAGCGGCAGCAGTAGACCGTGCCGCCCTCCTTGATGAACGTCTCCAGGGCGAGATTGATGTTGGTCTCGCCGGGGAACGCGGCATCGCCGGTCGTCGGGAACCCGCGGTTCGCGACGCAGTTGATCGCACCCGGCCCGTAGAAGTAGATCGCCGACTCGAAGCCCTTGCGCAGCGCCCGGGTGGCCTGCAGCACCGCGACGAAGCTGACCGACGACTCGTGCGCGATCCCGTGGACGAGGGTGAAGTAGCTCTCGCCGTCCTCGGCCTGGTAGTCCGGGAAGATCTTGGTGCTGCCGTAGAGGCTGCTGCCCTTGGGCAGGGACGGGTGCGGGATCTCGGCCAGGCTGCGGGCGATGTTCTCGGCGATCGTGTCGTCCAGTGACATGCGGTTCTCCTCCAGGGGGTGTGGCCGCGGCGGCTGGGAGGCGTGGCGGCCTGGGGGTGGCGGCCCGCGGGAGCGGGTCGCGAGGACGGACGGGTGCCCGGGGCACAGGGCGGAGCGGGGCCTCCGCCAGGAACCGGAAAGAAGCCTCCGAGTAAAGGAAGTCGGGGAAACCGCGCCGTCGGCGCGCGACTGCGTCGAGATCAGTCGTACAGGGCGGCGAAGTTCTCGTGGAACACCTGTCGGGCGAGTTCGCCGTCGCCCACCGCGGCGGTGAGTCGGGCGTGTTCGCCGGCGTGGTCGCCCCAGGGTTCGTCGGAGGCGAACAGCAGCCGGTCATGACCGATGCCGCGGCGATCTATCTCGGCGGCGAGCCAGCGCGGCGCGAATCCGATTGCCCAGCTCAGGTCGGTGTAGACCCGTTTACCAGCGGCGATCCAGTCGAAGAAGCGCCCGCCGGCCAGCTTTATGTGCCCACTCATTCCCCCGCCGAAATGCACGAGATGGATCTTCGCATCGTCGCCGAAGCGATCGACCAGCTTCCCGACCTGATCGATGTCGCTGGCCGCACCCGGGGAGGTGTGGACGTGCACGATCAGGTCGTGGGCGACCGCGGTGGCGAAGATCTGCTCCAGCTGGGCGAGACAGCCCGCGTCGTCGACGCTGCCGCCGAGCAGGAAGGTGGTCTTGAGCGCCCGGACCCCCGCCTCCCCAGCCAGGGCCAGGGAACGGGCGGTGAGTTCGGCGTCCTGCGGGCGGGGGGAGACGAACAGCCCGGCCCGGAGGCGGTCGTCGCGCGCGGCCGCCTCCAGCACCAGATCGTTGAGCGCGAAGGTCCGCGCCACATCCGGCACCCCGTAGTTCGGGATGACCAGGGCTCGCTCGGTACCCTCGGCGTCCAGATCGGCGATGAGCTGCGCCACGGTCGCGCGGGCGCGGACATCCGGATTCACCGCGGGACCTCCGTAGAACGGGTGGGCCGGCAGCACACCGAGGTGGCGGTGTGCGTCGGCAAGTCCGGCGGACGTCATGGAATCAGTAGAAGGTTCGCGCATGTCAGCTTGATAACTTTCGGAACAAATCGACGTATCGCACGCATCCGCTTCCCCGCCGGGGTTCGCCCCGACCGACGAAAATTCTGTTCAGGGATTTCGCTGCTCGCTGGGGTGATCGCCTCGGGCCCGTCTCGCCGGCGCGTTGTATCTGTCCGGCTCACGCGCCTCGCGTACATGTGACCGTAATGGGAACGGCGAACCGTGGAAACCCTGGCGGCGATCCTGGCCGCGAATGACCGGCTGGCTGGGCGTCTGCCCGGCGGTGGCGCATGCTGCCGAGCGCGTCACCGCGCGGCTGCTCCGGGTGCGGGCGGCGGACCGATAGCCGCTGGTCAGCGGTGGGGCTGGTGGCCCCGGCGCGGCGGGGCGCGGTGACCGGCACCCTGCTCGGCGGCATCCTGCTGGCCCGCGTCTTCGGCGGCGGCCTCGGGCAGTGGCTGGGCTGGCGGGCTCCCTACCTGGTGGCCGCCGCACTGGTGCTGCTGCTCGCCATCACCCTTGCGCTGGCCCTGCCGACCACCGCGCCCACCTCGAACGAGCGGTACCCGGCGCTGCTGGCCGCAGCCCCGCGACTGCTGCTCGCCGAACCGGACCTGCGCCGCTCGTGCTTTTGCCAGGCCCTCTCGTTCGGCGGCTTCAGCGCGGCCTGGACGAGTGTCGCCCTGTACGTGACCGGCTCCGGCTACCACCGCGGGACCTCGACGGTCGGCGTCATCGCCCTGGTCGGGGCCGCGAGCATGATCTGCACCCCGATCGCGGGCCGGGTGCCCGACCGGCGGGGGCCCGACCGAGTGAGCCTCGTCTGCATGCTCGGCACGCTCGCGGCGGCGGCGCTGCTCACCTCCGGTGACCTCGGCAGCCTGGTGGGCCTGGCCGGCCTCGCCGCCGGGATGCTGGTGCTCGACGCGGCCATGCAGTCGGGGCAGGTCGCCAACCAGGCTCGGATCTTCGCCCTGGCGCCCACGCTGCGCCCCGTCTCAACACGGCCTACATGACGTGCGCGTTCCTCGGCGGCAGCGTCGGGTCCTGGCTCGGCGTGCGGGCCTACGACGTTGCCTGGGCTGGAACGGCGTGTGCCTGCTGGTCGCCGCCCAGGCCGCCCTCGCCCTCGCCGGCCACATCCTCCTGACCCGCCACCTACCCACCGGCCATCTCCTCGGCGGCCGCCGGCTCCGCGCCAGCCGTCCTGCTTCAGGAGGCGGGAGCTGACGGCAAGGAGCCCGTCGACCATCTCCCCGAGCGGCCGAACGGCGCTCGGCAGTCCGGGAAGCGGTGTCGGTTGGGTGTCAGATGGCCGCATGGGGCGGGGGCGGCTGTCAGACTCCGCGAGGACAAACGGTACGGAGGGGTGCGCGGGTGGACTGGGAGCTGCGGGCATGTGCCCGTAAGGGGCATGTCACCTACCGGCCGGACGAGGCGGACCTGGCGACTCGGCTGACCGCCGCGACGCCGGCCGGGCAGAGCTGGCGGTGCCTGCGCTGCGGGGACTTCGTGCCGGGCGAGCCCCGGTTGTCGGGCCCCGCGCAGGACGCGCCGGTGCTGCTGCGCGGGCGGGCCCTGCGGGACGCGACGGTACTGCGGCTGCTCGCCCTGGAGCGGTTCGTCCGGGCTCTGCTGATGGTGCTCGTCGGGTATGCCATCCTGCGGTTCCGTCGTTCCGAGGCACATGTGCAGCGGGTGTTCGACCAGGCGGTGCCGGCGGCGAAACCGCTTGCCGACGTGCTGCACCTGGACCTGGACCACTCGCCGACCCTCGACCATCTGCGCAATCTTGTGCACACCCGGCCGCAGACGCTGCTGCTCGTCGCCCTGCTGCTGTTCGGGTACGCGGCGGTGCAGATCATCGAGGCGATCGGGCTGTGGCTGCTCAAGCGGTGGGGCGAGTACTTCGCGGTGGTGGCGACCTCGGCGTTCCTGCCGCTGGAGGTCTATGAGCTCACCGAGCGGATCACCGTGCTGCGGGTGGGCGCTCTGGTGATCAACGTGGCGGCCGTCGTGTACCTGATCGTGAGCAAGCGGCTGTTCGGGGTGCGTGGGGGGACCGCCGCCTTCGAGGCCGAGCGGCACGCCGCCTCCCTGCTCGAGGTCGAACAGGCGGCCCATCCCGAGACCGAGCGCCACGCTGTTGCCGTCGACACCGCCGAGCCTATGTCCACCACCACGAACGCGGTCCCCACCGCTCCCACCTCCGGCGGCGCCGCGTCCACTCCCGTCCCTGCCGCTCCGTCCACGATCGCCGGCGCGCACGCCGGATGAAGCCGCGCCCGGCGCTCCCCGTCTGGGCGCCGGACACGCCACCGGCCCCGACACGACCGAAGAAGCGCAACCAGCGCGACCGCTCCCACCCGACCGATCCCTCGCCTCGGTAGGGCGGCACTCAGGGGCGGGACATTGCCGGACCGGCAATAAATCTTGCCATCTCGCGCGGAGATTTCGCACGCTGCGGGGCGGAGGTGGTCGATCGTGACACAGATGTCGATCGAAGGGCCGGCGCAGGACGCGTCCGGCGCGCAGATCAACGCCGACCTGGCGGCGGAGGAGACCCGCCACGCCCGCGCCGCCACCGCGCCGGGCGAAGGCACCGCCACGGGCCATGCCGGCGAGAACCATGCCGGCGAGGGCCATGCCGGCGGCGGGCGCAGCTGGATCCATGACGTCGACCCGTCGACCGATCCCACCGAGCTGTGGGAGCGGTTCTACGGTGAGGGCGAGCCGTGGAGCGGACGGGCCAATCCGGTCCTCGTCGGTGAGCTCGCGGAACGTCCGCTCGGCGGCGGCTCCGGCACCGCGCTCGATCTCGGCTGCGGCACGGGCGGCGACGCGATCTGGCTGGCTGGCCAGGGCTACCAGGTCGACGCCGTGGACATCTCCCCGACCGCGCTGCGGCGTGGGGAGGCCGCCGCGCGAGCGGCCGGCGTGGACGGGCGGATCCGGTGGGCGCGCCACGACCTCGGCGCCGACTTCCCCGCCGGCACGTGGGACCTCGTCACCACGTCCTACCTGCACTCGCCGGTCCCGCTGGACCGCGAGATGATCCTGCGCCGGGCCGCGGCGGCGGTGGCCGCGGGGGGCACGCTGATCATCATCGGTCACCTGGGCTTCCCGTCCTGGATGACCGAGCCGCCGCCGCACGCCGACCTGCCGAGCCCCGAGGAGATCCTGGCCGGCCTCGACCTCGACGGTTGGACGGTCGTCCATGCCGGGGCGGTGGTCGTCCCCAGCGTGCCGTCCCCCGAGGGCGAGCCGGGCAGCCGGACGGACTCCGTGGTCCGCCTGCACCGGCGCACCTGAGCGGCGCGGGGGTGCTCAGCCGCCGCCCTGACCCGCGGCGGACGCCGGACGGGAGCGAGCCCGGGTGTGCACCCGCTCGCCCTGCGGCCCGAAGATGCTGAGGAACTCGACGGCGTTCTCGTCGGCGCCGCCGAACCAGTGCGGCACCCGGGTGTCGAACTCGGCGGCCTCGCCCGGGACGAGGACGAAGTCGTGCTCGGCGAGCACGACCCGCAGGCGTCCGTGCAGCACGAACAGCCAGTCGTAGCCCTCGTGGACCTTCGGCTCGGGCTCCCGCCGCCGGGACCCGGCAGAAATGATCATTTTGTACGTCTGGATCCCGTGCGAGCGGCGGGACAGGGGAATCATCGTCATGTCGTGCAGGGCGAACGGCTTGCCATGCACACGTGGATCCCCGACCGGTGAGGTGCCGACGAGTTCATCGAGCGGCACCTGGTAGGCGCGCGCCAGCGGGAGCAGCAGCTCGAGCGTGGCCCGGCGCTGCCCCGACTCGAGCCGGGACAGGGTGCTGGTCGAGATGCCGGTCCTCGCCGACAGGGTGGCCAGCGTCGTCTCCCGCTCGCGGCGTAGCCGCCGCAGCCGCGGCCCGACGGCGGCGAGCGTCGACTCCAGCTCCCCGTCCCGCAGCTCCCCGCCCGGCAGCTCCCTGCCCCGCGCTCCAGATGCCATTCCAGCAAGTTACGTGCCCGCCTGCTCGCGGGTGACGCGAGCGGGCCCGGGACGACGTCGGCGCCTCCCCTTTCGTGGGCTCGTGTCTTGTCCTGGATACAGTCCGCTCCTACCGCCGCGACCGCCCCGCGACCGCCCCCTGCGCGAAAGGCGAATTCCGATGATCGAACGGGACACGCTCCTTATTGGCTCACGGTGGGCCGCTCCGGCCTCCTCCGCGTGAGAAGCTGGCAACCATGACCGTCAGATCGCTGCCGATGCTGCAGTAGAGACTGTGGCTGGGCTCCACCGGGCTGGCCGGGGAGGCCGGAAAGCTTCCTGTCAGAAGGGTCTCGCCAGCGCCGGTTCAGCAGGTCGTCCAGCCGGGATAGGCATCCCAGCCGGCGACGAAGGCGCGCATGTCGTCGTCCTCGGCGAGTTCGCTCGGCACGGTTGGCAGCCCGAGGACGGAAGTGGTCGGACCACTGTTGCCCGGGGAGGTACGACCGTTCGGCGTATCGGCGTCGCCTGGAAAACCGTTGCCATCGTGTCCGCTTGTCAGGATCAAGCCCACCAGTGCGCCGATCAGTGCAAGGAGTGTCGCAGCGGCGATGATCCGTCGTCGCGGGCCGGCCAGTGCGCGACGCAGCCGGCCATTGTCCGACCCGAGCCGGGAACGTTCAGGATCTCGGACGGGCGCGGCGGTGCGGCGTAGGCCGCTTGCCAGCTCGCCGGTCAACGCCGATCGGATCCGCGGGTCGATCGTGGGGCGCTGAGCCAGACCAGCGAACAGCCGTGCGGCCGTGCGGCTGTGCGGCCGTGGCACGGTGCCGCAACGCCGACTCGACTATCGCTGCGGCGTGCTGCTCACGACTGGCGAACCAGTCGCCGACCGCTCGGCTGACCGGCGGCGCGGTCCCGTCGTCGACCAGCTCGGCGATGGCATCGACGGCAAGGTCGAGCAGGTCCCATTCATCAAGGTCGTCGGCTCGATGCGCCACCTCCAGCAGCCATCTGATCAGGTCACTGACGTCTGCCTCGCCGCCCGGGGCCAGTGCTCGTTCGGCGGAGTGCGCGGTCCGCAACGCGGACACGACGTCCTGCGCGAGCAGGGGATCAGCCGTGATCGCGCGCTGGAGAGGATCACCGGACAGGCGCGCCGCCATCTGGGCCAGGAGCATGCCGCCGCCGTCCTGGCCCAAGGCGAGAAGCTCGAACAGCTGGCCGGGGGCTTCCGTGTCACCGGCGATGGCGGCGGCCAACAGCTGCCTGCCGCGTTCGACCGGAGAGGCGATCGTTCCGTCCAGCTCGGATAGCCGCCCAGCATGTGTGAGTAGCCGAAGATTCCCGCCGGCGCATGCCCGAGGATCTTCTCGGCCAGACCGGCGTTGGGATTCGAGTTCTCGCAGACGGAGTACACCCCTTCGCGGCAGGCGTTGCACTGGCCGCACGCGATGGGGAAGGGGACGACGACCCTGTCGCCGACCGTGAGGTTCCTCACCTCCCGACCGACCTCGACCACCTCGCCCATGAATTCGTGACCGAGGATGTCGCCCTTCTTCATGGTCGGGACGAAGCCGTTGAACAGATGGAGGTCCGATCCGCAGATCGCGGTGCTCGTGATCCTGACGATCGCGTCATGGTCGTTCATGATTCGCGGTTCGGGCACGTCCAGAACGTCGACATTGCCCTTTCCCAGCCAGCAGTTGGCTCGCATGGGTCGTCCCTTCTCGTCTGGCGTCCCCGGACGGTCCGGACCCGGTTCGCGGTCCAGGAACGGTCCCGGGTTTCGAGGCCATCAGCCGATCGGCTGGGCCGGACGCTGGTGGAGCTGGTTGGACGCCCGAGCACCCGCCGGGCTCCCCTCGGACCGGACGACCTCGCCGACTTCCATGAGCTGCTTGAACCGGCGCAGGTCGTCGGCGATCTGTTGGCCGGGCTCCTCGCCGAGGAGCTTCGCCACCGCCACAGCGGGCGGCCCACCGGGCGCGGTGTAGTCGAGGGTGACATGGACCTCGGTGCCCCGGTCGCCGGGCGCCGGGACGAACCGGACGCACCCGGCGTTGTCGATCTGCGACCCGTTGACGGAACGCCAGGCGATCAGACTGTTCGGGCGATCCTCGACGACCTCGGCGTCCCACTCGACATGGGTCCCCGCCGGGCCCTTGGCCTTCCAGTGCGAATGCCCGTCGACGACCCGCACCGAGTCCAGGTGGTACATGAATCTCGGCAGGCGCTCGAAGTCATGCCAGGCCTCGTAGAGCTCCGCCGGAGACCGCCGGATGGTGGCGCTCGCCGTCACGTGCACCGGGTGCCTGGACCCGGCCGCCCTGTGTTCCGCCTCGGTCATGGCGGCCTGCTTGCGGGCGGCGATCACATCCAGCACGGTGCAGCCGACGACCGCTGCGGTGGCGACGCTCAGCCGGGTCGCGCTCCGAGGATGGAAGCGGTACCGGCTCAACGCGAGCCCGAGCGCCGAGAGATCCAGGACGTCTCCCGCGACCCGGCCCCACAGCGCGCGCTCCGGGCGTCTGCTCACGAAGATCCAGACCCCGGCTGAGACCTCCCGCACGCCGAACAACCGCAGAACGGACCGGTTCCTGGCCGAGTCGTGGACGCCGAGCGTTCTGGCCAGCGAGTGCGGGGCGCCGATCTCGGTGGCGCCGAGGCCCAGACTGAACCAGCCGAGTGCGGTGCGGAGGAACTCCGCCCCAGGCCGTCCAGGCGGGCTCGCGCCGGGTCGCTCGACCGGGTCGAACCGCCTGGATTGCCCGTCGCCGTGCGGCAGCCGAGTACTCATGTGATCTCTCCAGCCTGTTGTGTCGGCGTCCAAACCTGCCTACAGCCCTCCCCTTTGGGAGTTCCGTGCCTACCGTCCAAGAAACGCAGCGGCTTCGATCGACTCGGCGCCCTCGATGCCAGGCGGAGATGGGCGCTCAGTGAGACGGGATCAACGTGTGGCCGCAGGCCGGCAATCATTCTGATGGCAATCGCTGAGCTACAGAAAAGGCGATGAGGGCGGTCGGTTCGATCCTTGAAGAATGCAACGTTAGTCGGACATCTCGCCTGCTATGTCCGTACAGGTGAGCGTCGCACGATAACGATTCGTGTCATGTCTGTCGGCGGTAGGCGAGCCTGCCCGGAGTTTGGGTGTCGCCGGGCCGGGAAGGGCGGTGAGCGGTGAACCCGCGGGCAGCACCCGTTGGGCCGATATCGGGCGGTGTGGCCGGCCTCGTCTGGCTGGCGCAGCCAGGACATCCCTGACCGGGATGGTCGGACGGCCCGTGGTGGCACGTTCGACTTCTGACCGCTTCCGCTCGCTCCTAGCTTGGGAGCAGGTTCATGGCCAAGGCAGTAGGTATCGACCTGGGCACGACCAACTCGGTGATCGCCGCCTGGGAGGGTGGTGAGGCCAGGGTCATCCCGAACTCCGAGGGATCGCGGACGACCCCGTCCGTGGTCGCGTTCACGGAGGGTGGGGAGCGGCTCGTCGGTCAGTTGGCCCGACGGCAGGCGATCCTCAACCCGAAGGGCACGATCTCCTCGGCGAAGCGGTTCGTCGGGCGGCACTACGACGAGATCAGCGAGGAATCCAAGGCGGTCGCCTTTGACGTCGTGCCCGGCCCGAGCGGCTCCGTCCGCTTCAGGGTACGGGACAAGCTCTACTCGCCAGAGGAGATCAGCGCGCTGGTGCTGCGCAAGCTCGCCGACGACGCCGCCAAACAGCTCGGCGAGAAGGTCACCGAAGCGGTCATCACGGTGCCCGCCTACTTCAACGACGCGCAGCGCACCGCCACGCGGGACGCTGGCCGCATCGCCGGCCTGGAGGTGCTGCGGATCATCAACGAGCCGACCGCGGCCGCGTTGGCCTACGGGCTGGACAAGAAGCAGCACGAGAGCGTGCTCGTGTTCGACCTCGGCGGCGGCACGTTCGACGTGAGCGTCCTCGACGTCGGTGACGGGGTGGTCGAGGTGCGGTCGACCGCCGGCGACAGCCATCTGGGCGGGGACGACTTCGACCGCCGGCTGGTCGATCACCTGGCCGACGACTTCCAGCGTGAGCGGGGCATCGACCTGCGCACGGATCCGCAGGCGCTGCAGCGGCTCTTCGAGGCCGCGGAGAAGGCGAAGGTCGAGCTGAGCTCGGTGACCCAGACCCAGGTCAACCTGCCGTTCATCACCGCCGACGCGTCGGGGCCGACGCACCTGACGACCACGGTCATGCGCTCGACGTTCGAGCAGATCACCGCCGATCTGCTGGAACGGACGATGGGACCGGTGAACCAGGCAACCGAGGACGCCAAGGTCACCGCGGACGACCTGGACGAGGTGATCCTCGTCGGCGGCGCCACCCGGATGCCGGCGGTGCAGAAGCTTGTCCGGCGGCTGACCGGCGGCAAGGAACCGAACATGAGCGTCAACCCGGACGAGGTGGTGGCGCTCGGGGCCTCGATCCAGGCAGGGGTGCTCAAGGGCGAGGTCAAGGACGTGCTGCTGCTCGACGTCACCCCGCTGTCGCTCGGCCTTGAGACCCGCGGTGGCGTGATGACGAAGATCGTCGAGCGGAACACCACGATCCCGGTTCGGCGATCGGAGGTGTTCACCACGGCGGAGGACAACCAGTCCGCGGTCGACGTGGTCGTGCTGCAGGGCGAGCGGGAACGGGCCACGGACAACCGGGTGCTCGGCCGCTTCCGGCTGGAGAACATCCGGCCGGCCCCGCGCGGCGAGCCCCAGATCGAGGTCACCTTCGACATCGATGCCAACGGCATCCTCAACGTCACCGCACGGGACAAGGACACCGGAGCCGAGCAGAAGATCACCATCACGGAGAGCTCGACCCTCGACAAGAGCGAGGTCGAGCGGATGATCGGCGAGGCCGAGCGGCACCGGAACGAGGACGAGGCGCTGCGCGCCGCTATCGACGCCCGTAACGAACTCGACTCGGTTGCCTATCAGGTCGAGCGCAGGTTGGCGGACCTCGGTGACGCCGCACCGGCGCACGAGAAGGCCCGCGCCGAGATGCTCGTCGCCGACGCTCGGCAGGCGGTCAAGGAGGAAGCACCACTCGACCGGATCCGGTCACTCAGCTCGGATCTCCAGCAGCTCTACCACGGGTTGGCGAGCATCCAGCCGGGCGGAGGCGGCCAGCCGGGCGGAGGCGGCCAGCCGGGCGGAGGCGGCCAGCCGGGTACCGGCGGCCCGGCCGGTGGCGGGCAGCCGCAGTCCCCCGGCCCGGATGACGTCATCGACGCCGACTTCGACCGGAGTTGAGCGGAGGACTGAGCGATGACGTCTGCCCGTCGGCCACCACCAGGAGCCGGAGATGATCATATGGCCGGAGTCGACCGGCAGGAGGAGCCGGCGGCGCTCGCCACGCGGATCGAGGAGCTCACGGCCAGCTGGCGCCAGGCCCTCGCGGACCTCGACAACCAGCGCAAGTGGTGCGCCCGGGAGGTGGAACGAGAACGGGATGCCGAGCGCGCGCGGGCGGCCACGGCCTGGCTACCGGTGCTCGACCACCTCGAGCTCGCGCTGGCGCATGCCGGGGCCGACCCGGAATCGATCCTGACCGGCGTCCGGGCCGTGCGCGACCAGGCGGTCGACGTGCTCGCCCGGCTCGGCTACCCGCGCCACGATGAGGTCGGCGTGCCCTTCGACCCCGCCAGGCATGACGTGGTGAGCCTCGTCGACGAGCCGGGCAGGCCGCCGGGCACGGTGGTCGCCGTCGTCCGGCCCGGCTACGGCGACGCCGGACGGCAGCTACGCCCGGTAGGTGTCGCTGTCAGCAAGCCCGCGGAGTGACGCCGTGGCCCGGGACTACTACGAGGCTCTCGGCGTCAGCCGTGCGGCGACCACGGAGGAGATCCAGCAGGCCTATCGGATGCTCGCCCGCCGCTACCACCCGGACGTGAACAGGGATCCGGCGGCGGAGGAGCGTTTCAAGGAGATCAACGACGCCTACCAGGTGCTGTCGGACCCGATGACCCGGGGCCGGTACGACCGGTTCGGGCCGGACTTCCGGCGCATACCCGAGGACTACGAGGAACGGATGGCCGCCGGCGTCGGTGCCGGCTTCGGGGGTGCCGGCTTCGGGGGTGCGGGCTTCGGGGGTGCCGGCGCCGGACGCGGGGGCTCGGGCCGGCGGGTTCGGGTGACGCCGGACTTCGAGGCGGGCTTCGGCGGTGGCGGCGGCTTCGAGGACCTGTTCGGAGACCTCTTCGGGGCGGGTCGCGGCGCGCGTGGGGCGACCGGTCCGATTCCCGGCGCCGATCAGGAGGCCGAGCTGGAGCTGAGCGTCGAGGAGGCGTACCGGGGCGGCCGCCGTCAGGTCACCCTCGCTGGCCCCGAGGGCGCGCGGGGCTACACCGTGTCCATCCCGCCCGGGGTGGTGGACGGGCAGCGGATCCGGCTGGCCGGGCAGGGCGGGCGTGCCAGCGGCGATGGCCCGGCCGGGGATCTGTACCTGCGGGTGCGCATCGCGCCGCACCCGCGTTATCGGCTGTCCGGTCGGGACATCCACCTCACCGTGGCGGTCTCGCCCTGGGAGGCGGCGCTCGGTGCGACCGTCCCCGTCGCCGCTCCGGGCGGCGAGATCAAGGTGCACGTCCCGGCGGGTTCGTCGTCCGGCAGGCGGCTGCGCCTGCGCGGTGCGGGCATGCCCAACCCGCGGGGTTCGCCCGGTGACCTCTATGCCGAGGTCAGCGTGATGGTCCCGGCGAAGCTGACCGACCGCGAACGCGCGCTGTTCGAAGAACTGGCGGCGATCTCCACGTTCGATCCGAGGACGTAGGCGCAGGACCTGACCAGGACGCGACCGGGGTCGCGGTGGCCGCCGTGACCATGGCCGTGGCCCCGGCCGGGCGTGACCGGTAAGGAGGCGAGCATGGGCACCCGTTCCCAGCCGGAGGGTGGGGCGTCCCGGCCCGACGCCTCCCGCCGCTACCCACTTGCTCCAGTCCGCCGCCCGCGCCGCGGCACCGTGGGCGCGAGCAGCGACGCCCGACCACGGTTCGGCGTCGCCTCGTGGATCACCCTGGAGACGGTCGCCGACCGGGCCGGGCTGCATCCCGAACTGGTCCGCCGGTTCGCCGCGCTCAGCCTGCTGGACACGTCCCGCGACGCCGCCGGCACGCTGTGGTTCCCACCGGACACCCCGGCGACGATCGCCCGGATCCAGCGGCTACGGGCCGGTCTCTGCCTGAACTACGCCGCCATCGGCCTCGTGCTCGATCTGCTCGACCGCATCGACGCGCTGGAAGCCGCCCTCGGCGGCAGCACGGCCCCGCGGGTGCGGTCGGCGCTGGAAGCCAGCCAGGAGGCCAGCAACGCGAGGAGCGGACGACCATGGATATGAACCGCCTGACCCAGAAGTCCCAGGAGGCGCTGGCCGCGGCCCAGGCGAAGGCGACCGCGCTCGGGCACACCGAGGTCGACGGCGAGCACCTGCTGGCCGCCCTGCTGGCGGCGCCCGACGGGCTGGTTCCACGGCTGCTTGGCGAGGCCGGGGCCGATGTCGGCGCGCTGAGCGCGCAGCTGGAGGCCGACCTGGCCCGGCGGCCGAAGGTGACCGGCCCGGGAGCCGCGCCCGGGCAGGTGTTCGTGACCCAGCGGTTGGCCCGGCTGCTGGACGCGGCCGAACGCGAGGCGGGACGGCTGAGGGACGAGTACGTGTCGGTGGAGCACCTGCTGCTCGCGCTGACCGAGGAGGGCACCGCCACCACCGCCGGCCAGCGGCTGCACGAGCACGGCGTCACCCGGGAGTCCTTCCTGGCCGCGCTCACCCGGATCCGCGGCCACCAGCGGGTCACCTCCGCGACCCCGGAGGCCGCCTACGAGGCGCTGGAGAAGTACGGCCGGGACCTCGTCGAGCTGGCCCGGACGGGCGGTCTCGACCCGGTCATCGGCCGGGACGCGGAGATCCGCCGAGTGATCCAGATCCTCAGCCGCAAGTCGAAGAACAACCCGGTGCTGCTCGGGGACCCGGGCGTCGGGAAGACCGCGATCGTGGAGGGCCTGGCCGCGCGGATCGTCCGCCGGGACGTGCCGGAGGGCCTGCGTGACAGGACCATCTTCGCACTGGACATGAGCTCGCTGGTGGCGGGAGCGAAGTACCGCGGCGAGTTCGAGGAACGGCTCAAGGCCGTGCTGACCGAGGTGAAGGCGGCCGAGGGGCGGATCCTGCTGTTCGTCGACGAGCTGCACACCGTGGTCGGCGCCGGCGCCGCCGAGGGGGCCATGGATGCCGGGAACATGCTCAAGCCGATGCTCGCCCGCGGCGAGCTCCACATGATCGGCGCGACCACCCTGGACGAGTACCGCAAGCGCGTAGAGTCCGATGCCGCGCTGGAGCGGCGTTTCCAGCCGGTGATGGTGGACGAGCCGAGCGTGGAGGACACCATCTCGATCCTGCGCGGCCTGCGCGAGCGGTTCGAGGTCTTCCACGGGGTGAAGATCTCCGACCGCGCGCTCGTCGCCGCGTCGACGCTGAGCCACCGCTATATCACCGACCGGTTTTTGCCGGACAAGGCGATCGATCTGGTCGACGAGGCCTGCGCCCGGCTGCGTACCGAGATCGACTCGATGCCCGCCGAGCTGGACGAGACCAGCCGCCGGGTGACTCGGCTGGAGATCGAGGAGGCGGCCCTGGCCAAGGAGACCGACCCGGCCAGCCAGGCGCGACTGGATCAGCTGCGCCGGGAGCTCGCCGACCTGAGGGCCGAGGCGGATGCCATGCGCGCCCAGTGGGAGGCCGAACGCCAGGCGATCCGGCGGGTCCAGGAGCTGCGCGGGGAGCTCGAACGCGTCCGCCGCGAAGCCGAGGAGGCCGAACGGGCCTACGACCTCAACCGGGCCGCCGAACTTCGCTACGGCCGGCTGGGCGAGCTGGAACGGCGCCTTGCCGCCGAGGAGGAACAGCTCGCCGCCAAGCAGGGCGAGCACCGCCTGCTGCGCGAGGTCGTCACCGAGGACGAGATCGCGGAGATCGTCGCGGTCTGGACCGGTATCCCGGTCACCCGGCTCAGGGAAACCGAGCGGGACAAGCTGCTGCGGCTGGACGAGATCCTGCGGGAACGGGTCGTCGGCCAGGACGAGGCCGTCACGCTCGTCGCTGACGCGATCATCCGGGCCCGGTCCGGGATCCGGGACCCCCGCCGGCCCATCGGCTCCTTCGTGTTCCTCGGCCCGACCGGCGTCGGGAAGACTGAACTGGCGAAGACCCTGGCGGTGGCGCTCTTCGACACCGAGGAACACATGATCCGCCTCGACATGAGCGAGTACCAGGAGCGGCACACCGTCAGCCGGCTGGTCGGCGCTCCCCCCGGCTACGTGGGATACGAGGAGGGCGGCCAGCTCACCGAGGCCGCCCGGCGCAAGCCGTACTCGGTGGTGCTCTTCGACGAGATCGAGAAGGCGCACGCGGACGTGTTCAACGTCCTGCTGCAGATCCTGGACGACGGCCGGATCACCGACGCCCAGGGGCGCCGGGTCGACTTCCGCAACACCGTCATCATCATGACCTCGAACATCGGCTCGCAGCACCTGCTCGACGGGATGGACGCGGACGGCCAGATCAGGCCGGAGGTCGAGGCCCGGGTGATGGCGGAGCTGCGGGGGCACTTCCGACCGGAGTTCCTCAACCGGATCGACGACATCGTGCTGTTCCGGCCGCTGGCCCTGCCGCAGATCGAACGGATCGTCGGCCTGCAGTTCGAGGAGCTGCGCCACCGGCTCGCCGAACGGCAGATCAGCGTGGAGCTGACCGAGGCCGGCCGCCGGCTGATCGCCGAGAGGGGCTTCGACCCGGTGTTCGGCGCCCGCCCGCTACGCCGCTACATCTCCCACGAGGTCGAAACCCGGGTCGGGCGCGCGCTCATCCGCGGCGACGTCTCCGAAGGCAGCGTCGTACGCATCGACGCCCGCGACGGCGAGCTGGCCGTGACCTACGAGAATGCCACCCCCCGGCACGGCCTCGCCGCCTGAGGCGTGAACGTCAGGCGGCGAGGAGGGACGAAATCTTCCTTCTACGGCTTCTACAGGAGCAGATCGAAAATCCGGCTGGCACGGGCCCACTCCTCGGGGCCGGGGTTGCGCACGTCCGGCTCCAGGATCGTGAAGGCCTCGGCGAGCGCGAGGCTCAGCCCACCGGCGATGAGAGGCAGCCGAGCGGATGTGTCGTCGCTCAGGGTGATCTCGAGCGGGGGCCGGGCGGCGATCTGCTCCAGAATGGGCCTCAGCTCGATCTCCTCATCGAGACTCCGGAACCGGTGGATGCTTTCCTGAAGGCCCTTGGTGATCGGTAGATCCCACGGCTCGACAACATCACGCAGATTCGCCTTCGCCGCCGCCCGCGCGATCACCAGCAGGTCGTACAACTTGTCGTTGACGAACTCGCTGTGCCGCTTCAGGTCGTTCTTGTCGACGTCCAGTCCCGCGGCGGTCCGGAAGAACCGTTCGTACCCACCGACTCGGCATTGCCAGCTGAGTGATCCGTACACGTCCCAGACGCCGGCCGCGACGAGCTGGCCGCCGAGGTCCGCGCTGAGCTCACCAGCGAGCCTGCCTGCTACGCGCGGTACCAGCGGGAGTACCTCGGCTGGGGAGCCTTCGCGCTGATGAATCGCTGAACACCGACGGTGTGCGGGACCGCGTGCTGCCGCCGGCCCCGCACACCGTGCTCGACGTCATCGCCCAGCCGCTTGGACAACTCAACAAATGCCGTCAGTGTGCTTGAACTATCGGGATCCAGGCAAGGGCGACCCCCCGGTAGGCAATGGTGCCGCGTGGCGGTTTCTCGTCCGCTCAGCCGCAGTGGGCGGGATAACGTCCGGCAGCTCCGCTGGCAGTTCAAGGTCCGCGCGCTGCGCAGTACCAAGGCTGGCGAACGCCCGATCCACACGGATAGCGGCCAGCCGCCCGAGCCCGTCTCGCCGATGGTGCCTGCTGATCACTCCCACGATCCGGCCGTTGCATCCAGGCCGAGGTGCGCCACCGGCTCGCTGAGGTGGAGGCCTCGCGCGCCCGGCTCGTCGCGGCGGCCCACGCCGAACGCCGCCGGCTGGGGGCTCGGTGGGCGGCTGCGGCTCGAGAGCCCGGCCGGCGTGGGCACGATGCTGACAGTGAGGCTGCCGTGCGTGTCCTGATCGCGGAGGACCCGGTGCTCCTGCGGGAGGGCCTCGTCCGTTTGTTCGAGGACCGTGGGCACACCGTCGTCGGCGCGCTCGGGGACGCAGAGGGAGTGCGGGCCGCCGGGAGCGCGCTGTCGCGTGACCGCTGAAGCTAGGCGCCGCTTCGACGAGAAACCGGTGGTCCTGGGTGTGTTGCACTGGCAGGAGCATCAGCGGCCGATCTCCGCGGAGACGCTACGCAAGCGCCTACACGTAGGCGCCCCGATCGCACGTGGACTGGTCGCGCAGCTCCGGAGCGACATCCACTCCGGATCGACGCCGACAGCGGCTCTGTCGGTGGTGAGCCGCACGAGGTTGCGTGATTCACGCACCGACCTGCCCGGCTGGATGCAGGGCATCGCCGCCGTCTTCCCGCTGAAGTGGCCGACGCAGGGCATGCGCTCGGTGTTCTGCCCGGCGGCTCGGCCGCGAGCGCGGAGGTGGCCGGTAGCTGGGAGCACGGCCGCACGGCACTCATCCTTGCCGTCTGGATCGTCATCGGCGTCGTCATCTGCGCCCGCCGCTTCCGCTGGCGCCGCACCTCCTAGCCAGACTAGTGCCAGGTATACCCCCCGGATAGCCGGTGATCTAGTGTCACGGGTCGTTCCTGCGCCATCGCGGTCCGCAAGAAGAATTTCTAGGGTCGGCGCATGAGATTTCCCGGTATCAGGACGGCCGTCGTCGCGGGTGCGGTCACGGTCTGCACGACAGCGTCGACGGTCGGGGCGGCCACGGCGGGAGACACCCAGCCGCCGCCGATCACCTGGCACACCTGCGGCACGGGCCCCGACGACAAACTGGGCGCGGCGCTCGACGCCGCCTCCGCGCAGTGCGGTGAGGTGACCGTTCCCGTGGACTACACGCAGCCCCGCGGCCGGACGATGACCGTCGCCCTGGACCGGATCAGGGCGACCGACCCGGCGGCGCGCCGAGGCGTCCTGTTTCTCAATCCAGGGGGCCCGGGCGCGAGCGGAATGGAGCTGAGCCTCGTCGGGCCGAGGATGCCGGACGTCGCGGCCCGGTACGACCTGATCGGAATGGACCCACGGTTCGTCGACCGCAGCAACCCGATCACGTGCCAGTGGCGGACCGACACGTTCCTGAACTCCGCCGGGCCCGACCGGCGCACCTTCGACGAGAGCGTGGCACTGGCGAAGAACCTCGCCGAGGGCTGCGCGGACGGCACCATCGACCTGCTGCCGCACGCGTCGACCAGGAACACCGCCCGCGACATGGACGTCATCCGGCGCGCGCTCGGCGAGGAGAAGATCTCCTATCTCGGGTACTCGTACGGCACCTACCTGGGCGCCGTCTATCTCCAGATGTTCGGCGCGCACGCCGACCGGGTGGTGCTGGACAGCGCGGTCGACCCGGACGTGTTCGGGCCCGCGCTGATCTCCCGTGACGCACCGGCGGCGCAGGCGGCGCTGCGGCACTTCGCGGCGTGGGCGGCGGGCCATGACGGCGACTACGGCCTGGGCGCCTCGACCGACGCGGTGCTCGCGACGGTCGATCGCGCCAACGCGGCGAGCCAGCGCCGCCCGCTGCGGGTCGGGACGTACGCGGTGGACGCGCACGTCGTGCCGTACCTGCTGTTCGTGGGCCTCTACGACGACAGCGACGAGGGCTACGCCGACCTCGCCGGGCGGCTGCGGGTGCTCGACGCGGCCGCGCGCGGCCGGCCCGCGGTGCCGAACCCGTCGCTGGAGACGTTCCTCGCCGGGTTGCTCACCGGCGCCGGCCGGGCGACCGACCGGGGCGGCACGGCCGTCGTGTGCGCCGACCGCGCGGCGCCCCGCGACCCGGAGACGTATTTCCGCGACATAGAAGCCCACCGGGGCGACGAACCATTGTTCGGGCCGCTCACGCACAACATCACGCCGTGTGCCTTCTGGGCCGTTCAGCCGGCGGAGAGGCCCACAACGGTGCACAATGACGTTCCCGTGATGATCATTGGCGCGGACGGCGACCCGGTGGCGCCCTACCCCGGCCAGCTCGCGATGCATCGGGCACTGACCGGTTCGAGGCTGGTGACGCTGCGGGGCGGCTTCGCGCATACCGAATACATCGCCGCGGGCAATACGTGCATCGACGGCACCGTGAACCGTTATCTGGTGGACGGAATCCTCCCGGCGCACGACACGAACTGCGCCGTAGGGTCATGAACGTGACGGTCGGCGTGTGGCGGGCGATGGCGAGTCGCCCGCACCGCTTCCTGTTGTCATCGTGTCCCTGGCGAAGCCTCGCCTATGTCGGCAGCGCGGCGATGGTGGGCCTGGCGGCCTGGGCCGCCCTCGCCCCGTTGCTGCTGTTCCCACCGTCGCTCCTGCTCGCCGGCGTGCCCATCGGTGCGCTGGAACGCCTCCGGCTGGGCATCATGTCCGCGGACCCGCCGCGCGATCCCCACCTGCCCGTGGCCGGCGGCGCGTCGCGATGGGTGCGGCAGCGGGTCCGGGAGGCCGCGACCTGGCGCGAGCTCGGCTATGCCACCTGCCTGCTGTCGGTTCTGCTGGCCTTCGACGCGGCCGCCCTGCTCGCGGTGTTCCTCTGCTTCGTACTGCTGGCCCTGCCGCTGCTCGTGGCGACCACGGGCCAGGACGTGGCCCAGGTCCAGCTGGGCGACTGGGTCGTCGACTCCGTCCCGCAGGCGTTCGCCGTGGCCGCCGCCGTCGGGCTGCCGGCGGCGGTGCTCACCCTCTACGGCCTGGGGGTTCTCGCCGGCGCGCAGGAGGCCTTCGCCCGCTGGCTGCTGGCGCCGTCCGACCAGGAGCTGGGCCGGCAGGTGGACGAGCTGGTCCAGTCCCGCAGCCGCCTGGTCGCCGCGTTCGAGGCCGAACGCCGGCGCATCGAGCGCGACCTGCACGATGGCGCGCAGCAACACCTGACAATGCTGACACTGAACCTGGGCCTGGCCGAGCTGGAACTCGCCAACACGAACGGCCGAGCGGGCCAGCTCGTCGGCGAGGCACGGGAACAGGGCCGCCAGGCGCTCGCGGCGATCCGGGAACAGATCCGCGGCATCCACCCCCAGATCCTCACCGACTTCGGGCTGGCCGAGGCGGTGCGTGAACTCGCGGAACGATGCCCGATCCCGGTGGAGGTGACCGTCGGGTTGCCGGGCCGTCCGCCGCCCCCTGTGGAGTCGACCGCCTACTTCGCCGTCTCCGAGGCGCTGACCAACGCGCTGCGGCACGCCGCGGCGACCCGCGTCCAGATCGACCTGGCCGCCAGGCAGGACGGCCTGCTGCTGACAGTCACCGACGACGGGCGGGGCGGCGCCGACGCCACGCGCGGCACCGGGCTGCGCGGCCTGGCCGACCGGCTCGCTGTCATGGACGGCGACCTGGACCTCACCAGTCCCCCGGGAGGACCGACCATCGTGCGGATCAGCCTGCCATGTCACTACGCATAGTCCTGGCCGAGGACGCGGCGCTCATGCGGGCGGGCCTCGCCAGCCTGCTCACCGGCCTCGGCCACACCGTCGTCGCGGCGGTCGGTGACGGCGACGCGATGCTGGCCGCCGCCAGCGAGCACCGGCCGGACCTCGTCGTCACCGACGTCCGCATGCCGCCGACGCTCACCGACGAAGGCCTGCGCGCCGCTGTGACGCTGCGTGCCCGCGAGCCGGGCGCGGCGGTCCTGGTGCTCTCGCAGTACGCGGCCACGGCGTACGCGGCGGAGTTGCTGGGGCCGGCCGGCCGGGCGGGCGTCGGCTACCTGCTCAAGGACCGCGTCGGCGACATCACCGAGTTCGCCGACGCGGTAACCAGGGTCGCCGCCGGCGAGACCGTCATCGATCCCGACGTCGTCCGCCAGTTGTTGAACCGGCAACGTACGACCAGCCCGCTCGACCGCCTGACGCCGCGCGAACGCGAGGTGCTCGCGCGGATGGCCGAAGGCAGGGCCAACCCGTCGATCGCCCGCCTGCTCGGGATCAGCGAGGCCGCGGTCGCGAAGCACATCGGCAACATCTTCCCGAAACTCGACCTGCCCACCGAGGACGGCCACCGCCGGGTGCTCGCCGTCCTGACCTACCTGCGCGACTGACCCCGGCTCGGCTCGGCTCGGGTCGGGCCGAGCCGGGCTCGCGGAGGATCGCCGTGTTTGTCGCCCGGCGCGAAGTAGGACAGCATCGAGCTGCCGGTGGCGCCCAGGCCAGCCGGCAGAGCTGCTTGCGCGGGTTACCCACGAAGGGCACAGACCTACGACCATCCGGGGCCGAGAAAACCGCTGGTAGCGACCAGTGATCACAATTCAGGCAGAGCGACCGCGGTTCGCTCACCTAGGTTGACCAGCGCAAATGGCGCAACGAAGATCGTTCTCGCGTGCCCCCGGGGAGGCTCGGACAGCATCCACGCAGAACCGGGCGAAGACGAGCCTGGTCGTGTCGGCTCGGGTACCTGCGCTTATCACGCCCAGTGATGGATCCCGGCCGGTAGCGGCGCGGGCGCTGGCCGGGGGTGGTGCCTGATGGCCGCTGATGGCGCCGCCGTGATGGACGGTCCGGCTGGGGTGCGGTCGGTAGCAGGAAGTGACGTGGCGGTCACCCTCGTCACGGTGATCATGGTTGTGGTCGTCGGGCTCACGTTCGCCTTCGGGTTCGGCAACGTCTTCCAGCTCGGGTTGCGTCTGGGAGTGCCGGTCTGGGTCGCGCCCCTGGTGGCTCCGGCGGTCGACTTGTCCGTGGTGGGCCTTTTGCTGGGCACGCGGCAGATGGCGCTGCAGGGCGCTCCGCCGGAGCTGCTGCGTCCGGCGCGGCGGCTGCTGGTCTTCTCCAGCGTGGTGACGCTGGCGTTGAACATCGCAGAGCCGGTGATCGCGGGGGACTACGGGAAGGCCGCGTTCGACGCGGTCGGCCCGGCGCTGCTGATCGGCTGGTCTGAGGTCGGCCCGGGGCTCTTGCGCGCGATGCGCCACCCCACCACCTTCCATCCCGCAGCGCAGGACGCCGCGATCCCTCAGCCCGCCCTCCAGCCGACAGAGACTGCCGGGACAGCGGCGTCCACCGCGGTGCCTGTGGCAACCGAAGGTGGGAGCCCGCGGGCCGAGGTGGGCGCGGTTCCTGCGCAGCGCGCTCCCGACCAGGCGAACACCGTGGTGATCGATGGTTCGCTGTTGGACCGGGCGCGGCGTGAGGACGCCCGTTACTGGGAGGAACACCGCCGTCCGATCTCCTCGGACGAGCTGCGCAAGCGGCTGAAAGTCGGCTCGAAGAAGGCGCGGGCCCTGGTCACGCAACTACGTACCGAGGCGCACCGGGTGCTGGAAGAACACGCCCCCAATGCCGACGCATCCGAGGCCGTCACGGCCGCGATCGTGCTGGAAGCCGATGACGCGGCTGCGGACGGTCTGCCCGCGGTGGTCGTGCCGCATGACGTCGACATGGTTGACCTTGGGCCGGCTGAGCAGGCCGAGACAGGTGCGCTGGCCTCCGTCGGATGAGGGCCCCCACCCCGACGGGTGGGGCCGGCGCGCACCCCGTGTGGTGGCGGGCGGGGTGTCCCAGCGCGGACGCGACAGCCCGCTCGCCCCCGGCCTGGCCTGCCGTCTGCCGATGCCTGCCTGTTCGTCGACCTCTGCCTGCCTGACGACCCTCTTTGGGAGACCTCTCCGCATGATCACGAATCCTCCGCAGCAGACCTATCTCGGCCGCCGCACCTACGCTCGGCCCACCGCCCGCATCGTGTCCAGTGGTGAGCACCAGCTGTGGCTGGCCCGCCACCTCACCCCACGAGACCGGTGGATCACCCGCTTGATCCACGAACACCGGGTGTTGACCACCCATCAGATCGTCGAGCTCGGCTGGGTCACCCGCCGGTCGGCCAACATCCGTCTGTTGGAGCTGTACCGCTGGCGGGTCCTTGACCGCTTCCAGCCGCTCGCGGTCAGTGGCCTGTCGCCCATGCACTACGTCCTCGACGTCGCCGGTGCAGCCGTCCTGGCCCACGAGGACGGGCTGGACCCGAAGAAGATCGGCTACCAGCATGACCGGGCCATGGGCATCGCCCACTCCCTGCACCTGGCTCATCGGATCGCGGTCAATGGGATGTTCACCCGGCTGATCCACCACGCCCGCCAGCCCGACGCCACCGGCCGGCTCACGGCCTGGTGGTCAGAGGAACGGTGCGCGGGACTGTACGGGGACATCGTCCGTCCAGACGGGTACGGCCGGTGGGCGCAGGGCGGCGCCGAGATCGAGTGGTTCGTCGAGCTGGACTTCGGCACCGAACCGCTACGCCGTCTTGCCTTCAAGATCGATACCTACCACCGGCTCGCCACGGAGACCCGGATCACCACACCGATCCTGATCTGGACCACCACCGCCCGCCGCGAAGCCCGGATCCGCGAGGCCTTGGTCGATGCGCTGCGCCACCTCGACCAGCCCGCACGGGTACCCGTCGCGACCACGGCCGCGGACCTCGCCGAACCCGACCAGCACTTGGACGCCACCCTGGTCCGCTGGCTTCCCCTGACCCGCGCCGGCGCTGGTCGCCTCGGACTGGGCCAGCTGTCCCTCGTCTGGCCGCCCCTGGACCGCGCCGTCACGGGCCACGGAGACAAGATCGGCCTCCCCGAGCGCCCCAACCGGCTCTACCCACCACAGCCCATGCCCCCGGCCGACGGCGATCATCAGCTACGTTCGGCCTGACTGCGACCTTTCCGGACCGATCCGATCAGGTGAACAGGCCATTTCAGGATGCGGGTCCCTGGTGGCCCGTCGCACTCTGTAGCTAGTAGCTGGCCCTGCTCAATGGGCTGTACTTATCGATCGGCGCGATCGGCGGCCGCGCAAAGGTGCAGGTCGGCAGGCATGAAGGGTCCGGTTCGTGCAATGCCGGGACTTCCGGGCAGCGGGCCCCAGTAGTGACTCTTAGTGATTAGCGGCTTCGGTCGCCCCAGGTAGCCGGCAACCCTTCGATCGCGTCGCCGACGCTGGAATGCTCTGCGTGACCCTCTCGCGAGAGTTTTGATGCCCTTTGAGGCATCGCGGGCGTGACCGTACAACCGTTTGGAAAGGCAGACGCGGGCGGTAGTCGCGCGGGACAATGCCACGGTGACTGCCGCGAACGCGAAGGACCAGGCGAAGCGGGAACGCGAACGCGAGATCGCGCAAGGGCACGAACGCGCAGCGGCGGTTACCCGCGCCCTGGAGTCGCGCCTTGTCGGGCTCAAGACCCTGCTCAAGGGGGTTCTCGGCGAGGACCCCTACCTGCCGTTCGACAGCTTCAAGGAGCCGCTGGTGGTGAGTGGGTACAGGCCGCCGTCGCGGCTGTCCACCCCGGCGCCGGAGCCGCAGTGGGAGTCCTTCCTGCCAACGCCGCTGGCTGGCTGGGGCGCACTGTTGCCGGGCCGCCGCCGCGAATACGACGCCGCCCTTGCGAAGGGCCGGGCTGGCTATGCTCAGGCTGTCGCCGCGCGCGATGAGGCCGAGCGGCTCCGCTTGGAGGAACTGGCGCGGGACCAGGCGGCGCATGAGCGGGCCGCGAATCGCGAACGGGAGCGGGTCGCCCGCCAGCATAGCGTCGTCGACCAGCTTGCCGCCGACTTCGTAGCCGGAAAGCGGGCGGCGGTCGCCGCCTACTTCCGCGAGGTGCTGGCCGTGCAGCGCTACCCCAGCGACTTCCCCACGGGCGTCCAGGCTTCCTACTACCCCGCCGAACGCCAGCTCCGGGTACGTGTCGACCTGCCGCTGCTGGCAGCGATCCCCAAGTTCGCCTCCGCCGAGTATAAGCCCATCAAGAAGGAGCTCCAGCACAAGAAGCTCAGCCCGACGGACCGCAAGAAGCTCTACCAAGCGGTCGTCGCGCAGATGGCGCTGCGCACGGTGCGTAGCGTCTTCGTCGCCGACCGGTCGGGGATGGTCAACGAGGTGGTCTGCGACGGCTACGTGGACACGGTCAACACCGCGACGGGCCAGAACGTGCGCTGGTGCCTGGTCAGCGTGCAGGTGCCCCGCGACGAGTTCGCGGGCCTAGTCCTCGACGCCCAGCAGTTCGACCCAGTCGAATGCCTGGGCTACCTGCACGCGAAGGTCTCCCAGACTCCCGAGAAGTACCAGCCGGTCCAGCCCATCCTCGACTACCCGTGGGACGACCTCCCTTACGCCGAGGAGACGGACGCAACCGCCGACCTCGACCAGACGCAGAACCTCGTCGGTATGAACGGCTACGAGTTCGAACGGCTCCTGCTCCGGCTCTTCCAAGCGATCCCGGAGTTCGACGAGGTGCGCTCCACCCGGGAACGGGGCGACGGCGGAATCGACCTTGTGGCGGTGAACAAGACCCCCTTCGTCGGCGGTCGGGTCGCTATTCAGGCCAAGTGCTATGCGCCGCATCGCAAGATTGGCGTTCCCGCGGTCCGGGAGATCATCGGTTCTGTCACTCATCGGGAGTTCATCAAGGGGATCATCATCACGACGTCCGGATTTACGCCGGCCGCGCGCGAGGAGGCCGAGCGCCTGGGTGTCGAGTTGTACGACGGGGAGCGATTGCTGTGGCTGCTGCGCCACCATCTGCACCGCGAATACACCATCGTCGACACCGAGCGGCGTAAGCCCCCGTTCAAGTCCCCGCCTGCAGGGTAGCGACCGTCAAGCCTCGGTCCGCATGAGTGCGCAGCGACCGCAGTCCCTGCATGGCAAGCACGTTCGAGGTGACGCAGGGAAATCAACCTGACCAGCTTGCGGAGAAGTGCTGCTCAGGATCCGGTGAAAGCCGCCCTGGCCCAAGCGCCGCGCGTACATCACGAGAGTCGCCGCAGAGAGCCGCTACGCGGGCCGGGCCCGACGCGGGTTCAGCTCGTCCGGCTGAGGTGGCTGTGGGGCTGCCGGCCTGCTCCAATGCCACTTCCGCTAAGTCGATCAAGCTGCGGCCTGGGGTTTCACGGGGTTGGCGAGCCTGATCGTGGGCGGGGCGTGGTGGCGGAGGCCGCGCTGGCCGGGTTTCTTGACCGGGTACTGGTTGTGGCGGGCGCGGCGGACGACGTGGGGGTAGGTGCGTTCGCGGCGGGTGTTGAGCCGGGTCGGTCGGGTGATGTCGGTGGTGATCTCGCCCTGGGTGCGTGCCCGCTGATCAGGGGGAAAAAGCCGGGTCGGTGACGACCCGGTCCCGGATGATCCTCACGGCGCGTTTGAATCTGATCCGGTCGGGGTCGATCCCGGCGGCGGTCGCGGCCTGGCAGGTCAGCGCACTGATCGCGTGGTGGGTGAGCAGGTAGCCGTAGATCTCCTGGTAGACGATGTCGGGGTGCTTCGAGCGCGGGACCTTCCCCGGGCCGCGTAGGTAGGTCTTGAGCTGCCTGTTGCCGATCTCGTGTTCCCATCTGTGCCGGTAGGCCCCGGCCAGGGCGGTCGCGGTCGCGTCGCGTGGGTCGAGGATCGTGGTGAGCAGGGCGATGATCTCGTGTTTCCCGTCGCCGTCGCGGTCGGGCACGTCGTACTCGACGAGACGGGCGTAGCGGGCTTTCGCCGGGTCGAGTGCCTCACCGGCCCGGGCCGCGGCGACGAGTGCGTCCCGCGCCTTCCCGGTGATCTTCGGGTTGACCAGGACCGTCAGGTACGAGCCGTCGGACAACGCGCGCAGCGGCGGTAGCCGCGGGCTGGCCTTGACCCGCCACAGCAGTGCCGCGCCGGTGTCCGCGGCCGTGCACCAGTCCGTCCAGGAGTAGAAGTTGCGGTCCGCGAGCAGAAGCCAGCGTTCGGCCAGCCGTGGGTACAGGGTGCGGGCCAGAGCCTGCTCGCTGGCGGGCTTCGCGCCGCCGGCCGGGCCGAGCGCGGCCAGCACCGCGGCGTGCGAGGCGCACTCGGACACGGTGATCGCGCGGACCTTCGGCAGCGCCCCGGGCGCGCCGTCACGGCCCGCGGGCAGGCCGAACGCGGCGATGTTCTCCACCGAGGCCGGCACGTCCCACTCCAGCCCGTCGATACTCATCAGCCGCCACGGGCCGAGGAACGCCCCGACCGTGTCCAGGTCAGCGACCGGCGCCGCGACCTGCGAGAACAGTTCCGCCAGCGGCGCCGAACCGAGCCGCTGGCGGGCTTTCGTCAACCCGCCCGAGGTCGGTTCCCACCGCGGCCCGACAACATCGAGATCGTCAAGCGTGGTAGCGAGCCGGCGCGCGACCGCCTCGTAGTCGTCGTCCGCGAACAACGCGAGCGCCATCACGAAGTAGACCGCGACCCGCGGCGGGATCGTCGTGTCGCTACGCCGGGCACCCGTCCCGGTCGCCTCGATCGCCTCATCAACCGCGTCCCGCGAGACGAACGACGTCAGGACCCCCAACGAGATCCAGTCCGTCAGCTGGCTACCCGTGTCCGTCACAGCCCACGATCATGCCGCCAACCCGGCAGAACCACCCGAACCGACACACCACAGCCGGTCAAGATCCAAATAGTGGAAGTGGCATTGTCCGCAGCCGCCATGCCACGGGCCGACGTCACGACCGGTGCGAGGTGGACGCGGTGACAGGTCGCAAAAGCTCTCGGTATCAGCACCGACCAGGCCGGACGATCATCCTCAGCGGCCTGGTGGCCGTCGTACTGGTGGCCGCCGTCACGGGCTGCGGCTCCGATGACGATCCCGCACCGCCTCCACCCCCGACGCCGTCCAGCACACCAACGCCATCCCCGACACCGGCGTCGGCCACGGCCGCCGCCGAGCGCCAGGCGATCGATGCCTACGTCAGCTTGTGGAACGCGATGGCGGAAGCCAGCCAGACCTCGAACTGGCAGTCTCCAGAGCTGGGGCGCTACGCCTCGGGCTCGGCCCTACAGGTGCTGTCCGGCAGCCTGTATGCAGATCATCTCAATGGCTTCGAGTCGCGTGGCGCGCCCGTCCTGCAGCCACGGGCTACCTCCGCGGAGCCGGCCGACGCCCCGACCACGGTGATGCTGTTCGACTGTGCGGACAGCACGAACTGGCTTCAGTACCGCACTGACGGCAGCCTGGTCGACGACGAACCGGGCGGTCGGCGGGCGGTTACCTCCGAGGTGCGCCTTCACCAGGACGGGTCGTGGAAGGTCACCCGGTTCGCGGTTGAAGGCCTCGGATCATGCTGAGGTCATGGCGCTCCGCGGCCGTGGCTGCGGCATCCTTGGCCCTGGTAACCGTGTCCGCGGTTCCGGCTCTCGCACGGGATCCCTACGCGTTCACGACGTGCGCACAGAACCCGCATCCTGGATGCGAGCTTGGCGCGGGCCAGGACGCTGAGCCCGCCGTCCCGCCCGGCCAGGAAGCACCGCCGGCGCCCGACCACGACACTGCATCGCCAGGCGGCAGTACGCGCACCCGTCCGCCGGGTGACACCTCGCTTGATCCATCGGAACTCGCCCGCTGCTCCTACGTCCGCAGCGCCTTCCAACCGCCCACCGACAGAACCCAGCCAGTGCTGTTCCAGACCGCGCCGCACCGGGATGGCCCACGCATCGTGACCGCGCTGGGCCACTCCGGAGATCTACCTGTTCAGCCAGCCGCGACCGTTCCGGACGGGCAACCCGGGGCCTGGTACGTCTACCAGTGCCAGACCCAGGGGGTGCGGGACGCGCTGTATCGGCCTCCGGTGTGGATCGCAGACGGGCAGGGAGGGCCGGCCGATGCTGCCCCGGATCCAGCGGCGCTCGCGGAGCAGGCCCGCAGCCAGTTGCATCTGCGGGGGCCGGCGATCGGGCTGAGTCCGACTGACCGGCAGTTGATCCGCCTGCCGACGTGGATGTGGCTGGATCCAACCGGCTGGAATCCGGCCTCCGCGACGGCTGCCGCCGGCGGCGTCTCCGTGACCGCCACGGCCATGCCTGTCGGCGTGGTGTGGACGATGGGCGACGGCTCCGAGGTTCGCTGTGCCGGGCCGGGCACCCCGTACCGGGCTTGATCCGAAGGCGTCGTCGCCGGACTGCGGTCACACCTACCAGCGTGTGTCGGAAGATCAGCCGGGTGGGACGTTCCCCGTGACGGCTACGGTGACCTGGAACGTGACCTGGACCGGCGCCGGTCAGACCGGAGCGTTCGAGGGCCTGACCACGGTCTCGACGGTCCAGGTCGAGGTGATCTCCATTCCCGCGTTGATCACCGGGGGCGGATGACCAAAGCCCTTTGCTGGGTCGGGTCCTGGTGGCCGCTATCGCTTGGTCCTGTCGACGGCGTCCGCCCAGGAAGGAGTTCGGGGCCGTGGTGGTCGGCGGCCAGTGGAAGTGGGTCCCAGGCCCGGGATGGGATCATCCCAGGTCACGGCCAGCCTCCTGTTGGCTCCCCACAGTGAAGGGAAACACGGCATGGCAGAGCAGCGGACCTGGGACATTGTCACCGGTCCCGGCATCACAGCCCTCGGTATAGCCGCATCTCGGAGCGTGGAGTCGTCGATGCCCGACGCGCTCATCGACGACCCGTTCGGGGCCGTGTTCCTGGGCGCGGTGGACTCGCCGGTCCCGTTCCCACTGCGCTGGCCCGCCGAGGGTGAACCGGTGAGTGACCAGCACAGACTGTCCCTGCACACCTCCCGCTTCATCGGCGTGCGCTCGCGGTTCTACGACGACGTCATCCTGGACGCGGTCCGCGACGGAGCTGGCCAGGTCGTTCTGCTCGCCGCGGGCCTGGACACGCGGGCGTTCAGACTGCCCTGGCCGTCCGACGTCACCCTCTACGAACTGGACCAGCCGGGGGTGCTCGCCTTCAAGAACGACGTGCTGCGCGGCAGCCGGACTGCGCCTGGCTGCCGGCGTGTCGCGGTCGGCACCGACCTGCGCGAGGACTGGGCGGGCGCGCTCGCCGCGGCAGGGTTTCTCCCGACGGTGCCGACCGTGTGGGTTGCGGAGGGTCTGCTCGGCTACCTTCCTGCCACCGCCGAGGAACACCTGCTGCGGAAGATCCACCAGCTGTCCGCCGTGGGCAGCCGCCTCGCGCTGGACCGCTTCGCGGACCTGGACCGCCTGGCCTCCGACACCGCGACGCTGGAGCAGCTCAGCCGCCGGTCCGGTATCGAGGCGCGATCGCTGTTCAACACCGAGCCCCGTCCGCACCCGGCCCAGTGGCTGTACCCGAATGGCTGGACCGTCCGCGAGGACGACGACACCGAGATCGCCGACCGTTACGGCCGCGACCTGACCGACCCGTTCACCGGACAGACCACCCGGCCCTGGCTCGACACGCGCTTCCTCACCGCCGAACTCGGCCGCGGGTGAAGGTGTTCTGCGGCATCGACTGGTCGGCACACCACCACCATGACGGACCGGGCGCGGGTCGCTGAGGTCACGAACGGCCGATCGGATGTCGCGCCACCGGACGCTGCCATGAGTGTGCCGCGTTCTCCCGTCCCCGGGCCGAGACCTGGCCGCCGCAAGCGCGGAGAGACAGGGGTGGCGGCGTCTCGCCGCGGCGCGAAACCGTCGCCTGCCCTCCGTCCCAGCCTTTGCCTGGCCTATCGATATTCGATAGATTCCCATCGAGACTCGATGGAAGGATGGGTCATGGGACGGCTGACGGTGGGGGCGCTACGCGCCGTGCTCGCGGTGGTGCTCGCCGGCACCGTGTTCGTCCAGGCAGGGATGGTGTGGGCGTTGGTCAGCGGGAGCGACCCGGAGGACGGGTCGCTCCCGCTGACCCCGCTGCGCGTGATCACGATCCTGGGCATGGTGTCGGTCCAGGTTGTCCTGCTCTGTGTGGGGCGGCTGGTGACGATGGTGCGCCGCGGAACCGTGTTCTCCCACGCCGCCTTCCGGTACGTGGACATCGTGATCGGCGCGATCGTGACGGCTGCGCTCGTGTGGTTCGCGGTCACGATTCTCAACGCGCCGGGTCAGCGGGACGACCCGGGCGTCACCGTCATCATGGGCGGGGTCGGCCTGGCCGTCCTGGGGGTCGCGCTCCTCGTGCTCGTGCTGCGGATGCTGCTCGCCCAGGCCGTCGCCCGCGACGTCGAAGCGTCGCAGCTGCAGGCCGAGCTGGACGAGGTGATCTGATGCCGATCACCGTCGACATCGACGTGATGCTGGCCAAACGGAAGATGTCCGTGGGCGAACTCGCGGACCGCGTGGGGATCACTCCCGCCAACCTGGCGGTCCTCAAGAACGGCCGCGCCAAGGCGGTGCGCTTCGCGACCCTCGCCGCGCTCTGCGAGGTGCTCAACTGCCAGCCAGGCGACCTGCTGCGCTGGGAGCCCGAGGACGCCGCAGGCGCATGAAGGAATCGCGGATAGATGGCGAGCCCGAGCTGGAAGATCGCCGTTGTCGGCGAGCACCAGCGGAACAGCCGGACAACCGCTGCCCCAGCTGGCGATCGCTGGCACGCCAGCAGACTGCGCAGCAGGAGCGCCGCGAGACCGTGACCAGCGAACCTTGCCAAGTAGGCCGGATCGGCACGCCAGCTCCTGACCAACTACAGCGGCGGCCCGCCGGTAGATCCGTCCCCTGCACGCCCAGTAGGGAACGGATCTACCTGGCCGCTCCGAGCTGGCATGCCGCGGTTGTTGGCCAGTGCCAGCGCCGCCGGACGCGGCCGTTGTTGGCCAATGCGGCGATTGGCCCATGAGCGCGGTCATGCCTCCTGCCGCCAGAGCGGTGTGACCTCAACGCGGGTGAGCCGCCACCCGTCTTGGGTGCGGAGCGCCTGGAACGCGAAACGCAGGCCGACGAGCCTCAGGAGCGGGGGAAAGACCTGTCTCGACGGGAAGTACGCGACAAGCTCATTCGCCGTCACGGTGGCGCGGTCCCCGTCAAGCTCGACGAGCACGTCGGTGATCAGATGCTGAGAATTTTCGTTGTCGTCGCTGGTGCGCCGCGAATAGTCGAGTATGTCGTCGATCCCCGTGGCGCCGCCGCGAGCGCTGTGGATGATGGCGTCCTCGTGGAAGATCGCGCGCCCCTCCTTGTCGTCGCCGGTGTCCAGCCAGCGCCCAAGCTGACTGACCAGGGCGGCAAGTTCTGCTCGGTCGGTGATGTCCCTCAGATGAGGCACGGTGCTCCTTAGTGCTCCTGCGCCGGACGGTCGTCGTTGATAAGGTGTGGGGCCGATAAGACCGCTTGGCCCTGCGGCGGTCAGGCTAAGAGTTCAAGTCCGCTTGAGGTCAACTCCTTCGTCGGCCTGCTACCGGCATCTCCCGGCGCTCCCCGCAGGCTGGCCAACTATCCCGGCTGTTGACCATCTACTGGTCAACCATCACAACGGGTGGCCATCTACCCCCGATTGCTACACGCCCTGTAGGGATCGGATCTAGTTGGCCACTCCGGGCAGGGGATATCGCGGTTGTTGGCCAGTGCGAGCCGCCAGATGCGGCCGTTGTTGGCCACTGCGAGCATCACCGGGGCGTGGACAGCTGCTTCGTGCCCGTCAGGGGTCAGGGCAAATGGCTGAGCGCGGCCTGCACCGCCGCCGCGCACAGTTCCTCGGAGACATCGACGAGCCTGCGGGCGGCCTCCGGATCGGCGTGGACGTCTGCGACGAAGTGGTCGACCTGGCGTAGGTCCGCGCGGGTGAGCAGGGCCTTGTCGTTGGTGACCCACTCGCCGCGCGCCGCGAGCACGGCGTGCGCGGCCTGCGAGGTCGCCTGGGCGACCAGGCCGGCGCACTGGGCCAGCCGGCCATGGCGGGCGTGGTTGACCCGGGCGTAGTCGAAGGTCAGCCGCGCGTTGTCCCACCAGACCCTGGGCGCCCGTTCCCGCAGCGCCGCCGGGTAGCGCACCGTGGGCAGCTGGCCGCGTAGCACCTTGCTGACCGCGAGTTCCGCGAGGACGAGGTAGGACGGGATGCCTGCGAGGTGGAACATCAGCGGCTCGATGCGGAACCGGCCCTCGGCGGCGGCTGCGAGCTCCTGGTCGACGACGTCGAGGTCGCGGTAGTGGACGTCCGTGCGGCGTTCATCGACGACCAGCCAGGCACCGCCGTTGAAGACGCCGCCGCCCCAGCCCCCGACCTCGAACGCCTCGCCGGGCCAGCCGAGGTCGCGCAGCGCCTGGGGCTCGAAACGTTCCCGGTAATAGACCGCGAAGTCCCAGTCGCTGTCCGACAGGTGGGTGCCCTCGGCGCGCGACCCACCGAGGCTGACTGCCTGAACCCCGGGCAGGCTGGCGAGGCGCTCGGCGACGTGGTCGAGGAAGGCGTCGTCGTCCATGCACGGACGTTAACCCGGCTCATCACCCCATCCACCTCTCGGCCGACGACGGCGACAGAATCGCCTCCCGAGCGGCATCGCCCGGCGCCTCCCGCAGACGGGCCAACTAACCCGGCCGTTGGCCATCGACTGCCCAACCATCACGGCGAGTGGCCATCTGTCCCCGATCCCTACAGCGCGTGGTGAAGTCGGCCCGGGGCGCGGTGTCGGCCTTTCGGTCGATCCGTTTCCCCGAGCCGCTTCCCGAACCCGGCGGGCGCCTTTCAGCGCACCGGGCTCTCCGCAGGTCCCGGCGGGTTACATGTTCTTCTCATCCCGTGGTCGGCCAGGGAGCGGGGATGACCGCGCCCCGATAGCGATAGCGGGTGGTGCCCACCTTCTCGGGGTTGAACAGCATCCTGTCCTCGCTGGCCGGCCATGATCCGACGCG